>Ga0164241_10000203_pt1 | contig 143163 bp, 109 predicted proteins | sample OricomyardsoilBY_FD_108780 | JGI IMG/M metagenome (GOLD analysis project Ga0164241, IMG submission 108780) | Backyard soil microbial communities from Emeryville, California, USA - Original compost - Back yard soil (BY) | ecosystem: Environmental > Terrestrial > Soil > Unclassified | place... | reverse complement strand
GTCTTCTGGGTCCTCGTGCAGCCCTACTATTCGCCCAACTCCCCCTCCTGGGTCGACGCGGAAAAAGGTGGCGCCGACTACAACACGCAGGTTCGTACGTTCAGCACCAACGAAGATGGCTCGGCTCCGGAGACGGCTAGCGGTAGCCCGAGGCTTGCAACCGGAATAGCCGCGCGTAGCGACCGTCGAGCGCCATCAGTTGATCGTGACTGCCGCCCTCGACGATGCGGCCTCTTTCGAGCACGAGTACTTGGTCTGCCATGCGCACCGTCGAGAAGCGGTGGGAGATGACGATGCCCATCCGTTTGGCGGAGAGCGCCCGAAAGCGCTCGAAGACCTCTGCCTCCGCTCCCGCGTCCATCGACGCGGTGGGCTCGTCTAACACCAGAATGTCTGCGTCTTTTCGCATGAATGCGCGCGAAAGCGCGAGCTTTTGCCATTGACCCTGAGACAGCTCACGCCCGTCTTTGAACCAGCGCCCCAGCTGCGTGTCGTATTTGTCCGGTAAGCCAGCGAGGAACGGCTCGGCCATACCCATCTCGGCGGCCTCTTGCCAGCGTTCGCGATCTTGAAACGCACTCACGTCCCCTGCTCCAATATTCTCGCCGGCGAGCAACTGGTAGTGAATGAAGTCTTGAAAGATGACACCGATGCGACGACGCAGCACTTGTGCGTCCCACTGTCGCGTGTCTAGTCCATCGAGCAAGATCTGCCCGCTCGTCGGTTGGTATAGGCCTGTCAACAGTTTGATGAGGGTCGTCTTGCCCGCACCATTTTCGCCCACCAGGGCGAGTTTGCTCCCAGGTCGAAGCGCGAAGTTGATATCGGCGACAGCAGGCTCGGTCGCACCCGGGTAAGTGAAGTGAACGTGTTCGAAACGAATGCCTTGTTCTGGACTTGGACCACGCACAGCCGTACCCGTAGGCGCGGGCGATTCGTGTTCTAGGTAGGCATATAGGTTCGAAAGATACAGGTTGTCTTCGTACATGCCGCCCACCGCAGACAGGTTGGCGCCCAGCGCGGCTTGCCCTTGCTTGAAGGTGAGCAGGTAGAGCGTCATGTCACCGAGCGTGATTTGACGCGCAACGGCGCTAGCAACGATCCAAGCGTAAGTGCCGTAAAACGCCGCCGTGCTCAAAAGCCCCATCACGAACCCCCAGTAGCCGCGGCGCAAGGTGAGCTGCCTGTCTTCCTCGAATAGCTGATGAAAGATGGCGCGGTAACGAGCGAGGAAGAGCGGGCCGAGCCCGAACAGCGTTACTTCCTTGGCGTGCTCCTCACGTGCGAGCAAAGACTCGAGGTAGGCTTGCTTGCGCGTCTCGGGCGTGCGCCAGCGCAGCAGCCGAAAGGCGTTCTCAGAAAATCGCGTCTCCGCGATGAAGACCGGAATGGCCGCGCCAATCAGGCAAACTACAGCGATAGGACTGAAGCCCAGTAGCAAGCCACCGTACATGAACAGTGAAACACCATTCTGTACGAGCCCGAAGGCACGCTTAACCAAGCTGAGTGGCCTGGAAGAGGCTTCGCGGCGCGCGCGCGTCATCCGATCATAAAACTCCGAGTCCTCGAAATCGAGCAAGGTGAGCGTGAGCGCCTTTTCGAGGATCATCTCGTTCACCCGCTGCCCCAGTAGTGCGCGCAGCAAGGACTCACAGACCCCAAGCGCTCGCCCGGCAGCCGCTTGCAAGAGCACTAGGAACAGCTCGAGCACCACATAACCGAGCAGCTGATTGCGATGCGCCGGATTTCCACTCGCCTGCGCGAGCACGACGCCATCGACAATCCACTTGCCGACGTAGGCCACGCACGCCGGCACAATTCCGGCACTGATGCTGAGCAGCCCCATCCAGACCGTTAGCCGTGGACTACTTGCCCAAACGAGCTCCAAGGCGCGGCGTGAGTACTGGAAGAGGCCTAGGAATTGTCGCAGCCCGCTGTGTGGCGTTGTCGGTGTGGGCGCCGCGCTGCTGTTTAGAGAGGGAGATGCTGCCATTTCATGCGTTCGAATGAGGCGCCAAGCGCTCGAAGCGCTGGCCGCAATCTCAACCTACTACAACGTAGGCGCTCGTGCCGCCCCGCAGCGGGGGCGAGGACCTGAACGCGGTCCAGGCCCGAGGTGAAGCGCTCGATCTTCAGAGCCGTGGCAAATCGTTCCTGGGTGCGAGCCGCCGCTCGCGAGTTACTTCCTCATCGGCCGCGTTCCCTACAACCATTTTGCGTCGCCGCGCGGCACCCAAGACATTGATGTTTGGGTGGCCCCGGAACGTCAGTACTTGCGCCCATCTGCTCTCGGCCCTCGACGTCTTCGGTTCCCTACGGCGTTCGAGAGCAACCTCTGGCGCCCATCGACCAGGTAGAGACGTTTGTAATCTCTGCGCGGACCACCCGAGCAATCGCGTCTGGTCATTGATTTTTAATCACGATGAATAAAAAGTGACTAATCAGGTCACCTACAGAAAAGATTTGACCCTTTCTGTCCCGTCGGTAACCGCTCGTCTCACACTCGAGGCAGCGAACGTGACATGTAAGCGGCCTTTGTGAGCAAAGCGTATGGAGCTAGGTTTCGAGCCTCATGTCTTCTTCTTTGCGTAAGAACCTCGTTCGCTACTCACCGATCGCTACCATCCTCACGCTCTCTCTTGCGTGCGGCTCCGGAGGCACACCCGGCGGCGGAAGCGGAGGGACTCCCGCAGGCACGGGCGCTGCTTCCACGACCGGTGGCCTCTCGAATGCTGGAGGGAACGCCAACGCTTCGGGCGGTACGCCGAGCGGCGGGGCAGCGAATACCGGCGGCGGCGCCAACGCAGGTGGCACGCCAGGAGGCGGCTCGCCGAGCATCGGTGGTGGGGCCAACATCGGCGGTGGTGCTAACACCGGGGGTGGCAGTGGCGACACCGGTGGAGGCACTGGGACTGGCGGCGGCGGTAACGAGATTGCGGCGGATTGCTCACCCAAAGAAGGGCAACTTCCCATACTCAAACTGACTCAGGTGGTGGGGAACTTGGATGGTCCCGTTTTTACCGTGAGTCCCCCGAACGATGACCGCCTCTTCGTCATCACACTCACCGGAAGCGTGCGCGTTGTGAAAGACGGAGCGCTTCTGCCGACGCCTTTCCTTGAGCTCGGCGACAAGGTCTATGTCGGCGGAGCGGGAGGCGACGAGACGGGCCTCCTTGGCATAGCTTTTCATCCCGATTACGCGACGAACGGGCTCTTTTATCTCCACTACAGCGATGGAAACGACCCCGACAGCGCCGATAGCATTCTCGAGGAGTATAAAGTCAGCGACAATCCCGATGTCGCTGACGCTGCAAGCGGTCGCCTGGTCCTCAAGGTAGACCAACCCACCAACACCCCCGCCTCCTTCAAAAACCATAAGGGTGGCGCAATCGCTTTCGGCGCAGACAAGATGCTCTACTGGGGCCTCGGTGACGGTGGTGGCTCGAACGATCCGAGCGGGAACGGACAGAATCTCGCGAAGCTCCTCGGAAAGGTCCTCCGCATCAATCCGCTCCAGAGTGGAAGCTCGGCCTACACCTCTCCCCCGGACAACCTCAAGCAGGCGATGTCAGCGGCGGCGCCAGAAATCTGGGACTACGGCCTGCGCAATCCCTTCCGCTTCACGTTCGATGTCTGCAACGGTGACTTCTACATCGGCGATGTCGGGCAGAACACTTACGAGGAAATTGATATCGAGAAGGCAGGAGAAGGTCACCACAACTACGGATGGAATATCATGGAGGGCCTCCATTGCTTCAGCCCCATGACCAACTGCGACCAAACCGGGATCACTCTGCCCTTAGTTGAAATCCCAGACACCCAGGGCACTTCCATCACCGGCGGCGCGGTCTATCGAGGTAGCTCGATTCCGGGCCTGCGCGGGGCGTATTTCTACGCCGACTATGTCAGCAACCGCGCCTGGTACACGTTCTTCGATCGCGAGGCCGGAACCGTTTCGACCCCCGTCAGCGTCACCCAAGATCTCAACCCCAATTCGATCGTTGCCATTACCAATGGCAACGACGGTGAGCTTTACTTCACTTCGCTCGGGCCCATCTCGGCCAACAGCGTCGGCCCCGGCGCCATCTATAAGCTCGAATCAGCCGAGTAATCGGCAGTGGGCCCATGCCCGAATTTGTTCGTGGCGAACTCATGGCTAGCGTTGTCAACCTCAACAAGTTTCGGAAGAAGAAGGCCAAGCTCGAGCGCGAGAAACGCGCCGAGACGAATCGGCGTCTTCACGGCCGTACCAAAGCTGAACGCGCCCACGACGCGTTGCAGAAGCGTCTGCTCGACGCCAAGGTTGAGGGCGCACACTTGGAGCGGGTAGAGGTTGCGTCCAACGACGATGAACTACCCTGATCGGTAAGAAGACGTCCGTCGCGGCGTCTTCTTCAGAGGCACCTGGAGCAAGCCCCTACTCTGCTCGGTAGCGCATCTTGCCTTGGATCGACGTCGGTTCATCCTTCACGACTCGGATCCCAAACATGAAGCTGTTCATCGAATGGGTCGTAAAGTCCTTCCCGTCGAGACTGACGAGCGGAGCACCCTTCGGGCGAATCAAGACCCAAAAATCCTGCTTGGCTTTGATTGTGAGCGGAGGAACGTCGAGTTCGACGAGCTTCGACTCTAGGGCAAAATTGAATGGAATCTCATCGCCTGCCTTGAACGCAAGCACGTAGGGCGGAGCGGTCATCTTAGCGACGCTCTCCGCCTTGTGGGTCTTGAGTTCGGTGTAGGAAACCTGGGGCGCCTGAGCCGCCATGCGGTTCGGGCTCGCGCAAGCGACGCAGAAGAGAACGAGAGCGAGCACCGTTCGCTCGATCCAGCGCGTGGAACCGCGGCAGCAAAGGTAAGCCATGCTCGTCACTCTACAGCGGGTAAACGTCGGGCGAGACCTTTTCGGGCTATGCCGGCTTCATTTGCTCCAAAAGGGGACCGAAAATTCTACCGTATTGAACTTGTTCTGTTCCGAACAGACAAGGTAACGGGACCGTCTTAGATCCGTTAGACTTCGTCCTCACTAGGCACACGTGAGGCCAAAGGGGGATGGCTAGATGGGACTTTTGTTAACACCAAGAACCTCGCTCTTTTTTGGGGCTTTGCTGAGCATCGGGGCATGCGGTCAAGTCGCCGCCGGCGACAGTGATGGAATTGCTGGGTCCAAAAATGGCGAAGGAAGCGGAGGGAAAGTCTTCAAATCTGGCGGAGCCAGTGGCGACGATGATGATGAGTCGATAGGTAGCGGCGGCAAAAAGAACACGGGAGGAGGGAGCCCCTCGGACGGAGGTCAAGCGTCAGCGACGGGCGGAAAAACTTCGGCCGACGGCGGAGGCAGTAGCGTCGGTGGGAACCCGGAGCCTAACGGTCCTCTGGAAGCGATTTGGTATTACGATGAGGCCGATGGGCTCGGACAATTCACGAATATCCTGGCTCCGAAAGAGACGCTTCTCGTGCCTGGCGGGTTGGCCCTCGACCAGTCGCCGGCCCCCTGGTCGTCCGACGGAAAACACGTCGCGATACTCGTGGAAGGTGAGATCCTTTTCTATGAGCTGGAGACAGAAGAGGAACTCATCGGGCGCTATGCGGCGGATTACACGGCCATTTTTGGCTGGATTCAGGGGGTCGGAGCCGTCGTCACCGGAAGTCGAGATAACGTGGCGTTCATCGCTGTGGCCCTTCCAGGCGGCGACGAACTGTTGCTCGACGAAGGCGATCCACTCGGCTCATCCTTCACCGCGACGGTGGCCCCAGGGGGAGATATCGTCGTTTGGATAAGGAGTGGCACCGATGGATTCTCGGCTTCCTTTGCCTCGTTCACAAATGGATTGTCGGAAGAGCCCAAGCCTTTGGCTCACTTCACAGGCTCGCCGTTGCTGTCGACGGCCTGGTCTTCGGACGGCCGCTGGTTCTCCTTTGGGATCTCCGCGCCGTCCGGGAACGATGAAGGAGGGATCTATCTGTGGGGAGTAGGCTCTGAAGCTCCGGTTCGTGTGAGTCCTCCAGGCGCCGGTTACAATCCGCTCTACTCTTTCTCTAACGACGCATCGAAGTTCGTCCTCTACACCAGCGACGAAGTGGGGGGAGCAGTCTACGCTGTCGGGCTACCGGGCGACGAGCCCGGTCCGGCCGTGCGGATCCTAGGAGGTGTGGGCGTTTCGCCCGCCACTTGGAACCCGTTTGGGTCGATCGCGTTGGAGGGCGTTGATGGCGGAGCGCTCGTGCCGATTGGGGTTGATGGGCTCGCGGGCACGCTGTTGCCGTTCGAGAGCTTCAAATACGGATGCAACGTCTTCTGGGTCTCGGAGACGAAGTTTTTTCACACGGGTTGCGGAGAACTCCCGACTCTTACGCTCGGTACCGTAGCGGCGACCATCGAGGAAGAGGCCGTTCTTTCCCTGACGAATGAGAACTACGGGCTGAGTCGAGATCGCGCTTGTTTTGTCGAGTGGAGCCCCACCGGTCTGCGTGTCGGTTCGACCGACGACCAGCTCCATTCTCCGAACACAGTCCCTGTGAGCCCTCCCCCTTCGTCCGTCGGTCACGTCGACTTTGCACCCGACGGTCGGAGCCTGGTGTGGATGGATGAGGGAGCTCGGCTCTATCGCTCCGAGCTCAAAGGCTGCGTACCGCAAGGCGACTCGATTCTCATCAGGGAACTCGCGGGGGAAGTGACGAGTACGGTGTTCGTCACGCCAGCGCTCTGAGCGCACACCGGTATGCGCAGGCTCTCCCGTCTCACACATCCGGCAGCGGCGTGACCGTGTTCGGCCAGAGGGCTTCGAGTTCGAGTTCGATGGCGTCGAAGGGGATGGCTCGGACGCGTTCGTTTTCGCCGAAGGTGCCGAGGTGGAGATAACCCTCGCCTTCGAGGCGATAGATCTCGAGCGAACGTACGCTCGGATCGATGAGCCAAAGGTGAGGCACGCCCTCGCGCGCGTAGAGAGGCATCTTCCCGCGGCGGTCGAGGAGCGCCGTGCCCGGGGAGAGCACCTCACAGACCCAGTCGGGCGCCATCGTGAAGAACGCAACGTCGGGAACGTTCGGGAGTCGCTCTCGACGCCAACCGGCCAGATCGGGGACCAGGATATCCGCACCAAGGTGGAGCTCGGGTTCGATGAGAATGATCCAGCCTCCAGGACCGCCGCGACCACGGTGGAAGGCACTGCCAATGTCCATCCCGAGCACGGACGCGGCCTCAGCGTGCGGAGCGGCCGGGCGTGGGTGCGTGTAGAGCTCGCCGTCGATGACTTCCGCGACGAGGTGCTCCGGGGCCGCGAGGACGTCCTCGTAGGTTGCCTTCTTGCGCGCGGGGTCGACCATGCCGAGCATTTTGGCGCAGATGGCGGAAAGCTCCAAGGGGAAGCAGGCCCAGCCGCTGCTTGGCGTCAGCGGCGCCTAATCTTTTTGACCCTTCTCGAGACCGTCCGGGGTCTAGTGGACAATGAGTCGCATGCTGCCGCGCACCCTGTTTCCATGGTTCGTCCTCGTCGGCGCAAGTTGGGTCCTCTCCTCGACCTCCTGTTCGCAACCTGAAGTGAGTGGCGACGAAAATCCCATGGGTGAAGGAAGTGGAGGTGCGACGCACGGATCCGGTGGGGCCGCAGGCGGCGCAGGTGGAACGAGCCCCCATGTTGGAGGACGCACCGGCAGCGGGGGCTCGGTTGCGAGTAGTGGCGGACGAGCGAGCGGTGGCGCGGCTGGCTCAATCGAGGGGGAAACAGGTGGACGGAACGCGCTCGGAGGCGCCGAGGCGAGCGTTGGCGGGAGCACCGGTGGAAGCGCCACGCTCGATGTCTTTGGCATCACACAACTCTACCCGTCTGATGCGAGTCACTCCGAATGGACCAGCGCTCACTACGACGAAGACTATGAGGTCTCTTTCGGAACGGACAGCCGCGATCCCTCCGGCCTCTCAGGCGCCCGGGGCGAAGGAACGCTCCAAGTGACGGCCGATGGTGAGCTCACCATGAGCGGTTCCCAGCCGCGGCTCTACGTGAACCCAGACGCGGACCACCCCTGGCAGAACCTCGAGATCACCGTTTACTACCAGAGAATCGAAGACGAAGGCGAAGCCTATGCCGGGCTTGTCGTCGGCGCGAGGAGCGGTCCTGATGGCCACACGACGGACGGCGCCTGTGACTCGCACACCTACTACTCGCGTCTCCGCAACGACGGCGCCTTCGACTTCGAGAAGGAACTGAAGCACCCCGCCAGCAGCACCCAGGCCCGAGTCCAGCCCGAAAAAGCTTGGCCTCCGAACGGAGAAGTGCCCCGCGAAGCCTGGATCGGCTGGAAGTTCGTACTCTACGATCTCGGGGAGGAGCGCGTGAAACTCGAAGCCTATCGCGACCTCAGCGAAGGCGTAAACGGAGGCGATTGGGAGCTCGTGAACGAGACGATCGATGAAGGCGGCTGGTTCGTCGAAACCGACTGCGCCGAACACGCCCCCGAAGATGGCGAATCGGACCTCGTCGTTCAAGGCATCGGCTCGATCTTGATCCGCAACACCGAGGTGACGGAAGCGCGTTACCGCTCGATCAGTGTCCGAGAGATCATTGCTCCTGGGTAGTCAGTTCGAGAAGGTCGGTGAAGACGTTGATTTCCGCATCCCCGGTGGCTGGGGTCTCGGACGGGTTGATGAGGCCGCCTTCCGAGCCACACCCGCCGGCCATCGCGAGCCTCCCTCAACGATTCTCGAGTCGATTGAAGTCGAAGACCCCGCCGCGGAGCGGCTCTGTCGACCTTTCGTAGGTGTGCAATCGATCGCTGAAGCTCCAGAACGCTGGGTTCGTGCGCCTGACGCCGAAGCTGGCCTTCAGCTTCTTGTAGTCATCCGCCGACTTCATGGATGCAACCATTCCACTGAACTCGGCGAGCTTCTCCGAAGGAACGCGGAAGAATGCGTTCGGGTAGGCGCCGAGCAAGCGGCGCGTCAGGGTCAGACGATCTTGTTCGGGACGCCGGTTGTTCTCTTCGAAGAACAGGCTCGTGATGTTGGTGTGCCAGTCGTCGCGAACGATGGTATAATAGTTTGATTCGGCGCCCGTCACTTCGAGGAAGCTGAGCGGAGGAAAGTACTGCGCCGGGCCGCCGGTAATCTTCTCGAAGGTCCCGTTCATGGCCAGAACTTGCGGGCTCTTGTCGTCGTCGATGCGGTAGTGGGGACTCACCACGGTCGCGAGGTGCTTCTGAAGGAGTTCATAGAACTCAAGCTCCGGATTCATGCTCGTATAAGCGATGCCTGTGTCGGCAGTGAAGGCGGCATTCGATGCGTTGATGTAAACGCGCGCTTCTCCTTCCGCGCCTTCGTACCACTGGTCACGCAACGGTGCGCGGACGCTCTTGGGCAAAAACGCTAGGAAATTCATCTCGGCCTCCATGCGCAAAAAGTCCATGTAGAGGCGGGTCGAAATCTGGTGACCGACGTTGCCGAAAACGTCGAAACCAGCGACGAGCAAGTAGTGAATGCGTTCAAGGATGCCATAACCGAGCACCCAACTCGTCTTCGGTGGTGCACCGACGAGCCCCTGCACCACAGTCGCGCTGTCTTCATGCCGGAGCACCGTGAGCGCGGCGTTCGGATTCGTGCCATCGCCATCCCAAAGCAGCTCGAGCGTGACTCCGGCCTCGCTGTAACGTTGGTTCGCGAAGCTGGCCCGTTCTTTTAGATGAGCCTTTTGTTTGTCGGAGTACTTCTTCCAGTTGACGAAGACATCGGTGTTACTGCCCTCGCCTGCGGGCAAAGCGAAGTCGGCCGCATGTTTCGCAAAGAAATCAGCGTCAGCTTGGGTGGCCGCGTCTTCGGGCCGAGCGAATACAATCCAGAAGCGATCGTTGATGACGTTGAGAGCCGTTTGGCCGTGGCAAACGGGCCCTTTGATGAAACCGTCGAGGAAAAAGTGCGCGTCGTCGAGCAAGAATTGATAACGAGAGGTCACCGGTAGCTGCACGAATGCAGCGAACGGGTTCGCAGCGAGATGCGACTCGTAGCCGGGCAATTTCTCGACCGAAAAGGGCGCATCAAAGAAGAGGCTGCGATAGCGAGCCATGCGTGCTGCATCGAGCCTGTAAGGCAAATGGCTCTTGACCAAGACCGTGCTCGGAAGCAGCTCAAAGCGATAGTAGACCCGGTCGACGCTTGGGTCAAAAGGCCGGCGCGTCGAGATGCGTTCAGGGGCCCGTCCGGGCGGAGTGCGGGAACGCACCAGCTCGAAGAAGCGAGGAGTCTCCGTGGGCTTTTCGTCAGCGAAGTGAATGTGCGCCAAGAATAGGTGCTCATAAATATAACGGCTCACTAATTGAGACTTCGCGTCCTCTTGATTCAGCAGACGTTCCCACTCTGCAATGGGCTGCTCCTCTCCCAGCGAAAGGGCGGGCCGTGGCTTCCACCTTCCTCCCTGCTCGAGCCACTGGAACACAACTTTCGTCTCTTGATCGCCTAGGGCCGGGAGCCCATAGGGCATGCCCCAACTCGGGTGTTCCTGCGTGAACTTTGGAAATTCCTCGATCGTTGGACAAACCTGCTCGCGGTCGATCCGAAAGTCGAAATCCTGAAGCTCAGCGACTTCCGGTAAAGGGTGCTCACGCTTGAGGGTCAACATACGCCCCAGCACGCTCCCCTCGAGATTTGCGGCCGGACTCTGAGCACGCTCGTTCAAAACGGGAAAAAACTCCTTCGTCCGCCAAGCTTCCGTCGAGGGGGCATCTTCAAAGAGACGCGTCAGAGGCGCCGCCAAGAGCCGACTTGGCTCGTAGACCTTCTCCTTGCTGGCGCCGCGATCAAGCCCCTCGGGCGCTTCCTGCTTGAACTGACAGGGGGCATCGAAGCAGCTATGGCAAACCACACACCGCCCGTTGAGGATCGGTTCGACGTCCGTCCAATAGTCCTTCTCGCCCGGACGAAGCTCCGCCACGAGACGCCGCTGGACGCGTGGCTCACCAAAGCGGGCGTCCAAATTGGCGCCGACCTGCGTGGCTGCGCAAGCGACTGAAACCGCCGCTAGCGCGACGAAAAGAAACACACGCATCATAGAGTTCCCCCCGGACGGACCCGCGCCCGCCTCGGCTTACTGGAAAATCCCGAAGTGACCGAGCAGCCACCACAGCAGCACAAACACCACAATGGTCGTGAAGCAGCCGCCACCCAACTTCTTCGCCCCATAACCTGCGGCTAAGCCGCGCAGCAACTTGCTCATACACCAAGGCTTAGCAGAGTTGTGAGCGAAACAAGATGAGGCAAAACGCCTCGCGTCGAGGCAAAGTGTCTCGACACTGTCGACGGCACCGCCCTGTCAACGGCACCGCCCCGCCATTGGCACCGCCTCGAGCACGCTAGCCACTAGGCCGACCGCGCCGGGTTCACTAAGACCTGATAGCGGCGGCCGCTCGAGAGGACGTTTGGGTCCTCACCCTCGCGTTCGACGTTCGTTCGGCTGAGCTGTTTACCGGGGACGCAGCAGGCCAGGGTAAACGCTACGTCCCAATGCAGCTCGCTGAGGACACGCTCGACTCCAACGTGAGCATGCACGAAGGTGACCAGGGTTCTCATGTCGGGCAGCGCGTTCAATTCCGCAGCGACGTCTTGAATTCTCGCTTTGCGTCGCTCCATTCGGCGAATGCCGAACTGCTCACACCAACCGTCCACCAGGCCGAGGTTCAGCTCTGGATCGACGCTGATGTTGTGGGTCTTCGTCTTGAGCGAAAACATCGCGGCCGTCCTAGCGTGAGCTCCGTCGCCGACATGCACCACGCGGCAGGGTTCGCCAGCCCGTATGAACGGCCGTAGATGCACGAGAGCCGAGTAGCTCTCTGTGAGCTCCTTGGCGGGGCGCGTGGCCTTCGCGAAGAGCGGCCACAGCGCCGCAAAACAATTGCGCCGCATCAGCCTGTCGAGGTATTCGCTCGACGAACCCGCCTCGACATTGCACAGGCCGAGAGCTGCATTCATGTCCGCTCGTACCAGATCTACGAGCCACTGGCAGGCCGCGCCCCCAACCGAGCCGTCGCTGTTGTGCCGTCCGGTCGAAAAAGGGCGCCAAGCAGGGGTAAATGGTCCCCTTCGTGCGATGGAACCTTTAGCTATGAACCGAATTTAAGGTGACCTCGTTTCGCTGGGCTCCCTCTTGCCTCTCGAATTCTTCTTTCAATTCATTTCGCTAGGCGAAGGGGATATTTTTTCCCCCTCCGTTTCTATTGGTCGACATCCTTAACTCCTCGCAGTGCGATGCTTCCGCGCACCCTCAGAAATTTGGCTCAGGACGAATGATGGCGATGATGAAAAGCAAGGGGTTCAAAGGGTTCGTTGGTTGTGTTGCAGTCGCTGCCATTGCCGTCGGATGTGGTCAGTCGAGCGGGGACGCCAATGATGCGGGCACAGGTGGAGGCCCTGCCAGCGGTGGACAAACGAGCACGGGCGCAGCCCCCGGAGCTGGCGGCTCGAAGGTTGTCTCCGTCGAGTGCACGACGAGCAATGTGGAGCCGTGCGGAGGCGATCTGGCCGGAGAATGGAACGTGGCGGCCTCGTGTTTGGAGCTGCAAGGCGACATGGATGTCTCAATAACGAGTCTCGGTTGTCTCACTGTGCCTGTAGCCGGCATGCTCGAAGTCAGTGGGAGCTTTAGCGTGGCTGCGGACGGCACCTACGTCGACTCCACTCAAACAACTGGAGCCGTTGAGTTTCCTGTGGCGCAGTCCTGTCTCACGGTTTCATCCGTGGTCGTGGAATGCGCCGATCTAGGAACTCTGTTCGAGGCGATGGGCTGGGCGACCGCGCAATGTGCCGATGTGGCTGGTGCTTGCACCTGCAATCTCACGGCCGATCAATCGGCGGGTCTCGGCGCTGTCGTCCTTTTCACCGAGCCCGAGGGGACGCTGAAGACGGGCGCAGACACCTTTACCATGGCCACCGAAGTCTACTCGTACTGCGCTGAAGGGGACGTCCTCACCGTGACGCCCCAAATGTCGGGGCTGGTTGGGCAGATGATCCTGCTCCGAGATGGAACGACCGCGGCTAGCGGCGGCGCAAGCGGCGCAGGCGGGGCTCTGAACACTGGCGGAGGAACTGGCTCTGGCGGAACGAACACGGGCGGCGGCAACTCGGGTGGAGCCCCAGCTGCAGGGGGCGGACTCAACACTGGAGGCGCGAGTGGAGGTGGTCCGAGCGGCGGTGGTTCGAACGGTAGCGGAGGCGAAGGAACCGGTGGCGGCGCCACGGTGAGCGACAAGCCTTGCGATATTTATGGTGCGTCCGGCACCGCCTGCGTCGCGGCTCACAGCACGGTACGCGCTCTCTTCAAAGACTACGCTGGGCCTCTCTATCAGGTGAAGCGCGCCGACGGGCAGTTCAAAGACATCCCCGTGCTCAGCGCCGGCGGCTACGCCGATTCGGCCGTGCAAGATTCGTTTTGTAACGGCTCCAACTGCACTATCTGGAAGCTCTACGATCAAAGCGGGCACGACACCTTCTTGGAAGCGCAAACCAACGGCAGCACTGTCGGAGGTAACACGGGCATGACAGCCGCGAATGCAACCGCCGAAAAAATCACGGCGGGTGGACACTTGGTGTATTCCCTCTTCACACGCCCCAACCAGGCCTATTGGAGCGATGGTTCTCAGAAAGGAATGCCCCTCGGCGCCGAGCCACAAGGCATTTACATGGTCACGAGTGGCGTCCACTACAACGGCGCTTGCTGTTACAACTACGGAAACGGCCAGCTCAATCGCAAGTACAACGGTGGCCCGCAAATGGACTCCATTTACTTTGGCGACAGCACCCAGTGGGGCAACGGCTCCGGGCCCGGGCCGTGGGTGATGGCCGACATGGAAGACGGCATGCTGGCAGGCGGCAACGGCGACAACCCAAGTAATACCAGTCTGGCCTTCACCTTCGTCACGGCCATGGAAAAGAACAACGGCACAGACGCCTTCGCCCTCAAGGGAGGTGACGCAACCCAAGGAACCATCACGACGATGTGGGATGGAGCTTTGCCGAATTCGAAGCGACCCATGAAGAAACAGGGTTCGGTGCTCCTGGGCGCTGGCGGAGATTGCTGTCTCACCAACAATAACCTGAGCGAAGGAACCTTCTATGAAGGTGCGATCGTGGCCGGATATCCGAGCAGCGCGACCGATCAGGCGATTCAAGCCGCCATCGTCGAAGCTCGCTATGGCCAGTAAACGAACTCATACTTCCATCCAGTCGGCCTGAGGTCGCTCGGACTGCCCTGGCGAACGGCTCTTTTGAGTCTGCCGACTAGGAGCAACGGAGGACTATTCGTGTCCGACTGGCTCAACGGAGGCCCATCAACAAACGGGCTAGGCGCTCGGCCCACAGGGCTTGCCCCTCAGCATCCGCTATCAAATCTTGGCGTACCTCGAGCTCCACATAAGGCAGGCCTCGCTTCTCGGCGTGCTCGACGAGGCCGTAGTCGGTGAGTGCACTAGCTCGATAGGGCTCGTTGTCGCCCACTACGAGCCCTGGCTCGCGCCTGAGCGCTTCGAGCAGGGGCAAAGCTAACCGACTATCGTTATGATAGAGCACGCCCGCGTGCCAAGCTCTGGCCACCCGGCGATAGACGGGCGTGAAGCTGTGCACGAACAGCAAAACGGAAGTTCGTCCCTCGTGGGCGCGCGCGTCGAGTTCGGTTCGAATGCGCGCGTGATACGGCTCGAAGATGTGCTCCGCTCGGAGGCGCGCTTCTTCCGCAGTTACCTCCAAGTTACCGGTGATGATGGTGTCTTCGCTGTGCCGAGTGATGGAATCAGCGCTCGTGAGCGGCCGATTACAATCGATGACAAGCCGCGAATAGGTTTGCAAAATGGCCCACGCCTCGAGCCTCTCCGCTAGCGCGAGCGAAAGCCGCGCCGCGCCGATATCCCACGCGATGTGTCGCTCGAGTTCCGACGCCGCTAGCCCGAGCGACCCGAGCCCCTGAGGCATGCGCCGCCCAGCGTGATCACACACGATGACGAACTCCGACCGCCCACCTTCTGTGACCTCGAAGGGCGGTGGATCGTCAAAATCCAAACCGAGAAAGAACGGGTTCATAACGAAAACGGAGCTACCTGGCCGCGTAAGGCAAAATAGACGCGATCCGAGGCCAACGCGAGAGCGATAGCGAGCGTAATCTTTGGCCGAAATTCAGAAACCGGTCGCGCCTTGGACCCACGTCGAGAAGCGCGGCGGCCTGCGCTCATCTAACCGCGCCGGAGCATCCAAAGCACTCCCGCCAAAGCAAAGAGTCCCAAGATCTCATGCGCTCCACCTAAGTGGAGCCATGGGCCTCTCATTCCACTCACGAGCAAAGCGGCACTAGCGAGCCCGGCCAACGCTTCACCCGAGATGAAGCCCGCGCCCAGCAAGGTGATGGCCTGTTCGCGACGGGCTTCGAGAGCGTTCGACTCCCCTGCAGGCGATGCCGAGCCTGCCGAAACTGAGCCTGCCGAAACCGAGCCTGCCGAAACCGAGCCTGCCGAAGTCGCGATGGCACTTGGCAACACCTTGCGAAAGGCGTGGGCAGCAAGCGCCCCGAGCAGAATGGTGAGAGAGACTTCGACCGGAAGGTAGAGCCCGATGGCGACGGCCAAGATCGGAAACTCGCGCAGCCCCCGCGCGCGACGCCAGCGATTGACCGCATAGAGTCCGAGCGCCAATCCAGCGCCAGGCAGAACGAAGGCCCAGGGTAAATCTCCGCCGAAAAATCCGCGTGCGACGGCAGCCATGAGCGTGGCCTGGGGCGCACGAAGCGGCGCGGGGTGGTCGGGCGTGGCAGCACCAAAGCCATACGCTTCGAGCAAAAGCGAGAGCACCGGTCCGAGCACGAGCGCTGCCGCGGTCACGCCAACGAGCTGCCCGATTTGTTGATTTTTCGGAAAAGCGCCCAGCAATTGGCCGGCCTTGAGGTCTTGAATGGTGTCGCCAGCGATGGCGAGCGCGCTACAGATAGCGCCCGCGACCACGAGCGCGGCGGCTGGGCCCGCTAAATCATCTCCGCGAAAACCGACGCCGAAGAGAAACGTGCAAACGACGAGCAACGTAGCGAGCGTGATCCCGCTCACTGGATTGTTAGAAGAGCCCACGAGGCCCGCCATGTAGGCCGCCACCGCAGAAAATAAGAAAGCGGCGCCCACGGCTAGAGCGGCCACGAGCGCGCCCGAATAGAACGACGATAGCGTCCAGCTACCCACAAAAAACACGAGCCCGAAAGCGAGCGCTCCGAGCGCTGCGATCGTGCCACGGCTGAGGTCGACGCGAGTGTTCTCGGAACCGGCTCGAGTTAACGCCCGAAACGCATCGCGGATCTGAGAGCGCATCTCGAACGTGGCCATGAGCCCGCCCACCGCCATCGCTCCCACGCCCAAAAAACGAGTCTTTTGCGACCACGCGGCCCACGAGCCCTCCCCGAGAGCTAACGTGGGATCGGCCACGAAGGGAATGACCAAGAGCCAGTTGAAGAGCCCGCCCAGCGCTACGAGTAAACTCGGAAAAACGCCCACGATGGCGCCAACTGCGGCGAGAGCCGGCGAAAGACTGAGACTCAGAACGAGCGGCCGAGGCCCGAGACGAAGCGCCAAGGTCGCGCTCGACGCGAAGATGCCCACGAGCGACTCCCCTAGCTTCAGCGCTGCACCCACGAACGCCGCCCAGCCGAGCGTCTTGGCACCGTGGCCTGCATGACCGGCGAGCAAAACGCGGGCAGTCGCCTTACCTTCGGGGAAGGGCAAACTCGACCCCTCGACCAAAATGCGTCGCAGGGGCACGGTGAAGATGGTTCCGAGCGCGCCGCCCGCCAAAAGGAGCGCCGTCGTCTGCGCGTAGTGAAACTCCTGCCACGCTCCAATAAAGAGAAACGCGGGCAAAGTGAAGATGGCGCCGGCGGCAAGGCTTTCCCCCGCGGATGCCGACGTTTGCACGATGTTGTTCTCGAGCAAGGTGCCGCCGACGGCACGCAGCACCACCATCGACACGACCGCCGCCGGAATCGAGCCCGAAATGGTCATGCCCGCGAAGAGCCCTAGGTATGCGTTGGCCGCGGCGAGCAGCGCGCTGAGGAGCGCCCCGAGAGCGAGCGCCCGAAAGCTCAGCTCGGCGCGCCGAGGACTCGGTGCTCCGTTCGGACCCTCCGTGGGGTCCGAAGCGACAGTGGATGGCGACGCTGGACCCAAGGAAGACGAAGAGGAGGAGAGGGGATCCAAGTTCAATGACTCCTACTCATTGTCGCGGGCGAGCCGCTAGGAGCGCCAACGGGCCCGTTGAAACTCAAACAATCGCTCCAGGCGGCGCTGCTCGCGAATGAACGAGCCATACGCGGCCGGGACGCGCGGGTCACGCAAAAAATGAACCAGCACCTGTGCGGCGGCTTTGGCATCGTGTGTAGCGCGGTGAGCGTTATCGAGCACGATACCAATGCGCTCACATACATCACCCAGGGCGCGGCTCTTCTCTTCCTTTTGCAGTTCGCGCGCCCAACTCAAAGGGTCAAGCCAGGTGACGTCCGACTGAAACGCCGGCGGTAGCTCGGCGGGCACAACGCCTGTTCGACCGAGCTCAGCCATCAAGAAGTTCTTGTCGAACTCGGCGTTGTAGGCGAGCGGCAACGCGCCGCTGAGCGTCTCTAGAATTTCGGGTAAGATCTCGGCGAAGGTCGGGCTCGCCGCTACGTCGTCATCGGTGATGCCGTGAACCGCGGTGGCGTCGGCCGGGATGGGCCTTTCAGGGTGAATGAGCCAACCCTTTTCAGCGACGACCTGGCCTCGCTCGAAGACGACGATGCCGACTTCAACGACGCGATCTTGGCCGGCCTCGCGGCCCGTGGTCTCGGTGTCGATCGAGGCCCAGCGCAACGCGGAAATGGCCTGATCGGCTCCAAAACCCGCAACAAGCCCCTGAACGGAGACGCGGATCAGGTGGGCGATGCCTGGATAATGGAGGCCGGTACGAAAGCAGCCCCCGCCCTCCATGCCTCCCTTCATGGCGTGCCCTGGCTCGGCTGCGCTTTGTTGGGCGCGGCAGCCTCAGGCTGGTTTCCGGTTGCTGCCGCAGGCTTAGCCGGCTTCAACTTGCGCTCGAGCGCAAACCAGGCCTCCAGGTCTTTGACGAGGTCGCTCGAGTAATCAAACAAGCGACCATTGATGTAGACGGTGGGCGTGCCGCGTAGCTCTGCGGCTTCACCCTGCTTCTTATCGCGCCGCACCGCATCGGCCACGACCTCGCTGCGCATGTCTTTCTCGAAGCGGGCCATATCGAGGCCCACTTTCTTAGCGATCTCAAACAGGCGTTCCTTAGTGAGCGGCGGCTCCGTCTCGAAGAGCAGATGGTGCATCTCCCAAAATTTACCTTGGAGATCGGCGGCGACCGCGGCGCGCGCGGCCTGCTCAGCGTTGGGGTGAACGTCGAGTGGGAAGTTCTTAAATACGAAGCGAACGTCTGGGTTTTTGGCGAGAACGGCGTCCAGAGAGGGAGTCGCCGCGCGGCAAGCAGGACACTCGAAGTCAGCCCATTCTACGACCGTGACGACCGCGTCGCCCGGGCCGCGGCTTGGCGAGCCAGCGAGGTCGATTTCTTTGAAGCCTTTGGCGGCAAAGCGCTGGGCATAGGCCTCGCTGAGTTGGCCACGACTCATACCCAGCTTGATTCGCTCCAAAAGGTATTCGGCGGCGGGCTTGCACGCAGCACAATCGCGCGCTGTATTTACGCACTCGGCCAAGCTAACCGGCGTATTGTCACAAGGGGCCAGTTGCTCCGAAACCTGCGCCGACCATTCCGCTTTTTCGCGCGGGGTCAGCTCTGCGGTGTTGATGCCAGCCAAGTCGACGTTCTTGCTCTCTTTCGGCGTGGCGGGCGGGGGGGTCGACTCGGAGTCTCCGGGTGACCGACAAGCGGTAAAGTTCAGCTGGACGACCATGCAGCTCAGAAGGGGCACGGCGAGGCGGGGGCTCAACATCGGCGGGGAGCCTAGAACGATGGGCCCGGTCGCGAAACCTCGCAGCTATGGTAAATCTGCGCCGTGAATCGTCCCGCTCCGCCCACCTCGAGTCCTGGCAGCTCCCTGAGCTGGGATTATGGGGAAAAGCCCCTCGCCGAACTGGCGAGCTCAACCCTCCCCTCGGCCTTACCCCACGGGGTGCGCCGGGTCGTGGCCATCGGCGGCGGCCGCCCAGGCGCCGGCCACAGCGTTCTCGCCGCAAATCTTGGGGTCTACTTGGCTCAGCTTGGGCGGCGCGTGGTCGTGGTCGACGCGGACGGGACGTGTCCCAGCCTCCACGCCATGCTCGACGTGGCCGTGCCGGAAGTGGAGCCAAGCCCCGCCCCCGATCTGGACGACGAGGAGCCGCTCGAGGTGATCCCAACCCCCATCCAGGGCCTCACGCTCGTGCCCCAAAGGTACACCCGCGATGGGACGGCCCCGCTCAGGCCGGGCCGCAAGCCGCGCTGGAGCAAGCAGCTCAAGGAACTTGAAGCCGACTACATCTTGGTTGATCTCGGGCCCGGCACGTCTGCCGCTAGCCTCGACCTCTTTCTCACGGCTGACTTCGGCATCTGCGTCACGCCCCCCGATCCGACCGCGGTCGAAGCCACCTATCGCTATTTTCGAGCGCTGTTTCAGCGCCAGCTTCGCCGTCAGCATTTGAAGGATCGGTTCAAGATGCGCATGGTAGAGCGCGCGCTGGCTGAGCTGCCCCCGCTACCCTCGCCCTTAGAAGCGATCTTGGCCATCGCTCGTTACGACGCCAAAGCGGCTGACCTCGCTGCCTCGGAGCTCGCGCAGCTCCACCCGTACCTCGTCACAAATTCTACACGCATGCGCCAAGATACCGAGCTCGGCCGAGCCATGGTGGACATGGCAGGCCGTTACCTTGGCGTGCAGGCTGATGATCTAGGCCACATCGAACAAGACGACGCGCTCTGGCTCTCAGTCGGTCGCAGACGGCCCTTGCTACTCGACAACCCAAGCTCCAAAGCGGGCCGCAACTTGGAGCGCATCGCGCGCCGCGTCGTGGCCGTGGCGACCTTGCGCGGCGCAACCGTACGGAGTCCCGTCGCTTGGCAAGATGCCTCCGAACGAAGTCTCTACGACGTACTCTGGACCCACCCCGGAGCCAGTGACGAAGAGCTGCGGCGTGCCTACAAGCGCCAACGCGATCTCTTCCAGAGCGGGAGTTTGCCGCTCGTCTCTCTGCTCAACGAGGCCGAGCTAGCCCGCGAACGGAGCCGCCTTGAAGAAGCCCAAAAAACCTTGCTCGATGGCGTCCGCCGTCGAACCTACGATCTCTCCTTCTTCCCCGACAAATCGAGCGACGCTCGCACCCTCGAGCGAGGCCCGAGCGAAGCCGACGCACTCGAACAAGCGGCACTCCGCGCGGAGCTCGCGCCCCTTTTGCACGCCGAAACAGAGTACACCGGGCCCCTCTTGCGGCGCGTTCGCGAATCCCAAGGCATCGATCTGGGCGATATCGCCAAGAAGACCAAAATCGCCCACGCCCACCTCACGGCCATCGAGGTGGAAGACTTCGCGCAGTTGCCGGCTGAGGTCTACACTCGCGGCTTCGTGACTCAGCTTGCTGGGCTACTCGGCCTCGACAAAACCATCGCGACACGCTCTTACGTGCGTCGCTTTCGCGCCTTCCGCAAAGCTCAGCCCGAGAAGCTAGCCTGAACGAGCTCTGGCCGACCTTCATGAGCACCGACTCGCTGTCGCCTGAAGTGCGCCCCACGGACCTGCCGAGTGGAGGCGAGCCTTCGTCGAACTTTCTGACGCGAATTTCAGATCGACTCGATCGCTTACGAGACAACGACTGGACCTTCACATTCGCCCTCGCCTTAGTCGCGCTCTTGCCCCGCCTGTTCGTGGCGGTAGCGGCCTCACGCGAACCGGTGTGGGACGCTCACTATTATCACTTCGGTGCCGTTCGGATCGCCGAAGGCTTGGGCTACAGCGAGGACGTACGCATCCTCGGAAAGCTCGTGTCGAAACCCTGGTGCCACTATCCCGTTGGCTACAGCGCAGCCCTCGGCCTCGTCTATGCCGTGTTTGGTTCGGGCCTATTGGTCGGCCCGCTCTTCGGCGTTTTCGTCGGGGTCTTGCTGGTTGGGGTCGTGCATCGCTTGGGGCGAATTTTCTTGAGCGAGAACCGAGCGCGCTTCGCAGGAACCCTCGCGGCACTGCACCCCGGGCTCATTGCGTATGCCGCGCTACTCATGAGCGAACCCTTCGGCGCGCTCCTACTCTTGTCAGCCGTGCTAGCTCGGTTTGCTATCAAAAATCAGAAGCTCGAGCTGAGTGTGGTGGGCGTAGTCACCGGCCTCAGCGCACTGGTTCGGCCGCTCTCGCTCGGACTACTGCTTGTCCTGCCTTTCGCCGAAACGCGCCCTCTCAAGCGCGCTGCGGCTCGCCTCGCCGTGGTCTTCGCTCTGGCCTTCGCGACCATCCTGCCTTGGACGATTCGGAACTGCACCGTGATGGACGGCTGCGCGCTGATTTCTACGAACGGCGGCTGGAATCTAGCCATCGGCGCCATCACTAAGACCGGGCGCTTCGATGCACTCAAAGCCTCCGACGGTTGCCCGAATGTGACGGGCCAAGTGCAACAAGATCGCTGCTGGGCCGAAGTGGGCGTAAAGAAAATTTTGGCCGCGCCCGGCGCCTGGCTCGAGCTCGCGCCAAAGAAACTGTCGCAAACCTACGATCACGAATCGTTCCCAATCGAATATTTGCACGAGGCCACGCCGGAACTTTGGCCCGAGGGCCGTCGGGCGCGGGGGCGCGATCTACTCACGTACTACCACTGGCTGCTCATCGCGTTGGCTTCGCTCTCGGTAGTTTCTCTGCCCATCGGCGCGAGAAGTCGAGCGGCGCTCATCGTCCAAGGGTCGCTGCTAGGCGGACTCGTCCTGCTTCTCACCTATTGCTTCAAGAGCGTCGAGCACCCGTTCTACGTCCCTGTTGCAATTCTGCCCTTGCTGGCCCTCTTGCCTTTGCCCGGTCGACCGGCTCCTCGCCCGGCGTACGCGGTGCTGATGGGACTCCTTTTCTTGACGAGCCTGTCTCACGCTGTTTTCTTCGGTGAAGATCGCTACCACATGGTGGTAGCGCCGGTGCTGTGTTTGCTCGCGGCGTCGGCTTTACGCGGTCCGCCTCGCCCGCTAGCGCCGCTGTCCGTGGCTCGATGAGCCTTTCACCCCTCACCTGTTTGCCCTAGCCTTTCAACCCGGAAAGGGAGCCGAGCTTTCGATGCGTCGTGCCTGTTTGGAAACGCCGTGGTGGTAAACCTGAGCCGAAGCGACGTGCGCGGCGGACGCGAGGAGCTCCGCGCGGGACTCTTGCGGTCAGCGCTTTTGCACCTCGAAGAAGCGGAAGGCCCCGCTGCGGTCGACGGACTCGTCACTGCGGCTGGACTCCTTCCCTCCGAGCTCAGTCATGACTCAACCTGGGTTTCGCTCTCGCTGGCCAGGCGCGTACTCGTGGCCGTTTTGGCCCAAGTCGGCCCCGAAGGCGTGCAAAGCCGCGGACGTTTCGCGCTCCATCCGGGGGTGCTCGGCCTTTACGTTGGCCTCCTCCGACAAGTCCAAACACCAGAAGCCGCATATCGACACTTGGGTGAGGCCGCGAGCGAAACTTGGCGCGTCGGCAAATACTTTCTCGAAGAAGAGAGCGAGCGACAGGTCGTAATCCGTTATGCACCCCAGAGTGGTCTCGAGGTCGATCAGTCGGACGAGTGCTTTTGCCTCTTGAGGCAGGCTGAACTCAAGGCCATCCCGCGTATCTTTGGCATGCCCGAGGCTTCCCTCGAACAGCGGAACTGCCTTGCGCGGGGCGATAACGATTGCCGCTACGTGCTCCGTTGGCGCGACCGAGCGCCCGTCAGCTTATCGGTGATCGGCGCTGCAATTGGCGTATTTTTGAGCTTGTCGGTGGGCGCCACTCTCCATCCCGTGACGGCCGGCTTTACGGCGCTCGGCGGCGCTCTCCTCGGCACCGCTGGAGGTGAACTGTGGCGAAGGAATAGGCGCGACCGCTCCAACCGCGTCTTCGAACAAAATCGGATCACGGCCCTCGAACATGGCCTCTCCCAGCATGGCCATTCGGTGCGCCTCGGGGACCTCACCAACAGCATCCTCGGCGGCAAGTATCGCATCTTGCGCACGGTGGGTTCAGGCGGCATCGGTACGGTCTACGCCGCCGAGCATCTCGGCCTCGGGGTGCAGGTAGCCGTCAAAGTATTACGCGGGGCCGCGGCCGTAGACGGCGCGGAAGTTGCGCGTTTGCGGCGTGAAGCGCGCGTGCAAATGGCGCTCGAACACCCCAACGTTATTCGCACTTTCGACCTCGATCAATTGCCCGATGGCACGCTCTACGTCGTGATGGAGCTCCTCAGTGGCATGAGCTTGCACGAGCTCATGAAGCGGAACCGCCCGCTGCCCGCGAGCCGCGCCTTGCCCATTTTTATTCGCGCGTGTCGCGCGCTATCGGCTGCTCATCGGCTCGGCATCGTCCACCGCGATTTGAAGCCAGCTAACATATTCCTATGCGAAGGTGGGGCGGTGAAGGTCTTGGACTTTGGCATGAGCAAACTCGCCGCCGAAGAGACCCTGACGCAAGAGGGCTATACACTCGGCACCCCGGAGTACATGAGCCCCGAGCAATGCTCGGGTGGCGAGATCGACGAGCGTAGCGATATCTACGCGTTCGGCGTCTTGATGTACGAGGCGCTCTCGGGCGAATTGCCCTTCCGTGGCAAGACGCGCCAAGCCCTCTTGGAGCACCACCAGAGGTCGACCCCTAGGCCCATTCTGATACAGAAACCGCACCTCGGGGTGCCCGCGGAGCTGGAACGAGTGGTGATGGCCTGCTTGAAGAAGCGCCCCGCGGACAGGCCCCAGACCGCCCAACAACTGGAGCGAATGTTGGCCGCTGTTCCTCCCCAGGCCGGCGGAGATCCCTACCCGCCCGCAGACGACCTCTCGCCCCCTTCCCGCGGTACCCCGACTTGAGCAATAACTCGCTCATGGCCCCGCCCTACCTTGCGCCTGGCGACGAGACTTCTCGCTCGGCCAAAGCTCGCCGAGTTCGGCGAACCCGGCCTGCGGCGCTCGTTCGCATCGCGCTGGCGTTCTTCCTCGTGAGCTTCAGCCCGAGTCTGGCCCATGCCTTCCCTCATATTGTCCGCACAGGAGAGACGCTCGCCAGCATCGCCTCTCGCTATTACGGCATGCCCCAGATGGAGCGCGTGCTCGTCACGGCCAATGGTCTCGATCGCTCGGGTCCCAAATCGCTCACAGAAGGCATGTTGCTCGAAATCCCCGAGCCTCGTTTTCGGCGCGTCGAGCCAGGAGAAACCTGGGACAGCCTCGCCCTGAGCCTCCTCGGTCACCCGAGGCGTGCCACGACGTTGGCCTCGGCCAACCACGCCGAGCCCTGGGTGCCCCCCGAGACGGGCCGCGTCATTGTCGTCCCCTACAACTTGTCTTGGGTGCTGAGCGGCGAAGAGAGCCTACAGACTTTGGCTTATCGCTTTATGGGCTCGAACAAATTCGCCTGGGAGCTCATGCAATACAATTTGCTCACCAAAGCCGAGCTCCCGGCCGGGAAAGTACTGCTCATCCCCCTCAAACAAATCTCGCTCACGCCCGAGGGGCAAGCCGCCGCACGAGCCGAAAATGAGCGTCTCCAGGTTGCGCTCGCCCAAGACCAAAAGGCGCAACAAGATGCGAGTTCCGCGCTCACCGAGCTGCGCGCCGAGGTGCGCTCCGGGTTCTATCTCCAGGCCTTGCGTCGAGCGACGGCCCTGCGCGCTCGCGGTGGACTCAGTAGCCCCCAGTCGGCTCACCTCGCCGTACTCGAACTCGAACTCCTAGTCGCCTTCGATGCGGCCGGCGCAGCCAAAGAGGCGTGTGATATCTTGTACGCCGCAGCTCCCGACTTCGAGTTTGACCCTGTGCAGACCAGCCCCAAAGTCCTGCGCGCTTGCCCGCCGCGAAAGGCCGCTCTCCCTAGCCCCAGCGCGCCGTCTGATCCCAATAAGGCTCCCGCTGCCGTCCCACCCCCAAGCAACTAGCTCATGACCCAACCCGGCGAGCCCCAAGAAGAAACCGAGCGCCCCCCCAGCGTCACACCCCCTAGCGCCGCTGCGGCCGAAATCGCCCCCGATCACGAAACACCCGAGGCCGACACAGAATCCCTGAAGCTTACTCCGCAGTTGCTCTTGCTCGGAATTTTGGCCGTAGCCATCGGGCTCGGCGCGGGCCTCGTCATGAGCTCGATGGTCTGGAAGTGAACGTGAGCTCGGTCGACAGAAACGTGAGTCCAGACGAAACGATGCCGCTGCGCCGGCGTCTCTTGGAGTTAGAGCTCGGTGAGATGCGCCTCAGGGCACGGCAGCTAGCGGCCGGGTTCCAGATGGGTCTCCATCTCTCCCAGAAGCGCGGCCCAGGCATGGAATTTTTGGGCCATCGCGCCTACAGCCCTGGTGACGATTTGCGGCACTTAGATCGCCGTGCCTTGCTCCGCCATCGCCGCTATCTGCTGCGAGAGTTTCATGTCGATACCGAACGTCCTCTGCATCTAATCGTTGATTTTTCGTCGTCGATGAACTTCGCCGACGATAGCCCCGCCTCAGGTGAGCCGAGCGCGACCCGGCCGCTATCCAAGGCCGGCTTCGCGCGCCTGATGGCTGCCGCGCTCGCCATGATTCGTGGACGCGCGGGAGACCCGGTGGGCCTATCTTTGCTCCACGGCCTAGCGGAACCGCAACGTCTGCCCGATTTCTTGCCGCCGCGCGGGGGCTCCGAGCAACTCGAACGTATCTTGGCTCAACTCGAATCTGACCGGGGACGCTCCGAGAATGGCCCCCGCGTTTCGCCTCAAGAGGTGCTATTGGAGACGGCCAATCGCCTGCCTCCACGCTCAACTGTGCTCTGGCTCTCCGATTTCATCGATGAAGATACCGATTATCAGGCTGTGTTTCCCATGGTCAGCTCCAAGTCTCGCACCTTGGTCGCTGTACAAATTCTAACGGTCGCAGAGCGAACCTTCCCCTACCAAGGGCCGCTCGTCCTCTCTGACCCTGAGTCGAATCTGCGCATCGAGACCGACGGCAGCCGGGGTCGCGCCGAGTACCTGGCCGCGCTAGGCGCCCACAATCGCGCGCTCGAAGAGGCGCTGCTCGCAGCTTCGTCGACCTTCCTCAGCGTCACGCCCAGCGAGTCCCCTCGAAATTTACTTCGCTCTATCGCCGAGGCTACCGGAGCTCGAAGCCGTTGAGTTTCCTTTTTCCACTCGCGCTCGGGCTCCTGCTCTTGGCCGCGCTGCCTATCGTGGCTCACGCTCTTCGCCGGGGCGCGCGCACCGAGGTTCGCTTACCCACGGCCCGCTTCTCTCCCGCTCGCGTCACCTCAACCAAGCAGCGCAGCTACCTCGAAGATCGTAGCCTGCTCTTGCTCCGCATCGCTCTGATTATACTTTTGGCGCTGCTCGCGGCTTCGCCGCTCGCGCGCTGTTCGGGCCCCGCCCTCTCACGAAAGAGCGGCGGCTCCCTGGCCGTGGCCCTCATCGTCGACGACTCCGGCAGCATGCAGGTGAAAGATAAGGGCGGCACGCGCTTCGAGCGCGCCGTTGCCACCGCGCTCGATCTGCTTCAAACGAGCCGCGAAGGCGATTCGTTCGTCTTAATCTTAGCCGGCGCTCCAGCTCGCATCGCCGTACCGCGTACCACCCACGTCGAAGACGTTCGACAGGCGCTCAATTCCCTCCGGCCCACCGAGCGCGACACCGACCTCAACTCGGCCTTGTCGCTCGCGGAGTCCAGTCTGCGCACTTTGCCTCAACCCGAAAAGCACATCGCTGTTCTCAGCGATCTTGCCACCAGCGAGCCCCTACAAAAGACTTCGGATTCAATCTCGCTGACCTTTCCGCTGCCCGAGCTAAGCCAAGATTATGAAAACTGCGCCATCCTGAGCGCACACCGCGAGAACTCGCAGGTCGTCATCGAGACAGAATGCACTTCTCAAGCGGCCCTCGAAGGCCGTCAGGTGCGCGTAGTAGTCCAAAAGGACAGCGGCTCGAATCGTGAACTATCGAGCCTACCTTTCACTGAAGAGGGCTCCCTGCGCCTGGCTTTGCCAGCCAAGCTCCCGGAGCTCAACTCCGACCACGCGCGCTATATGGTCGAGTTGACGCGCAGCCCGCACGACGAGCTGAGCGCAGACGACAAGCTCGAGATCGCCCTTGGTGACGAGCTTCGCTATGTGGCTGTCTTCGCCGATCGTGTCAGCGCCGGCGTAGAAACCTCAGACAAAACCGTAGTGGAACTGGCGCTCGAGGCTCTCGCGCTCGATGAATCAGTCAGACCCCTCAGCTCGCTGCCCGAGAAGTTCGACGAGCTGAGGGACGTGTCGCTCCTCATCATCGATAATCCGGCTGGTTTTCGCCCCGAAACACAGAATGCGCTCGAAGCGTTCGTCAGCGAAGGTGGCGTACTTCTGACCTTCCTCGGCCCCGCCGTAGACAGCGCTCCACTCAGCGCCGGATTCTGGCCTATCACGAAGAGCTCACCTCACTATCGACCCCTTGCAAAAGACCAAAACCAGGTCGTTTCAAAAGCGCCCGACCAAAATGGCGACCTGGCTCGCGGCTACGATACGCTCCGGCCGCGCCGACGCGTGACCCTTGAGCCTTCGCCCCAAAGCAGCGCTTTGCTCTCGTTTCAGGATGGTTCGCCACTCTTATTAGAGCGCCCCGTGGGCCTCGGCCGAGTCTTCACCAGCACCCTGCCCGCTTCGGTCGACGAAAGTGACTTCGCCCTTCGGCCCGCATTTTTGGCCATCCTCGATCAAGCGCTGGAGGCGAGTCGCGGCCAAAGCTCAGCGCGCGTCTCCTTGCCCGGCGCAACCTGGAGCGTACCCGAGAGCGTCGAGGTCTATCGGGAGCGAGAAAAGCTGGAAACTTTCTCTCTGTCTCCCGGGCTGCGGGCCGTCACCCCCGAGCTGGCCGGGCGTTACTCCCTCCGCAGCGGAAAACTCGAACAGAGCCGCTTCGTCACCCGGCACCCCGGCGAGCACGTCCGTGAGCCCCAGAACGCCGAGGCTCGCTCGGGAACCAAGTCATCCCGCCAAGCCCTAGAAAAGACTCCCATTTCTCGAGAAGTCGCGCTGGCACTGCTGGCGCTTTCGGCGGGCGAACTGTGGCTCCGAAGCCGCCGTAGCCGTTCGCTCCGAAGCCCTGCTATAGGCCCCTGAGCGATGCGCTTCCCCCCTCTTGGGACCCGGCTCGGTCTTCCCTTTCTTCCTGTTCCGTTTCTTCGCCGTGGGCTCCGCTCGAGCGTGACGCGATGCAGCGCCCTCTGCCTCGGCGCGCTCTGCCTGGGTACCCTCAGCTTCTCGGCTCCGCGGGCGCACGCCACCATCGTGGAACGTATCGTCGCCATCGTCGATCAAACTCCGATCTTGCTCACAGAGCTACAGAACCGGTCGCGCCCGTTTATGTTTCAGGTCTACTCGTCTACGCCTGAAGGCCCGCAACGAACGGCGGCCATTTCGCAAGTGTACTCGGTGGTGCTCGAGCGCATCATCGAAGAAGAACTCGAGGACGCTGCCGCCAACCGCGCAGGGATCGCCGTGTCGGCCCAAGAGGTCGACGACGCGCTCACCCGCCTTGCTGCTCAGAATAACATCACAGTTCCCGAACTCCTCGAGGAAGCGACTCGCACCGGACTCTCACCTTCTGACTATCGCGTCGAGCTGAACCGCCAACTCTTGCAGAGCAAACTGGCCAGCCTCAGGCTGAACGGTCGTATTCGCGTTGATGAGGCCGATATTCAAGGCGCCTATCAAGATCTCGTCTACCAAGAGCGAAACGGGCAGGCCCAACGCACGTCTCGCATCGTGATGCCGCTAGGCAGGAGCGCCGACGAGCAGCTTGAAAACGTGGCACTCGCCGAAGAGGTCGTGCGCCGGGCTCGGTCGGGCGAAGATTTTTCTCGTCTGGTCCGGGACTACGGAACCATTTCGGGCTCGGGCACGCGGCCGCCAGCCACCCCAGCTCAAGAAGTGAAGGCCATCGAGCGCGCCTCGCTGCTGCTCGATGTGGGTCAGGTCTCTAGGCCCATTCGCGTGAACAACACGCTGGTCATCCTCAAGATTCTGGATCGCCCCCCCACGTCTCTGCCTCCGTACGAAGAGGCTCGGGACGCCATTTACCAGCGCGTGTACATGGAGAAGATGGGCAAGGCGCGCAAGCACTGGCTCGATGGATTGCGCCGTCGCACCCACATCGAGATCCGCAAGTAGTTGGCGTTCGCCAAAATGACGAGCTTTTCGGGCCAGCGCCTGACAGAAACGTCAGCTTGGCACGGCCCAAACTACACCTCCTCACGCGTAAACTAGACTGATAGGGCCCTAAGAAACGGGGGTTCTCGGTTCTCCGTCCAAGATTTGCCGCTTGGCATGGCGTATGCTCAAAGAAGAAGCCTTCATGTCCCGCTTTGGCTCACGGCCCCTAGCCAGCGTTCATTTTCTTGCGCTCTTGACCCTCGCGCTCCTGTGCCTTGCCCCCGAGGCATGGTCACAGACCATCAAGATCAGTCCGCAAACGTTCACCATCAAGCGTGCCGTCCCTCGCCCCCAAGGCGAGTTCCCTTACTACATCAATCGCGAAGACTGTCTCAATTCGCTCCTGACCGACCCGGCTGAGCTCACCGAAATTCGGATGACTCCCGTGACGAGCGGCTTCGATCGAAACCGCGACTCACTTGAGGTTTGGGTGTCGGTGAGTCGCGACTGCAAACAGAACACTGAGCGTACGGCGACCGGAGCTTGCCGCCAGGTGGCGCAAACTCGCGCCCAAGCTACCAATCAGCTCATCACCATTCGCCCCGCTGACGTAGTGCTTGCCTTGGCCGAACCGGGCAACGAGACGACGAACTTCATTGGCCGAGCTGACGAGAGCGCCTGCAACACGAATCTGTCGGCCAACCTCACTTTCTACATCATGTTCATCGCGGGCAGCGACGTGCGCGGCAGTCCTGCTACCTGGACACAGAGCCAGGTCGACGTGGGCGCCCCTACCATTCCATCGGGCGTAGACGTTTTCCCCGGGGATAAGTCGCTCTATCCACGTTGGCCGGCCCTGACCGATTCGGATCTCAACGGCTTCACCGTCTTTTGCGAGAAGGTTGATTGCACCTCGAACGGTGCAGCTCCCCCTCCAGCGGGTGTGGCAGGCGCCGCAGGTTCGTCCGGTGTAATCGACGAAGCCTGTGCAGTTACGCCGTCCGTCCTCCTTCCTGGCAAACGTCTCTCTCCGGAAGAGATTCGAGATTACACCTGCGCGCAGTCCAACGGCCGCGCCGCAACGGAAGGCACGATTGAAGCATTCCAAGGTGCTCCGCTTGAGAACGGCGCCTGCTATGCGGTGGCTGTTTCTTCACGAGACGCTATCAAGAACACTAGCGCGCTCTCCAACGTCGACTGCGGATCGCCTCAAGAGGTCACCTCCTACTACGAAGCCTATAGCGATGCGGGAGGCCGAGGTGGTGGAGGGTTCTGCAATCTGGGGCCGGGTGGAAGCGCCACCGGCTTTGGTCTATTCACGCTGGCCTTAGCAGGCTTCGGCCGGCGTCGTCTGCGTCAGCGCCAAGAGGAAAAGGCGCGATGACGCTTCCCTCCCGCCTGGCCCGTATTCCAAAGGCCAGCGCCCGTAACGCCAGTTTCTTCAAGCACCTTGCGCAGAGCCCCCAGAGAAGATCACGGCAGTCGCAACTGGCCCTCTTTCAGTCAAGGCTCACGCATCTCGGCGTAGCCTGCTTGGCGCTAGGGTACCTGGCGGTGTCGACCCCAGCCGCAGCCCACTCGGTCGACGACCCCGACGCTCACATCCGCTATCGAGATCCGAGTCAGAGCGACCTCAAGTATCGTTCGCCCCAACACGCGGCTTTTGAGCTACGAATCGGGCCCTATCGGCCCAACGTCGATTCAGAATTCGGCACCTCGGGGCAGACGCCATTTCAAGACTCTTTCGGAAGTGGTCAGAGTTTCATGGTCGGTTTCGAAGTCGATTATCAGGCGCTTCGCATCCCCTACTTCGGCACGCTCGGTCCCGGTTTGGGCGCCGGCTTCACGATGTATTCAGCCCAGGCTCGCTTCACAGACGGCAGTGGCTTTTCAGAACAACAGACCTCCTTCTGGGTCGCTCCTTTCTACGTTGATGTCGTACTGCGCGTCGATGTGCTCGCCCGCGAACTAAAGATCCCCCTCATCCCCTACGCCAAGTTAGGGCTCGTGATGGCCCCTTGGGAGGCCCGCGACGGCAGGAACGGCAGCGTCGACGCCATTGGCCGCGCGGGACAGGGTGTCGAACTCGGCTACGCGGCTCATCTGGGCCTGATGTTACAACTCAACTTCCTGGCTCCGGCCAACGCCATCGACATGGACAACTCCACCGGAATCAACAGCGCGAGCTTGTTCGGTGAACTCATGGCCAGCGACGTGGACAGCTTCGATCAAGGCATGCAGGTCGGCACGACGACCGTCGTCTTCGGCCTCGTCATCGAATACTGACAGCTCCCCACCCGCGCCTCGGCGCGCGATCAGCTCCAAGCGCCTCTCCTCGGCCGCGCTTTCCTTCCTGGCGCGCTTCCTCTCGATGGCTGCTCCCTCGTGCGGAGCCCAGACGGTAGGAGCTTCACGCGCGCGAAGAGCCACTCCTCCATCTTGGCTCGTTCGCTCAGCGAACCGGCCAAAAAAGCGCCCCAGCGCGCTCAGCTACGAGTCAACCCAACAGACCCGAAACATCCCGCGCTGGGGGCCCTAGTCCCTACTCCGAACCCCGCCCTCGGCAAGACTCACCACGGCGAGGCCCTACTTTGGCCTCCTCGGCCCTTCGCCCCCGAAACTCAAGGTTCGAGGGGCTGTCGCACCCGTCCGCGAAATCTCTCGATCTCGCGAATCGGCGCCCTCATTACTAAACATTCGTACAGCTTCAAGTGGGCCCGGTCTAGCCGAACCCATTGCGGCCCAGACAGGCTCAAACTTCCAGGGCGCCCAAAGCGGCACCCCGGAAAACGCTCACGCGCGCTTGAAATCCCGTTCCGTATTGCGGCACTGCGGTACCCCGAGGGCACCTTGAGGGGCACCCGCTGACCATACCCTCCTAGCACCGAACCCTTGAGCTCTGCTGACCCGTTCTTCGAGCGAATCAGCTCCCTCAAATCAGTTCGAGCGAATCAGTTCGGGCGCACTCGGGGTGCAGCCGTCTTGCCGCTCGCCGCGCGCTCTTCGCCCGGCTTGGCCTCAGCTCCGCCCTTGGCTTCACCACTCGGAGGATTTGCCTCTGCGTCGACCCCAATGGCCTTGGCCGTCAAAATCTCTTGAGCAATCTTGGCCATCATCTCGGGATGCTCTTCCAGATATTGCCTGGCGTTGTCGCGACCCTGACCAATTCGATCAGCGCCATACGAGTACCAGGCGCCGCTGCGTTGAATGACGCCGATATCGGCCCCAATATCCACGATCTCACCCGAGCGACTCACGCCCTTGCCGTAGATGATGTCGAACTCGACCTCGCGGAAAGGAGGCGCCATCTTATTCTTAACGACTTTGACCTTGGTCCGGTTGCCGACGACGACCGCATCTTGCTTGGTTGCTTCTTTGATGGCGCCAATGCGCCGCACATCGAGGCGCACCGAAGCGTAGAATTTCAAGGCATTTCCGCCCGTAGTCGTCTCCGGGCTACCGAACATCACGCCGATCTTCATGCGGATCTGGTTGGTGAAGACCAACATGCAGTTCGAGCGCGAGACCGTACCCGTCAACTTACGGAGCGCTTGGCTCATGAGGCGAGCTTGAAGACCCACGTGGCTGTCGCCCATGTCGCCTTCGATTTCAGCCTTAGGCACGAGCGCCGCCACGGAGTCGATCACGATTAGGTCGACTGCGCCGCTGCGTACGAGCATGTCTGCAATCTCGAGCGCTTGCTCGCCGAAATCGGGTTGGCTGATGAGAAGCTCGTCCGTCTTTACGCCAAGCTTGCGAGCGTAGCTCACGTCGAGCGCGTGCTCAGCATCGATGAAAGCAGCCACGCCACCCTTGCGCTGAACCTCAGCGATTGCGTGCAGCGTCAGCGTCGTTTTACCGGAAGACTCAGGACCGTAGATCTCGATGATGCGCCCCTTGGGGTAACCACCGATACCGAGCGCAATATCTAAGCCGAGCGAGCCTGACGGACTGACTTCGACGTTGCGGATGGCCTTTTCGCCCTCCTTGAGACGCATGATCGCGCCTTCGCCGAATTCTTTTTGAACTGATGCAATCGCTAGTTCGAGGGCTTTGCTTTTGCTCTTCTCTTCCATCTGGCTCTCCTCTTCCGGGCCCCGCCGAGGGACCTCGCCTTTGCTGTTTGGACTTCTACTGCTCCCCTGTTCAGGTGTCAACATCGAAGCCACTCGCGTCGTGAACGCCTCAGCAAATTGCCTCTAAACAGCTAGGAAGGCAAGCTTGCTATGACATATTTTGTCCTGTCGCTCTAGGTCCCGACTACTGAACAAGAGCGTCAAGGCCAGCGCTTCTTTGCCCCCAACCGCATCAACTCTTCATCTCGCTACCGATCATCCAGGGTACACCGAAACGATCTTGGACCATGCCGAAAGCCGCTGCCCAAAATGTAGCCGCCAGGGGCATCACGATTTGCCCGCCCTCGGCCAGGCTCTCAAACGCCTGTTTCGCTCCTTCAACTGTGGGGTAGCTGAGCGACAATGAGAAACCGCTCATAGGAGCGATTGGCATCTCGGGTGGCGCATCCGACGCCATGAGCGCTTGCCCGTCGATGAGAAGCCTGGCGTGCATGATGCGCGAGCCAAACTCTGGAGGAACGGTACTAGCAAGAGGCGATTCGGCAAAAGTGCTGAGGTGCTCAAGCTTGGCGCCGAGTGTCTGCTCGTAGAAACGAACAGCTTCCCGGCAATTGCCTGGAAACGTGAGATACGGGTCAAGTTGTCGTTGGGCCATGGCAGGGTCTCCTTGTCCTTCAGATACCGCCGCAGGTTCGCACGTCAACCAGGCTCACCTGGTGCCCACGCAGGTAGGAGGGCGCTTTTGAGCGGAAGCTGCACAACGCCCGGAGAGCTAGCACCGGTCGGCCATTCAGTTCGTGGGTCGCTTCGTGCCTTGTCTCGTGACGATGGCCAGGCGACGCTCTGCCAGCTTACCGTCGAACGAACTAGTTCAGACAGCCTGACGAGTCCCCATGAAAGCGCTCCTACGATCCGTTTTGGATACGGTTTTCTCCGCCAAGCCCGGCTATCGCAATCAGCTAACCAACTATTTGATGGGCGAGAAACTCTCGACTGCACTTCGCCTGTTCGAATCAAAAGGGGTGCCGCTTCGCGTCGTTTACGACGTCGGTGCTCGTCATGGCGACTGGGCGAAAGCCATGCGTAAGGTGCTGCCACGCTCGGAGTTCGTCTTGTTTGAAGCCAACGAGAGCTGCGCCCCCGTGCTCAAGCAGAGCGGGTTCAGGCACTTCATCGGCGTCCTCTCTTCGGAAGCCAAGCTGGTGGATTTTTATGCGAGCGACTCCACCGGCGACTCCTACTACAAAGAGAATACGCCCCGTTACGATTCGATAGCGCCCAGCCCCAGGCAGACGAACACGCTCGATAGCCTCGTCGAGACTCATGGGCTGCCCCCGGTCGACCTGCTCAAGTTAGACACCCAAGGTTCGGAGCTCGACATTCTTCGCGGCGGTCTCGCAGCCTTAAAAGCCTGCTCGCTCGCCTACCTCGAGTGCCCGATCCTCAACTACAATAGCGGAGCGCCCACGCTCCAGGCCTATCTCGACTTCTTAGGAGAGCACGGGCTCGTCCCTTACGATTTTTGTGAACTGCATTACGCCTACGGCGCGCTGGTCCAAGTCGATGTGCTCTTTGTCCGGAAGGAGCTGCTCCAGAAACTCCAACCCCAATCGGCCGGTATTCCGAAGTTTTTGACTTGATCAAACTCAACCTTCGCCGCTGGCCTCAACGCGACTCGCGAGCGGACGCACCAAGATGCGCTCGGCCCGGCGAGCGCTAGCGCGCTCCACGACTAGCTCGGCCTTCTCGAGGAAGATTCGATCTCCCGCGACCGGAACGCGGCCGAGCTTCTCGGCGATGAAGCCGGCTAGAGTGACGCTATCCGATTCGTGGTTCTCACCGATCTTGGCGAAAACGGTGCGCATCTCCGCGCGGCCACGACAGATGAGTACGCCATCATCACGCTCGATGATGAAATGGTCCGCACGGTCGAGCTCATCTTGAATTTCGCCGACGACCTCTTCCACTACATCTTCCAGCGTCACGACGCCTGCCGTGCCGCCGTACTCGTCGACAACAACAGCCATGTGATGGCGTCGCTCCTGAAAATCACGCAAAAGCTGCTCGATTTTGGTGTTCTCGCTGACGAAAGAAGCCTTGCGCGACAAAACAGAGAGCGCTTCGCGCGCGGGTTCGTCGCGCTTGAGGCTCGGCCTGTCCAAAAGTGAAAAGAGCACGTCGCGCGTCAACACGACGCCAGCGATTTCGTCTGGATCGCCGTTGTCTGAATAGGGCAGACGACTGAAACCCGAGCGGCGAATCAGGGCTAAGTTCTCAGCCAGACTCTTCCTACCATCGAGAAATACCATGGACGTGCGCGGCACCATCACGTCGTAAGCCACGATATCCTTCAGACGCGAAGCGCCTTCGATCATCTTGGCGGTGCGCTCAGCCAGCCCACCCTCGGCCATGCCGATCTGGGCGAGCAAACGAATCTCTTCCAGGCTCGACACCTGTTGCTCCTTGCCTCGGAGCAGATTGCTCAGAAAGCGGGTCACCACGAGCACGGGCCGCATCACCCAGATCAAGAACGAAACGAAATAGACGACGGGCACGACGACCCGCGGCGCCTGCAGCGCTCCAATTGTTTTCGGGATCAGCTCGCCGAAAATGATCACGCCACCGGTAAAGGCCGTCGAAAAGGCGATCAGACCATGGTCGCCAAAGGTCGAAACGAAGCTCGCGCCCACGATCGCCGCCCCAGCCGTATTGGCCAGAGTATTCACCACCAAAATAGCCGCGATCGGCTGATCGATCTCTTGCTTGTACTTGCGCAAGAGGCGCGCGGCCCTGCCACTACCGAGCCTTTGAACCTCGATGCGACTGACCGAAAGCAGTGCGGCCTCGGACAGCGAGCAAGCGCCCGACAGCAGGATCGAGATAAGAACGCCAATGACCAGTGCGGCCATCGGCGACTATAAGGGTTGGCCGCTCGGGCCCACGAGTCCACTCGGCGCGGGACGACCCGACTGAGCCAGCTTCTGTTGCTGCTGTTGAAGGAACTGAGCCACGAAGCGCGAGCGCTCGATAGCAAACTGCTTCACTTCTCGATCGTTCGAGGTGCCCAGCTTGTTTAAGAACTGAGTGAGCTTCTGGATGTCCTTCTTGTGGAAGAGCGCCTCGAAGTAGTTATTGGCAAGACGAGCGTCCGTCATCATGGCGCCTTCGACGGGCGCTAGCAGGGTGACGATTTCATCCAGGCGGCCAGCTTGGCCGAGCAGCGCGGTGTAGGAGACGAGCGCGAGCGGATCCTTCGAGTCGCGGTCCACAGCCTTCTTCGCCCATTCCATGGCTTGCTCGCGCGTTTCCTCTTGGCCCGCCAGGATACCTTGGAGCGCGACGTAGGGAGCCGCGCTATGCTTATTAGTGGCGGTGTCAGCTAGCTCGGTGAGAACCTTGAGCGCGCTCTCCTCGTTCGAAACGTCTTTCACCTGCATGTAGAGCAGCGCCCACGCATCGACGCTCTTCGCGTCCACCGAAATCGCATGCTCGATAGCGGCGCGCTCGGCCTCGCGATTCCCTTGGAGTTTTTGGACCTGCGCCAAATGGAGTGACGGCACCGGGCTCGTGGCCAAAAGGTTTCGCGCGCCGAGCAACGTACCTTCCGCCTCGGTCAGCTTCTTTTGCTGAAGTTGAGCCACGCCGAGCCCCACCCAGTCTTCACCGGTTCCACCGCCAGCTACCACGCGAGCCAAGACCTTCTCGGCCTCTTCGAAGCGGCGATACTTCATTAGCTCGTTGGCAAACATACGAGCGCGCCCGAGGTCAGCCTTGTTCTCTTGGTAGTGGCTGCGCAGCCCCTCGAGCAGATCTTCGAGGCCGATGGTGAGGGGGCGACCCTGAGCGTCCGTCACTTGAACTGCTGGGCCGTTGAAGCCAAGCAGGGACCACATCTGCTCCTGAGTCACGACCATGGGCCCGGCCTTGAGGCCTTCTTCCAGGCTCTCGGTCGGCTTGGTCACGGGCACGACCACCAGCGCATTCTGGGGGAGTCCACCCGGAAAAGCCGACACGGGCGCCACGATCGCTGCGCCTCCCTTGAGCTGAAGACTAGGGGACGCGGCAGGGCTCTGGTTTTGGGGCTGAGTCATCTGTTCACCATTTTGCGAAACCAAGTTCGCGGGGGCGAGAAAGTACCAGAGCGCTGGCCTTTGGCCAGGGGCTCGGCACGGGCTATATACAGACCCGTATGCCGTTCTACGGGCTTTTTGCGCTGGTCGTGTTGATGATCGTCCACGAGAGCGGCCATTTTTTCGCGGCAAAAGCCTTCAAGATGCGGGTGGAGGTGTTCAGCATCGGCTTTGGCCCACCCATTTGGAAACACCAACCCAAGGGCAGCCCGACCACGTACCAAATAGCGCTGATTCCCCTCGCTTATGTGCGGATCGCGGGCATGAACCCCTTTGAAGAGGTGGATCCCGATGATGAGGGGAGTTACGCCAACGGCAGCCTCGTCGCGCGTATCAGCGCCATTCTGGCCGGCCCCCTGGCGAACTATGTTTTCGCGTCGGTCGTCCTTTTCGCGTCGCTCATGCTCGGAGGCAAGGTGGTGGAGACGACGAAGATCGTCGTTACCCCCCAGGGTGCGGCCAAGGCAGCGGGTTTCACCGACGGAGATCAGATCCTCAATATCAACGGCCAGAAGGTCGACAAATGGGAGCAACTCCAGAAGCTCGTCTCGGGGAGTCCGAGCCAAGATTTGGCCGTCGAGGTTGAGCGCGCAGGGGCTCGGCGCACTCTCCACGTCACGCCTCGCCCTCTTGGAAAAAATGGGGGCGGACTCATTGGGGTCTCCCCCAAACCGGTACCGATGCCCGCCGGAGAAGCGCTCGAGGCGTCCATCGTTCAGCCAGCGCTGATCGTCGGTTTCACGGTGAAGAGCTTGTATCGCTGGATCGTGGGCCTCGAGGAAGCTCATCTCACCGGTCCGCTTGGCATGATGCGCGAAACCGAGAAGGCCGCTGAACTCGGCCTGCCATTTTATCTCTCGGTGCTCGCGTTTCTTTCGACTTCGGTGGGCTTCTTCAACATGTTGCCCATACCCGGGCTCGACGGAGCTCGGCTGCTCTTCTTGGGTTACGAAGCGATCACCCGTCGCCAGCCCAATCAGCGTGTCGAAGCGCAAGTCCACGCCGTCGGCATCTTGGTGTTGCTCGCAGCTTTGGCCCTCGTGAGCGTGCGCGAATGGGGAACCGATAAAACTCCGAGTGAGCAGGCCCGCGAAAGCGCACAAAAGAAGAGCGCCGAAAAGGCGGCTGAATCCAAATCATCCCAGGCGACGCCTGCTCTGCCAGGTTCGCTCGGCACAAAGCCCGTAGCCGCGCCCCGTGCCCCCGAGCCCGCCGCGCCGACCCTCAAACCGGCCGAGTAAAAGCCCGTGTCGAGTGAGCCCCCTTTCTCCGACGGCGAGCCCCGCCGTCGTACGTGGCAGCCCCCCGAGCGCCCCAGCCGCTCCTCGGCCTCGTTCAACGAGACCACGGCGCTCGGCGACGAAGACGCCTTGGCCCTTTCGGGCCCCGGGGCCCCGCAGCCCGCGAGCGAACATCCGGTGCGGGCTCGACTCGTCGAGCGCGCTCGCGCCGAGCAGCGTGCTCCTGCGCGCGCAGCTCAAGAACCCGAAACAAGAAGTCTGAGCCAGCCGCTGGTTCACCTGGGGGAGATCCCGGTGATCTCTCATCACCTCGACGACGGCTCTTCGGCCACCCTGCTGCCTTCAGCGCGAAATTCCGTAGTTGGCGAAGGAAGTCCTTCGAGTCCCCGCGGCGGCGCGCTCGAATCGCCGCCGTCATCCCCGTCTGAGCATTCGCTAACAGAGCCGTCGCCGAGCGACCCTGAGCGGAGTGAACGGCGAGACAGCGCCCCGGCCAGAGAGAGTACGCCGCCCCGCGCACGTCTCGGGTCCAGCTCGCAACACCTCACCCCCGCGCCACCTTCCGTAACCGAAGAGCTCGAACGCATCGCCCGCGTCGAGCCGCGAAACTCGAGCTCTGGAAACGAACCACCGAGTTCTCGCTCGCCTTACGCCGTCCTAGCCCTTCATCTGTTCCTGGGCCTCTCGCTCCTGGTGGGCGCGAGCCTGTTCGTGGGCCGCCTCTACGAAAGCGACACCACCCCGCCTGATGGTGAGCCCACCCCGAATTTGCCTAGCGCTCTGCCGACGCCCGAGCCCACGCCCGCGCGCGCCAAACTCGACGGGCCCCCGCGCCTTCGAAGTTGGCTTGGCCCGGGTCGGCGCATTCTCGCGGGTCGCGTGGGTAAGGAGCCATTTTTGAAGGCCATCGAAGCCGCGGGACTACCCAAAGGCGAGGCCTATCGTGCCTTCGCCGCCCTCAAATCGGTGCGCGATCTCGACCATTGCGCGAGCAGCGATAGGTTCGAGGCGCTGGTCGAAGGCCCTAATAAACGCCTCATTGCCTTCGAGTATCTGGCTAGCCCCGAAGAGGTCTATCAAGCCAAGTCGGAGGCTGGAGGGCCCCTCAAAGGCGCTCGGTTAGACCTCAAAGTCGAACGCAACCAGATTCGACGCGCGCTCGTGATGCAGGGCAGCTTCGATGAATCGGCGCGCCTGGCCGGGTTTGACGGCGGGCTCGCCAATATCGTGGAGAAGGCGCTCAGCGGGCACCTCGCGCTGCGTGAGCTTCGCGCCGGAGACAGGCTGCGCATCGTCGCCCAAGAAGTCACGGTGCTGGGGGAGTTCGCGCGCTACGCGGGCATCGAGGCCATCGAGATCGACCGCAACGGTAAGACGGAGCGCTTCTACTATTTTCCTCACCCGGCGGAGTCGGGCTATTTCGATGCTAGCGGCCGAGCGCCTTGGGAAGGAGGGTTTCGTAAGCCCGTTCCCGGTGCGCCCGTGACCTCGAAATTCAACATGAAGCGCAAGCACCCGATCTTGAAAAAGATCATCCCTCATACCGGCACGGATTTCGGGGCGCCCTCGGGCACGCCCATCCACGCTACCAAGGCGGGTAAAGTCACCTTCAGCGGTTGGGGTGGCCCAAGCGGGAACTTCATCCGAATTCAGCACGATGGCGGCTACGAATCTGGATACGCGCACCTTTCACGCTACGTGGAGGGCCTCAAAGTGGGTGATAGCGTCGAGCGTTTAGCCGTCGTCGGTTATGTGGGCACCACCGGTCGCTCCACCGGGCCGCACCTGCATTTTACGATGAAGAAAAACGGCGAGTACATCGATCCGGAGTCTCTGAATCTCGATGGCAAGCGCGTCCTGTCGCCGAGCGCTCGCGACGCCTTTACTCAGGTGCGCGCCAAGTACGATCCCATCCTCGACGCCATGCCGTGGCCGGAAGTTCACGTCACGCCCGAAGCCGCCCCCGTCGAAGTAGCGATCCACGGCGACGAAGATCTCGAAATGGGAGGCCCTGCCCCCACCGCGACCAGCCCGGCCCCCATCGCGGCAAGTCCTGCCCCCATCGCGGCTAGCCCTGCCCCCACCGCGGCCGCGCCCGTTTCGCCTCCCGCCCCCCAGGCGCCCGTGGCGGCAAGCTCGAATCCGAGCCCCGAACTCCCAGCTCCTCGTGCCTCGGCCCAGCCCGCGGCGCATGCCCCCGGCAACGCCATCTTCCTCTCGGATAGCGATTTGTTAAAGCTGCAATCAGCGACCGATGAAGGCGAAGTCCCCCGCTAGTTCTCGGCCCGCTCGCCCGAACTAGCGCCTACCCTTGAAACCCATCATCTGCTGCACGACAGCCTCGGACTCTTTGGCGACCTCTTCGGTTTCCCGAACTTCGTCGGCGCAGTTCTCGCAGAGTTTTTTCTTCTTGCCCTCGGCCTCGACCACGAGCAGCTCGTCGACTTCTTCTCCACAGGATTTGCAAATCGGCATGCCGATTTCCATACGTCAGCCGAGCTGCCGCGGCAACGCCCGCTTAGCCAGTGAAAATCGGAAGCAGGCTCCCGCTCGCCCGCCTGAACCGCCGCCCGAAGACTCGACCCAAGCCTTCCCACCATGCGCTTCAGCAATTTGTTGCACGAGCGAAAGTCCGATACCGCTGCCGCGAACCGCCTCGGCACCATGACGCCCCGAGCCCCGCACGAAACGTTCGAAAATTCTGCGCTGGTCGCTAGCTGAAATGCCAGGACCTTGATCTTCAACCGTGACCACAAAGCGCTTGCTCTCTTCGAGCACCTTGACGCGCACTTCCGGCGTGCCTTTCGCGTACTTGAGCGAATTGTCTACGAGATTGATGACCGCGATCTCCACGGCTCGCTCATCGATGAAAGCAACATAGGGCGCGCCGGGTAGCGAATTTGAATCGGGTTCGAGATAGAGCGCTACCTGTTGCCGCTCCGCGCGACCGCGCTGCACCTCGATCGCGCGCCCGACCGTCTCGAACAGATTGGCCTCATGAAACTCGTAAGCCGAGACGCCTCTCTCCACGCGCGCAAAATCGAGCACGTTGTCGATGAGCGCGGTGAGTCGCTCGCTCTCCGACACGATGATGCCCAAGTATTGTTGGCTCTTTTCAGCCGGCGCGCGCCCCGAAAGTAAAAGTTCGCTGAACATACGCACGAGCGCGAGAGGCGTCTTGAGCTCGTGCGAGACATTGGCCACAAACTCGCTCTTGGCCATGGCGAGCTTCCTCTCCCGCAGGCTCGCTATCACGATCAAAATGATACCCGCGATCACGACCAGGCTAGCCAAACCGACTAGCCCCATCTCGAGCAGGCGACGCCGCTCGACAGCGCGGCCGATAGCCTCGGCCGCGACCATGCTCACATTGAGTTGCCACTTATAAAGCGTGGTCTCGAAGCGCCGACCCACTGTGAGCGACCCCTTGCTGAGCGGGGGCCCGAACACGATGCGCCCTTTGGCGTCGACGACGTTGACGCGACTCGGCTGGGCGTCATCCTCGGTATAGAGGCTCGGAAAAAGGTCGTGAACGATGCGTGGCACGTCGTGCCAAGCCACAACCAGGATGCGGCGATCCCCGCGCAGCCGTTGCCAGTGACTAATGAGGTGGCTCTTCTCCGCCCGCGAAGTGTGGAGGTGCCGAAGCTCCGTACCCGGCGAGAGATCTAGCTCAGGCCAGACGGTGCCGAGGAGCAAGCGGCGAATTTCGTCGTCCATCGGGCCGGGCGAACGGGAGGCGAAGGCCAACACGTCTCGGGCCGGGCTCATCAGATCCACCGCCAAGACGGCGCGCACCGTTGGCGATTGGACCGAAGCCACCTCGAGCCAGCGACTACCAAAGGTCTCAATCGCGTCGCCTTCCGTGAGGCTCGCCACCGCGTTGTCTTGCTCGATGACGCGCTTATCGAGCCGGTCCGAGCGTTCGGTAGCTAGCGAAAGGGTCGCCTCGAGCACGGCGCGCTCACGCAGCGACTCGAGATGAAATGACGAGCGGAACATCACGCTCGTCAGCACGACGACCGAGACCACCACCAGCCCGACCAGGGGCAGAATCACTCGCCTTTCCTGCGACCAGGCCACTTGCTCGTCAGTATCGCAAGATCGGGCGCTGAGTGATAGACCGGACAGCTAGGTCGATGCGCTTGCCTTGGAAGCCCCCATTCTTTCGCTCCGAAGCTTCTCGCTCGGAGCGCTCCCCCAACGGGCCGAGCGAACGGCCGCGCAGCGCTCCTCCGAGCTGGCTCACGGGCCTCTTCAGCGGCGGACAGCTCTACCTCTTGAGCTCGGCCCTTTTGGTGCTGGCCAATGCGCGCCTATTTTACGGATCGCTCATGGCGCAAACCGAGCACGTCGCGCTCTGGTTTTCGCCCAGCTCTTTCCACGAATTGACGCTCGGGCTCAAAGACGCGCCCTGGTCGGCCCCCCTCGACGACGTCTTTATCCATTTCGATTTCGCTCGCTCCTGGGCGCGCGGTTTCCCTTTCGAGTGGAGCGAAGGCAATGGTTACTCGAGCGGCGGAACCAGCTTGCTCTATCCGATCGTGCTCGCGCTCGGCTACATCGCTGGCTACCGCGAACTCTCGCTCATGCACTTCGCGGCTATCGTGGCCATGGTCTCGATCTTCGGTACGCTGATTGGCCTTCGGCGCATGTTCGCGAAGTTGCCCGAGGTCTATGCCCTCTTCTTGCCCCCGCTCTTCTTGAGCGTCGGCGGCCTCAACTGGTCGCTGTTTTCAGGCATGGAAGTGGCCTTATTCTTGGCTATTTGGGCGCTCGCCTTCGTATCTTGGGACTCGTTCACGCGCCTAGGGCTCGAGGCCAAGCGCACCAACGCGCTCGGGCTCGGCGCTGCGCTCTTGCTCTTGGTAGCGAGTCGTCCTGAGGCTGCGCCGCTCGTAGCGGTGTTCGCACTCTCGGCGGCTTGGCCTTGGCTAGGGCGAAAGCAATTCAAGAAGGGCCTCTTGGTTCTGCTGCTCACAGCAGGCCCAGGCGCCGCGTTGATCCTCTGCCAAATGGCTGTCAATCGCGCGCTGACGGGTAGCGCAACCGCCGCCGGTGGCCTGGCCAAGCTGGAGCTCTATCACCCCTATTTCAATGGCGAGCAGGTTTTTCATGCCTGGCTCAGCTTCGTGCGGTACCAGTTCGAGCGGCTCTCGATTCATCACTTCAGCGCGGTACCGGGTTACGGCTTCGTGCTTTGGCCCATCGGCTTGCTCTCACTCGCGTACCGTTCAACGCGCCGCTACGGCGCCCTGCTCTGGTCGACGCTCCTCATCTGGACGGCTCTGGTCGCGCTCAATGGGCAAGTTCGTTGGCAAAACGAGCGCTACGCCATGCCAACTGCAGCTTGGCTGCTCGCTTCTGTGGCGCTCGGCCTAGCGGGCTCAGTCCGCGCCTATCAGACTCGCCTCGTCAAAGCTCCCGCGCCGCTGTTCGGCGTCCTCGTGCTTTCAGCTTCTATTGCGCTCCATTTCGTCTTCCAGGCCGAGCGCTTCCGCGACCAAGTTTGGTTCTTCGGCCGCGCTAGCCGCAATATTCTCGAGCAACACATCCGCACCGGCACCTACTTAAGTCATAACTTAACGCCGCGCCCGCACCGTGTGCTCCTGAGTGACGCCGGGGCCATTCCCTATGCCGCCGATTTGCCCGCTTTCGATCTGATCGGACTCGGCGGCTATCAAGGGCTGCCCATCGCCCAAGCCAGCCGGCTCGGGGTGGGAGCCGCGGTTGAGCTCATCGAGCGTCTCCCGCGCGAGGCCCGCCCTGATGTCATGGCGCTCTACCCTTCGTGGTGGGGCGACTTCGTGCTGTGGTTTGGCCGCACCTTGGTGAGCTTTCCCGTACGCGGCAACGTCATCTGCGGCGGCACCAACATGGTGGTTTATCGGCCGGATTTTCGCGCTCTTGACCACAGCGGCGAGCCCTTTGGCATTCGTCCCGACGAGCGCTTGCTCGACTCGCTCGACGTCGCCGATTTGCTCAGCGAGAAGGCTCACAGTTACGCGCTCAACTATAAGGCGGTCGGCTTCATTGACATGAAAATGTTAACCGACCCGCGAAATCCCCGCGAAGCCCTGTGGGACGCGGGCCGAGTGCTCACCGGTGACGTCGCCCTCAGCTTCGAGCTCACGAACCTCACTCCGAGCAAGAACGGCTCCCTGCTCATCCGTGTGGCCCCGGCCACGTTGACTGAACTCGAGCTCAGCCTGGAGGGGCAACCGGCTAGCAAGGTTTTGGTCCCCGGGGCAGACGTCTGGCAGGAGGTGCGCATCCCGATCACCCCTGCCAGCTCCAAAGCCAGGTTTACGCTGCGCGTCACACGCGGAGCCACGGTTATCTTTCATGTCTTCGCCGTAGAACCCGGTTAGCCTTTTCATCGTGCGCCCGTCCCCGATCGGCAAAGACCTGTTCGACCATCCGCTGTTCGAGTTCGGCCTTCCGCTCGAACCTTGGGCGCTTGTGACCCTAGCGCTTGCGGTGGTGTGCGGCGGACTTGCCCTCGGCGCCAAGAAGAAGCTCTTCACTCTGCCTGGCCCAATGGCTCCTTCAAGGCCTCCGCGCTTGGTTCGGTATGGGCTACTGGGTGGACTGGCTCTCGGCGCTTCGCTCACTTCCTGGCTCTATTTTCGGGACTTCTTGCGCGGCGGTCCTCGCATCATCGACGCTACCGCCTACCTGCTTGAGGCGCGCATCTTCGCCAACGGCGCCTTCACCTTTCACCCCCCCGCGCCAAGTGACCTCTTCCTGGGCCGATTTCTATTACGCACCGCCGACTCGCCCGCCGACATTGGCGTAATCTTTCCCCCTGGTTATCCAGCTATTTTGGCCTGGTTCGCCAAATTCGACGCCCCGTACTTACTCGGCCCGCTGCTGGCTTTCGGCATCGTCCTCACTACCTATCAGCTCACATTGCGGCTAGCTGAGGCCGAACAAGAATCTCAACCTGGCCACATCCCGCGGGCAGGCGACGCCTCCCTTCGGAGCTGCGCGCCCTTCCTGGCCGCCACGCTCAGCGCGCTATCGATAACGCTGCGCTACCATACGTCCGAGCCGATGAGTCACGGGCTCTCGACCTGGCTCACCGCCTGCCTATTCTGGCTCGGGCTCGGTGGGCTCGAACGGGTCCCGCTTTTTCGCTCCGGACTTTTTGGTTTGGGGGCCGGCCTCCTTTTTGCGACGCGGCCCTTAACAGCCCTCGCCGTTTTCGTAGGACTCCTCGCGCTCGGCCGGAAGCGCCTGGGCTCGCTGGGCCTCTCGAATGAAAGCAACGGGGCGCGGCCGGCAGCGCTCCTCTTAGGAGCACTGCCGGGCCTCTTGCTCTACGTCTGTTATCAAAAAGCGCTCACGGGTAACTATTTTGGCTCGGCTCAGCTCAATTATTACTTGGCCAGCGACGGACCGCACCAATGCTTTGGCCTCGGTTTCGGCAAGGGCTGCGCTTTCGAGCACGGCGACGTGCTCGAACAGCGCGGCCCACTCGGACCGCTGTGGGCGATATTGAATTCGCTACATCGCTTGCATCAACATAGCCTCGACATCGCCAACTTCGAGCCCATCGCGCTCGGCCTCGCCTATCTCTTGTGGCGACAGCGCTCGACTCTGAAGAGCCGCCTCACCTTCGCCACACTCGGCGCGCTCGTCTTTCTTTATGCGTTCTTCTATTTTGACGGCAGCTATCCGGGCGGCGGCGCGCGCTTCCTGGTCGAAGTTCTGCCCCTCGAACACGCTTGCCTCGCGCTCCTCGCTACCTCGCACGCCGCCTCGCCCAGTAGGTCGCCCAGTGCTTCACTCGGTGGGTCACTCAGTGCCTCGCTAGGCCTCACCGCGCTCAGCCTCTTCGGCTTCTCTACGCACGGTATTTTTTCGCACCTCTCCTTACGTGAGCGCGACGGCGGCGCTCCTTTCCTCAGCGACACCGTCGCGCTCGCTCCCGAAAAACGCATCGTATTCGTGAAGAGCGACCACGCCTTCCTGTCTGGGTTCGACCCACGCGCCCTCGGTGACGATGGAAAGCTCCGACGAACCCTTGTGGCGCGGCAAAGCCACGACGCGCGCGAGGCCCTTTTGGTAAAGGCTCTGGGCGCGCCCGCGTTTCGTACCCTCCACGAGCCCGCGACCCCCCGTGAACCGGAGCGCATCTCCGAAGCGCTCCGGGACGGCAGCGCCGTCTCAAACCTTCCCGCAACCTTCGAGGCCGAACGCGCCTGGCCCCCACTCGCGCTGCGAGGCGCCTGGGGCCACCCGGTGCATCATCCCGAGGCTTGCCTCTCCGGTGGATCTGGCCTTGCCCTATGGTTCGACTCGGCCAGGCCTGGCCCAGCAGCGCTCGACATTTGGCTCGATGTCGCGCCTTCCCGCTCGATACGACTCTTCTTTTGGTCCGGGGCGCGCGGCTGCTTCTCCATTCTGATGCCCGCGCCTCCCATCCCGACCCGATTTTCAATTCCTCTCGCTGAGTGGATTCGAAGCTCACCCCGAACTCACGATTGGACGCTAGGCGACGAACCCAGCCTAATTTTCGACCGCTGGGAGTTCGCTTCCGACTGAGCACGCGGGTAGCTTCGCTAAGGCTTGATCTCGTCGGTGCGAACGAAGAACGAGTCCAACGTATTGGGCCCGAAGGTGGTGCTGATGGCGACGTCGGCCGCGTCGCGCCCTCGCGCGATGAGCACTCGGCCAATGCGTGGAACGTGGTTTCGTGGGTCAAACGTGTACCATTGCCCGCCCAGGTAAGCTTCGAACCAGCCCGAGAAATCCATAGGCGCGTCCACGGCTGGAATACCAATATCCCCCAAATAGCCGGTACAATAGCGGGCCGGAATGTTCATGCACCGGCACAGAGCGATGGCTAGATGCGCAAAGTCGCGACACACGCCGCGACGCTCGTTGAAGGCGCCCCAGGCGGTCTTAGTATTGTTAGCGTATTGATATCCAAACTCGATATGCTGGTGTACAAAGTCACAGATAGCCTGGACTCGGCCCCAGCCGGTGGGCGAAGAAGCAAACAGTCGCCACGCCGTCTCCGACAGAAGATCTGTCTCGCAGTAGCGGCTACCGAGCAAAAATAGCAGCGTCTCCTCGGGCAGAATTTCAACGGGAACTTGCTGGGCCGTGGGCGCGACCACGTCGAGCGCACCCGTATCCCTGATCACCGTTTCGGAAAAGACGCGAAACTGACCCGCCGGCGCGATGAGCCGACTGCACCAATTACCGAAATGATCGCGATAGCCTTGCACAGGCACGGAGGGTTCGGTGAGAATGTGATCGGGCCGCAGCAAATCGGAGACGCGCGAATGGTGAACATTCAGGGTCAAGACTAAGGGCGTCGGTTGCTGGAACGTGTAACGCAGCTCATAGCCGAGTTGGATCTGCATATTTTAGCCTCTTCTTTCAAAGAATGAGTCCGAGCTCGGGTTGTGAACTCAGCGTGTACCCTGCGACATAGCACGCGCTTCGCACCGACATCACGTTGCCCCCTCTCGTGACGATGCGAACACCCTGCAAGCCGCGCAGAGTCGAAAGGGAAAGAGCGCTAGCCTGAGCTCACGAAGTGCGAGCCTGCTTCCAAAGGAAACCCGTGAGAAAAGGAACGTGGCTACGCGCGGGCGCGCGTGCCACGCGGCAGGGGGCGCATTGACGCGATGAGCGCGACGCGAGCGTATTGACTAGATAGCGCACGATGAGCGCGACGCGAGCGTATTGACTAGATAGCGCACGATGAGCGCGCTGATGCGCGGGAGGGAAGGTTGAGTCGCGAGCGCGCGAGGGGATGAGCGCGAGGGAGCGCGAAGGCGCGCGAAGGCGCGCGATGGGATGACCGCAAGGGAGCGCGCGATCGGCGCGCTGATGCGCGGGAGGGAAGGTTGAGTCGCGAGCGCGCGGCGTTGCCTAGAAATACCGAGTGCGAAGCTCGCTCGGGTTACGCCGCGGGGGGGAAAGCGGTGAGCTTGCCCCGAAGCTGGATGCGCGAAATGATGAGCGCGCTGGAGTGCCTCCAAATAACGATCCACTGGGACCTTTCGAGTAGCTTTTGAGCGTTCTAAAGAGTTTCCTCGGCAGGCTGTGAGTTCACTAAGAGCGGAATGCAATTCGAGTGCTTCGGTAAGTAAATCGGGGTGGATTGCCGACATGAAACGTTGTGCGCAGCCGAAGAGCGTTCGACGGGATGAATGATTCTTGCTGGTCACTCAAAGAAGGGGAGCGTTAGTCGATTCTCGGAAACGAAAGATACCCGAAACGTGTGCGCGGGTACTGTCTTAATTGTCGTTGACAATCGCACGGTTACGGAAAAAGATGGTGAAGGATGGGGAGGAGAGGATGCGTCACGGATGACAAAGAGTGAGTTGATTGAGGCCATTGCCGCTCGTGCGGAACTCACCAAGGCCCGAGCTGAGCTCGTAGTCGACTGCGTGTTCGACGCTCTGTCGGATGCTCTTTCCGACGGGAAAGGAGTTGAGATTCGGGGCTTTGGTAGCTTCACCGTTCGACCCTACAAACCTTACGCGGGTAGAAATCCGCGCACCGGTAACCCTGTGCCCGTTTCAGCTAAGCGCTTGCCCTTCTTTAAGGTTGGGAAAGAACTGAAAGACTTGGTCGACAGCAGCCGAAACACCAGTCCCATCGACAACGATCCCGATGACGGGGATGGCGATGATGACGGCGATGATGACGAATGAGTCGTCTTCGTGCGGCGGACTGAGTTGAGGCGGAGACGCACGACCACGAGCGCGCAGGGGCTGCTGCGTGCTGGGATGGCACTGTCTGGGATGGCACTGTCTGGGCTCGTAGTGCTCGCGGCGTGCTCGAGGGCGGCGCCGCCGGTTGAGATTGAACCGCGCGCCAGTCCAGGCAAACGGGCAGAGCTCGCCCTTGAAGACTATCTGCCCCCGGCCGGCCTCCAGCTAGCCGTGCACCTCCACCCGCGCGCTTTGCTTCGGCACCCACGCCTCGGCCCCGAGCTCCGCGCATTCCTCCCGGACGCACGGCTCGACGCCTTTCGTGTGGTGACGGGAGTCGAGCTGCGGGAACTCAGCGAGATGTGGTTCGCCGAGTACGACCTCGGCACGCTTTACCTCGTACCCTTCGCTCACGCCGAGGCCCTCGCCGTGCGTTACCGGGAGCGCAGTGAAAGCCAAGGCCCCGAGCGGCGTTGGTCGGCCACACTCACGAGTTGCACACTGGTTCGGAGGCGCTCGCCGTTCGGCTTGGTGGTCGATCAAGGGCTCTTTAGCGCCCTCGTCGAAAAAGACCTGAGCCTGGGGCGACTCATTGTGGCGCGTGCGCTCGGCAAGCTCGACAAGCTCGAACCTCCCCTCCGTCGATTGGGATTGAGCGAGCTGGGCGATGACGATGGGGGTCTTGCGACCGTTTTTTGGGTCGGCCAACCGCGGCTGGTCGAGGCCGATCGCGCTGAGCTCGAGCCGGCTGCGCCCGAGCACGGTGCGCCCGAACCGACTGCGCTCGAGCCGGCTGCGCCCGAACCGCGATTCGAGACCTTCTCGGACAGTATCGATGTTGGACGCTTGGCTCTTTTTGACGAAGACGGAAAGCTGAGGCTGAAGCTCCACCTCCGGCTGCTCAGTGAAACCGAGCCACTCCCGGAATTTCGCGCTTACCTGGAAGAACTGACGGCCCGCCCCGAGATTAGAGTCGTTTTGGGCAACGACTTGGCTCTCAGCGATCTCGCTTGCTCGGAGCGTTCGACGACCTGGGTTTGTGGCGCTTCGGTCGACTTGGACCTAGCCGCGCTCGGGCGAAGCTGGGGAAATCTGCTCCAGGGCGGCCTCGATTCCTTTTAAGATCAAGCTGATTGGAAGGCGATTCAAGCACTCAGTCGAAGTCGTCGGGAACGAAGGCTTAGGTTCGCGAGGCCGTTCGCCGTAAAGTTCCAAGGTGATGCCTCGGGAACCCATGCTCGCATTCGGAGAGTTCGGCGCAGCCGAACTCGGTTGTCTCGAGGAGGCCGCCCGCGCCTCCTCTGTCGATCTGCACACGGCGACCTCTTCGACCGACGCGAGGGCCTGGCTCACCGACAACTCGGCCCGGGCTCTTTTACTGGGCGGCACAGGCAACGAACCGATGCAGTTCGCGCTCGGTACGCGGGCCCAGCAGAGGCATCGACAGCTCCCCATCCTGGCGTTGACGAAGAGTCCTTCGGACCTCGAGTTCGCGGGCGCATTTAGCTGGGGCGCTGATGACGTCGTCGAACCCCACAGGCCGTGGTCTCTCGCCACTCGCTTGCGCGCGATCGTGCGCGAATCGTTGACCAGCCAAGCGCCGCCCCGCGGCATCGCCGTCATCGCGGAGATCGACCAAAGTCGTCGTATCGCGACCGCGCGTGTGCTCTTCAACGCCGGCTATGAAGTTCGCTTTGCGGTCACGCCCGAAGATACCAAGGCGTTCGCGCTGGAGCCGCAAGTTGCGCTGGTCGTTATTTGCACCGAGCTCAGCCCCGATCCCGAAGAGCTCATCGCCAGCGCGGTCGCTCAGGGCTCGAGCGCCGCTTTCGTCATTTCCGCCGAGCCGAAGCGTTACGTCGAGCTCAATCAGCAATTTTCGCGCGGCCTGAGCGCCCGCGTCACGGACGCCTCCGCTCCACCTGAGAACGTCCTCTTTTTGGCCAACGAGCTCGCGGCGGGCTCTCTCGCTGACAAGCGCGCGGCAGTGCGCGTGTTGCACGGCACAACCGTTCGCTTTCGTCCCGATGGCTTCGAAGAGAGCGAGGTAGGCTTTACTTATAACGTATCGACTGGCGGCCTTTACGTTCGCACCTTAGCGCCGCCCAGCGAGGATATCGTTTGGCTTGAGCTCGTACCCCCGCGCTCGACGCGCCGGGTGCAGCTCGTCGGTCAAGTGGTTTGGAGGCGTCCCTTCGGACCTCATAAGAAGTCGACCGTGCCGCCTGGCTTTGGGTGTCGCATCATCGACGCGCCCCGTTCGAGTCTCTCCCGCTGGCACGAGGCCGTATCGGAGGCTGCACACGACTTCGCTGGCCCGAATAGCTCAGCGGCTGTCTCGGTCACCGGCTGAAGCCGGCTGAAGCCCGCTCACTTCTGCTTGCCTCACCTCCTGCCCGCGACCAAAGTGCGGGCCGATGAAGATTTACACCAAGACCGGTGATGACGGCTTGACCGGCCTTTTTGGCGGACACCGCGTGCCCAAGCACGACCCGCGCGTCGAGGCCACCGGCACGCTCGACGAATTGAACGCCGCACTCGGCGTCGCGCGGAGCGTTGGGCTCAGCTCCAACGCGGAGCCCATCGTGGCTCGCCTTCAAAGTGAGCTCTTTACGCTGGGCGCCGAGATCGGTGCCGCACCGGGACTCGCCCACAAACTGCGCGTGCAGCTCATCGATGAGACCCACGTGGCTCGGCTGGAGCAGGAAATCGACGCCATCGATGAACGACTGCCGCCCCTCAAGGCCTTCATCCTACCCGGAGGCTGCCTGAGCGCTGCCGAGCTCCATCGCGCCCGGACCCTATCTCGTCGGGCGGAACGGCGCCTTCTAGTGTTGTCCGATCTGCGTCCCGTCGTGGTCCAGTACATCAATCGGCTGAGCGACCACCTGTTCGTCCTGGCCCGCTCGGAAAATTTTCAGACCGAAACGTCTGAGACCCAGTGGAGTGGTACTGGTCCCTCGAAAGTTTCTTGACTAGGAAGCGGCTCGAAGAAGGAGCCGCGGAACCCGAGCCATGCCCAGCATTCGCGAATTTGCAGAGACGCTACCGCTCGACTATCGGGAGCGCTTCGACAACGAACAGATCGCGATTCACGCCGCGGCCGCTGAACGTCGCAGTCGCACCGGGCACGTCGTCGCCGCCACTCTCTTTCCTTGGAGCGAGCCTGGCACGTTGGCGCTCTGTGTCGTCGCCGAGGATCGTCCTGGCCTACTCTCTAAGTTGAGTCGCGCACTCACCGAGCTGGGCTGTGATGTCGACTCTGCGCTCGCGTTCACTCGCACGGCTATAAACGAGAGCGCAGCCGAAGCGGTAGATTTCTTCTTCTTGCGCTCGGGCGCTTCGGGTCGCACTCGCTTCGATGAGTCCCGCGTCCGCGACTTCGTCGAGCTGACCGAACAGATCCTCAACCAAGACCGCGATTCCGCGCCGCCCCTCGCGAGTGCCCCCAGCGGGGTGAGCGACACGACGGTAAGATTCCTCGAGGATGAGCGTGGCGCCCTCAGTGTGCTTGAGGTCGAAACGTCCGATCGGTCGGGGCTCCTCTGGGCACTGACGCGCGCGCTCTATCAAGAAAATGTGCAGATCATCGGCTCGAAGATCTCCACCGTCGGCGGCCGGGTTCACGACCGCTTCGTGCTTCGAGAACTCGATAACTCGCCGATTGGGGTCGAGCGCAGGCTCGTAATTCAGGTCGCCGTGCTGACGGCGCTGGCCCACTGACGAGCACCTGAGCAAACAGGATTCTAGCTACAGTGGATGGAAAAGTGGGATTGTTCCGTCAATAACGCAATTTCGCCGCATCTCTGGGAGCCAGGGCGCGTGGACCGCCAATTTCGGCATGCCTGCGCATTGGCGACGGCCCTTCGGCGACTATCATTGCAATCCTGGTGGTCCCAGCGGGTTCGAGAACTATGAGAGTCTACCCTATTCGGCGGTTTCTGTGCTTCGGTGCTTGCCTGCCCTTCCTTCTCCTCACCGCCTGTGATGGCGGGTACGACACGAACCATGACGGTATCGCCGACGATCTCGGGACGGCCGTGGACTTCGACAGGAATGGCGATTGGGACGAGTTCGACATCGATCGCGACGGCGTTCTCGACGGTGTCGGCGTAGATACCAATGGTGACGGAGTGCCCGACGCTATCGCCGTCGACGTGGACAAGGATCGGTTTTTCGAAGCGATCGACCTGGGCACAGGCGAACTAGTGCGCTCGCAGCTCGTGCCCTTGCCGGCGCCGGTCTATGCAATCGGGCAAGACCCGAAGCAGCCGTAGTAAACAGAACCCGCCACCAGCCGAAGAGCCGTCAACCTGCGAAGCCGTAACCGGGACGCAACCCGAGCTACGCCAATATAAAACGTGGCCCAAGACCCACAAGTCACCGCCTACCTGGGGGAGTTCCTGGAACGTGCCGAGCCAGGTCCGTTCCTCTACGAGGCATGCCACCATTTTCCGGGCAGCCGCGACGATGCCCCCCACGTCGTATTTGGCTTCTGCATTCATGGCAACGAGCACGGCAGTTTACCTGCGCTCGTTCAACTCCAACGCGAGCTGGCCCTCAGTGAACGCGAAGTCTCCGTCACTTTGCTCCTCGGCAATGTCGACGCAATCCGTCGCGAGGTACGCTTCATCGAAGAAGACTTCAATCGCGTCTTCACCTTCGATCGCCCGGCGGAGAGCGGCGAACGAAGGCGCGCGGAGCGGGTCCGCCCTATCTTGGATCGAGCCGACTTTTTCCTGGATTTCCATCAAACCCAGACCAAGACCAAAGAGCCATTTTATACTTTTCCCTGGTTCGTAGAGCTCGGCGACTGGGCCCGCGCTCTCGGGCTCGCCCGTGTGGGCCTGACCCGACCCTCGACCGAGGCCTTCTCTCCAGGTTTGTGTTGCCTCGATGAGTATGTGCGAGGTCGTGGCAAGGTGGGGCTCACTATCGAGCTAGGCCTGCGCGGCCAAGACCAAGCCCAGGCTGCACTGGCGCTTCAGGGTGCGCGGCGCACGCTCAAGATTTTCGATGACCTCCTGTCAGGACGCTCGACGCTCGCTAGCCTGGCCGCCGAAGAAGACGAAATCGACTGGTATGAGTCGTCTCACATCATTCGTCCGAACGGTTCAGAGCTTCGCCTGCGCCCCGGCCTCGAGAACTGGACCCTCATCTCGCAAGGAGAAACCTTATCGGAGGTGGGTTCGCCCCTCGTGACGAGCCCGTTTGCCGCGGCCGCACTCTTCCCCAAGTACCCCGGCCGCTCCGAGTCTCCGCCGGCTGAGCTCTTGCGTTTGGCGCGACCCGTCGCCGATCCGACGCGCCAGTACGGTGCGGCTCGCCTGCTCTGAACTCGCAAAGTTCAATTCTTACGGGCCCTCCTCGTCAGTTCCCAAGGCGCGCAGAAGCGCCGGGGCGACAAATTCTCGGTCCCGTTTCTTTCCGGTGGACTCGACGACGATGCCCGCCTCTTCCAAGCGAGCCAGGTGCTTTCCCGCCGTCGCCTGAGTCACCTCAAGCAGCTCGGCGGTCTGCGCCACCGTGGTGAACGGAAGCTCAAAGAGGGCGTCAACAAGTTTGAGGGTGAGCACCGAACCACGCGTGCGATGAAGCTGGGCGTGATAGCCGTCACGTAGGGCGATGAGTTGTTTGGCGGTTTCGCTCGATTCATCGGCGGCGGACCCCACGGCCTCAAGGAAGAACTCAATCCACGGACGAAAGTCACCTGTTTGGCTAGTCCCGAGCATGAGGTCGATGTACGTCCTTTTTCGGCTCTCCAGATATCCGCTGAGGTACAGGATCGGGCTAGAAATCCGCTTTTGAGCTAACAAGGTCAGGGGTATGAGGAGCCGCCCCACGCGACCATTTCCGTCGCGAAAGGGATGAATCGTTTCAAACTGATAGTGTGCCAGTGCCATGCGTACGAGCAGCGGCGTGTCACTCGTCTCGTCGTCGAGATTGAGGTATCGCTCCAAGTCGTTGAGTAGCTCGTCAAGACGTTCGAAAGGCGGAGGCACAAAGCGCGCGGAGGCAATGTCAGAGTGACCGATGAAGTTCTGCACGCGGCGAAAGTGTCCTGGTGTTTCCTGGGAACCACGCACGTCTTTGAGGAGCTCTTCATGGAGGGCGCGTATGAGTCGCAGCGAAACGGGGATCTGCTCGAGCAGCTCAACACCGTGATTCATCGCCCTGAGGTAGTTGGCTACTTCTTGGGTGTCTGGATCAGAGACCGAGCCCGCGTGTGCTTCGGCGGACACCAATCGCGCTGCGGTGGTGTGAGTTCCCTCCATACGGCTCGATAAGATCGCCTCACGACGCAGAAGGGGCCGCGCAATCAGATAGGGGTTGACCATGCGCCCCACCGACCCTTGCAAGCGGCCCAGGGCGTTCTCCGCCCGCACCAGGTGTTTCACAACGGAGGTGCCTAATTCCAAATTGACAGGAATTGTTGCCGGAACGAATGCCCAACTGGGTGTGCCGCCCTCAACAATAGGAGTCAGCTCGCCAGCTGCTGTTTTGCTAAAATCGGCTGGATCCATGTGGGCATGGATACGCTATTTTACTTTACATGTGAAAACTAAAATAGCGGGGCGTAATATTTGAGTTGGGTGAAATAGGCCCAAGGCGCCTGTTCGTGTGAGCGAGCCCGACCCTATCCGCCGCAGGAGCTCGCTGACTTCCGTCGGCGGGCTCCGCTCAATTGAGGCTTACTCGAAGATGATCGTCTCGATCTTGCAGCCCCCGCTACAACCGTCTTCGTCGACGGCGTTGGCGTCATCGCACTCTTCGAACTCAGGCTGAAAACCACCGTCGCCGCAATGGGGGCCCGGTACGCAACCCGCAGCGCACTCACCGTAGCCACCTTTATTGAGGCCATCGTCACACTTCTCTCCATCGCTCGGCAGGCCATCGCCGCAATGGGGGCCAAGCTGGCAATTGGGCGCGCAGCCACCGTAATCGCCGATATTCAGCGCCTCACCGAGATCACACACCTCTTCCTCTTGGGCAATGGCGTCTCCACAACGAGGGCCAAAGGTGCAATCGGGCCGGCACTGATTGTAACCCCCGAGGTTCATCGGGCCATCGTCACAGTCTTCTCCGGGACCCACCTCGCCATCGCCACACTGCGTCGAGCAATCACTCTTACCCGTAGTGAAACCGGCTAAGGTCAACTTGAAGCTCGAGCCTCCCGCCTTGCGCTCGGCGTGAAACATCTTAATCGGATAGACGTTGCCGTCTGTGAGGCCTAGCTGGTTCGCAACCTGAGCCGTGAGTGTAACGGCGCCTTCCTCAGGTGTGTGGGTACTCCCCAGATCAACTGCCAAGTGGCCGTTGATGAAGACCCACATGTCGTCGTCACCCACGAAGGTGAGCGTGGCATTCGCCGTAGCGTCGTAACGGAACCAATACATCACTTCGCTCGTAAAGCTGAAGTTGTGCTTCGCTGCGAGCACGTAGTCTTCGGGCCAGTAGGGCCAATCGCCTTGCTCGGGCCAGCCGTCCGCGCCGTAGACCTGCTGCGGAACCAGGCCCACCTCACGATTCGCTGTGTCCGGCCAAGCGCCCGCGAAGGTGTCGAGCGGGAAGAACATGGGGTTACCGTCGAGCACGTTCTTGCTGCACGTCTGGGTGGGTGAATAACGGCAAGGCAAGCAGGTGTCGTCGTCTTCGGCGCAAGGCTGAGTCGTGTCGGTAGCTTGGGTGCTGGGCGCGATGAAGCGATGCCCCTCATCATCGAGCCGGTTGACGTAAGCGCCCTCGCCGTTATCGAAGAGCAGCAAGCTGCCTGGCATCGTTTTGGTGTACTGGTTGTCGGTGTACCACTGGGCAAATGTGGTCGCCGACTTGATGCAACCGGCGACCTTGGCCAAGACAGGTTTGCCGTTCGGGTCGAGATCGTCCTCGACGATGCCGGTGATGACACTCCCAGAGCAGCCGGGGAAATCTGTGTTTACGGTGTCGCTCTGAAAGTCACGGTACACGGCCGAGATGCGCAGCGTGCACTCTTCGTTGACCATCTCACAGGCTCCGCTCCCGTCGCTCGTACATTCGAAGCCGTCCTCGACCATGCATTGGCTCGAACAACCATCGCCATCGCGAAGGTTACCGTCATCACAATCTTCTCCTAAAACGATACCGTCTCCGCAACTCGAGGAGCAGGGCTTGCCGCGCTCGCACTTGGGCTCAGCTTGGCAGCGAGCCGTACAGCCATCGAAGGGCACTGGATTGCCATCATCGCAACTCTCGGCACCTTCGACCTTCTTGTCGCCGCAAACGGTCGCTGTGCAGGCACTCGGCGAGCCCTCGCATTTGAAGCCTTCTTCGATGCGACAGCGCGCATCGCAGCCATCACCTTGGGCTACGCCGTGGTCGTCGCAGCCCTCGTTGGGGTCAAGATTGCCGTCCCCACACACAAAGACGCGGACACAGGCTTCTCCGGCTGTGCGACAGCGATAGCCGGACTCAATCGCCTTGCAGTTTGCGGCGCAGCCGTCGCCGTCGGCCTGATTCGTGTCGTCACAAGCTTCGCCTGGCCCAAGTAGGCCATCGCCGCAGACGATGGTCGACACGCAAGGCGCGCCGGGCGTCGGGCACTCGTGATACGGCTCGACGATGCACGCGCCAGAGCAGCCGTCTCCAGGGAGCGAGTTTCCATCGTCACAGGCCTCGGGTGGCTCCAAGTTGATCTCACCATCGCCGCAGGCGGGAGGAGCTACGAGGATGCAGCCCTCCGGTGCGTCGGGCTGCAAACAGGGGTTCACCACAGGCGGCGGATCGACGGTGACGATGATGCCGTCATCACCGCTACCTTGCCCGCCACTCTGACTCGAACTTTGACCACCACTCGAGCCCCCGTCGACAGCTCCCGGCCCGGTGGGAGGAGCGGAGCACATGAGGAGCCCCAAACCGAGCCCCAAGAGCCCAAGCCAACGCGACGCACCGAGAGCATTTCCCGCCATTCTTCATTCAGTATTCCAGGCAGAGGCGGAGCGAACAAAGATTCCTCTTCAAAACCTGGCGTTTCGCGAGCGCTTTGGCGAACCGGTTTGGAAAATAGGAACGCCCTTGGAATCTCCGCTCGCCCTTGCCCAAGACCTACTCGGCTCGGGTCGAGGGCTAGCCGCGCTGCCTTCGTGCCCGCAGGCACTCAGCGGTGGGAGTCGCGGCCCGCATCAGCTCCTCGACCTGACCCTGGGCGATCACATGGCCCCCGTCGGGTCCCGCCTCGGGGCCGAGCTCGATCAGCCAATCGGCGTTAGCGATGAGCGTCGGATGATGCTCAATCACGACTAAGGTGTCACCGCGTTCCACGAGGTGCGAGAGCACTCCGAGTAGCTTGCCAACGTCGGAGAGGTGAAGGCCCGTGGTGGGCTCGTCTAGCACGTAGAGTGTGGGCAGATGATGAGAGAGAACAGCCAGCTCGGCGGCTAACTTGAGCCTCTGAGCTTCGCCCCCCGAGAGCGTGGGTGAGCCCTGACCGAGCTGAATATAGCCCGCCCCCAAATCAGTGAGGACGCGCAGTGGGCGCACGATCTTGGGGTGCGCCGCGAAGACTTCACAGGCCTCTTCGGCGGTAAGCTGGAGCACCTCGCCGATACTGCGTCCGAGGTACTTGGAGCTGAGGGTGCGCTCGTCGAAGCGGAGGCCCAAACAAGAGGGACACTCCGTCGTTACATCGGGCAAGAAGCTCATCTCGTGCAAGATCGAACCTTGGCCCTGACATGTAGTGCAGCGCCCCCCGGCGGGCGTATTGAAAGAGAAGCGCGCCTTGTTGAAGCCCATCACCTGCGCCTCGGGACTCCGCGCAAAGAGCGCGCGAATCTCATCGAAAATGCCGAGGAAAGTGGCCGGTACGCTGCGCGGGCTGCGTCCGATGGGCGATTGATCGACAGCGAGCGCCCGCTTCAGGTGCTCAGTGCCCTCGAGCCGCGTAAACGGGCCCGGCTTGGCTTCGCTCACCAGCCCGAGGGCCTCTTGCACGGCCGGCAGGAGCACACCGCGTACGAGTGAACTCTTGCCCGATCCACTGAGCCCAGCCACGACCGTCAAGCGACCGAGCGGGAAGCGAGCCCCGTCTCCTTTCAAGTTGTGGAGGCGCGCTCCTTCGATGACGAGCGAATGCTCGCCGGGCGCGAGCCGATGGCGCTCCACATCCGGTTCACGTAACGCTCGGCCCGTCACGGATTCGGGTGACTTCAGCACCTGATTCGGCGTACCCGCCGCCAAGATATACCCTCCTTCGTGGCCACCCCGCGGCCCGAGGTCAATCAGGCGATCGGCGCCGCGAATGAAGTCCTCATCATGCTCCACCACGAGCACGGTCGAGCCGGCCGCCACGAGCTCTCGCAGATTCTCGAGTAGCCTGCCGGTGTCGCGCGGGTGAAGCCCAATGGTCGGTTCGTCCAGCACGTAGAGGGCGCCGGTGAGCCCGGCGCCTAGTTGCGCCGCGAGGCGCAAGCGTTGGATCTCGCCGCCCGAAAGCGTGCGAGCGTCGCGGTCGAGACTCAAATAGTCGAGGCCCACTTGGCTCAAAAAGTCGAGCCGTCGCCCGAGCTCAGCCACGATAGGCTCCCACAAAGGTAACTCTGAACGATCGGGCTTGTGCGCGCGCACCCAAGCCCGAACTTCCCCCACACTCGAGGCGGTCACCTCCGCATAGCCGCGCCCAAAGAGCGTCGCCGAGCGAGCAAAGGCCGAGAGTCGCTTACCCTGACACTCCGGGCAGGTTTCGCCTTCTACCGAACCGACGCCCTCACAAGTCGCGCATTGTCCTTGCTTGGTGTTGAACGAAAAATACCGCGGGTCGACGTCGCCCACCGCGAAACCACAGCTCGGGCACATGCCACGCACCGATAGCTTTCGTTCGGCGCCCTTCGTTACCAAAACGACGGAGCCGTGCCCCCAGCCGAGGGCACTTTGCAAGAGCGCCTCGGTGACGTCACCCAAGCGAAGTTCTGCGCCGATACGTAGCGAGATGGTGTGCTCTTTGGTCCGAGCTAGGCGCGGCGGATCGCTGGGACTGAATCGTTTGCCGTCGGCTACCGCGAGCTGAATCTCCGCGCGCGCCGCCGCCTCGAAGACCTCGGCGTAGCTACCCTTGCGCCCCTCGACGACCGGCGCCCACAGCTCACCGCGGCCCGTTTCGGCCTGAATTTCGCTGAGAAGCCGCTCGAAGCTGCGCCGTTCAATGGCAAGCCCATGTAGAGGACAGCGAAATACCCCGAGCTTGGCGAAAGCCAGGCGCAAGTAGTGGGCGACCTCAGTGACCGTGGCAACGGTGGAGCGCGGACCAATGCGCGTCGTTCGTTGTTCGAGCGCGATCGAGGGCGGAACGCCCACAATCGAGTCGATGTCAGGGCGGGGCAAGGTCGGCAAAAAGCGCCGCGCATAGGGCGTGAGCGTCTCTAAGAAGCGGCGTTGGCCCTCCGCGAAAATAACATCAAAAGCTAGCGTGCTTTTGCCGGAGCCGCTCGGCCCCGTTAGAACAGTAAGCTGTCCGTGAGGCACCTCGGCGTCTATGTTCTTGAGCGTATGCTCCCGCGCACCCCGCACCACAACCTGGGGCGCGGCCGCGAGCTTGGGTTTTTTGCCCAAGCTCTCCGTCGCCCCCGCACTCCCCGAACCGAGGGCACGAAAAGCCTCGCCCGTCGCCGTCTTGGCTCGTCTTAGGTCCTCGATTCGACCGCTAAAAACAACCTGTCCCCCGCGCGCACCGCCGCCTGGCCCGAGCTCGATGATATGATCGGCTTCTTCGAGCAACGTCAGGTCGTGATCGATGAAGATCACGCTGCCCCCCGCGTGAATGAGCACATCGAGCGCCTCCCGCACCAACCGAACCTCATCGACGTGCAGCCCGCGACTCGGTTCGTCGAGCACATAGAGTGTGCCCGGCTTCGGCGCAGCGAGGGCGCGCGCCAGTTTGAGCCGCTGAGCTTCGCCTCCCGAAAGCGTCGAGAGCGGCTGACCAATTCGCACGTAGCCGAGTCCCAGGGCCTGGAGCGGCAAAAGCGCTCGCCTCACGGCGACTAGATTGCGAAACTGCTCAAGGGCTTGCTCGACCGTCAGCTCGAGCGTCTCGGCAATATTGAATCCGCGGTGGCGCACGAGCAGCACATTTTCATTGAAGCGTCTGCCACCGCAGTCGGGGCAGACCAGCGCTACGTCGGCCAAGAACTGCATCTCGACCGTCTCGTAACCCTCGCCCGAACAGGTTTCGCAGCGCCCGCCGGCCACGTTGAACGAAAAGGTCGAAGCTGAATAGCTCGCGGCCAGGCTCGCCGGTTCGGCAGCAAACACCTTCCGAATCGCGTCCCAGGCCTTGGTATAGGTCGCAGGGTTGCCGCGCGAGGTACGGCCTAACGGCGATTGGTCGACAAGTTCAACCGCGAGGACGGCTTCGCTGCCTTCGATCGCGCTGAAGAAGCCGGGCTTCTCCACGTCGAAATCTCCGAGGCCCCGCGCCAGAGCTCGGTACAGCACGTCGACCGCGAGTGTGCTCTTACCTGACCCGCTCGGACCACTCACGGCCGTGAGCACGCCGAGTGGAAAGGCGACGCTCACATCCTTCAGGTTGTGATGCGAAACGCCTTCAAGCTTCAAGCTACCTGTGGGACTTCGCTCAGGGCGAACGGCTCGGGGCTCGGGCTTGAGTGCGCGAGCCGTAGCGAGATTCTTGGCTGTGGCTCGGCTCGGAGGCCCATCGAAGACGATCTTGCCGCCGCGCTCGCCTGCACCCGGTCCGAGTTCGACGATGCGGTCTGCCGCTCGCAAGAAGAGCGGCTCGTGCTCAATGACGATAACCGCGTTCTGACGAGAAGCGAGCTCCCGCACCAGGCGAATGAGCTCAACTGCATCCGTGGCGTGGAGTCCCACCGTGGGTTCGTCGAGCACGAACAGCGCGTTGTGAAGCGAGGTGCCGAGCGCGGCCGTCAATGTAACGCGCTGAGCTTCGCCGCCCGAGAGAGTGCGCGCTTGACGATCCAGCGTAAGGTAGGCGAGGCCCACCCTCTTCAAGTAAGTGAGCCGTTGAGCGAGCTCGCGCTGGAGCAATTTCCCGTGCGGCGTAGCTGGTTCGAGCTGCTCGAGACGCGTGAGTGCTGCACCGATTTCAAGCTCGTGCCAAGCCGGAAGATCTAAACCATCGAGCCGAAACTGCCGAGATCGCGCGTTCAGGCGCGTGCCCTGACATGCGGGGCACGGATCATACGAGCGATAGCGCGAGAGCAAGACGCGCACGTGCATCTTGTAGATTTTGGTTTCGAGCCACTCGAACCACTCGAGCACACCATAGAATCGATTTCGCTTCTTGGCGGCCCCAGCGCCGCGGAGCACGATCTCTTGGTGCTCGGCAGAGAGCTCGTTCCAAGGCACGTCGAGGTCGATACCGACTTTTTCGGCGTGCTCACTGAGCTGCTTTCGCTCCCACTCTGCGGACGGTCCACGCCACGGCCGAATCGCACCGTCCCGCAAGCTGAGGCTCGTGTCGGGGATGACCTTGCCCACGTCCACGCCGAGTATGCGCCCAAAGCCGCGACACTGGTCACAGGCGCCGAGCGGGGATTCATAAGAAAAATAGCCTGGTCGCGGCGGCAGCAAAGGTTCAGCGCAAATCGGACAAGCGAGCCCCTGGACGAAAATCCGCGAGCTGCCCAGAGCCTCGGCTTCAAAGACTACGAGCCGCCCGCCCTTCGAGAAAGCTTGCTCCACCGCTTCTCCGATGCGCGACGCATTCTCGGCGCGAACCGAGAGGCGATCGAGCACGAGAAATAGCTCCTTCGCCTTTGCGGCTTCGGAAGGTCGCAAGCTATCGAACTCACGAAGTGCTCCAGAAACGACGACGCGCCGGTAGCCTTCGCGCACAAGCTCTTCCCGAGCCGCGAGGTATTGCTCTTTGTCCCCTATCGCGACCGGACGCGTCAAAAGTAGCGTGACCTCGGGCTGCGTCGCCAAAAGCGAACTGACTACGTCACGAACCCGCCATTCGATGCCGCGCTCACCGTGCACGGAGCAGGTCGGGAAAGACTCCTTGCTAAATAGGCCGGACAAATAGGGCTCGAGGTCTGCCATGGTGGCGACGGTCGAACGTGAGCTCTTAATGGGCGTACTCTGATCCACGGCCACGCCTGCGGCGACCGGATCGAGCGACGTCATAGGCGGCCGCGGTAGCCTCTCTAAAAACTGCCGCGCATAGGGGCTGAAACTCTCTACGAACCGTCGCTGCCCCTCGGCATAGAGAGTGTCGAGAACCAACGAGCTCTTACCTGACCCTGAAATGCCCGTGACTACCAAGACCTCGCCCGGCGAGACTCGCAAATCGACGCCCTGAAGATTGTGGGTCAGGGCCCCGCGGAGGTCAGTCGCTAACACGGTCCGGGGCTTGTCCCACGCCTCGACGAGCAAGCAAACCAGGGCAGGCGACCCGGGCCGGCGTTCCCATTTCCCGGCTCCAAGCGGCGCGGTACGAAAAGAATATGGGTGCTGAGAAATTCAAGTTCTTCCGTGCTGGGGGAGTCGATCAAGTCCAAATTCGCACGGGGAAAGACCTGGTGAACCTCAAGGAGCTCGATCAGAAGCTCTGGGTCGCGCTCTCTTGCCCCGTGGTGGGCCTACAGTTCGACGAGCGAACACTGACCCTGATCGATTCCGAAAAAGACGGCCGCGTCCATGCGCCCGAATTGCTCGGCGCCATCGGCTGGGCTGCCGGGCTCCTCACAGACGTCGAAGCCCTGGGCCGCCCGAGCGAGCCTCTGGCGCTAGACTCGATCCGCACCGACAGCGACGAAGGCAAACTCCTTTCGCAAACCGCACAGGCGTTGCTCGAAAGCCTGGGCAAGGCAGACGCTACAACGATCAGCGTCGAGGATACCCAAAAGGCACTCGATACTTTCCGCCAGCAGCCACGAAATGGTGACGGTATCCTCCCACTCAATGCGCTGAGCGAGCCCCTGCACAAGGCGGTAGGTGAGGCTATTCTCGCCACACTTACCGAGCCCAAGAAAGATCGCTCGGGGGACAACGGCTTCGACCGTGCAGATTTGGTGGCCTTCTTCACTGCGGTGAAAGAGCGCTTAGCTTGGCTTCAAGCAGGCCAGGAGCCCGCTATCTTGGTGCTGGGCGAAAAAACGGCCCTCGCGCACGGAGCGCTCACAAAAATTGCGGCAAAAGCCGAAGACTTCTTCACTCGCGTGCACGTCGTCAGCTTCGACTCGCGCGCTACCGTGGCGATGAACCGCGAAGAGTCGACGTTCCTAGCTCTGGGTCAGAAGGACCTGAGCCGCGCCGCACCCGAGCTACGCGACTTGCCCCTCGCGACCATCGCGCCCGGAGCTCTCTTGCCGCTCGTAGGCGGCCTCAACCCTGCTTGGGTCGAGGCGATTTTCGCGTTCAATGAGCAGACCGTGCGGCCGCTGATTGGCGAACGCACCGCACTCAGCGAAATTGAATTTCGTACCCTCACGACTCGGCTCGCTCCCTACGCGGATTGGCTCGCGAAGGAGCCGCCCAGCCCATCGAGCGTCAAAGCTTCGCCCGAACTCGAAGCCTGGGTGAAGGCTGGCGCTGAAGCTCAATTGCTCGACATTGTGCAAAAAGATGAAGATGCCTCGGCGCGTTGGGGCGCTATCGAGACAGTCGAGAAGCTCGTGCGTTTCAAGCGCGACCTGCTCAACTTGGCCAACAACTTCGTCTCTTTTCGCGATTTTTATCAGCCCGGCAAGCGCGCTATCTTCCAGATTGGTACGCTCTACATCGATCAGCGTGCGCTCGAGCTCGTGCTGCGCGTCAACGACCCGGCTAAGCACGCGACGCTCGCGCCACTCTCGGCGACCTACTTGCTCTACTGCGACGCTAAGGCTGCGGGCGGCAAAACTATGTCCATTGTGGCCGGTGTAACCAATGGCGACGTCGACAACCTCATGGTCGGGCGAAACGGCCTCTTCTACGATCGCTCCGGCCAAGATTGGGATGCCACCATCACGCGGATCGTCGATAATCCGATCAGCGTGAGGCAGGCCTTTTGGTCGCCTTACAAGAAAATCATTCGCATCATCGAAGAGCAGGTCAACAAGCGAGCCGCAGCGGCGGCGAGCAAATCCGATGAGAAGCTCGTCGCGCACACCACCGCCGCAGAAGCGGCCGTCGCCGATGGCGCCAAACCCACGGCGCCCGAACCTCCCAAAAAGTTGGATATTGGTGTCTTGGCCGCGATCGGCGTCGCTGTGGGCGGCATCACCGCCGCCCTGGGCGCCTTCTTGCAGGCCTTCCTTGGGCTCGGCATCTGGATGCCTCTCGGCGTATTGGGCCTACTTTTTCTGATCAGCGGCCCCTCGATGGCGATCGCCTGGCTCAAATTGCGACGGCGCAACATTGGCCCGCTCCTCGACGCGAACGGTTGGGCCGTGAACGTACTGCCCAAGATCAACATGCCGCTGGGGCAATCGCTAACGAAGCTTGCCAAGTGGCCCAAGGGCGCCACGCGCGATCTCGTCGATCCGTTTGCCGAGAAGAAGGCTCCCTGGAAGACCTACATCTTCCTCTTGGTTTTGCTCGGGCTCGCCGTCCTGTGGCTCTTCGGGTCGCTCGATAGATTTTTGCCTCTCAAAGTGCGCAAATCGGTGGTGCTTCCCCACTTCGGAACTCAGGTTGAGCCAACTCCGCTGCCCGCGGCAGCGCCCAAGGCTCCCAGCCTCGCGCCGACCCCTAAGCCTTAAAGCAGCTACGCAAGCGCGCGGTTGATCGGGATTTGCTTACGATGACCAAACTATGACGAGCTCAGGCGGGCTCGACTCATCATAGTTTTGTTATGCCGAAAAATGCCGAACTCCGCCTGCTCGGCCCGTCGAGTCAGCGCGGGCTTCGCGAGCCGCATACGAGCGCCGTGGCGCTGAACGAAGCGTCTCCTTCTGAGACGCAAGCTGCGGGTCTGAGGCCCGAGCTCGAGAACTTCTTGTGGCTCCAGAGGGAGGTGCGAAAGCGTCTGCCTCCGAACGTATTCGTGCCGAGGACGCAGCGACTTTTGTGGCTGCCGTTCCATGGGATCGTCGTCGGCCTCGGCATCTTCTGGCTCGCCACAGCCAGGCCAGGCTTCGGTCTGAGCGCGCTGCTCAGCCTGGCCGTAGGGCTCTCCTTTGCGGGGCTCGCCTTCGTTGGCCATGAAGCGCTGCACGGCGGGCTCGTCCAAGGCGCCCGCGCCAGATATTGGGTTGGCTTCTTGGGCTTCCTGCCCTTCAGCGTCTCACCTCGCCTATGGGTCGCCTGGCACAATCGTGTCCATCACGCGCATACCAACGAACTGGGCGCTGACCCAGATTGCTTAGCCAGCCTGGAAGAGTTTGAGGCCGACAGCAGCGTACGATTTTCGACTCGCATCCAAGTGCTCAGCCTTGGGCTCCTGACGCTATTTGTGGGCTTCACGGCCCAAAGCTTGACGGTGCTCTTCCGCGCCAAACGCCGTGGCTACCTGCGCGCCGAACACTACCGACGCGCGGTACTCGAAACAGTCTTGGCCTTCGCTTTATGGGCAAGCCTTTTTCTGCTCGGCGGATTCTCGCTGCTCTTTTGGGCCTACCTGGTGCCGCTCTGCATCGGCAACGCCATCGTAATGGCTCACATCGTAACCAACCATGGGCTCTCGCCGCTCGCCACTTCGAAAGACCCCCTCGAAACGTCTTTAACAGTCACCGTACCCCGGTGGTTCAGCTTCTACACGCTCGACTTTGGCTATCACGTCGAACACCACTTGCTACCGGGAGTCAGCCATCATCACGGCCCGCTCCTGCAGAAGCTCCTTCTAGAACTCGCGCCCGAGCGTTATCAGAGCCTGCCGCTGACGGTAGCCCTTCAACGCTATTTCAAGCTGCTCCGCATTTACCAAAACGCTAACACTTTGACCGACCCCGATACGGGCCAAAGCGAACCTACCCTGGCGGCGCGCTCCGCTGGATCGACAAGCCGAAGGGCGCCGCCCACGCCCCTAGTCGGCTCACCACTTCGGTCGCCGAGCGCGCTTCACTCCGAGCCGCCACCTTCTTTCCACTAAAATATAGGCCTACGATCCGCTCCTAGGCGTTCGTCTGGGCGCTCCAGAGCGCCTAGCTAGCGTGGCTGGTCGCTTTTGGGCATTCTGGGCCCAAGTGAGTCAACCCGCCGCCCCAGCCGAAAGAAAGCGTGCCGCCTTGTTCGACATGGACAAGACGCTGATCAGAAAGAACTCAGCCGCACTCTACAAGCACTACGAGCGTGACCTGGGTGAGATATCGCTCTTCGAGCTGCTCGATACCTACGCCAAATACTTTCAGTATGTGCTGGGCATCGTCGACGCCGACAAATTGGCGAGCCGAGCCCTCGCCTCCTACCGGGGCACGCCCGAAACCGAACTCATACGCCGCTGTGCCGAATGGTACCCGCGTTATGTCAGGAAGCACGTGCTCAGCGAAGGAGTGCGCGCCGTGGAGCACCATAGAAATCTCGGCCATCAATTGGCTATCGTCACGGCCTCGACCACCTACGCGACCGCGCCTTTAGCGGCCGATTTAGGCATCGAATCGATCGTCGCTACCGAACTCGAACTGGACACGAAGGGCGCCTTAACGGGCGCGTATCGTCGCCCGCTCTGCTATGGGCAGGGCAAGCTCGAACGAGTGCAGACCTTTCTCGCTGACCGTTCGCTAGAGCTCCGAGAGGCGGTGTTCTACACCGATAGCATCACCGATTTGCCGCTGCTCGAGGCCGTGGCCGAGCCGAACGTTGTGAACCCCGACCCGCGCCTTCGTCGCGAAGCCAAAGTGCGAGGCTGGCCCATTTTGATTTGGCGTTAGCCCCTCAAACAGCGCCTCGCGAACCACCCTCACCCAGGAGTCGGGTTCGCACTCGCGGCAAGAGCTCTATCCAGTCCGACGCCAGCCCGCCAGCATTACCATTTTCAGCTTCGAAGCGTTCTCCCGCGAGCCCATGCAGGCCTACGGCCGCACACACGATCGCCCCATAGTTGGGCTCGCCGGTTCGCCCGCCCGCCGCGTCCTGCGCCAAAAGTGAGCCCAAAATGCCCGCCAAGACGTCGCCCGAGCCTGCCGTGGCGAGTGCGGCACTGCCAAAAGCACTCACCCACGGCGGCTGGTCAGGTGCGGCGATGATCGTGCGCGAACCCTTCAGCACAACGATTGCGCCGCACTTGTGCGCTAGGCGCGCGGCGCTACCAAAACGATCGCCCTCCACCTCGGCGATGGAACACTCGAGCAAGTGCGCGGCTTCTCCGGGATGGGGCGTGAGAATCAGCGGTACACCTGATTCTGCTAGGGTGCGGAGCGCCGCCAGGCGGCCCAGGCTCAGTCGCAATCCGTCCGCATCGATGACGAGCGGGAGGCGGCCCTCCTGAGCGGCATGGAGAGCGCCCTGATAAAGCTGGACGGCCTCTTCACTGCGACCGAGTCCGGGGCCGAGCACGAGCGCACCAGCGCGGCCCGGCTTCACAGGAAAGGCGCCGCCGTGGCTGCTCTCGTAGCCACGCGTCATGACCTCTAGCACCTCACGATCGAGCGCGAGCGCGAGGCTGCGCTCTGCGTGAAGAGTGACGAGCCCAGCGCCAGCGCGGAGCGCAGCGCGAGCGGCCAAGTGCACCGCGCCCATCATACCCGGCGAACCACCTAAAATCGCAACTTCACCCAACTGAGTTTTATGAGCTGTTACGGAGCGCGGCAGAAGGTTGGCTGCCACATCTTCGGCCTCGAGTAGGAAGGCGGCGGGCGGCGAAATGGGCCCCAGCTCAGAGGGCACCCCCAGGTGGGCGAGGGTGATGCGTCCCGAACATTCGTGACCAACCGTCGTTAAAAGGCCGCGTTTGAGGTGGCCGAAGGTCACCGTGTGCGCAGCGCGCACGGCAACGCGGCCGTGAGCGCCTTCGTGCACAATACCCAAATCTACGTCCAGCCCGGAGGGCGCGTCGAGCGCGATCTTGCGCGCCGGGCTCTCGTTCATGGCCAGAATGAGCTCGGCCAGTTCGCCTTCGACAGCGCCCGAGAGCCCCGTACCCAAAAGCGCGTCGACGAGGGTACCCGAAAATTGGCTAATTTCGGCCGCACTTGCCAGCGCGGCTTGGCCGCCAACCGCCTCGAAGGCGCGTGCAGCCAGTTGAGCGTCGCCACGCAGAGCCGAAGTGGGCTTGGTCGCTTGCACACGAACTCTGGCGCCACGCGCCATCAAGTGCCGCGCCACAACGAAGCCGTCTCCGCCGTTATTGCCGCTGCCACACACGATCAAATACTCGACACCAGCGAGCGAACGCTCGTCTGCGCAACGTATGCAACTGCCTTGAACGCCGCTCACCGCGCGCTCGGCCTCGTGTCGCGGCTTATCTTTGAGGCCCAGAATATGGGCCGCGCCCCGACCGGCGTTCTCCATCAGGACGATACCTGGAACACCTGCTCGAATGAGCTGAGCTTCCCATTCCCTCATTTCCACTACAGATAAAAGGGGTCGCATCGCTTCGTCCTAACTCGCGCCGAGGTGATTCGCGCTGAGCTGACTCTACACGATCTAGCACTCGAGACGAACCTCGTTACGAGCGCCGCTCACGAGGCGCGCGCTTAGGCCACGCCGCGCTCAATCGCCGTCTGCATGGCACGAACCGCGCCCGACAGGCCTAGCAGAACCGCGTCGCAAACCAGGGCGTGACCAATGTTGAGCTCCACCAGATGGGGAACACGAACGAGCGCACCTACGTTTTCCGTCGTTAAGCCATGACCGGCCGCGACCTCAAGACCCAGAGCGTGCGCTTCTTCGGCCGCGCGAGTGAACTGGTTTAGAAACTGCGGTCGCTCGGCTACAGCGGCTAAGGCATACGAACCTGTATGAAACTCGACTTGGGCCGCCCCCAGCTCCTGGGCTAGGCGGATCTGTTCGGTCGTGGCCTCGATAAAGAGGCTCAACTTGATGCCGCGCTCGCGGCAAACACGCGCAACTTGCGCAACGTTGGCGCGCGAAGCACGAAGGTCGAGGCCCCCCTCGGTGGTGCGCTCCTCGCGCTTTTCGGGCACCAGCGTTACGACATCTGGCCCCACTTCACCGGCAATTCTGGCCATCTCGTCCGTCGCCGCCATCTCGAGGTTCAGCGTACCGAGGAGCTTGCCCTCGGCCTTCTTCCGTCCCAAGAGCGCCCTCAACGCTCGAACGTCGGCGTCTCGAATGTGCCGGCGATCTTCCCGCAAGTGTACGGTGATGCCCTCGGCGCCGCTCGTGAGGCACGCCTGCGCTGCCAAGCGCACGTCTGGATAGGGCGTGTCCCTTTGATTCCGGAGTGTGGCAACGTGATCGATATTGACGTGAAGTCGGATCGTCATTCGTCAAACTTCCAATCCTCACCGAAGGTCACGTTACGCGGAGTCGGTAAGACCTCGCCGCTCGGGCCATCTTTGCGCACGATCAAGGTGCGGCGTGTCAACGTATCTTCGTTCTCACGCGCAACGATCGTAATGACATTGACGCCTGGGTGAAGTGGCACATCCGTCGCTACGCTGAGCTTCGAGTGATCTTGACCCAGGTTCGGCTGATAGAACACCTTGCGATTGCCCACGAAGACAACCAGATCTTCGACTCCGCCTTGGCCATCGGTGGCCTCGGCTTCGATTCGCATCGTGTCACCGCGCGTCGCGAGCTCGGCGGCCTTTGCACGAAGCTTGGGTGGGGATTGGCTGAGCGCGGCCTCGAAATCGGCCTTCTCGGGCACCACTCCCGCTGCCGGCCTGAGCAAGTTGGTGTCAACGAAGGCGAAGCGATTCGGTCCGATCTTCACCTGAACGTGGCTATCGGTGTGGGCCAGCGTTTCAACCAAGGCCCCTTCCTTGAGCGTGCCGACGATACGGCCTCCTTGGGCCTCCTCGCGAAGGATCGCACCGGCCCGCGCCGCGGCTACGCCCTTTTGGGCGGTGAGCTTCACTACGTCAGGCTTGGCGTAGACGGGTAAGGTGATTTTCTCGCCAGCGCCCACGCCGAGATCAGCGTCAACGATGCTGATCTGCAAGCGCACTTCCGGCACATCGAGGGCAGGCAAGAGATCGAAGGTAAATTGTACTTCGCGCTCTTCGCCTGGCTTCATATTGGAGAGGTCGAAGCGACCTGCTCCCAGCAGCACTCCATCTCCGGTAAGGTTACGAAGGTTGGCTTGCGTCTCGTACGAAGGACCATCGCCAATGTTCTTGACGCGCACATAGAGCGAAGCCCCTTCGCCGCGCTCGAGTTGGCCATTCTGGTTGGCCTGGCGATTGTCGACGACTTGAAAGCCATAGGCGAAGTCTGGCCTGGGTAGAGCCACAATCGTTGGCCGCACCTGACGCGCGTCGCCGAAGGTCATTCCCGGCGCTGCGAACTGAACGCGCACAGCATCGGCGCGGGTCTCCGCGTCGCGCGGGATGCGACACTCGCGACGATCGACGCCCAAGCTCCGCTTGGTACTGCCGAGCTTGCGCCCTTCAATCACGCAGAAACCAAGTGGTACAGTGCGCTTCACGGACTTACCTGCGTCCACTTTGCCGAAGATCAGCTCGCGCTCGTTGTAATAACCCGTGTCACTCTTGGTGACTGCTTGCAGGCGATACACCGGATCAGGACCCGTGTTCTTGACCGTCACCTCGAGGTTGAGCGACTCGCCGGCAGTAACCGTATCGGACGCCCGATTGGTGGCGACCGAAATTTCGAGCTGCGGAGGCGTGGTCTTGCTCGAAAACTTCGCGGGCGCCGTGGCCCAATCGATACCCATCTTCGCCAGATCGCTCGACACGGACTCGAGCTCTTTCTTCTCGATATCGGCGATGACCGTTCCGAGCCGCTCAAGCTGCTCCTTCCGCGTACCGGACTGCATGTGGAGCGACAGTTCGCGCGCGATACGAATCGCCGAGTCCATGCGAAAGTCATCGTCCATCTGCGAGCCGCGTTCGCGGATCTCCGCTCGCGTTGACTCCGGCAGGTTGAAGCGAAGCACATACTCAGGCGGCTCTTGGTCGCGACGACCCCCGGCTCCGAGAGTCCGACTCAAATCTCGCTCTCGGAAATGGTCGTCATCCCGAATCAGATTCATTTCGAGCGCATCGGCCGTCATGGCTTCCAGCGCGATATCGGGGGTAACGCCCGTGCCTTGAATCGAAATGTCGCCCGGCGTGAGATACTGAGCGATGGTGAGTTTGAGCGCCGCGCCTTCGGGCGTGACCTCTGGGAAGACGAGCTGAACCGAGCCCTTACCGAAGGTAGTTTCACCTAAGATGACGGCTCGGTTTTGATTCTTGAGCGCGCCAGAGACGATCTCGCTAGCGCTCGCGCTGGAGCCATTCACCAAGACTACGATCGGATAGTTCGGCTGCGTTCCCGGGCGCACCGCCGGCTGTTCGCGGCGTCCTTCGCTATGGCCGACGGTGGCGTAGATGATGCCCGCTTCGAGGAAGAGGTCCGCGACCTTGCCCGCTTGGTCGAGCAAACCGCCCGGGTTGTCTCGGAGGTCGAGGACGAGGGCGCGCAGCGACTTGTCGCGCTCCAGAGTATTGAGCGCCTTTTCCAGCTCTCGCGCGGTCGTGGCCTGAAACTGCTTGAGTCGAACGTAACCCACTCCGCCATCCAGCTTTTGCGATTCGACTGAGTTGACCTCGATCACCTCGCGCACCAGTTCAAACGGGCGCGTTCCCTCCCACGAGCCTTCTCGCTCCAGCCAGATCGTCACCTTCGAGCCTGGGTCACCGCGCAAGCGCTCCACAGCGTCGTCGAGCGGCATGTTGAGCGTCGACTCGTTGTTGATCTTGGCGATTCGATCCAAACGCTTCACGCCACTGCGGCTGGCGGGCGTGCCTGGCATGGGCGCCATGACCGTCAGCTTTTGGTCGCGAATGCTAATTCTGATGCCGAGGCCCCCAAAGTGTCCCGAGGTCGAGACGTTCATCTCCTGATAGTCCTCAGGAGAAAGAAAAACGCTGTGGGGATCCAGCGTGCGCAAAAGGCCGTTCGAGGCCGCGTACTCGACTTCAGCTAAATCGATCGTCGTCTTCTCGAGGTAAGGCTGCATGAAGCCGAACACCTCGCGCAGTCGGGCAGCAACGTCCCAAGGACCCTGCACATTGTCGACGCGAAACTCGCGCGACTGGTCGAAGACCTGCACCTTCACCGTCGGGGATTTTTCGCCGTGCGTAACGATCACCGGCGGAATGTCCATCTGAATGCGATCCAGGGCACTCAGGAACATCTGCCGCGGATCGACGCGATTCGGTTCGACGTACTTCTTCCGGATCGTGTCGAGGGTCGCGTTGACGGCACGAAGCTCGGTTAGATCGTAACGAGGTTTGGCAGCTCCTCCCACCACGGCGTGCGCCGCGCGTAGCCCCTTCCACAGACCTCCCGTGCCGTACTCGAGCGCGAAGTGCGAACCGATGCCGAAAATAGCCAAGAGCGCGACCGTCTTCAGGGCCCGGAAAAGTTGCTCCATTACGCCTCAACTATAGCCAGGGCGGCCGCCAAAAGAAGGAAAACAGCAGGTGAAAGAGAGCCTCAGCGGGCTAGAGTGGCGTTTTGCTTCGCCCGAAGCTCGCCCTTTCCTGGGGTGGACGCGCCCTCGTGCGCGCGCCCCAACGCGACTTCACCTGAGCGGGAGCCGCGCTCGATAAGCGTGGCAGACCTGCGCCATCGTCTCCGACACGGCGGAGCCCTGCTCCTTGAGCTCACCGATTTCGTCGAGCAGAGCCGCGAAGGCCAGCAAGGCCCCGCTCGGGCTCCGGGCGAAGTTCTCGGGGTGCGACCATAAGTGAAAGGTCTCGCCCCGCTGGAGGGCGGAGCGGAGCTCGCGGCGCACATGGGAGAGGTGAACCTGCCGCATCCAATTCGGATCGTCGAGGCGAAGGAAACGTTGGCCCGCTACCGAACAAAGACCTCCCTCCGAGGTCACGCCAGGCCGGGTGGCTCCTGAACGCACCGGCCGAGCTAGGCCAAATGCGTCCAAGAAGCGTTCGGCTCGACCCAGCGCGACATGCAAGCCAGAACGCCGCTCGCTATTGCTCACAAATTCATCACGCCTAAACCCCAAAAACCCGGCCGCGCGAGCCGCAGCCAACGCCCGACTCGAGTAGCGGTTTCTGGGGAAGACGAGCGTCTCCAGAGTGCAGCCGAGCCGGCTCGCCATCTGCCTGCTCAAACGAAACTCCAGCTCGAGATCGGGGGGAGTCGCGTCGTTCCAGATGGGGTGCCGATAGGTGTGGCACCCCACTTCGGTCTTGCCCGGTTCGGCTGGCCCCGCTTCAACTGGCCCCGGTTCGGCTGGCCCCGGCTTGCGATCCTGAATGGACCGCCTCGCGAGCCCTCGCACCAACTCGGGAAAGAAGTAGGCCTCCGGAAAGCGGCGGAGCTCAGCTACCTCGGGAAAGAGCTCGGGGAGAGCACTCGGCCCTGCGTTATCTGCGGCAAACTGAAGGGCGTCGTCCGCGTCCAGATGACCGAGGGCGAGCGTCGTGGCCCAAGTCACGGCCAGCCCTCGCGCCTCGACAACTTCAACCAGACGAGGCAACAGCTCTCGCGCCCGCCGCACTCGCTCGAGCTCTCGCCGTGAGAGACGCCCCGATTGCCCCCAGCCCAGCTCGAGGTCGAACGAAATCAAGACGCGCCCCGGTGCCATGCGCGAAAGCCTCGTTCAAAATCCTACTTCAAGTCGGTCATGCTAGACGACGAACTCTGTTCCGAAGCTTGCACAGGCTCGCTGCCGGATTCGACTCGACCGGCCGACTCATCCTGATGAATCGAGTAACGCACGAGCGCTCGCAGCGAACGATTGCGTCCTACGTTGCCGAGCAGGAGCTTCAAATCCTCATAAACAGAAGGATCGGAGAGCAATGCGCCCAGCGTGCCTTTGCCTAGCCGTACGTCGCGCGTGATGTCTTTGATGTCTGCGGTGGCTTGATTGACGTTGTCCACCATTTGCGCGCTCTTTTCGTCATAAAGCATGGAGTGCGCGAAGCTATTTCCTTCACGAACGCCGCGCAAAGCGAGGCCCATCTCTTCCGCCGCCCCGCCTATTTGGGCTACGGCTTTCTCGGAATCCTGACCATAGAGCAGCTCGTGGATGAGGCCAGGACCCACTTTGGCCTGGTCTACCAAGGCCCGCGTTGAACGTAAGGTGAGCTCAAGCTCCCCCGCAGATTTGCGGAAGGTGGCGACCGTTTGCGAAACGTTCTCGGCCTCTTTGGGATCGTTGAGTAGCTTGCCGATGTAACCGTCACTACCCTTGAGCGAGCCTAGGATGTCGTTCAACTTTTCGACGGATTCTTTGATGTCGCCTCGAAAGTCTTCCTCGGCCAGCGTAGCCGTCGTCTTCTCGAGATTGGCGATGACCTTTTCTGCGCCTTGAGCGACGGACTTCAGATTCGAGATAATAGACAAGAAATCTTGAGATTCTTCCGACGGAATCATCTCACTCGAAGGCATCACGGGTTGGCTGGGAGCGCCAACGGTGATCGTGATCATCTTGTCGCCGAGCATGCCGCGACCGCTGATCGACGCGACCGAATCCGACCGGATACGAACGCGTTGATCCTCTTGAATCAACATCTTGACGATGATGGCCGAGCTCTTCGGATCGCCCCCATAGCCCACGTCCGTGACGCGCCCGATGTCGACGCCGCCCATGCGCACGGGGGAGCCTCGGGCGAGACCCTGAACGTCGTGGAATGACGTCTTCATCTCTTCGTGAGGCGAGAAGAGATTCGATTCGCTGCCGATCAAGAAAATGAGGCCGACCAATACCGCCAGCGACAAGGCTACGAAAACCCCCACCTTGATATCTCGCGACACCATCTATGCCCGCTCCGCTCTCCAGTTGCGGGGCTCTCATGAGCCTCCGCCTCTCTTCTTCTTATCAGGATTTCTTCCTAGCGAAAGTCCAACGGCACCGCCTCGACTCGCCCGCTTCGCCCCTTATCGATGCGGCGCCGCCTGTGGGTCCAGCTCGGCCAACTCGACCCAAAGGGTGAGCGGTCCCGTCCGAGTTGCCCGGCCCTAGCCCTTTTTCCCATCTCTGCCGCACCCGAGCGACGCCCCCAGCCTCTTTAGGCCAGCAACAAGGTTGCCACATCCTCTTGCACCGGCGCGATGCCCTGAATGAAGTTGGTAACACGACGATCGGGGGCGTTTTCGAACTCGTCGCGCGTCCCCGAATAGATGATGCGCCCCGAGTGAACCATAGCCAGGCGATGGCTGATCTCGAACGCGCTCTTCATGTCGTGGGTCACGACTACGCTCGTGATGTTTAGCTTCTCCTGAAGGCCCATGATCATATGGTTGACGCGCGCCGTATTGATGGGATCCAGCCCGGTGGTTGGCTCATCATAAAGAACAACCTCTGGCCTCACCGCGATGGCTCGAGCCAGGCCCACGCGCTTCCGCATACCGCCCGATAGGTCGGCAGGAGACATCTCTTCGATGCCAGGTAGCCCGACCAAGCTGAGCGCCCAGTCGACGCGCTCGTCCTTCTCTTGGCGCGACATGGCCTTCTGATAGTGCTCTTCAAGCCCGTAACGCACGTTCTCGCCCACACTCAGCGAATCGAACAGCGCGCCGCTTTGAAACAACATACAGATGCGCTGTCGCACCCGAGAAAGCTGCCGCTCGCCCATGGTGGTCACCTCTTCGCCATCGAAACGAATCGAACCTGAATCAGCCTTGAGCAAGCCGATTAACATCTTGAGCATCACGCTCTTGCCCACGCCCGAGCCTCCCAGCACGGTGAGCACTTCCCCGCGCCGAATCTCTAGATCGAGCGACCGGTAAATCACCTTCTCTCCGAAGCGCTTCGTAACACCTCGAAACTCGATCAGCGGCTCGCCTGGCATGCTGCCATGTTACATCAGGCTCAAGCCAAGCGAACAACCGCCAAGAAATCGCCAGAAAAGGCGGGGCAACTTCGGGCGGGGCCCTCAGCTAGGGCTGAGCTTTCGCACCAAGAGTTCAATCGCGTCGCCGCCACGATACCTATCTTCGCGCACGTCGAAGACGACCTTCACCTTCGACTGCGGCTCGGGCACCTTGGAGCCAAGGTTCGGGCCAAAGCCAGCTACGTCTTCGCCGCTCGGCAAACGCAGCTCGAGCTTCAGATGGTCGCCCTTCACTACCCGACTCGAACGAACAAGCGCCTCGACACAAAGCTCAGGGCGGGGATTTTTCTCGCCACACGGCTCGAGCAGCGACAGGTCGAAAAGCACATCTCGGGCGGTGTCACGTGGATCGAGCTCCAGAGTGGGTACCTTCTCGAGCGGCACAAAATCGGTTCGCCGTGCGCACGCCTGACGAAACGCATCGGAGAAGCGCTCGAGCTTGCTGATCTCAAGCTCGAGTCCAGCGGCCGCCTGGTGCCCGCCAAAGCGCACGAGGCAATCTGAGCACTCGGCAATGGCGTCGAACAAGGGAAAGCCCGCAGGGCCCCGGGCTGAGCCGCGGCCGATGCCCTGCTCGAACCCGATAACAATGGTCGGCGCGCTCCGCTCCTCCGCGAGCCGACCCGCGACGATGCCCACGATGCCGTGGTTCCAACCTTCGCGTCCGAGGACGAGCGCGCCCGGCGGGGCCTTTTCAGCCTCAGCTAGGGCTTCCTTCCACATGCGGTCTTGTTCTTCTCGGCGCACGATACAGAGCCGCTCGACCTCCGCGGCGAGGCCTCGGGCCTGCTCTGCGTTCTCACTCAAGAGCAACTCCAGCACGATATCGGCCGGGCCAAGTCGCCCTGGCGCGTTGAGCCGCGGCGCTAAGCGAAAGCTAACATCACTGGCGCGAAGCCGTTCGCCTCGCGTCAGCCCCATGACCTCAAAGAGTGCCCTCAGGCCAGGCCGTTTGGCCTCGGCCAAGAGCTCGAGGCCAGCTCGCGTCAGGGCACGGTTGTCGCCCTCGAGCGGCGCCACGTCCGCGATGGTGCCGATGGCCACGAGGTCGAGCCACTGCCGTACGTCAAGCTCCTTGCCGAGTTCATTGCGCAAGGCGGCGACAACGCTGAGCGAAAGCCCGCACGAGGCTAAGCCTTTGTAAGGGAAGCCGCACTCCGGACGATGGGGATTCAAAAAAGCGAGCACCGGCAGAGGCTCAGCGGGAACCAAGTGGTGATCGATCACGACGGCATCGATGCCTCGCTCCTGAAGCTGCCGGAGCGCAGCATGATCCGATGAACCGCAGTCGCAGGTGACGACGAGCGTGGGCTCCGCGCGGAGCACCCGCTCGAGCGCCGGACCCGACAGGCCATACCCCCCGCTAAAGCGGCTCGCGACGAGCGGTGTAACCCGCTTGGCGCCCAGTTTGCGAAGAGCATCGGTCAAGATCGCGGCCGACGTCATACCGTCGCAATCGTAATCGCCGAAAACGACCACACTCTCTCCCTCCCGCACAGCTTGGGCCAGGCGACGCGCCGTCTCGGTGCGGCCTACCATGGCCTCGGGAGGTGTTAGGTCTTTGAGGCGCGCCGCAAGAAACTGCGACAGCGCCTTCGAATCTAGAGAGAGGCCACGACCTTCGAGATAGCGACGGACGGTTTGCGAACGGAACGTCGAATCCCCAGCCATGACAGGATTAGGTCGCCGCAGCGCCAGCTTTTGCAGGCTTCTTCAGGTGGCCGAAGAACTTCCTATCGAGGTACTCCGTAAGCGGCAAAGCCACGTAGATCGAAGAATAGACACCCAGCACCATGCCGATGACGAGTGTGAGTGCGAAATCTTTGAGTGAGCCAGTGCCCCAGATGAAGAAGCAAATCAGCGCGAGCATCGTGACGCCTGACGTCAAAATGGTGCGACCCATCATTTCGGAGAGGCTGACGTTGACGAGCTGAAACATACTCGCTCCCCGCATGCGACCCATATTCTCGCGCACACGGTCATAAACCACCACGGTGTCGTTGATCGAGTAGCCGATAATCGTCAAAATAGCGGCGATTACCGTGAGGTTTAGCTCGCGCCCGAGCACGATCAAAACGCCAATGGTGACGATTGAATCGTGCATCAAGGACAGAATGGCTCCCGGCGCGAAACGCAAATCGAAGCGCAACGCGATGTAGACCATGATCAAGACCAGCGAGATGGCGATGCTCTTGATAGCGGAGTTTCGAAGTTGCGCGCCCGCCTTAGGACCGATCCACTCAGTGCGGAGAGGAACGTCGGGAACGACATCGGCCCCGAGCGAGGCGCGGAGCGAGGCCATGAGTTGATCGCCCTTGCTCTCGAGCAAGACTTCAACGCGATTGTCTTGCACGCTCTGCAAGACAACGTTGTTTTGGCCCGCACGCAGGCGAAGCCCGCCGATCTGCCCCAGCTCAGCCCGCAAACCCTCGAGGTCTGGTGCTTCGTCAAGCCGAAGCGTGATCTTCTCGCCGCCCGGACTCACCTTCACATCATTGGCGCGAAAGCGGCAACCCTCGCGAGCTACGTCGCCGTAGCATACCATCGCTTCAAGCGCCGAAACTGTAGCCGCGTCGAGCGTGCTCACCTCTTGAACACGAATCAGGTAACGATGGGGGTTCTTAGGATCTTCAACGCGAATCACCTCGGGTGACGATAGCCCACCGCTCTCAACCGCGGCGCGAATCTGCGCTGGCGTCACCGGCTTCTCGAAGGCGACTTCTACTTCAGTGCCGCCCACAAAATCAGGACCAAGACGCGGGCCGGGGTAGAAGAGCAGCGCAATAGAAGCCATCACGAGCGCAAAGCTGATGCCCATAAAGAGCCAGCGCCGCGTCATGAAGTCCCAGGTTTTGCCGACAGGAAATATTTGCATGATCCGTTACTCCCTGCGCTCAACCTAAAGACAGCTTGCCTTTTTTGCCCAAGTTTCTCACCCAGAAGTCGAAACAGACTCGGGTAACCATGACGCCGGTAAAGATGCTGCAGATAACACCTACAATCAGCGTGACGGCGAAGCCCTTGATGGGGCCCGTTCCGTATTGAGCCAAGACGACGCCGGCAATGATGGTCGTGAGTTGCCCATCGACGATAGCGCTGAGCGCTTTGGAGTAGGCCACCTCAACCGCGGCTCGCGGGCTTTTGCCGTCGCGAACTTCCTCTCGCATGCGCTCATTGATGAGAACGTTCGCGTCGACGCTCATGCCGAGCGTGAGCGCCAGGCCGGCGATGCCAGGCAGAGTCATGCTGGCGCCGAAGGTCGCTAAGATCGCGAGCTGCAAGAACAGGTTGAGCACTACCGCGATGCTGGCGATGAAGCCGGCTCCGCCGTAGTAGAGGATCATGAAAATGAGCACGAGCACGCTGCCACCGAGCGCGCCTTGAATACCGAGCGCAATCGAGTCGCGGCCGAGTGACGGACCGATGCGTTGCTCGTTGGTGGGCGAGATCGGCGCTGGCAGAGCGCCCGAACGAAGTACGAGTTCGAGCTTACGCGAGTCGCGGAGCTGAACTTCAGGGTCTTGCGAACCCATGGTGATGACGCCCGTCCCACCTGAAATGCGCGACTGAATCACCGGCGCACTCTCGATGCGATTGTCGAGGATGATGGCGAAGCGACGACCGATGTTCGAGCCCGTAATGCGATCGAAGATGCGCCCGCCCTGATCGGTGAAATTGAGCCGCACAAGCCAGCCGCTCGACGCTGCCGAGCCTTGGTCGGGCGTGGCAACAGCATCTCGAATCATGTCGCCGGTGATCTCGGCGCGACCATGGAGCAAGAGCGTACGGCAACCGACCTCTTTCTCGGATAGGCTCACCTCGTCGAGCTCACGCTCGAGTTCGATGCCCACCTCGCGATCTTCAGGCACCCCGAGGGTAGCCGTCCACTCGCGCAAGGCCGTAAAACACTGTTCTTTCCTTTGCCCTTCCGCGATAGGCAGATGCGCATAGGTGGAGACGCCCGAGATACGTTCGCCCTGCTCATCGTCACCGAGGGGCACACGCTCCTGACGGAACTCGAGCCCAGGCGGCAAAACCGCGCCGGCACTCTTTTGGCTCAGCTCCTGAAAGAAGGGCGAGCTATCGTCGACCATCTTGAACTCGAGCCGCGCCGTTTGGCTAATAAGCTCGCGGATCTCTTGGAAGGCGGCCTCGTCTTGGCCAGGAACTTCCACGAAAATATCCTCACCGCTTGAGCTAACGGCGGCCTCTCGAAGGCCCAGCGCATCGACGCGACGATGAATGATGTCTTTGGCTTGAGCGACCGCCCGATCACGAATCGCAGACTCGGTGGCGTCGCGAATCGAAAATTCGAAGACGCGCTCCTCGAGCTTTCGCATCTCGAGGTCTGGCTGGAACTGCGCTCGGAAGCGAGTGTCGATCTTAGCGGGGTCGGCGCCTTCGCGAAGGGTGAGCCGGATCACGTCGCTACGGGTGCGCGGCTTCTCGAGCTCGACCGCTTCCTTCAACTTGGTGAGCGCTGCCTCGGAAGGCATTTCGTCGCCGCTGTGTCCCGCGTAGAGACGCGCCAGCTCACGCCGCATGTTCTCGTAGTAAGCGTTGCGCTTGTCTTTGATGGCCTCGGCCACGTCGACGCTGTAAGCGAGGCGAAGACCACCCCGGATATCCAGACCCGCCACGAGACGCGAACTGACTCGCTCGAGCACGTAGGGCGGACACGGGAGCTTGCCGCCCGTGGCGACGTGGATGGTCGGCCAGAGCAGCAGGAAGGCTAGCGACTTGAGGACGACCACGAGGCCGAAGCGCGCACGCCAGCCTAAATCTCCTGATGGAAGCACCAAAATTGCACACCAGAGCGCAAGCAGACCGAAGCCCGCCATGGCCCAGAATGAATCGCTCCGCGCTCCCAGCGCTGCGGCTCCCGCGAACAGGGCCATTGGCCATACCCGAGCGCGCAATCCGCGCTGAACGAGCCCAGCCAAAAAGCCTATCAGGGCCACGCCGATAAAGACGGAGAAGAGAATGGTGCTCGTGGTCATCGACGATCTATTTCTTCTCGAGTTGCGCGGCGGTCTCGACTCCGTCTCGGCCTAGGACAGAAGTCTTCAGCACATCGACCTTGGTCCCCGGAGCCACTTCCAACTTGGCAAACCGATCTCCCATTTCGATGAGCTTGCCCCGTAGACCGCCTTGGGTAAGCACCCAGTCGCCCTTTTTGATTTCGGCCAAAGCCTTGGCTTGTTTCTTCGTTTGTGAACGCGAGGTCCAGAACATCAGAATGATGAGCGGAGCGAACATCAGAAGAGGGAGCAAAAGCCCCATCGATGATCCTCCGGATCCTTCTGAAGCCCCGCTAGGAGCAGGCGTGGAAGACTGAGAGGTTGTCGCCTGGCCAGGCGAAGGCGCTAAAGTTTGGTGTGCGAAGGTCACTTCGACAGACTCCGAAGGCTAGGGGCGAACGCACGGCTCGCTCAGGTGGGGGGCGGGCTTCTAGCGACAAAGATCGGAACCGGCAAACAAGAAGCGGCTAGCTCTGAGCGCGAATCCGAAGGCCCTCGAACACGGCTACTGAAGCGACCAGGCTCAAGAGAGTCGAACCGCCCACCTCAGCCGCGCTTGACACCCTCCGGCTGAGCGGTTACTAGGCTCGGCCCTGCACCTCGAAATGGCCCGCTGGGGGTCCCCCTCGCCGCCCCACGGGGCTCGAAGGACCCTAAATGCCGCTCGGGGAGCAAGCTTGATTTATAGGCGCGTAGCTCAGTGGTAGAGCACTACCTTGACACGGTAGGGGTCGACAGTTCAATCCTGCCTGTGCCTACAAGTTTGAAGGTACTGACCCTCGAATGCCCATGACCCACGTCGAAGCCAAAAACTGATGAAGGCCCCGAGCCTGAAGTTTTTTGACGCGTGGGGTATAAGCGCGACGAACCGAGTCCTGGGTGGCCCGTCGGCCTTCTCATCGGTTCGATTTTGGGTCGATTTTGGGAGCCACTGGCTCCGGGCGTTCATTCGAAACGAAGCTCGTTTTTCGAAGGCGTAGTGTAAGAGGAAAGGATCACGAGAACAAAAGATGGCAATGCGTCGGCGATTCCGCCCCGAGCCGCGGGGGCCTCAAATCCGAATCAATCACCGTATTCGTGTGCCCGAGGTACTCGTGGTCGCCGAAGACGGAAGTAACCTGGGTGTGATCCCCACCCAAGACGCATTGCGACGCGCCAAAGAGGCGGGCCTCGATCTGGTCGAGATTAACCCGAAAGGGAATCCGCCCGTCTGTAAAATCCTCGACTTCGGAAAATTCAAGTACGAAGAGTCGAAGAAGAAGCGGGAGACGAAGCGCAAGCAGTCGAGCGTCGAGGTGAAGGAGATCAAACTCCGCCCCAAGACGGACGAGCATGACATGGCGGTCAAGCTCCGTGCTCTTCGAAAGTTCGTGCTCAACGGCAACAAGGTGAAGGTCGTTTGCCGCTTTCGTGGCCGAGAGATCGCACACCCCGAAATGGCTCGCGTTCAGCTCGAAGAGTTGATCAAGGGCTCAGAAGACATCTGCACCGTCGAGCTATCCCCCACCATGGAAGGTCGCACGATGGCCATCTTGGTGGCTCCTAAGTCCGTCATCTTGCAGCGCGTCGCGCAAGAACGCGCACGGCGCGAAACCGAGCGCGCTAAAGAGCGCCTCACCGAACGCGAACGCGACGTGGCCGAGAAGGCAGCCCGTCGAGCTCGACAGGAACAAGCCGAAGCGGATCGTGCATCTCACGTCAAAACCGTAGACGAACTCCTCCAAGAAGCAGACGCCGAGGACGAGGATTACGACGACGACGACGACGACGACGACGACGATTACGATGATGAAGACGAGGACGCAGAGGACGACCTCGACGAAGGGGAGGACGAAGGCGAAGGCGAAGGCGAAGGCGAAGACGAAGACGAAGGCGAAGCCCCCAAGAAGGGCTGAGTTTCTTCCCCGACTCGATTCGTTCGGCGCTTTCTAACTAAATACTCCGGGGCACTGCACACAACCTCGGAACCTCGCACGACGAGCTCCCTTACAGGGGTGAAACCAGAACGGTTTCGCCCCTGTCTCTATTTTGGGGCCTCAAGCGCAGGAAAGCGATGCGCTGCCTTACTGCTCAGCGGCCATCGTGACTCCCCAAGCGTACGACGTGACACAATCGCGCCCAGCGAAGCGCGAAGGGGCGCAGTCACAGAAGCGCGCGCCCGACATCAAGCCATTCGGCGCGGAATCGCGCCGGCTCCGAAACTAGCTCAATGCGGAATCAGCCCAGTAAAATACGCAGCTCCGAGCCCTAAAACGAGCACGGCAGCAGCGGCTGCGACAAACGCAGTCACCTGGTTCTTTCCGCCCACCGGGTGCGAGGGATGGCGTTCATCCTCGAGCGACGAGAGATTCCCAAGCTCTGCGGTGGGCGCCGCGTGAGTCAGTGGGCGCGTGGTGCCCTGCGGCGTACCGAGCCCCAGGCTATTGCCCCAATCGACGTTCTCTTCGGCGCTGGGTAGTGGCCCCACTAGCGAATTCGAGTTGAAACTGACGCTATTTTGCCGCGTGGGGGAGGCCCCACCTTGCGCGTCGAGCGAAGTAAACTCGATCAGCGCTTCGTCGATCATCGAACCGATCAGCGTAATGCGATTTTGCGTTCGGTGCTTGGCCGCGGTGAGCTCGGCCTTCACTCGAAAGACGATGCGCGCGATGTCGAACGAAGACACAGCGCGCTTCATCTCGAACAGCACGCGATTCAAATCTTCGCCGAGTTCGCGGGCGGCTTGGTAACGATGCTCGGGCGCCTTCGCCAGGGCTCGTGAAAGGACGCGCGCCACGGATTCAGGCACACTCGGCACGAGGGTCCGGATATCGGGGACCTCAGCGCGCTGCACCATGCGGACTGTCTCCAAATCTGTCGCGCCTTGAAAGAGGCGCTTTCCAGTCAACATTTCCCACAGCATGATGCCTACCGCGAAAATGTCGGTGCGATAGTCCACCTCTTGGCCTTGAGCCCCCTCAGGTGAGAGATAACCAAATTTGCCCTTGATCACGCCGGGCTGACTCTGTTCGAGCTGCGAATTGGCCTTAGCTAGGCCGAAATCGGCGATTTTTATCTCACCATAGTTGGTGATAAGAATATTAGGAGGCGACATGTCGCGGTGCACGATGTGCAAAGGCTTGCCCGCTTCGTCTTTGAGTTCGTGGGCGTAGGCGAGGCCTTCACAAATGCGCACGGCGATGAGGCAAGCTTCCTCAACCGGGATGGCCTGGTTCTTGGTACGCAGCGTCTCGGTGATGGCCTTCAAGTCGGCGCCATCGACAAACTCCATCACGATGAAGTACGCGGCGTCGCCCTTGCCGATGTCGAACACCTGAACGCAGTTCGAATGTCCAAGACGCGCTGAGAGTCGCGCCTCGTCGAGGAACATATTGATGAACTGCCGCTTCTCGGTGAGGTGCGGCAAGACGCGCTTGATGGCGACCTTCTTCTTGAAGCCTTCGAGGCCCGCGCTCTCTGCGCTGAACACCTCGGCCATACCTCCGGCCGCGATGCGCTCAATGACACGGTAGCGCTGTTGTTGGTGGGGCTGTGGGGCGGTCGACATCGGATCGGGCTGAAATTTGGGGGCTGCGACGAGTGAGGGCGCTCGCGCTTCGAAGCCTAGGCTAGCGCCAAAAATGGGGTCAAGAAACTGGCCTTGACGCTCGAGCCAGCCACCAGATACGAGGCAGGGGCCATGGAACACCACGCGCCTGCCCCTCCCGTCGACGAGCCAAAAACGCCGCTTGGACTCACCCTGCTCGGGATCAGCCTGTTCTTGGCGGGCGCCATGTACTGGGTCGCCTCGGCCGCAAGCGCTCCCGAGGAAGCTCCGGTGCCTGCAGCAGAGGCTGCCGCGCCTGCCGAAGCGCATTGAGTCGAAGACTCCGGCCCGTTTTGGGGCAAATTCAGCTCGAAATTAGCCGATCTGCCCGGAGTCGCGCTCTTCGTTAACTCTTCGGAGTTTGCGATCAAAAAAGCGCGCTCGACCCTGCTTTTGGTCTCGCCAAGCCCCAAAACTCGTGGCAGCTTCGCGGCCCCTTCGGAGGCGCCTAGGCGTCCTTCCAACGGGCATCCCGGGGTCGTAGCTCAGCTGGGAGAGCGCCGCACTGGCAGTGCGGAGGTCAGGGGTTCGATCCCCCTCGACTCCACCCAAAAACCGGATTTTCGCCGAGGCCCGTCTGAAAAGGCGCCGCCGCTCAAGATTCGCCCGCCCGCCGTGCAACGGATCGCACCAGCCCCGCTGTTCTACGTTCGATGCATGCCGTTGCCTTGTTGCGTGGCGCTGCCTTGTTCCGTTGCAATGCCTCGCTGCACGGCGTTGCCCTGTTGCGCGGCGTTGCCCTGTTGCAGAGCGCTCCGCACAAGCTCCGCGTCGGCAGTCTCGCCTGGGTCACTGTCGGCCGCAGTGGGCGCGGCCTTAAACGGCATGCCGTGCTGGGCGAGCAGGCGCATGGCAGCCTCGAGCGCTTCGTTGCGGCGACCGAGCTCCCTTTCGTAGCGACGACGGCGACGGAACCCCCACGCAACCGCGAGCGCGAGCAAGAGCGCGAGCAGAGCGGCTATCGCACCGACCACGTAGAGCGTCTTACCGCCCTCCTCCGCGAGGTTATCGACCGCTTCGAGCACGTTACCTTCATCGGACGGGATCTCACCACTCTCTTGTTTCTTGGACACCTCATCGATGGCATCTTGAAATCCCAGCGTCGCTTGCTTCGCGAGCTCGCGGATGCGCGCGAGATGTTCGTCGCTGAGCGCTCTGTCGACAGACTGATCGACGAGCGCCGCAACGATGGGGGCGATCGCCTGGGTGATATCCGCTTGTCGGTCTTGGCTGGCCATCGCTTGGGTCCAACCGTCCGTCGTGGCGGCTGCGACCTGTTCGGTCGCCTGCTCGATGCGGTCGGGTTCGATCGAATTGACGATGGCCTCTTGATTCTCTTCCGACACGCCAGCCTGAATTCCGCTGTTGATTGCCTCAGGTGTGGCATCCCGCGCCACTTTCTTCGTCAGCGACGCGCAGCCCGCGCTGAAGAGAAAGGCCGAAAGCCCGGCGATCGCGACGATCGCACCACGCATCCGACGCAGCTGTGGGCAAAGAGTCCTAGGCATGGCGAGCTAGAGCTCCGTACCTTGCAGAGCCCATGCCAAACGCACCAAAATCTCGAGGGTGGTCTCCCGAACGGCGGAGCTTGCACTTGGGCGCGCTGCATCACAATCCTGGCAGCCAGGCCCTCTACGAGCTCTGGGCGCGCCCCTCCCACGGTATGCTTCAACGCCAATTAGCTCATGGTTATACGCTGGCTCTCGTCAAGAGAACGCTTCTCGCTCGGGCGACTCCACAATCACCTCCGTCTTCACCGAGTTGGCGATGAAGCATCCCTCGTGCGCTTTCTCGTGCAAGCGATGTAGCTCTTCCGGGCTCGGCTGGTGGGCGCTCGCAAACTCAATTTTCGGCCGTAAACGCACGCGGCTGACCCAAGGGACGCCGCGCTCGTTCTTGGTGAGCTCGCCGTGGGCTTCATCTTCGTACGCGAGGACCTCGAAGCCCGCGCGCGCGGCTTCGTAGAGGAAAGTGAGCATGTGGCAACTCGACAGTGAGGCGACGAAGGCCTCTTCGGGGTCGACTCCTTCGGGATCTGAGTACGGTAAGCGCACCACCGAGGGCGACGACGAAGCCTTGAGCGTTGCGCCACCATCAAACTCCCAAGTGTGCGCCCGGGAGTAGACGCCGCGCACGAAGTTCTCGCCGGGGCCTATCCAGCGAATAGTGGCTTGGTGAGTTGTCATGGCCCCTAGGGTAAGCGGACGCTCGCCGAGCTGCCACTCCCCACCGAACACTCGGAGCCCCGAAAGCGTGTCGTCACAAATAGCTGAGGGCGGCTCTTCGTAGAAGAAAGCCGCCCTCCAATTGGTTCAATCAGCCGCTATTCGAGCTAGCTTGAGCTCAATCATCCATCACTGGGCGGAACGGCTGAGCAAGTGACTTCGTCGAGGCAATACAAGATCGTCCCGAGGTCGCAGCACACAGTACCGCCACTGCAATCGTCATCGTTCTCGCAATACCCCGGCGTCAACGCGCCGCCGCTTCCGTCGCTGCCGCCAGACGAGCTACGGCCGCCCGAACTGCTTCCACCCGACGAGCCGCCACCGCTGCTGCTGCTCCCGCCAGACCCAGTCTCAGGCAGGATGACTTCACAGGTCTCGCTACCGCTAGCCCCGCCTTCACCTGAGCCCTCGCTCGTATCGGGCTGACAAGCCGCCAGTGCGTCGTTCTGCTCTTGAGTGATCTTGAGCGACTCCCCAGACGGGCAATTCAGGGTCCAATCGGAACCGCCCGAGACTTCCATCTCGTAAGCCTTTCCGTCGTCGAAGGTGTATTTTATCCGCGAAACGTCGTCGCTCACATCGACGCCCATTTCGTAGCAGAGCTCCCCATCTGGCCCATAGACGGCAGATCCACTGGCGGTTTGCACCATCTTTGAACCATCGGCGTAGGCGGTACTGATCGATCCAGACTCGCTCACCTCGATCGTGCACTTACCAGAAAACTCGGCTTTGCAGCTTCCCATCGCCTTACCGAAATCAGTTAGGCATTCATTGCCGCTAAACACGTCGTTGATGTCGTCGCAGTCTTTCTTGGTCCCGTCGGGACCTTCGACGACGCCCTCCTCGATGATCCACTCGCCGCCGTCCTTACAATCGTCGCTGCCGGCCTCGGGCGGAATCGCAGTGCCCGCATTGCCAGATTGAACGCGACGCACTTTGCCACCACCGCGCGGATGCTCGGCGATGATGTTCACCTCGGAGTCTTTGCGCACAGCCAGCACGAACTCACCCTTCTCATTGGTAACCGCCTCCGATTGCCCGGTGTACGAGACGCCGCTGCCCCGAACACGCGCACCAGGGATGGGTTTGCCATCCTTGTCGACGACCTTGCCGCTCTCGCAGGTAGCCTCCAGAGGCTGATCGCAATTCCACGCCGAGAGATGTGGGATTTCTGCTTCGTAGGCGCCGCTTTCGGCGTTAAAAGTGGCCTCTCCCTCTAAAACCCAAATGCCCTTTTCTTCATCAAAGCTGTAGAGTGGCATCGTCTCAGGCGGCTCGGTAACGTTCGCCGGAGGAGGGATAAGAGCGGAGAACACCTCCCCGTCCTTCACGTTGAGCTCTTTGCCGTCTTGCTCGATGGTGATGTCCACCATACCGAAGGACTCCAGGATGGTGGTGTCGCCGTTCTCTGTCGCGACGAACGCACCAGGAGCCGCCTGAAGTTCGGCAGGAATCGAGGGATCGATGGGCGTGAGATAAACATCCACGTCGCCTTCGATGCTATTGCCATCTTCGTCGACGATGGCCCCTGCGGGGATGGTGACGTGACTGCCGCGAGCGCCTTCGACCTCGCCTCCGGCCTCAGCATCGATCGTCACCTTCGGGCCACGCTTCAAGAGCACGGCATCGAGAGCCACGGTGAAGTCTTCTAGCTCAACGCGTTCATAGCCGGCCACGTAGCCCGACTTTTGAAAGCGTAGCGTGCCGGATTTATCGGCCTTGAGCGTGTACTCGCCCTTACTGTTCGATTCCGCCTCAGTTTTGCCCAGCGTTACCTTCACGCCCGAGAGCGCCTTGCCTTCGACATCGAGCACGCGACCTTGGATCGTTTCGCCTGGAGTGCCCGCAGCCTCACTTCCACCACAGCCCGCCTGCGCCAAGATGAGCGTCAACAAACCAAGACTTAAAACACGAAGCACAATCATGAATAAATTCTCCTCAATCTAAAGCGGCTACTGAACTCGGCTCTGCGGCAATTCGCCCTCGGAATTGGGCCTCACTAAACACAGCTTACTGAAATGTATCTCTGAACTCACTCTTGGGGACTCGGCCACCGGGACTGGGATCACTGAACTGAGTTGTTAGACTGCATGTCGACTCTCGCAACCGGGGACTCTAGCCAACCACCCACAAGAGCAGAGGGCGCAATCTTACGCAAGATCCGCCGCTCCCTTTCCCCGCTACGGCATATTTTGAGCGCGTCTTTTGTGCTCGCAATAGTCCTTTCGCCCCCGGCTTCGGGCTTGGGTTTCATGGATATGCTGCTTTCCCAGATGCAGTTCTGCCACGACTGAAGCTCACCTCAGGAGATCCTTGAACTGCTCCGTTCGATCTCTGTCACGCGCGCCATGTCACAACGCCCTCTCCAGCGGTTCCCCACGAAGCGGTCGTTAAGTATCCAACTTCGTCGTCATTCGTGCTACTGCGTCTCCATGCTTGGCTGGGAAGCAGAGGCTCCATGAGTGGCCCGCCGAAGCGCCCTGAAGGCAGTGCACCTTTCCTCGGCGCGCCTCCTGGACCCGGCACGCCCCATGGACCCAGCACGCCCGACGGGAAGGTAGCACCACCCGAAGCTTGGCGCCCCCTAGTGCGCCTGGCCCAGAAGGCCAAGGCGCCGATCGACGCCTTTCTATCGATTCAGGCCGCGAGTGGCATCGTGCTCTTGCTGGCGGCGGTGGTGGCCCTGATTTGGGCCAATTCGCCATGGCGAGAGTCGTATTTTTCGCTTTTCCAAACCGAGGTCGGCATTCACCTCGGGCCGTGGTCTTTCACACGAAGTCTGGCCTGGGTCGTCAACGATGGCTTGATGGTGATCTTCTTTTTCGTGGTGGGCCTCGAGATCCGTCGCGAGATTCATGAGGGCGAGCTCTCCGAGCTGAAGCGCGCCAGTTTGCCTCTAGCGGCCGCGCTCGGTGGTATGCTCTTACCGGCACTCATCTATCACTTACTGGTCAAGAACCCGGAAGCCAAAAGTGGCTGGGGTGTACCCATGGCCACAGACATAGCTTTCGCCGTGGGCGTCTTGGCCTTGCTCGGTAAACGCTGTCCTCCGGCGCTCCGCGTTTTGCTCTTAGCCCTAGCCGTCATAGACGATCTGGGCGCGATCTTAGTGATCGCCATTTTCTATTCGGACGACCTCAGCCTGATGGGTTTTGTCGTGGGCGCGCTCGGCTTCGCTCTCACCATCTTGCAGCAGCGCTTGGGAGTGCGGAGCAAGCTCGCTTACATCCCTGCTGGCGTTTTGGCTTGGGCGGGCATTTATGCCTCCGGCGTGCATCCCACGATTGCGGGGGTACTCCTCGGCCTCTTAACGCCGATCAAGGCCTGGTTCGGGCGCGAAGGCTTCGTCAGGAACGTGTCCAACGAGCTCAATCGCATCGAGGGCGATCCTTCGATCTCAACTCACTCGCTCGAGACGTCGCTTCGCGCGGTGAACACGGCGCGGCGCGAAGCACTCTCGCCCGCCGAGAGTCTAATTCAAACGCTTCATTCGAGCGTAGCCTTTGGCATTATGCCCGTTTTTGCGCTTGCCAACGCCGGGGTCGTCATCGATACGGGCGCCATATCCGGCGCGAGTCTCGAAGTGAGCTTGGCTGTCGCCGCCGGGCTCGTGCTGGGTAAGCCGCTCGGCGTGCTCGTGATGTGCGGTCTGTTCGTGAAGCTCGGCTGGGCGATACTACCGGCTCGCATAGGTTTTCGAGAGTTGCTCGTCCTTGGCCTCGTAGCCGGCATCGGCTTCACTATGTCCCTGTTCATCGCCGAGCTTGCTTTCAACGACGCTATGCGGCTCGGTGCAGCCAAAATAGGCGTGCTCGCGGCTAGCGTGTTCGCCGGTCTGCTCGGAGCTCTGGTGGGAAGATTCTTACTCAAGCCCCGGGTGCAAGCTGGTGCGGACTCCGCTTTTGATGCCGAGTGCTCTACGGAGCACTAACCAATAACTCATGTCTCAGACCGCACCCGCCGAGCCGCCCCCACCCGAATCAGGTGCCTCCCCTCGGCCGCGGGCCTGGCTACGCTACTTGCCGCGCCTCGATCTCGGGTTCCGCAAGCTACGCAAGTCGATGCTGGCGCTCATCCTGCGCTTTCTGCCGAGCGAGTCCCAACATCTCTTCGCGCTGACGCTGGTGGTGGGCGCAGTGTGTGGCCTGGTGGCGGTGGCTTTTCACCTTTCGATCCATCTGGCCGAAAGCCTGATGATTGAGCGGGCGCTCGCGGCGCCGGGCAAATCTTGGATGTACTGGACCATCCTCTCGCCCACCTTGGGTGGCTTGGTCGCAGGCTTCATTTTGACGCGCTACATCCCAGGCGCACGGGGTTCGGGCATCCCGCAAGTCAAAGTCGCTTACGCCAAAGAGGGAGGGCGCGTTCGATTTCGCGACGCCTTCGGCAAATTTTGGATCTCAACTTTGCAGATTGGCTCGGGCGCTTGCCTCGGTCGTGAAGGGCCCACCGTACAAATCTGCGCTGGCGCCTCGAGCCTACTCGCGCGCCTCACGCTCCTGCCTCCGAAGAGTCTGCGTCGCCTCACACCGGTGGGCGTGGCTGCTGGTATTGCCGCGGCATTCAACGCGCCCATTTCGGCCGTCACGTTCACCATCGAGGAGATCGTCGGCACCCTGGATCATACGGTGCTCTCTGGCGTGGTGGTTGCGGCCGCCATTGCGGCTGTCATTGAGCGCGGCATCTTAGGCGGGCACCCCGTCATCGCCGTCCTCACTCCCTATTCTCTCACTCACGCCTCATCGCTCGTCTTCTACGCGGTGCTGGGGGTTGCGGCAGGTGGGCTGTCTGTCCTTTTCACGGACGGCATGCTCAAGCTCCGAGCTTCGTTCCGAAATAGCCGTGTACCCGGGTTTCTGCAGCCCGCCGTAGGCGGCCTGGTGACGGGCATTATCGCGGTGCTCGTCCTCCAGTTCTTGGGTACGACGGGCGTACACGGCGGCGGCTACGCTACGTTGGGCCTCGCGCTCGAGGGCCAGCTACCGCTCGTGGCACTCGCAGGTCTCGGCGTTGCCAAGTTCGCGGCGACCATCTTCTCATATTCGAGCGGCGGCGCGGGGGGTATCTTTGCGCCCACGCTTTTCATCGGGGCCATGCTCGGCGGTTCGATGGGCTACATCGACGTGCTCGCCTTCGAGCACGAAACGCGAGCTATCGGCGCGTTTGCTCTGGTAGGCATGGGAGCCTTCTTTGCCGGGGTGATTCGCTCGCCCATGACGTCGGTGCTCATCATCTTCGAGATGACGGGTGGCTATGGGCTCATCTTGCCGCTCATGCTCGCCAATATGTCGGCCTATACGCTGGCCCGTAAACTCCGTCCCACGGGCATCTATGAGGCGCTCCTCGAGCAAGACGGCATCCATCTCAAAAGCGAGGCCCCGGGCCCAGCGACCCTCGAGCCCAAGGCCCTCGATTTGGCCACTCGCGGGGTACCGACCGTCCTCGCGACCCAGAGCGTCGTCGAGGCTCAAAAGCGCGTACTGGGTTCTAGATTCCTCACGGTGCCCGTGCTCGATGAGCAGCGAGTCGTCGAGAGCACTCTCCTCACCAGCCAACTCTTGGCGGCTCCCCCAGACGCCGAGCTTCGTTCGCTATGTCGACCGGCGCAAACGATCGATGCCAACCTGCCCCTTTCTCGCGCCGTGCTCAAGATGCACGAGCTCGAGACGCGCGAGCTCGTCGTCGTCGAGCCCCATACCCGAGCGCTGGCCGGCCTCCTCTCCGTTCAAGATTTATTGCAGTTCCGCGCGCGCCTCTCAGAGTTCGCCGGTTCGAGTCCCCGCGCCTACGCGAACCCGAACCTGCATCCCCGGGCGCTAATGATTCCGGCTCAGGAGGTCCCACCGAGTATTCGGCTCTCCGAGCTGGTCGCACTGCGAAGCGAGGGCGACAACTGGGCCTATCTGGTGAAAACAGGCGACGAATGGGGCGCTATCTTGCCTGAACACATGAACGAGTACGCGCGAGACGCCGATCTCGAGGTCATGCTCGTCGCCGCCGACGTAATCCGCCCAGCCGCGCCGCTCTCCGACGAGGCGAATCTCTCCGAGCTCGTTACCGCTCTACGAACGAGCGACACCGCCGCCCTGGTGCTCGTAAACGCGGCGGGCGAAGCGCAAGGCGTCGTGCCCCGCGAACGGCTCGGCGAGGTGCTATTGCAGCGCTACGCTGCTGAAATGGTAGCTCTACGTTAGAGCTGCCATTCGCTTTTGAACGCCTTAGGGCCCCGGCACATCGCACCCCATGGGGCCCAGCCGAGCCTTCAGCTAGGCCCCGCTGACCCAGCCGCGATTGCCCAGCGACAACTGAACGCAGACTAGCGCGCGGCGCGCCGCACCCAGCGACAGAACGCAGGCTAGCGCGGCACGCCGCGAATCGACTAACGACGCGAACCCATAAAGATGCGCAGCACGTACCAAAACATGAGAGCAACCGACGCAAAGAGCTGCAATGCGGCCGAGATATAGCGATCTTCGGGGTACTCGCGCAGAATGTTCGAAGTGTCGTAGAGAATGGCCGCACCCGCGAAGCCAACCATAGCTACGCTGAAGAAGGTACCGAGCTGAAAGCCGAATACGACCGAAGCCCCAATGAGTACGAGCGCCAAGATGCCGCCCCAGCGCAGCATGCCGCCAAGGAACGAAAAGTCCTTCTTCGTTTGCCAAGCAATCGCGGTGAGCCCTGCGAAAGCCACAATCGTGACGAGGGCCGCGCTCTGGATCGCTCCAGGCGCATAGGCATCGGCCATGTAGAGCAAGGGCACAAATACGATGGCCTCTGCAACTACGTATAGGGAGAGAGCGCCAATTTGCGCGCCCATGCTCTCGCTCCGCGCGGCAACTCGTGACCCGAACCAACTCACGAGCATGAAGGCACCGAGTACGATCAGCCAGCTACCCCCCAGAAGGACGCTGGCAATCCTCTCCGCCAGTCCCGATTTGAATAGGGCGACCTCGACACCGGCAAACCCGCAGATCGACAAGAACAGCGTGTTGTAGGTGCGAGTCAAAAAGCGGGCGCGGCGATCGATCGCGTCTACAGCCCGGTAGGCATCTTCAATGGTGGTGGTCACCCCATGAGCCAAGCGCGTCAAGCACCGCTCGGCAAGGAGAACACGCCACAAACCCGGGGGCACATGGTCCACCCTGCACCATTTATGAGCTCTCAGCGTTCGGGCCGCGGTTCGGAACTGGATTTCGGGCCTCATCCCTCGACCGCCGCGCGCTCCTTCTCTCCCTCACGCGTACGGGCAAGGGCCTAGTCGGGAGCTAGCGCGACGCGAGCATGCCGGGCCTAGTCGGGGCGCGCTGGTTGGGGATTGCCTCTCACAAAAAACCAGGGCATGCGCACTGCTCGCTAACCATCAACGGGCCATTTCGCCCGCATTGTCGCTCCCCTCCATCAGCCATGGACAGCACGCCCCACCGCAAGCTCGATCGCCGTGACATCCGCACTCTTTGTCTTGCAGCCTTAGGCGGCGCGCTCGAGTTCTACGACTTTGTCGTTTACGTTTTCTTCGCCGTCACCATCGGTGCGCTGTTTTTCCCAACAGACATTCCAGATTGGCTCCGGCTACTCCAAACCTTTGGCATCTTCGCGGCAGGCTACCTGGCGCGACCTTTGGGTGGGATCGTCATCGCCCACTTTGGCGATCTGCTCGGCCGCAAGCGGATGTTCACCTTCAGCATCGTGCTGATGGCACTGCCCACTCTCGCCATGGGCCTGCTGCCGACCTACGCCCAGGTGGGGATGCTCGCGCCTCTGCTGCTCTTGCTTTTGCGCATCCTACAAGGGGCAGCCATTGGCGGTGAAGTCCCTGGAGCGTGGGTGTTCGTCTCGGAACACGTGCCGAGCCGACACACGGGTTTCGCAGTCGGGACGCTAACCGCCGGATTAACGACCGGTATTCTACTCGGTTCGCTGATCGCGACGGCCATCAACCAAATCTTCACTCCACAAGAAGTCAGCGCTTACGCTTGGCGCATTCCTTTCCTTGTGGGCGGAGTTTTCGGACTCTTCGCCATCTACTTGCGACGCTTCTTAGAAGAAACGCCCGTTTTCAAGGAACTCCAGGCCCGTAAAGAGCTCGCCCAGGGCCTCCCGCTGCAAGTCATCCTCAAACAGCATGCGCACGCCGTCGTGCTTTGCATGATGCTCACCTGGGTGCTCTCTGCCGCGATCGTCGTCGTGATTCTCTTCACGCCTACTTACCTGCAAAAGCAGTTCGCGGTCCCTCCGGCTCTCGCACTCCAAGCCAATAGCTTAGCCATCGTCGCCCTCACCTTAGGCTGCGTCGTGTTTGGAGCGGCGGCCGACCGCTTTGGTAGCAAACTGACGCTGCTCGTCGGCAATGCAGGGCTCCTCGGAGCCAACTACCTCTTCTACAGCTCACTGCCCGCGTCTCCCTCGGCTCTGATCGGGGGCTACGCCTTGGCAGGTTTTTTCGTCGGCACGGTGGGAGCCATTCCGTCCGTGTTGGTACGGGCCTTTCCCCCCGCCCTCCGCTTTTCGGGTTTATCTTTCTCGTACAACGTCGCCTATGCGATCTTCGGTGGACTCACGCCGGTGATGCTTACGCTTTGGCTCAAGAGCAATGCGCAAGCTCCGGCCCACTACGTGGCCATGCTCGCCGGGCTCGGGATGCTTTTGGCCTTCGTCCGCTTGCCAGAGCAGGCTGGGAGCCGCTTTTAACGCGCCTAACGCGCCAAATATGGGTTTTGCGTCCTCTATGCTGATGGTTGTCGCACGAGCCTGTTGTCCGCTCACTCGAGCGCGTACAGCCCGGCGAAGTAGCCTTCCATCGTGAACTTCTGCACCGAAGTGTTCGTTTCTGGATCCACTTCGTACACAACCGAGGTCGAACCATCGTCACTCTGGGGGCTGTAGAGTTTTCCGGCCGTAGCGCTGCTACTAAAGCCGATGACCGAGAAGTTGGAGCCCTTGACGACTTCGACCTGAGGCTCATCGCCCAGCGTGATGCGCCACATCTTGTAGGCCGGCACGTCCCAATGTGCGAAGTCCAGGCGATCGAGTCCTTCGGGGATGCGATCTTCATACTTCATCATCGTGAAGGCATAGTTCGAGTTCACGCTCGGGGCTTCGAGCTCCGTCATCGAGTCGAGGCCACCGGTGAGCTCGGGGATCTCGAAGAAGAAGTCTTGCTCGAACTCGATCTTGCCGGGGGGCATACGCAGTAAGCAGTTCGGGACCACAGGCTCGTCCCGAAAAGCGGCGAAGGTTTGCATCGACTGATTGCGACCATCGCCCATCACATAACCATAACCATTAGAGTCGAAGATCATGCGGCCGGCCGAGCCGCAGCGGGTATCTTCGGCCACGCCCACGACCTCGAGTTTCTTAGGATCGAGCACGGTAACGCTGACAACTTGTTCGACATTTAGCGTTTCCCAATTCGCCCAACGGCCTGGAACGTAGACGAGGCCATCTCTCGCGACCGGCGTCCATGCTTCCAGGCTGTAGTCATCACGCGACATCTGCAAAAGATCGATGGTGCCAACGATCGTCATCGTCTTGGGATTCCATACGACGGCTAGATAGGGCTCGGTCAGCACCGATACGGCTGTCTCTGCGTCAACGATGACGTTGTTGAAGTCCATGTACTTCATGCCGAACTGGGCGAAGCTGATGCGCCCCGTCTCTTCAAAGCCGTCCGTGGTCGAGTAGCGCACCCACTCGGGGGCTTCGGCCAGACCGTAGAAAAAGTCCGACCCGCTGGTGAGGAACACGGCATTGCCATTGGCCTCGATACCCTTGCGGTTGGTGAAGGGACCCTCGAATTGGTCTATGATCTGCGCGTAGCTAACGCGATTCCCTTCGGCATCGATCGTGATTGAGCCGAGCACGAAGCGTGCTCCGCTCGCACCCCCTAGGTTACCCTCGCCCGCGTCGCCGCCACTGGAGTCGCCACCACTAGCATCGCCGCCTCCACCGCCTTGGTCGCTCTTGGAAGTGCAGCCACCCAAAGCGACGAAAGCAGCGAGTAAGAAAGCAGCGCCCGCTAGAGGCGCTCGCACCGTTTTTGCGACCAACATGACCTGCTCATGCGATAGATTCGCATATTCTGTCAAGCTGATCCGAGCAACTGCACCCTCAAAAGGCCTGTGGAGAGCTCGGGCGCGAGCTCAGCTATCCTCGGCGAGCGCCAAACGGAGCAGCTCTGCGGCAAGCCAGCCGCTCCCTATTCGTGCCAGCGGCAGTTAACGCGCCAAGCGCGTCAAATACGGATTTTGCGTCTTCTCAATGCCGATGGTCGTCGCGCGGCCGTGGCCGGGAACGACCTTAGTATCGTCTGAAAGCGTGAGCAGTTTGTTCTTGAGTGAACTCAAGATTTGCTCGCTATCGCCGCCCCACAGATCGGTACGACCAATACTGCGCGCAAAGAGCGTGTCCCCCGTAAACACGACTCGCTCCTGGGCGTCTTGGCAATAGAAGCAAACGCTGCCCGGCGTATGCCCCGGCGTATGAAAAACGCCGACTTCGAGCGCTCCACAGCGGAGGGAGCCTTGGTCGACCAATCCCCCACTGAGCTCGCAACGCTCCGGTGTGGGCAGCCTGAGAAGGCCCGCTTGGACCTCCAACATGTCGTACAAGAATCGATCGGCCTCGTGGATCATCGCCTCGGCACCTGTATCGCGCTGGAGCGGAGCGGTAGCTCCCACATGGTCGATGTGAGTGTGGGTGTGAATGATAGCATTCACCTTCAACTCATGGTCCAAGAGTTGGGCTCGGATCTGTTCGTAATCTCCCCCGGGATCGATGACGATGGCATCGTGACTTTCGGGGTCGGCCAAAATCGTGCAGTTGCAACCGAGCGGGCCAACTGGAAAGGTCAAGACCATCATCCAGCCGGTGCTACCACGCTCCCCTGACATGGCTAAAGGCACCGCGAAAACTTCGCTTCGGGTTGGCTCATTAGCCAGCCGCGCTCTCGCTTGCCCGGCTCGCAAGGTTCACCGAAATTCGCTAGGCTCGCTTCGGCAGAGGTCATGACATTTCGTACCGCCCTATGGCTCATGTTGGCCCTGCTCGTCTTACCCCTAGGGGGCATAGCTTTTACGGTATTTTCAGGCGCTAAACCCGAGCGCACAAAAGCGCGCGCCGAGAAGGCCGCCGCCCGCTCGGCAAAGGCCAAGCCTGAAAAAGAAAAGGCAGAGTCACCGCTCGAGCCTCCAACAATCGTGGAGACGGCTCCGACCTTCGTCACCATCTCAGGAAACGTTGCCTCTTCGCGAACCGGGCTCTCTGGGCATCTGTGGTGGAAGGCCGATGAAGGCGGTTCCAACATTACTAATCCTTGCGGTCAGTCCACGTGCCTTGCAGACAAAGGTGCCAAGCTATGCGCCAAGGGCAAGGCTCTCGGCTTCAGTAAGAAGCGCCGAAATCTTTGGGGCGCGGCTCTCGGCTGGAATCTGCGAGAGGATGAGAGCGGCATCCACACGCTTGGCAAGTCCAAGATCAAAGGGCTCAGCTTCGTGTTCGAGCCGGATGGCGCAAACGCGGTGGCGGCATCTGCAGCCAAACCCACTTCGAAGCTCGAGCCCCTTCCAGGCAAACCGGCCCCCGAACCGCTAGCGAAGCCAAGTCACGAAGGCCACACCGAGGCAAGCACGGACGGCTACCGCTTCGCTTTTCGTGTCGGCGACACCGACTATTGCACAACGCTTCGCCCAGGAAAGGCGCGCGTCCAGTTCAAAGACCTACGTAAGAACTGCGACGGCATGAAGAAGGGCCCGAAGCTCTCAGAAGCGCTGATCCAAGAGGGTAAGTACATCAAATGGGAGGTGCCCTCGCCGCACAGTGGCAAAACCCATTTCAATTTTTGCATCTCCGAATTGAAGACGATGTAGAGCTCGGCGCGAAGGGTGCAGGCTCCAGCGCCGCGAAACCCTGCCCGGCCTAGCTGAGGATGCCCCGAACTGGAATAGACGGGGGAGGGAGGCTCGGCTCTTCAAGCAACTCGCGCAGGTCGACCTCAATCGTCCGACACATTGCGCTGAGAGGCAGGTCGTTCATGTCTTCGCCAAAGGGCTCCTCGATTTCATTGCCGACCGCATCGAGCCCGAGAAACGTATAGGCAATCAGAAGTACGAGCGGCGGCATGGCCCAATGCAAGGTCTCGACCAGACCGAGCGGCAGGCTCACCACATAAAGAGCTACAATCTGGTGAATCAGAATCGAATACGACTGCGGGATGGGCGAATTTTTGATGCGCTCACAACCGCCTTGAACATCGGTCAGCTCGGCGAGCCACCGCGACAATTCGACCGCGCGATAGTCGCTGAAAAGGCCGCTCTGAAATAGCCCTTCCAAGTCGCGGCCTAGCTCGAAAACGATCGCGTTCGGCACGTTCCGCGAGCGAAGGACACGGTCGAGCTCTTCTTCAGCCAGAAATGGACCCAGCTCCTGTGCTGCGATCTGGCTACGCAGGTGCATTCTTAGTGCGTGGCAAAAAGCGATCACGCGATAGACCAAGCGCCTACTCTCGTCGTCGTCGGCGGGTCGTCCCAAAAAGAGCACCATATTTCGGCTCAAAGTGCGCGAAACATTGATCAGTCGACCCCACAGCTTGCGGCCCTCCCAGAAGCGATCGTACGCGGCGCTGTTGCGAAACCCGAGGAAGATACCGAGCGCCACACCCAGGAGTGAGGTCACCTGAATCGTAGTCGGAAACTTGAAGTGATAGCGCGCGTCAACAAACGCGATCGTCACGCTCAAGACCAGCACGAATAGGAGCCGATAGCGGGTGCGGTAAAGCGGACTCTCGCGCCAGCTAAAAATAAGCCTCAGCCAAGTGCGTCGTCGCTCGAAAACTAACATCCAGCTCCTCGCAGGCTCTAGGCCTTCATCGAATCATCACGGGTCTGAGCACTCACTCGTGGCAAGACGAAAGCTCAGGCGCCCGCGAGGAGTTCAATAAAGGGAGGGCAGGTAGCGAAGAGCTCTTGCACCGTCGCCCGAGGCGCGAACAAGACCAACGCGCGACTGGCGGCCCGAATCGTGCGCGGCGCGGCTCCACCGCCGAGCAAAGTTTCTGGAAAAATGAAATCCCCAGGGCCAAGCTCCGCATTTCGGCCCTTCTCGCCTTCCACGACCAGGCTGCCGGCGCCAACCACGAAAAGGCCTTCCACCGGGCGACCCTCTTTGGTCAAGGTCTCGCCTTCGGCGACCGACTTCACCGTGAGCCGCTCGAGCACCATGGAGCGGAACATCTCATCGAAGGACTCTCCTAAGGGCCCCATCACCGCACCCGCCATGGCCTGGTAGCTGTCCGCAGCCAACTTCAGCTCGTCGTTCACCCAAGGACACATGCGGAGCGCTGCTTGAAATTCGTCCCGCCCGAACACAACTACGCGCGTCCCGAGATCGAACCCGACGACTCGCAAATCGATACCCGGCTCGACTGAACCCTGCGAGAAAATGACGCCGCCTTTGCGCACTGTAGCGCAGCTTGCGTCAGCCACCGTAGGCATGAGCTGAACCGTGCCCCGCGTGACCAGCGCGGCCGCGAAAGAATTCACCTCTTCACCTGGATTCAAGCGAAGTTGACGCGCACTCGACATCAACATGCTGAGCGCATCCTTCGAGAATTCACCCAGGCCCGGCACCTCGAGCAAATGAACTCCATCGACTACGGTGTCGTAGGGCCGAAGCGGCGCAAGCGAATCTACCGGCCCCGGTGCGCGGGACGACGCCAGCGCAGGCCTTTGCGACCCAAACATCTCGCCTTGCGCAAGCGGCATATCCAGACTCGAAGGCGGCGGCAGCTCCACTACTCGCATCGGAGCAGCCGAGATCATGGCACCTGAAGGACCCTCTTCCTCAGACGGATAGTCGTACCTCGCGTAGTCCGCGTCCGGTTCGCGCATCGAATCCGGCGGTGGTGCGTGCAGAGGTTTCGAAGGGGGCTCGATGGGGCGCGTCGGAGGCGCGGTGGCCGAGGGCGCTGTAAGAAATGGCTCTGGCAGCACCGGCGAAGGCACGCTCGACTTCAGCTTAGGCATCCTGGAGGCGGGCGCAGGCGCGCTGCGCTTGGGCGCGAAATTCAAGCTGAGGTCGATGCCGAGCTCGCGTTCGAGCTCGTTTCGATCTTCCACGGCAGCTCCGCGGCGCTGAGACATCGCCATTTCCGCGGGCAAGCTGAGATCGAAATCCAAACCCGGTTCGGTCGGAAAAGTCGCTCGAAAACTCTCGGGCGGCCGCGAACTCGGAGCTTGCGATTGAGGATAACGGGAGCTCAGAGGTGCCGGGGTCACGGCGGCAGCCTGATCCCGTGTGGGCGCTTCGTCGTCGAAATCGAGGCGAGAAAGGGGACCCGGCACGAGCGGATCGATCCAGCCGCCGCTCTCGAGGGCGGCGTTGCTCGGTTCAGGTTGGCGTGGCGGCTCGAGAAGCGGATCAACTGCGGGCTCCACTGGCGCAACCGGCGGCGCTCCGCGCAGCGCGACCTCGGGTGCGGGCCGCGGCTCGGCCGCTGTAGAGCGTTTCGCGCCCAGCGAGACCGAGGGGCCCGGTGAACGCTTGAAACTCGAAAGCCCTCTCGGCAGTGGCAGGGGCTCGAGTTCGGGTATCGCCGCGCGGGGAGGCAGAGGCGCCGAAGGTAAGGGAGGCCGCGACGACACATCGGGCGGGGGTGAGGAAGAATGCATGCGCCGAGGGGGCTCGGAGGGTGCGGGGGGCGGCGGTGGCGCAGAAGAATACTGAGCAGGACGCACCGTAGGCGGCTCGGGCTCAGGCGTCCGGTTTCGCCAGGTGTCGCGATCCCCGCCGTCGTCGGCGTCGCTATCTCGGCCCTCTTCCTTGTAGTCGAACGAGGGAAGCGGTTCGTCGTCGTCGCCTTCATCGGGCGCGAAATCGCCCTCGAGCAGCATCACACTTCCATCACCCTCTAACTCGACGACCTCGGTGGCGTCGCTCATCTCGAGCGCAATCTCGTCTTCGTCGTCCTCTTCGAGCGCATCGTCGTAGTCTTCTTCCGAGACCTCGATTTCGACGCTCGCGGCCGGCTCGTCGTCTTCCAGCTCAGCCGAAATATCAGGAGCCGAAACAGGCCTCAGTGTCGCCAGATGATCGTCGTGATCGGTGACGACCCGACTGAGCGCCGCCGCAAATTGTAAGAGCTCGACGGAGCGCCGAATCGCGCCCACTTCTTCTGCCGTTTCTGCGGCGCGCTCCACCCAACGCACCGCGTCTCGAAATGACTGTGAAGTCCATTGCGCCCCGGCGGTCGTAAGCGCCCACGCGACGTCTTCATGATCAGTCGGCAGAGGAGCGGGCACGGCGGGCGGAATGGAGCTCATGGAGGCAGTCGACGGACTTGGAAGCGGGGGAATTTCGAGAGACGACGGCTAAGGAGGCAACAAGACTTCGCGATCTTTGGAGCCGTTCGGTGGTCCGACGTATCCTCGCTTCTCCATCATCTCAACGATTTTGGCCGCTCGATTGTAGCCTATGGTCATCTTGCGCTGAAGCCACGATGTGGAGCAACGCTGCGTGTCCCGCACGATCAACACGGCTTCCTCGAAGCGGCCATCCACTTTTTCCGCTTCTTCCGGCTCCTCTTCCTCGTCTGGCGTGGCCAAAATGGCGTCTTCGTAGCGGGGGGGAGCCTGAGCCCTGACGTGGTCGGTGAGGGCGCTCACTTCTTCCTCGGAAATATAAGGGCATTGCACGCGCACCGTGTCGGGTGCGCCGTTCAACTTGACCAACATATCGCCTCGTCCGAGCAAAACCTCGGCCCCCTGCTCATCCAAGATGGTGCGACTATCGACCTTCTGGGCGACTCGAAAAGCGATGCGCGTGGGAAAATTGGCCTTAATCATGCCCGTGATGACATCGACGCTGGGCCTTTGGGTTGCCAAAATGACGTGCATTCCTGCAGCACGCGCTTTTTGTGCCAAGCGTGCAATCGACGTTTCAACTTCTTTCCCTTGCTGCATCATCAGATCGGCGAACTCGTCGACGACAATGACGATGTAGGGCAGTCGATCAGGCGGGATGAAGCCATCCGAACCGCTCAGGGCGCCCGGAATGGAGACCACGCCGCCTTCCGGATCCAAGGCTAAGGTCGGCTGGATTGGCGACGGCAACTCTCCGGCTGCGACTCGCTCGACGTAGCGATTGTAGGTGACGATGTTCTTGGTGCCGGCGTCGGCGAATAGTTGATACCGCCTCTCCATCTCGTCGACCGCCCAGCGGAGGGCCGTTGAGGCCTGCTTCATGTCGGTGACCACGGGCAAGAGCAGATGAGGGATCTTGTCGAAGGGCGCGAGCTCAACGACTTTGGGATCAATCATCAAGAGCCGTAGCTCTTCGGGCGTACGACAGAAGAGCAAGCTGGAGAGCATGACGTTGAGGCCCACGCTCTTCCCTGCACCCGTCGCACCAGCCACGATCACATGCGGCATGGAGGCGAGATCGGCATAGAATGGCGCGCCGATGATGTCGCGGCCGAGCACGACGGGCAGCGGCGCCCGACGCGCTAGCTCTTGAAAACGGCTGTCCTCGATCAGATCGCGTAGATAGACCGCCTCTCGTTTGTCGTTTGGCAACTCGAAGCCGATACGGCTCTTGCCCGGAATGGGCGCCACGATGCGCACCTTGCGCGAGAGCCCGAGCGCCAGGTCATCCGCGAGCCCGGCTACCTTGCTCACCTTCGTGCCCGCCGAGGGCGAGAGCTCGTAGGTGGTGACGGTCGGGCCAGGGTGGATCTCTTCAACTTTACCGGTCACACCGTAGTCGAGGAGAGTGCGCTCGAGGCGCGATGCGTGTCCCAGTAAGACGGAGCGATCGATAGCGCGCTCACGACTCTCGGGCTCGGCCAGAAGCGCTGGATTCGGGAGCGTGAAGGTCGAACGAGCCAGCGCTCCCCGTCCCTTTTTGACTCGATGGGTCTCTTGCGCCGGGGCTGTGTCGACGATCTTCGGCCCCACGGCGCGAGAGTCGTCGCCATCAACTTGGGCTTCTTCGCCGGCCTCTTGCTCATCGAGCTCGTCTTCGGCTTCTAGAGCGGCCCCGAGGGAATCTTCATTGGCTTCGAGTGAATCGTCCTCTTCGTAGCCAGATTCGAGGTCGGATTCGTCCTCTGGCGTCGCCTCGCGCTCCGAGCTCAAACCGAACGACGGCGATTCGTCGTCTAAGATTTCCCAACCGCGCCCCTGAACGGGCCCGGCCGAAATACCGCGGGATGGCGGCGGCGCCGCCCCCAACGTATCCGACCAGAAATTCTCCTCTTCTTCGCTTGGCCTACGCTGCAAAGATGTGAGCAAAGTGATAGGTGGCTTGCCCGTCTTCTCATGGGGCACCCACGGGTCAGGTGCGTCGAAGAACACGCTGGCTGCATCTCCCGCGCTCGGTGGCCGAACGTCGGGCCCCGGATTATGCAGTTCGGCTTGAGCCCGCCGCAGCGCCTTGGCCTCGTCCCACGCCCTCAGCATGTGACCCAAAAGGCGCCCCAAGGCCGCGAGCAGTCGCCGCGACAGCTCGAGCAGGCGCTTGCAAGTTTCGACGAACGAGAAGCTGGCTCGGCCAATCAAAATAAGTGAGATGGCCGTGAGCGTGACGAGCACGGAACCAAAGGTCGAAAAGAGTCCCTTGGCGAGCTCGCCGAACACAATGCCAACGTTGCCCCCAACGCCCACGTCGCCAAACAGGTGCACGCTGGGCAAGAGCACATGCAGCAGCGCGCTCCCCAGCACGAGCAGCACAGCGTCTCCCGCAACCCGGAGCCCCGCCCGATCGAGCGCTGACCCTCGGAAGAGCGGCACAGCGATGAGGACCATCTCGGCAGGGACCAGCCAGGCCGCCCCGCCGAAGCCCACCGCCAAAAGCCGCGCCAGCCCAGCCCCCACCGCGCCCATCCAATCGGCGCCACCCGAGAGGGGGTCGCCTACTGTCTCTCGGAACGTGGCCAGGGCGAGCCCCACGAAGCATGCTCCCGCCCAAAGCAGAAGCGCCGTGATTTCGAGCCGCCAGTCAAAAAGCCTCCGTTCTTCCGGTTCCAATTCCGGTGACAAAGAACGAGGGATGAAGGCACGATTTCCCATGTAAGCTTGATACCTACATTGGGCTACCTGGAATGTCTAGAAATTGCCGACCCCGGAAGCTAACCCTCGCTACGCTTCGCCTGAGGGCCGCACTTCATGAAGCTGCCTCAAGCTGGCAAATGGCAATGTGTTTCGGACTCGCGTAGGAAGTCCTGTAGTATCGTGCGCATGCGCCGTAGGGAGAAGGGCGCAGTGCCGCAGCCGAGGGATGCCGCAAACAAGAGACCGCTAGGCCCCACGGACAACTGGAAGGAACAACGACAATGTGCGGAGCTTGGGCATGAGGCAGCGAAGTTTGGGTCCTATCCTTTTGCTACTCGGAGCCCTCGGGTCCGTGCCGGTAATGAGCGGATGTCGAGTCGATAACGACGAGATCGCCGGATGGGCCAACAAGAAGTCGGGGCCCAAGAAGCTCGCGGCTGTGCTCACGCACGATAAATTCGGTACCGAACTGCGCGTGGAAGCAGCCATGGCGCTCGCCCTGATGAAGCCTCGCGGCGGACGCTCCGTGGGCTTGCTCGGCGACGATCAATCCCAAGGCTTGCTCGCATCTCTGGCGGCGCTGCCCAGCGAGAAGCGCGATCAGATCGTGCTCGGTATGGTGCCCAAGCTCGTGACAGGCATCTTGCTTGAGCGCCCGGCAGAGGGCGCCGATCCGAGCATCCCTTATAAAGACGCCGCGTTCGCCTTGCTCAATAGTCCGGGCACGCCGCTCGTTACCTCGCCCGAGGCCAAGGATGCGCTGCTCGCGGCGCTCGCCAATTGGTGCCAATCGAGCTTCTCGGCGCGCATGGACGATACTTCGCAGCTCTATGGCGTGGAACAGGTGCTGCGCTTGGTGCGAGCCCCGGGGGTGCGCAATCTGCCGGCCCTACTCGCGCCCGATTTCAAACATACAGCTAACGTTGCCAAGCTCGTCCACGACCTGGGCGATGAGCCGACGCAGCTCGAAGCCAGTCGCAAGCTGGTCGCCACCGCCGAGGCCGTGAATTCACCCGAATGGCGGGCCCGCAAGGCGGAAGGCGTGAAGGCACGCAATGCCCAAAGCGGAATCACGGCCACAGACAAACAGCTCGCGGCCCAGCTCGAAACGTACCAAGCGGAAGAGCTCCTGCGCGTCTTTGCCGCCATGAAGAGCGTGGGCAAAGCGCCTGTCGCTGAGTACCTCATCGCCTACGCCAAGAATGATCAGAACCCTGAAAAGGGTCGGGCCGCGGCCCTGGCCGCCCTCGACGGCAATCTCGATCGCAAAAATCCTGCACACGCCACGTTCGTGCTCGATATCCTATCGAACGATAAAGCTCCCGATTCCTTGCGCGACGTGGCCACTTTGCGCGTAGGTGAGCTGCCCCGCGAGCTGGTCGCTGAACGCCTCTTCTCCCTGTTCAATAGCGAACGGTGGCAGGTCCGTTGGACGGCAGCCTCGCTCCTCCTGAAGATGACCGAAGCCAAAGACCTGCCCGATTTCATGAATCGCCTGGGCAAGATCAAACACATGGCCTTGAGCGAGCCGCTCGCTTACGGCCCGTTGCTCTCGGAGGTCAAAGGCGAGGAGGCCCAAACCCTAGCCGCGCGCTACGCGGGGCCTTCCTTTGCCACGCCCGCGCGCCTGAGCGCGCTCGGGTACTACTATCGCTTCGGGGACGCGCGGGACGCGGCGCTGGTGAATCAATACGCCGACGACAAGGCCAAGGTCCCGTCATGCCCAGCCAAAGCGGAAAATTGTGAGTGGACGTGCTCCGTCCCGAATGCCGCTGGCCAAAGCGAGGCGAAAGACATAGCGACCCTGGGGGATTTCGTGAACTACTGCATCTTACCGGCGCTTAAGTCGCGGCCTGGCCCGGGCCCGGCCACAAATGCTGGCGGAGCTGCGGCTCCAGCTACGACACCTGCTCAATAACGAGCCGGGCCTCCAGGAATTGTTGTTAGAAGTTATTGCCCCATGAGCGAAAATCAGAAGAAAACCGCGCGCACGTTTCAGTGTCGCGACGCCCTCTGGGAAAAGTTCGAGGAAATGGCCCACGAGCTCGAATCCTCGGTCGACTACCTCGTCAATGACGCGATGAAGCAATATGCCCGACAGCGTGGCTACGCGCCGGTTCCCGGTGCGAGCTCCGTTGCGGCCTCGACGGCACCTCCAGCGCCCACCTCGTCACCGCGCGCGTCATCCCCCAAACCGGCCCCCTTGCCCCTAGTCGCGGCGGCCTTGCCGCCCATGCCTTCGCGAGCCCCCGCGCCGCCCCCTGGGCCGATCCACGGCATCACCATGCCGGGCCCGCCTACGATCCCGCTGACTCCCAGTCGAGTCCCCCCACCCCCTCCGCATGCAGCCGCGTCCGGGCAGAGCCAAGCCGCTAAGCCCGCGGCTCCCCCGCCGCCCCGACCGATTCGTTCGAGTCAGACGCCCACGCTGACCGTCTATTACGAGGGCACCGCGTATCCCGTCAACAAAGACAAGTTCGTCATCGGACGGGGTAAACAAGTCGCAGATTTGACGATTCGGGACCCGAACATCTCGAGGCAGCATGCGGTCGTCGAGTTCTCGAACGGTGGCTTCTGGATGGTCGATTTAGAATCAACTAACGGTGTGGAGTTCAACGGTCAGAGAGTGAACCGTCGTCAGATCCACAATGGCGAGGTCTATCGGATCTGTAGCCACGAACTTCTTATGTCTCTGTCCTAGGCCAGCGCGCTCTTAGCGCTCGGCGCCTCGTCCGTATGGTCTCGATTGTCAGTGCCGCACGCGACCTCGGTCGCATCCGCGAGGTCTCGACCGTGCTCGTACGCCACGGGTTCGGAGAGGTAGCCTTGCGTATCGGTCTAGGCGGCCGAAAAGAGCCAAAAACTGAGCCCGGGGCGTCGAGTCCAGGTGACAGCCGTAGTGTCGCTCGCCGCATCCGCGCCGTGCTCGAAGACCTCGGACCCTCTTTCGTCAAACTCGGCCAGCTTGCTTCCACTCGCCCCGACCTCCTACCCAAGGAACTGATCGTCGAGCTCAAGGGTCTCCAAGATTCCGTAGCGGTCGTGGGCTTCCGGGAAATCCGGGAGCAAATGGAGCGTTCTCTCTCCGCGCCTCTCGATACCTTGTTCGAATCGATCGAAGAGACCCCTCTTGCCGCGGGGAGCATCGCCCAGGCTCATCGCGCCAAACTCAAAAGCGAAGAGGGCCTACTCGAGGTGGTGGTCAAAGTTCAGCGACCCGGCATCTCGACCACCATCGCCAGTGACCTCGACATTCTGCACACCCTGGCCGCCCTTCTAGAGCGGGCGTTGCCGGAGACGAAAATCTACTCTCCGGCAGGGCTCGTTGCCCAGTTTGACCAAGCCATCACAGCCGAGCTCGACTTCGTGCAGGAGGCCGAGAACGCGCGGCGCTTTCGGCAACATTTTGCCGGTAGTACCGAGGTCGTCTTTCCCCAGGTTTATCGCGACGCCTCGAGCAAACAGGTTATTACGCTCGAATACCTACCGGGCGAGAAGATCTACGACGCCATCCGTTCGGGCCATAGCGGCAAGGCCATCGCGAAACTCGCGTTTCGCACCATGATCAAACAGATTTACGAAGATGGGTTCTTTCACGCCGATCCCCACCCAGGCAACGTGCTCATTCAAGGCACGGTCGAAGCGCCGCAGCTAGCCATGATCGATCTGGGCATGGTGGGTCGCATGAGCCCGCGCATGCGAGACCTAACCATCGACGTTGTCATGAGCGCGTTGCGCCGTGACAACGAGGGTTTGGCCATGGCTCTTTATGAGATCGGCACGCCCACCAAGAAGATCGACATGGAGGCCTACAAAGCGGAGGTCTCGGTTTTGTCAGATAAGCTCCTCGGCCGCAGCTTGGCCGAGGTCGAGCTGAGTGAGCTGATTCGCGATTTGGTCCGCACCGCGACCAAGTACGGCATCACCATCCCCACGGACTTTTTGTTGATGGGCAAGGCGCTCGTCACTATCGAAGGCGTGGGCAAAGAAATCGACCCCAGCTTCGATTTGATGGAAGAAGCACGGCCCCTATTCGCCGAGCTTTTGCGGAAACGCTACTCGCCGGAGCGCATCGGCACCGACTTATGGCGGCGTCTCGAGCGCCTGGGTGGCGTGGGCTATCGCGTACCGCAGCAACTCGAAGAAGTGCTCGACGATCTGCGCCTGGGGCGGCTCACGATCTCGACAAAGAACCAAGACCAAGAGCGAAGCCTGCAGCGCGCTTCGCGTCACATGACCTCGGGTATCGTGGTGGCTGCCCTAGCGCTCGGAGCCGCGACGCTCTTCGCCGTACACCGCGATCAGTTAGCGCTCGTGTTCGTGGGCTTGGCCGTTCTTTCTACTCTGTACCAATTTTTGCTCGGGGTGCTTGGCCGGTTCTTCAAGCCATAGTCGCTCCCGAGCGACCCGAAGCGCAGCTCAGTTTTGGGCCGCACCGCCCGCTATCGCCGCAAAGTCGACGCGGAGAGCGCGCAACTCCAGGCGACCTTCACTGACGGCCATCGGGTAGAGGAGTGTGTCGCCCAAGAAGATGGGCGGAGTAGAAGGGGGAACGAAGCCCGAAAGATAGAGCAGCCGCGTCGACATCCGGCTCGGCAGCTCTTCGAAGGGCGCCTGTCGCACGAAGATCGCATCTTGGCCGCCGACCCTCTTGACGGTCGCAAGACGACACGAACCCTCCGCACAGCGCGCGCCGAAGCTGACCACCCCTTGATCGAGCTCCAAAGGTTTAGTGATGCGCTTGCCCCACTCGGGCAAAGCCGCACCCCAAAGGTGCGCCGTTTGGTCGAGGGAAGACCCAGCCCCCGCTTCGAGCCAAACTAGCCGCGAAGTATCGCCATCCTCCAGCACGGTCAGCGTATGCAGATTGTTATTGGTCTCATAGAGCAGCTTGGGCTCACCCAAAAATTCGGCGTGCTCTGGGTCAATGGCGACAGCGAAGATCCCCACCCGGCGGTCAACCACCAACTCCGACAGTTCTTCGAGCTCCGCCACGTAATAAAGAACTAACTTCGAGGGCTCAGTATGCAAAATGAGCTGACTCGGCGTAAAGACGAGCGCACCGAGCGGCGTGGGCTTGGGCGCGCGGGGCAGGCCATCTTCCGTTCGAGCGAGAAGCAACGACGCACCAAGCTCGCTCCTGTCGACCCAGGCCACGATGAACCCACTCGGAACAGCCCCGATCGCGATATCACCAATCTCGCCGCGCCTTTGCTGGACCATCACTTGGCGCACCTTGCGCCCCTCTTTATCCAGTGATGTTAGGAAAACATGAGGTTGACCTCTATCGAGGGCCGCCCATGCCAAGAGTCCACCGTTCGGCCCCAGAGGCGAGAGCGCTAACCCCCCGGCGGAACGGGCACGCACCGAGACTTTGGCTTCACCCCCCAGACGCGAAAGCCGCTCGGGGCCCTCGCTGTTCGCTTCCGAGGAAAGACTCAACGTTTGCAGGGCGAGGTGCGCTCGCTCGGGGGAAGCCCCCTTCGCGACGCGCTCGGGGTGAACAGCCTCGAGGCGAGGGTCGAAATCGGTGAGAGAGGCAACTAGCCACTGATTGGGACTCGGGAGCGGCACCGCGTTCAAAGCCGCGAGCGAGGGCAAACTGTGAATGAGCTCGTCACTACCGAGCGCAGCCCGCAATCCGCCGTCCTGAGGTTCGGTCGTCACGAACGAGCTGAACGCAGCGCCGTGAGTTAGAAACACCGTCAGCTCTTGGGGCGAGGCGGCGGACAGAGCAAAACAACGGCTTGAAACACAGTGGAGATCCCAGGCCAACTCGGGTGAAGAAATGAGCCCCGGCAACTCCAGCGTCTGCACGAGCGCGTCCTTCGTCGAGCCCAGGCGAAACCACTCGAGACCCGTCCCGGCGGAGCGGTGCTTAATGCCCGCAATGCCACCCTTATGAATGGAAATGATGGGCAGCAGGCTCTCTTTGATGGGCTCTTGCAGCGACCAAGTCGGCTCAGTCCAGCGTTCGCGCTTGAGCTCTCCAATTAGGATCTGCCTTTTTGAGTCAGCGTCTTGGCGAGCTTCCTCCCAAACGACGAAAGTCCGCTTCGCCTCGGCGTCAAAGAGGATCTGACGCAGCCGCTGCGCACCCCGTTCGCGGGTTACGAGTCGTGCCGGCGAAGCCACCCCGGTCGTGAGATCCATACGCAAGAAGAATAGACGCGGCCCAGCGTCGGTGAGACCCGTGAACACCACTAGCGTCTCCGCGCCATCACGGATGAAATCGATGTCAGCCACCTGAGGCAGTTCTTCACCGAGCTGGCGCCTTTGGATAACTTGACCGCTACTATTGATCTCGAGCAGCTCGAGCGACGCCACCTCACCGGGCCCGGGCGCAAACACCAAGCCAACCCCCACTCCAACGTTCTTCGCTTGCCACGCCGTGGCCGAAGGGGCGACTCGCTGCGGCACACCGAGCGCGCCTTGCACGGTAGGCCGGAGCCAGAGTTCAGCCACTTCACCCCGCGCCGTTTCGCTCCAAAGAACGAGCGGCGAGGTCGAGCTCGGCAGCACGCTGGCCCAGCTCACCTGCGCGTCAGAGACGACGGACTCGACGGTCGCCTTCGTCGCCTCTGGGGGCCATAGGTATAAATCGAGAGCACTCGAGCGCTCGCCGTTTCCACCTGAGCCAATCAGAAAGAAGGTATTGCCCTCCCGGTCGAGCGCGGCTTCGAAAAAATTCGGGGCCCTCGGACCCTCCGCGATGGGAGCCGAGGGACTGAGCGTGCCCTCCGCCGAAAGACGCGCGGCGCTGAGCAAACTGCTCGTGCCACCCAGCATCAGCCACGACACACTGCCGCGGCCCGTCTCGTCAGCCACGAGGCGTGGTCCGAAGGTTTCTTTGTCGAAGCGCCCGACCACTTGCCCCGACGTCTTTCCGACGCTCGATGGTTGGCGCGGAAAGCTACCCGTCTCGCGCGCGCGATTCGGTTCAGGCCCGGGCTTCGAACACGCGACGAGGCCCGTGGCGAAGAGCCAGATGGCCCAGCGTGGGGAGCGACGGAAGACAGCTAGCGCCAAGGACATGCTCGAACAGAGGACTATCGCACCTACACGTATTGAAGCGCACTTCGCGTCGCAAAAGCCTGGCCGAAAGCGGCTTGCCGGGCCCCGTCTGGGTTGGGCTCGGACCCGGGCGACACGCTGGCTATTTCCAAAGTGTGAAAAGTCCCGTTACCCTGCGCTAGAAACTCGGTCACCCCTGCGCAGCTCGGTAGTATGTCGACGCCCGTCCAAAAGCAAATCACCCACGCTGTCGCCGTCCTCGTACCCGCCCTGATTGCGCTCGCGCTTCGGCCAGACCTCGCGCAGACCCTCGGACTCGTGGGGCTCGCGTCCGGCGCTGTCGCGTTCTTCCTCGCCGCCCAGATCGATCGCGAACCTTGGAGCCAAGCTCTCAGCGCCGTCCGGCGCGCGACGCAGAAGAAACCGCTGCCTCCCCTCAAGGAGACGGCCCCGCCTGAGCTTCGTCGCTTGTTCGAGGAGCTCGAAGAGCTGGCCACCAAATCCCGAATCGAACCCGACCTCGAAGCGGCGCTAGGGCCCGATTTTGAGATAGCCATTGGCGGCGCAAGGCGAGCCGTCGATGGCGGCGAAGGTGACCTGCTCGAGCTCGGCCGCTTGATTCGGCGCGCTCAAGAGAACCTCGGCGAGTTGTCACAGAACCTCGGTCGGTTAGCGACCACGGCCGACGAATCAAACTCCAGCATCCTGCAGATTTCGGCCACCAACGACCAAGTGGCAGAAAACATCAGCGAGCTGGCCAGCAGCGTACGCGACATGGTTTCTTCTATCGAGGAGATGACGTTCTCGATCCGCGAGGTCGCGACCAACATCGACGCGCTCTCGCTTACCGCTGAAGAGACGAGTTCGAGCATGAACCAGATGGATGTCTCGATCGATCAGGTGCAGTCGAACGCCAATGAAACGGCTCGCCTCAGCGAGAATGTCGCCCAAGACGCCGAGCTCGGCGCGGAAGCCATCCTGAAGACGATGGGCGAGATTTACCGTATCAAAGAGAGTAGCCACGAGGCCCTCGGCGTAATCAATAACCTCGGTTCACGCATCGAAGCCATCGGCGAAATCCTGAACGTCATCGACGACGTGGCCGAGCAAACCAACCTCCTCGCGCTCAACGCTGCCATCATCGCCGCTCAAGCCGGAGAGCACGGCAAGGGTTTCGCGGTGGTCGCCGATGAAATTAAAGATCTTGCCGATCGCGCGGGCGCGAGCACGAAAGAGATCGCCGATCTAATCAAGACGGTCCAATTTGAGAGTCGCAACGCCATCGCGGCGGTCGAGCAGGGCGCTTCGAACGTGGAGCGCGGCGTCGAGGTCTCGAACGAAGCGGAGCGCGCGCTCAAGAAAATCTTGGAGAGCTCGAAGAAGAGCACCAACATGGTGCGCGCCATCGCCCGAGCTACGGTCGAGCAAGCCAAGGGCAGCAAACAAGTTACAGACTCCATCAGCCGTATCGCTGAGACCGTCCAACAGATCGCCGCCGCCACCGCTCAGCAGGCGCGAGGCTCGGAGCTGATCATGAAGAGCGGCGAGAAGATGCGCTCCATTGCGCAACAGGTTGAGCGTTCTACGCAAGACCAGAAACGTGGCGGCCGTCAGATCGCGGGCTCAATCGAGACCATCAACTCGCTGACTGCTGAGATCAACCGAGCCCAGCACCAAAATCACGACATGGTCCGCAGCCTAGCGGGCCTGGTAGAGGCCCTTTCACTGCGTGTTCAAGAGCAAAAGACGGCTCTGGCTACGTTGGCCGCTTTGCCCCGCCGCCGCGGCTAGTTCGAACGTACTAGTCGCGACACGGCTCGGCCACTTCCGCGACCAGCGCGGTTTGCCCCAGCGGCGCGTCGCGCGGGACCGTCACTTGCCCCAGAAACTGCCCGTCCTTGTCGGTCAAGGTTGAGCCGAGCAACTGCCGGAAACCGTCTTTGCCCTCGAGAAATACATCCACTCGCACATGGTCGCAGCTTTGCGCTTCAGCTTTGGCGCGCCCCGACACCTCGAGCAAGCCCCCCCGCTGAATCTTGGGCGCTTTCAGTTTGAGTTCGACAACGACAGCCGACGAAGGCTTGGGCATCTGCTCTGAGGGAGTCGAACTCTGCTGAGCCGAGCTCGGCAGCGTCGAGCTCGGCAGCGTCGAATTGGGGTCGGGACCAGCCTGAATGGAGCCAGGCCAGCTCGGTTCGCGCGCCTTCTGTGGTGGCTCGTGCATACGCCTGCCCAGAGCCAAGCCGCTCGACTCTCCGGGCGGCCAAACAAAGGGATCGGGGTCCGGCTCGTAAAGTGGAACATTCGGATCCAAAGCTACGGGTAAAAGCTCAGGCGCCGCGCCCCCCAGGTCGATGCGCGCAAACATTTCGCCATCAAACACCTCGACCCAAGCGTGGGCTTCGTTGTGCACCATTCGCGCCCGAAAGCCGAGGGCCTGCGCCGTCACCACGAACGCAAAGGCGCGGTGTCTACACACGCCACGCCTGCCCAGGCTGAGTTCGCGATAGAGCTCCAGGCCACCTCGGGCGACGGGTATCTGAGTCGACGCGTGGAAATTTCGGAAATAGTTGACGAGGCGTTCGAGGGCCACGCTGGGGGCGAGTCCGCGACTCACGCCAGCCTGAGCGAGCACGGGCCGCGCTGCTTCCTCAAGAAAACGGGGCACGGGTGTGGGCGACTCAATAGTGCGAAAGTTACCGAGCTGCGCCCGAAATGTGAACGCGCGACGCGGAGCAGCGAGCTGCATGATCAGACGCACACGCTCGCTGCTTGTGCCGCGTACGAACCAGTTCTCTGCGCTATCTTCTAATATCTCGAGGCTGCGCTCGGGTTCCGAATAGAGCGCGACGATCCGTGCCCCCGCGGCCACACTCACGATCCGCACAGGAACGTCTTTCTCGAGATCTACGAAAAAGTCAGCAAAAAATGCCTCATCGCGGGCGGTTCGTACGCTCTGATCTGTCACGCTCGAGAGGGAATGACTCCGTACGTCGAGGCTGAGGTCCTCGTTGACCTGATCGTAAACAAACAGGCGCTTATAAGGCGCGGTGCCCGGCCGAAATGGATCGTGATAGCGAATCTGGTCAGGTGGGCCCGTTAGAGCATCGAGACGATAGGGCGCGCTGTTCGTGCCCGAACTCGCTCGCCCACCATAGACCTCAGCCCCGTCGGCCGCCTCTTGACTCGGGGGCGCCGTCACCGGACCGACCTTGGTGCTGAGCGCGAAAGGCAGGCGGCCGTTCTCGGTTGTAGCGCGGAGCGCCAGCTCTTCCGCCGGGCTCGGTACAAACCGCTCGTGTAGAATTTCCTCGGCCCCAGCGAGCAGCGAAAAGCACGTCGTGAGCGCCACCCAAGGAGCAAGGCGCCGGAGAGGCCACCGGGCGCGCCGGGGGTACTGAGGGCGGTTCCCTTCCTTCACTTGGGCCGGAGCGCCCTTGGACGAGTGGTCGACCCCCATCGCGTACGGCTTCTATAATTGGGTTTCGAAGGGCGCGTACCAGACGGCTCAGCGCCCCGCTGAGAGTCCAATCCTACCGTAAGTTGGGGGGCTGAGGAGCCAAATCGGTGGGCCTCCACCCCGGGGGCTCGCTTTGGCGCACGCGGCTCCCTTTCGCGGCACGGTTTTGGAGAACTAGGCTCGCTATTCTACGGTGCAGCGCATCATTAGGGTCATAGCGGGCGCCCGTTGCCAGCGTGCCCACGAGGATCAAGCCATGAAAAAAGACAGCAGCTCACTCGACCTTGATTCTTTGACTCCAAGCGAGAGGGCCGAGCTCGAACGCCACGGCTTCGAGGCTCCGGCTCTCATCGAGCGCTATCAAAAGAGCCGCCAGGGCCTAACGCAGAATCGCGTCACAGGTCAGGTTTCACCCCCGAAGCCCGAGAGCCTAGTGCGGGTACCTGAGCCCGGTAGCGCCGATTATGAGCGCTACAAGGAGCTCGGCGAAGCCGCCCTCAGGCGCGGCGAATGTGCGCTCGCTGTGCTCTCGGGTGGAATGGCTACGCGCATGGGTGGCGTGGTGAAGGGTCTTGTTACGGCTGTAGAGGGCAAGACGTTCCTCGAGTTGCGGTTGGCCGAACAAGACGCGTTGGCGAAAAAGTACGGCAAAAGGCCGCCACTCTGGCTGATGACGAGCCAGCCAACTCATGAACCGATTGTGAAAGCCCTCGGCGAGCGCCTCGGGCAGGAGCTCGACGTCTTCCAGCAGAATCTCTCGGTGCGCCTCAACGAAAGCGGTGAGCTGTTCCGCGACAGTCAGGGTCGCGTCAGCTTCTATTCTCCTGGCCACGGCGATTTTCCCGAAGCGCTCAAGCGAAGTGGGTTGCTGCAGCGCTTCCAAGAAGCAGGTGGCCGCTATCTGCTCGTATCCAACTTGGACAACCTGGGGGGTGGACTCGATCCAGTGATGATCGGTCTTCATCTTTCAGGTGATGCGGCCATTACCTGCGAGGTGGTCGAGAAACTCGCGGCTGACAAAGGCGGGGTGCCCGTGGACTATGACGGTCGCACGGTGATTTTAGAAGAGTTTCGCCTGCCGACGAGCTTCGACCCCACGACCATCCCCGTCTTCAACGTCAACACCCTGGCCTTCAGCGTAGACAGCCTGCTCGCCCAGGACATCCCCTGGACCTATTTCGAGGTGAACAAGCTCGTCGATGGCGTCAAAGTGCTTCAATACGAGCGGCTCATTCATGAACTCACCTTTCACTTACCGACGCGTTATGCGGTCGTGCCGAGGCAAGGCGCGCGCTCGCGCTTCCTGCCCGTGAAAGACATGGCCGAGCTCGAGGCTCGCCAAGCTGAAATCAAATCGCTAGCTCACGAACGCGGCATGCTCGGATCCTGACAAACTCTACGACTCGGCCTCCCAGCACGACTCGGCCTCCCAGCGAGAAACTCTATGAAAAAAATCTCCGTCGGCCTCGGTTTCTTGATCCTCGGCCTCGCCAAAATGACCTCGGCCCAGACGGCCCTCGAACGCCCGACGCGCCTGCCGGCGCTGGGGCGTTCCTTGGTGTCGAATGGCGACAGCACGGCCATGGCTCAAAACCCGGCCAATATTGCGTTTCTGCCCGGGCCTGAGCTGCGCTGGTCGGGCTACTTCTTGAACGGCGAAGCAACGTCGTCTCACCAAGGCAACGCCCTCGGCTTCGCGCTGCCCATCCCCTTCCTGCATCTCGCGACGGGCCTCCGCCTCGACCTGGTATCGCCAAGCTCCGATGTATCGACCGCTATGAGTCGCACGGGGCTCTCGTATCAATGGTTAACCTGGAACATCGCCATGGGCAGCGAAGTGGCAGCGATCGGCTTTTCGTTCGAGCATTCCTATTCGAATCAAACCGAATTTCATAACTTCGGCACTTGGTCGGTCGGCACTACGCTCAGGCCAACCGATTACCTCGGCGTTGCGGCTGTCGTACAGCAGGTTGATGCGCCCGTGAGCGACGGGGGTATTCGCCTCGGAACAAGCTACATGTTCGGTGCGACGGTGCGGCCGCTCGGCACCGGGCTGATCGAGGCCAGCATTGAAGGGTCTTTCGTCGATGAAAATGGTGGCTACTGGCTACCTCGCGCCGTACTCAACGTTGGCATTCCTGAGCTGGGCCAATTGCGCGGCGATGTGACGTGGGTCGATCCAGAAGGGAAGATGGGCGAGCCGGGGTGGGTCGCATCCACCGCGCTAGTGGTGCACGCCAACGCTAGAAAGGGCTCGGCCGAACTCAGCTTGGGCGCGCGCTACGGCGACGCGCTCGGCGGCGACGCCGGTTCGCGCTTTTACGAGAACCTCTACGGTGAAGCGGCCATCCGCGGCTTCCGCGACACATACGCAGCAGAGAACCTGGGCTACGCGGTGCGGGTCCGGGTTGAGGACACACCGAAAGGTCGTTCCCACACCACGATGCTGCGTAACCTGTGGGCGCTCTCTGAAGAGAAGAATTTGCGCACCGTCTTGCTCGAGCTCAGGGCTAGTCCCGCCGATTCTCTGGCTCACCTCGAGGAGTTCGTCGACGCGATGCTCCTGCTTCGTCAAAAGGGCAAGAAGATCCTGTGTCACCTGGAAGATGGCAGTGGCGCGAGCCTCTACGCTTGCTCTCAGGCGGATCGCTTCTTGATCAATCCGGCCGGAGGGATCCGCTACGGGGGCCTCAAGAGCGATAGCTTCTACATCGGTGGTCTACTGAAGAAGGTGGGCGTCGACGCAGATTTCGTGCGCATTGGCGCGCACAAGTCAGCTCCTGAAACGCTCACCAATGAACAGGGCTCACCCACGACCGTAGATGATCGCACTGTCCTCCTTCAAGAAGCAGAGCGCGAGATTTCAAGCACCATAGCTCGCGGCCGCAGCCAGACAGTGGACGCGATCCGTGCCGCCGCCGGCAAAGGGCCCTTCACCTCCCTTGAGGCCAAAGAACTCGGGTTGGTCGATGGCTTCGCCTTCGACGATATGTTGCCCCAGAAGGTCAACGACCTATCCGGCGAAAACCTACGCATCGAAAAGGGTAACCTCACCCACACGCGCTCGGATCGCTTCGCACCCGATAAGCAGATCGCCATCATCTACGTCGAAGGCGACATGGTAGACGGACGCAGCCAGGTTTTCCCCTTCGTGGGCATTCGCACGGCTGGTTCGTATACGATCGCTGAGAGCCTGAAGAAGGTTCGCGAAGATCGCGGCGTCGGTGCGGTCGTGCTTCGCGTCGAAACGGGCGGCGGCTCGGCGATGGCGTCCGACGTCATTTGGCGTGAAGTCCAGCTCACCGCAGCCAAAAAGCCTGTCATTGTCTCCATGGGTTCGGCTGCGGCCAGCGGCGGCTACTACATCTCGTCCGCCGGTACCTATGTCTATGCCAATCCGCTCACGATTACGGGCAGCATCGGCATCTTCTTCGGCAAGGTCGAGCTCTCGGGTCTGCTCCAAAACATTGGCGTCAACGTCGAGACGCTCCGCACCACGCCCACAGCGGACATGGACAGCATGTTTCGCCCGTACACTCCCGACGAACGCACCCTGCTCCAAGGCAAGATTCAACAATTCTACAATCTCTTTCTGCGACGCGTCGCCGATAGCCGTCACATGACCAAGGAAGCCGTCGATGCAGTCGGTCAGGGTCGGGTATGGACGGGGCGCCAAGCTAAGAGCCACAAGCTCGTCGACGATCTCGGTGGGCTCCGCCAAGCCTTGGCCAAGGCTCGCGTCCTCGCCGACCTCAGGGACGACGCCCCTATCGTCGAGCTCCCCATCCTACCTCAGTCGCTGATTGGCAAGATGTTGGGCATCGAGGGGCTCAAGCAGCAGCTCGCCAATGAGCCGCCCTTCCCTGTGCCCGCCGACTTGCGGAAGGCCTTGCAGCAGGTGGCTCCCTACGCTCTCTACTCGCCCGACGAAGCTTTGGCTCGAATCGAGTCCTTGCCCCAGCTCCTTGATGAATAACATGTCCGACGAAGAATCCGCCTTGGGCCAGGAGCTCGACCGGGCCCCAACGCGCCAAGGCCTCGCTTCGGCTAAGCGCATCGTGGTGAAGATCGGCTCTCGCGCCATCGCGCGGGATCCGAACATGCCCCGCATCTTGGCGCGTCAGCTCTGCGCCCTGCTCAGGGCCGGCAAAAGTCCGGTGCTTGTATCGAGTGGGGCCACGGCCCTCGGCATGAAGCGCCTCGGCATGACCCAAAAACCGAGCGAAATCCCCTGGCTCCAGGCTGCGGCCTCGGCAGGGCAATCGATCTTGATGCGCCTCTACGACGAAGCCTTCGACGCTGAAGGAGCCCTGTCGGCGCAAGTGCTATTGACGCACAGTGATCTCGCAGACCGCGAGCGGGTCAATAACGCACGCGCCGCGCTCAGCGCTCTGCTCGAAGCTAACGTCGTTCCCATCATCAATGAAAACGACGTCGTCGCCACCGAAGAGCTACGCTTCAGTGATAACGATCAACTGGCCGCCATGGTCGCTCCGCTGGTCGGAGCCGACGCGCTGCTCCTTTTGACGGATGTCGACGGCGTGCTCGACGATTTCGGACAGCGCATCTCCGTCCTCGACGATCTCACGAACTTCCGCGATCGGGGCAGCCTAACACCTGGCGTGGGGCGCGGCGGAATGTCGAGCAAAGTCGATGCCGCCGCCAAAGGCAGGCGCTCGGGCGCGGCGGTCGTAATCGCCAAGGCCACCGAACCCGATGTGATCTTGCGCGTGCTGGCGGGAGAAGACGTGGGCACCTATTTCCCGGCCAAGGAAGGGGTGCTGCGCGCACGCCAACATTGGATCGCCTATACGCTGCGCCCCGTAGGAACGGTGATCGTCGATGCCGGTGCGGCCAGCGCCCTTCGCGGTGGGGGCAAGAGCCTCTTGCCCGTCGGCGTGCTCGGAATTCGGGGTGAGTTTCACAGCGGAGACGCCGTGCGCATCGTCGACACGGAAGGCCAAGAGATCGCACGCGGTCTCACCCGGCTCGGCTCGCAAGATGCAGCGCGCGCGGCTGGGAAACGCAAAGACGAGCTCGTCGAGCTGCTCGGCTCGGACAAGGCCGTGTTCGTCCACAAAGACGACATGGTCATGGGTGAATGACGCGACGCGCGTCTCCTGCTTGAGCTTCTCGCGACCCAGGATAGTCTGGCCGAGCTTCTGAGCACTTGCATGGCTGCCTTCTATTCGTTTACGCGATTCATTGTCTGGTTGGTCATCATCCTGGGTGTGCTCACGGGCGTTCTCCGAGCCACGATTTTACGCTGGGTGTGGCTCCCCGACGCCAAGGCAGACCCGATCTTCGCGGCTTCTATCTTGCCCAGCCTCGAGGGCGGCGATCTCATCTTGACCTATCGCTTGGGCGACCCTGCCTTCGGCGACTTGGTGCTCTGCCCGGAGCCCGCCGCGCCGCAGCGTTTCGTCATCGGTCGCATCTTCGGCGAAGCGGGGGACCGCGTCCGCATCGTCAACGGCAAACCCGAGGTCAACGGTGACACCTTCGTCTTCGAACGAGGTTGTGAGCCACCCAAATTTAGTTACGTTCATCCCGAGACCCACGCCGAGACCGAACAGCAATGCCAGATGGAAGCCGTCGCGGCCGGACTCCATCGCGTCGGCGTGGTCGACGGACACAAAGTACTCCCCGCCGATCGTCAGTACACCGTGCCGGAAGGCAGTTGGTTTTTGCTCAGCGACAATCGTCTCGTTCCTTATGATTCTCGCGACTACGGCTATGTGCCCGCGAGCACCTGCAACGAACGCGTGTTTGCCCGCGTCGTCAGCGTCCGCGGCTGGACGGACGTGGAGAGGCGATTGTCCTTCATCCCCTGAGTGCCTGCTGGGCCCGAGCTAGCATTGCCCCCGCAAGGCCGGAGCAAGCGCGGACCGACCCAGCCCGGCAGCCCCCGGTCGAAGAGCCTCCCGGTTGAAAAGAGCTAGCGCGCAAAGGCTCTTGTATGTGGCTGAAGTCCGTAGGATTCTAGCCCCCGAACTGGGCGCGCTTTCGGCGCGCGCTCGGGTGGAACGAGCCTGCCATGGATCAAGCGAAGTATTACCCCTGCGACGCGTGCCACACTCCTATCGAGCCAGGCCACAAGTTCTGTGGCCGTTGCGGGGCAACGACACCCCCCGCGGTGCTGGCCATGGACGTGAACTATTGGAGCGATCTCCAGGATCCTACCAAGGCTAGCCTGGTCGTGATTCGTGGCGAGGCTCTCGAAGGACTCACCTATCACTTACGAGCCAACGAGCACCTACTGGGCGGGCAGGGAGCACCCATCGCGCTCGACGATCCCTTCGTCTCCCCTCAGCACGCTAACCTTTTCTATCGCGGCAAAGAGCTCTTTCTCCATGACGAGGATTCGACGAACGGCGTCTATCTCCGTATCCGTGAGAAGACCAAGCTCGCGCCCGGCGATACCTTCATCGCTGGCGATCAGGTTTTCCGTCTCGAACCGATGCCCCAAGTTGCGGACCATACCGACGCGCAAGGCACCTACTTCTATGGTTCGCCGACGCACAATTCGCCGTTTCGCGTCGTGCAACTGCTCGAGAAGGGCGGCATCGGCTTTGCTCATTGCCCGCGCGGTTCGCGCGTTACCATTGGCCGGGCCGGCGCCGACATCAATCTGATTGGCGATCTGTTTCTTTCGCCCAGCCATTGCGCCATCGAGCAGACGACGGATGGCTTCTTTTTGTCAGATCTAGGGTCGCAGAACGGCACTTATGTGCGCCTCAAGCGGGATCACCACTTGAGCCACGGAGACTACTTCTCCGTGGGGCGCAAAGTGTTGCGTGTCGAGATGAACGGCTGAGTTCGCTCTTTCAATCCCGAGACTTACGACGACGTCCGAAGCGATATTCGGCGCCGATGCCCACGTAGGGACCGTTCGCTTGGCGCGTTGCGTACACCGCATAACCGTCAACAAGCTGGGTCGAGGTGGCAAATGTTCCGCCGTAGCCGAGCATGCCATGGACGAGCCAGCTCTTCGCACCGCCCATGCCTGCGACGAGCATCTTGAAGCCCAGCTCGCCGTAAGCGTATCCGCTATCGCCGCCACCTCCGCCGAAGGTGAGTCGCATGCCGTGGGCAACGGGGATCTCCATCTCTAGCCGCAGCGAGCCAAAAGTGGCGCGTCCCGAATGGACGATGGCGCTGGTCCGCGCGCGAACGCGAAATCCATCTTCGGCGCCGAGGGCTAAGATTGGCGTTACAAGAACTCCCCACTCTGGCTCACCCGAGAAGACTCGGCCGTTCGTGGTGTAAGACGCATTGTTGTTGGCCGTGCCAGCGCCGATGCCCAGGCCCATCTCTGCCAACCGGAAGCTCACTACGGGCGCCATATACATTTCGGCCATACCGAACGTGGTACCGATGGTGGGGCTGGCAGGCTCAGCGGCGGCTAACAAGCGAAAGTGCTCGGCCAAGTGGAGGCGCGCATGACCTTCAATCAAGATCCCCGAGTCTCTATTGTTGAGTCCTAACCAAGGCCGCAACGTGAGCGAAAGCGAGGCCGCGTAGTTGCCGGGTGGAGGCGCGGAGAGCCTCGAGGTGACGCTCGCCTGGCTTCGATACCCGGGCTCTCCCAGCTCGACCTCTTCGTTCATCTGAACCTCGACCTCATAGGTCGAGCGATTGACGCGGCGAACCTTGCCTACGATTCGTTCGTCTCCGATTTCGTCCCGAAAGCCCACGTTGTCGCCGGGCCGAAGGGATCCAGCAGAATCTCGACTCAGCATGACTAGGCCGTCCCGAATTTTGACGACACGTCCGACGGCTTCGCTCATCTCTGGCGCGCCGTCTCCGTCGAGCGAGCTTTCGCTATCGAAATCAACATTGGCGATGGGCGCCCTCGCTGGGGCCGGGGTTGATGCAGCAACCGGAGGAGGCTCAACGGCAGGCGTGGGATCAGCCGCGGGAGTTTTTGCCGCGGGCTCGACAGTCGGTTCCGGGCTGGCTGAAGGCTCAGGCAAAGCGCCGACGCTCGCTTGAGGCGGACTCGAGGGCTCCGGTGTGCCAGCGTCACGGGCAGAGGCGTTGTGGCCCGCCGTCAGCGACGTAACTACTAAGGCTAGCCCAAGTGAGATAGCGGGTGAGATAGTGGGTGAAATAGTATGAAAAAGTAAGTTGCCCCCAAAGCGCATACGTTAGTCGCTACCACGCTAACAATCAGCAGGCAAACCAGCGCCTTCGTCGCGACCTCATCTCAAGCCGTATCCGTGCTCAACGGCTCGGTAGGGGCACGGCTCCGTAGACGCCCGGTTCTGGAGCTAGCCCCGCCTGCCCATCACGACGACGAAGCGCGGCTCGCCGACTGAGTATCGATGCGAAAGCCCTTGCCAGCAGCCTTCTGCACTGTGGCTAGCTCGACCAAGAGCGGATGGAGCGGACTCTTCTGGAAGCGTTGCGCACGGCCACTCGTGTAGCGCGGCAATATGGCGGCAAGACGACAAACGCCATCGGCGATGCGGCGCGGTAACGCTAGGCGCTCCACGACCGGTTCGAGGAAGTCCTGGCCTGCCCGCAAACGATCCTTCTCGCCGTGGCAAGCCTCGAGCAAAGGTTCGAGCAAAAGGCCCGCCCAGAGCAGGGTATCGTCGAGCGGGCCGTCGCTCCGCTCGGTTCGCTTGTCGAGCTCACTCAAGATACCGAACACTAGACCCTTATGGGGAGAGTCGGCGATATAGGCGGCCAGCTCGGGGAGCAACACGTCCAGCATCCCCATCTCATAACAAAGCCAGATCGAGCGATGGGCCGCGCCCCCACGCAAGAGTCGCAGAATTTCCTCAGACAGCCGAGGCCGGGCCGCCATAGCGAGCGCTCCGCGGCATTCGACAGCAGCGTCGTAGAGGTCTGGATCGAGGCCAAAATCGAGGCGCGCCGCGAACTTGATAGCGCGCAAGATCCGAATTGGGTCTTCCTGAAATCGGACCCGAGGCTCGCCTATGGTGCGCACCGTCTTGGACTCGATGTCGTGCATGCCCTGGGTCCAGTCGAGCACCCGCTGGCCATCGATATCGTAGAAGAGCGCGTTGATGGTGAAATCCCGGCGCAGCGCGTCTTCATGGGCATCACCAAAGACGTTGTCGGAGCGAATCAAGAGCCCTTCGTCTTCGTCGCCCGTGAGCGGCGGCGGACTGCGGCGAAAAGTGGCCGTTTCGATGACTTGCCCGCCACCAAACAGCACATGCACCAAACGAAAACGGCGACCAATGATGCGTGAGTTCTTAAACAACCCTCGCACTTGTTCGGGCAACGCACTGGTTGCTACATCGAAATCCTTGGGGCGCCGACCTACCAAAAGGTCGCGCACGCACCCGCCAACCAAATAGGCCTCGTAGCCGGCCTTGGTGAGTCGACTCACGACGCGCGCCGCGTTGTCGTCGAGGCGAGCCCCCTCGAGCTGACTCGGATGCACGAGCGGCTCGTTATCTTTCTCCCAAGGACGCTCCTTCGGCTTGACGCGCTCCTCTTGTCGCTCGCCTCGCTCGCCTCGCTCTGACCGCTCGCTGCGCTCCGACCGCTCGCTGCGCGTCCTTAGAGCCCGAGTGCCTTCGCCGCGCTCCGCCCCCGAACGAGCCAGACCTCGGCCCGATCGGCCGCCGGCTCCTGAGCCATCCGCTGGCGAAGGGTCGCCGAGGCTCGGCTCTGAAGCGGACCTCGAGGCGCGTTCCTTGGGATCTTTGGCGCGCTCCTTTCGCAGCGCACGAAGGCGCTCGCGCCTCCCAGAAACTCCGTCGGCTATCGTCTCGCTCAGCTCAGCGGGTTCGTCCGCTGGCACGAGCACGTGGGGGGTCTGTTCAGGGGCGTGCATCGCTCGACGAGGCTAAGAGGAGAAAGACGCTACACGACTTGTTCGAAAGCGCCACGGCCACGGCGACCGCGCAGTTCATTTCCGCTAGTCTCGCGGTACTTTGGCAAAAAGGGCCGAACTCAAGCCAGTTTCCGAGTCGAATGGCTCGAAGGGCCCCCCGTTTTCGCTCGTCGTGCTGGGTTGCCGCGTCGGTGAAAGCGGCCCGAAGGGGGCTCTCCTGCGTCGGCTGGAGCGCGCTCGAGCTCTGGTGGAAGAGCTGGGTGCTCCTACCGTAATCGTCATGAGTGGTGGAAAGGGCTGGAATCGGCGCGTGGAGGCCGAGGCCATGGCCGAATGGTGGCAAACCCAAGGCTTGCCCGGCCCGCTGCTCGTGGAGAATCGCTCGCAAAATACCCGCGAGAACGCGCGCGAGTCGAGCGTGCTCTTGGCGGGCGCCAGTCGCGTCTACTTGGTGACGTGTGACTTCCACCAGCCTCGAGCTCAGGCCGAGTTTGCTCGACAGGGCTGCCCCACCCTCGGGATAGGGGCACTTTCTCCCGGTGGGCGAGTCTCGCGATTGCGGCGACGAGCCAGGGAGTTCGGCGCACGACTGCTCAGCGTGTGGCTCCCCATACTACTGCTCGGAACGACCCGCTGTGAGCCTCACAAGACGGCAACCAAGACCGACGCAGCGTCAACCGCAGCCGAAGCCGTAGTTCCAAGTCTCGGAGAATCCCGCCCCATGCTTCCGCCGCATCCCGGCGCTGTGACAACTCTGCAGGCTCGAGCTCGCGAACCCGCAGCCGAAGACGAAGAGCTCTTTTCACGCGCACTGCTCGGCTCCGAATCGGAGCGACGCTTTGGTGCAATGGGCCTCGGCCAACTCTGTCTCGGACGCAAAGACTCAGGCAGTGTCGAAGAGCATCTGCTTGAGGCCGCGAGCCTTTGGCTCCTTGGCGATAACCTGCCTTCGCAAACGGAACTCGAAATCTTAGCCCAGGCTCTCGGCAGTTGCGCGAGCGATCGGGCTGAACTCGAGCTTCGCGCGTGGCTCGGCAGAACCCCCCAAGGCATGGAAGGTCGACTCGCTTCGGCGGCTGCTTATGGCCTCGGAACGCTGGTCGATCGCCGCAGCAAGCTCGAAGACCAGACGCTATCTCGACTGCTCGAGCTCGCCGAGTCGAGTAAGAATTCAGACCTCTTGTATCCGCTCGGCCGCATTACGCGCCTATCTCGAGCGGTCAGCGAACGAACCATCGAAGTGGCAGGAAAGCTGCTGCTCGACAAAAGTCTGAGCGGCACTCGTCGCAGCGCTATCTTCGCCCTCGGCAGCGCGGGCAGCGCCGCCTCGAGCGCTCTCAGCGCCATCGTCGAGAGTCCCAAGTTCCAGCTCACGGAGCGCACGGCGGCGGCTCAGTCGCTCGCGCGACTCGGTGAACGAGGCAATCGTGAACTTGACCGCCTCACGCACCTTTTGATTGAGCGGGGCATCCCGAAGACCCCAGACAGCGATGAATGGGTCGTCCTCTTGGCTACTCTTCATTCGCTAACGGAAGTAGATAGATCTTCGGAGGCGCTCGACCTAGTTCGTCGCGGCCCCCTACCCGAGCCCAGCCTCGAGCCCAGCCTCCGCGCAGAGCGCCGGCGGTTGATTCACTTGCGCTGCCGCGCCGCCGAACTTCAAGCCAAAGGACGCTTTAGCCACCCGCACCTACGAAACTGCGATCCCGATCAAAGCTTTATCGGCAAACTTGCGACCTTGCGCGTCCTCGACAAGCTCCAAATCACTGGACCGGCCGCGAGCCTGCTCGCTCAGTTTCTAGGCGACCGAGATGCCATGGTGGTCGAGAGTGCCCTCGCTCTCGCCGCTGCCCATCGCGAGTTCGGAGACGTGAAAAGCGCGGTGATCCGGCTCGGACGGAGTGCCGATCCCCGCCTCCGAGGAGCCGCCTTGAGCGCCATCGCGGCGCATGCCGATCGCTTTCAAACCGAGGCCGGGCCCGAGCCAGAAATAGTGGCACTGGTCGGCGAGGCCCTGAGCCCACAGAGCCCACTCAGCCCAGAAGAGCAGAATCCGAGCCAGCAACTTTGGGCCCTCGAAGCGGCCGGCGCGCTGCAAGCTCTCACTCTCAAACCGACGATAGAGACGTACTGTTCGAGAGACGAATCTGTCGCAGCTCGCGTGCTCGGCGAAGCCGCCTCACGTGCCCTAGCGCTCCTCGGCGACCCCCACCACGATTGCCGCGCGCGCCCTCGGCCCACAACCCAGGCTCTGAGCTTGCCCACCCTCGCTAGCTACGAGCTCCAAAGTGAGCTCGGGCCCATCAAGCTCACTTTGAATGCAGAGCTCAGCCCGGCTAGCGTGGCGGCACTCGAGGTGGCTTTGGGTCTTGGCCTCTATGCGAACGCCACCGTGAAGAGCAGCCGCGAAGGCATCTTGCTCGAATGGGCGCCCCCCGACCTTGCTTCGCCTGATTCGGGGGCACCCCGGGTGCTCCTGGCTCCGGCCGAAACGAGCCCGGCCTGTCCGCGCGCGGGGGATGTGCTGTTCCAGCCGCCGGAGGTGCTCGGCGGACAACGTTCGCTCTTGTTTGTCCTCGCTGATGCCCCACAACTCGCCGGGAAAAAGGCGCAAATCGGGCGCTTCGAGGGGCCGGTCCAGCACCTCGTTCCTGGAGATCAGCTAACGTTCGTCGCGCCGTAGACTAGCCGGCTCTTCCGCTCCGGCACTCCAATCGCACCACGCTTTGAGCTAGGGTCTCTTGCCATGCTTCTCGCGGTAGACATCGGAAACACCAACGTCGTCGCGGGCATTTTTGTGGGGCGGGAGCTGCGCGCCAGCTTTCGTTACGAAACGGTGCGAAACCGTTCAGCCGATGAGCAGGCGGTGCTCCTCGGTCAACTGCTCTCCCTCCACCACATTTCCGAGAAGGACATCGTGGGTAGTGTGGTCTGCAGCGTCGTGCCCCAAGTTACAGACGCGACTTGCCGCGCAATCCAGACCGTAGCCGGAGTCGTACCGTGGGTCGTCGGCGATGCTCGTCTCAAGATCGGGATCCGCATCCTCAGCGACAACCCGCGCGAGGTCGGTGCAGACCGTATCGTGAATGTCATCGCCGCGCGCGAGCTCACGTCAAATGCCGCGATCGTGGTCGATTTCGGCACAGCCACGACCTTTGATTGCATGTCCGCTGACGGCGACTACGTCGGCGGCGCCATTGTGCCCGGCGTGCAGATCAGCCTGGATGCCTTGGTCAGCCATGCTGCCAAGTTGTCGCGGGTGGATTTGGTCGCCCCGAAGCGCGCTATCGGAAAAAATACAACCCACGCGCTGCAGTCGGGCATCGTGTTCGGCTACGCCGCTTTGGTAGATGGCCTCGTGGAACGACTCAGTGCAGAGCTCGGCCCCAAGGTCACTGTACTCGCTACGGGCGGGCTCGCTGAGCTAATCGCGAGCCACACCCGCTCGATCGAGCGCGTGGTTCCTTCACTAACTCTAGACGGATTGTGTTCGATCTATGAGAGTCAGCGCAACTAACCGGCCCTCCCTACGCGCCCTCGCGCTGCTGGTGGCGGGCCTGTTTATCTTGGCCTCGTGCCAGGGCACGCGCAGCGACCAAGAAACCAAACCGAGCACAAACGAGCCAACCTTGGCTGTACGGGTCGTGTCGCTTTCGCCAGCGATTGAGGAAAGCCTGGCCGCGATAGGAAACGAGAGGCTCTTGGTGGGCATCAGCGACTACTCCGAGAGCACCCTCCATTTACCCCGCGTGGGCACGCTCTTCACACCCAACTATGAGGCGCTAGCCAAGCTCCAACCGACCCTGATCGTGGCTACCGAAATTCGAGGAGCTGACCTGGAGGCGCTCCGGCCCATAGCGCCCACCCTGATGCTGCCGTGGCTCACTGCGAGCGAAATCGCAGCCAGCCTCGAGCGGCTTGGGCAACTGTCGGGGCGCGAAGCGAACGCTTCTAAACTGGCTCAAGAATTTCGCGCGCTCCCCAGCGAAGCCCGAGCGGGCTCAAAGCGCATTCTGCTCGTCTTCCCCACCACGGGAGAACTTCTGAGTGAAGTTTGGTACCTGAAGAAAAACTCACTCCATGGCGCCATCTTGCATCAGGCGGGCGCAAGAAACGCTGTCGACCATGCGGTCGACGGTGCACCGCGTCTGTCCTTGGAACAACTGCTCGTCACCGATCCGGACGGGCTCGTGATCCTCAGCTCCGAAGACGGATTGGCTATGGCGGTCGAGATGAAAGCACGCCTCGCCGCACTCAAACCGCTTCGGGCTGCCTCGAGAATCTCCCTCATCACCAGCAAAAATCCCTTAGGCGTGGGGCCGAGTGTGCTGTCCTTAGTTCCTCGGCTCCGCAGCGAACTCGAGAAGATGGATCTCGCTCCGCAATCTCGCTAGGCCCTCCCTTAGACCCTCTCGTGGGAATTTTCTCTGCCCCGTCCCCCTCGCCCACCGCTGCGGCGCACTCCCCAGGGGGCAGTGCTCTCTGCGCTGTGGATCGCACCCCTTCGACGTACATCGAGTTTGAAGGCGTGAAGCTCGGAACACGCCTGGTCGACTTCGACTTGAACATCCAAGCCGGCGAGACGATCGCCATCGTGGGTCCGAACGGCGCGGGCAAATCGAGTCTCCTTCGGCTGCTGCTCGGCTTCGAAATTCCAGACCAGGGCATTGTGCGAGTCGCGGGGCGAGCCGTACGCGACCTCCGCCCCAAGGAGCGAGCGCGCCTTCTTTCTTGGCTGCCTCAACGCCTCAACGTTAGCTCCGATTTCAAGGCGATCGACCTAGCCATGGCCACCCGCTACGCGCTCGGCGAAGAGCCCGTAACCAGCCGATTTCAAGCCGAGAAAGCCCTCGCGCAACTCGATGTCGCAGAGTTCGCGGAGCGTAAGGTGACGACACTTTCCGGTGGAGAACTTCAGCGCGTGCTTTTGGCGGCACTCGTCGCGCAAGATGCGCCGCTCGTCTTGGCCGATGAACCTGCCAATCACCTCGATCCGTATCATCAGCTCACCACCTATCGGGCGCTCGCCAACCTCGCTCGCCAAGCGAAGACCTTGCTAGTCGTGACGCACGATGTCGCGCTCCTGCCGCTCCTCGGCCCCGCAGCCCAAGTTCGTGTGCTCGGACTCGAGCGGGGCCGACTCCAGCTCGACGCGTTTCTGGCCGACCCCAATTTGCCGAGGGCCCTATCTGACCTTTTCCGTGTTCCCATCTCACGCCGGGCCGACGGCGGACTCGAGGTAGCGTGGAAGATCGACGCTGAGGAGCTCGCGCTGTGAAGAGGTCGCCCGTTTCCAGCCTGGCTCCGGCCCTCCTCCTGGGTGCCGGGCTGCTCTTGGTTTCGATCTTGAGCCTCGTTTACGACCTGCCGGAGCTCGGATCGAAAGGACAAAGTTTCGTCTTGATCGACCTCAGGGCGCCCCGGCTCCTCATCGGAATGCTGGTGGGCGCCGTATTGGGCGTGGTGGGTGCGGCTTTCCAAGCGCTATTTCAAAATCCACTCGCCACGCCGAGCACCCTCGGCACCACGGCGGGGGCCACTCTTTTTGCCTTTCTCGGCCTATTGGTCCCCGTTTCGCACCAGATCGCCCTGCCTACGCTCGGTGCGTTTGCGTTCGCTGGCGCACTTTTGACTACCTTGGTTGTCGCAGGAGTCGCGACTCGAACCCGAACCCGACTCGAGGAAGTCCTGCTGGCGGGGGTCGCCTTGTCGCTCGCGGCCGGGGCCATCTCCCAGGCCCTTCAGCTCTTGGCCGACGCCCATCAAACGTTCGCCGCGGCCCAATGGTCGATGGGACAGCTACCCCAAATCGGCTACGAGCGCGTGACGTGGCTGGTAGTCCCGGCAGCGCTCACCGTAGGCAGCCTGATTTGGCTGCGAAAGCCGATAGCCCTTTCAGCACTCGGCGAGGACTACGCCACGAGTTTCGGCCTCGACTGCCGCAAGCTCCGGGTGCAGGTTCTCGCGGCGGCTTGCCTCGGCGTTGGCGCGACCGTAGCGATGACGGGCCCCATTCTTTTTGTCGGGCTGATCGTCCCCCATGTCCTCCGCCGCGCCGTTTCGCCCAGCCCGAGCGGGCTCCTGCCCCTCTCGGCCCTGGGTGGCGCCACTTTTCTCGTAGCTTCAGATTTCCTGGGCCGCGAGCTGATCTCAGGTCGCGAAATTCCGGTTGGGGTGATCACCGCCGGAATCGGCGCTCCTCTGCTATTCTTCCTGGTGGTCGCTCAGTCGAACCCGAAGCAGCTTGGTTGACCCTCGAGGAAGTCCGTGATCGACGAGATCGACCTACAGATAAACGAACTCGAAACACGCATCGATCGTTTGCGTGCGCTTTATGAGCAGTACTTCCTGGGCTTCGAGCGCACGGAGCCTCACGTTCCGCGCAAAGACGTCGAGCGCCGCATTCACGATCTACGCAAGATCCGTTTCAACAACACGGCGCGACGCTTCAAGTTCCAAACGCTCGTTCAACGCTACAATACGATGCAGCAGTATTGGGGCCGGATCTGTCGCGAGATCGAGCTAGGTACTTACAAGCGACACAAGCTGAAGGCAGAGCGCACCATTGGCCAGCTCGATGCAAGTCACTTCAACGCTGAAGCGGGGACCGCGGCAGCCGCGGCAGCCGCGAACGAAAGCCCCGCCGAAAAGGGCCAAGACCGACGCCAAGCGCTGACGCAGTTAGCCTCCGACTTCACGGAAATGCTCGATGCCGGTGCAGATTTAGACGCCGAATTGAATCGCGCGCTCGCCGCTGCAACCGAAGGTAAAACGCCTCAGAAACCTCTCGAGGGCCAACCCGATGCTGCAAAGCCCGAGGCCAAGGCCAAGCCGAGCAACCTACTGAGCAAACTCGGTCGCCGAGCAGAAAGCCCCGACGTGCGCTCGCCCCAGGTGGACGTTCCCGGCCAAGCTGCGGCTAAAGTTCCCTCCTCTAGGCCGGTCAAGCTCACGAGCGACGTGCGTCAGGGCGGCTCGCCGCCAGCCGCACCTGCTGGACAAGCCAGCGGCGCGGAGCGACCCAACAAACCTATCACAATGCGGCCAACGCTCGCGCTCACACGCGATTCGTCGCGCCCGCCGCCACCGCAAAAAGGGCCCTCTCCAGAAGGGCCCAAGACCGGCCCAGGCGTGCTGCCGCCAAACCTCGCCGAGACGATCTTGAATCAATCGGCCCCCCTACCGGCGCGGCCCGGGCCACCCAAGCTTCCCGCCCGACCTTTGCCATCTAAAGCCCCGCCGACCGCGGCAGCTCCCGCACCGCCGCTGCCTCCGGCTCGACCCAACCCCAGCTCGGCGCTCAGCGATGCTCAACTTCGCACGCTCCACGAGCGGTATCTCAAGGCCCGCGCCGACACCAATGCCACCCCGGTCAGCTTCGAGAAGCTCGAACGCAGTCTGCGCGAGACCGAACGGCAGCTCCGCGAAAAGACCAAGGGGCGAAAGGTCGACTTCGATGTTTCGATCGAGGACGGTCGCGCCGTGATCAAGCCGCGGCTGGCCTAGAATGCCGCTGACCAGCCTGCGTCTTCCCACGCTCCCCCCCGGTGTTCGCTCAGACCGTCGACGACGTATTCTCGCCGCCTATTTCGCGCCGTTTAGCTCTTGTCGCTAGCGTCGTCGCTCACGAATCGATAAGCAAAAGCACCGATGACAGCCCCAACAATGGGCGCCACCCAAAACAGCCACAGTTGAGCCAAAGCCCAGCCACCCACATACAGAGCCACGCCCGTGCTGCGAGCTGGATTCACCGACGTATTGGTGACAGGAATGCTGATCAAGTGAATCAGCGTCAGGCACAGGCCGATAGCGATCGGCGCAAACCCCGACGGCGCCTTCTTATCGGTGGCGCCCAAGATCACGAATAAGAACATCATGGTCATGACGACCTCGGTGACGAGCGCTGCCAGCAGTGAGTAGCCACCCGGCGAGTGTTCCCCAAAGCCATTCGAAGCGAAGCCGCCCTCGAGCTTGAACTCAGGAGCACCGCTAGCGATGAGATAGAGCACTCCGCCAGCCACGATGCCGCCCAAAACTTGGGCAACGATATAGGGCAGGACTTTGTTAGCCGGAAAACGCCCAGCCGCCGTGAGCCCAACCGTCACGGCCGGGTTCAAATGGCAACCCGAGATATGACCGATTGCATAGGCCATGGTGAGCACCGTCAAACCGAAGGCGAGCGATACACCCAAGAGCCCAATACCTACGTTGGGGAACGCGGCGGCCAGTACAGCGCTCCCGCAACCGCCAAGCACAAGCCAAAATGTTCCAATGAATTCCGCGCCGTACTGCTTCATATCAACCCTCCTGACGCAACAAGCTGCGCCTCACGAACCTTGTCTCACAGTCCAAGGAAATATGTACAGAATGCGTCTAATTTTCCGCAGCTCCGAACGCGCGCGGCATCCCTCGGGCGCGGCATCGTTCACACCCCTAGGCCGGACCCCGTCGAACGGCGGGCCGATTCTGAGCGCCGAGTCTGACCCAGCCATCGACAATCCCAAGCCAGGCCGCCATTCTGCACAAGGCCGAGCCGCGCCATGCTCACCCGAAAGACGCAATACGCGCTGAAAGCGCTGACCCACTTAGCTAACACCCCACCGGGGGGCCCCATCTCCATCGCGACCTTGGCCGAGCGAGGCAAGATCCCGCTCAAGTTCCTGCAGCTCATCTTGCGCGAGCTTCGTCAGAAGGGAGTGCTCCAAAGCCAAAAAGGGCCTGGTGGCGGCTATTCGTTGGCACAACCCGCCGAGACGCTCCGTCTCAGCACGCTCCTCGAACTCCTCGAGGGCCCGCTCGGGCCTCTCCCTTGTTTGATCCAAGGCACGTGCGAACCCTGTGACGGCTGCGCCGACCAGGAGACGTGTGCGCTCCGTTCGACCTTCCACAAGTCGCAACAGGCTGCGCTTGCCGTACTCCATCACCAAACCCTCGCCGACCTGGCGCGCACAACGGCGGCACATCCCGTTCGCAAGGCCTCCACAGGGCGCTACGCGATCTAACCTACTCAGCGCGCGACGCCATCGAACCCGCTCAGCGCGCGACGCCATCGAACTCACTCAGTGCCTTACGCCATCGAACTCAGTCAGCAGGGCGAATCTTCTCGAGCCGCCTGACTCGTCGCGTTGCGATCACGAGTGCACCGCGCCGCAAGCGGCCGACCCCGCGCCGAAGAGGCTTCGCCCGCAAAACCACCCCAAGCGCGCAAACGCGTGCAGCGCGCTCAACCCGCTCGCGTTCTCAACTCCGCCCGCTAAGCCCCTGAGTTCTTGAAGTAATTCACCTTTTTGAGGTGTCCTTATTAGTCTACTTTTCCGATAGACTACTTTTTTGACGAACCTTCGCAATGAACTACGTTAGGAGGGATCCCCTTTCTACGGAGGAAATAAATCATGGGTCTGCACATCGGAAGTATCGCACCTGACTTCGAACAAGAGTCGACGGAAGGTCGCATTCATTTTCACGAGTATCTCGGCTCAAGTTGGGGCGTGCTCTTCTCGCACCCCAAAGACTTCACGCCCGTTTGCACGACCGAGCTCGGCCGCGCTTCGCGCTTGAAGCCCGAGTTTGAAAAGCGCGGCGCCAAGCTCGTCGGTCTCAGCGTCGACGATCTCGACTCCCACAATCGCTGGAAGGGCGACATCGCCGAGACGCAAGGCACGCCCCTCAATTTCCCGCTCCTCGCGGATGCAGATCGTAAGGTGTCGAAGCTCTACGATATGATTCACCCCGAGGCTAACGATACGCTAACGGTGCGTTCGGTGTTCATCATCGATCCCAACAAGAAGATTCGTACTATCATCACCTATCCGGCCAGCACCGGGCGCAACTTCGACGAGCTCTTGCGCGTCATCGATTCGCTCCAGCTCACCGACAACCACAAGGTGGCCACCCCCGCTGACTGGAAAGACGGTGACGATGTGGTGATCGTGCCCGCGCTCCAAGACGCGCAAGAAATCGCGCAACGCTTCCCCAAAGGGCATAAGACGCTGCGGCCTTATCTGCGCCTCACGCCTCAGCCCAACAAGGGCTGAGCTCTGCGGGTCTGCCACTAGCGGCTCTGCTACTAGGGGGGGAAGCAGGAGAAGGGGGGCTCCCCCTCGGCATAACCCGAATGCACGCCTCGCCGTGCTCGGGCGCCTGAGGACGCCCTCCTTGCTTTTCGCGCCATACCAGGGCGCGCCCTCCGCGCGGCGAGGGTCCCTCTTACCCGCGCGCGGCAGCGCGCGGCCGAGGGTCCCAAGCTCAATCGGGCGGCGTGAGTTTCCCTGCGAAGCGCCCCCGCTCAAGTGCGCAAGCGCACGTTGAGCTGATCGATAACCTCGATCCACTCGGCATCTTCTTCGAATTCCTCGCGCAAGAACTGCGCCTGCGCTTTCGTCCAGAAGGGCGCGTCAGCTAGGCGTATGTCCTCTGATAGTCCGCGATGCTCAGCGATGAAGCCATCGATGGCTGCGATGCTGCTCGGCAGACCGAGCTGCTCAAAGAGGGCGCGCAACGTGTGTTCGGTGAGGTCCATGACGAGCACTATGGCGCCGCTCGCGAGGAACGACTACCCAGCGCATTTTCCAACGCCTGCTTCGTGCCAACTGAGACAATCGCTCCTATTTATGGCAGATTGGCCCAAAGGATCCCAGCTTGCACAACGCAGATTTTAGCGAAATTCTGGCCTTCACCGAGGTCGTGCGCGGCGGCAGCTTCACCCGGGCAGCGGAGAATCTACGCATGCCGAAGTCGACCCTGAGCCGCAAAGTGGCGGAGCTCGAGGAGCGGCTCGGCGCGCGGCTTCTGCAACGCACTACCCGTAAAGTGAACCTCACCGACATTGGTCGCGCCTACTACGAACACGCCATGCGCGTCGTCAGCGAGCTCGAGCAAGCGCAAGAACTCGTGAGCGATATGCAGGCCACACCCAAGGGTGTGTTGCGCATCACGACGCCGATCACCTTTGGTGTGCTGGGCCCGCTCATTGCCGAGTACCTACGCCTTTACCCAGAGGTTCAGGTTGAACTCTCCAGTACAGGGAAGGTCGTGGATTTAGTCGAGGAGCGCTTCGACCTCGCGCTGCGGGCCGGCCATGCCTCCGATTCGAGCCTGGTGGGCCGAAAGGTGGGTGTAGTTCGGCGTTGCGTGCTCGGAGCACCCGAACTCGTGAAGCGCATCGGGCGCCTCAAACACCCTTCGGAGCTCGAACGCCACGATTGCCTCGTCTTTGCGCCAGAAGGCAACCTGTGGCGGCTCAACTCGGGCTCGAAGGAAGTCGAGGTTTTGGTGCGCTCGCGCCTTCAGTCAAACGACTACGACATGCTGCGAAGCGTCGCGAGCTCGGGCTTCGGCTTTTCTCTGTTGCCCGAGTACCAATGTATCGAGGACGTCCGGTTGGGTCGGTTAACTCGAGCCCTCGAGAACTGGTCCGCCCTCGAAATCCCCATCTACGCCCTCCATCCGAGCACGCGGCACGTCCCCCCCAAAGTGACGGCCTTCCTCGACCTCGTGCGCGACCGTTTGGCGCTCACCCTCACTCCAACCTAGCTCAATACCGCTTACTGTCTCATATTCACGAACAGTATTGCCCATTCGTAGTGATTGTTCTGAGGACTAAGCGTGCACATGGTGGAGGCATCCGAAGAGTGACTCTGCCCAATCGCCGCCAGTTCCTAATGGCCACGCTTTCGCCCGGCCTTTTCTTCGGAACAAGGAGCCAAACTATGTCAACTGCCACACACGAGAGCGTCCGAGTTCACACTCCAGTCGAAGCCGCGACCGAATCGAAGCTGCGCGAGCTCGAGGGTATCTATGCGGCCCCGGGTCTGCATTGGGTGGGCGACGGTTTCCGCGTCGCGGGCTACTTCTCGTCGATCCCGGACGCGGTTCGCAAGCTCGACCCGTTTCTTCTGCTCGATTATCACCCCGCGCAAGACTACGCGCCAACCAACGCCCGTCGCGGCGTGGGGGTGCACCCGCACCGCGGCTTCGAGACAGTCACCTTCGCTTTCCAAGGCAGCGTCGCGCATCACGATAGCTCCGGCGGTGGTGGTGTGATCGGCCCGGGCGATGTGCAGTGGATGACAGCCGCCTCGGGGATCTTGCACAAGGAGTACCACGAACGCGAGTACGCGCGTCGTGGTGGGCCATTCCAGATGGTGCAACTCTGGGTGAATCTGCCCCGAGCCCACAAGATGGACGCGCCCCGCTACCAGCCCATTTTGGCCGAGCAAATGGGGCTCGTGCAGCTACCGAACGGCTCCGGCACGCTGCGCGTGATCGCAGGGGAGTACGGGGGTGTTCGCGGCCCAGCCAAGACCTTCTCGCCGATTCGCATCTATGATGCAAAGCTGAGCGCCAAGGGCAAGCTCGAGCTTGATTTCCCCGAACCGGAGGCGCTCGCCTTGCTCGTGATGAAGGGCGAAGTCGAGCTCAATGGCGCGGCCACGGCCCAAGCCAACGACCTGGTCGTGTTCCAGCGCTCGGGCAAACGCGTCACGCTCGAGGCCAAACGCGACGCGCAAATTCTAGTCTTGAACGGAGCTCCACTCGGCGAGCCGGTGGTCCAATATGGTCCGTTCGTGATGAACACGACCCAGGAAATTCATCAGGCAATGACCGACTTCAATAGCGGTAAGTTCGGTTACCTCGAGGATTGACGCACTCATGGACGCGCGGCACCACTCGGAGTTGACCCGAGAAGACGAACGTGGGTCATATCGCTCGAGTGTGGCGACTATCGGCGCGTCTGGAGGCGATTCTCTCTCTGCTTGGCAATGCGAAGGTCCTCGCCGACGTGGGGACCGATCATGCTCTCCTGCCCGCGCACGCGGTTCTTCGAGGCTTGGTTGAGCGGGCCTATGCCATCGACCTGCGCGAAGAACCGCTGCTCGGGGCTGCCCGTACCGTGGCCGAACTCAACGTAGCCGATCGGGTGACGTTGATACGGGGCAGTGGCCTCCAAGCGCTCCGCGGGCGAAACGTCGACGCAGCGGTCGTCGCCGGCTTGAGCGGCCGCACCATGCTCTCTTGGTGCCGCGATTGCCCCGACGTTCTGGATGAACTTCCACGTCTCGTACTTCAGCCCAACGGGCACCTAACGGCGCTCCGTGCCTGGGCTCACAATGCCGGCCTCTGGCTGCTCGACGAGAACATCTGCCTGGACGGGAAACGCTTCTTCGTCTCGTGCGCTTTCGGTCCCGGTACCGGTCCCGATCCAGCCTATGCGCTAGCAGAACTTTCGCTCGAGGCAGCCTTCGAGCTCGGACCCTGGCTCGTTCACCGCCGCGACCCTCTGGCCGCAGAATGCTTCGCTGACGAGCACGCGCGTTTGAAAGAGCTCGTCGCTCGCGGCCAAAATCGCTACCGAACGAAGCTCGAGGTCTACGAGGCAGCGCAGCGCTTGCTCGCTGTTTGACCAGCCCCGCAAAAAGTCCCAAGTTTCGCCATGGCCAAGACCCCGTCCACCATGCGCCCCCTCGGTTCAGCGCTGCCGAGTTTCGAACTGCCCGACGTAACCAAGGGCAAAACTTTGAAGAGCGACGAGCTCAAGTCGCCCGTGTTAGTCGTGGCCTTCATCTGCAATCACTGCCCATTTGTGATTCATTTGAAGCCCGAGCTCGCCGCATTTGGCCGCACTTGCCGCGAGCTCGGCGTAGATTTCGTCGCCATCAGTTCGAACGATGCGTCCAGCTATCCCATGGATGGGCCCGAAGCCATGGGGCTCGACGCGCGCGATTTCGAGTACGTTTTCCCGTATCTGTACGATGAGAGCCAAGAAGTGGCGCGCGCGTTTGATGCGGCCTGTACCCCCGATTTCTTTGTTTACGATAGCGACCGCGCCCTCGCCTATCGAGGCCAGTTTGACGCGAGTCGGCCCGGAAACGGCGTCGCCATCACAGGCGTAGATTTGCGAGCTGCGGTGAGCGCGCTGCTGGCTGGCCAGCGACCCAGCGACGAGCAGAAGCCGAGCATCGGCTGCAACATCAAGTGGAAGAGCTAGTCGCGCGACGCCACTCGAACGAGCCCAGCCGAACGAGCCCAGCCGAACGAGCCCAGCCGAACGACGAGTGACCAACTAACAAAAAGCAAACGGGGAACCTGCCTTGCGGCAAGCTCCCCGTGCTGTTCTGAAGGACTCTAAGCTTACTTCTTGCCTGGAGCTGGCTTCTTCTTGTCGCCCGAGTGACCATTGAAGGTACGGGTCGGTGCAAACTCACCGAGCTTATGACCTACCATGTTCTCTGTGACGAAAACGGGGATGAACTTGCGCCCGTTGTGTACGGCGAAGGTGAGTCCGATCGCCTCAGGCAGAACCGTCGAGCGGCGCGACCAGGTCTTGATGACCTTCTTCGACTTCTCGGCGACTGCCTTTTCAATTTTGCTGAGTAGATGCCCGTCGACGAACGGGCCTTTGGAAACGCTACGAGCCATGGTGCCTCTTATTTCGCCTTCCGGTGCTTGATAATCATCGAATCAGTTCGCTTGTTTTTGCGGGTCTTGAGGCCCTTAGCGAGCTGACCCCAGGGCGAGCAGGGGTGACGACCACCACTCGTACGACCTTCGCCACCACCCATGGGGTGATCGACAGGGTTCATGGTTACGCCGCGGTTGTGCGGACGGAACCCGAGCCAACGTGTACGCCCGGCTTTGCCGAGCTTGATGTTCTGATGCTCCGCGTTCGAGACCTGCCCGATCGTGGCGCGACACTTGGTGCCAATCTTGCGAACTTCGCCGCTCGGCATCTTCACCTGAGCGTAGTCGCCGTCTTTGGCCATGAGCGTCGCGGCGGTACCCGCCGAGCGCACCAGTTGCCCACCCTTGCCGATGCGCATCTCCACGTTGTGGATGAGCGTGCCGGTGGGGATGGCCGAGAGTGGCAAGGAGTTACCGGGACGAATGTCCGCGTGCTTGCTGGAGAGGACCGTGTCGCCTTGGCCGAGTCCGTCAGGAGCCAAGATGTAGGCCTTTTCTCCGTCAGCGTAGTGCAAGAGAGCGATGCGCGCGGTGCGGTTGGGATCGTATTCGATCTCAGCCACGAGCGCGGGCACGCCCAGCTTGTTACGCTTGAAGTCGATCATGCGATAGCGACGCTTATGACCCCCACCCCGGAAACGCGAGGTGATGCGACCATGATTGTTACGTCCGCCGGTCTTGCTGAGAGCCGCGAGCAATGAGCGCTCGGGAGTCGAGGTCGTGATCTCGGAGAAGTCCGAGGTCGCGAGTCCGCGGCGACCAGCCGAGGTCGGTTTGAAAGAACGAATCGTCATGATTAAGCCGTGCCTTCCTCGGCGCCTGCCGCGAAGAATTCAATGTTCTGGCCTTCTTCCAACGTTACAATGGCCTTCTTCCAGTTCGCGCGCTTGTAGTCGCGTCGACCGAGGGTCTTGACCTTGCCACGTTGAACGAGCGTGTTGACGCTCGCGACCTTCACGTCGAAGAGCTTCTCAACCGCGCCCTTGATTTGAATCTTGTTAGCGGCGGGGTCGACCTCGAACACTACTTGATTATTGCTCTCTTTGAGCTGAGTCGCTTTTTCGGTCAGCGCGATGGGGCGCTTGATGATTTGTTCGGGGGTCATTTGCTGCTCCCTTCCTTAGCTTCAGCTTCACCTTTTTGACCGAGGCAGCGCGCTTCAAGAGCTTTCACTGCATCCCGAGAAACGACCAAGTGGTCGTGGCGAAGCAAATCGTAAACGTTGACGCCTTCGGGCGGCAGGAAGTTCGATTCCTTGATGTTGCGGATCGACAGACGAAGGCTGTCGTTGCCCGCGTCATCGACGACGAGGTTCTTCTTACCGGCGCGGAGTTCGGTCAAAACGCCTGCCAGCTTCTTGGTCTTCACCTCGCCGAGGTCGATTTTGTCGACCACAGTGAAGCGACCTTCCTTGAGCAGGAGGCTAAGCGCGCCCTTGAGCGCACCGATGCGCACGCGGCGCGGGGGCCTGTAGCTCCAGTCCTGGGGCTTGGGCGGATGGGCGCGACCACCACCGACGAAAATCGGTGCACGGATCGAACCGTGACGGGCGCTACCGGTGCCCTTCTGCTTGTAGATCTTCTTGCTCGAACCCGAGACCGCAGAGCGCTCTTTGCCCGCGTGGGTTCCAGCTCGACGTGAAGCGAGCTGTGAAACGACTACCTCGTGCAGGAGCTGCTCCCGCACCTCAGCCGCGAAAACTTCGTCGTTGAGCTCGAGCTCGCCGACCTTTTCGCGCTTCAAATTGAATACATCCACTTTCGCCATGGCTGCTCCTTAGCTCTTCAGCTCGACATCAACACCGGCCGAGAGGTCCAACTTCATGAGGGCCTCGAGCGTTTGCGGGTTGGGGTCTAGAATATCGATGAGGCGCTTGTGAGTTCGAACTTCGAACTGCTCGCGCGACTTCTTGTCGATGTGGGGACCACGAAGCACCGTATAACGGCGAATCGAGGTCGGCAGCGGGATAGGACCAGCCACTTTTGCGCCCGTGCGGTGCGCCGTCTCCACGATGTCGTTGGTCGACTTGTCGAGGAGCTGGTGGTCGAATGCTTTCAGGCGAATTCGGATTTTGGTTGTGTCAGCCATAGTCAGGTCTCAGTGGGGAGCCCGGTCCGCCCGCGCAAAAGCACGAGCGGACGGAGCTACCGGAAATCACACAAGGATTTGCGCAACGACGCCTGCACCGACGGTGCGGCCGCCTTCGCGGATTGCGAAACGCATCTGCTCTTCGAGCGCGACGGGCGTAATGAGCTCAATGGTCATGGCGATGTTG
>Ga0164241_10000202_pt1 | contig 143895 bp, 108 predicted proteins | sample OricomyardsoilBY_FD_108780 | JGI IMG/M metagenome (GOLD analysis project Ga0164241, IMG submission 108780) | Backyard soil microbial communities from Emeryville, California, USA - Original compost - Back yard soil (BY) | ecosystem: Environmental > Terrestrial > Soil > Unclassified | place... | reverse complement strand
GCGGTGCGCTCTTACCGCACCCTTTCACCCTTACCTGTGCCCTTGCGGGCCATCGGCGGTCTGCTCTCTGTTGCACTGGCCGTCAGCTCACGCTGCCCAGGAGTTACCTGGCACTCTGCCCTGTGGAGCCCGGACTTTCCTCGATGCACTTGCGTGCGACGCGACTGCCCGGCCGACTCCACTTGCAAGTGTACTGGCTGGGAATGGGGAATGGGGAGTGGGAAAAGCACTCCGCCTCTGACTATTCTCTACTCCCGATTCCCGATTCCCGACTCCTGATACAGGAGTTTTCGTGATGCCCCGCTGATCGCAGCAGCCAGCTTCGCGGCTTTGGCCGGCGGCAGCTCGTCACGCAGAATGGCGAAGATGCGCTGACCTTCGGCCAATTTGGCATCCACCTCCTCGCCACGACCCGCCACCAGAATCACGTGTTCGCCGCGCTGCTGATTCGGGTCGGCGGTCACCTGCTCAACCAGTTCGGCCAGTGGCTCACCCAGCACGGTTTCGAACATCTTGGTCAGTTCGCGCGCCAGCACCGCCTCGCGCTCGGCACCGAACACGTCGCGCATGTCGGCCAGGCTGTCGGCAACCCGGTGCGAGGACTCATAGAAGATCAGCGTACGCGACTCACCAGCCAACTCCTGCAGGCGGCTACGTCGGGCAGCCGCTTTCGCCGGCAGAAACCCCTCGAACACAAAGCGATCACTGGGAAGACCAGCCACCGACAAAGCCGCAATCGCCGCACATGCGCCGGGCACCGGAATGCAGCGAACACCTGCCGCCCGCGCAGCACGCACCAGCCGGAAACCGGGATCACTGATCAACGGCGTACCGGCATCGGAAATCAGCGCAACCGAGTCACCCGCCAGCATGCGCCGCACGATCACATCCATCGCTTCACGCTCGTTATGATCGTGCAGCGCGATCATCGGCGTATCAATATTGTGGTGAACCAGCAGCGGGCGGCTGTGGCGGGTATCCTCCGCAGCGATGACGGCCACCGCACGCAAGGTCTCGATGGCCCGCGTCGAAAAATCGTCGCGATGGCCGATCGGGGTGGCCACCACCCACAAACAGCCTGATTGAACAGATGACATCAAAAACTCCCGCGCCGGGATCCGGCAAGTCGATCGGCTATGATCGCGCATTCACGACCATGACGAACAAGGGATATCCCATGCGCTTCATGCGCCTCACGCGATTTGCCGCGCTCTGCCTGCTTTTCTCACTCATGCTCAATGCCTGCGTGCCTGGCAACGTGCAACCGACACCGGCCGAGCTGGCCGCGGTAGACAGTGCCGCCAGCATGGCGAACCAGGGTCAGTTCGAACAGGCAGCGCAAGCCTATCTTGCGCTGGCCGAGCAGTACCGCGGCCACGCCGACCGCTATAAATTGCTGGCTGGCGAAGCCTGGCGTCAGGAAGGCCAGATCGAGCGCGGCAGTGACGTGCTGGCGACGATCAAGCGAGATCGCCTGACTGGTGACGAGCCGCTCCGACTGGATTTGCTGCAATCCGAGATCGCCCTCGCCCGGCATGATTCACAAACAGCACTGCGCCTGACCACCCAACCCAACGTCGTTGCCCCGCCGTCATTACAGTTGCGCCTGCTGGAGTTGCGTGCGCAATCCATGGCTGCCGCTGGGGACAACTGGGGTGCGGCCCGCACCCGCGTGCAGATGGACTCCCAATTGAAAGGCTTCGATCAGTCGGAGAACCGCAACCAGGTGCTCGAGCTGCTCGGCAAGATCAACGTCGATTCACTCAAGCAGCGCGCCATGGCAATGCAGCCGGGCGACACCATGCTGCCATGGATCGACGAAGCCTTGAGCCGTCAGGGTGTGATGGTCGCGCATGCACAGCCACAGTTGCAGCAACCGGTTGGCACCTTGCTACCAGGTGCCGAGGCGAATGTCCGCGAGGGTTACAAGGTGCCGGCACAGATCGCCTTGCTGCTACCGAGCGATGGCAACTATGCGGCGGCGAGCGCACCGATTCGGCAGGGCTTCTTTGCGGCGTATCTCGACGCAGCCAGCACCCATGCGCCACGGCCACTGGTGCGCGTCTACAACAGTCAGGGCAGCGCCGATGGCGCGGTCAAGGCCTATCAGCAAGCCGTAGGCGACGGCGCGCAGCTGGTGGTCGGACCGCTGACCCGTGGCGAAGTCGCCGCGGTGCTGAGCCAGCCGCAACTGTCGGTACCGATGCTGACGCTCAATCATCCCGACGGTCATCAGTCGTTGAGCAGCAATACCAGCGAATTCGGCCTGCTGCCCGAAACCGAAGGCTCGCAGGCCGCTGACCACATGATCGAGCGTGGCATGCAACATGCCTACGTGATCATCTCCAGCGACGACTTTGCCAGTCGCGCGGCCAGCGCCTTCAAGGCCGAATTCGCCGCCCGGGGTGGCCGGATCGACGGCATGACCAGCGTCACCGATTTCAATAATCCACTTAATGGCCTGACCCTGCCGCACGACACCGCTTCGACGGATGTTCCCCCAGCCACGGCCAGCACCGGACTCGCTGAAGACACCCCGATCGCCGGTGGCGATACCGGCATCTTCATCAGCATGCGGCCGGGCCAGGCGCGCCAGCTGATTCCGCAATTGCTGGTCGCCAGCGTGCACCTGCCGGTGTTCGCCACCTCGCATATCTACGAAGGCCGCGACGACGCCTCCGCCAACCGTGATCTGGACGGAGTTGAATTTTGCGATGCACCGTGGCTGTTCGACGCCCAGCCCGGCATGCCCAGCCACGCCGATCTCGCCGCCCAGCTGCCCACCGCCAGCGGTGGCGCGGCGCGACTGTTCGCCTTCGGCATGGATGCGTGGAACCTGGTGCCCTATCTCGACTGGCTGCGCGCCCACCCGGGCAGCTACCTGCCGGGCGCCAGCGGCCAGCTCACCTCGGATCAGTTCGGGCGCATCCGCCGCGTGCTGGTCTGGGCACGCTTCCAGGATGGCCTGGCCCGCCCGATCGGCGGCAGTTTGCAGATGGACGACATGCCACCGAGCACTCCAGCCGTTACTCCTCCAGCGCAAAACCAGCCGCTGCCAGCCGACGCATCCTCCAGCGCGCAGCCCGCCCAGGGCTGATGCGCAGCACTGGCAATACCTACGAAGACCGCGCCTGCCGCGAACTGCAGCGGCACAAGTTGACCCTGCTGATGCGCAATTACAGCACGCGCCACGGCGAGCTCGATTTGGTGATGCGCGATGGCGATACCATCGTGTTTGTCGAAGTACGCTACCGCCGCAGCGCCAGCCGCGGCGATGCCGCCGCCTCGGTCACCGCCAGCAAACAGGCCAAGCTGATCCTCGCCGCCCAGCACTGGCTCGCCGCGCATCCACAACATGCACGGCGCAGTTGTCGCTTCGACGTCGTCAGTTACGACGGTCCGGCTGATAATGTCCGCGAGGAATGGATGCGTGACGCCTTCGACGCCAGCTGATTTCTCCAACAATTTTTCGATCCCGTTGCGCCAGGCTCTGCCGATGCCGTTGTCTGCCGAACCACCGACTCATCTTCCGCACACAAGCCACGCACGATGAACAAGCTGCTGCAGGAAATCCGCGCCTGCCGGATCTGCGCGGCACATCTGCCGCTGGGTCCACGGCCGGTAGTGCAGGCCTCGGCAACGTCACGGCTGTTGATCGTCAGCCAGGCCCCCGGGCGCAAGGTGCACGAGACTGGCATCCCGTTCAATGATCCCAGCGGCGATCGCCTGCGCGATTGGCTCGGCATCGATAAAAGTGTTTTCTACGATGCCGAAAAAATCGCCATCGTGCCGATGGGCTTCTGCTTCCCCGGCACCGGCAAGAGCGGCGACTTGCCGCCGCGGCCCGAATGTGCGCCGACCTGGCATCCCCGACTGCTGCCGTTGCTGACCAAGGTGCGGCTCACCCTCGCGATCGGCCAGTACGCCCAAGCCGGCCTGCTCGGCGAGCGGCGCGGATCCACGCTGACCGACACCGTGCGTGATTGGCGCAAGCACCTTGAACACGGCGTACTGCCGTTGCCGCATCCAAGTCCACGCAACCAGCTGTGGCTGAGGCGCAACCCCTGGTTCGAGACCGATGTGTTGCCCGTACTACGTGAGCGTGTGGCCCGCGCACTTGAGGCCCGGTGATTTCGCGAAACCATTGACAGACAGGTCCCCACGTCGCAGCAGTTGCAATCCACCAGCCGTCAAGTTCGCCCCTGCTTCGCATCCCCCGCTTGCGGGGGATGCGAAGCAGGGCTGATGCGGGGCGCTTTTGATGTGGCTTTGATGTGATGCGTGCCGGCGAACAGCAAAAACGGAGACCCTCTCCACCCTGTCGGGCACCTTGAACTCGCGCCACCCATGGCGCTCGCCCTGCGGGCAGCGCAGCTGCTGAAGGCGGCAATCCTGCCGCCTTGTCCCCGCAGGCGGGGAAGGGAGAGCGCAAGCGCGCTCGGCACCAGGCGCGCGCCTCGCGTATTGCCGGCTGTCTGCCGATTCCTCTAACCTCCATGGAATTCGGGCATCTTGAACCATTCTCCTTCGACCCCGTCATCCCGGCGAACGCCGGGATCCAGCGACTGCATGACTCCTGAAGCTTCGAGGCTCTGGATTCCGGCCTTCGCGGGAATGACGAATGATTGAGGCGTGGTCTGGATGCCTATCGACGGCCTGGGCATTCCCGGGCTGAACAGGGGCACATCCATGCTGAAGATTCATCCATGAGTATCAAGTTTCGCCTGGTCGTAATGAACTTCCTGCAGTTTTTCGTGTGGGGCTCGTGGCTGATCACCATCGGTGCGTACTGGTTCCAGAACAGGCATTGGGGCGGCGCGCAGTTCGGCGCGATCTTCTCCACCATGGGCATCGCCTCGCTGTTCATGCCCTCGCTGATGGGCGTGCTTGCCGACAAGTGGATCAATGCCGAAAGGCTTTACGGCCTGCTGCACATCCTCGGTGCGGTGGTGCTGTTCATCGTGCCAACGATCGACAAGCCGGCCGTGCTGTTCTGGGTGATGCTGCTGAACATGTGCTGCTACATGCCGACGATTTCGCTGTCGATCGCGGTGGCTTACAACGCCTTGAAGAAAAACAACGAAGACGTGGTGATCAGCTATCCGCCGATCCGCGTATGGGGCACGGTCGGTTTCATCGTGGCGCTGTGGACGGTCAGCCTGCTGCATCTGGAGACCAGCGCCGGCCAGTTCTATGTGGCTTCGGCCGCGGCGCTGGTGTTGGGGCTGTATGCGTTCACCCTGCCGGCCTGCCCGCCCAAGCTCGATCGCATTGCCAGCAGCCGCTCGATCCTCGACACGCTCGGCCTGACCTCGTTCAAGCTGTTCAAGAACGCCAAGATGGCGACGTTCTTCCTGTTCGCGATGCTGCTCGGCGCATCGCTGCAGCTGACCAACGCCTACGGCGATACCTTCCTGCATGACTTCGCCACGGTGCCTGCTTATCAGAACCTGATCGCGGTGAAATACCCGGCGATCATCATGTCGATCTCGCAGGTCTCCGAAACGCTGTTCATCCTGGCGATCCCGTTCTTCCTCAAGCGCTTCGGCATCAAGACCGTGATGTTCATCTCGATGGCCGCGTGGGCCTTGCGCTTTGGCCTGTTCGCCTACGGTGACCCGGGTCCGGGGCTGTGGATGATCGTGCTGTCGTGCATCGTCTACGGCATGGCGTTCGACTTCTTCAACATCTCCGGCTCGTTGTTCGTCGAAGGCCAGAGCGATCCGGCGATCCGCGCCAGCGCGCAAGGCCTGTTCATGATGATGACGAACGGCGTCGGTGCCGTGCTAGGCAGCTCGATCAGCGGACTGGTGATCGAACACTTCTTCACCGCCGCCGACGACAGCAAGGACTGGCACGGCATCTGGCTCAGCTTCGCCGCGTATTCGGCGGTGGTGGCGGTCGCCTTCCTGATCCTGTTCCGGCACAAGCACGTGCGCCCGGCGCCCGGTGAAGTCGAGGCCAGCCTGGCGCACTGAACCCTGCCATGCGGGAGCGCCCCCTGTGCGCGAAGGCTCATGCCTTTGTGGGAGCGGTTTCAACCGCGACGCTTTTGATCCAAAGAGCGGTCGCGGTTGTAACCGCTCCTACAGTTTTTTGTGAGGATGAAGAGCATCCGCGCACAGTGTGCGCTTCCGAGCGTCCGACGCACCGCTCGCGGCCCCGCTACAATGCGCGAATGCAGATCGGCCCCTACACCATTGACCCGCCCGTGGTGCTCGCCCCGATGGCGGGCGTCACCGACAAGCCGTTCCGGCTGCTGTGCAAGCAGCTGGGCGCGGGTTTGGCCGTGTCCGAGATGACCACCGCTGACCCCAAACTCTGGCATACGCGCAAATCGCTGCGCCGGATGGATCACGCCGGGGAACCCGAGCCGGTCAGCGTGCAGATCGCCGGTTATGACCCGACCATGCTGGCCGAGGCGGCGCGTTTCAACATCGCCAACGGTGCCCAGCTGATCGACATCAACATGGGCTGCCCCGCGAAAAAAGTCTGCAACGTGTGGTCCGGCTCCGCTCTGCTGCAGGACGAGCCGCTGGTGGCGCGCATCTGCAAGGCGGTGGTTGATGCCATCGACGCACCGGTGACGCTGAAGATCCGCACCGGCTGGAATCGCGACAATCGCAATGCCCTCACCATCGCCCGCATCGCCGAGGACAGCGGCATCGCTGCGCTGTCGGTGCACGGCCGTACCCGCGCTGACAAGTACGAAGGCGAGGCAGAGTACGAAACCATCGCCGCGGTCAAAGCCGCCGTGTCGATTCCGGTGCTGGCCAACGGCGACATCACCACACCGCAGCAGGCCAGGCACGTGCTCGACGTCACCGGTGCCGATGCGGTGATGATTGGCCGCGGCGCGCAAGGCCGGCCGTGGATCTTCCGCGAAGTGGCGCACTACCTTGCCACCGGCGAGCTGCTGCCCGAACCGGCGCCCGCCGAAGTCGCGGCGATCCTGCTCGGCCATCTCGAACATCTCTACAGCTTCTACGGCGAACAGGCAGGCGTGCGCATTGCGCGCAAGCATCTGGGCTGGTACGCCAAGGATCGCGCCGAAAATGCGGCGTTCCGTCAGGTCGTCAATCGCGCCGAGAGCGCCGACGAGCAGTGGCGACTGACCCGTGATTATTTCGACGCCCTGCAGCACGGCCTCGCCGCCGCGGCCTGATGGGTTTTGATATGGACGTCCAGACGGCCGTGTCGTCCCACGCTTACTGATTAGGCCCTTGAACAGCAGCGTCGTCATCACCCTTCGACTTCGCTGCGCTACGCTCAGGGCGAACGACGTTTTCACTGTTTACGGGCCCACTCAATAGTCGAACATCACGACCTGGCGAATCGCGTCGCCGTTCTTCAACCGATCGAAGCCGGCATTGATTTCTTCCAGCCGCAGCCGATGCGAAAGCAGCCGATCGACCGGTAACTTCCCGTTGCGATAGAGCGCTACATAACGTGGAATATCGCGACTTGGCACCGCCGATCCCATGTACGAGCCTTTGACCGTACGCTCTTCCGCAGCAAGGCTCACCGCCGGCACGCTGAACATGCGATCGGGCGCAGGCAGGCCGACGGTTACCGTGGTACCACCACGCGCGGTGGCCGCGTAGGCCTGCGCCAGGACCTGCTCGTTGCCGACCGATTCGATCGCGTAGTCCGCGCCCCCAGCTGTCGCATCGCGGATCGCTTCCACCACATGCCCGCCGCGAGCATTGAAGGTGAAGTCCGCGCCCAGCTCGCGCGCCAGCGCCAGCTTGTCGTCGAGCACGTCCACGGCAATTAGTGGATAAGCCGACGATGCGCGTGCACCAAGCAAGGCGGCAAGGCCAACGCCGCCCAGGCCAAAGATCGCCACGCTCTCGCCCGGCGCCACCTGCGCCGTGTTGATCACGGCACCGACACCGGTCATCACCGCGCAACCGAACAATGCGGCAATGTGCGGTGGCAGGTCGTTGTCCACCTTCACCGCCGAATGCACCGACACGATCGTCTGTTCGGCGAAGCCGGACACGCCGAGGTGATGCAGCAGCGCGCCGTCATTCCAGCGCATGCCGCCGCCAAGAAGTTGCCCCGCGGCATTCGCCGCAGCACCCGGCTCGCACAAGGCCGGCCTACCGCTGGCGCACGGATGGCAATGGCCACACATCGGCACGAAGGAAAACACCACGCGATCGCCGATCACGAACGGGCTGTCGCCGGGCCCGAGTTCAAGCACTTCACCAGCCGCCTCATGTCCAAGCACCATCGGCATCGGACGCGGGCGCGAGCCATCGATCACCGACAGATCGGAATGACACAAGCCCGCGGCAAGCACCCGCACGCGCATTTCGCCGCGACCTGGTGGCGCCAGTTCCAGCTCCTCGATCACCAGCGGCTTCGACTCGGCATACGGTGCCGATCGCCCCATCTCGCGCAACACTGCAGCACGCACCCTCATGCCGTCACCACCAGCGCCTGCAGCGCTTCACGCATGCCGGTCGGCAATGGCACCGGACGTCGATTGGCGCGATCAACAAACACATGAACGAACCAGCCTTCAGCGGCCGGTTCGTCGCGTCCCGGACGGAACAGGCCGATGCCGTAGCGCGCGCTCGAATTGCCCAGATGCTCCACCCGCAAGCCCGCGTCGACCGTTTCCGGAAACGCCAGCTCGCCGAGATACTTGCAGTGCGATTCTGCGCACACGCCGATCACGCCACCGGCCTGGATATCCAGGCCACCCTCGAGGATCAGGTAGGTGTTGATCACCGTGTCGAAGTAGCTGTAGTACTCGACATTGTTGACGTGACCGTAGATGTCGTTGTCTTTCCAGCGCGTCGGCAATGCCAGAAAGTGCGGGTAGTCTTCGCGTCCACTCATGGTTCTTCCTTGCATGCTTTCGACGGGTCAAGCGTGAGTCGCAGGTTCAGAAACGCCCTTCGGTCGCCTCGAAAACCGCGTTGCGCAACTTCACCAGGCGCGGCCCGAAATCGTGCAAAAGCTTGTCGCGATTCATCACGGAAACACGGCCGCCGCAGTTGAAGGCGAGCACGCGTGTGCGGTCTGCCGAAATCATCGGCACACCGATCGCATAGACGTCGGGATTCCAGTCACCAAGCGAAAAGCAGAAACCGTAGTTTTCATAATCCTGCCTTGCTCGCTCGATTCCGGCGCGCAGCTGCGGCCATGCCGCGGGCGGATCGCACTCTTCCTCCAGCTCCTGCATGCGTCGCGCAAACACCTCCGGGCTTCGCGCAGCCAGATCCGCCCGCCCCAGTGCGGTCGAACCATGTGGCACCCGTGCGCCGGAATCGAGCTTCATCTGGAACGTCGGGTCGCCCTGCACCACCTCCAGCACCAGCATGCGCAGGCCATCGGCTTCACCCAGCATCACTGCCGATTGCGTGTAGTCGGCGAGCTCGCGCATCAGCGGTCGCGCGATGCTGAGTACGTCGTTGTTCTGCATGAAGGCGTGACCGAGCGCGAGCACGCCGGTACCGAGCGCGTATTTTTCCTGCTCGGCGGAATAGGTGAGATAGCCCAGCGAAGCCAGGGTAAAGGCAATTCGCGAAATGGTCGGCTTGGGCAGGCCTGTGCGCAACGCCAACTCCTTGTTGCCGATGAAACGCGCACCACCCTGGAAGCACCGCAAGACCGCAAAGGCCCGTGCCACAGCACTGATGAACTGCGGGTTCTCCGTGTCGGCCGCCCGGTTGAAGGTGTCGCCATGCCTTTTCGGATTACCCATCACAGTGCTCCTCAACGTCATTTCGCCGCTATGCCGCAATGCAACGAGGCCCTCGCGCAGTCGTTTTCGTCGTGCTCCGAAGTCGCTTTTACGCACCCGGATCCTCCACCAGCCGCACGTATCTCCCTTGCATGATCAGCGTCGCAGCACCAACAGGAAAGGAATCCCCAAAACTCCCAAATCGCGCTTGGCCCGACCGCTGAATAGTCGATCAATATTTCGATATACGAAACTATATTTCGAAACCAGTGGTCATCCTAGCCCGCCATCCAGCCTCTCGCAAGCCATCGACTTTGCCGGCCTTGGTGTTGCAATGCCGCATAAAAAGACGCCGGAAAGCCCTTGCGCTCGGGTCCGATACATGGCTAGGATGATTTCGTATTGAGAAATAGAGTTTTGCATAACAAAACTATATCTTGCAATGGGGTGTGAGCCAGTCGATGTCCATGGAGCCGCAGCACGCAAATCACGACGAGATTCTGGCCACCGGTCAACCGGGCCAGTTGATCAGCAGCGATGGCGTCGCCATCGCCTATACGCATTGGCACGGCGATGCCAGGCAAGCCACGGTCGTGCTCCAGCATGGCTTCGCTGCAAGTACCCGCACCAACTGGGAAGCAACCGGCGTCGTTGCCGGCCTGCTGGCGCGCGGACTGAGCGTGGTGTCGATCGATGCACGCGGACACGGCCTGTCCGACAAGCCGCATGACGACAGCCACTACGGCGAGCCGCGCATGGCGCGTGATGTGATCGAGCTGCTCGATCACCTGCAACTGGAGCAGGCCGACCTGTTTGGCTATTCGATGGGTGCCGTCGTCGCTCTTCTGGTAGCCAGTAGCGGCATCCGTATGCGCAGATTGATCATCGGCGGCGTCGGCGAAGGCGTGCTGGCCTGCGGCGGCGTCGACACGCGAGCAGTGTCCAGCGAGCAGATCGTCGATGCCCTGCTTGCCACCGATCCCGCCACGATTCGCCATCCCGGTGTCGCGGGCTTTCGCGAGTTCGCAGAACGCAGTGGCAACGATCTACGCGCACTCGCCGCACAGGCGCGACGCATGCATCAGTCGCCGATCGCGCTGGAGCGGATCACCGCACCCACCCTGGTGGTGGCCGGTGCCGACGACGTGCTGGCGGCACATGCCGATCGACTCGCCGCGGCCATTCCCGGCGCACGCTGGCGACAGGTTCCCGGGGACCACCTCGGTGCTGTACGACAACCGGCCCTACTTGAGGCCGTGCTCGATTTTCTGGAGGGCTGAACAGCCTTCGTGCTTTTCATGGGGTTCAAATGGGAGGGGAGTGACATGCTCAAAGGCATCCAGGCAAGACGCATCCTGGCGTACTCGATCATCGCCGCACTCGGCATGACGGGATTCGCATCTGTACACGCGCAGGAAACGAATGGCAGCAGCGATACCAGCACTGGTGCCAGCACCGAAAAACCGGCCAGCGAGAACAAGCCCACCACGCTCAGCCAGATCACCGTCACCGCACAGAAGCGCGTCCAGACCCTGCAGGACGTGCCGATCACCATGACGACACTGCCCGAGCAGCAACTGCACGATGCGGGCGTCAAGGACATCAAGGATCTGCAGAATGTCGTTTCCGGCCTCAGCGTCAGCAGCACCAGTTCGGAATCGCAGACCACCGCGCGCATTCGCGGCATCGGCACGGTCGGCGACAACCCGGGCCTGGAATCATCGGTAGGCGTCACCATCGACGGCGTGCCGCGTCCACGCAATGGCGTGGCCTTTGGCGACCTCGGCGAGCTCGAACGCATCGAGGTGCTGAAAGGTCCGCAAGGTACGGTCTACGGCAAGAACACCTCGGCCGGCGAGATCAACATCGTCACCAAGCATCCGGAGTTCAAGGAAGAGGGTTACGCCGAAATGACGCTCGGCAATTACGGCGGCGTCGGCGTCGATGCCTCGTACAACAACACCATCGGCAAGCACACCGCTTTCCGTGTGTATGCGGTTGATCGCCAGCATGACGGCTATATGGATGTGAACACCGCCGGCGGCCCGCGAACGCTGGATACCGACAGCGACCAGAGCTTCCAGTCAGTACGTGGCCAGTTGCTGATCGAACCCAGCAACGACGTCAACATCCTGCTGATTGGCGACTACACGCAGCGCGACGAAAACTGCTGCGCCGGCGTGACCATCCAGCGTGGACCGACGGCCGCAATCGTCAATGCACTCTCAGCCGGCGGCCAGGGCGTGATCGATGCCGCTGATCCGTCTCGCCGCCTCGCCTACAGCAACGACGGCACCCGCCAGAAAGTCACCGACGAAGGTCTCTCCTCCGAAATCAACTGGACCACGCCATGGTTCGGCAACGCGCTGTTCACCTCGGTCACCTCGGTGCGCAAGTGGGATGGCAACAACTCGGCCGACCTCGACTACAGCGGCGCACCGATCTGGACGCGCAAGTACAGTCCCGACCATAACTACGTGCGCTTCCACACCTGGACCCAGGAGCTGCGACTGGCTGGCTCCACCGACCACGTCGACTGGCTCGGCGGCCTCTACTTCGATGGCGAACGGCTTGATCGCAACGACTCGATCACCCTGGGTGCGGCCTACGAACCGTATCTGTCGATCGCACTGCTCAACAATATCGCCGGTTCGTTCCCACCGGGCCTGGTCGATACCAGCAACGCGGCGACCTTCCTCTCGCAGGCGTCCGGCCTGCCTTACGGCACCGCACTGTCAGGCACCGCGTCGAACGACACCTTCCATCAGGATTCGTCGAGCTCGGCCGCCTTCGGCAATGTCACCTGGCATGCCACCGACAAGCTCGACATCACCTTGGGCGCCCGCTACACCCACGAGAAGAAGACGCTTGACTCGTATTACTCCCGTCCCAACGGTGCCTATGCCTGCGGCTCGGGCCTGACCAACCCGACCGGTGTGGCCGGCGCACTGGCATCGCGCGGCGTGCCCGTCCCTTACTTGGGCGCGATCACCCCCACCGTGATCGGCTACATGTGCCTGCCGTGGAGCAATGTGCTGTTCGATGGTCGCCAGACCACCCAGGAACGCAGCGCCAACGAATGGTCCGGCACCGCCAAGGCGTCCTATCGCTGGTCCGAAGACGTGATGACCTATCTGTCCGCCGCCCGCGGCTACAAGGCTGGTGGTTTCAACCTCGACAGCGTGCAGTCCGGCAACGGAATGAGCGATGGTCCGGCCGGCATTTTCCCGGTGGAGGACACTTCGTTCCCGGGCGAATTCGTTGACAGCTACGAGCTCGGCATCAAGACCACCTGGGCCGACGGCAACCTGCTGCTTGATGCAGCAGTGTTCGAATCGGACTACAGCAACTTCCAGCTCAACAGCTTCCTCGGCACCAGCTATGTGGTGCGTTCGGTGCAGCATCTGGACACGCACGGCTTGGATCTCGATCTGTTGTGGCAGACCGGCATCACCGGCCTCACCGTACAGGGCGGCGCAACCTACCTGCATGCCAAATACGGCGATGAATTGCTGCCCGATGCGGACCTCGCCTTGCTCCCTGGCAGCACGCCAAGCTTTGCACCGGAGTGGCAGGCATCGGCCTCGGTGGCCTACCAGTGGAACATGGGCAGCCGCCTGATGGGACGCTTCAGCCTGGGCGGAAAATACACCAGCGACTACAACACTGGCTCCAACCTGGCGCCTTCCAAGCAGCAGGACTCGTACACCACGATGGATGCCCGCTTCACCATTGGTGCCCAGGACAAAGGCTGGTCGATCGAACTGTGGGGCCGCAACCTCACCGACGAGACCTATACCCAGGTCGGCTTCGACGCACCACTGCAGACCGGATCCACCAATGCCTTCCTCGGTGCGCCACGCACCTATGGCGTAACCGGCCGACTGAACTTCTGAGTCCGCCCCAAACGACGCCGCCACACCGCACCGCGGGTGGCGGCTTCACCACCCTCCCGTCACCAGCGCGTGCACAACGCCGATGATGTGACGGCGAGGCGCGTAGCCAGCGTTGCCAGCGGCTGACGCACTCCCCGATGCCGATGACACGGACGAAACCCCAGCTGTCGCAGCGCGACATGCCATCGTCACGGTTGCCGCGATAGGATGCGGGTTCTCGTTTCGACCGTTCAGCCAACGTCGGATGACGCGGCCACCGGCATCACGCGGTCAGGCCCGCCAGTTGGCCATCCAGACGTCTGAAACCCGCGCTGCCTGCGTTCATAAAAACCTGCTGCAAACCGGGGCAAGCCGCTGTATCATGGCGGATTCTCAAATACATCTCTTTATCCGAAAGGAAGGATATATACCGCGATGACCAGTCACCTGTTCACCTCCGAATCGGTATCCGAAGGCCATCCGGACAAGATTGCCGACCAGATCTCCGACGCCGTGCTAGACGCGATCCTGCTGCAGGATCCCGCCGCCCGCGTGGCCTGCGAAACCATGGTCAAGACCGGCGTGGCAATCGTCGCCGGCGAAATCACCACGTCCGCCTGGATCGATCTCGAAACGCTGACCCGCAAGGTCATCCTAGACATCGGCTACAACTCCTCCGACGTCGGCTTCGACGGCGAGACCTGCGGCGTGCTGAACCTGATCGGCAAGCAGTCACCGGATATCAACCGCGGCGTCGACCGCAAGAACCCGGAAGACCAAGGCGCGGGTGACCAGGGCCTGATGTTCGGCTACGCCACCAACGAGACCAAGAGCTTCATGCCGGCGGCAATCCACTTCTCGCACCGCCTGGTCGAACAGCAGGCGAAAATCCGCAAGAAGAAGAACTCGCCGCTGCCGTGGCTGCGTCCGGACGCCAAGAGCCAGGTCACCCTGCGCTACGAAAACGACAAGGCCGTGGCGATCGACGCGGTGGTGCTGTCGACCCAGCACGATCCGGGCATCAAGCAGAAAGATCTGATCGAGGCCGTGCGCGAGTACATCCTCAAGCCGGTGCTGCCCGAAAAGTGGCTGCACAAGGGCACCAAGTTCCACATCAACCCGACCGGCAAGTTCGAGATCGGCGGCCCGGTCGGTGACTGCGGCCTCACCGGCCGCAAGATCATCGTCGACACCTACGGCGGCTTTGCCCGTCACGGTGGTGGTGCGTTCTCGGGCAAGGATCCATCCAAGGTCGATCGCTCGGCCGCCTACGCCGCACGTTACGTGGCCAAGAACATCGTCGCCGCCGGCATCGCCGACCGTTGCGAAGTGCAGGTCAGCTACGCGATCGGCGTGGCGCACCCGACCTCGATCTCGGTCACCACCTTCGGCACCGGCAAGATCGGCGACGACAAGATCGAAAAGCTGATCCGCAAGCACTTCGACCTGCGCCCGTTCGGCATCCTCAAGATGCTCGACCTGGTGCACCCGATGTACCAGCAGACCGCGAGCTACGGCCACTTCGGCCGCACCCCGCACCAGATGACCGACGCCAACGGCAACACGTTCACCGCATTCTCGTGGGAACAGACCGACCGCGCCGAGGCCCTGCGCAAAGATGCCAAGCTGTAATAGCAACAGCTACTACGTGTGACGAATAACGGGCCGCCATGTGCGGCCCGTTTTTTTGTCTTCGTAGGGTGGGCAGTGCCCGCCAGCTTTTAATCCATCGCACGCATCATCCCAACGAGCGGCGGGCAGTGTCCGTCCTTTCAAATACGTCGCCCGTGAGCATCAGCAGGATGATCACAACCACGCTTGGTTTAGACTGGCGACTGTTTTGACCCATGCGGAAACCCCGACAGGCCCATGCAGAATCCCGAGCTGTCCCAGGTAAAAATCGCGATCGTCGGTCTTGGCTACGTCGGCCTTCCCCTAGCCGTGGAATTCGGCAAACACTTCGACACCTTAGGCTTCGACACCGATGCGCAGCGGGTCGACGCGCTGCGCGCAGGCCGCGACCACACGCTGGAGACCTCGGCCGAGGAGCTGGCGGCCGCCACCCACCTGCGCTACGCCAACGAGGTAGACGAGCTCGCCGCGTGCAACGTGTTCATCGTCACCGTGCCCACGCCGGTCGACGAAGCCAATCGGCCCGACCTGCGCCCGCTGGAAGCAGCCAGCGCCAGCATCGCCAAGGTACTCAAGCGTGGCGATGTAGTGATCTACGAATCGACGGTCTATCCCGGCACCACCGAGGAGATCTGCGTGCCGGTGCTCGAACGTATCTCCGGTCTGCGCTTCAACGTCGACTTCCACTGCGGCTACAGCCCCGAGCGGATCAACCCCGGCGACAAGCTGCACCGGCTGGCCACGATCACCAAGATCACCTCCGGCTCCACGCCGGCAATCGCCGACTTCGTCGACGCGCTGTACCGGCGCATCATCACTGGCGGCACGCACAAGGCTGCCAGCATCAAGGTCGCCGAGGCAGCCAAGGTGATCGAGAACACCCAGCGCGACGTCAACATTGCCCTGATCAACGAGCTGGCGATGATGTTCAACACCATGGGCATCGACACCCAGGATGTGCTCGATGCTGCCGGCACCAAGTGGAACTTCCTGCCGTTCAAGCCCGGCCTGGTCGGCGGTCACTGCATCGGCGTGGATCCGTACTACCTCACCCACAAGGCCACGGTGCTCGGCTACCACCCCGAGCTGATCCTCGCCTCGCGTCGCATCAACAGCCGCATGGGCATGTACGTGGCGCACCAGGTCATACGCATGATGGCCAACAAGCGCCTGCACGTGGTCGGCTCGCGCATCCTGGTGCTCGGCCTCACCTTCAAGGAAAACTGCCCGGACCTGCGCAATACCCGCGTCATGGACATCGTGCGCGAGCTGAAGGCCGCGCATGCCGAAGTGGATGTCTACGATCCGTGGGCCGATGCGAGCGAAGCCGAACAGCGGCTCGGCCTGCGTCCGGTCAGCGAACCCGAAGCCGGCAGCTACGACGCCATCGTGCTGGCCGTCGCGCACCAGCATTTCCTGGATCTCGGCGATGCCGGCATCCGCCGCTACGGCCGCGAAAACTGCGCCGTGTTCGATATCAAAAGCCTGCTACCCGCCGACAGCGTCGACGCGCGGTTGTAGGGCGGGCACTGCCCGCCCGCTCTGCGCACATCGCACGCAAGAACAGGAACAAGAGCCGACGGGCAGTGCCCGCGCACAAGAGCGTGGGCGCGTTATCATGGCCGGCTGCCCACCAGCCACCAGGACATCACGGATGACCCCGCTCCCCTGCTTCAAGGCCTACGACATCCGCGGCCGCGTGCCGGACGAACTCAACGAAACCCTCGCGCGCCGCATCGGACTGGCGATGGCTGGACAACTCGGCCCGGGCCCGGTGGTGCTGGGTCGCGACGTACGCCTGACCAGCCCGAGCCTGCAGACAGCCCTGGCCGACGGTTTCCACGCGACCGGTCGCGAGGTGATCGATATCGGTCTGGGTGGCACCGAAGAGGTGTATTTCCAGACCGCACACCTTGGCGCAGCCGGTGGCGTGATGGTCACAGCCAGCCACAACCCGATGGACTACAACGGCATGAAACTGGTGCGCGAAGGCTCGCGCCCGATCAGCGGTGACAGCGGCCTGTTTGCGATCCGCGATTTCGCCGCCAGCCATGCCGAACCGATCGCCGCCGATACCGCGACGATGCGCGCCATGCACGACAAGTCGGCCTACATCGAACACCTGCTCGGCTACATCCAGCGCGATCGATTGAAGCCGCTGAAGATCGTCGTCAACGCCGGCAATGGCGGCGCCGGCCTGGTGATCGATCAGCTCGCGCCGCATCTGCCGTTCGAGTTCATTCGCATCCAGCACGAACCCGACGGCAGCTTTCCCCACGGCATTCCCAACCCGCTGCTGCCCGAGTGCCGTGACGCCACCGCCAACGCCGTGCGCGAACATGGCGCCGACTTCGGCGTCGCCTGGGACGGCGACTTCGACCGCTGCTTCTTCTTCGACGCCGACGGCCGCTTCATCGAGGGCTATTACCTGGTCGGCCTGCTGGCCAGGGCACTGCTGGCGCAGCATCCCGGCGGCAAGATCATCCACGACCCGCGACTGGTCTGGAACACCATCGAGATGGTGCGCGAAGCCGGCGGCATCCCGGTGCTGAGCAAGACCGGCCACGCCTTCATCAAGGAGCGCATGCGCGCCGAAAATGCCATCTACGGCGGCGAGATGAGTGCGCACCACTACTTCCGCGACTTCGCCTACTGCGACTCCGGCATGATCCCGTGGCTGCTGATCGCCGACCTAATCTCGGCAAGCGGCCAGTCCCTCGCCGAGATGGTCGAAGACCGCATGCAGACCTTCCCGTGCAGCGGCGAAATCAACTTCAAGGTCGAGGATGCGAAAGCTGCCAGCGAGCGGGTGATGACGCACTTCGCCGGGCAGTCACCGTCGATCGACCACACCGACGGCATCAGCGCCGACTTCGGCGCGTGGCGCTTCAACCTGCGCAGTTCGAATACCGAGCCGTTGCTGCGGCTGAATGTGGAGTCGCGTGGTGATGCGGGGTTGATGCAGCAGCGGACCGCCGAGATTGCGGCGTTGATCGGGGGCTGACCGAATCCTGTCCTCCGGCTCCATCAGTCCGCCGAAACCTGTTCCCACGTTGCTGCGGAAGCGAAAGCAGAATCGCAAGTTCAGCAACTTCGCCCATTGCTTGCGGAAAGAATGAAGCGTACGCCAGCCAGCCCGAGCCTTGGCTCAGAACGGCCACACCTGCGGGATCACCCAAAGCACCACCGCGCCAACCACTACTGAAAGTGGGGTACCTACCTTCACATAATCCATGAAGCGGTAGCCGCCCGGACCGTAGACCATCATGTTGGTCTGGTAGCCGATCGGGGTGATGAAGCTGGCCGAGGCGCCCACCATCACCACCATGATAAACGGCATCGGATTGACGCCGAGCTGTTGTGCCGCGGCCAGTGCAATCGGGAACATCAGCACAGCGGCCGCGTTATTGGTCAGCAGCTCGGTGAACAGCATGGTCATGGTGAACACCAGCACCAGGGTCCAGAACGGATTGTCCGAGCCCAGATGCATCAGGAAGCTGGCAATCGCTGCCGCCACGCCCGTCTGTTCCACTGCGGCACCGACGGCAAACGCGCAGGCGATCACGATGATCAGCGGATAATCCACTGCCTTCAATGCGGTGCGCGGGGTCACGCAGCCAGTCAGTATCACGGCCGCAGCAGCGATCAGCGCGGAAATGAGGATGTCGACATGCAACAGCGCATTGACCGCAATCATCGCAGCCAGAATCCCCAACGCCAGCAACGCTCGCCGCGGTTGTGCCGCTGGCGTGTCGTCGAGCAGGTTGAACATCACGAAGTCGCGCGACTGGGCGAAGTCGCGGGTGAAGCTCGGCGTGGTTTCGAGCAGCAAGGTATCGCCAGCCTGCAATACCACCTCACCCGGCTTCTGCCGCAGCTGCTGACCATGCCGGTTGATCGCCACCACCACCGCGCCGTAACGCTCGCGGAACTGCACGCTGCGCAAGTTGCGTCCCACCACCGGCGACAGGCGCGACAGCACCACTTCGACAAAATGCCGCCCCTCGCCGCTGCCGACATGAAACACCTGATCCTCGGCGTGGCGCAGACCGGGCAGATGGCGAAGTTCGCGCAGGTCGTTGACCTCACCGACAAACACCAGTCGATCATCGCCCGCCAGCACGGTGTCCGGTGTCGGTGCCGAAATCAGTGCGTCCCCACGCTGTATTTCAACCAGAAACAGGCCACGCAGATTGCGCAGGCCAGCCTCGGTCACACTGCGCCCCACCAACACACCCTTCGGCTTCACGCGCATCTCGAGTACGTACTGGCGCGTGTCTTCGGCCTGATCCATCGCCGTGCGTCGCTCCGGCAACAGCCAGCGACCGACTGTAAGCATATACACAGCGCCAACCAGCAAGGCCGGCACACCGACCCAAGCCGGGTCGAACATATGCAGTTTTGGCAGGCCTGGATGCGCCTGCATCAGGCCGGCGATGATCAGGTTGGTGCTGGTGCCGATCAGTGAACACAGGCCACCGAGAATCGTGGCATAGCTCAGCGGGATCAGCAGCTTGGATACCGGCACCTTGGCGCGCCGACTCCAGTTCTCCACCGCCGCTGTCAACATCGCCACCACCGGCGTGTTGTTGATGAAAGCACTGAGCATCGACGACACCCCGACCAGCCGCACCTGCGCAATGAACAAGCCATGCGGCCGCCCCAGCACCCACGCCGCCACCCAGCGAATCGCCCCCGTCGAGCGCAGCGCCGCCACCACGATGAACAACGCCGCCACCGTCAACACCGCCGTGTTGGTGAAACCCGCCAGCGCCTTGACCGGCGTCAGCACGCCAGCGATCACCAGCACGCTCACCGCGCCCAGCAACACGAAGTGCGGTGCAAAACGCTCCCACATCAGCAAGCACAACGTGACGACCACCACCGTAATGGTCAGCCAGGCATCAAAGCCGAGTGCAGCGAAGGTCATGCTGTGCAAAGGGTTACTCCGGGGTTGAACATCAGAGCGGCTTGATGGTCGGGGTGCAGGCTGATAACGACCGCGCATCAAGCCATTCTAATTCAGAGGATTCTCAAGTAGTTTCGAGGCTGAGTCAGTAAGGCAAAAGCGCCCCCATCCGCCTTCGGCACCTTCCCCCGCAGGCAGAGGAAGGGAGAGCTTGGCCTTTGGCTCTGACTTCGCCCCCCGCAAGCAGAGGAAGGGAGAGCTTGGCTTTTGGCTCCGGCTTCCCTTCCCCCTGCTCGCGGTGGATAGGGCGAGCGTAGCTGTTGACTCTGCCTTCGCTTCCCCTGCCTGCGGGGGAAGCTGTCCGACAGGACTGATGGGGGCGCTCTTGATTTACGTTGGCTAGAACCAACCCTACGCAGCACCCGTCAACGCATCCACAATCCGCTGCGCCATCGCCTCCGGCGTGCTGCCACCGCCATCGAGATGAAACTCCGGTTGCTCGGGTCGTTCGTACGGCGAATCGATACCGGTGAAGTTCTTGATCCCGCCGGCACGCGCCTTGGCATACAAACCCTTGGCATCGCGCTGTTCGCAAATTTCCAGCGGGGTGTCGACGAACACTTCGCGAAACTCGCCGTCCTCGAACAACTCGCGTGCCATCCGTCGCTCGCTGCGGAACGGGCTGATGAAGGACACCAGCACCATCAGCCCTGCATCCACCATCAACTTCGACACCTCGGCCACGCGGCGGATGTTCTCCACGCGATCCTCGTCGGTAAAGCCGAGGTCGCGGTTGAGGCCGTGGCGCACGTTGTCGCCGTCGAGCATGGTGGTGTGATAACCCAGCGCATGCAGACGCTTCTCGACCAGGTTGGCCACGGTCGACTTGCCCGAGCCGGACAAGCCGGTAAACCACAGGCATGACGGCGCCTGACCCTTGATCCGTGCGCGCGCCACGCGATCCACGTCGGTGTGTTGCCAGTGGATATTGTCGGCGCGGCGCAGCGCGAAGTTGAGCGTGCCGGCGGCGACGGTGGCGTTGCTCTGGCGGTCGATCAGGATGAAGCCGCCCAGCGCGTGGCAGTCTTCATACGCCTCGAACGGAATCGCATGATCGAGGCTCAGGTTGCAGTAGCCGACCTCGTTCAATTCCAGCCGCTTGGCGGCGAGTTGCTCCTGCGTGTTGACGTCGACCTTGTGCTTGATCTCGGTTACTTGCGCGCTGATCGTGCGCGTGCCGATCTTCAGCCAGTAAGGCCGCCCCGGCAGCAGCGCCGACTCGCCCATCCACAACAGATGCGCGGCGAACTGGTCGGCGACTTGTGGCGGTTGCGAGGTGGCGGCGATCACGTCGCCGCGGCTGATGTCGCGCTCGTCTTCCAGCGTCAGCGTTATCGCGTCACCGATGCGGGCACGTTGCAGATCACCATCGGCAGTCACGATGCGCGCCACCTTCGAACGCGCACCACTCGGCAGCACCACCACTTCGTCGCCCGGTGCGAGCGTGCCAGCCACCACCTGCCCCGCATAACCGCGAAAGTTCTGATCGGGGCGGCAAACCCACTGCACCGGCATGCGGAAACCCAGCGTGCTGGCCGGCGCGGCCACCTGCACGGTTTCAAGCTGCTCCAGCAGGCTCGGACCGGAGTACCAGTCGATCACTTCGGAACGACTGCTGACGTTCTCGCCACACAGTGCCGACAACGGCACTGCCGTCACTTCGGCAATCCCCATCGACGCGGCCAGCTCGCGGTAATCGGCCACGATGCTGTCGAACACGCCCTGGTCGTAATCGACCAGGTCCATCTTGTTCACCGCCAGCAGCACGTGACGAATACCAAGCAGACCGCAGATATAAGTATGCCGACGCGTCTGCGTGAGCACGCCCTTGCGTGCATCGATCAGCACCACCGCCAGATCGGCAGTCGATGCGCCAGTCGCCATATTGCGCGTGTACTGTTCGTGCCCCGGGCAGTCGGCGACGATGAACTTGCGTCGCTCGGTGCTGAAAAAACGATACGCCACGTCGATGGTGATCCCCTGCTCGCGCTCGGCCGAAAGGCCATCTACCAGCAGCGCAAAATCCAGCTCGCCGTTCTGCGTGCCGTGGCGCTTCGAATCACCCTCCAGCGCGGCCAGCTGATCGTCGAACAGCAACTTGGTGTCGTACAACAGGCGACCGAGCAAGGTGCTCTTGCCATCATCCACGCTGCCGCAGGTGATGAAACGCAGCAGGCTCTTGGTCTCATGCTGCTGCAGGTAGGCGTCGATCGCCGTGGCGGCGTCATTCTCCATGCGCATCAGAAATAGCCCTCCTGCTTCTTCTTCTCCATCGAGGCAGACGCATCCTGATCGATCACCCGCCCCTGCCGCTCCGACGTACGCGCAATCAGCATCTCCTGGATCACCTTGGGCAGTGTGTCGGCGTCGGACTCAATCGCGCCGGTGAGCGGGTAGCAACCCAGCGTGCGGAAACGCACCTTGCGCTGCTGCGGCACTTCACCCGGATGCAGCGGCATGCGCTCGTCATCGACCATGATCAGCGCCCCGTCGCGCTCCACCACCGGCCGCTCGGCGGCCAGGTACAGCGACGGCACCTCGATCTTTTCGCGGTAGATGTACAGCCAGATATCCAGCTCGGTCCAGTTGGAAATCGGAAACGCACGCACACTCTCGCCCTTGTGGATGCGCGCGTTGTACAGATCCCACAACTCCGGCCGCTGACTCTTCGGATCCCAGCGATGCTGCGCATTGCGAAACGAAAAAACCCGCTCCTTGGCGCGCGACTTTTCCTCGTCACGCCGCGCACCGCCGATCGCCGCATCGAACCTGTACTTGTCCAGCGCCTGCTTCAACGCCTGCGTCTTCATCACATCGGTATGCACGGTAGCGCCATGCGTGAACGGGCCGATGCCCTGCGCGAGGCCGTCCGGATTGGTATGCACGATCAAGCGCGCGCCAACCTCCTGCGCACGGCGATCACGAAACGCGATCATCTCGCGGAACTTCCAGGTCGTATCCACATGCAGCAACGGAATCGGCGGCGTCGCCGGGTAAAACGCCTTCTGCAGCAAGTGCAGCAGCACCGACGAATCCTTGCCGACCGAATACATCATCACCGGATTGGCAAACTCGGCGGCTACCTCACGCAGGATGTGAATGCTCTCGGCCTCCAGCCGCTTCAGATGCGAGGCCTGGGCCAGGGTATCGATATCAGTCATAACGCTTCCGATGAACTCCGGCCGATGATAGCGGGTGTGCCACAAGGCGCGTTATGACGGGTACGGCCGCGGATATGCCTGCGGGTTTTGAGGCTCGCGGTTTGAAGAGCAAGAGCGCCCCCATCAGCCTTCGGCAGCTTGCCCCCGCGGGCGGGGGAAGCGAAGTTGATGCGGCTAGTCGCCCAGGAATACTTCGCCGTTGCGCACGCTGATTGCCACCGCGCGCAAGTGTTCGCCGCGGCAGGGGCCGGCGGTGCACAGGCCGTCACTCTGATTGAATGTTGCACCGTGGACAGCGCAGATCAGGCTGTCGTTTTTCAGCAGGAATTTGCCGGGGGCGTAGTCGAGTTGCCGGCCGGTGTGCGGGCAGATGTTGAGATAGGCCTGCACCTGTTCGCCATGACGCAGCAGGATCAGGTTTTCTTCAGTTTCGGCCAACATTGCGTCAACCGCGGTGGCGCCGCCATCGGGGATCGAATCGAGTTGGCAAAGGCGCTGCCCGGGGCAGGTCAGTGTATCCATCGGCACTTGTCTCGCAGGCCCTCAGGCCTCATGGTTGCACGCGTAAGTCGTTGATTTTACCACACGGATTTTTAACACATGCATTTTTCCACGCTCTCGATGCGCCGCTCCCGCCACCCGTTGATTCGCGCCATTTCTTTGCTGCTCGGGCTGGCCGTGATCGGCCTGATGCTGGTATTTGGGCTGGTTGTGGCGGGTGTACTGTTGGTCGGCGGCTTGGTGCTGCTGGCCGTGCGTCAGTGGAAGATGCGGAATGCGCCGGCTGCCGCACGCACGGCACATCGCCCCGACGTGCTGGAAGGCGAGTTCAAGGTGATCCATCAGGGTCGTCCGGTTACGCATTCGCATTGACGATTGCGTAGGGCGGGCATTGCCCACCGGCTTTTCCACGCGTGATATCAGAAAGAGCGGCGGGCAGTGCCCGCCCTACGCGGCCGGTGGATGTTGATCGATTTCAACCATTGCGTGTTATGGAAAACACAACCCGTTCGCAGTCACGGATAATGCGCTGCCCACCCAAGACCCCTCCCCCATGTCCGACATCACTGCGACGCACCCGTCGCATCGCTTGAATGATCCCCGCGTGATGATCCCACTGGCGCTGTTTGCGTTGTATGTGATCTGGGGTTCGACGTATCTGGGGATTCGTTTCGCGCTGGAAAGTTATCCGCCGTTTCTGCTGGCGGGGATTCGCTTTCTTGGCGCTGGTGTTGTGTTGTACGGGTTTCTGCGCCTGCGGGGAATGGCTTCGCCAACACCTTTGCAATGGCGCAATGCGGCGTTTACCGGGTTGTTGCTGCTGGGCATGGGCAATGGCCTGGTCTGCTTTGCCGAACAACGCGTGAGTTCGGGGATTGCCGCGGTGGCTGTGGCCAGCATGCCGCTGTTTGCGGCGGTGTTTTCCGGCATGTACGGCTTGTGGCCGAGTCGGCGCGAAAGCATTGGGCTGGCGATCGGTTTTGCTGGCGTGATCGTGTTGAACCTGGGCGCCAGTTTGTCGGGTTCACGACTGGGCGCATTGGCCTTGCTGACTGCGGCGATGTGCTGGGCGTTTGGCTCGGCGTGGAGTCGTCGGCAGGAGATGCCGCCGGGTCCGATGAATACGGCTGCGCAGATGCTTTGCGCGAGTGCGGCTTTGTTGTTGACTGGTTTCATCGGTGGCGAGCGGTTGCCGGCACATCCGACCACGCACGCGACGCTGGCGCTGATTTATCTGGGCGTGTTCGGCTCGATCATCGCGTTCAGTGCCTATCTGTATGTGCTGAAGCATGCGCGGCCGGCGCTGGCGACGAGCTATGCATATGTGAATCCGCCGGTCGCGGTTTTGTTTGGTGTGTTGCTGGCCGGGGAGCATGTGGGGCCGTATGACATGGCCGGGATGGCGGTGATTCTTATCGGCGTGGGTGTGATCACGACGGCGAAGCAGAAGCGTAGCGTGTGATTTTTCATGAGCGCGGCTTCGTAGGGCAGGCGCTGCCCGTCGGGCTTTGCTCTACTGCCAACGAAAGAGCCGGCGGGCAGTGCCTGCCCTACGATGAAAAGCATGCGCGCACAGGGTGCGCACTTGTTCAGCGCCAGCCCGAGGTGATCGGGTAGCGGCGTTCGCGGCCGAATGCGCGGGTGGTGACGCGCGGGCCGGGGGCGGACTGGCGGCGCTTGAATTCATTGTTCAACACCAGTCGCACGACGCGGCTGACGGTATCGGCATCGAAACCTTGCGCGACGATTTCGGCTTGCGACTGCTCGCGTTCGATGAAGCGTTCGAGGATGGCGTCGAGTTCGTCGTAGGGTGGCAGGGAATCCTGGTCGGTCTGGTCTTCGCGCAGTTCGGCTGAGGGTGGACGCTCGATCACTTCTACGGGAATCGGGAATCGGGATTCGGGAATCGGTTGCCCGCTCTTCGCCCTCACGTCTTGATTCCCCATTCCCCATTCCCCATTCCCCGCCTGATTGCGCCAGCGCGAGAGTCGGTAAACGACCGTCTTGTAGACATCCTTGAGCGGTGCATAGGCACCGCACATGTCGCCGTACAAGGTGGCGTAGCCGACGGCCATCTCGCTCTTGTTGCCGGTGGCTAACAGCAATCTGCCGTGCTTGTTGGATAGCGCCATCAGCATCACGCCGCGAGTGCGCGATTGCAGGTTCTCCTCCGTAGTGTCGGCGACCTTGCCGGCGAACGCGGGGGTGAGCGCGTTGAGAAAGGCGTCACAGGTCGGCTCGATGTCGATCACGTGATAATCCACACCGAGTTTCTCCGCCTGCGCACGGGCACCATCCAGCGACAGTTGCGAGGTGTAGCGCGTGGGCATCATTACGGCTGTGACGCGTTCGGCACCGAGTGCATCGACGGCCAATGCCAAGGTCAGTGCCGAATCGATGCCACCGGAAAGGCCCAGCAAGACGCCCGCGAAACCGTTCTTGTCGATGTAGTCACGGGTGCCGCGCACGAGGGCGTTGTACAGCTTGGCCTCGAGTGAATCATCTGCCGCGATGGGCCAGTGGTCGGCGTGCAATGTGCGCGTGGTCGGATCGAACTCGACCCCGAGCAACGCATCGACGAAGGCCGGTGCGTGGGCGGCGATCGAGCCATCGCCATTGACCAGCAGCGAACCACCGTCGTAGACCACTTCGTCCTGGCCACCGACAAGGTTGAGGTAAGCGATGGCGCAGCCGGTTTCATGTGCGCGCGCCTGCAGTATTGCCTCGCGCTCGACCGACTTGTCGGCATTCCACGGCGAGGCATTGATCACCACCAGCAACTCGGCACCGGCTTCCGCCGCCTGCGCTGCCGGCTCGGGCTGCCAGATGTCTTCGCAGATCAGCAGAGCGACACGCACACCCTCGATCGACACGGTGACGGTCTCGCGGCCGGGGCGGAAATAGCGCTTGTCGTCGAACACGCCGTAATTCGGCAAAGCCTGCTTGTGCGCCGTGGTTTCGATCACGCCATCGCGCAACAGGCTGGCGGCGTTGAACACCTCACCTTCGCTTTGCGGGTGCCCGACCAGCGCGGCGATGCCATGCGTCTGTGAAGCCAGCGCTTGCAGTGCGTTGTCACAGGCTGCCAGAAAGCTGGGGCGCAGCAGCAAGTCTTCCGGCGAGTAGCCGCTGAGAGTCAGCTCGGGGAACACCACCAAGTCTGCACCACTGTCGCGTGCCTGGGTGATCAGCTCACTCACCTTCGCCGCATTCGCCGCCACCGCGCCGACCGGAAAATCATGTTGGGCCAATGCCAGACGCAGCTTTGCCATGGCGTGAGGTGTTCCTGGATGGGTAAAGCGGGAATGGTAATTGAATCGGGGCTGCTGAGGACGAGCGTGCCGCCGTCGGCCGTGCCAGGCATCAAAGCAAAAGCCCTCCATCCGCCTTCGCCACACAACAAAAAGCAGAAGGCCACGCAATGCGTGGCCTTCGCTTCACAACAGCTTGCAGCTGCGAATTACTTCATCAGCTTGGCGAGTGCCTTGCCCAGATCGGCGGGCGACTTCACCGTGGTGACGCCGGCCTTCTCCAGCGCGGCGAACTTGGCTTCCGCCGTGCCCTTGCCACCGGAGATGATCGCGCCGGCATGACCCATGCGCTTGCCCGGAGGGGCCGAGGCACCGGCGATGAAGGACACCACCGGCTTGGTCACGTACTCGGAGATGAACTCCGCCGCGTCTTCCTCGGCGCTGCCGCCGATTTCGCCGACCATGATGATGCCTTCGGTCTGCGGATCGTCCTGGAACAGCTTGAGGCAGTCGATGAAGCTGAGGCCGTTGATCGGGTCGCCACCGATGCCGATGCAGGTGGACTGACCGAGGCCTTCGTTGGTGGTCTGGAACACGGCTTCATAGGTCAGCGTGCCCGAACGCGACACGATGCCGACCTTGCCCGGCATGTGGATGTGACCCGGCATGATGCCGATCTTGCATTCGCCCGGGGTGATGATGCCGGGGCAGTTCGGCCCGATCAGCACGGTTTCCGGATGCTGCGCCAGCACGTTCTTGACGCGCAGCATGTCGAGCACCGGGATGCCTTCGGTGATCGCCACGATCACCTTGATGCCGGCGTCGATCGCTTCGAGGATCGAGTCGGCGGCGAACGGCGGCGGCACGAAGATCACCGACGCGTCGGCGCCGGTTTCCAGCACGGCTTCGTCGACCGAGTTGAACACGGGCAGACCGATGTGCTCGGAGCCGCCCTTGCCCGGGGTCACGCCACCGACGATCTTGGTGCCGTAATCAATCGCCTGTTCGGCGTGGAAGGTGCCCTGCTGGCCGGTGAAGCCCTGCACGAGAACCTTGGTGTTTTTATTGACGAGAACGCTCATGTTTCTATATCTCCTCAGGCCTTGGCCGCAGCCACGGCTTTCTGCGCCGCGTCGTTGAGATCATCGGCCGGCGTGATCGCCAGGCCGGAGTTGGCCAGCAGCTCGCGGCCCTGATCCACATTGGTGCCCTGCAGACGCACCACGACCGGAATGGTCAGACCCACTTCCTTGACCGCGGCGATGATGCCTTCGGCGATCAGGTCGCAGCGCACGATGCCGCCGAAGATGTTGACCAGGATGCAGCGCACCTTGTCCGAGGACAGGATCAGCTTGAATGCCTCGGTCACGCGCTCCTTGGTGGCACCGCCGCCGACGTCGAGGAAGTTGGCCGGCTCGCCACCTGCCAGCTTGATCACGTCCATGGTGGCCATGGCCAGACCGGCGCCGTTGACCATGCAGCCGATGGTGCCGTCCATCGTCACGTAGTTGAGGTTGTTCTGAACCGCGGCGGCTTCGGCCGCGTCTTCCTGGCTCAGGTCGCGCATGGCGGCCAGGTCCGGGTGACGGAATTCGGCGTTGTCGTCGGAGTTGACCTTGCCGTCGAGCGCGGCGAGGTTGCCGTCTTCGAGGATGGCGAGCGGGTTCAGCTCGACCAGGGCCAGGTCCTTCTCGTTGAACAGCTTGAACAGGCCCAGCATGATCTTGGTCAGCTGGTTGACCTGCTTGCCGTTGAGGTCCATCGCAAAACCAAGCTGACGGCACTGGTACGGCTGCAGGCCTTCGACGAAGTCGACCACGATGGTGTGGATGTCTTCCGGCGTGTCCTTGGCGACCTGCTCGATGTCCACGCCGCCGTGCTTGGAGGCAATGAACGAGACCGACTTGCTGTCGCGATCGGTGAGGATCGAGAGGTACAACTCACGCGCGATGTCAGTGGCATCGGTCACCAGCACCAGGTTGACCGGCAACGCACGGCCGGCGGACTGGTAGGTTTCCATGTGGGTGCCGAGCATGCCCTTGGCGGCGGCGCGGACGTCGTCGAAGCTCTTGCAGAACTTGACGCCACCGGACTTGCCGCGACCACCGGCGTGGATCTGTGCCTTGACCATCCATTGGGAACCACCGAGTGCCTTGGCGGCATCGACAGCGGCGTCGGGGGAGTTGGCGACCTTGCCCGGCGGAACGGCGATGCCGTACTGCGCGAACAGTTCTTTGGCCTGGTATTCGTGGAAATTCATTCGATACCTCGAGCGAACGGAAAAACTTGATGGCGGCCGCACGTGTGGGGAACACGTGGGTCAGGAAGGTCGGACGGCGGGATCACGCGCTGCCGGGGAGTGCAGTGCGCTGTCATGCGGAATGACAAAAACCGCGCAATACGGCCGCCTATTTTCGCGGAAGCGGGCCGCAATGGAAAGGGCGGCCGGCAGATTGCGGTTGCAAAGCCCGTTCTGACGGGCTTTGGCGGGTCATTACGCGGGCTACTTGCACGTCTATACTGGGGCAACACCGTCCGCCACGGAGTGCTCGCCACGTGTCAAGCGCACCACCCTTTTCCATCGTCCGCACGGCGACTGCGACAATTCGTCACGAGCTCTCGTTTCTCAACTCATTCCGACTGGTGCAAGCGCTGGTTTACATGGGGCTGGCCTTCAGTCCTGCCGGCATGGGCTGGCCGCAGCTCACCAATCCACAGTTTGCGCGTACTGTCGCGGCGCTCTACCTGATCTTCGCGCTGGTTTCCCTGCTGCTTAACCGGCGCAGCATGGCCCATGTCGTGGGCTCGGTGAGCGCAGCGCTGATGGTCGACATCGCCGCAGCCGTGCTGGCGATTGCGGCCATGCATGATGCGCGCATCGGCATCGCGATGATGCTGGCAGTCAACCTCAGTGCCGGCGCCCTGATGCTGCCACTGCGGCTGTCGCTGTTTTTTGCCTCGCTGGCCACGCTGGGCATTCTTGGGCAAACCCTGCTGACCAGCAGAGCCGACAACACGCCGGTCGATCGCGGCCTGCTCGAAGCAGCATTGTTTGGTCTGGCCTACTTCGCCACTACCACCCTGTGCCATGTGCTTGGCCGGCAATTGCGCGCCACCGAGGCGCTGGCCGAGCAACGCAGCACCGATCTGGCCAATCTGTCGCAGATCAACGAGCTGATCATCCGGCGCATGAAGACCGGCGTACTGCTGGTGGATGATGCCAACCGCATCCACCAGATCAACGAATCGGCCTGGATGCTGATGGGCAACCCCGGTGCCGACCAGCGTGATCTGGGCCAATTGGCACCGGAGTTGTCACGCCGGCTGTATCACTGGATGACCTCCGGCAAGCTCGATGAAACCGCCACCCAGCTGGCCGATGGCGTGCCCGAGGTGGTGCCGCGCTTCACCCGCCTGGCGCCAAATGACGATTCGCACGTGCTGATCTTTCTCGACGACACTTCGCTGCTGTCGCGGCGGGCCGAGGAACTCACATTGACTTCGCTGGGCCGGCTGTCGGCCTCGATCGCGCACGAGATCCGCAACCCGCTGGCGGCGATCCGCTACTCGGCCCAGCTGCTGGCCGAATCCAAGAGCATGGACACCACCGACCAGCGCATGGTCGAGATCATCAACAACCATTGCATCCGCCTCAACGAAATCATCGAGAACATCCTGCAGCTGTCGCGACGCGAGCGCTCGCGGCCTGAAACGCTGGACCTGCGTCATTGGGCCGACAGTTTTGTCGAGGAATACCGTCAAGGTAACGATCTGGGTGCCGACACGTTGCGCGTCATTGCCAGCAGCAACGTGCCGGTTGCCGCCGTCGCCGATCCGCAACAACTGCAGCAGGTAGTGTGGAACCTGGTGCAGAACGCGCTGCGCTACGGCCGCCTGCCCGGTGAACCGGCGCGGGTGATGGTGGTTACCCGGCTCGGTGAGCACGGCGTACCGATTCTGGAAATCATCGACCGCGGTCCCGGCATCGCGCCGAAGGTGGCGGCGCAGATCTTCGAGCCGTTCTACACCACCCACGAATACGGCACCGGGCTTGGCTTGTACCTCGCACGGCAAATGAGCGAGGCAAATCAGGCCGGACTGGAATACGTGCGTGTGGCCGGCGGTGGCAGCTGTTTCCGGCTGGTGCTGACGCCACCGGCACGCAGTCCGGCCGACCTGGCCGAGCTGCCTGATGCCGAAGAGGCCGACACGCTTTGACCTTTTGCCACGCCCTAGTAATCTCCAGACTGTTTAAACCGGGAAAAAGCAGGCACTCATGACAGTACAGACCGTTCTGGTCATCGACGACGAACGCGATATCCGCGAGTTGTTGACGATCACGCTGGGCCGCATGGATCTGCAGGTCGAAGCCGTAGGCACCGTCACCGAGGCGCGTCGCGCATTGGCCGAAAACACCTACGACCTCTGCTTTACCGACATGCGCCTGCCTGACGGCAACGGTCAGGAAGTGATCGAGCTGATCGCCGAACAATGCCCTGACACGCCAGTGGCGATGATCACCGCTTACGGCAACGTCGATGCGGCGGTCAACGCGCTCAAGGCCGGTGCTTTCGACTTCGTCTCCAAACCCGTCGACATCCAGATGTTGCGCGGACTGGTGCGCACCGCACTGCGCCTGGCCGAGGAAAAGCGCAACGGCGGGGGCGCGACGAAGGACGCCGACGCCAGTGACCGTCTGATTGGCGACTCGTCAGCCATGCACCAGGTACGCATCACCATCGGCAAGCTGGCGCGCAATCAGGCACCGGTCTACATCGCCGGCGAATCCGGCGTGGGCAAGGAGTTGGTCGCGCGATTGATCCACGAACAAGGCCCGCGCGCCAGTGGCCCGTTCATCCCGGTCAACTGTGGCGCGATCCCTTCCGAGTTGATGGAAAGCGAATTCTTCGGCCATCGCAAAGGCAGCTTCACCGGCGCCACGGCCGACAAGGAAGGACTGTTCCAGGCGGCCCAGGGCGGCACCCTGTTCCTCGACGAAGTAGCCGAACTACCACTGCACATGCAGGTGAAACTGCTGCGCGCGATCCAGGAAAAAGCCGTGCGTCCGATCGGTGGTCGCGACGAGATTCCGGTCGACGTACGCATCCTCTCGGCCACCCACAAGAATCTCGGCCAGCTGGTCGAGCAAGGCCAGTTTCGCCAGGATCTGTTCTACCGCATCAACGTGATCGAACTGCGCGTCCCACCGCTGCGCGAGCGTCGTGGTGACGTACCGCAGCTGTCCGCCTTCATCCTCAAGGCACTGGCCACCAAGAGCAGCGTAGAGATTCCGCAACTGTCGGCGTCGGCACGTGACGCGCTGGACAGCTACGATTTCCCCGGCAACGTGCGCGAGCTGGAAAACATTCTCGAACGCGCCATGGCGATGTACGACGGCACCAGCATCGACGCCAGCGACCTCATGTTGCCACAACGCAGTGCGCGTCCCGCCGCGGATATCGCCCCGCAAGCTCACACCGCAACCGCCGACGCCGCACCACCACCATCACCCCCCAGTGCCGATGGCGGCCTCGACGACTACATCAGCAACCTCGAGCGCACCGCGATCGTCAAGGCGCTGGAAGAGTCGCGCTACAACAAGACGGCCGCGGCGCGGAAGCTCGGCATTACCTTTCGTGCGCTGCGTTACAAGCTGAAGAAGCTTGGTATTGACTGAGGCTTCTGTAGAGCAAGAGCGTTGCTCTTGGGCAGCCAGATCGCTATTCCGAACCCGCTTCCTTCAGCGCCCTGCGCAAGGTACTCAGCAACGCATGCGTGCTGACGGGTTTGTCGATCACGTACAGATGCTCAAGCGGCGGCAGTTCCTGCAGGTCGGGAGGTGCTTCGGGACGTGCCAGCAGGATCACGGCATTCTCGTAGCCGTGCTCGACCAGTGCCGCCAGGGTGCGCACGCCAGTGAACAGGTTCATGTCTGCATCCAGTACTACCAGATCAGGCAAACCGCCGGCTTCGATCCACTGCAGTGCGGCAGTACCGCTTTGACTGGCGTTTGTCTGATATCCGTAAGCGTCGAGGGTATCCACCAGCAGGGTGAGTTGGCCGGCCTCTTCGACCACCACCAGCACCCGCTCGGCGGAACCTTCCAGAGACTCCTGCGTTCCGGCGCCTTCGGCGGCATCTTCGATCAGTTCTTCCAGTGGGATATACAGATCGAAATGGGTACCGCGACCGGGTTCGCTGTCGACCCGCATCACGCCCCCGTGGCTGCCGACGATGCGTTTGCATGACAGCAGGCCCAGACCGGTACCGGCTTCGCGTGTGGTGAAAAACGGTTCGAACAGATGCTCCAGCACGTCCTGGTCCATGCCCGAACCGTTGTCGACAACGCTGATGCAAAGGTAGCTGCCCTGCCGCGGCTGCTCATCCTCCAGAAAGAAACCCTCAGTCAGTTGGGCCTGGGTCGTCTCGATGTGTAAATCGCCACCATCGGGCATGGCCTGAATCGCGTTCAGGCACAGATTGAGCAGGCATTGTTGCAGTTCGGTGTAGTTGCCCGCGAAGGTCAATTCCGGATCATCGATGCTCAGCTTCATCGTCACCGAACGGGGCACGCTGCCCTGCATCAGCAGATCGAATGCGCTGAACAACGAACCCAGTTTCACCTGCTCCGCACGACGCGCTCCCCGCGCGAACGAGAGCATGGAGTGCACCATGTCCAGGCCGCGCTTGCCGCAGTCGCGCACCAGCTTGCCCAGCCGTGCCAGGCGTGGATCGTCTTGATAGTCCTGCAGGCTGTCGCCGGCCAGCAGCAAGGGTTGCAGCAGGTTGCGCAGGTCGTGGCTGAGACCGCCGGCGAGCATCGCCAGGCTTTCGAAGCGCTGGGCACGGATCAGTTCGGACTCCGCCCGGCGGCTGGCACGCTGTGCCTCGGCCTCGGCCAGTGCGCGACGCACGGCGCTGGCCAGTCGGGCAGGATTCTGCTTGAGGATGTAGTCGGTGGCGCCGTTGCGCAGCGCCTCGATCGCCGCTTCCTCGCCGAGGGTGGCGGAGACGAAGATGAAAGGCAGCTCCTCGTCGCGCTGACGCAGCAATTCCAGCGCCTTCATGCCGGAGAAGCCCGGCACGCTCAGATCACACAGCACCACGTCAGGCTTGAACTGATCCAGCGCGGTGAGGAATCGTTCCTCGTCATCGACCAGTTCCGCGCTGAAGTCGATCTGGTCGTTCTCAAGTTCGGCCAGCACCAACTCGGCGTCGAGCGGATTGTCCTCGACGTGCAGCACGCGGATCGTTGGTAATTTACGAGGCTGCCGGTTAGGCATGGCGGTTCTCACAATGACAATGGCTTGGCGCGATCAACCCGCACCCCATGCGGGTTCTTGACGCGCCAGCTCCCCCTTGTTCGCTGATCGTATGCAAGTTGCAGAACAATAACCAGCGATTGCTGCAACGACCGTCAATCCTGCTCCGGCGCCTGGTTGAGTACGGCCCAGAACTGCCCCAGTGTACGCACGGCATCGAAGAACTGGTCCACGTCGACCGGCTTGATCACATACGCGTTGGCACCCAGATCCCAGCTGCGCGCCAGATCGCTTTCCTCGCGCGAGGAGGACAGGATCACCACCGGGATTCGCTTGAATTGCGGGTTGTCGCGCATCGCCGTGAGCACGTCCAGGCCATTCATCCGCGGCATCTTGATGTCGAGCAGCACCACCGCCGGCTCGCCGGATTCGCGGGATTCCCATGCGCCGCGACGCAGCAGGTAATCCATGCACTCGACGCCGTCCTCGACGTGTACCACCGGGTTGGCCAGATGCGCGTCTGCCAGGGCATCCAGCGCCATCTCGGCGTCGGCCATGCTGTCTTCGACCAGCAGGATGGTGCGCAGATCTTTCTTGTTCATGCTTATTTCTCGTTGGATGCCCCGGCCAGTTCGGTGGCCGGTAGTGAAAAGTGGAACCGCGCGCCCTGCCCGGCTTCAGCCTCGGCCCACACCCGTCCGCCATGGCGAGCAATGATACGCCGCACATTGGCCAGACCGATGCCGTTACCGGGAAATTCGGAGGCCTTGTGCAGGCGCTGGAACACACCGAAAAGCTTGTCTGCGTACTGCATGTCGAAACCGGCACCGTTGTCGGCCACGGTGAATTCGTAGTCACCCTTGTTGCTCTGCTGCACGCTCACCTCGATGTGCGCCACATCACACTGGCCGGTGTACTTGACCGCATTGCCGAGCAGATTCTGCCATACCGTGCGCAACATGTTTTGATCGCAGATCACCATCGGCAGCTGGGCTATTTTCCAGGTGATTTGTCGATCGTGTGCGGCCGTCTCGACCAGCGCACGGGTCTCCTCGACCACCGATTGCATATCCACCGCTTGCAGGCGCAGCGCACCGCGCCCCAGCCGCGAAAAGACCAGCAGATCATCGATCAGCTGGGCCATGCGCTCGGCCGAACCGCCAATCACTTCGAGGTAATGAGCTGCCTTGTCGTCAACATGCTCGCCCAGGTGCTTTTCGAGTTTTCGTGCAAATCCGGCAATGTGTCGCAGCGGGGCCCGAAGGTCATGCGAGACGGAATAGCTGAACGCCTCCAGCTCGCGATTGACGTCGGAAATCTGCACCACCTTGCCTTCCAGCTGGCGGTTCAACTCAACCACCTTTTGCTCGGCCAGCGCACGGATGGTGACGTCACTGACGGTCAGCAATACCGACTCACTCTCGCTGTCCTCCTGATGCAGGCGCCGTGCATTGACCACGACATGGCGCTCGACGTCATCGGCGGTGCGCTGGATCACGTCGAAATCCCACAACTCGCGATCACGCGTCAACACATCGCGCAGGCGCTGCAGCAGCGCCTTGTCTCCCCAGGCGCCATCACCGATCTGTTCCAGTGATTGCGAACCCTGCGCCGGGTCAAGTCCGTACAGCTCGCTGAAGGCAGGATTCACCAGCAAGCTTTTCAGATCCGCGTCGAACAGCGCAATCGGCTCACGCACGGCTTGCACGATCATCTGCGAACGCAACACCGCGCGGCCTTCACGCGTTTCGGCCAGACGCCGACGCCCCACCTGCCGCTCTGAAGTAACCACGATGATGATCAACAGCACGATCTGGGCAAGCGCCGTCAAGGTCAGGACTATCCGACCTTCCCGGATACGTGTTGCCGCCAGCTCCTCGCGTTCGCGCAACAGCCGGCTTTCACTGGCGACGATAGTGGTGACCTGCGTATCAAGGCTGAACAGGTCTTCCGCGTCACTCAGGGCTTGCCTGGCTCCCGCATCATCGCCCTGGCGCAGTCGATCCATGGCCTGATCCATCATCTTGATGTGACCATCGACGCTACTTGTCAGCGTACCGATGAGCATCTGCTGGTCCGAGTTGTCGCGGGTCATGCCATGCAGTTGCTCGATCAATTTCGGCACTACACCGCTGGCGTGCAAGGCGCGCTGGCGTGTGATCTGGCTGTGATCGCCAGTCAACAGCCGGTAGGTTGCCGCTTCGCTGGCATGCACCTCGTGCGTGATCTGATAGGTCAGCGCCTCGATCATCAGCGAATGGGCGACCCACTCGCTCGCCGACTGCGTATCCTTCGAGTTGTTCAGCGTAACCAGATACGGCAGGCCGACGATGATCAGCATCGCCAGCAATAACCCCGCCGTGCGCCAGCGCATCACGCCTCCCATTCTCATGCCTCGTCCAGCATCAGCCAACCCGACATCAGTCATACCAGCCGGCATTCTGGCATGTTTTCCGCTACAGGCCAGCCCAGTGCGCGAGCGTGCCCGACATCGCAGGCACGCGCTGGCAGGCGGTCATTTCGCGTACGAGCTCATCGACGCCGGTCGAGCGCGCGTATCGCTGCCCCAGGTCTTGTTCGGCATGGCCTGCATCTGGAAGTGCAGCTCGCCGCCAGCCACGATTTCAGCATGGCGCAGGTACGTGCGATCCAGCGGTTTGCCGTTGAGCGTGACTTCGCCTACGAACGGGTGCGCATCATCCAGCGGTGAAGCGCTCACAGTGAAGGTGCTTCCGTTCTGCAGATGGATCGACGCACGCGCCACGAAAGGACGCCCGATCGCATACTGGTCACTGCCAGGAGCGACCGGATAGAAGCCCAGCGCGGTGAACACATACCAGGCCGACATCTGACCGAGGTCATCGTTGCCGGCCAGTCCGTCCGGGCGACCGTGGTACTGGCTGTCCATGATCTGCTTCAGTCGTTGCTGGGTTTTCCAAGGTGCGCCGGCGTAGTCGTACAGATACGCGATGTGATGGCTTGGTTCGTTGCCGTGCGCGTACCAGCCGATCAACCCGGTGATGTCCTCGACGTTCTTGAAGTGGCTCGGGTCGACCTTGGCGTCGAACAACTGATCGAGCTTGTCGATGAACTTGGCATCGCCGCCCATGGCGGTGATCAGGCCAGCCACGTCCTGCGGCACATACCAGGAATACTGCCAGGCATTGCCTTCGGTGAAGTCACTGCCGTAGCCCGCTGCGGCCGGATCGAACGGTTCGCGGAACTTGCCATCGGCGAGGCGCGCACGCATGAAACCGGTTTTCGGATCCCAGGCATGGCGCCAGTTGGCTGCGCGTTTTTCAAACGTGGCTGCCACGTCCGTCTTGCCCATCGCCTTGGCCATCTGGGCAAGCGACCAGTCGTCGTAGGCGTACTCCAGCGTTTTCGACGCGCCTTCAGGCTCCTTGTCGATCGGCACGTAGCCAAGCTTCATGTAATCAGTCAGATCGCCGTACGGGCCATACGTCGCGCTGGCGACCATCGCGTCCAGCGCCTTGCCGACATCAAAACCGCGCACGCCCTTGATATACGCATCGGCGATCACCGGCACGGCGTGATAACCGATCATGCACCAGGTCTCCAGCCCCTGGTACGCCCACACCGGCAGGATGCCGAACGGGCTGGCATCGCGCGCGGCAATCAGCGACTGGATGAAATCACTGCTGCGCTTGGGATTGAGCAAGACCATCAATGGCTGCTGCGCGCGATACACATCCCACAGCGACCAGGTGGAATAGAACTCGAAACCCTTGGCGTTATGCACGGCGTGATCAGGACCTCGGTAGTCGCCATTGACGTCCATGCTCAGCGTGGGCGACAGCATCGCGTGGTAAAGAGCCGTATAGAACCGCGTTCGGGCCGCGGCCGGCGCATCGACATCGATCACTGCCAGCGCCTTGTCCCATGCCTGTTTCGCCTGGGCACGACGCGCATCGAAATCCCAGCCGCTGCCGTCCTGTTCGAGATTGGCCAGCGCATTGGCTGCGCTCACCGATGAAATGGCCACCTTTACTTCCAGCGGCTTTTTCAATACACCGAAGTCGAACACGCCAACCAGCGCGCGGCCATTCTGCGCGTCAGCATCCTCGGTCTGGTTGCCCGGACCCTTGAAGCCCTTGTACGCCACATCCTGTTCGCGGTTGTACAACTCGCGCGAGACCATCGGCTGCGAGAACCGCATCGCAAAGCACAACTCCCGCCCCGGCGCCCAACCACGAGTAGTGCGGCAACCAGTGACCGTGCCGTCGTCATGCATGCGCAGCTTCGACCACAGCACCTTGCCAGCGTAGTCGTAGATGCTCGGGCGCAGGTCCAGCAGCACATGCGCCGGCTTGCCCTTGGGGAAGGTGTAGCGATGCCAGCCGATGCGACGGCTGGCAGTGAGTTCGGCGCGCACACCATAGTCACTCAGCGTGACCGCGTAATAGCCGGCCTGCTCCACTTCGCTGTCATGGCTGAAGCGCGAACGATAACCGCTGCCCGGCTTGGCCGGATCACCCGGCTCCAGCTTCACCTCGCCGGCAATCGGCATCACCAGCACGTCGCCCAGATCCGAATGACCGGAACCCGAAAAATGTGTATGCGAGAAACCCATGATGCTGCTGTCGCCGTACTGATAACCGGCGGCCCACTTGTAGGCATGCTTGAAATCCGGCATCGCGGTATCGGGCGAAAGCTGGATCATGCCGAACGGCACCGTGGCACCCGGGAACGTATGGCCGTCTCCGCCGGTACCGATACGCGGGTCGACCGAAGTGGCATGTCCCGCGGCTGCATGCGCGGGCGCGCACATCAGGATTCCCAAGGTCGCGGCAATTAAATAGGCTGGGGCATTACACAGTCGAAAAATCATGCTTATCTCATTGGCAAACCAGGGGGAAAACGGGACGCTAGCACTGTATGCCCCACAAGGCATGTTGCGTCGCGACGTGCCTAACTTCGCCAATATTGTACATTTAGATCGTTCCAATAGATAAATACCCATGGCCAACCCCCCGTCAACACACCGCAAGGTCACCCTCAACGATATTGCCGCAGGCTGCGGCGTGTCGCGCGCCACCGTCTCGCTGGTGCTGCGCGCCAGTCCGCTGGTGAACAAGCTCACCCGCGCCAAGGTGGAGGAGGAAATGCGTCGGCAGGGCTACGTCTACAACCGGGCGGCCGCCAATCTGCGCCAGCGCACATCGTCAAGTATCGCGCTGGTGCTGAACGACCTGGCCAATCCCTTCTTCGCCGAATTTGCCTCGGGCGTGGATGAAGTGCTGGGAGAATCCGGCTACGTCACCCTGCTCGGCTGCACCGGCGAATCGCCCGCGCGCGAGCAGAGCGTGCTCGGCTCGCTGCTTGAACACGGCCCGGCAGGAATCATCCTGTCGCCGGCCGAACACAGCAACGCACATGATGTACTCGCGTCAGTGGGTGACCGCGTACCGTTGCTGCTCTTCAACCGCGAGCTCGATGGCTCTCTGCCGGAATTCGCTCACTGGGATCAGCTGATGCTGGACAACCAGCGCGGCGCCTGCCTGGCGACCGAACACCTGATCGCGCGCGGTCACCAGCGCATCGCATTCTTTGGCGGTCATGGCGACTCCAGTTCATGCCGACAACGCTATGCCGGCTATGTCCAGGCCATGCAGACGGCTGGTTTGCCGATCGACCCACAATGGCGGGTGGAATGTGCGCCGACCCGAGTAGCTGCTGCCCATCGAACCGACAAGCTGTTCGACAGCACACTTTCACCGACCGCCGCGGTTTGCTACAACGATGCAGTAGCGCTGGGTCTGACACTGGGTCTCAATCAACGTGGACTGAGACCCGGAATCGATTTTGCGCTGACCGGCTTCGACGATATCGCCGAGGCCGCCTTGGGGATGCCGCCGTTAACCACGCTGTCTGCCGCACCGCATCAACGCGGCCGGCAGGCTGCGGAAATGGTGCTTCGACGCTTGCAGATGCCACAAGCCGAGAGCCTCCAGACCATCGCACAGGTGGAGTTGGTGGTACGCGAAAGCAGCTGTCCTCCACTCACGAATTGATCTTCCAGGAATCCGCATGGCCTTCAGCACGCAACCTGCGCCTATGAGCGCCGCCCCACCATCACCCCAAGGCGAGCGATACACCTATTTTCCGATGGCGCTCGGCGTGCTGACGGTGATCTTCTTCATGTGGGGCTTTCTCACTTGCCTCAACGACATCCTCATTCCGCACCTGAAATCGATCTTCCAGCTGAGCTACGCCAAGGTCATGCTGGTTCAGTTCACCTTTTTTGGTGCGTACTTTCTGATGGCCGTCCCATCCGGCTGGCTGGTGTCCGCACTGGGCTACAAGAAGGGCATCGTTGCCGGGCTGGCGATCGCCGGCGTGGGTGCGCTGGGTTTCTGGCCGGCAGCCAATCTGCATCTCTATTCCGCTTTTCTGGCCGCGCTGTTCGTGCTGGCCACCGGCATCACCGTGCTGCAGGTGGCGGCCAATCCGTACGTAGCGCTGCTCGGACCGGAACGAACCAGTTCCAGCCGGCTGACGCTGGCGCAGGCGCTGAATTCGTTCGGCACTTTTCTTGCCCCGTGGTTCGGCGGGCTGCTGATTCTCTCCAACGTGGTGAAGAGTCCGGCCGAGCTGGCGGCCATGCCGTCGGCGGACCAGCTGGTGTACCAGACCCAGCAGGCCCAAGCGGTGCAGGGCCCGTACATCGGACTGGCGGTGGTGTTGTTTCTGCTCGCTATCTTCGTGTGGCTGTTTCGTCTGCCGGCTCTCAGCGAGGCGACCGAAAAGGATGATCACGGCCATCACAGCTTCATCGACGTGCTGCGCCACCCGCACGTCCTGTTCGGGGTGATCGGCATCTTCTGCTATGTCGGTGCCGAAGTGTCTCTCGGCAGCTTCATGGTCAACTATCTTTCGATGCCCGATATCGGCCACATGAGCGAGCAGCAGGCCGCCAAGTACGTGTCCTGGTACTGGGGCGGGGCCATGATCGGCCGCTTCATCGGCTCGGCGCTGATGGCCCGGATGTCGCCGCGCAAGCTGCTGACCGGCTTTGCCGCGATCAACGCGCTGCTGGTGTTGACCACCATGCTCAGCAAGGGCGACGTGGCGGTCTACAGCATCATCGCCATCGGCCTGTTCAATTCGATCATGTTCCCGACCATCTTCGCGCTTGGCATCGAGCGGCTCGGCCCGATGACCAGCAAGGCCTCGAGCCTGCTGATCATGGCCATCGTCGGCGGCGCGATCATTCCCTTTCTGCAGGGCTTGCTGGCCGACAGCCTCGGCCTGCAGCATGCATTTTTCCTGCCTTTGCTCTGCTACCTGTACATCGTCTTTTATGGTGCCAGCGGCTCGAAGGTCAGGACAATTTCCGAACACTGATCGAATTTTCCCATGACTCATCGCTCTATCCTCTGCTTTGGTGAAGCACTTATCGACCTGCATGCCGAGCACTTCGACGGCCATGGCTTCGCTACCGCGTTCACACCCTTTGCCGGCGGCGCGCCGGCCAACGTCGCCGTCGCCGCCGCCCGGCTGGGTGGGGCGGCGCGCTTTGCGGGCATGTTGGGACAGGATCGCTTCGGCGACTTTCTGCTCGACAGCCTGCAACGTGCCGGCGTTGGCACCGACGACGTCGTGCGCACCGACGTGGCCAACACGGCGCTCGCCTTCGTCACGCTGGATGCCCAGGGCGAGCGCAGTTTCAATTTCTATCGCGGGCCGTCGGCCGATCTGTTGTTCCGCGCCGACGATTTCCGCACGGACACGTTTCACGATGTCGCGGTGTTTCACGTCTGCTCCAACTCGATGACGGATCAGACGCTGGCTGAAGTCACCCGCGAAGGCATGCAGCTGGCGCACAACGCCGGCGCGTTGGTCAGCTTCGACCTCAATCTTCGCACTGCCCTGTGGCCTGCCGATCTCGATCCGCGCCCGCTGGTGTGGCCGGCACTGCAACTGGCCGATGTGGTCAAGCTCAGCGCCGAGGAGTTCGCATGGCTCGCGGTGGACAGCGAACACGCCGTGCTCGACCGGCTCTGGCAGGGCCGCACCCGGCTGGTCATCATCACCGACGCGGCGGGTCCGATGCGCTGGTTTCATCCCGATGCGGAAGGCGAGTTGCCTAGCTATGCGGTAACCGCCGTGGACAGCACCGCAGCGGGCGATGCCTTTGTCGGTGGCCTGCTTTGCCGACTGGCCGAGCTCGAACCGAAACCTGGCCGGATCGACCGACTGGTGACCGACCTGCCCAGACTGCACGCCACGCTGCGCTTTGCCGCGGCCTGCGGCGCCCTCACCGTGACCCGCCAGGGCTCATTCTCGGCGATGCCTGACACCGCCGAAGTTCTCGATTTCATGGATCAGCACGCTTGAACGATTTCCCGGATTTCCGCTCCGCCGAATTCCTGCGCAGCCACATTGCGCAGACGATGGCTTTTTACCACCCGCATGTGATCGATCCCGCGGGTGGTTTCTTCCAGTATTTCAAGGACGACGGCACGATCTACGATCGCAGCCATCGCCACCTGGTCAGCAGCACCCGCTTTGTTTTCAGTTACGCGATGGCCTGGCTGGAATTCCGCCAGCCCGAATACCTCGACGCGGCGAAGCATGGCCTGCGCTATCTGCGCGAGGTTCATCGCAACGCCGCCAACGGCGGCTACCACTGGACCATTCGCGACGGCAAGCCCGAGGACACTACCCAGCAGGCCTACGGCGTCGCCTTCGTGCTGCTTGCCTATGCCACGGCGGTAAAGGCGGGCATCGACGAGGCAAAGGACTGGATGGACGAAACCTGGGATCTGCTCGAACAGCGCTACTGGGAGGCGAATGCCGGCCTGTACCGCGACGAGGCCGATGCCGATTGGAACTTCAGCGACTACCGCGGCCAGAATGCCAACATGCATATGTGCGAGGCGATGATCGCCGCGTACCAGACCACCCGCGAGTCACGATATCTCGATCGCGCACTCACCCTCGCCGATCACATGACCCGCGCCCAGGCAGCCAAGGCCGACGGTCTGGTGTGGGAGCACTACGATCGCAATTGGCAGATCGACTGGGAGTTCAACAAGGACGATCCGAAGAACCTGTTCAAGCCTTGGGGTTTCCAGCCCGGCCACCAGACCGAATGGGCCAAGCTGCTGCTGATCATGGATCCGCTGCTGCGCGAACGTGGCATCAGCCAGGACTGGCTCATTCCCAAGGCAAAGGATCTTTTCGACCGCGCCCTGAAGCATGCCTGGGATGAAACGAATGGCGGCATCTGCTACGGCTTCGCGCCCGACGGCAGCGTGTGCGATGACGAGAAGTACTTCTGGGTGCAGGCCGAGTCGCTGGCCGCCGCCGCATTGCTCGAGGCACGCACCGGCGACGCCACTTACGCTGACTGGTACGAACGCATCTGGCGCTACAGCTGGCAGCACATGATCGATCATCAGTATGGCGCCTGGTACCGCATCCTCACCCGGGACAACCGCAAGATCGACGACGAGAAGAGTCCGGCCGGCAAGACCGACTACCACACCATGGGCGCCTGCCACGAAGTGCTCGCCCTCGTCGCACGCTGATCGCCTGAAACCGGGTCACCGGGTCCGCCGGCCATTCACCGCACGGGCCCGGAGGCTGGAACAGATCCGTTTTCCACGGTCCATCCCGCGCGGCATCACATGAAGTGATCCGCGCCGAACCCCCACGACCGGAGTCGCGCATGCCCCGCCTTTTCCTTTTCCGCCTGTCCGTTCTCGTGCCACTGCTGCTGGCGACCTCCGCCACCCTGGCCACCGACACCGACTTGCCGGCCGCCTCGGTCAACCCGCTGATCGGCAGCACCAACGGCGGCAACACCTTCCCCGGCCCGATGCTGCCGTTCGGCATGCTGCAGTGGAGCCCGGAGACGACTCGCGGCAAGCACAACCGCACCGCCGCACCAGGCGGCTATGCGTACGATCACCCTCGTGTGCGCGGTTTTGCGCTGACGCATCTGTCTGGCACCGGCTGCGCTGGCGCCAGCGGCGACATCCCGTTCATGCCGATCACCACCGCCGTGACCAGTTCGCCCTCGACCGATGCCACCGACAGCGTCTATGCCAGCAACTTCAGCCACACCGATGAAAACGCGCAGGCCGGCTATTACCAGGTGAAGCTGGCCAACGGCAGCTCGGTGGCGCTGACCGCCGCGATGCGCAGCGGCATGGCCGACATTGACTTCCCCGCCGGCAAGCCGGGCAACCTGCTGATCCGCACCTCCGATTCCGAGGTCGGATCCAGCGATGCCCATGTGCAGGTCGATCCGGCCACGCGCACGGTCACCGGCTCGGTCACCAGCGGCAATTTTTGCGGCTACCTCGCCGAGGCGGACAAGAAGAGCTACTACACGCTGTACTTCGTCGCCGAGTTCGACCAGCCATTCACCCCCGGCGGCACCTGGGTGGACACCCAAGTGCGCAAAGGCACCACCACGGCCAGTGGCGGCACCAGCTACGGCGACAAGGGCTTCTTCCCCAACGGCAAGGGCTCGGGCGCGTGGCTGGATTTCGGTGACAAGGGCGCGAAGGTCGGCGTGCGAGTGGGTATCTCCTACGTCAGCCTGGCCAACGCACGGGCCAATCTGCAAGCGGAAATACCCAGGGACACGACCTTCGCCAGCGTGCACGACAAAGCCACGCAGGCCTGGAACAAGAACCTGGGCCGCATCGCCATCGACGGCGGCACGCCGGATCAGCGCACCACCTTCTACACCGCGCTGTACCACGTGATGATGCACCCCAACGTTTACAGCGACGTCAACGGCCAGTACCGCGGCTTCGACCAGAAGACGCACACGGTCGATGGCAGCCAGAAGATGCAATACGCCAATTTCTCCGGCTGGGACATCTACCGCTCACACCTGCAGTTGGTCACCTGGCTCGACGCCAAGCGCGGCAGCGACATCGCCCAGTCGCTGTACAACCAGGCGCAGCAAAACCACGGCGAGTGGGATCGCTGGACGCACAATTCCGGTGGCACCCACGTGATGAGTGGCGACCCGGCGGTACCCGCGCTGGCCGATATCGTTGCGTTCGGCGGCCACGATTTCGACCTCGAGGGCTCTTACGCCTCGCTGGTGAAGGCCGCTACCGAAGTCACCGCGAATGACCTTTCCGACGCTGGCTGCAACGTCGAGTGCGTGGGCCAGCGCCCCTCGCTCGACCAGTGGCTGAAGCTGCACTACATCGCCAGCAAATCGCACGCCTGGGGCGGCGCCGGCGAAACACTGGAGGACACCACCGCCGACTTCGCGTTGTCCGAACTGGCACGCCGCGTCGGTGACGAGAAGGGCCACGCCCAGTTCCTCACCCGTGCCGGCTACTGGCGCAACCTGTTCAACTCCAGGGCGACGCCGGAGGGCGGCTACATCCAGAACCGCAACGCCGACGGCAGTTGGCCGGCGTTCACCGCCGATACCGACGACGGCTTCGTGGAGGGCAGCGCGGCCGTCTATCTGTGGATGGTCCCATATGACGTGCACGGCCTGTTCGACACGCTTGGCGGCAAGGCCGCCGCGACGAAGCGGCTGGACGCGTTCTTCCACACGCCGGATGGTAAGTGGGCATTGACCAAGGCCGGCCCGCTGCATGCCGAGCTCGACAACGAGCCATCGGTGGCAACGCCCTGGCTGTACGACTACACCGGCCAGCCATGGAAAACCCAGGCAGCCGTGCGCATCGTCACCAACACGATCTGGAAGAACGCGCCGGACGGCATCCCCGGCAACGACGACCTCGGCGAGATGTCGTCCTGGTATGTGTGGGCGACACTGGGCATGTATCCGGAAATCCCCGGCCGCGCCGAACTGCTGCTGGGCAGCCCGCTGTTCCCGCATGCGGTGATTCACGGCAGCGGTGGTGACGTGACCATCGAGGCGTTGGGCGCGTCGACCGGCATGCCGTTCGTGCAGTCGCTCAGCGTGAATGGCAAGACACACAATGCACCGTGGCTGACATCGACCCTGGTCGAGCACGGCGGCACGCTGCATTACACGCTTGGCGCGAAAGCCAATACGCGCTGGGGCGTCGATGATGTGGGCGAGCCGCCGTCGTTCCCGCCCCCGCATGGCTGACCTGCGAGTGACCGCGTAAGGTGGTGGAACGGTCGCGATCGTGCGCCGTTCCACCGTATCTTCTTTCGAGACCGGAAAATCCCCATCCATGACAACATCATCAACGACTCGCCTCGCCGCATCCCTGGCACTGTTGCTGGGCATCACCCTGCCGCTGCACGCCACCGATACGACGAAGGCGGGTTTCCACCCCGCGGAAAGCTTCGCACCGTTCGTGTATCCACAGCCGGCCAATGCCATGCGCGATGCCAGCGGCAAGCCCGGCCCGCTGTTCTGGCAGAACCGCGCCGACTACCAGATCAAGGCGACGCTCGATCCGGCCAGTCGCAAGCTCAGCGGCAGCGAAGTGATCAGCTATACCAACCACAGCCCGGACGCACTCGATGTGATCTGGTTGCAGGTCGAACAGAATCGTTACAGGAAAGACGCCCGCGGCGCCTTCGGCGGCGACAGCTTTCCGACCGAGTTCACCGACGGCGAACACATCCGTTCGGTCGAAGTGGAAGACGCTGCCGGCCATCGGCAAAAGGCACAGTGGCTGATCAGCGATACCCGCATGCAGGTGAGCCTGCCGCAGCCGCTCAAGGCACACGACGGCAAGCTCAAGCTCCACATCAGCTGGGATTACACCGTGCCCGGCGAGTTCGGCGGCCGCACCGACGTCAATGCCAACAGCCAGGGCGACATCTTCGAGATGGCGCAGTGGTATCCGCGCGTCTGTGTCTACGACGACATGCGTGGTTGGGATACGCAGCCCTATCTCAACAGCGAGTTCTACCTCGAATACGGTGATTTCGATTACCGCATCACCGTGCCGTCAAACATGATCGTGGTGGGCTCCGGCGAGCTGCTCAATCCGCAGGACGTATTGACGAAGACCCAGCGCGAGCGACTGGACAAGGCGCGCCACAGCGACGCTACCGTGATGATTCGCAGCGCCGCCGAAGTCACCGACCCGGCCTCGCGCCCGAAAACGGACGGCACGCTGACTTGGCACTTCGCCATGAAGAACACACGCGACGTGGCGTTCGGTGCGTCCAAGGCTTTCATCTGGGATGCCGCGCGCATGAACCTGCCCGATGGCAAGACCGCGCTGGCGATGTCGGCCTATCCGGTGGAAAGCGCGGGCGACAAAGCCTGGGGCGTCGCGACGCAAGACCTGAAGCAATCGGTCGAGTTTTTCTCCAAAACCTACTTCCCCTACCCCTACCCGGTCGCCATCAACGAGGCCGGCACCGCCGGCGGCATGGAATATCCCGGCATCACCTTCGACCACAAGAAAGCCGCCGGTGCGGGCCTGCGCATGCTGATCGCGCACGAGATCGGGCACACCTGGTTTCCGATGATCGTTGGCAGCAACGAACGCCGTGATGCATGGATGGATGAAGGCTTCAACACTTTCGTCGACGTCTACGAAGCCGAAGCTTTCGACGGCGGCAAGTTCGCGCCCAAGCGCGACAGCGAATACGCCCCGGGTAAAGGCACGCCGGCCGAGCAGATCGCCGAGATCCTGAAAGATCCCGATGCACCACCGCCGATGACCCACGCCGACGCGGTGCCGGAGAAGTACCGCCACCCGATCACCTACTTCAAGTCAGCCTTCGGCCTGGTATTGCTGCGCGAAGAGATCATCGGCCCGGAACGTTTCGATCCGGCGTTCCGCCGCTACGTCGCCACCTGGGCGTACAAGCATCCCAGCCCGACCGACTTCTTCCGCTTCATGGACAGCGCCGCGGGTGAGGACCTTGGCTGGTTCTGGAACGGCTGGTTCGAACACAACTGGCAGTTCGACATGGCGGTGCAGAAGATCGCACCCACCGATGGCGACTGGAAGAAGGGCGCTGAGGTCACCGTAGCCAATCTCGACCAGCTGGTGCTGCCGACCACGTTGCAACTGACTTATGCCGATGGCAGCACCAAGGACGTTCGCGTGCCGGTGGAAACCTGGATGCAGCATCACCGCTTCGCCGTACACGTGGACGGCAGCCAGGCGGTCACCACGGCAGTCCTCGACCCGAAGCATGATCTGCCCGACGCGGATCGCGGCAACGACAGCTTGACGGTTAACTAGACCATCGCCGGATCGTATCGGCCCGGAAGCCCGCCGCCTGGCGGGCTTCCGCTTTTCAAGGTCGGAAACAGCCCCTGTGCTGAAGCGCAAGTCACTGGATCCCTTTCGCCGGAATGACGAATGGCACACCGGTGTGCACGAGTTTTGCGGGTTGCCGGAGAGTGCAACCGGGTTGCGTTCTCGTCGGCCTGCCACAACAGATTCAGGCGCAGCCGGCCATTGCGCGAATCAACCGGTTCGCGCCGTGTCGAGGATCCATCTTGGCGGCGATGGAGTACAGGCACGTCGCCGCTCCTCGGGAGAGCGGCGACGTGCGGGTTTCTCAATGCCGGGTCGAGGCGGTGTCGGACGGTCCCAGCCACTCGATCTCGCTCAACGTCACCGGGTTGTCGCCCGTTGGCTTCCAGCGATAGGTGCGGTAGCTGCCAGGATGCTTCACGACGAACGCGCGGGTCTGCCGGCGCCATGCGAAGTGTTCGTCGCTGCGCGTGTCCAGATCGGTCCAGTGCGAACCGTCGGCAGAACCCTGCAGCGTCCAGGCCGACGGATCGGCGCCGGCCTTGGTCGAAGAGGTAAGCGTGTAGATCATCACGCGGCGCGGGTAATCCCGGGTCTTGAGGGTGATACCGGTGACCGGATCGACGAGTGCGAATTCGGTGCCCGAGGTGTTGTCGGTGACCGCATCCGCATTGGCATCTTCGGCGGTGACTTTGCTCATGCCGATGTCCGCCTGATCCAGCAGCGGCGCGGGCGGTGCCGTGCCGGCGGTAAGCGACGGCAGGATCGCATCATCGGTGCTACCCCAGCGGGACGGCTGCGGCCCCATCGTGAAGACGAGATGCGCGCCATCGGCCAGGTCGGCGTGATTCAACCAGGTCTTGTCGTATGGACGTCCATCCAGACGCACACTCTGGATGTAGCGATTGGTGTCGCTCACCCCCGGCGCATCGATCACGATGTGCTTGCCGTTTTCCAGCGCGATATCCATATGCGGGAAGTACGGCGCGCCGATCGCGTAAGTCGGCGTGCCCATGCGTAGCGGGTAGAAACCGGCGGCGCTGAACACGTACCAGGCGGACATCTCGCCGTTGTCCTCATCGCCCGGGTAACCTTGGCCGATCGAGCTGCCCACGTACAGGCGCGACAGCGCATCACGCACCTTGTCCTGGGTTTTCCACGGCTGCCCGGCCAGGTCGTACATGTAGATGATGTGGTGCGAGGGCTGGTTGGAATGTCCGTACTGGCCCATGCGCACGTCGCGCGCCTCGATCATCTCGTGAATCACGCCGCCGTAGTCGCCGGTGCCGAAGCGGCCGTCTTCGTTGAAGAAGCTGTCCAGCTTGCGCGCCAGGCCGGCGCGACCGCCATAGATGTTCGCCAGCCCCAGCCCGTCCTGCACGCCTTCGAAAGCCATGTTCCAGGCATTGGTCTCGGTGTAGTCACCGCCCCAGTCCTTCGGATCGAAGTGCGATGCGTCGGTGCGCCAGGCGCCCTTGGCATCCCGGCCCATGAAGAAGCCGACGGTCGGGTTGAACAAACGTATGGCCTCGCGCGCGCGGTTGGTGAAGTACGACGCATCATCGGCATAGCCGCGATAGTCGTCGCCGGCCACCGGCGTCTGCGCCAGCGCCGCGGCCAGCTGGCCGATGCCGAAGTCGTTGAGGTAGCCGGCCATCGACCACGACAGGCCTTCGTCCACGCTGTCGTCGACATACCCGTTGAACACGGAACGCTCGATGCCCTTGCGGCCGGCACCGGCGATCGGGCTGACCACGGTCGCGTCCTTCAGCGCCGCCTTGTAGAAGCTGCCGACATCGAAGTTGCGAACGCCCTTGAGCCACGCATCGGCAAAGGCGATGTCGGCGCTGGTACCAACCATCAGGTCGGCGTAGCCGGGCGAGGACCAGCGGGCGATCCAGCCGGCGTCGCGGTACTGCTGCACGAAGCCGCCGATCATCTGGCCAGCGAGTGTCGGATAAAGCAGGGTATACGCCGGCCACGCCGTGCGGTAGGTGTCCCACAGACCGTTATTGACGTAGGGCTTGCCCTCGACAATGCGCGCGCCGGTGCGCGCATCCGTGTCCTGGCCGACGGGCGCGGAAAACGGGCTGGCGTAGCGGTAGTCTGGCTGCGCAGCGCTGCCGACGTTCTCGAACGCCTCGTTCGGGAACAGCGACAGCCGGTAGAGGTTGGAATACAGCGCGGTGCGCTCACCCGGGCTGGCGCCGTCCACGTGGATGCGGCCGAGCACGTCGTTCCATTGTTTCTTCGCGCGGGCGCTGACGCTTTCGAGCGTGTCCTCCGGCGCCAGCTCCAGCACCATGTTGTGCTCGGCCTGCGCCACGCTGATCAACGAGGTGGCGATGTGCAGGTTCACCGTCTTGTGCCTGGCGGTGTCGAAGCCGAACCACGCGGCGACATGATCGCGCTTGCCGCCGGTGAGTCGTCCGCTGGCGATGACCGGCTGGTCGACCGTGCCGACGAAGAACATCCGCGTGGCGCCGGTGGACAGGCTGCTCTTCACCTCGCTCCAGCCGCTGAAACGACGGCCGGAGGGATCCAGCGTGATGCTGCCGCGGTCGTCGACGTTGTCGAACAGCAGCTGCGAGGCCTTGCCCGTAAAGGTAAAGCGCATCACCGCGGCATGGTTGGTCGGCGCCATCGCCACGTCGATGCCGTTGTCGAAATGCACGCTGTACGCATGCGCGTGGGCGGTTTCGTGGTCATGGCTGAAACTCAGCGCGCGCTTGTCGCGATCGAGCACCGGCTTGCCGTCGGCCTGCGCCTCGGGCATCACCTGGAAGGTCTGGCGATCGCCCATCCACGGACTCGGCTCGTGCGACAGCGAAAACGCCTCGATGCGCGGTCGATTGTCCGGCCCGTTTTTCTCCTGGTACTGGTACAGCCAGTTGGAGCCGGCCTGGGTCACCGGCGTCCAGAAATTGAACCCGTGCGGCACCGCGGTGGCCGGGTAATTGTTGCCGCGCGAGAAATGGCCGTTGGCGTTGCTGCCGCGACGGGTCTCAACGTAATCGGCCGGTTCGCGCCGGGTGTCCGCGGGGGCCGGGCCGACGTACAGGTCGTCGATCCAGCCCTCGATCGCAGCGGCCGGGCCGTCATGATCGAGCGCGATGGCGACAATACGGCGGCCGGCGGCGATCGTGCCGAGGTCCACCGTGACACGGTTCCACTGGTCGGGATAGAGCACGCGGCCCTCGCCCTGGCCGCGGGCAGATGCGGCGACGCGGTGCTGGTCGCGCGCGCCGCGGGTACGCAGTTGGGTACCGTCGTCAAAGATCAGATCGACGGCGACGTAGTTGGACGGGTTGCGCAGGTCGCCTTCCACTCGCTGCGGAAAGATCAGGTACGAAAGCTGACTGTCGGCCTGCACCGGAAGGTTCATGCTGAACAGGCGATGCGACTGCATGCCACCGGCCGTGCCCTGGTAGTGCAGTGCATGCAGCCCGCTGAACCCCACGCCGGGTTTGGCGGTGAGCACGTGCCCCTTGTCCGGCCCATTGCCCACGCCGACCTTGAAGCCCGTCGAGGCACCGGATGACGGCACCGCCTCGCCGGGCTCGAACGAGCTGGCGAATGCCTTGGGCGCATCTTGCGCTGAAACTGTCGCAGCGCCACCGGCGCAGCCCATGGCCAGCGCAATCGCGATGGCATGCCTCACGGCCTTGTTCATTCTTGCCCCTTGCCTTTCGTTATCGTTGTTGAATACCGATTCGCCCAAAGAGCCCGCGCGCTGATCCTCCAGCCACCCGTTTCACTGCGAACGTACCAACGGCGTCGTACCGACGCCGCCATCCATCGATTTAAATCGATCTAAATGACGACTGTCAAATGCCAGCGAGAGACGTCTGACCGCTGATGGCGTTGCCTGCCCCACCTTTCGCAAGCACGGAAAAATTCGTCATGCGGCTTGCCCGCAGCGCAGCGCCAGTTCTACTTCCGCCCCACGAAAAGCTTCGCACCGTTCGCGTATCCACAGCCGGCCAACACCATGCGCGGCGCCAGCGGCAAGCCCGGCCCGCTGTTCTGGCAGAGCCGTGCCGATCACGCTGCAGCTGACTTATGCCGATGGCAGCACCAAGGACGTTCGCGTGCCGCTGGAAACCTGGATTCAGCACCACCGTTTCGCCGTGTACGTGGATGGCAGCCAGGCGGTCACCTCGGTCGTGCCCGATCCGGAACACAAGCCGCCCGATGCAGGCCGCAGCAACGATCGCGTGACGGTGAGGCAAGCCTTTGCGCAACGCACCGACAAAGGTCTGCCTCTCGGCAGGCCTTTGGTTTGAAGCGCAGCTGTCCCTTGTTCACATCCCGCACTGACACTCAAGAGCCGGCGGACAATGTCCGCGCTGCGGTCGCCGCGGCGTAAGGCGGGCACTGCCCGCCGGCTCTTGCCACGATGAATAATTGAAATCCGATCCACAGACAGCGGCAGGTAGCAGATGCTCGCCAATCATTCCGGACGGCGGTGCGTTTTGGCCGGGATAACGAGATTCCATGTTTATGCGAGGCTCCTGTTGCGGTAGGCACGCCAACAAATGCAAACCTAACGCCCACAGACGTAGCACCATCGCTTCGCTACGCTTGACTCTGTTGATGATCCAGCCGGGCCCACCATGACCACTCACGATAACCCCCTCCGCATCGGCCTGATCGGCTACGGCTACGCTGGCAAGACCTTTCATGCGCCGCTGATTGGCGCCACGCCGGGACTTCAGCTCACTGCCGTTGCATCCCGCGATGCCGAAAAAGTGCACGCCGACCTCCCGCACACACGGGTGATCGACCATCCGCAGTCGCTCATCCATGACGCCGGCATCGATGTCGTAGTCATCGCCACCCCGAACGACACGCATGCGCCGCTGGCCAGCGACGCGCTGCGCGCCGGCAAGCACGTGGTGCTGGACAAGCCGATGGCACTGAACCTCACCGAAGCGCGCCACCTGGTCACGCTCGCCGAAGCCTCGTCCGGCCAGCTCTCGGTATTCCACAACCGCCGCTGGGACAGCGACTATCTCGCGGTGAAGCAGGCTATCGCCAGCGGCGCCATCGGCGAGGTCGCCCATTTCGAGTCGCATATCGACCGCTTCCGCCCCGCTGTTCGCGACCGCTGGCGTGAATCCGCCGGACCCGGCGCCGGCATCTGGTACGACCTGGGCCCACACCTGATCGACCAGGCATTGCAGCTGTTCGGCCTGCCGCAACGGGTGCAGGCGCATTTGGCGATTGCCCGCGACGCCGGCCTCGCCGACGACTGGGCGCACGTACGGCTCGATTACGGTGCGCGGCAGGTGATCCTGCACGCCAGCATGCTGGTGGCCGGCGGTGCCCGGCGCTTCGTGGTGCACGGCGACCGCGGCAGCCTGATCAAGACGCGCGCCGACCCGCAGGAAGCCCAGCTGCTCGCGGGCATGACGCCCGGCAGCGACGGCTGGGGCCACGATCCGGATCCACTCCGGCTGATCAACGGCGAAGGCATCGAACGGCGCATGCCCGCGCCAGTGGGCGACCAGCGCCAGTACTACATGCAACTGCGCGACGCGATACGCGACGACGGCGCAACGCCGGTCAGCGCGATCGAGGCGCTCGCCGTGATGGCGGTGCTGGAAGCGGGATTCGAATCGTCGCGTGACGGATGCGCGGTGGCGCCGCCGTTGACTGAAGCGGAGCGGGCAGGCTGGCCGTGAACCGTCAGGTGCGCAACAACGGACCGGGATCGCTGATACCCGGCGTGCCATCCTCCAGATGACCGGCAAAGCGGCGCTGGTAACCGGCCACGCCGTCAATCGTGACCGTCAGGTCGTACCAGCCCTGGCTCGCGGCAAGTTGGCATACCAGTTCGGTGCTGCTTAGCGGCGGGATGTCCCGGCGCTGTGGCGCGTCGCTCGCATAGGCATTGCCAACCTGCACGGTCACCGCATCGACGCCGGCGTTGTGCAGTTGCACGCGTAGCTGTCGTCCACCCGCGACCTGCCCCACGCTCACCTCGACCCGGGTCTGGCGGTCGCCGCGCGCCCGCGCCAAATAACCATTCGCGCCGTACACGGCAAGGTCGTAGGCAATCGGGGCTTCACGCATGGGCCAGCCATCGCTCAGCGATTCGCCCACCGCCACGGTGTAGCGCCGCGGAGCGTCAGCCGGCGCGGTGCCGTCGTAGACGTAGAACCACGCACCGGCCGCACCGTCGTTGGCGAACTCCAGCCGCACCAGCGCATCGCCCACGTGCGGATCTACGCGCCACGCATACGGCAGTGCGCGAGCCGGACGCACGCCGGGCTCCTGCACCGGCATGCATTCGTCCACGGGCACACTGATCGGCACGACGGCACCGTGATGATGCGCCGGTGGCTGGAACTGCGGCAGCTCGCGAACACCTTTACCGGCGAAATCGAACGCACTGGTGAGATCGCCGCAGACCGAGCGGCGCCACGCGCTGATGTTCGGCTCATGCACGCCGAAGCGTGCTTCGAGGAAGCGCAGTACCGAGGTGTGGTCGAAGGTCTGCGAGCAGACCCAGCCACCGGCGGTCCATGGCGATACCACGATCATCGGCACGCGCACGCCGAGCCCGATCGGCTGGCGTCCGCCCGGGTCGGCGCCGGGCACCAGCGGATGGATCATGGACGTATGGACGTCCAGATCGAAGATCTCGTCCTGCAGGCTGTCGACCAGCGACGGCGAGACCATGCCCTGTGCGCCTGGCGCACTGTCCAGTGGCGGCATCGGCGGCACCACGTGATCGAACAGACCGTCGTTCTCGTCGTAGTTGAGGAACAGCACCGTGCGACTCCATACCTCAGGATCAGCGGTAAGCGCCTCGAGCACGCGGTTGATGTAGTACGCGCCATCCACGTGCGAGGCATCCGGATGCTCGCAATACTTGAACGGCGCCACGATCCAGCTCACCTGCGGCAGGCGGTCATGCAACACGTCCTCGCGCAGCTCGGCCAGACTGTGGTTGCTGACGCCCTTGCGCACCAGCGGACCATGTGGATCGGCGCCTTCGGCCAGCTGGTATTGCGCGAAGAATTCCAGCGAATTGTCGGTGTAGTTGTCAGTCGGCGAGCCGGGATCACCGGTGCCGCCCTGGTACAGCTTCCATGACACGCCGGCCTGTTCCAGCCGCTCCGGGTAAGTGGTCCAGCTGTAGCCGTTGACCTTGCCACGCTCCTCCAGTCCGGGCCCGTTGCGCCGCGGCCCCATCACGTTGCGCGGGTCGGATGTACCGGACCAAAGATAGATGCGGTTAATCGCAGTGTCCGCGTGCGCCGAGCTGAAATAGCTGTCACAGACGGTGAACGCCTCGGCCAAGGCGAAGTGGAAGGCCAGATCCTCGCGCTTCAGGTAACCCATGGTGAGCACGTCCTGCTTTTGCGTCACCCAGTCGTTCCAGCGCCCGTGGTTCCAGGCCTGGTGGCCGGTGCTCCAGCTGTGGTCGGTACCGTCCTGCTGGTCGCCGGTGCGGCGCGTGTCGATATGAAACGGCCACACGTAGGGGGCATTGGGGGCTACGCCACGGGCATGAAATGTCGGCGTGCGCACGCGCGCGTTCGGTTGCTGCCAGACGCTGTGTCCGTTCGGCCATTGCAACGGCCGCGGGTCGCCGAAGCCACGTACACCGCGCATGCTGCCGAAGTAATGGTCGAACGAGCGGTTCTCCTGCATCAGGATCACCACGTGCTGGACATCCTGGATGGTGCCTGTGCGGCGGGCCGGCGCAATGCGACGAGCCCGCTCCACGCTGGCCGGCAGAGTGCAACCCGCCACGGTGGCACCCAATGCCGCTCCGCTCAGTTGCAGAAAGCGGCGGCGATCCATCGGATTCATGCAATCGCCCCGCCGCCACCGGGGATGGCAGCCATCGACCAGGCAACAGTTGCGGGCGGCCATGGCGTCCGGGATAGCGGCGACCTCATTGCCATCGGACCGAATCCCGCACGAATACGCTTGCGCATGGGGCTGATCTTCCTTTCTACTATGAATTGGATCGATCTAAATTGTAGCCCATCCCCCTTCTGGAGTTGCCTCATGCACCGCCTGACCCTGCTACCGCGTGCAGCACTTGCCGCCGCTCTTGTTGCTGCGTGTTACAGCAGCGTCCATGCCCAATCCACCGATGGCAGCATCGTGGGCCAGGCCCCCGTCGTCAGTGGCGAAACGGTTCTTATCCAGGGGAGCAATGGCATCAGCCGGGAAGTTCCGGTTGACGGTCGCGGCCGTTACATCGCCAAGGCGCTGCCGCTGGCCACCTATACCGTGAGCCTGCGCCAGGATGGCAAGACCATCGACTCGCGCAACGGGGTGACGCTGCGCGTAGGCGTCGCTACCGACGTATCGTTCAAGGCGGCCGCATCAACAACCGCCGGCACCACCGATCTTGGCGCGGTCTCGGTTTCCGCCACTGCCACACCCCCGATCGATGTGGCCCAGGCCAACACCAGTACCGTGATCACTGCCCAGGACATGGCCCGGCTGCCGCTGGCGCATTCAGCCGAAGCCGTGGCACTGCTGGCGCCCGGCGTTTCGCCCGGCAGCAGCTATTTCAGTGGCCCCACCGGCAACCGCCTGGTTTCCTTTGCCGGCTCGGCCGTGACCGAGAATGCCTATTACATCAACGGCCTCAATACCACCGACCCGCTAAGCGGTTTCGGCGGCATCTCGCTGCCGTATGGCGCGGTTGATCAACAGGAGGTGCTCAGTGGCGGTTACTCGGCACGCTTCGGCCGTTCCGATGGTGGCGTGATCAGCCAGGTTGGCAAGCGCGGCACCAATGAGTGGCACTTCGGTGCCCAAGTGTTGTGGGAACCGGCGTTTGCGCGCTCGGAAGCGCATGACATCTACCACGTCAATGGCAATCTCGCCGGGCAGATCTACCTGCGCAATCACGAGAACTCCTCGTGGACGACCACCGCCGATGCCTATGCAGGCGGCCCACTGATCAAGGACCGGCTGTATCTCTTCGTCGCCGCGGAAGCCGAACGTCAGAACGAGGACACGCTCAGTGACAACACCTCGACCCAAACCAAGACCGAGGCCACCCTCAAGGATCCCAAGGGCTACGTCAAGCTCGACTGGAACATCAACGACGCCAACATCCTCGAACTGACCGGCGTCACCCAGACGCATCGTTACGAGGCGTCCAACTACGACTACGACTACGACACCGACCGCAGCGGCGACTACATCGGCAAAGCCACCACCACCAAGACGTCGGCGGGCATCTACGTCGGCAAGTACACCAGCTACATCACCGACGACCTGACCTTCACCGCGATGTACGGCAAGTCGGCCATGACCTATTACTCCGAGCCGCCGCAATCCGGGGTGGATGGGCCGATCATCCGTGGCGCCGATCAACAGAACCCCGCCTATATCGGCGACATGCCGCGCACCAACGGGCAGACCATCGACGTGGTCGACAACCCGGCGCACCAAGCCCGCACCAGCAATCTGCGACTGGACCTGAACTACAAAATCGGCGATCACTCGATCACCGCCGGCATCGACAACCAGGATTCGCACGACATCGACGATGGCGCAACCATCGGCGGCGCCGGCTACGAGCTGTGGTACGCCCATGGTGATGCCGGCAAAAACCTCAGCGATTCACCCTTCGTCGACGCCCCGGGCAATTACCCCGGCGGTGAAGAGGGCTATTACGGCTATATCCGCCACTATTCCAACTCGGCCACGGTCCAGGTCAAACAGCGTGCCCAATACATTGAGGACAACTGGCAGGCGACTGACCGCCTGCTGATCCTGCTCGGCCTGCGCAACGACCAGTTCACCAACTACAACCCGCAGAGCCAGCCCTACCTGCGCCTGACCAAGCCGCAGTGGGCTCCCCGCCTGGGCTTCAGCTGGGACGTGAACGGTGACGCCAGCCTGAAGATATACGGCAACGCAGGCCGCTACTTCCTCGCCATGCCGGCCAGCGTGGCGTTGCGCACGGCTGCCGGATCGATCGCCACCAATCAGTACTTCACCTATACCGGCATCGATGCCAACGGCCTGCCCACCGGCGTCAGTTACATCGACTCGTCCACCGGTGGCGCGGTATCGCCCAATGGGGAATACGGCCAGGCGCCCGATCCCAAGACAGTGAGCTCGAAGAACATCCGCTCCGAATCGCAGGACGAGTACATCCTCGGTTTCGACCAGCAGATCAACCCGGCGCTGGTATGGGGCATGAAGGGTACGGTGCGCAAGCTGCGCAACGCGCTGGATGACATCTGTGACAACGGCGCGATCAAGGACGCCGCCACCGCGCAAGGCATCGACCTGGCCAACGTCACCGTCGGCAGTTGCTACCTGTCCAATCCAGGCCGCAACAACGTCTACCAGTTGGCCTCCTCCGAGGGCGGCTATGCCAATGTCACCGTCAGCAACGACGACTTCGGCTTCACCCAGCTCAAGCGCAACTACTACGGCCTGAATGCCTACATCTCGCATCCGTTCGACGGCAAATGGTCAGGCCGGATCGATTACCTGTACTCGCGCAGCTACGGCAACACCGAAGGCCAGGTGCGCTCGGACGTGGGGCAGCAATCGGTTTCCGCCTCGCGTGACTGGGACTACGCCACCTTGATGGAGTACGCCAACGGCTACCTGCCCAACGACCGCCAGCACCAGCTGAAAGCCTATGGCTCCTACCAGCTCACCGACGAATGGATGCTCTCGGCCAACATCCTGATCCAGTCCGGCACGCCCAAGACCTGCCTGGGTCGGTATGGCGCCGATGAAAGCGACCCCTCCGGTTACGGCAGCTACTACCACTATTGTGGCGGCCAGCCGACGCGGCCGGGCGACAAGGGTCGCAATCCGTGGCAGGAACTGGTCAGCTTGAGTGCCGAGTACCGCCCACTGTGGGCCGACAAGAAGCTCGGCTTCAACGCGATGGTCTACAACGTGTTCGACCAGACCCGACCGGAGCAGATCAGCCCGGTTTACGGCACCACGGCCGCAGTGGATAGCGGCTATCAGATGCCGCAGTTCTACACCACGCCGCGCTACTTCCGCTTCGGAGTCACCTACGACTTCTGATGATGGCGCACGCAGCGGCCCGGCGCCGGGCCGCTGCGGTTTCAACCCAAAGGCGCCAGCATGGCGGCGCCTGATGATGCCCAAGGCCTACTGATGTCCGCATGCTTTCGCTCCTTCGCCCACAGCCTGCTGCTCGCAGGCATGGCTGCGCTCACCCTGCCCGCCACTGCGCAGAGCCAGTATTCGTCCCTGCCGAACGAAACCCCGGCGCAGTTCCATCCGGTGCGCCACGACGAATACATCCGCCGCAGTGCCGAGATACCCATGCGCGACGGCACCACGCTGCATGCACAGATCGTGATTCCGAAGGGCGCCGCGCACGCCGGCATCCTGCTCACGGTGACGCCGTACAGCGCCGACAGCATGACCCATCGTGCCGACAGTCCGCACATGGACGAGGTCATCAACGGCTATGACACCCCGGCCGACATCGTCGTGCAGGACGGCTACATCCGCGTGGTGGTCGACGTACGCGGCAAGTACGGTTCCAAGGGTGATTTCGTGATGAACCGGCCACTGCGCGGTCCGCTCAACGACACGCCGGTGGACGACGCAACCGACATCTACGACACCGTCGACTGGCTGGTCAAGCACGTGCCGGAAAGCAACGGCAAGGTCGGGATCCTGGGTATTTCGTATGACGGCTACGAGGCGTTGATGGGCATGGTCCATCCGCACCCGGCGCTCAAGGTGACCGTGCCGATCAACCCGATGGTCGACGGCTGGATGGGCGACGACTGGTTCCACAACGGCGCGTTTCGCCAGCAGATGCTGCCGTACATCTACGGCCAGGCTGCCGGGCGCTCCAACGACTATCCGTGGTGGTCGGGCGATCGCGACGACTACGCGCTGTATCTCAAGGCCGGTTCGGCCGGCGATCTCGCCAGCGCCCGCGGCATGGATCAGCTCGGGTTCTGGCGCAAGCTGGTGGCGCATCCGGCCTACGACGCCTTCTGGCAGGGCCAGGCCGTGGACAAGCTGCTGGCGAAGGAGCCACTGGCCATCCCCACCATGCTGGTACACAGCCTATGGGACGAAGAGGACATCTACGGCGACATGGCCGTCTATCGCGCACTGAAGGACAAACCTTCGGCGAATGGCCGACTGTTTCTGGTGCTTGGCCCGTGGCGTCACGCCAAGACGTGGGAAGCGGCGCCGGACATTGGTGCGATTCGCCTTGGCGGCGATACCGGCACCTGGTTCCGCCAGCGCATCCTGCGCCCGTTCCTGGCGCAGTACCTGAAAGACGATGCGCCGAAAGCCGACATCGCGCCGGTCAACGCGTTTGTCACCGGCGCCAACCACTGGGAAACACTCGACACCTGGCCCAGCGGCTGCATGCATGGCTGCAAGCCGACGATGAAACCCTTGTACCTGCATGCCGATGGCGGCCTGGGTTTCACGCCACCGCAGGCTGAGGGTGACGGTTTCGATGCCTACGTGTCCGATCCGGCCAAGCCGGTGCCATACCGCGTATTGCCGATCCAGCCGTGGAGCCACGGCCGCCCGGATCAGACCGATTCATGGCCCGAATGGCTGGTCGACGACCAGCGCCAATTCGCCACCCGCACCGACGTGCTCACCTACGTCTCTGCCCCGCTCACCGAGCCCTTGAAGATCAGTGGCGAACCGGCCGTTCACCTCACCGCCTCCACCAGCGGTACCGATAGCGACTGGGTGGTGAAGCTGATCGACGTCTATCCGGACGAGGTGCGCGAACAGCCGTCGATGGGTCAGTACCAGCTGCCGGTGGCGATGGATATCTTCCGCGGACGCTACCGCCGCAGCTTGTCGAAGCCCGAGGCGATCGCGCCGAACCAGCCGCTGCCGTACCGCTTCGACCTGCCCACCAGCAATCATGTATTCGCACCGGGACACCGGCTGATGGTGCAGATCCAGTCCAGCTGGTTCCCGCTGTACGACCGCAATCCGCAAACCTTCGTGCCGAACATCTTCCTGGCCCAGCCGGGCGACTACCGCAAGGCCACCCAGACCGTCTACCACACGCCAGGCCAGGCCAGCTTCATCGATCTGCCGGTGGTTCCGGCGAAAGACACGCCATGATCCACGCGCGCTGCAAGATCCTGCTGCTGGCCAGCCTGACCGCACTGGCAGCGGCCGCTTCGGCGGATGCGCGACAAACCGTCCATCACACGATCGGCTACGACCGCTATTCGATGAACATCGACGGCAAGCGGCTGATCGTGTGGTCCGGCGAGTTCCACTACTGGCGGCTGCCCAGCCCGGACCTGTGGCGCGACGTTTTGCAGAAGATGAAGGCCGGCGGCTATAACGCCGTCTCCATCTATTTCAACTGGGGCTATCACTCGCCACGACGCGGCTTGTACGACTTCACTGGCATCCGCGACGTCGATCGCCTGCTCGACATGGCGGCCGAGGCAGGCATCTACGTGATCGCGCGGCCGGGTCCGTACGTCAACGCCGAGACCGATGGCGGCGGACTGCCGGCATGGCTGGCCACCGAAGCGGGCAAGCCACGCTCGACCGCCGCCGACTACACCGCCGCCTACCGCGAGTGGATGACGCGGATCGATGCGATCCTCGCCCGCCACCAACTCACCAACGGCACCGGCACGGTGATCCTCTACCAGATCGAGAACGAGCTGTACGAGCAATCGCCGGACAGCCAGCGCTACATGCTTGCGCTGCAGCAACAGGCCCGTGCGGACGGCATCACCGTACCGCTCATGGGCAACCACAATGCCGGTTTCCAGGGTACGCCTGGTGCAGTGGAACTCCCCGGCTACGACACCTATCCCCAGGGCTTCGACTGTTCCCACCCACACCAGTGGCGCGGTTTCTATGCCTACCGTGACGAGCGCAAGGCGCTGACGAAGTCGCCGCTGTTCTTCCCCGAATACCAGGGTGGCGCGTTCGACACCTGGGGCGGCGCCGGCTATGACCGTTGCCGCGAGCTCACCGGGGCGCCGTTCGAGCGGGTGTTCTACGAATCGAGCCTGGCCACCGGTTCGACCATGATGAATTTCTACATGACCTATGGCGGCACCAACTGGGGCTGGCTGGCCTCGCCGGGCGTGTACACCTCTTACGACTACGCCGCGCCGATCAACGAAAGCCGTGTGCTCACGCCCAAATACGATCAGCAGAAACGACTCGGCTACCTGTTGCTCAGTGTGCCCCCACTCGCCAAAACCGACGCATTTTCAGCGGTGGCACCGGACAATTCCGCACTGCATATGGAAGGCCGGATCAACCCGGACGATGGCACGCGCTTCTATTTTCTGCGCCACACCGATGTCACCTCCACCGCCAACGACCACACCCACGTGCAGATCGATCTGGCCAACCCGACGGGCGTGGGCACGCATCGCGTCAGCGTGCCGCAGCAACCGGATACCTCGCTGCGCATCAATGGCCGAGATGCCAAAATCCTGCTCGCCGGCTATCGTTTCGGCGCGCAGCAACTGCTCTATTCCACCTCCGACTGGCTCACCTCAGTCAGCGGCAACGTGCGTGACGTGGCCGTAATCTACGGCCGCGACGGCGACGATGGCGAAACCGTGCTGCGCTATGCGCACGAGCCGAAGGTCCAGGTGCTCGACGGCACAGTCACTCGCCATCGGGACGAGGCCATGCATACGTTGCGGCTGAACTACCGCCACAACGGGTTGGCCAGGGTCAGCATCAACGATGGTCAACACACGCTGCTGCTGCTGATCGGTGACGACGCCAGCGCCGCGCGCTTCTGGCAACTCGATGCGGCAGGCGGACCGGTGCTCGCCTACGGCCCCTATCTCGTTCGCACGGCGGCAATCGCGCAGGGTGAGCTGACACTCACCGGCGACACGGCGCAGTCCGGTCCGCTGGAAGTTTTCGCCCCCTCTGGCATCAACAGCGTACGCTGGAACGGCAAGACCCTTGCCACCCACGCCACGCCCTCGGCGAGCCTCGCCGCGACCCTGCCCGGCCCGGTGCCCGTCAACCTGCCCGCACTCATGCACTGGCTTCGCCATGCCGGATCACCCGAGATCGCGCCAGCCTTCGACGACACCAGCTGGCGCACCGCCGACCTCACGCATACCACCAACCCGTTCTGGGATGGCCGCATGCCCATCCTCGATGCCGACAACTACGGTTTTCACCATGGCGACGTGTGGTATCGCGGTCACTTCACCGCGAAAGGCACCGAACGCAACCTGCTGCTCGACACGCGTACCGGCATCCATGATGGCAACAACGGCGTAGCCAGCGTCTGGCTCAATGGCCACTGGCTCGACACCCGCGAAGGCGGACCGACCAAGCTACCGATCGATTCAGCCATGCTCAAGCCCGGCAAGGACAATGTGATCGCGGTGCTGGTGGCCAACATGGGCCACAACCAGGAAGGCCACAGCGGCGACTCGCAGGAGCCGCGCGGCCTTGTCGCCGGGTCGTTCAACGGCCCGCTCACGCCGATCGCATGGAAGATCCAGGGCAATCGCGGCGGCGAAGCCGGCGCCGATCCAGTACGCGGGCCGATGAACGACGGCGGCCTCTACGGCGAGCGCATGGGCTGGTCGCTACCCGGCGCACCGGACGCCGGTTGGACACAAACCGCATTGCCCGACACCGTCGACCAGCCTGGCGTGCAGTGGTATCGCACCAACGTGTCGCTCGACCTTCCCGCAGGTCAGGACGTTCCCGTTGCACTGAAGATCGATGACGATCCTGATCGCCATTACCGCGCCCTGATCTTCGTCAACGGCTGGCAGATGGGCCGTTACCTCAACGACAAAGGGCCCCAGCATATTTTCCCTATTCCCACCGGCGTGCTGAATCCGCACGGCAGCAATACAGTAGCAATCGCGGTATGGAACACCCGCGACAAAGGCGGCCTTGGCCACGTGTCGCTAATCAGCCAGGGAAACCTGCTCAGCCCGCTCGCCGTGAAAATGAATCCAGTGCCGCCGTACAAGCGCAAGACTTTTACGCCATAACCATCATCGCAGTCACTCCTGAAGTGTCCGCCTGTCGTTACAGCAATTGCTGACAGCGATTGCACGGCACTCACCGCACTCTCATCTGACGACTGGAACAAGGATGCTTGTTGGCATCCGTTCCCGGAGGGCGCGTTCAGGTCGTCTGGCAGCGGTCGCCGCTCCCGGCCCGCAGCATAGTCATGCCGCGTGCTCTTCCAGCGAAGAGATGCGCCCTCGGCTACCAGCTGAAATCGGCGACAACGGGAAAATGATCGGACGGATAGATCTTGCCGTCATGCGTGGTGATCGTGCGCACGTCATCGGCTTTCACGCCGCGGTAGAGAATCCAGTCGATGCGCTTGTCAGCATGACCGGTGAAGTCGTGGAAAGTGGAGGCCGGGCCTTCGTGCCGAACCGCCGATATCCGTGCATCTTGGAGGTCTTTGGTCAAATCGGCATGCGCCACGCTGTCGGGCGTTGCATTGAAGTCACCGGTAAGGATGAACGGCATGTCGCCCGGCAACTGTGCCAGACGCTTCCGGATTTCCGCAGCGCATCGTTGGCGAATCGCATCGGCCTGCTCGCCGTCCTGATAGGGGAAGTGTGTGTCGTAGTAGTAAAATTTTTCGCCGCTGCGCCGATCCTGGAATTGCGCCCAGGTAACCATCCGCGGCAGCGGTTGGCCGAAGCTCATGCTGCCGGGCTTGTCTGGCGTATCCGAGAACCAGAAGTTGCCGGACGAGAGCACTTTCAGGCGCGCCTTGTCATAGAACACGCCCATGTGTTCGTTGTCGTTCTCGTTGATCTCGTTGCCGTTGCGGCCCGCGCCGAACCACGTGTAGCCGGGAAGGTGCTGTTGCAGGTATTCAGCCTGTGGCGAGAGCAGCTCCTGCGTGCCAAGGATATCGGGATGTTCTTTCTGGATGACCCTGACCATCAGGTCGCGGCGATGGGGCCATGCGTTGATACCGTCATCCGCGGCGCCGTAACGCACATTGAAGGTCATGACGCGAAGATCGTGCGCGCCGGATGATGAGGCAGCACTGGCCATGCTGCTGGCAAACGCGAGGCTGGAAATCAGGAAAATCTTTGGCAGCAGACGCATGGTGCGGCTCCTTGGTAGGCAACGGAAGGGGATCGGGTGACGTCCTTGTCTGCCCCGGATCCCTCGATTGATCAATGGCTGGCGGCTTTCCGCGCCGACATCGAAGGAGGTGCATCCGCCGGATCGGCTCCCCACGTCTTGTTCGGTTGCGGCCCCATCGTCAGCACCATCGTGGCACCGTTGACGATGTCCGACTCGCTGAACCAAGGCTTGGTCCACGGCTTGCCGTTGAGCGTCGCCGACTGGATGTATTTGTTGGTGGCCGAGTTGTTGCGCGCGATGATTTTGAAGACCTTGCCGTTACCCATCTGCAGGCGGACCGTGTCGAAGATCGGGCTGCCGATGATGTAGTCGGGGCTGGACGGATCGACGGGATAGAAGCCCATCGCGCTGAGCACGTACCACGAGGATGTCGAACCCTGGTCGTCCATGCCGGGATAGCCGTAACCACTGGCATCGCTGCCGTACAACTCGGCGAGTATGCGACGCGACAGTGCCTGGGTTTTCCACGGCTGGCCACTCCAGGCATACAGATACGCCGCCTGCTGGTCGGGCTGGTTGCCTTGCACGTATTGCCCGATCACGCCGGTGCAGTCGCGGCAGACACCCTTGGGCTGGTACGGGGTCGAAAAGAATGTATCGAGCTTGGCGTTGAACGCGTCACGTCCGCCGAGCAGATCGACCAGGCCCTGCACATCGTGCGGAACCAGCCACAGCGTGGACCAGCCGGAGCCTTCCTTCGACATGAAGTTGTAGTAGGGCTCGCGGGGATCAAATGGCGAAATCCACTTGCCGTCGGCGGTCTTGCCGCGCATGAAGCCCACCGACGGATCGAACACGTTGCGGTAGTTCGACGCACGCTGCATGAACATCTTCGCGTCATCGGCCTTGCCGAGCCGGCGGGCGATATCGGCCAGCGCATGGTCGTCCCAGGCGTATTCCTGGGTGGTGGCCACGCCCGCCTTGCCACCGGCATAAGGCGGACTGGGGTTGCCCTCGGGAACGATGTCGGCGATCCAGCCATTCTTTTCGTACTCGGCCAGGTAGCCGCGCGGCCCCTTGGGGTCGGTCGCATTCTTGCGCAGGTAGGTATAGGCGGCGGCGTAATCGAATGGAATGCCGCGCTGCCATGCACCGTCGTAGAGGAATGCTGCATGGTCACCATGGAATGAGGTGTTCATGTAGCCGCGTTCGCGCGCCATCTCCAGCTCGGAGCGCATGATGTCCTGCACCACCTTCGGCTCGAGCAGCATCAGCAGCGTGATCTGGTTGCGGCCCGTATCCCAGAACGGCACCGGCCCATAGCGATCGTAGTCGGCGACCTGGTCCTTGCCGTTGGTATCGGTAAAGTGTTCGCCCTTGCGTGCAAGCAGCCGTGGGCTGGCGAAAGAGTGATACAGCGTCGAGTAGAACAGCATGCGCTGTTTCGACGTACCGCCAGTCACCTGGACGCGGTCGAACAGCTTCTCCCAGGCTGCACGCGCCTGGGCGTGCACGCGGGCAAAATCGCCATCGGGATCCTCATCGTGCAGCTTCTGCTCTGCCGCGGCAGCCGTGTCGCCATGGGCGATCTTTACCAGCACCTGCTCGCCTGCCTGGGTATCGAAGGTGACATAGGCACCTGCAAAGCTGCCGGATACCTTGCGTCGGTCGGCTTGAACGTCTTTGTCACCGATGCCCCAGTTTTCGTGATCCGGGCGCGCGATGAACGTGCCAAAGCCGGCGAATGGCCGGGAGAACTCGGCAACGAACCAGGTGCCGTGCTTGCCGTGTCCGCCCGCGTCGACGCCGCGGATGGTGCGGTCGCCGATCACTTCGACATCGCCCCCGCCGCGACGCAAATTGACGATGACGTTGGAGCGATGGCTCGCGGGAAAGGTGAACCGCATCAGGCTGGTCCACGGTGTGGCTGTCAGTTCGACCTGGGTATGGAACGTATCGAGATAGACCGAGTAGTAGCCGGGCGAAGCCTTCTCGCGCGACTTGTCGTAATACGCTTGCGAGTAGGACGGCGGCACGGTCCAGTCGCCCACCACCGGCATGACCATCGGCTCGGCATAGCCGCCGTAACTCGAACCACCGCCGCCAGTAAAGCCGATCATGGTCGGATTGGAATAGTAGTAGGGCGTGCCGACGCCGGTGGGATAGCTGAGATCGAGATTGTTGTTCACCGGCGCCGACTCGACCGAGCTGTGCGGATAGCTGGCGCCGGGCGAGGTCATGCCCGAGTACAGCGGCTCGCCAGGCGGCGGCGCGTTGCCGATCAACGAGAGTTGATCCAGTGGTGCGGTACCGACCAGCGGATTGGCTTCGTCCACCGCCTGCATCGCTTGCTGCGATTCATCGCCGTTTTTGGCATGGACAAAACAAATGCTGCCCAGAGCGCAAATGGCGAGGGTTGCTGCAGCGAGAATCGTCGCACGATAACTGACGGATGATTTGCGAGAAGAGGTGCGTGTAACGGACTGGACCATGGTTCTTTCCGGTGGATGCGGTCGACAACGACGAAGACTCGGCCTGCGCCGCTGGGGTGTTCACGAACGACGAGGTTCGGCCGGACGCGGACACACTTCGACAAGCAATGACGGCCGATAGGTGATCCTGCATCGGCCTCGTCGGTTTGATGGGTGTGGGGCAAGGCGCCCCTGCCAATGCAGGGGCCCGCCGTGCGCGGGGTCAGGCCATCCCGAACCCGCGCTGGTCTCAGCCGCCGCCGAACTTGTAGGTAACGCCCAGGTAATACTGGCGACCCGAGTACTCCAGTGAGTTCAAACGGGCTCTGGTATCGGACCCGAGATAGGAGTGCGGCGTGGACTTGTTCAAGTTGATGATCGACGCGGTCACCATGAAGTGATCGTTGAACTCGTAGTCACCGTTCAGATCGATCTGGTGATACGGCTGCGCATAGACCGGGAGACCCGATCCCAGACCCAGCATGGTGCGACCCGTCCAGTTATCGCTGGCGCGAAGCAGCAGACCATTCTTCTCGTAGAACAGCGACACGTTGGCCGCATACTTCGCACTGCCGATCAGCTCCGATTTGCCGACCTGCGTATCGCCCAGCGAGACCGGCGTTTCGTTGGTCTTGTTGAGCGTGTAGTTGGCGATATAGCCAAAGCCCGAGTCCCAAGTGTGCTGCGCGTACAGTTCAACACCCTTCGACGTGCCCGAACGGCCGTTGGCATTGGTGCTGTACTGCTTGAAGTTCTCTTCCGTGCCACCGACGTTCACCATGATGTCGTTGACGGTGACCGGCACCACGAAGTTCTTCACCGTCTTCTGGAACAGATCGATGCCCAAGACCGAGTGGGGCCCGTAATACCACTCACCCGCCAGGTCGAACTGCGTGGCGGTGAACGGCTTCAGGTCGGCATTGGCGCCGCTGCCGTACCAGCCAGGTAGCGGTGCACCGAACTGCTTGCGGTCGTTGTAGTAGTCCTGACTGTTGTAGGTCAGGCTGCCCAGCTGGGCCAGGTCGGTGAAGTTGGCGCGCGCCATCGCCTGCGAGCCTGCGGCGCGGACCACAAAGGCATCCGTCACGTTCCACGCGATATTGAAACTGGGCAGCAGATTGTTGTAACGCTTGGACGTGGAGGCGTTGGAATACGTCTGGACGACCGCCTCCTCGTTCGGGCGATACTGGAAGTCACCCGGTGCGCAGGCACCGCCCACGATGTTCATGCCGGAGGCCGGACAGATCAGGATGTTGCCGTTGGCATCGTGGTAGTACACCGCGTTGTTGGTGGTGATCTGGTCGGCGACGGTGAGATCCTGCTGGGTGCTGACGAAGCGCAGGCCGACGTTGCCGCGTACGGTGCCGGTGTCGAAGTTTGCCTGGACATAGGCCGCGGAGATCTTCTCCTTGATGGAGGATTTGTCCTCGGGGTGCTCGAACAGCACCCGGTCATACGTGCTGTTGAGGTGATTGTAATAAGCCGGGTAATTGATCGCCGGGAAGATGTTGTCGTTGTAGACCTGATTGGTGCCATCGAGCTGGCTAGCCTCGAGGAAACCCGCGGGCAGTTGGCCAGCGTATGGATCGCAGGTCTGGTACTTGGACGTGGTGCCCTTGCAGTACCAGCGCAGCTCGTTGTTCTGCTGCTCAGCGTGGCTGTCGCGGTATTTCACGCCAAACTGCAACGATTGCAGCAAGCCGGAATCGAAGGCCCACGTGAAGTCTGCCTGGAGGAAATTCTGCGAGTTGCTGGTATTGACCATGTTGGAGCCGGTGGAACCAAGATCCACCTGGCCCGCCCCGGCAAGCATGTTCTGCAGCACATCCGGCGACGCCGAGATACCCGGCTTGCCACCGTATGTCCACGAGGCACCATTGCTGCCGTCCACCCATGCGCCGTTGACGAAGTTGCGTGGCTTGGCTGCCATGCCCAGCTCCACCGACGGGCCACCAGTCGCCCAGGTGCGGCCGACATTGAACGATCCGCTGAGGTTGCCGCCGTTGTCCCACTCGCCTTCGAGGTTGAGGGTCTGGGAGGTAGCCTTTTCGACAGAGTAGTTACCATTCAGCCACGGTATTTCCGTGCTGCAGACGTCGACCGCCTGGCGGGTCGCGCCGGTGCTGGGGTTTGTGGTCGAGTTGCAACCTTGGCCGGCAGGCGGAAGCACGTAGTTGGCACCGGTAACGACGGTGCCCGACGGGTCGAACGACAGGCCATTGGGCGCGAGCAGCCGACCCTGCTGATCATCGTAATTGTTGTTGCTGGGCAGACCCCACTCCGGCACCTCCAGGGTGTTGGTGATCTGGGTTTGCTCGCGCTGGAAGCGGAAGTAGTTACCCGTCAGCAACACGTGGTCGCTGGGCTTGAACTCCAACGTCGCCTGCACGCCCTTGGTGGTCAGATCGAGCTGGTTCCGGCTGGTGCTGAACTGCTGCGGCATCCAGTAGCCCGAGTACTGATTGCCGGCCTGGTCGACCACGCCGCCGCCGGACCACAGATCGATATTGGGTGCCACATCGGCGTCGTACGGCCGGCCGTTCACGTCGGTTGCCGGCGAGGTACATGTGGCCCGGTCGGTGCAGTTGTTGTCCCACCAGTGCCAGCTGTTGGCGTTGGCGGTGTAGTTGACATCGCGACGCTTCTGGTACGAGCCACCGACCAGGAAGCCGAAGGTCTCGTCCTTGTTCTTCCAGGACCACAGGCCCGAGACCTGTGGCGTGATCTTGCTGCTGTTGTCGGACCCTGCCCCGTTCACGGACACGAAGCCTTCATTCGTCTTCATTTCCAGCGGACGGCGCGTGCGCAGATCCACGTTGCCACCGATGCCACCTTCATCAAGGCGGGCTTCCAGGCTCTTGTAGAGCTTGATGTCGGAAAACATGTTGGCCGGCATCAATGTGTAGTTGAACGAGCGCGTCAGCCCGGCCGAGGTATCGGCCGAGGCGACGTAGTTGCCATTCAATTCCGTCAGGGTCAGCTCGGGGGCGAGGCCGCGAATGCTGACGGTCTTGCCTTCACCGGATTCGCGGCTGATGACCACGCCAGGCACGTGCGCAAGCGCGTCGGCGATGTTCTTGGCGGGGAACTGCGCGATGTTCTGCGCGTTGATCACCTCGACGATGGAGTTGGCGTCACGCTTGTCCTGCACGTTCTGGTCGATCGATTCGCGATAACCCGACACCGTGACCGCCTGCAAGTTGGTGGCATCCGACTTGCCCGTTTTTTTCTTCGAGTCGTCCTGCGTGGTTGGTGTCTGGTCGGACGACTGCGTTGACTGTATGGAGGAGTCCGCATTCGGCGCGGGAGGGACGGCCGCCTGCGGCGAAGTCTGCGCGGCGAATGCGACGGAAGGCATGGCCAGGTAGCTCGCGGACAGGGCGAGCGCGAGCGCAGCGTAGAGCGACTTGCGTGCGGAACGATGAAGCTGTTGAGTCATTTCGGTGAATCCCCATTTTTGGATGTGCAGCTTTCTTGAATCAGCACGTTGACCCCCTTCGATCACGAGCCGCCGGAGTGTGTCTGACTTGCCTTCCGCTTCCGTGTGCTGAAATTGGATCGATCTAAATCCCTGGGGCAATTAGCGCTCTGAAGACGTTGCATGTCACGCTGCAGCGCAAAAAAGCAGCAAAAGACGGGGATTCTGCACAGCGGAACGGGCCAGTACTGCCCACAAGCCCCCTCCTGTTACCCCGTGTCAGAGGCGTGGTTGAGCCGGTAGCGCTCAGGCTGCAGAACGAATGCAGCCGTTTACCTCGAGCGGCGTGCTTGCGGGGCCACAAAAAATCCGGCCTTCCCTGACGTGAAGGCCGGATTCTCCGGATACCCGGATGCTGGACGGTCAAACGATTCGCGACCGTCCCAGCATGGCGTGTCCCCGTCAGTGATCCACAGTTCCCCGGGCGCCCGCGGCAATCACCGACTGGTTCACCGCGCGCACGCGTGCCTCGTCGACTTTTTCCACCTTGCGGTCATAGGTGAACAAGCCGTTCTTCTCGCCTTCCACATCGGTGATCTGCGTGTAGACGCTGCCGGAGAGTCCCTTGTCCACGCCTTCGGGGATCAGCTGCCGGGTGTTGGCGATGTACTTCTGGTTGAGCTCTTCGCTGGACTGCACCCCGCTGTACGGGTTGAACTTCGCACTCGGCCAGAGATGACCCTTGACCGTCAGGGTGTAGCCGCCATGCTCGCCGTCGATGGCTGCACGCGTGCCCTTCGGCGCCGGATAGGGCGGGCCGGCGTAATCGTGCCAGTCGATGATGTTGCCCGTGCCGGGATCGCCCGGGATGTCGCAGCAGTTGGCACCGCTGCGCTCGTCCAGCAGCCTCGTGGAATCGATCTCGCTGATCAATCGGCCCAATTCAGTCGGCGCGGCCAGGCTCCACTGGCCCCAGCCCTCGTTGAACGGAATCCAGCCAATGATCGAGGTGACACCCTTGAGCTGCTGCACGATGCTTGAGGTTTCGCGCCGGAAGTTCGCCTGATCCTGCGTGGTGACGTCCTTGCCCCGGTAGGCCAGTGACGGAATATCCTGCCAGACCAGCATGCCCAGCTTGTCAGCCCAGTAGTACCAGCGCGCGGGTTCCACCTTGATGTGCTTGCGGATCGTGTTGAAGCCCAGATCCCGGGTCTTCTCGATATCGAACTTCAGTGCGGCATCGGTGGGCGCGGTGTAGATACCGTCGGGCCAGTAGCCCTGGTCCAGCGTCGCCAGCAAAAAGGTGGGTTTGCCATTGAGCGTGATGCGTGGCGTACCGTTGACCATTTGCACGGCGATGCTGCGCAGGCCGGCGTAGCTCTCGACGGTGTCGCTTGCGGATCCGTCATGCAACGTGGCCTTGAAGGTGTAGAGGAACGGGTCGGCCGGACTCCACAGGCGTGGCTGATCGATCTTGAGCGTAAGCGACGAATTCGCCGGACCATCGGCATGCGCCACGCGGGTACTTCCTGCATACGCATCGACCGAAAGCGTCGCTGGCGACGCGTTGCCCTGGATCGTGGCATTCACCACAAAGGCACTGCCTGCGACATCCGGCGTGGCGGTGAGCGAGGCGATGTGCGCGGCCGGTACCGGCTCCATCCACACGGTCTGCCAGATACCCGATGCAGAGGTGTAGAAGATCTCGTATGGCTTGCGTCGTTGCTTGCCAACCGGCACATCGAGCGAGTCGATTGGCGCATGCACCGCAACGATCAGCTCCTGCTTGTCGCCGCTGCGCAGTGCCTTGGTGATATCCGCGCTGAATGCGTCATAGCCGCCTTTGTGATCAGCGACCTGCTGGCCATTCACGTACACCGTCGCCGCGTAATTGACGGCACCGAAGTGCAGCAATACATGCTGCTGGTCGCTGAGGTAATTCTTCGGCACGCTGAAGGTGCGGCGATAGAGCATGTCGTCGCTGTGCTTTTGGACACCGGACAACGCCGACTCGACCGGATACGGCACCAGCACCGAGCTTTTCAATGCCTTGCCAAAGGCCGGCCGCGCAGCCCCCTGCGCTGCCTCGAACTCCCACACGCCGTTGAGGTTGGTCCACAGCGGATGAGATGCATCCGGGCGCGCCAGCTGTGGGCGCGGATACTCCGGCAGGGCATTGGTCGGGCTGACTTCAGCGGTCCATGGCGTGGACAGCGGTGGCGTCGCTGGGTGCCACGATGTGGCGGCGGCCAGAAGAGGAAACGCACCCGCCGAAGCGATGGCGAGCTGGACCGCCGTCCGACGCAGGCGGTGTGAAAACGGAATGACGAAAACACTCACTGATAAACGCTCCAGAGGGAGGGGAAAGTCTGGAGCCTAACCTCTCTCACACGAAAAAGTAGCCATCCAGTTCACGTGTTCCACAGCGATCCGGTTCTGGCCCAGAGGCCTTGACACGACTGGGTCGCGATGATTGCTGCGGCGCACAATCACGCTTTGATGCGCCAAATTTAGATCGATTCAAATTTATCCGGAAAAAATGCCGCGCCGCAACGACACGCATTCCGGAAATACCTTAACTTCGGCGTATTGCCCTCTTCGAACACGCAGGAATCCGGATGCACGCTGCTTGAAATCGCGCCAATCACCAGAGGCTGTGCCGACTCCGCCTCGACCGGATTTCATCGACCTCTCTCGTGCCCCGTAATGCCCGTCGCGCAAGAAACCTTTCCCGAAACCAAACGAGATCCGCAGATGCCCATGAATACCAGCCGACGCGACCTGCTGAAGATGTTTGCTCTTGCCTCGGGCAGCGCGTTGGCCGGTGCCGTACCCGCCATCGCGCTCGCCGCGTCCGCATCTTCCAGCCGATTCGTGAGTCGTCGGCCGTCACCACACAAACGCCAGTTCACCAGCAAGGCGGTGGAGGCACAAATCCTGCGCACCAAGGCAGCCATTGGCGATCCGGAGCTGGCATGGCTGTTCGAGAACTGTTACCCGAACACCCTCGACACCACCGTGCACACGGGCACGCTCGACGGCAAGCCGGATACCTTCATCGTCACCGGCGACATCGACGCGATGTGGATGCGTGACTCATCCGCGCAGGTCTGGCCATACCTGCCGCTGGCACCGAAGGACCCCGCGTTGCAGAAGCTTTTCGTCGGACTCATCCATCGCCATGCACGCTGCATCGCGATAGATCCCTACGCCAACGCCTTCATGCCCGACCCCACCGCGCGTACGAATCTGGATTGGTCGCAAACTGACATCACCGACATGCGCCCCGGAGTGGCCGAACGCAAATGGGAGATCGATTCACTGTGTTATCCCATCCGCCTTGCGCACGGCTACTGGAAAACCACCGGTGACACCACGCCATTCGACGACGACTGGCGCACCGCCATGCACACCGTGCTCAAGACCTTCCGTGTGCAGCAGCGCAAGGATGGCCCGGGCCCGTATCACTTCCAGCGCAATTCGCCGCGGGCCAGCGAGAACCCGCCACTGGATGGCTTCGGCAACCCCGGCAAGCCGGTGGGGATGATCTTCTCGATGTTCCGACCGTCCGACGATGCCTGCCTCTACCCGCTGTTCGTGCCGGCCAATTTTTTCGCGGTCACGTCATTGCGCCAGCTTGCCGAGATGTCGCAGGCGATCCACCACGACGCAGCATTTGCCGGTGAGTGCCGTGCGCTCGCCGACGAGGTCGAAGCGGCCCTGAAAAAGTACGCCGTGACGCATGACGAACAAGGTCAGGAAATCTGGGCCTACGAAGTGGACGGCTTCGGCAACCAGCTCTTCATGGACGACGCCAATGCGCCGAGCCTGTCGAGCATGGCGTATCTGGGTGCGATGCCGATGGACGACGCCATGTATCGCCGCACCCGTGCGCTGGCCTGGAGCCATCGCAACCCCTACTTCTTCTCGGGTAGCGCCGCCGAGGGCATCGGCGGCCCGCACGAAGGACTGCGCATGATCTGGCCGATGTCGATCATCATGCGCGCCTTCACCACCCGCGACGCCGGCGAAATCCGCCAATGCCTGCACTGGCTCAAATCCACGCACGCCGGTACCGGCTTCATGCATGAAGCATTTGACCAGGACGATCCCAAACACTTCACACGCTCATGGTTCGCCTGGGCCAACACGCTGTTTGGCGAATTGATCGTCGAACTGGCCCAACACCAGCCTGCCTTGTTGCGCAGCTGACACATCAACTGCCCATTTGATTGAACGGAGATTTCCACCCATGGTTACACGTCGCCGATTTTTGCAAGGCTCAGCCACCGCATTGACCTTGCTTGGCGCTCGCCTGTCCGTGCCATCGGCATTTGCCGCCAGCCGGGTGCCGTCGTCTGAACAGGCAACACTGCGCGGCAATGGACTGACCCGCCATGTCGACGTCACCATCGGTACCGGTGGCCACGGCCATACCTACCCCGGTGCCTCGATGCCGTTCGGCATGGTGCAGCTGAGTCCGGATACGTTCGATTCCGGTTGGGATGCGAGTTCGGGCTACCACGTCGGCGATGGCTCGATCATGGGCTTCTCGCACACGCACCTGTCCGGAACCGGCGCAGCCGACATGCTCGATGTGCTGGTGATGCCGGCGCAGGGCAAGGTGCAACTGCAGCCGGGTGACCGCGGTCGGCCTGATATCAACTACCACTCGCAGTACGACCTGGCGCCGGTGCCGGGCCAGCCGCAGCAGCTCCCGGTGGATGCGGCGATCGCCCACGGGCCCGGCCACCGCCAAAGTTTCGACCGCAATGAGGAACACGCGCGTCCCGGCTACTACCGCGTGCGTCTGAAGGATCACGACATTCTCGCCGAACTCACCGCTACCGAGCGCACCGGCCTGCATCGCTATACCTTTCACAAGGCTGGCAACGGTCATCTGCTGATCGACTTCGCCCACGGCTTCCACGACAACGCGCAAACCCCCTGCCGGGTGAGCGATGCGAAGCTGCGTGTGGTTGGCACGGATACGCTTGTCGGCTCGCGTCACGTGCACCAGTGGGCCAACGGGCGCCATATCTACTTTGCCATGAAGGTCTCGCGACCGTTCACGCGCGCCGAGCTGTACAACGAGGACAAGGGCCAGGGCAGCGCGAAGGAAACCAGCGGTACGCACCTCAAGGCCGCGCTGCATTTCGACGACGTCGGGCATGCGCCACTGTTGGTGAAAGTCGGCATCTCCGGCGTCGACATCCAGGGCGCGCTGCGCAACCTGGAGAGCGAACAGCCCGGCTGGGAGTTTGACGCGCTGGCTGAGCGGGCCGATGCCGCCTGGAACCGCGAGCTGGGCCGTATCCAGATCGACGCGCCCAGCGACGAAATGCGCACGATTTTCTACAGCTCGCTCTACCACACGATGCTTGCGCCGACCCTGTTCGACGATGTCGACGGTCGTTACCGCGGCATGGATCTGAAAGTGCACACACTGGCATCCGGTGAGCACAACTACAGCACCTACTCGCTGTGGGATACCTATCGCGCCCTGCATCCGCTGTTCACGCTATACCAGCCCGAGCGCGTACCCGAGCTGGTCAATGGCCTGATCCGGATGACCGCCGAAAGTCCCGAGGGCCCGCCGGTATGGCCACTGCAGGGTGTCGAGACCGGCTGCATGATCGGCTACCACTCGTCCTCGGTAATCGCCGAGGCACAGGCCAAGGGCTTCACCGGCATCGATATCGACAAGGCGTGGCCGCTGTTCCGGCAACGCGCGATGGACGACGATTACCGCGGCCTGCCCTACTACCGCAAGCTTGGCTACATCCCCAGTGACATGGAAGGCGAGGCAGTCAGCAAGACGCTGGAATACTGCTACGACGACTGGGCGGTGGCGCAGATTGCCGACGCGGCCGGTGCGCATGGCGATGCCAAGAAGCTGCGCGAGCGCTCGCGCAATTATCGCAACATGTTCGATCACGAAGTCGGCTTCATGCGTCCACGCGATCATGCCGGCAAGTGGCTGGAGCAGCCGTTTGATCCGAATGCGATCGGTCACTCGCACAAGTGGCGCGACTTCACCGAGTCCAATTCGTGGCAGGCGACCTTCCTCAATCAGCATGATCTGTACGGCTACATGCAGCTGTTCGGTGGCGAAGCTGGCTTCGAGAACAAGCTTGATGGCTTGTTCAACGCACCGAAAAGTTTGCCCGGCAATGCACCACCGGACATCGCCGGCCTTGTCGGCCAATACGCACACGGCAACGAACCCAGTCACCACATTGCCTACCTCTACGCGTATACCGGTGCGCACCACAAGACGCAGGCTCGCGTGCGCATGCTGCTGGACACAATGTACCGTGCCCAGCCCGACGGGCTGGCCGGCAACGAAGACTGTGGCCAGATGAGCGCCTGGTACGTGATGGGCGCGCTCGGCCTTTACGCCGTCGATCCGGTGAGTACCCACTACGTGTTTGGCAGCCCGTTGCTGAATCGCGCGGAGATCGCCATCAGTGGCGGGCGTACATTGGTGGTGGAGACCAAGGGCAACAGCAAGAACACGCCATACATCCAGTCCGTCCAACGCAATGGCCAGCCGTGGACGAAGAGCTGGATCAGCCACGAAGAACTGATGAAGGGTGGCATCCTGAGTTTCACCATGGGCAGCACGCCCAACCTGGCCTTCGGCAAGGCCAGGGCGGATCGCCCGCCCTCGTTCGGACAAACCGCCGCCGCACAGGCATAAGCAACGCCGACGCCACCGCGGACGATGCACGTGATGGCGTCGGATTTGAATAGGCCGGCAGTAGGCGTTCAAATAAAAAGCCCTCCATCTGGAGGGCTTTTTTCTTGCTGCACGCAGATTCGACGCTGAAATCTAGAACGGAATTTCATCATCCGCAAAGCCGTTATCGGCCGGAGCCGGAGCCGATGCAGACGATGGGCGCGACTGGTTGTAGTCATCGTTGCCACCGCGCGAACCGCCACCGTAGTTGCCGCCGCCGCTGGAACGCTGCTGACCGCCACCTTGCGAACGCTGACCACCGCCGCCAGCACCACCTTCATTGCTGCCGAGCATCTGCATTTCACTGGCGATGATATCGGTGAAGTATTTTTCGACGCCGTCCTTGCCGGTGAACTTGTCGGTGCGGATGGAACCTTCGATGTAGACCTGACGACCTTTTTTCAGATAGTCCGCCGCGATCTCGCCGAGGCGACCGAAGATCTTGATCCGGTGCCATTCGGTGCGTTCCTGCTTTTCGCCGGACTGCTTGTCAGTCCACGACTCGGAAGTCGCCAGACTGAAACTGCAGATGCTGATGCCGCTGCCGGTGCTGCGCAGTTCCGGGTCGGAACCCAGGTTGCCGACCAGAATGACCTTGTTGACGCCACGTGCCATGGGTATTTCCTCTGTTGAGCCGGCCGCAAATGGGAGATGGGTTGTGGCCGGAGTGGTGAAACTGACTGGCTATCATACCTGCGCCGCGGACCGAATCCACTCGCCCGACACCCGAAAAGGTGTACGCCAAAGCCCTGGCGTTTGTGCGGGCTGGTTAGATCGCCTGCGCCTGACCCAGCTCCGCCTCACGGCCAATTCGGCGTGCCCCGGTAATCACCAATGGCAGCCAGAACAAGGTCAAAACCGCGGCACCGGCAAACACGCCTTGAACGCCAAGCCGCCCAAGCGCAATGCCGCCGAGGGTGCCGCCAACGAAGGCGCCGATAAACTGGCTGGTCGAATACGCACCCATCGCCGCGCCACGCAAATGTCCCGGCGCCAGTCGCGACACCAGGCTGGGCAAGGCGGCTTCCAGCAGGTTGAAAGCGGAGAAAAACACGGTTGCCGCGATGGCTGCCGCGACCAAGTGATTGCCGGAAAAGGCAAAGCCAAGCAAGGCCAGTCCGATTGCCACCACGCAAACCATCACGATCCGCAGACTCTGCTGGACCTCTTTCATCCGATGCAGGAAGGCACCCATGACCAGGGCTGCAATCACCATCACCGGCAGATACATCTCCCAATGCCGATTGACTGGCAGATGCAACCGATTGGCCAGCAGCAGCGGCAGCGCGATGAAACTGGCAGTCAACAGCGCATGCAGGAAGAACACCGAACTATTCAGTACCAACAAACGTTTGTCGCGCAGCATCGTCAGCACGTGACTGAAATCCGCGGCGGCTGGTGCGCGCGCCTTTTCTGGCGTCGGCACGATCAGCCACAACAACACCAGTGAGACCAGCGCCAGCACCGAGGTCGTCGCAAACAATCCGCTCAAACCATTCAGGGCTTCCAGCGGTGGCCCCAGAATCAGCGCCAGCAGAAACGACATGCCGATCGAGATCCCGATGATGCCCATCACCTTGCTGCGGTTTTCCTCCGCCGTGAGATCTGCCGCCAGCGCGACGCCGGCCCCCGCCACCGCGCCCATGCCTTGCACTGCACGACCGATCACGATGCCGGTAAGCGTATGCGACATCGCCGCAATCAGGCCGCCGAGTGCGAACAGCAAAAGTCCGATGGTGATCGCCGGCTTGCGCCCGATCCGGTCAGACAGCATGCCCAGCGGAATCTGCAGCAAAATCTGGCCAAGACCGTAGATACCAAGCGCGAGGCCGATCATGAAGCCGGTCGCCCCGGGCATCGACTTCGCGTACAGCGAGAACACCGGCATGATCAGAAACAGGCCAAACAGACGCAAGCTGATCACGCAGGCCAGAGTCAGCGCACTGCGCAATTCGAGACGGGAAAGTTTACTCACAGAGGGCATCGCATCCATAAAGGCGGCTGAAAAGAAAGGCACTCGGTTGGGATAACCGGACCCTCAACCGTTCGCGCTGAGCGTAGCCTGCACAGCAGGCGGAGTCGAAGCGCCGCCAAGTGTGGACAGTCCATTGCACGCATGTCCTTCGACTTCCTCGCTCCTCAAGGCTGCGGCCATCCATGGCCACTCCCCAAGTGCGGCCTGCGGCCTACGCTCAGAGCCTGCCCTGGACCAGATCCAGGGACGAACGGGGCTTGGCCAAGTACCATTCGCACCTGTCGAGTATACGGGCAGCCCGTTTATTGATGCGTGTCTGCGCCACGATGTCGCGGCGCATTGCTGCGACACCCTATAATTGCCCGGCCCCTCGCCACGAAGTGCCCATGAATCTGATGCCCGCCGACGCCAGCCGACCCGCCGATTTTGCCCGTGTGCGTGACCTTGCCGCGCCGGACATGCAACGCGTGGATGCGCTGATCCGCCAGCGGCTCGCCTCCGACGTGGTGCTGATCAACCAGATCGCCGACCACATCATCGCCAGCGGCGGCAAGCGCCTGCGCCCGATGCTGCACGTGCTGGCCGCCGGCGCGGCCGGCTACACCGGCGAACAGCACGCCAAGCTCGCCGCCATCATCGAATTCATCCACACCTCCACCCTGCTGCACGATGACGTGGTCGACGAATCCGACCTGCGCCGCGGCCGCCAGACCGCCAATGCGCTATGGGGCAATGCCGCCAGCGTGCTGGTCGGCGACTTTCTCTATTCGCGCTCGTTCCAGCTGATGGTGGAACTGGACGACATGCGCATCATGCGCATCCTCGCCAACACCACCAACACAATCGCCGAAGGCGAGGTGCTGCAGCTGCTCAACATCGGCAACGCCAACGTCGACGAAGCCGCCTACCTGGCCGTGATCGAACGCAAGACCGCCGTGCTGTTCGCTGCCGCCACCGAACTCGGTGGCATCCTCGGCGGCCTGCCTGACGCACAGACTGCAGCCTTGCGCGAATACGGCATGCAACTGGGCTACGCGTTCCAGATTGCCGATGACCTGCTCGATTACATCAGCGACGCCGACACCCTGGGCAAGAACATCGGCGACGACCTCGCCGAAGGCAAACCCACCCTGCCGCTGATCTACGCGCTGGAAAAAGCCAGCCCCGAACAAGCCAGCTCGCTGCGTCATGCGATCGAGCATGGTGGTCTGGATTCGCTCGATCGCATCATCGCCTCGATCCGTGACTCCGGTGCGCTTGAGCGCACGCGTGATCGTGCGCTTGCGCATGCGCAAGCGGCACGTGATGCGCTGGCTACGTTGCCGGCTTCTGCGTACAAGGATGCGTTGGCGGTTCTGGCTGACTATTCGGTACAGCGGACTTTCTGAAAGAGCGCCCCCATCCGCCTTCGGCACCTTCCCCCGCAAGCGGAGGAAGGGAAGTGCAGCCTCGACGCAAGACTTTTCCCTGAGGAAGGGAAGTGCGGCCTCGTCGCAAGATTCTCCCTTCCTCCGTTCACGGGGGAAGGTGCCCGGAGGGCGGATGGGGGGGCACGCTTTTCGCTGAAAGCCACACTGGCACCCTCACAGGCAATCGGCCAGACTCACCCGATGATTCTGTCACGTCAAATCTGGAAACCATGGTGGTTATGCATCTTCCTGCTATCACTGATGCCAGCCCACGCGGCAAGCTGGCGCTACGACACCGCACACAGCCAGATTCTTTTCAGCATCAGCCATGACGGCTTTTCACGACCGTTCGGACGCTTGCATATCACCAAAGGCTGGCTGCGCTTCGATCCAGATGACTGGAGCCATGCCGCCACCGAACTCGACATCGACCTGGCCGGCGTCGACATGGGTGATGACAAGTGGAATCAAGCCGTCTGCAAGCCCAACCTGCTCGACTGCGATGCTTATCGCTACGCACATTTCGTCAGCACCAACGTCGAACGCAGCGACGACCACCACGGCATCCTGCATGGCACACTGACCGTGCATGGCATCAGCCGGCCACTCGATATCCCCTTCACCTTCAATCGCGCCGCACAAACCGTTTACGGCATGCACAAAGTCGCAGGCTTTTCCGCTACTGCCCAATTCAAGCGCGAAGACTTTGGCATCCGCGCCTTCAGCAATTCGATCGGAAGCACAGTCAATGTCTGGCTGGAGCTGGAAGCAATTCGTGACGACCAGGCCGTTCCCGACAACAAGGAGCAACCATGAGCTTGCGCAGTACTGACAACCAATGGGGCTCGGTCGCGAAGTTTTTCCACTGGGTAATCGCACTGGCGATCCTGTTCAACGGTTGCTTCGGGCTGGCGATGGATCTGTCCAACTCGCCAATGCAGAAAATCAGCTGGTTGGCGCTGCACAAGTCGATCGGCCTGACCGTGCTGGCGCTATGGTTGCTGCGCGTGCTTTGGCGCTGGCGTGATGGCCGGCCGCGTGAAGAGTCGGGCCCACGCTGGCAAATGCTGGCAGCACGTCTTACCCATTTCGCGTTGTATCTACTGATCGCGTTGATCCCGCTCAGCGGCTGGTGGTTCAACTCGATTACCGGCAAGCCGCTGCAATGGTTCAAACTGTTCAACCTGCCGCCGTTGGTGGCCAAGAACGATGAACTGCGTCACTTCGCCCACGGTGTTCACGAATACCTGTTCTGGTTGCTGATCCTGCTGCTGGTGGCGCATGTCGGCGCCGCGTTGAAGCACCACGTCTTTGACGAGGACAATGTGTTGCGCCGAATGCTGCCGTTCGGCCGTCCGCGCAAAAGCAACAAACTCCAAGGAGATTCCTGATGAAACGCCTGCCCCTGCTGTGCTGTCTCGCCTTACTGCCTGTTGTCGGCTTCGCTACTGACTACACAGTACAGCCGACCGCCAGCACACTCGGTTTTACCAGCAGTTTCCAGGGCAGTTCGTTCGAAGGCAGCTTCAAGCAATGGAGCGCGACGATCAGCTACGACCCGGCGAATCTGGACGTGTCAAAATTCGATGTCACAGTCACACCAGTCAGCGTACACACCGGCGACAGTGACCAGGAAGGCGCCCTGCCCGGCAAGGACTTCTTCGACGTCGCGCAATTCCCCACAGCGCATTACGTCACCACGGGATTTCACCGCGACGGCAACAAGGTGATCGCCGACGGCAAGCTCACACTTCGCGGCGTGACCAAGCCGCTGAGCCTCGAAGTGACATTCAAACCGCAGGGCAGCAGCGCCAGCCTGGATGTCAGCGGCACGATCCAGCGACTCGATTTTGGCGTGGGCGGCGGCGAATACGCAGACACCTCGGTGATCGGTGCCGAGGTGAAAATCCACGCCCATTTGCAACTGGCGCCGAAGTAAGCGTTGATGACCGCATCTGGCGACAGCATGTGGCAAAGGATGCGCGGCTGGTTGCGGCCCAATCGAGAGGGCGATGCGGCGCCAGCACGCAACGAAACAAACGCCTCGCACGGGGTGAGCGAAAGCCTGCGCAGCCTGCTGGATGATCCAACCATTCCCGCCGCTGTGCGCACCGAACTGGCGGCGGATTTTACCCGCATCGAACAGATGCTGGCCAAGCTCGAACGTGGTGAACTGCATGTCGCCGTATTTGGCCGCGTCTCGGCCGGCAAGTCGGCACTGGGCAACGCCCTGCTCGGACGTGAAGCCTTTCAGGTCGGCGTACTCCACGGCACTACCATCGATGCCGAACACGCCGTGCTGGACGAGGCACAACACGAAGGTCTGGTACTGATCGACACACCCGGCATCAACGAACTCGATGGCGAGGCGCGTGAAAAGCTGGCGTTCGAAGTGGCCGAAGTGAGCGATCTGGTGGTATTCGTCTGCGACGGCGACCTCACTCGCGAAGAACTCGATGCGTTGAAGACCCTGGCCGCCACCCAGCGTCCGTTGTTGCTGGCCTTGAATAAAGCCGACCGCTACGGCGATGACGAACTGCAAGGCCTGATCGAGCACCTTCGTCAACGCGTCACTGGCTTGATTCGCGCCGAGGATGTACTCGCCGTTGCCGCGCACCCGGCACCGCTTCACGTGGTCGAAGTCGATGCACGCGGCCGCGAAAAGACCCACGAACAAACTCGCGATCCCGACGTAGCCAACCTGCGCGAACGCCTGCTGGCCATTGCCGCGCGGGAAGGCAAGACCTTGTCGGCAATCAACGCCGGTCTGTATGCCGGTCGCCTTACCGATCAAGTCAGCACACGCATCGCGCAAACCCGCCGCGACGTGGCTGCACGCTTGATTCGCCATTACTGCATCGCCAAAGGTGTGGCCGTCGCGCTGAATCCGATCCCCGTCGCCGACTTGCTCGCCGCCGCCGGCCTGGATGCGGCGATGGTGGTGCAGTTGTCACGTGTCTACGGTTTGCCACTGACCCGCGCCGAATCCGGTCGACTGGTCGCGGTGATCTCCGCCCAACTCGCGGCATTGATGGGCGCAATCTGGGGCCTGCAACTGGTCGCCTCAGCGCTCAAAGGGTTCAGCGCCGGCTTGTCCGTGCTGGTCACCGCAGCAGCGCAAGGCGCCTTGGGCTGGTACGCCACCGTGTTGATTGGCCGCGCCGCCGAGCGCTATCTGATCGCCGGAAAATCCTGGGGCGAAGCCGGCGCCAAACGCGCCGTCGCCGACATCGTCGCCAGCCTTGATCGCGACTCGATCTTGCGCGAGGCGCGCGAGGAAATACTCAAGCGGTTGAAGTCGCAGCGCATGTAGGAGCGCACCCTGTGCGCGAATGCTTTTTGGGTTGAATTTCACGTACAGATCAAAGCGTTCGCGCACAGGGTGCGCTCCTACAGGAGTTTGCGTGGCAATTGCCCCACCTCGCGACCGCGTGCATCATGCCAGGCATGAACCTGATCGAACCCGCCACCAACGAAACGCCGTGCAGCGATCAACCGATGGTCGTCAACTGCATCGCCTACCATCGCGACGGCCATCGCATCGGCGACATCTCCATCGATGCCATCAGCGATGTACTGGCTGATCCCGATACCTTCGTCTGGGTTGGCCTGCACGAACCGGACGAAGCCCTGCTCGACAAACTGCAGGAAGAGTTCGACCTGCATGACCTGGCGATCGAGGATGCGCACAACGCCCACCAGCGCACCAAACTCGAAAGCTACGGCGATTCGCTGTTCCTGGTGGTGCAAACCGCGCAGCTGATCACCGGCCGCCTGGCATTCGGCGAAACACACATCTTTCTCGGTGCACGCTACCTGGTCACCATCCGCCATGGCGCTTCGCTATCGTACGCACCGGCACGACGTACCTGCGAACAAACGCCGGAACTGCTCGCCAACGGCCCCAGCTACGGCCTCTACGGCGTACTCGATTTCATCGTCGACAACCTGCTGCCGATCGTGCGCGATTTCCGGGAAGAGCTGCAGCAACTCGAGCAGGACATCTTCGCCGAAACTTTCAACCGCGACACCGTGCGCCGGCTCTACGACATGCAACGCGACCTGATGACGCTACGCCTTGCGGTAACCCCGCTGCAGGACATCGTCAGCCAGCTGATCCGCATGCACCCGGAGCTGATCCCGCTGGAATTACGCGCCTATTTCCGCGACATCTACGACCACGTATTCCGCGCCAACGAATCGATCAACGCGATGCGCGAAATGCTCGGCGCCGCAATCAACGTCAACCTCTCGCTGGTCAGTTTCGGCCAGAACGAAGTGATGAAAAGACTCGCCGGCTGGGCCGCGATGCTCGCCGCCCCGACCCTGATCACCAGCTGGTACGGGATGAACTTTCACCACATGCCCGAACTGGACAAGCCCTGGGCCTACCCCGGCATGATCATTCTGGTGGTCAGCGTAGTCGGCGGCCTCTACATCGCCCTCAAACGCGCCAAGTGGCTGTGAGCCACACAAACTGCAGGAGCGGTTTCAACCGCGACATGGCCGAAGCTCATCGCAGCCCCGGTCGCGGTTGAAACCGCTCCTACAGGTGACTGGCAATCGCCTACGGGAATTTCATTCAACTCCTACGCATCAAACCTGATCGCCACGATTTCATTCAGGCCGGATGCCCGCGATATTGCACGTCAAAAGGAGCAAGGCATCTTCTCGATGGCCTGTGCATTATTCAAGGATCTGGAGCGACAACTGACGGTTATGCCATGGCACTGGATCTACTGGACCAATGTGCTTCATTCACCTCGTAGGAGAGTTTGTTCCTATCGGGTGGTCCAGAAATACCCAGCCACTTCACCTCCACTCCTTGGATTGGCACCCGCGCTAAGCGAGTTGGTCGATGCCCCCTGAGGAAACGCAGATCGTCATTCGTCCAAGGACGATTCGTGCGCTCAACAGTTCCTCGCAATTACCCGTAGGCGGACAGCGAAGAAGGCCATGCCAACCGTGGCTGTTGCGTGGAACAATCCTCGGAGTGGTGCTGGTACTCCACATTGCGGCGGCCGCACTTCTTCTTTCACTGCCAGCTTTCAGACCAGTGTTGCTGAGACAGCCAGAATCGACTGCATTGGTGGTTCGTTTCATCGAACTGCCGGTTTCCTTGGCAATTTTGCATGAGAAAGCATTCCCATTAGCCAAAAGTAAAGATCGTCAGGAAAGCTCAGCCGGATCCGCACCCCAGGAAGGTATTACTGGAACCACCACCGCAGACTCAAATGCAAATCGAGGCATCGCCACCAAAGTCGGCGGCACCCGAATACATCCCGGGAGGTCCATTGCTTCAGAGCTCGCACGCTTTCAGGCAAACGAACACGCGCCTACCAGGCGGCAATCGAATCACGGGCATCCGCCAATTCGACATAGCCGATCCGACATCGCAAGGCGTGGCCGGCATCATCCACTTCATTGGCGGATTCACCGGCTCCGTAGATCCCCATTGCCTGGATTTCGATGCATGGCGGGGCATGACACCCAAAAAGCGCCTGCAGCATCACGTATCCGATGCTGACATGGAGAATGCCGCGGCGAACTACAACTGCGCTGGCATTCCTGAAAAACGTCCCTGGCACGGTGGTTTGCCGAGCCAAATCAAGCCGTGAACGTCCCATTTTCATGACATCTTACGCTCGATGTCATATATTCCAGACATGGAGCCCGTTGCCACACTCCCGCTCACCCGCCAACTCGGCGACGCCTTGCGCACCGAGCGAAAGCGCTTGGGCCTGACCCAAGCCGAGGTGGCGCAGCGTGCCGGCATCAACCGCCAAAAGCTGATCCAGGTTGAACAAGGCAAACCGGGCGTGGCAATGGCCGCTTACGCTGCCGCCATGAACGCGCTCCATCTGATGCCAGCCGTGAAACCCGCCGAGGTACGTATCAACGACTATCCCCAGCTCGAACGACTGGCCTGGAATCGCCCCGGCGGCCAATCAATCGCCGAACGGGATGCACTGGCCTTGTACGAGCGCCACTGGGATCTGGTCGATGAGGATCAGATGACGACAAATGAACGTGACTTCCTCAATCGTCTGGTCCAGACCTACGGTCAAGGAGTGCTGCATGTTTGAGCGCCCGCACCACCAAAAAATCGCAAAGATTCTTCATGCCATGGATGGCGAGTTGTTGACGCAGGCGAAGTGTTACTTTGGTGGCGGCACCGCTATCACGCTAAAACTCGGTGAGTACCGCGAATCTGTCGACGTCGACTTTCTGTGCTCAGACAAAGCCGGGTACCGACTATTGCGCAACGCAATTACGCCGCCTACCTTGGGCAAATTGTTACGCTCACCGATAAAGCACCTGCGTGATGTCCGCACCCAACGAGACAAGATCTCCACGATTCTGGAAGTCGACGACGTTCCGATCCGGGTCGAGTTCGTGCTCGAAGGGCGCATATCCATCAGTGGCAACTTCGACTCTGACCTCGGTGTACCCGTACTCGATCGTGATGACATGTTCGCCGAAAAGCTGCTTGCCAACACCGACCGCACACTGGACCGCTCGCAGTTGAGTCGCGACCTGATCGACCTGGCGATGATGATCAACGCATGGGGGCCAATACCCGAAGCCGCGCTGACGAAAGCCGAGGCGGCTTATGGCCACGCCGTTAAAGACTACTTCGACCGGGGACTGGTTTTGCTGCGAGGTGACGCATACCGGGATGGATGCCTCAAGGCCATGGCCATGTCAGCTGATCTAGGACAGGGGATTGTCGCCACGCTTGATTCGCAGCAACTTGGCTCATCCCATTGATGGAAAATCCACGTCCACGCATGGCATTCGAAGCGGCGGGCATCCATCTGTTGAGTTCGATCCCCAAAAGCTGATCCAGATTGAGTAAGGCAAGCCGGGCGTGGCGATGGCGCCTTTCGCCCCCAGCGCTGCGCTTAAAAATAGCCCATCTCACGCCTTCAAGATTCGTCGTATCAAAACGACATCATCCAAGCTCGATACGCGCAATATTGGCTGCATGCAATTCAACTCAGACCATGGCTACCACCGCCTGCGCTCCGGCCGGCACTCCCAACCCGGCCAGCTATACCTACTCACCACGGTGACGCATCAACGCCGACCGTGGTTCCACGATGCCAGCTTGGCCCGACTTGTCGCCCGCACCACGTCACGCGCTGAACTTTGGCTGCCGGCTTCATTGGTGTGCTGGGTACTGATGCCGGATCACTGGCATGGCTTGGTTGAACTCGCAGGCGAAGCCGATTTGGCGCAGATGATGAAACGCATGAAGGGCACCAGCTCGCGAATCGCCGGTCTGCACGATGAACGCGTGCGACCGTTATGGGCCAAGGGCTTCCACGATCGCGCACTGCGAGATGGTGAAACTGTAATTCAAGCGGCTCGGTACATTGTGGCCAATCCATTGCGCGCCGGTCTGGTCAACAACGTCATGGACTATCCCTACTGGGATGCAGAATTCATGAATGCCGAGCAAGACTTGCAGAGTCTCGACTCCCCAAGTCGCGGTTAAAACCACTCCCACAGAAAGCCGCACCACCCACCTGTGGGAGCGACTTCAGTCGCGACATGCCCAGCCCATCCGCAACTCCTAGTCGCGATTGAAACCACTCCCACAAAAGCCGCACCGCCAACCCGTGGGAGCGACTTCAGTCGCGACATGCCCGAGCCCCACCGCAACTCCAAGTCGCGGTTAAAACCGCCCCCACAAAAACCGCACCGCCCACCTGTGGGAGCGACTTCAGTCGCGACATGCCCGAGCCCACCGCAACCCCAAGTCGCGGTTGAAACCGCTCCCACAAAAGTCTTCATACACATACAAAAACGGCGGCCTGACGGCCGCCGTTTTCTCATCCCTCAACCATCACTTCGAGGTCGTTGTCTGCGCATCCTCCGCCGTCCACTTCTTCATCCACGCATTCACCGCATCATGCCACTGCACGCTGTTGTGCGGCTTCAGAATCCAATGATTCTCATCCGGGAACGTCAGAAATTCACTGGGAATACCCTGCCGCTGCAACGCAGTGAAAGCACCCAGGCCCTGCGTAATCGGGATGCGGTAGTCATGATCACTGTGGATCACCAACATCGGCACGCGCCAGTCCTTGACGTGGTTGATCGGGTTGAACTTCTCGTAGTTCTGCGGGTGGTCGTACCGCGTCCCGCCGTTTTCCTTTTCCTCGAACCACAGCTCTTCGGTGGCGTAATACATCATGCGTGCGTCGAATACACCGTCGTGGTCGATCAGGCATTTCCACGGCTTGTTCCACACGCCGGCAATCCAGTACGTCATGTAGCCGCCGTAGCTGGCACCGAGTGCGCAGGCGCGATCGCCGTCGAGAAAGCTGTACTTGCCGAGCGCGGCCTTCCAGCCGAGTTTCAGGTCGTCCAGTGGCTTGCCGCCCCAGTCGCCAGAGATTGCATCGGTGAACTTCTGCCCGTAACCCGTGGAGCCATGGAAATTGATCGTGACCACGGCAAAACCCTGACCCGCATAGGTTTGCGGGTTCCAGCGATAGCTCCAGCTATTGGTCATCGCGCCTTGCGGGCCGCCGTGGATGATGAAGGCCACCTGATAGGTCTTGCCCGCCTGGTAGTTGGCCGGCTTGACCACGTAGCCCTGCACGGTGTCGTTGTTCCAGCCCTTGAAGTTGAAGAACTCGAAGTCGCCGACCCGTGCATTCTTCAGATCATCGGCATTGAAATGGGTAACCTGTTCCAGTTCATTGCCATCGACACCGGCGACATACAGATCAGCCGGGCGCTTGAGATCATCCCGACTCAGCAACAGCTTGCCCCCGGCCAGCGAAAAACCACCGACATGGCCATCACTCACCAGCGTGCTGACCTTGCCGCTGGCGGTGTCGATGGCAAACAGCGGATGCTGGCCTTCGTCATCGGCGGTGGCGTACAGCGTCTTGCCGTCGTCGGAAATCGTCAACCCGCCCGGTGAGCGATCCCACTGCGGATCCACTTCATGCCTCTCGCCAGTGACCAAATCCAACGCCATGATCGCGAAACGATCAGCCTCGGAACCCGGCTCTTTCATCGCCAGGTAGTACAAGGTCTTGCCATCCGGCGACGCGACCGGATACGCATCCCAAGCCTTGTTCTGCGCCGTCAGGTTCTTCGGTGCAGCCGAAACATCAACCGGTACGGAATACACGTCGAAATTGGTCGACCATGGCTCCGTCTTGCCAGCGATGCGCACATCGAAATACACCGTCTTGCCATCGGGCGAGAACGAGAACTCGCTGTCATCGCCAAACGGCTTGCTCGGCACATCACCGTCGATGCCGCGACTGAGCAAGGTCGGCTCAGCCGACAGCTGACCCTTGCCATCAAAGCTGGCCGCAAACAGCTGATTGCGCCGACCGTCAGACCAGGTATCCCAATGCCGCACAAACAGCTTGTCGTACTGCGTGCCGCTGGCCTTGTCCTTCGCGCGCGCATCCAAACGCTGTTTGGTACAAGCCAGCGTGCCGCAGTCGGTGAATACCCCATAAGCAAGGAGTACCCGCTTGCCGTCGGACGAGAGCTTGTAGCCATCAATATCCAACGCGCCATGACTAACCTGCGAGGAGTGCGCAGCCGTCTTGCCCAGCATCCCCTTCGCCGGCTCGCCCGAACCGTAACGCCACAACTGCATCACGCCATCAGCCGGCGCCAGGTAATAGATCGAGCCATCCGGCGCCCAGCGCGGCGACGAACCCTTGTCCACCACCTTGCGCGGCGGCGAGCTGCTGTCGAGATCCATCATGTAGATCGCCGTCACACCCTTGTTCGCCGCGTAGTCGGTGCTGCGCACTGTAAACACCGCATAGCGCCCATCCGCCGACAACTGCGGATCACCCACCCGATCCATCATCACCAGATCGCGCACGTTGAACAGGTGTACGCCCTGCACCGGTGTAATCGTCGTATCCACGACATCGCTTGCCAGCGCGGGTGATGCGGCCAGTGCCAGCAACAGGGCGGCAATCACAGGTTTCATGGGTGGCTCCTTTTTGATCGGGCAAAAGGTGAAGGTAAGCGGCGCGCGGATCGCGGGCAAGCGTTGAGGCCATTTGCCCATGCGGATCATTAGATGAATGGCCATTGGTGCCGATCACGCACCGTCGCGCAAAACAAACTCACCGCAATGTGACGGGCCGCACAAGAACGACGCATCATTGGTATAAAACGTGCGTGTGTTGCAGGCATCCACAGGGGGATACACCATGTTGCGCCAGCGAATTTCCGCCGGTTTCACCTTGATCGAACTAATGATCGTCGTGGCGATCATCGCCATTCTTGCCGCTATCGCCATCCCGGCCTATCAGGATTATCTGATCAGGGCCCAGGTGTCGGAGGGGGTAGTATTGGCCAGCGGCGCGAAGGCAGGTGTATGGGACTATGTATCGAACAACGGCACATATCCACCCGGCAATGAAAGCGCAGGTTTGGCGAAAAGTACTTCGATTACGGGAAATTACGTTTCCAGCGTCGATGTAACAAATGGGGTCATCAAGGTGATGTTTGATGGCCCCAGTGCAAACATCAAAATCCGCAGCAGCAGCAAATATCTCATACTGTCACCGATAGATTTGGGTGGCAGCATCAATTGGGTGTGCACGCCCAGCACCGTCGATGGCAAATATCTTCCAACTAGTTGTCGAAATTAGTCCAAAGCTTGATCGACGGACGCCGATGTCGCACCACAAACTGACAAATAAGGTCACTATCTGCCTGATCATGACAGTCGCATGCGACGTGCAGCAGATCACAAAGGGGTGATTCAGTTTATAAAGTTTTATCCCGCTTGCGAGCTTTCGTGACACTGGGCACAATCGACAAGCCCGCTTTTATGCGGGAATACACCAGCGGCAGATGTGGCACGCAAGATGCATCAATCTGCCGCGAGCTTCCTGGTCGTTCCGACCATGCGTATGGGGTCCGATCCCACCTAGGGGGATAAAAGGGACTGGGGCTCAGGGGGCATCACACGGTTAGCTAACCAACACAGAGGAACCACCATGAAGAACATGCAGAAAGGTTTTACCCTGATCGAACTGATGATCGTTGTTGCGATCATCGCCATCCTCGCCGCCATCGCCATCCCGGCGTATCAGGATTACCTGATCCGTACGCAGGTGTCTGAAGGCGCCGTGCTGACTGATGGCGCGAAGACCGCCTTCGCGGAGTTCTACAGCAACACCGGAACTATGCCCACGGCGAACGCCTCTGCCGGACTGGCTTCGGCCGCGTCGATCAGCGGCAAGTACGTCTCCGAAGTTGCGGTAGCATCCAGCGTCATCACTGCCAAATTTGGCAATCAGGCGAACACCAAGATTTCTGACAAGACATTTGTACTCTCGCCCATCGTCAACGATGGCTCGATCGCCTGGTCGTGCACCAAGTCGACGGTGGATCCGAAGTACCTGCCGACTTCTTGCCGCCCGTAATTTTTCGACTTCTCCGTTGCACCGAAAGGCCGCCGCATGGTGGCCTTTCTTTTCGGATTATCGCAATGCACGTTCGCTCCATGTGGGCACCACTGCTGACTGGATTGATGCTCGGCATGCTCACGGTGACGATCTATTATCCAGGTCTTCACGGGAGTTTTCTGTTTGACGATTTCGCCAATCTCCCCGCTCTCGGAGCCACCGGACCGATCGATTCTTGGCCCACGTTCTGGCGCTACATCACGTCCGGCACAGCAGACCCTACAGGCCGGCCGCTGACCCTGCTTACTTTTCTAATTAACGCCCGCGATTGGCCCGCCGCCCCCTACCCTTTCAAGCTAACCAATCTGATCCTTCATCTGCTCAACGGCATGCTATTGGCGCTGCTGTTGCAGCGGCTGGGCCGCGAAGCGTTCAAGACCGCTGAGCCCCACCGCGTCGATCTTGCAGCGGTTCTGGGTGCCGGCTTCTGGCTGCTGCACCCGCTATTTGTCTCCACGACGCTATATATCGTGCAGCGTGAAGCAATGCTGCCGGCTACATTTACCCTGCTTGGACTGCTGACTTGGCTGCGCGGCCGCCACACAATGCAACGCGGCCATTGCCTACGCGGAACGATGTGGATAGCGCTGGGCCTGGGCGGATGCACAATGCTGGGCGTGCTGAGCAAGGCCAACGGAATCCTGCTGCCAGCACTGGCGCTAGTGGTGGAATACGCATTTTTGCGCACCTGTCTGCCACAAGGCGAGCAGATGTCGCTTTCGCCTGGCGAGCGCATTTATCGGCGTGTAATGCTGCCAATGGCCTGGTTGCCGACTACACTGGTGGCTACCTACCTGCTGCAGCAAGGCTGGAACGGTCTCGTTCACGGCATCACTTCGGTGCGCCCATGGACGCTGGGTCAGCGATTGCTGACCGAACCGCGCGTGCTACTGGATTACCTCAATCTGCTCTGGCTACCACGACCCTTCACGCCGGGGCTGTTCAACGACCATATCCATGCATCAACGTCGCTGTGGTCACCGGCAACGACGACGCCCGCGTTGTTTGTCGTCATCGGCTTGATTGCGAGCGCTTGCCTGCTGCGTCGCCGCTGTGCCGCGCTGTCGCTGGCAATCCTGTTCTATTTCGTTGGCCAATCGATCGAGTCCAGTACAGTGGCGCTGGAGCTCTATTTTGAACACCGCAGCTATCTGCCAGCGTTGTTGATGTTCTGGCCGCTGGCACTGTGGCTGTGCAATGTGCGCATGCGAGGCAACGAAAAGCCGGCGATCAGAGAAGGTAGGTTTCACGGCCAGATTGCCGCTTCGCCAGTAGCCAAATGGCTCTCCGCAAGCAAAGCCAAGCTAGCGCTGGCAGCAGTCATCCTGCTGGGACTTGGGTTGATGACCCACGCACGCACCAGCCTATGGGGTAACAGCCACGAACAGGCACTCCTGTGGGCGCGATTGAATCCGGATTCCCCGCGCGCGCAAGCCAACGCCGCGCAGGAGCAGATGCGTGCCGGCGAGCCGGAGCAGGCCGTGAATCGGCTGCTCAAACCCCTCGGCAAGAATCCCGACCAAGCGCAACTAGCACTCAACCTGTTCGATGCACAGTGCATGGTTGGCCACATCGACGCCGCGACAGTGTCCGCCACGCGCGAAGCGCTGCGCATGACGCGCGACCCAGGAACTTTGCTGGTGAGCTGGTTCGAGCGCGCGATGGATCAAGCAGCCCAGCCGCCCTGTACGCAATTGAGTTACACCACTCTCGATGGCCTGCTACAGGCGACAATGGTCAACCCGCACTTGGCCAACAATCTTGGACGGCAACAGGATATCCACTACCTGTTGGGACGCCTAGCCCTTCTGCAGGGCGATGCTGCAACGGCACTTGCGCAATTCAACTTGGCACTCGACGCGCAAGTGCGCGTTTCGGCCGCCTTGAAGCAGGCAGCCATGTTGGGTTCACATGGCTTCCCGACGCAAGGCTTGGCCCATCTAGATCACCTTACCAACGAGCCCGAACAATCTTACGAGATTAGTCTCGGCATGCCACGCATCCACGCTTGGGTTCTACAACGCCAGAAATATTGGCCAAAAGAGCTCTCGCGGTTGCGCGGTACACTGCAAGGCGCCGTCGCGCAACAGACCCACACCGCCGAATGAACCATACGCTTGTCACATCGAACGCAACACGTATGAGCCAACGAGCTTGGTTGTGGATGCTTTTTGCGTGCATCCTCACCATAGCCGTGTATTGGCCTGGGCTTTCCGGCGGCTTCCTGTTCGACGACTACCCCAATATCGTCGACAACCACGATTTGCAGCCTAAAGACACGAGCGTCTCCTCTCTGGTACGGGCGGCACTTTCATCACCCTCAAGTTCGTTCAAGCGACCATTGGCATCGCTGAGCTTTACCGCTAACTACCTCGCAACGGGGCTAGATCCGTACTGGATGAAGCTGACCAATCTGGTCATTCACCTGCTGAACGGTCTCCTGATATTTTTGCTGGCCCGGCTGCTGATGTTCGCGGCTATTGGAGTGCACAGTCCGCACGAATGGCGTTCAACCGACACAAGGTCCCCGCGCACAGGGTACGCTCCTAAAAGTAAGAGAATGGACATCGTCGCGGCATTGATCGCGACCTGCTGGATGCTCTTACCCATCAATCTGACAGGTGTACTGTATGTGGTTCAGCGCATGGAGAGCATGGCCAATCTGTTCGTGCTGCTGGGGCTGATCGGGTATGTCAGCGGGCGCATACGCATGCTAGGCATTAGAAGCGCTTCAACCTACAGCCGGGGCTTCATCCTCTGTTTGTCCAGCATCACCATCCCCGCAGTCATCGGCATCCTGGCCAAAGAAACTGCGGTTATGCTCCCGCTCTACGCCCTCTTGATAGAGTGGATCCTTTTCTGCTTTCGACGCTCTTCACCAACCACCGTTGCGGCAGCATCTAAAACCCTGCCGGGCCAAGGCCGCGACCAACGGATCATCACAATGTTCCTGCTGGTGTTGGTACTACCAATGGCACTTGGGCTGGTTTGGCTCCTGCCAGGTGTATTCAACCCCGAAGTTTGGGCGACACGAGATTTTACTTTGGAAACCCGCCTACTGAGCGAAGCGCGCATCATCGTCGACTATCTGGTTTGGACGTTGTTGCCGACGCCGAATGCTTTGTCGTTCTATCACGACAACTTTGCCATTTCGAGCGGGCTGCTGACGCCGTGGACCACCGTGACTAGCCTCGTGGTTTTAGGTGCGCTGACCGCATTGATTCTCTGGCTACGGCAACGCAAGCCACTAGTTGCACTCGGCATTGCGCTGTTCCTCGGCTGCCAGTTGCTCACCGGTACCGTCCTGCCCCTGGAACTGATCTACGAGCATCGCAACTACTTCGCCAGTTTCGGTTTGATGCTGGCTATCATTCCATTGCTCACTGCACCTTCAAGTCGCCATGCTAGGCCAGTTGCCGCAGATGGCGCCCTCGCGGCATTGCCTATGGCTTTGCCTCGCTATGCCCTGCTTGCCGGCTTGCTGATGTGCTGGACCGGACTGACCGCGCTCACTGCGCATGCCTGGGGCGACCCGTTGCGGCTCGCCCAAGACTTGGCCAGCCGTGCGCCGCAATCGCCGCGTGCCCAATACGAACTTGGCCGCACCTACATCATTTACTCGCGCTACAACCCGCATTCACCGTATACACGGCTGGCCTACGCGCCATTAGAACGATCCGCAGCACTACCCGGCTCCTCAATCCTTCCCGAGCAAGCGCTGCTATTCATGAACTCGCGCATGAAACTACCGCTGAAAGACGCTTGGTGGGACAGCATGATAGCCAAGTTGAAGGCGCGCAAACCTGGTGTGCAGGATGAAAGTTCGTTGGCCGCGATGACTCAGTGCGATCGCGAGCATCATTGTGACCTGCCAAGCAATCGCATGGTCGAAGCGTTTCTCGCAGCCCTTTCCCATCCGGACCCCAGTGCGCGTCTGCTTGCCACATACGGCGACTACGCGTGGAACATGCTGAACGATCACTCATTAGGTGAGCAAATGATCCAGCAGGCCGTCGCGAGTGCACCGAGTGAGCCTGCCTACCAAATCACTCTGATTCGCATGCTGGCGGCGCAAAACCGCACAGAGAAGGCACGTGCCGCGCTGGAGCGGCTGCAAGCACTAAATACAGGTGGTCGTCTCAGCCAAACACTGGCGGACCTTCATGATCTGTTGGGCGTGCAGTGAGTGGAGTAAAACCCTCCCGCAGCGCGTCCAGCGCATTGCGTGTGCTTCTACTCAGCACATCTTATCCAGCCGATGCCGCTGACTGGCGCGGCATATTCATGCGGCACCTTGTGAGAGCACTTGCTAGACGTCCCGACATCCAACTCGCCGTTTGGGCACCACCCGGCGAATTGCCCGCCAACGCCAAATCCATTACGACGGCGCAGGAAACAGTTTGGCTGAAGCGGTTAATGGCAGCTGGCGGCATATCCCACCTTATACGCGGCGGCGGCCTGTGGACGTTGCTAGCACCCATTAAGCTTCTTCGGTTTATTGCGCACACATACCGTCGTCATCTTGCAGTCGATGTCTATCACATCAATTGGCTGCAGTGCGCACTGCCACTGCCAAACGACGGTAAGCCAGCACTGGTCACAGTATTGGGCAACGATCTGAAGTTGCTGCGGCTACCACTCATGCGTCATCTGCTGCGCCGAGTCATGCGCGAGCGCAAGGTGGCCATCTGCCCCAATGCCGACTGGATGCAAACCCCTCTTCTCGAGGCTTTCGGTGATATCGCAACGGTGATCCCCGTTTCCTTTGGCATCGATCCCTGCTGGTATGCGATCCATCGTCACCCTGAAAAGCAGCCGTCCAGGCGCTGGCTGGCAGTCACGCGCCTTACCGTCAATAAACTCGGCGACCTGTTTGAATGGTCGCAGCATTATTTCCGTGACACCGAGCGAGAGTTGCACCTGTTCGGCCCCATGCAGGAAGGCATCGCCGTACCGGACTGGATTCATTATCACGGCTCGGCCACGCCCGAACAGTTGGCCAGCAACTGGTTTCCCTATGCCTGTGGTCTGATCACACTGAGCCGACATGCCGAGGGCCGGCCCCAAGTCATGCTCGAAGCCATGGCTGCCTCGCTGCCGATTATCGCCTCGCGCATGCCTGCGCACGCCAGCATCGTCAATGACGGTGTCACCGGTGTGCTTTGCGACTCGCCTGACGCTTATGGAGCCGCGCTGATGCAACTGGAAGATGCCAGAACGAATCGGCGTTTCGGCGCAGCCGCCCGCGAATGGGCCGTTCGCGAAATCGGCAATTGGGATGATTGCGCAGAGCGCTACGCCGGGATCTATCACGAACTGATCGGAAGCCACGGCAATGAATGATCGCATTCTGATTCTTGGTGCGGGTGGCTTTGTCGGAACGCATCTTGTCCGCACCCTGGCCGAACGAGGCGAGAAGGTGATCGCCGTCAGTCGCCAGCCGATCAATCTGCACTATGCCAACGTCGAGATCGTCATCGGTGAACCGGATGAACCCGAGCACTTCCTTCCGCTGCTCGCGCGCAGTCGCGCTGTAGTTCACACCGCATCGCGCTCCACGCCCGGAAGCTCTATCGGTCAAGCCATGATGGAGCTGCAGCAGAACCTGCGTCCCACGCTGGCGCTGCTCGAAGCGCTTCAGCGTCATCCGCAGACAAATCTGCTCTACCTTTCGTCCGGGGGCACGCTCTATGCCCCCGCGCGGGATGAACTTGCGTCAGAAGCTTCTATCCCTAGGCCGCTCTCCTACCATGGCGCGGGGAAGATCGCCGCCGAGCATTTCATCGGTGCCTGCTGCAGCCAGCATGGCCACAGCGCCACCATTCTGCGGCCCTCCAACATCTACGGACCGGGCCAGCGTGAACGTGCCGGCTTCGGCATCATACCGACAGCGCTCGGTAAGATAAGCCGAGCAGAGACGTTACACGTATGGGGCGATGGTTCAACTATCCGCGACTACCTCTACATCGCCGACTTCGTGAAGCTGTGCGTCGCCATACTGGTGCAGCCCATGCCAAAGGGCATGCGTGTGCTCAACGCGGCGAGCGGCCTCGGGGTCAGCCTCAATGAGCTCTTCAGCCTGATGGAATCCATCACCGGTCTCCCGTTGCTGCGCAGTTATGACAACAGTCGCGTGGTCGACGCGTCCCGCGTTGTAATGGATGCCAGCCTCGCCAGGCAGCAATGCCAATGGAGCGCATCGACGTCGCTGCGCCATGGAATCGAAAATACATGGGCATGGTTCAACACTATCCAGCCGTGAACCGCCCAGCCACGCCGGTCTGCTCGGTTTGCGTCGCGAACTACAACGGCGCGGCGCTGCTAGCCGACTGCCTGGATTCGGTGCTTGCCCAGGTAGTTGATTTCAGCATCGAGATCATTGTGCACGATGATGCGTCCACGGACGATTCACTGGCCATCCTCCGCGAAAACTATCCGCAGGTCGAGGTGCTGGCCAGCGAAAAGAACGCGGGATTCTGTGTCAGCAACAATCGAATGGCGGCGCACGCTCGCGGCAAATACATCCTGTTGCTCAATAACGATGCTGCGCTCGATATCGATGCGATAGCCACCCTTCTTCAGGAAGCCGAAAGCCAGCAACTATCGGGCATTCTCACCCTGCCCCAATACGACTGGGAAAGTGGCGCGCTGGTCGACCGCGGCTGCCTGCTTGACCCCTTCTACAACCCGATCCCCAACCTTGACCCGGCACGCGATGATGTCGCCTACGTCATCGGTGCATGCCTCTGGTGCCGCCGCGAAACCTGGCACGCACTCGGCGGACTCCCCGAGTGGATGGAGTCGCTGGCGGAGGATCTGTACCTGTGTGGCGTCGCGCGTCTGCGCGGCCTGCCCGTGCGTGCGCTGAAAAAGAGCGCTTATCGCCACCGCCAAGGCGCAAGCTTTGGTGGCAATCGTGCCGGCAGCGAGGGACTGCGCACATCAGTCAAGCGCCGCTGTCTGAGTGAACGCAATAAGACGCGGGCGCTAATTGCTCTCACGCCAAGCTTTTTCATGTGGCCTTTGCTCTCAGCTCATCTTGTATCGCTGATGCTGGAGGGAATTGCGCTGTGCCTCGTCAGACGCAACACCACGATGTGGAGTGAGGTTTACGCGCCTGCAATCACCACGCCGATGCGGGATTTCAGCTTGCTCCGCGCCGCACGCCGCGAGCAGCAAAATCGTCGACAGATATCGCTCAGCCGATGGTTAGCACCCGTTCGCTGGCAATTGCGAAAGGTATCCCTGCTGCGTCGCCATGGCATGCCGAAGATTGACTGACGCATCCGGGAAAATTTCCGCCTTTCTGAGTGCGATCCATAATCCTGGAACGGTAAAGAAAACACCGCTGCGATATTGCCTGGAACGGAAAACCTGAGTTGACCGTGTGATCTCGGCAGGTGCCGCGCGCACTGGAAACCTAGCCAGTGCATTCACCCGGAATCATTTGCACGCTTCCGCGCGAATGACTATCTGGATGGCAAACAAACTCGACCACGCGCGCCCAAGAAAGCGCAATGGTTCGCGAACGATCCAGGGATACTTGTGCAGACCGACATAACCCTCGACGCTCATTACCCGCAAACCGGCGCTCTCGACAAGCTGAATCATGGTGCGGCGGGTAAAAAAGCGCAGATGAGTTCGATCGAGAATGCCGTAGTCCTTGTAGTCCCAACGTCCCAGCAAATGGGTGAGGCGGTTGCCAAAGAAGGCGATATTCGGCAGAGAGACCATCACGCAGCCGTTGGCGTCGAGGCGACGAGATAGTTCAGCGAGAACGACCTCCGGGTTTATCAGGTGTTCCAGCACATCACCGAAAAGGATGAAGTCGTAAGTACGCCGAGCCGCCTCGGGGATACCCATATTCAAATCGCAGACATCGACGACGCGATAGCCATTTGCGCGAGCGCTTTCCGCCTGCTCGGCATCACGCTCGATACCATCGACAACGGCCCCTGCGCCGTGGATCAACGCTCGACCCAACGTGCCATTCCAGCAACCGACATCGAGGACTGAAGGCGTGCCGTCACGTGCGGTGACTTCCTTCACGAACAGAGGATTCGCGTGCGCGTAGAAATCCGGCGAGCTTTCACTCAAGACACATTCTCCCCGTCGTGGATCACCGCAGCCGTTGCTTCCAGAAAGGCTGCGCCGTGACGCTGATCCGGTTCCAGATGGCAACCTTCAGCCCACTCATTCCATCCATTGATGAAAACCAGCCGCTGACTCGGAGATCGCTTTTCCACGCGCGACACAGCATCCGACAGCCAGCGTTGGTATTCCGACGGATCGTGATTCTCGATGATCGTCGCCGAGGTGCGCCGGACAGAATTGTCCCAGGACGGAAACACGACGGGAAAGGTCGAGTCCTCCAATCGCGGGCGGGAGATCGAACGCGTTACGTAGGCGGCGTAATCAACTCTCGTGTTCAGTGTCCTGCGACCGAGCCAGCCACTGTTGCGCAATGCGTCGTACATGCGGCGAGGCAGAAACCGCTGCGCCAGCGAAACCGCGTGCCCCGTCGCATTTTTGGTGACCGGAAAATGATCGCGGTTGGGTTCGAACTCCACGACCCCATCGAAGCCCAGTGCTAGCAAAGCTGCCGAATCAAGCGTCGAAAAACCCGTGCGAACGGCGCAGAAGTAGGGATCGACGCCAATTTTCGCAATGGAGGTGGCTCGCCATTCGCGCAACAGGGACGCCACGTCGGGAATGTCTTCCGGCACGTAGAACAGGAACAACGGTCGGCCGTCGACGCGAATGTAGCGTTTGTCCTCGAATGCCGCGATCAGCCAGTCGATGTGCGCCGCGTTGTCGGCATCGTCGTAAGTCTGACGCATCAAGACATCGTGGTCCCGCCCGCTCCACTTCCGAGACCACGTCTGATTCGCCCAGCATAGACAGAATGGAAAATCCGGCTCCCCCGATGCAAGCATTTCATCCAGCGGGCGTTGCAGCAGCCGCACGCCATTGAACCAATAGTGGTAGTAACAGAAGCCTTCAATGCCGAAGCGGCTTGCGAGCTCAGCTTGCGCGACACGTGCCTCCTTCAGTCGCAAGTCGTAGAAACCCAGATCCGCCGGTAAATGTGGCTGATAGTGGCCGGCATAGCGTGGACGCCCAGTCACCACGTTGGTCCATTCCGTGAACCCGTTTCCCCACCAAGCGTCATTTTCGGGAATGGGATGAAACTGGGGTAGATAGAATGCGATCGCGCGGGCGCGTTGATTCCCCACATCTGATCCGGGCGCAGACGAAGTCAAGCGGCCGCACTCCCCGCCTTGACCACTTCGAGATGGGGAAGCGGAAACACGAGTTGCTGACCAGCAAAAACCGGATTGGAAAGAAAGCTGGCCCGAAAGTGCCAAGGCAGGACGATCAGGTAGTCGAATTTCGCTGCCAGCACCTTAACCTCTGGCCAGATCGGCAACCAACTCCCGGGGGTCAGTGCACCGAATTTGTCTGGATTCACTTCGCCCACTGCGCTGATCTGCTGTGCATCGATGTCGCAATACTGCAGTAATACATTGCCCTTCGTGGAGGCGCCAAGTGCAGCGATGGTCTTTCCTCGCGCGCGCACGTCTTCAATGAAGGCCAACAGTTCGTTGCGTGATGCAGCAGTGCGCGCCGCAAAATCCCTGAATGGCGCAAGTGTGTCGAGACCTGCCACCTCCTCCATTTCCAGGATACGCGCAACCTCGTCGCTCTCCCGCATGCCGGAATCGTTCTTCGCTGCCGTGATCGAAAAGCTGCCGCCATTCACGTCATTGAATTCGATGTCGACGATTATCAAGCCCACCCGGTCAGTCATCCACTTCACCTGGCGTAAAGCGTAGTACTCCAAGTGCTCATGACACACCGTGTCATAGGCGTTCATCTCCAGCATCGTTGGCATGTAGCTCTGTTCGAACACCCAGATGCCATCGTCCGCCAGCACCTCGTGAATCTCGTGCATGAACTGCAGCGGTGCTTCCAGGTCATAAAGCATCGAAAACGACGTGATCACCTTGGCTTGCTTGCCAGGACGAGCCGCCCGCACAACCGCGGCCGAAAAGAAGTCTGCCACCAAACTCACATGTTCCGGGTAGTACTGACGGAACTTGCCAGCAGTAGGATCGATGCCAAGCAGATCCAGTCCCGAGGAACCGTAAGCCGCCAGCGTGGTGCCATCGTTGCTGCCAATGTCCAGCACGAGGTCACCCGCGCGAAGATCCACCCAGCGAGCAAGGCGTCGAACCTTCTGGTTCAGATGAGACACCATGCTCTGGTTGAGGCCCGAGCGATAACCGTAGTTGTCGCCATACATCTCGCCCAGATCGAAGGAATGCTCCAGCTGTACCAGCCCGCAGGCTTGATCACCCATGCATTTCACCAGGTGCAGCGGACCAACCGTGATGGAGGCGTCTCTAGTGCGCGGAAACACCCCAGTAAGCACCTGCTCACCGAGGTCCAGTACCTGGACCAGGTTCTGATTGCCACAAACCCTGCAGCCATTGATCTTAACGGGCATCGCTTTCCTGTCCTTTGTTTACAGCGTCAGTTGTCTTGCAGACCTGATTGCGTCATCCACCATTAGTCGCACCATATCTGCAAATTGTGTGCGTGGCTGCCAGCCGAGAACGCGCCGGGCCTTGCTGGAGTCGCCACAAAGGGGCACCTCCGCAGCCCTACCGTGGCCAACGGGGTCGTCACTCACGAAATCACCAGACTCCAGCCCTACATGCCCAAATGCAATCTCGCAGAATTCACGGACAGAATGGGTCTCCCCCGTGGCGACGATATAATCATCGGGCGCAGTCTGCTGAAGCATCAGATACATCGCCTCCATATAGTCCGGTGCGTAACCCCAGTCACGACGTGCGTCAAGATTGCCAAGTTTCAATCCGTCGGCTAGCCCCAACTTTATGCGCGCCACGCCACGCGCGATTTTCCCGGTGACGAAGCTCTCGCTTCTTTTCGGACTTTCATGGTTGTACAGAATCGCCGAGCAGGCGAACAAACCGTAATGCCGGCGATAGATATCAATCATGCTGTGGGCGTAAAGCTTCGCCGCACCGTAGGGTGAGCGAGGTTTGAAAGGTGTCCGTTCGGTCTGCCTGCTCTCTTCCACGCGGCCGAACATCTCACTGCTCGACGCTTGGCAGAGGCGAATTGTTGGGTCTGACATGCGAATAGCCTCGAGGAGGCGCGTAACGGCGATGCCGTTGTCCTCGATGATCTTGACCGGCTCATCAAACATTCCCTGACCGCTCGAACGGGCAGCCAAGTTGAAAACAGCGCTAGGCTTGTGCAACGAGAGCGATGCCGCCATGGCGCTGGTATCGTGCATGTCCCAGTCGATAAAAGTGACTTCGTTCAGAAGACCAAGAGGCCTCGCCCCGTCTTGAAAACCTCGTGTGGTGCCGAGCACCTTCCAGTCTTTGGCCAGCAAGTGACGGATGAGGTAGCCTCCATCCTGTCCTGTGACCCCTGTAATCAATGCCGTACGCATCAGGGGGCCACACCCGAAGATCGCGCCACCAAACGCGTGATCCAGGACGCGTTCTCGCTACGGACCAGATCGTACAGATTGGTGCGGGCGCGATGCGCAAATAAACCGCAGTAAAGACTCGCCAAGGAGTTCGCCCACTTCGCCGGCATCATGGCGATGAGCTTGGAAAACAGTCTTCCGCTGCCCGACGCCCGCCTCTGAATGGAACGACAATATTCCGCACCGTCGTAGCCACCAATTGCCCGATACAGCAACAGCTTGCGAAGCTGACGCCAAGGTTCGCGTACGGAAACGCTGCTCTTGCTGCGGTCGTTAATCTGCGAAAACGACCATAGCAGATCAGGCCATTTGAACATCCATATCTCGAACCCGCGGGAAGTCCACATCGCGTTGCCATATCGAATCGATATCTGTGGCTCCGCCACAACCCTCACGCTGGCAAGCGCGGGAGTCTGAAAGATCACGCCCACATGAATGAACAGGCTCCCCATATAGAAGTCACGCGCGCGAGTCATCCAGGCAGAACGTCGAATCACAACACAGCCGATGAAGCTGAGAGCGCCTGCAGTCTCGGCAAATAGAACATCCAGATCATCTGCCCCGTACGATTTGTCATACTCCAGCTGAATGAATCGTGGCGTAAGCACTACAGACAGGTCCGAGGTACGCACTTCCGAATTCAGCACAACCAGATCAGGGTCGCACCCGATAGCATCAAGCACCGTCTGTATCGCACCGGGCTTGAGCAAATCGTCATCTGTCATCAACCAGCAGTGGGAACCACGCGCGTAGGAAACGGCTTTGTCATAGTCACCGTCGACACCGGAATTGTCCGCTTCGCGGTAGTAGCGAATAGCCGGATTTCGCTCGACATAACCCGACATTACCGCGGGCGTATCGTCCGGCGACGCGCCGTCCACGACAAGCAACTCCACGCCCGGCTGCATCTGATCAAGGATCGACTCGAGCGTCACTCCTATGAATTTCGCCCTGTTGAACGTCGATATGCAAATCGAAAGACGGATAGCCCCCGCGCCGCCATCCAAAGGTGATCTTTCCGCCCAAGAAACAAATGATTCTCCATTGACTGTCATAAGTTCATATCGAAACAAAATCCTGATCGGATATCAGATCAAATTGTTGGTCACTGGGCACGCCAAATTTCCGCAACTGATACCGGTTTTCAACAAAATCCAGTCCGCAAATATTTTCGAGGAAAGAGGAATCAAAATACTTCGGGTCGACAAAAAATGCATTGACCCCATTACGATCGACTGAGACAAATCGGTAACCCATTCCTTCAAAAAAATGTCGCCACGCACTAATTGAAACACCGTAATAGAGTTGCGTCGGATGCGCGCTCCTCATAGAAAAATCGCTCTTGTACGCAGTACTCATACTGCGTTCTTTTCCATAGACAGAATTGTATTCGACAACGATGATGCGTGGCCTCAAGCCACCGTCCATCAATCCAAGGGCGATGTGATAATCGTTGCCGTCTATATCAAGCGAAAACAGGTCGGGATCCGGATACGGGATTGCTTCCAGAATTTCCCGGACTGATTCCTTTGTGACAAACATTGATCGACATTCAGTGCCAATGCTGTAACCCACCACATTGCGCTGCGCACGCGCGGCGAGTCGGGGATTGCCTTCAATCATTAATCCTTCGTAACGCTCGGCAACCACCAACCACGCAGAATTGTTCTCTACGCCATTGGCAGACCCTATTTCCAAAAAACTACGATTTGAAACGCGCAATTGTCTACGCAGCACATCAATGATCCCGTCTTCGCCATTCTGACTGAACCCGGAAAACTCCCACGTCGCAGGATTGGTCAAATCGACATTTCGCGCCTGCATCATGCCGCAGCCTTTGGCCAGACCAATGGCAATTCGCTGGCGATCCCGGTTGTCGGCGAGGTAGTTGATGATACGGTTCAGCACGTTATCCATACTCCCAATGGCTTAATATTTCTTTTGTCTCAATGGCAAAATCTCATAAAGGGAAGCACGCAATCCGGGAGAAAAAACCAGCGAGAGCAGCGCGGCGGTAGCAATATTAACACCTGTCCAGACTATTCCACCGAAGTCAGTCATGTCGGCCGGCTCGATCCATCTGACGAAGACCGCTGCAGCGAGGGATGCGCAGAGTGGAATGCCCACATCCCGTAGTAACCAATGGACCGCATAGCCCTTGAGCAGATTCCGGTGCGTAAAAAAAACTCCGAACCCGAGATAAAAAAACTGCAGCAACAACCATGCACTAGCAGCTCCAGATTCGGCAAATTCAAGTGTTAGAAGGATTGACAAAGGCACATAGATTACGAGAAGCAAGATGTTCAACATCAACGCGAGTCGCGCCTTGCCGTAGGCGAGCTGCAACGCATACTGAAGAAAGAGCGGGCAATGCAACGCCGCAGAGAGCACGAGTATCGAAACGATTGGGGCTACTTGCGCCGAAATCGAACGGTTATGGGTCCAGAATCGGATGAGTGACTCGGCGTGCGGCGCCACGGCAAAGGCCACGGCAAAGGCCAATGTGGCAAGCAGCCGCGTCGAGCGACCATACAACTCCTCCAGCCGTTCAGTTTTCGCGCTCGCCACCAAGGCCGAGAATCGTGGGTAAAGCGCACTGAACATTGGTGTCGCGAGGAGGTACAAACCACTCGCCAATAACGTGGCCAGCATGTATCGGCCGTACGCAGCGAGGTCGACGAGCTTGCTCAGCACGATTTTGTCGAACTGCATCAGGAACAGGCCGGTAATCGCGATGGCACCCACTCCGACAGAAAAACGCCAGATTCGTGCCAACTCAGCAGCGCTGAATTTCGCACCCAGACGCCCGCCCACAGCTCTCCAAGCCAGCCAGCGAATGAGAACAACATGCATCAGACTTACTGACAATTGCCACAGGAAAAACGCCACGATCGTGGGTGAAACGAAAGCAAGAACAAGAATGCTGCCAGCCGCTCCAAGCGTCACGATGACGATACTCAGCCCGCTCACCACGGCGAGACGCTGCGCTCCCATGAGACATGCAGAATAGAGTCCGATTGGCCAGCGAATTGCCACCACAAGACCCATTAGCATTACGGCATGCAGAACGTCGATCACTGCGACATGAGTCGATTGCAACCAGTGCCGCCCCAGCCAACCTGCCAAGAGCACCAGGGTAATTGCAAGAACAGACGCGACGGCCCAATACAACAGCTCCAGCGAGCGGAATAAATGACGCAGTCTCTTCTGGTCGGCCTTCGATGCATGCCTCGCCACCTCTCGGTTCATCGTCGGAGACAGGCCAAGGTCGAGCAACTGCACCAAGGTCAGCAACGTCGTGAAAAATCCGATGAGCCCATATGACTCAATGCCAAGAAAGTGTAGGTAAAACGGTGTTGCGATCACGCCGACAACTGCCGTCCAAGCGGATCCCGCAAAGCCCGCCAGAAGATTCCAGCCAAGTCGCACTTCACCGCTACTCGTGAAATTGATTGGTGTGAAAACCGTGACGACGAGCCAGGTCATCCCTTTGGGCGGAACGCAGATCCTCGCGCACCATTTCAGCTACCAATTCTTCGAAAGACGTCCGCGGGATCCAGCCAAGCTTTTCACGCGCTTTGGATGCGTCACCCAAAAGCGAGTCGACCTCCGCAGGCCGGAAGTAACGCGGATCAACCTCTACGATGCAACGCCCGTCGCTGTCATAACCCCTCTCTTCCAAGCCGTCACCCTCCCAACGAAGACTCATCCCCAGCTCATTGGCTGCAGCGCTGATGAAGTCCTTCACCGTGTGCTGTATGCCGGTAGCGATGACATAATCGCTCGGCTCATCTTGTTGCAACATTAGCCACTGCATCTCTACATAATCGCGAGCGTGCCCCCAGTCCCGCAAAGCATTGAGGTTGCCAAGATAAAGGCGTTCCTGCAGGCCCAATTTCATACGGGTCAGCGCCCGAGTAATTTTTCTCGAGACGAAATTCTCGCCACGAACCGGTGACTCGTGATTGAAGAGAATGCCGTTACAGGCGTAAACCCCGTACGCCTCCCGATAATTGATCGTTGTCCAGTAGGCGTAAAGTTTTGCTATCGCGTAAGGCGATCGCGGGTGAAATGGCGTAGTTTCGCGCTGCGGCGTTTCACGAACGAGACCATAGAGCTCCGAAGTTGAGGCCTGATAGAAACGTGTGCTCTTCTCCATGCCCAAAATGCGCATCGCCTCCAAGATGCGCAACGGGCCGAGTGCGTTGGTATCAGCGGTGTACTCCGGCTCCTCAAATGAAACCGCAACGTGACTTTGTGCACCTAGGTTGTAGATCTCGTCCGGCTGCGTCTGCTGGATGATGCGGGTGAGGTTGGACGAGTCGGTAAGGTCGCCGTGGTGCAGGAAGAAGCGGATTCCAGATTCATGCGGGTCCCGGTAGAGGTGGTCAATACGCGAGGTATTAAAAAGGGATGCACGACGTTTGACGCCATGTACTTCATAGCCTTTACCAAGCAGAAATTCAGCCAGATAGGCACCATCCTGTCCGGTGACACCCGTGATCAAAGCACGTTTCATCAAAAGCTCCAGATGGCTACATTTTTCGCGACGAATTCTTGCATCTTTGCTGCGAAAACCAAGGGTTTCGACGCAACATCTGATTTGAAATTTTCAGAGTTACTATAGCTTCCGCACGACTTACAAAAGCAGCAAGCCAACTCAGCGTTCTCTTCTATATGTCAGATTGGTGATCTGCTCAGACACGAGCCCGATCAAAAACACGATAACTGCCGCACTCCACAATAATGTGCTTCCGTTGGTGAGTCTCCCTTCATGCATGAAGGTGACCGCATAGTTGATGCAACCCAGCAAAAAGAACATCGCACTAGCAGGCACAAACAGCTTCAACGGCGAATACAACGTGGCGATCTTGAAGATGATCAGCAGGAAGCGGATGCCGTCTTTGAGGGGCTTGATATGGCTTTTGCCAACGCGCTCTGCAGCTTTGATCGGAATGTAGGCCACAGGATAGGCGCTGCGGAAGAAGGCCATGGTGCTGGTGGTGGGGTAGCTGAACCCGTTGGGCAGCAGGTGGATGAATTCGCGGAATTTATCAGCGCGTACCGCACGGAAGCCAGAGGTGAGGTCGAGCACCGGGTGGCCGGTCATGCGGCTGGCGAGCCAGTTGTAGAGAGTGTTGGCGAGGCCGCGGCCGACGCCGGCCTGGCTGTCCCAGTCGCGCGCGCCGACGACCATGTCGTAGCCACGATCCAGTTGATCGAGCAGGCGCTTGATGTCAGCCGGGTCGTGCTGGCCGTCGCCATCCATGAACACCAGGATGTCGCCCTTGGCCGCCCGCGCGCCGCGCTTGATCGCTGCGCCGTTGCCCATCGAATACGGCGAGGAAAGGCATTCGACGCCGCTGCTTTTGCAGATGCTGCGGGTGTCATCGGTGGAGCCGTCGTCGACCACGATGATTTCTGCATCTGGCCGGGCTGCGCGCAGGCGCGGCAGCAGTTGTGCCAGCGCGGGTGCCTCGTTCTTGGCGGGCAGGATGATGCTCAGTTGGTTCAACGCAGGACTCCCCAGGTGAGTGGGGATCATAACGTGAAGGCTGGTGGGCTGGTTGAGATGGAGGTCAAAGGCAGATCAAGAGCGCCCCCATCCGCCCTGTCGGGCACCTCCCCCCGCAGGCGGGGGAAGGGAGTGGCGGCGGCTCTGGACGGAACAACGTGCGCAGGCGCGGCGGACCGGCAGCACGATGGCTCAGCCGATCAAGCTCATGCCTGCGAATTTTGCCGCGCCACGATCGAAAGTCATGATGCGCTGACAACCTGCAGCATTGGCGCAGTTGGCAATCAGGCAGTCGGCGAAGTCAGCTTTGGCAGTGCGACAGGCGCGAAGCGCTTTCCAGACCATTTCGGCGCGCTCGATTACCAGCTCTTTCGTGCCGAGAAGTGCTTCAAGTGCTTCAAGAACCTGCGCGCGCTGGAGCTTGTAAGCACCGCTCAATACCCATACAAGCTCAACCACGGATACCAGCGAAATCCAACCCGGCTCGTCAACGCCCAATGCTTCCAGGACCTTGGAGGCATGAGCCGACTGGACTGCATCGTCCTGCATGATGTAACGCACCACAACATTGGTATCCAGGCCAATCACTTGGCTTTCGCGCCTGCCGCGGCGATGGCTGCGTTCATCTGTTCGATTGACACGGGCTTGGCCTGCTTTCCGAACATGCCTTTCAGGGCCGTCACGGTGCGCGTTGCAGCGATGAACTCGTAGCGACCAGGCGCAATTTCCACGAACTCCACCCGATCACCCGTGCGCACCTGCATGGCTTCACGCACAGCCTGGGGAATGGTGATTTGACCTTTGCTGGTGATGCTTGCGGTTGCCATGATGAGCTCCTTTTCCTTACACCATTGTAAGGATGGGCTTGGGTGGCGGCAAGTTTGCACGAAGATCTGTCGCGGTTGACGCGGCCTCTACAAGGCTGCGTCGCCTTTTGTGGGGTTTCAACCGCGAGCTGGCACACGAGACAAACGGTCCACCTGTAGGAGCGCACCCTGTGCGCGAATTGCTCTTGGGCGGGCGAAGGTCAAGAGCATCGCGCACAGGGTGCGCTCCTACAATGTGGGGTCGGCTTTGGTGCGGGCGGTTTCAACCGCGACTGGGAGATGGGGCGCACTTCGGCTTGGCGCGGCTGAAGCCGCTCCTACAGGAATCGGGACGGGTGGGCGCCAGGCTTGTGCGTTGCGTCAAAGCACTGGGTTTTTCTTGCAGACAAGGGATGACCTGCGGGCCTGACTGCGGTAGATTCAACTACATACAGGGTGGAGTTAAGTCAGCTCATGTCATCTCAAGTGCAACCATCGCTCGCAGGCTTGTCCGGCATGGCGCGGCGTCTGGTTATTGAAGATCTGCTGCCGGAGGCGGATGTCCGCAAGGCGATGGTCGACAGCAGCCAGGCGAAGGTGAGCCTGGCGACCTGGTTGACGGACCAGAGTCTGGTCGAGGGCGCGCAACTCACGCGGATTGCCTCGATCGAGTTCGGCATGCCGACGATGGACGTGACATCGCTCAACCCCGGCACCATGCCGCTGGATCTGATCAGCGAGGCTCTGATCACCAAGCATCAGGCATTGCCGCTGTTCCGACGCGGCAAGCGGCTTTATGTCGGCATCTTTGATCCGATGCAGTCGCATGCGCTGGATGAGATCCGTTTCCACTCCAGCTGCATGGTGGAGCCGATTCTGGTTGAACGCAGTTCGTTGCAGCGGATGATCGAAGGTCTGCTCAACAACATGCGCAACACCATGCCAGAGATCGGCGGTGGTGATCTCGACGGGCTGGAGCTGGAGGTCGGCACGGACGACGAGACCGAGTCGACCGGCATTGACGCCAATGCCAACGACGACGCGCCGGTGGTGAAGTTCGTCAACAAGATTCTGGTGGATGCTATCCGTCGCGGCGCCTCCGATATCCATTTCGAACCGTTCGAAACGCAATACCGGGTGCGTCTGCGCATGGACGGCATTCTTACCGCGGTGGCCAGTCCGCCGATGAAGCTGGCCAACCGGATCTCGTCGCGCCTGAAGGTGATGTCGCAGCTGGATATCGCCGAGAAGCGCATCCCCCAGGATGGCCGCATCAAGCTCAACCTGTCGAAGACCCGCGCGATCGACTTTCGCGTCAGCACCTTGCCGACCTTGTTCGGCGAGAAAATCGTGCTGCGTATTCTGGATGGTTCATCGGCCAAGATCGGCATCGAGAAGCTTGGCTACGAGCCGGATCAGCAAAAGCTGTATATCGACGCGATCCACAAGCCCTACGGCATGGTGCTGGTCACCGGCCCGACCGGCTCGGGCAAGACGGTATCTCTGTATACCGGGCTGAACATGCTCAACACTGCCGAGCGCAATATCTCGACGGTGGAAGACCCGGTGGAAATCCGCGTCGAAGGCATTAATCAGGTACAGCAAAATGTGAAGCGCGGCATGACCTTTGCCAGCGCCTTGCGCTCATTTCTGCGCCAGGATCCGGACGTGATCATGGTCGGCGAAATCCGTGATCTGGAAACCGCCGAGATCGCAATCAAGGCGGCACAGACGGGTCACATGGTGCTGTCGACCCTGCATACCAACGATGCGGCGCAGACGGTTTCGCGCCTGATGAACATGGGTATCGCGCCGTACAACATCACCTCGTCGGTGAGCCTGATCATCGCCCAGCGTCTTGCGCGTCGGCTACATGACTGCAAGAAGCCGCACGCCCTGCCGCCAGCGGCTTTACTGTCGGCTGGCTTCACTCAGGCGGAGATCGATGAAGGCCTGACGATCTACGAAGCGGCGGGTTGCGATAGCTGCAACGAGGGGTACAAGGGGCGTTTGGGCATTTATCAGGTGATGCCGATGCTGGAGCAGATTCAGGCGATCATCCTGAAGGGCGGCAACACCATGGAGATTGCCGCGGCGGCCAAGGCTGCCGGGGTCAACGATTTGCGCGCGTCGGCGCTGCTGAAAGTGAAGCAGGGCCTGACCAGCCTGATCGAAATCGACCGTGTGACCAAGGAATAGCGGCATAATCTGCGACACCCGTTGCATCGAACTTGCGTCCGGCGCCACGGTTTGGGGTGTGTGAAGTAGCATAAGCTGTACAAGACATGTCAGCCGCCGACGTCGGCCGGACTGGATTGAACTACGGGGGGAAGATGCGCATGGCTACGGCTACCGCAGCAGCAAACAAGAATCGTGCAGTCGGCGCGCAGCGCGCAACCGTCACCAGCTTGACCACCTACGACTGGGTGGCGCTGGACAAACGCGGCAAGCGCATGAAGGGCGACATGCCCGCGAAGAACGCCTCGCTGGTCAAGGCCGAGCTGCGTCGCCAGGGCATGAACCCGCAGACCGTGCGCGAAAAGGCCAAGCCGTTGTTCGGCTCGAGTGGCAGCACGGTCAAGCCCCAGGATGTGGCCGTTTTCAGTCGTCAGATCGCCACGATGATGGGCTCGGGCGTACCGATGATTCAGGCCTTCGACATCATTGCCGACGGCCAGAAAAACGTCCGCTTCAAGAACATTCTGCTGGATGTGAAGCAGAGCATCGAAGGCGGCTCGTCATTGCATGAGTCACTGGGTCGCCACCCGGTGCAGTTCGACGAGTTGTATTGCAATCTGGTCCACGCCGGCGAAGCCTCTGGTGTGCTGGATACGGTGCTCGACACTGTCGCTACCTACAAGGAGCGCACCGAGGCACTCAAGAAAAAGATCAAGAAAGCCCTGTTCTACCCGATGATGGTGCTGGCCGTGGTGTTCATGGTCATCCTGATCATGCTGCTCTACGTGGTGCCGGTGTTTGCCAAGACCTTCGAGGATGCCGGCGCCCAGCTGCCGGCACCCACCCAGATGCTGGTCGACGCCTCGCATTTCATGCAGACATGGTGGCTTTTGGTAATCGGCGTGGTTGGCGGCAGCATTGCGGCAATTGTGATCGGCAAGAAGCGCTCGCCGAAATTTGCTCACTTCCTTGATCGCGTGGCACTAAAAATGCCGGTGATGGGCGCCATCGTGCGCAATTCGGCGATCGCCCGTTTTGCACGTACCCTGGGCGTCACCTTCCGTGCGGGTGTGCCGCTGGTGGAGGCGCTGGATGCCGTGGCGGGTGCCACGGGCAGCATTGTCTACGGCGATGGTGTCAGGCAGATGCGTGACGACATCTCCGTTGGCCACCAGTTGCAGCTGGCCATGAAGCAGACTGGCCTGTTCCCGAACATGGTGGTGCAGATGACCGCCATCGGTGAGGAATCCGGCGCGCTCGACAACATGCTGTTCAAGGTCGCCGAGTTCTACGAAGAAGAAGTCGAGAACGCCGTGGATACGCTTTCCACCTTGCTCGAACCGCTGATCATGGTGGTGCTTGGTACGCTTGTCGGCGGCATGGTTATCGCTTTGTACCTGCCAATCTTCAAGCTCGCCGGCACGTTCTAAGAAAGTTTGGAACCCCCTCTCCCAGTGGCGACCGAAGGAAGTCCCCGTTTTGGGAGAGAGGGTTGGGGTGAGGGTACGCCGAAGCGATGGAAATCAAACCACCTCTGCCTACCAGAACCCTGAAATTTGCCAGAACTTTGCGACCCGCAGCACCGACGCCGAACAAATACTCTGGTATCACTTGCGTGCGCGTCGTCTGGCTGGCTTGGAGCTCCGTCGCCAACATCCCATCCCGCCGTATATCGCCGACTTCTATTGCGAAGCGTTGCGACTGGTGGTTGAACTTGACGGGTCGCAGCACAACGAAACCGTTGACTTCACGCGGACCCAGACGATTGAGAGGCAGGGATTTCATATCCTGAGGTTTTGGGACAATCAGGTGTTGCAGGAAACCGAATCAGTGCTTGAGGCGATTTTGGATTTCGCGCAGGAGCGCACCCTCACCCCAGCCCCTCTCCCACAGGGAGAGGGGCTTTAAGAGCCAGGCCCACGTATGCCCGAACTTCCCTTTGCACTCTGGATCACTTTTGCCGCCGCGCTTGGCCTGTTGGTCGGCAGTTTTCTGAATGTAGTGATTCTGCGGTTACCCGAGCGAATGGCGGCGAGTTGGCGGCGGGAGGCGCAGGACATACTTGAGCTTGAAGGCGATGCTGAGCCGCTGCCACCTGGTATCGTGCGCGAGCCATCGCATTGCCCGCAGTGCAAGCATCCACTATCGGCGCTGGACAATATCCCGCTGTTTGGCTGGCTGTTGCTGGGCGGGCGCTGCCGCTACTGCAAGACGAAGATCTCGATTCAATATCCGCTGGTGGAACTGCTTAGCGGCGTGTTGAGTGCGTTGGTGGTGTGGAAATTTGGGCCGACCTGGCCGGCGCTGGCTGGACTGGGGCTGACCTGGACGTTGATCGCACTGGCCGGCATCGACTTTCGTACCCAGCTATTGCCCGATCAGCTCACCCTGCCCTTGCTGTGGGCCGGACTGTTGTTGGCGTTGTTGCCAATGTTTGTGGCAGCGCCGTCTGCGATCATCGGCGCGGCGATTGGTTATCTGAGCCTGTGGAGCGTGTACTGGGCATTCAAGCTGCTCACCGGCAAGGAAGGCATGGGCCACGGCGATTTCAAACTGCTGGCGGCGCTGGGTGCGTGGATGGGGCCGGTGGCCTTGCTGCCGATGATTTTGCTGTCCTCGCTGGTCGGCGCGCTGATCGGTGGCAGCCTGATTGCCCTGCGCCGCCATCAGCGTGAGATACCGATGCCATTCGGTCCGTTCATCGCCATGGCCGGATGGATCTGGTTCATGGCGGGACATGATCTGTTGGCTGGGTATCTGCATCTGACCGGGATGCAATGAACGCACGCACGCACGCCATGGTGGTGGCGCTGACTGGCGGGATCGCCAGCGGCAAGAGTGCGGTGTCGCGTCGCTTCGAGGCGTCGGGCGTGGGGGTACATGACGCGGACATAGCCGCGCGCGAAGTGATCGAACCCGGTACGGAAGGCCTGGCGGCGATCGTCGAAGCGTTTGGTAGCGACGTGCTTGACGCCAGTGGACGACTTGACCGCCGCGCGATGCGTGAGCGTGTGTTCGCCGTGCCCGCCGATCGGCAGGTGCTGGAGGCGATCATCCACCCGCGCGTACGGCAGTGGTTGCGTGATGGTGTGCTGGCTGATCCTGGCCCGTATTGTCTGCTGGCTGTACCGCTGCTTGCAGAGAACATCGATCAATATCGCTGGGTCAATCGCATTCTGGTGGTGGATGTGCCCGAGTCGGTGCAGATCGCTCGTCTGACTACTCGTGACGACATCGATGAAGAGCTGGCCCGACGCATGCTCAGTCAACAGGCCAGCCGTGCGCAGCGCCTGGCGTTGGCAGACGACGTGATTGACAACAGCGGTGCCGAATCCGAGTTGGATGAGGCGGTTGCCGAGTTGCACCAGCGGTACTTGGCGTTGGCTGTGGCGTAGATCTTCTGCTACAGCAAGAGCGCTTGCAGGATCAAGCGATCGGCTGGAGCCAGTTGCTGCGGATCAACGTCTACAGGAAGCTGCCATTGCAGCGCCTGCCCTTCCATCGATTGCGGCTGGCCTTGCCACTGATCGATGCGCCAGGCATCGAGAAGTAGCGCTCGCTCGCCGTAGTTCCACGGCACTTCAATCAGCGGTTCGGCGTGTTGAACGAGGACACCAAGCTCTTCATGCAGTTCGCGTGCAAGCGCGGCGAACCGTGCCTCACCGGATTCCAGCTTGCCGCCGGGAAATTCCCACATGCCGGCGAGGTGTTTGCCGGGTGGTCGCTGTGCCAGCAACACGCGGCCTTCACCATCCAGCAAAACGCCGGCCATGACGTGCATGACCGGCGCTGGGATGCTTGATGCAGACATCAATTACTGCGCAGGTACTCGACCATGTCGAAGTCGTACTTGTGCTCGGCGTCGGCCTTGTGGTGAACGCGGGAGACTTCGGTCCAGTCGCTGAAATGTACGCCGGGGAAGAACGTGTCGGCACCGTCGATCGCGGCGCTGACCCAGGTGATATACAGACGTTGGGCACGCGGCAATGCCTCGGCAAATACCTCGCCACCACCGATCACCATCAGACCGGTCTGATCCATGCGCGCCTGCGCTTCTTCGACCGAGCGCACGGTGATCTGTCCTGGAAACGGCGCATCGTGCTTGCGCGACAGCACCAGGTTGACGCGACCCGGAAGCGCCTTGCCGATCGACACGGCGGTGTTGTAGCCCATCAGTACGTTCTTGCCGGTGGTCAGTTGCTTGAACCAGCGCAGGTCATCCGGAAGATGCCAAGGAAGCTGGCCTTGGCGACCGATGGCAAAGTTTTCATCGAGTGCCGCGATCAGCGAAATGGCCATGGTGATGTCCTTATGAAAACGGTTTGATGAAACGGTCCGCGCAGCTCAGGTGACGCCAACCTAATCTGCAAATATTAGCAGCATGCAAGGCATAAGCGATGTGTTCTCAGCGCGCTGGATCGTGCCTGGTCAGACCGCTACTGCCGCCTTGATCGCGGGATGCGGATCGTAGCCTTCGATCGCGATGTCCTCGAAGCGGAAGTCGAAAATCGAGCTTACGTCGGGATTCAGACGCAGCTGCGGCAATGCCCTTGGTTCACGACTCAACTGCAGGCGCGCCTGCTCGACATGGTTGTTGTACAAGTGCGCATCGCCGAGCGTGTGCACGAAATCGCCGACTTGCAGTCCGCACACCTGCGCCATCATGTGGGTGAGCAAGGCGTAGCTTGCGATGTTGAAGGGCACGCCGAGGAAGATATCGCCCGAACGCTGATATAGCTGGCAGCTGAGCTTGCCGTCGGCGACGTAGAACTGAAACATCGTGTGGCATGGCATCAAGGCCATCTTCGGCAACTCGCCCACGTTCCAGGCACTGACGATCAGCCGCCGCGAATCCGGATTGCGCTTGATCTCGTCGGCCACCCAGCGGATCTGGTCAACCACCTTGCCATCGGCTGTCGGCCATGCGCGCCATTGCTGGCCGTATACCGGGCCGAGATCGCCGTTGGCATCGGCCCATTCGTCCCAGATGCGCACACCGTGCTTTTTGAGGTAGGCGATGTTGGTGTCACCCTGCAGAAACCAGATCAGCTCGTGGATGATCGATTTCAAGTGCAGCTTCTTGCTGGTGACCAGCGGGAAACCGTCGGCGAGGTTGTAGCGCATCTGCCAGCCGAACACGCTGCGCGTGCCGGTGCCGGTGCGGTCGGCCTTTTCGGTGCCGTGGTCGAGAACGTGTTGTAGCAGATCGAGATAGGGACGCATCGGGGAAGGATAACCTGCCGGGTAGATCGAGGTGGCCTTGGGCTGCAGAAATAGCTCAAGCCCGAATGGCGTGTAATCAAGCCTTCGCCGTACCCGACCAAACCCCGTTCGCCCTGAGCGCAGGCCGCAGGCCGCAGGCGGGGAGTGGCCACGGATGGCCACAGCTTGAGGAGCGAGGAAGTCGAAGGGCAAGGCGACGACGAGGTGTACACGCTTGGCGACGCTTCGACTCCACCTGCTACGCAGACTACGCTCAGCGCGAACGGTTTGGGGGCGGCGGCTTGGGGGTCGTACCGTTCAGCGCCCCAGAAACGCCCGCACCGCGACCGCGTCAAACGGCCAATCCAATTCGCGGCCATCACGCCTGTCTCGCAATACCGGCAAGCGCGTTCCATATAGCTGCACCAGCGCCGCCTCATCATCGACCCAGACGCTGTCAAAATCCGGTGCGTGCGCTTCAGCCAGTACCGCCATGGCCTGGTCGCACAAATGGCAGTAATCGCGCTGGTAGAGAATCAGATCAGACATGCGGCTGCGAATGGCGGAGGTCGCCGCGTAGAATAGCGGGTTACCTTCCCATCAGCAGTGCAACCATGGCTGTCAGCGTTTTCGACCTGTTCAAGATCGGCATCGGGCCGTCCTCCTCGCATACTGTCGGCCCAATGCGCGCCGGCGCGCGCTTCGCCGAGCGCTGGCTGGAAGAAAAAGGCGTGCTCGACCGCGTGGTGCGCGTACGCGCCGAGTTGTTCGGCTCGCTGGCGATGACCGGCCGCGGGCACGGCACCGACAAGGCCGTGCTGCTCGGTCTGGAAGGCCAGCATCCCGACAGCGTCGACCCGGACCAGATTCCGGCCACCTTGCAGCGCATCCGCAGCAGTGGCCGCCTGGATCTGCTCGGCAGGCACGAAATCGACTTCAACGAGAAAGGCGACCTGGTTTTCAACAAACGCCAGAAACTGCCGTTCCACACCAACGGCATGCGTTTCAGCGCCTACGACGCCGACGGCAACGAGCTGGCTTCCCGTGACTACTACTCGGTTGGTGGCGGTTTCGTGGTCAACAACGACGAGGCGGCCGAAGATCGCATCGTCGCCGACACCACCGAACAGCCTTACGCGTTTTCGACCGGCGACCAGATGCTGGCGCTGTGCAAGCAGCACAATATGACGATCGCGCAGTTGATGCTGGCGAACGAGTCGGTATGGCGTAGCGAAGAGGAAACGCGTGCGGGCTTGCTGACCATCTGGCAGGCGATGCAGGACTGCATCAACCGTGGCTTGCGCTCACCGGGCGAACTGCCTGGCGGCCTGAAAGTGAGCCGGCGCGCCCCGGCCATGGCCGAAGACCTGCGCAACCAGCCGCAGGCTTCATTGAAGGATCCGCTGACCATCCTCGACTGGGTCAACCTGTGGGCGCTGGCAGTAAACGAGGAGAACGCCGCCGGTGGCCGCGTGGTTACTGCGCCGACCAACGGCGCCGCAGGCATCGTGCCCGCCGTGCTCAATTACTACCATCACTTCTGCCCGAAGCCCGATGCGAATGGCGTGGTGGATTTCCTGCTTACCGCTGGCGCGATCGGCATTCTGTACAAGGAAAACGCCTCGATCTCGGGTGCTGAAGTGGGCTGCCAGGGTGAAGTGGGCGTGGCGTGTTCGATGGCGGCTGGCGGCCTCACCGCAGCACTCGGTGGCAGCATGTCGCAGGTGGAAAGCGCCGCCGAAATCGGCATGGAACACAACCTCGGGCTCACCTGTGATCCGATCGGCGGGCTGGTGCAGATTCCGTGCATCGAGCGCAACGCGATGGGCTCGGTCAAGGCGATCAATGCCAGCCGGCTGGCGTTGAAGAGCGATGGCAAGCATCGGGTATCGCTGGACAAGGTGATCAAGACCATGCGCGATACGGGCCGCGACATGAAGGACAAGTACAAGGAAACCTCGCGTGGTGGCTTGGCGGTGAATGTGATCGAGTGCTGAGCGGTTGAGGGTCTGGCGGGAACCTCCCTTCTCCCCTGGGGAGAAGGTGGCGCGCAGCGACGGATGAGGGTGCGGGCGACCTCGGGAGCCCGCTTTTCGAGTGCTTTCAATGCGCACTCCGTAACTACCCTCACCCCCACCCCTCCCCACAGGGAGAGGGGCTTTTTAGCGCCGGACTTTGCGGGCAACCCATCGTCATTTGGAAATTTGCCGCTGGCGATGCACCATCTGAGGTTCGCCTCAGGCATCGCCATGCAAGGAATTCCCGATGACTCACAAGACCATTCTCGTTACCGGCGCCAGCAGCGGTTTTGGCCGCGCCATCGCACAGCGCTTTGCAAAACGCGGTGATCGCGTCATCGTCGCCGCTCGCCGGCAGGACAAACTCGACGAACTGGCTGCGCATGGCGACAACGTGTTGCCGCTGGTGATGGACGTGTCCGACCGCTCCTCGATCGAAGCGGCGTTGGCCCAACTTCCCGAGGACTGGCGCGACATCGATGTGCTGGTCAACAACGCGGGCCTTGCGTTGGGTGTCGGCAGTGCGGCTGATGCCGATCTGGCGCAGTGGGAAACCATGATCGCCACCAACTGCACCGGTCTGGTCACGCTGACCCGATTCATCCTGCCCGGCATGCATGAGCGTGGCCGTGGCCAGGTGATCAACATCGGCTCCACCGCCGGCTCGATCGCCTATGCCGGTGGCAATGTCTACGGTGCCAGCAAGGCGTTCGTGCACCAGTTCACCAACAACCTCAATGCCGATCTCGTGGGAACCGGCGTGCGCGCCACTTGCGTCGAGCCGGGCATGGGCGGCGGCACCGAGTTTTCGCAGGTGCGCTTCAGTGGTGACAAAACCAAGGCCGCCAAGGTCTATGAGGGCGTGCAACCGCTCACCGCCGAGGATCTGGCCGACACGGTCGAATGGGTGGTCGATCGCCCCCCGCACGTCACCATCAACTATCTGATGATGATGCCGGAGTGCCAGTCGTTTGGCGGCCAAGTGGTGAAGCGTCAGCCGGTTTGAGTGGCTCGCGCAAGAAGCGGCGAACGCATCGTCATTCCGGCAGCAGCCCACAACGATCCAGAATGTCAGTCATTCGGGAAAGAGCTGGCAGGCAGTGCCCGCCGGTTCTTGCCATTGATGTTTGAGGGTGAGCCCCGGTCCAGACGATCTCCATCACCAACATGACCTGTGGCGGGTGACATCGGGCAGCGTATTCTGCAACTATTCATGGTTTTTGGCGCACCGGTGCCAGCGCAGGAGTCTTCATGTCCCAAGCCAGCCAGATCCGCCGCGATGTCGGCCCCTTTGCCCTGATGCTCACCGGCCTGGGGTCGATCATCGGCTCAGGCTGGTTGTTCGGCGCATGGCGCGCGGCGCAGATTGCCGGCCCGGGCGCGATCTGGGCATGGGTGCTGGGCGCGGCGATCATCATGACGATCGCGCTCACTTACGCCGAGCTGGGTGCGATGTTCCCCGAGTCCGGTGGCATGGTGCGCTACGGTCACTATTCGCACGGCTCGCTGGTCGGCTTCATCGCCGCGTGGGCGAACTGGATCGCGATTGTCTCGGTGATCTCGGTAGAAGCCGAGGCATCGGCCCAGTACATGTCTTCGTGGAAGTGGCAGTGGGCGAAGGATCTGTACCATCAGGCACCCGGCGGACACGGCGAGCTGAGCACGATCGGTCTGTTGATCGCCGCCGCCTTGGTGGTGATGTATTTCCTGTTCAATTTCTGGAGCGTGAAGCTGTTTGCGCGCTCCAACACTGCGATCACGATGTTCAAGCTGATCATTCCGGCGCTCACTGCTGTGCTGTTGATCATGACCGGCTTCCATCCGGAGAACTTCAGCGTCGGCATCCACGGCGAGCTGCACAAGACCGACTTTCCGTCGATCCTCACTGCGGTGGCGATTGCCGGCATCGTTTTCAGTTTCAATGGTTTCCAGAGTCCGGTGAACCTGGCCGGCGAAGCGCGCAACCCGGGCAAGAGCATTCCGTTCGCGATCGTCTGCTCGATCGCGCTGGCTACCGTGGTGTATGTGCTGCTGCAGATTTCGTTTATCGGCGCGGTGCCGCGCGAAATGCTGGCCAACGTGGGCTGGCACGGCATCGACTTCAGCTCACCGTTTGCCGATCTGGCGATCATTCTTGGCCTGCAGTGGCTGGCCACGTTGCTCTTCATTGATGCGGTGATCAGCCCAAGCGGCACCGGCATGACCTACACCGCCACCACCGCACGCATGCTTTACGGCATGGAGCGCAACGGCACGTTGCCGAAAATCCTCGGCAGTGTGCATCCGAAGTGGGGCGTGCCGCGCCCGGCGATGTGGGTGAACCTGGCCGTGTCTTTCATGTTCCTCTTTTTCTTCCGTGGCTGGGGCTCGCTGGCGGCGGTGATTTCGGTGGCGACGATCATTTCCTACCTCACCGGCCCGGTCAGCGTGATGACGCTGCGTCGAACCGCGCCGGAGCTCAATCGCCCCTTCCGCCTGTCGGGCCTGCCAATTTTGGCGGGCGTTGCCTTCATCATGTCCACCGAACTGCTGTATTGGGCGAAATGGCCGCTGACCGGCGAAATCATCCTGCTGATGGTGGTCGCACTGCCGGTGTATTTCTATTACCAGGCCAAGAACGGCTGGCACGACTTCGGTCGACAGATGAAGGGCGCGTGGTGGTTGATCTGCTATTTGCCCACGCTGGCCGTGGTGTCATGGGCCGGCAGCGCCAATTTCGGCGGCCAGGGTTACCTGCCTTACGGTTGGGATCTGGCGCTGGTCGCAGTAATCGGCCTGGTGTTCTACCTGTGGGGCGTGAAATCCGGCTGGCGCACGCCGTCGGTGGAAGCCGCACAACTTGAAGCGCACGCGAATCCGGGCGCCGTGCTGGTGCCGCCGGACGAGGAAACCGCCGAGCGCATCACCGGCCACTGAGCTCATCGGTCAACCTGGATTCGACTGCCGCGTTTCTGCGGACAGTCGCCCGAGCCTCGCTTGCCCTGCGTTTGTGCGCAGGTGTATATCGGTGGAGGGTAAATCAATCAGGGAGAGCGACACATGTTTTCAAGGACTGCGATTACTGCGTGGTTGCTGATGGCGAGTGTCGCCCTGGCACCAGCAGCTCAGGCCGGCAATCCGGCCGACAACTCCTCCGCCCCGACCCCAGCCAGTACCGAGAAATCCGTCTACTCCTGTGCCAACGGTTACGAGCGGTTGCTGCCGGGCGAGTACTACGCCTGCCGCGCGCGCTACCACTTCGAGCGCCAGCACTACACGCAGATGATGAGCACGCTCGAGGAAGCGGCCCACTGGGCGAACAAGGACGCCCAGTACATCCTGGGGCTGATCTATCTCAACGGGGATACGCCCGGCGTACCAGCCAACCGCCCGCTGGCGATTGCCTGGCTGGCACTGGCAGCTGAACGCAAGGACCCGACCTATCTGCACATGTACTCGCTGGTGTGCCTGAACAGCAAACCGGACGAGATCCGCGCCGGCGGTGAGTTGTTCCAGAAGATGACGCTGGAGTATGGCGACAAGGTCGCTGGCGAGCTGGCCGTACGCCGATTCAATCGCGAGATGAAGCCGCTTGAGGAAGCCGGCCACGGTGGAATACTCTGGTTGAGCGGCTTCTCACCCTACCCGGAGTCTGGCGCCGGCATGATCGTGCACTTGCATGACATGGCCGACAAATACTTCGCCGGATTGCATGGCACGGTTACAGTCGGAGCGCTGGATTCAAAATACTCCGACATCCCGGCAGTCATACCCAAGCCTTCAGACTAACGCCAGCACATCCCCCAGCAGCGCTTGCGCCGTCACTTCCGGCCCCGCGCCCGGCCCCTGGATCACCAGCGGCTGAGTGTTGTAGCGGGTGGTGGTGAGGGCGAACTGGTTATCGGTACCGTACAGGCGTGCGGCCGGATGGGTCAGCGGCACTTCCACCAGACCCACGCGCGCATGACCACGTTGATTGAGCCGCGCCAGGAAGCGCAGCACGGTGCCGCGCGAGGCGGCTTCGGCATGGCGCTTTGCCAGCGGCGCATCCAGTTCGGTGGCACGGGCCAGGAACGTCTCGGTGTCCAGCCCCTGCAGCGACTCGGGCACCAGCCCTTCGACGTGCACCTCGTCCGTGCCGAGCGCAAAGCCGGCGCAGCGGGCAAGGATCAACAGCTTGCGCGCCACGTCCTCGCCGGACAGATCCGAGCGTGGATCAGGTTCGGTGTAACCCAACTTGCGGGCCTCAAGCAGCAGCTCGGAGAACGGGCGGCTGCCGTCGTACTGGTTGAACAGCCACGACAAGGACCCGGAAAACACGCCCTCCAGGGTAAGCAAGCCATCACCGCACAGGCATAACCGGCGCAGCGTGGACAGCACCGGCAAGCCGGCGCCGACCGTGGCCGAGTCACCATAGCGACCACCATTGGCGAGCGCCGCTTGCAGCGCACGCCAACCAGACAGGTCGCCGCCGGCCAGCGACTTGTTCGCGGTCACGACGTGATAGCCACGCGCCAGCCATTCGGCATGTCGGCTCGCCAGCGCGGTGTTGGCAGTGGCGTCGATGATGACCTTGTCTGCCGCACCACTGGCGTCCAGTGCAGCGAGCAGAATCGCGTTGTCGCGCGCGTCACCCTGGTTGTTCAGTTGCTCACGCAGGTTGCGATTGGCCAGCCGCACCGGGTCGGTCTGTTGCCGGCGCGAGTTGGCCGCGCCGACCAGCTGCACCCGGCTGGCTGCCGGGGTGTTGAGCAGCTTCAGCAGCGCGCCACCAACCACGCCGGTGCCGAGCAGGACGATGGCAATTGCTCCGGCCGAAGCTTTTGTGGGAGCGGTTTCAACCGCGACTGCTTCAGGACTGCGGCTGGATTCGGATTCCGTGGCTGAAGTCGCTCCCACAGTTGCTTCGGCCGCATCGGCTACCTGACTCATGCAGTCACCTGACGTTTCAATTTTTCCACCGACGCGGCGCGCAGCAGGGCTGCGTCCAGATCACGCAACAGGTCGTCGCCATCTTCGATACCCACGGACAGGCGCAGCAGGCTGTCGGAGATGCCAGCGGCATGTCGGGCTTCCGCAGCCATCGAGGCATGCGTCATCGAGGCCGGATGAGCCACCAGACTTTCCACCCCACCGAGTGATTCGGCCAGCGAGAAGTACTCCAACCCATCGACGAAGGCTTCGATCTGGCGCACATCACCATCCAGCTCGAAGCTGAGCATGGCGCCAAAGCCCTGTTGCTGGCGCGCGGCCAGCGCATGGCCGGCGTGGCTTTCCAAACCGGGGTAGTAGACCTTGCGTACAGCCGGATGGCCGTCCAGACGGCTGGCAATGCGCTCGGCATTTTCCTGATGCTGGCGCAGACGTACGCTGAGCGTGCGCAGGCCGCGCAAGGTCAGGTAGCTGTCGAACGGCGCGCCGGTAAGACCATTGCAGTTGGCCCACCACTTCAGCTGATCAAGCACGGCCGCGTCACGCGCCACCACCGCGCCGCCGACCACATCACTGTGACCGTTGATGTACTTGGTGGTGGAGTGCACCACCACGTCGGCGCCGAGCAACAGCGGCTGCTGCAACGCCGGCGACAGGAAGGTGTTGTCGACCACGACCAGCGCACCGACGGCATGGGCGGCATGCGCGACGTGGCGGATGTCGGTGATGCGCAGCAACGGGTTGGATGGCGTTTCCACCCAAACCAGTGCCGGCTTGCGCGCCAGGCCATCGGCCAGCGCCACCGGGTCGGTAAGGTCGGCGAACTCGACGCTGAAACGCCCTTTTTTCGCCCACGCATCAAGTAACCGCCAAGTGCCACCGTAGCAATCATGTGCGGCCAGCACGTGAGCACCAGCAGGCACCAGTTCCAGCGCCACGGCCACGGCCGCCATGCCGCTGGAGGTCACCACCGCACCAGCACCCTGCTCCAGTTCCGCCAGCGCATTGCCGAGCAGATCACGGGTCGGGTTGCCGCTGCGCGAATAGTCGTATTCACGCTTGCCGCCCAAGCCCTGGAAGGCGTAGTTGCTGGACAGATGCAGCGCAGGCACCACGGCACCATGCTGGGTGTCGCTTTCGATGCCGGCGCGGACGGCGCGGGTGCTGAGGGCTGCGTTGTTGCTCATGGGTGTCTCCAGTGAATCTTGTGTGATTTGTTCCCGCAGGAGCGCACTGAGTGCGCTGCTATGCGAGGGCTTCGCGCAGCAGCGGCGCGAGTTGTTCGGGTTCTTTCAAAAACGCATCGTGGCCATACGGCGACTCGACCACTTCCAGCGTGGCCGGGCCATGCAGGCGACGCTGCAACTCGCACAGATCGGCCAGCGGCACCAGGCGGTCGGACGGAAAACCGATCAAGGTGGTCGGGGTTGGCACCTTCTCGGGCGCCACGTCGTGCAAGTCGATCGACTCGGACAAGCCAAGAAAACGTTCGGCATCGAAGCGCTCGACAAAGCGGCGGCCTTGATGTTCGAGATAATCCTCGACCGGAAAGTGGAAGCGGTCGTCGCGCAAGTCAGGCGCACCTGCAAAGCGGCGGCCAAACTCGCCGCTGCCCCGATAAGTGGTGATCGCCAACTGCCGCGCCAGTGCCAGCGCTTCGTCAATCCGGCCACTGGACTGACCCAGCCGCACGATGCCGCGCTGCACGCTGCGCTGGGCGGTGGACAAGGGATGCGGACGATGGGCGCCAGCCAGCAGCACCAGGCGATCGACCTGCCGCGGATAACGTGCCGCGAATGCCAGCGCCACCATCGCACCGTAGGATGAGCCGACAAAAGCGTGCACCCGGGCAATGTGCAGCTCCTGCAACAGCGCGGCCAATGCCTGCGCCTGATCATCGCTGGAAACACTTTCCGTACCCAGCTCGGCCGGCGCCAGCCAGTCGATCGCCAACACACGCCAGCGTTCCAGGTCGATCGCCGCGCCCTCGCCGACCAGCTCCGACCACCAACCCGAGTCATCGCAGTTGTCCAAGGCAATGACATCACGGCTGGCTGAAATGCCACCCTGCACGATCACCGTGGGCGCATCCGGCGCACCGCACCACAGATAGCGCACGGCAACCTCCCGCGGCTCGGAGCCATAGCGGGGAGTCAGGCTGATCCGACGACTGCTGCGCTGGACGCTGACATCACGCCTGACAGGCACAACCGACGAAACCGCCGCAGACACCTCGTGCGGCGTGCGACGGAATTCGGTGGTGTCGATGTCGGACAAACAGCTCATGTTTCACTCTCCGGTAGGCATCGTCCTGCGGCTACCGGAAAGGAAGGTCGTCTCCGAGCCAGGGCAGTGAATGCCGCACGGATACGCCCATCTACCGGACAGTGCTTTCGCACCACCGCAGGAGTTGGCACCGTCGCGGAAACGCTCCGCAGGTTGCCCCGGCTTCAAAGGGCCTGTCCCTCAGCCGGTCTCGATGAGTGGTTGGATAGTGAACGCCTGCATTTTCATTGTCAATAGACGTCTAAACATCTAAACGTCCTTTCATGACATGACCAACGGGTCACGCGCCAACGTCACACGCCTCAGACCCTGTCCAGCTCGACTGAGATGCAACGCTACAACACTGGGCATCCCTGCTAAATTAAGGCCATGAAAAGCAGCCAAGACACCACTGAACTACACCAAAAACTGGAACGTGACGGCTTTGCCTTCGTTGTATCCGACACCATGCGCAAGCTGCTGGATGGCCCCGAATCACTAGTTGACTGGAAAGCCTTCGTCGCCAGCTGGAACGACCTGGCCACCGACACCTACCTTGCCGCGACCGGCCGGCAACGACGACGGCGCCACGCCATCTATCAAATTGATGCCGACGGCGTGGTCCAGCGCACCCGCCAGCAGCCGCACTACCAAAGCCTGCAGAACAACCCGCTGCAAGGGAATATGCAACGCTGGTTCATGCCGATACGGCCGGTGCTGGCTGATGGCCCCAGCATGCGTTGCATCCTTGGGTTCTGCCGCAAGTTCTTTGGCGAGCTCGCCCCGAACGTGGATAACTGGCATGTCGAGGCACATCAGTTTCGGATCGAGGCCAGCGCCGACAAGGCCGGCGAACCCACCCCGGAGGGCATACACCGCGACGGCGTGGACTACGTCCTGGTGCTGCTCATCGATCGTCTCAACATCGAAAGAGGCACCACCACTACTCACAGTCACGATGGCGCCCTGCTGGGCAGCTTCACCCTGACCCACGCGCTTGACGCCGCGCTGGTCGACGACAACCATGTGCTGCACGGCGTAACAGCGGTCATCCCATTGGATCCGGCGCAGCCCGCGCATCGCGATGTGCTGGTGGTGACCTTTCGTCATACAGAACCTGGTGCCGCGTGAACATGTCATCCGAAGAAGCTGTCGGCCGCCATTTCGATCTCTCCCTCATGCTGCGTGCCCGTGAGAGGAGCTGGACAGCCTTGCACGGCATTCGCCAGCGCATGCACCCGGGAATCAGCGAGGATGAGGCTCGGGTCGCGGCCAATGAGGTTTTCCTCGAACTGGGCATGCAGCGACTGTGGCATCCGGTGCTGATCCGGATCGGCGCCAATACGCTCAAGACCTATCGCCAGAAGTCCGACCCGGGAGTGCGCCTGAGCGAGAACGACAGCTATTTCATCGACCTCGGCCTGGTCTTTGATGGTCACGAGGGCGATGTCGGCGACACTTTTGTGGTCGGTAGTGCGCCGCAAAAACAAGCTTGCGCGGACGCCGCACGGATTTTGTTCCATGAAGTGGCTGACGCCTGGCGCCAGCAAGGCCTTAGCGGCCAGCGCCTGTATGCCCTTGCGGAGCAGCGTGCCGAGGCGATGGGCTGGCGGCTGAATCACGAGATCAAAGGCCATCGGGTCAGCGACTTTCCCCATGCGATTCACAAAGCGGGCGATCTGGGTGATCTGGACGCCTCACCGGGCAGTGGCTTGTGGATCCTGGAAATCCAGCTGGCCCACCCGAGCGAACCCTTCAGCGCCTTCTATGAAGACCTGCTGACCCGATAGCCCGGACATAGATCTCGAAACAAGAGCGCCCCCATCCGTCCTGTCGGGTCCCTTCCCCCGCTTGCGGGGGCAAGCTGTCCGGAGGACTGATGAGGGCGCTGTGGATCCTGGTTTGATGCTTTTGAACAGAGGTGTCGGCGGGAACACCCACAGCTGACGCCCCATCCAAGCCCGGCACCATTTCGATCCCGCACAGCGCGAAGGGCCCGAATTCGCGGTTCTGGGCCAGAATCATTCATGTCGGAACCCGATCAAGCGGGCTTCAGGCGCACTCGCTATAATGGGCGATTGGCGCGTCACAAAGTGGCCGGTTTGGCCACCGTTTCAGGCGCCTGCTCGATTACCTGCACGAATGATCACCCAGGGCTGCGCATAGGTCGCCCTGTTCAAACCTATCCCCTTCGCAATTACGGAATCCAGACTGTGGCCCGCCAGAAACCGATCAAACTCTTCCGCAACATCGGCATCATTGCTCATATTGACGCCGGCAAGACCACCACCACCGAGCGCGTGCTGTACTACACCGGTAAAAAGCACCAGATCATCGACGTGCATGACACGAAAGATGGCAAGGGCTCGACCACTACCGATTACATGGAGCAGGAGCGCAAGCGCGGCATCACGATCCAGTCCGCCGCCGTGTCGACCGAGTGGAAGAATCACCAGATCAACGTGATCGATACCCCGGGACACGTGGACTTCACCATCGAAGTGAACCGTTCGCTGCGCGTGCTCGACGGTGCCGTGGTGGTGTTCGACGGCGTGGCCGGCGTGGAACCGCAGACCGAAACCAACTGGCGCCTGGCTGACCAGTACAACGTGCCGCGCATCTGCTATGTCAACAAGATGGACCGCATCGGCGCCAATTTTGCGCATTGCGTCAAGGGCATCCGTGAGCGCCTGAACGCACCGGCGCTGCTGTGCCAGATTCCGATGGGCAGCAGCGATGAGTTCTGCGGCATGGCCGACCTGGTCGCCAACGTGGTCTACATCTGGCAGTCCGACGACAAGGACAGCACCTGGGAGAGCGTTTCCTTCGAGGAAGCGAAGAACCGCCTGAAGTTCGGCTCGACCGTCGACAACGACTGGGTCGCGCAACTGCCGAAGTTGCGCGAGGAAATGCTGGAAACCGCGCTGGCGATGGACGACGAAGCGTTTGAGCGTCTGATCGAAACCGGCGAGCATGATCCCGAAGTGCTGAAGCGCTGCATCCGCCAGGGCACCGTCAGCGGCAAGCTGGTGCCGGTGCTGTGCGGCTCGTCGTACAAGAACAAGGGCGTGCAGCAGTTGCTTGATGCAGTGATCGACTACATGCCGTACCCGGGCGAGAACGGCGGTATCTCGATGGTCGACGAGGACGGCAACGTCATTGGCGAGCAGGAAGTGACCGACGACGCACCGGCGCGCGCGCTGGCGTTCAAGGTGATCAACGACCAGTTCGGCACGCTGACCTTCTGCCGCGTCTATTCGGGCGTGATCAAGAAGGGGGACACCTTGCAGAACGTCACCCGCGGCAAGAAGGAGCGCGTCGGCCGCATCGTGGAAGTGCAGGCCAACGCCACCAAGGAAATCGATGAAGTGCGCGCCGGTGACATCTGCGCCTTTGTCTCGATGAAGGAAACCGAGACCGGCGATTCGCTGTCCGATCCGAACCATCCGGCCCTGCTTGAGCGCATGCGCTTCCCGGATCCGGTGATCAGCGTGTCGGTCGAGCCGAAGAGCCGCAACGACGTCGACAAGATGTCGACCGCGCTCTACAAGATGGTCAAGGCCGATCCGTCGCTGCGCATGGAAGTGGATCAGGAAACCGGCCAGACCGTGCTCAAGGGCATGGGCGAGCTGCATCTGGAAATCACCATCGACCGCATGCGCACCGAGCTGGGCGTGGAAGCCAACATGGGCAAGCCCAAGGTCAGCTTCCGTGAGGCCTTTGGCAAGACCGTCGAGCACACCTATACGCACAAGAAGCAGTCCGGTGGTTCGGGCCAGTTCGCCGAAGTGAAGATCATCTTCGAGCCAGGCGAGCCGGGTTCGGGCGTGATCTTCTCCGATGAAGTCGTCGGTGGCCGCGTACCGCGCGAATACATCCCTGCCGTGCAGCACGCGATCGAAGTCGAGTCGCGTCAGGGCCAGGTCGCTGGCTACGAAGTGCTGGACTTCAAGGCGCGCCTGGTCGATGGTAAATACCACGATGTTGACTCCTCGGCACTGGCCTTTGAAATCGCCGGCCGTGGTGCCTTCCGTGAAGCACAAAAGCTGTCCAAGCCGAAGCTTTTGGAGCCGATCATGAGCCTGGAAGTGGTCACCGAAGCGACTTACCTCGGCGACGTCATCGGCGATATCAACCGTCGTCGCGGCAGCATCAGTGAGCAGGGCCAGAAGGGTATTTCGGCCTTCGTGCAGGGCTTCGTGCCGCTGTCCGAAATGTTCGGTTACATCAACTTCCTGCGCTCGGCCACCAGCGGTCGCGGCACCTTCTCGATGATCTTCGATCACTACGAGGAAGTGCCGGCCAGCATGGTAGACAAGTTGATGGAGAAGGAAGCGAAGTAAGCTTCCGTCGCTGCAAGCACGTCAGCAGCGGCTGGAGGAGCAATCCCTGTCCGTTCATCTGATGGACTGATACTGAAGCATGCGTCATAAAAACCCCGGGAGCGGCCGCTCCCGGGGTTTTTATTTGGTGAAAGATACATGTCCGAATCCTCATTCAGGCCAGGCCAGCCGGCCGCCCTGAAACCCATATTGCTTGAAGCAGAGGCCCGCCTGATGACCTCCGTTTGACTCACATGTTGCATCGGCCATGTTGCCCGCCCCAGCCAGGAAAATCCGCCCAGCCGGCCATGAAAACTTCGCTGGATGGCGCTCTTTGGAGAGCATAAGATGGCGACGCAACTTGCCCATCAACGCAATGTAGGGGGAAGCGACAATGAAAAAGTACGGAGTAGCCAGTGGTTCCCTGCTGGCCATCGCCAGCCTGCTTTTTTGCACGACAGCCATGGCAGATGACGAGCACGTCATGCTGGATGGCATCAGCGTGAACCTCGGCCTGTTCGCCAATAGCGCCAAAGCCAACGTCCGCGTCAATGGTGACTTTCAGACCCAGAACAGATCGATCAACCTCGATCGCGACCTGGGCATCGGTGGCAGCAAGAGCCTGCCCTATGTCTACCTCAGCTGGCGTCCCTGGGAGCGGCACGAATTCGAATTCAGCTATTACCAGAGCGACGAATCGCACTCGCGCACACTCAATCGCGATATCACCTTTCGTGACAACACCTATAACGCGGGTGCGCAGGTCAACAGCAAGCTGTCCTATAAATCCTACGGTGTCGGCTATCGCTACTGGGCCTGGATCGGTGACGAGCAGGCGCTGGGCGTGTCAGCGGGGCTGCAGGCATACAGCTTCCGACTGAATCTGCGGGGTACGGCCAGCATCAGCAACGGCAACGGTTCCGCCAGCGCAACCGGCGATGTCACCAGCAAGGCCTCCACCGACCTGCCCGAGCCTTATATCGGCCTCGCCTACCGCTATCAGATGGCAAGTTGGGCACGCCTGGTCATGGATGCCGGCGCCTTCAAGGCAAACATCGGCGATATCGACGCGACGCTTTACAACGCTCGCTTCGGACTCGAATTCATGCCCTGGGAACACGTTGGCATTGTCACGCAATACGTCTTGAACCACCTCGATGCCGATGTGGACAAGGACAATTTCAACGGTGATGCGAACCTGCGTTTCAATGGCGCACAGGTGCTTTTGAAGTTCGCTTTCTAACCCCAGGCCTTTCCTGCATCAGGGGGCCGTGGCAATGCAAATCACGGCCACCTGTGTACTACTGCTTTCGCACCCGTCAGCACACAGCAGCACCAGTCCCGTAGCGCGAGCTTCTCGCCTCTTATTGCATGGCCGCCTGATCGGCCCGCTACATCTCGATCTGTTCGCCGCCCAGATCCGTGAGCATCCGCTCAGTCTGCCGCACCAATTCCCTTGGGGAATCCTTGTAACGGTTTGCGATCTCGCGGACTCCCTCCTCGCATGCCAGGAAGGCATCGACGACGTCCGGATCGAAATGCGTCCCGCGACCCTCGCGGATCATCTCGATCGCCTGTTCATGGGTCATCGCATGCTTGTACACGCGCTTGCTGATCAGCGCGTCATACACATCCGCGACCGCCATCAGCCGTGCCGAAATCGGAATGTCGTCACCTTTCAATCCTTGCGGATAACCACTGCCGTCCCACCTCTCCTGATGGTTGTAGGCGATCTCCTTGGCATAACGCAGGAAGCCGACCTCCTCGCCGATGGCAAGCTCGGCGTGGGCGATCGCATCGCCTCCCAGCGTCGTATGCAGCTTCATGATTTCGTACTCGTCGGGTGTCAGCTTGCCCGGCTTGAGCAGAATCCGGTCCGGTATGCCGACCTTGCCGATGTCGTGCAAAGGCGCCGACTTGTACAGCAGGTCGATGGTGGCCGGCGTCAGGAACGCCGCGAAGCGCCGGTGGTGGGCGAGCTTGTTTGCCAGCAGCCTCACATAGTGCTGGGTGCGCAGGATATGCTTGCCGGTATCGTTGTCACGCGTTTCGGCCAGCGAGGCCAATGCGCGGATCGTCACCTCCTGGATCACGGTGACCTCGCGTGTGCGCCGCTGCACCTCGCGCTCCAGGAACTCGCTCTTGTACTTGAGGAAGTCGCGCGCGCCCTTGAGCTGCAGGTGATTACGCACACGCGCCTGCACGATCGGCGGACTGATCGGCTTGGTGATGTAGTCGACAGCGCCCAGCTCCAGGCCGCGACGCTCATCATCGATCGTGCTCATCGCGGTCAGAAAGATCACCGGGATGTCTCGTGTGCGCGCGTCCGATTGCAACTTCCGCAACACGGCATAGCCATCCATCTCGGGCATCATGATGTCAAGCAGGATCAAGTCCGGTGGTATTTCCGCCTGCGCGAGCTGCAGTCCGCGTGCACCACTCGGCGCAACCTTCACCTTGAACTCCCCGCGCAGAACCTCGTTGATCAGCGCAAGATTTTCCGCGGTGTCGTCGATGACCAGCACCACTTCCTGATTTTCGGATTCGTTCATCACTTATCCTCATGTCCCAACGGTGGCATTGCCTGACTGCGGTTCAAGATACACCCCATTCCCACGCGCTTCGGCCACCCACGCCTCAATTCGACAGCGCATCCAGCGCCGCAAGCGCGGCCTCGAAGTCGTACGCGGATATCGCACGCGCCACCTTTTTCAAGCCGGCCGACAGGGGCGTGCCACCGGCTAGCTGGACGAGCTCGCCGATCACATCGCCGGCTTCCGCATCACCATCCACCAGCAAAACCCGCACGCGCTGAAGCAGTACCTGCATGGGTTGCGGATCGACGCCTGTCGGCGCCGGCGTCACTTGCACTTGCGCGGGCAGGCTGTCCAGCCCGGCCAGCACCGGCTCCAGTTCGATCCGCGTGCGATGCAACAAGTCGTCGATGTGGTCCGCGCTTGCCGCTTCGATGCAGGCTATCTCCAGCGCCGCGGCCGCCATTTCCAGCGCACGTGCACCCAAGGTACCGGCCAGACCTTTGAGCGTATGCGCGGCACGCTGCTGCCCCGTCGGATCACCGAGCTGCGGCGCCTGCAGGAATCGGGCTTCGAAGTCGCGCTGGCTGTCGCGGAACATCGACAGCAGTCGCGTGTATAGCGCGAGATTGCCCATCGCCGAGGCAAGCCCCGCCCTGACGTCGATGCCCGGCAAGCGCGGCAGACCGTTGGCCGCCAGCTCGACGCTGGCAGCCAATAATCCCGTCGCCGGCACTGACGCAGCCCGGAATGTCACATCGACTGAGGCAGCAGGCTTGATCCACTTCGCCAGCGTGGCGAACATATCGGCGACGCGCAGCGGCTTGGCAATGTGATCAAGCATGCCTGCCTGGATCACTTTCTCGCGATCGCCGGCCATCGCGTTCGCGGTCATCGCAATAATCGGCAAGCCGGCCAGCGCAGGTTGTGCCCGAATCGCACGAGTCGCCTCATAGCCGTCCATTACCGGCATTTGGCAATCCATCAGCACGCCATCAAAGCGGGTGTCGCGGGCGAGGATGTCGAGCGCTTGCTGACCGTGGCTGGCTACCACCACGTCCATGCCGGCCTGCATCAGCAGCTCCTTCGCCAGCTCCTGGTTGACGTCATTATCCTCCACCAGCAACACCCGGGCGCCACGCAACTGATTCATCGCAACGATGCCATGCCCGGATTTCTGGCGTGCGTGAGTCTCGACGACGCCTCTGCCAAGGGCTTCAACCACGGCGTCAAAGAGCGACGAGGAAGTCACCGGCTTGGGCAGTACGGTGCTGAAACGGATGCCACGTTGCGCTGCCGCACCCAGCGCTTCCTCACGACCGTAAGCGGTCACCATGATCACTGCCGGGAACGAGCTCATCGCCGGATCTTCATTCATGCGATGGACGGTTTCCACGCCGTCCATCACCGGCATTTTCCAGTCCATCAACACGATGTCGTAGGACAGCCCTGCGCTTCCAGCCGCGGCAACCATGGACAGCGCCTGACCACCGCTGCTGGCGGCATCGACGTTCAATCCGAAATGACGGGCCATCGTGACAAGGATCTCGCGTGCAGAGGCATTGTCGTCGACAACCAGCAAACGCAACCCCTGCAGATCCTCGGCATGCGACCCACGCCGAACGGAAGGTACCGCCTGCACGCCCAACCGCGCATGGAAATGAAAGGTCGAACCCAGACCCGGTGTGCTTTCGACCCAGATCCTGCCGCCCATCAAGTCGACCAGTTCGCGCGAAATCGCCAGACCGAGGCCAGTGCCGCCATACTTGCGCGTGGTCGAACTGTCGGCCTGGCTGAATGACTGGAACAGCCGTGAGGTCTGCTCGTCGGTCATGCCGATGCCGGAGTCGCGCACCTGGAAATGCAGCTCGACCTGATCGCCGGTCAAGGCAACCACCTCGACGCCGACCACGATTTCGCCGTGCTCGGTGAACTTCACCGCGTTGTTGCCGAGATTCACCAGCACCTGTCCCAGCCTCAGCGGATCACCAACCAGTGCGGCGGGCACGTCGGCAGCAATATCGAACAGCAACTCCAGTCCATGGTCATCAGCTTTCATGCCGAGCAGATTGGCGAGGTTGTCCATTACATCCTCAAGCCGGAAGTCGATCGACTCCATCGTCATCTTGCCCGCCTCGATCTTCGAGAAATCGAGGATGTCATTGATGATGCCCAGAAGACTCTCGGCGGCGCGATGCACCTTCTCGACGTAGTTGCGCTGACGGCGGTCGAGATCGGTCTGCAGCGCGAGATACGACATGCCGATGATCGCGTTCATCGGCGTGCGGATCTCGTGGCTCATATTGGCGAGGAAGTCACTCTTGGCCCGCGTCGCCTCCTCGGCGACCTCTTTCGCCCGCAACACTTCTGCTTCGACCTGCTTGCGTTCGGTGATGTCGCGGACCGAGGCGCAGACACAGGTGCCGCGCTCGCCCAGCGCCGGCAGCAGGGCGAGTCCGATTTCGACGGCGAATTCGCTGCCGTCCTTGCGTACGCCATGCAAGTGGAGGATGCCCCCACCCATCATGCGGGTACTGCCATCGCGCACGTAACCGTCGCGTAACCCCACGTGGCGTTCACGCAACGCCGTGGGAACGAGCTGCTCGATCAGCTGCCCGGAGAGTTCGCCGCGCGCGTAGCCAAACATCGCCTCCACCTGACGATTGGCCATCACGATCAAGCCAGCCGCATCGATGACAAGGAAGCCGTCCGGCGCCGAGTCGATGATCTCCAGATACCATCGCTCGGTCGCGCGAAGCTCGGCGCGGGTCGCTTCGGCCAAGCGTGCAGTCATTTGGTTGAACGAACCCATCAATTCGCCGATCTCGTCGTCGCGCGACGCCGCGACGCGCACCTCGAAGTCGCTCTCGGCCACACGTCGAGTCCCGTCAAGCAGGCGTCCCAGTGGCGCAAGCACCAGTGCATTACCGGCGAATAGCAGCAACAGCAACAGCGCCACCAAGCCGCTGAACATCACGCCCACCAGCGGCAGATAACGCCCGGCTCCGTTGACCCTTGCGTCATCGAACGCGGCGAAGGTGTACCAGTGCAGTGGCGCGATATAGGACAGCGCGGCGATATGCGGCGCGCCGCCGATCGTCAGGGTCACGGTCGTGCTGTCTTTACCGCCGGTCGACACCGCGCGCATCGCCTCTCTCAACGCGGTGCGGTCAGCCGGTTTGGGCAGCAAGCGCCAGATCTTCGACTGCTCGGAGGCTTTCGCGAGCTGCGCGTTCAACGCGATCAGCGCGGCATTGGCGTCACCCTGGATCACGCCGTTCTCATCGATGTACATGCCGATCACGCCTTGCTTGCGTGCGGCAGCAAAATCATCGATGTAATGACTGATGTCGACGCCGGTGCCGATGATCCCCACGCCGCGACCTTCGTGATCGCGCATGACCACATCGATCCACAGCTTGGTCACCTTCAGCGCGACATTGTGGTCGACATTGAAGATGTACGGCTCCTGCTGCGCCAGCGTGCCGTAGAACCAGAGGTCTTCGGGGTCATCCGGCGAGAGTGTCTGGGTCGGCGCAGGCATCACGTCGGCAGCATTGGCGATCGACTTTTCGTCGAAGTAGAAAAAGCCACCCGAAGCCTTCGACGAAACGAACAGGTTGCGATTGGAGAAGAAGCCGAGATAGCTGCGTAATGTGACCAATGCGTCGGGAACCGTCGTCGGATCTTCGGGATGGAGGATCCATCGACGCAACGGCTCCGCATCGGCCATCTTGCGCGCAAGCACCAGATCACTCTGCATCTGGACCAGGGTCTTCTCACGATGCAGCACCACGTAGTTTTCGGCGGCATCACGGGTGAGTTCGAGGCGGATGTCCTGCAGGATCGATCCCACGATGGCGAGCGTCGCCAGCGTTACTGCCGCGCTGCCAGCGAGCATGATCAGGACAAACTTTCCTCGCAGCCCCAAACGCATCACGCCACCCCATGGCTGAGTTGCAGGCATCCCGCACACGATCCAAAGCAAGCGTCACACACGCGCCGCACCGACGCAATGCTCGTTGGCCGCCGTCAAGGAAGCTCAAAGGTTCAGCCGGAGCGGCAACCTCAGGCCAACAAATGCTCGTACAGGATCACGACGCCCACGCCGATCAGGATCACGCCGCCAATGATCTCGGCACGCTTGCCGACCATCTCGCCAAGCACGCGCCCCAGCATGACTCCCAGCGTGACCATGCTGAAGGTGCATAGGCCGATCACGGCGGCGACCACGGCAATCGGCGTATCGATGAAGGCCAGGCCCACGCCAACGGCCAATGCGTCGATGCTGGTGGACAACCCGGTAAGGGCGAGCCCCACGAAGCCATGCTTCTTTGCCTCGTCGGCCGGTTCGGCGGACTCCGGTTTGAGACCGTTCCAGATCATGTGCAGGCCGAGCACCAGCAGCAGTGCGAAGGCGATCCAGTGATCCCAGACCTCGACGTAGCGCGCCGCACCTTTGCCCAGCAGCCAACCGATGATCGGCGTGATCGCCTCGATCGCGCCAAAGATCAGGCCAACGCGCAGCGCCTGACTCAGCCGGGGACGGGTCATGGCCGCACCCTTGCCGATTGCCGCGGCGAACGCGTCGGTGGACATGGCGAAGCCGAGCAGCAGGATGGAGATGGGGTTCATGAGTCTGTCTTGCGGCCGGGCGGTTACGACGGACGCCAAGGCTAGCACGGCACCCGGATGGGGCATCGACCATTCCACGCTACAATTACCGGTTCGCGTTCAAGCCGACCCGTGCTCATGTCCAGTCATCTTCAAGAAACCCGCCGCCGCCGCACCTTCGCCATCGTCAGCCATCCTGACGCAGGCAAGACCACGCTGACTGAAAAACTGCTGCTGTTCGGTGGCGCGATCCAGATGGCCGGCTCGGTGAAGGGCCGCAAGGCAGCACGTCACGCAACGTCCGACTGGATGGCGCTGGAAAAGGAGCGTGGCATCTCGGTCACTTCATCGGTGATGCAGTTTCCGTACGAAGGCAAGATCATCAACCTGCTCGACACGCCGGGCCACGCGGACTTCTCCGAAGACACCTACCGCGTGCTGACCGCAGTTGACTCCGCCTTGATGGTGATCGACTGCGCCAAGGGCGTGGAAGAACGCACGATCAAGCTGATGGAAGTCTGTCGCCTGCGCGATACGCCGATCATGACCTTCATCAACAAGCTCGATCGCGAAGGCCGCGAGCCGATCGATCTGCTGGATGAGGTGGAGTCGGTGCTGGGTATCGCCTGCGCCCCGCTGACCTGGCCGATCGGCATGGGCAAGCGGCTGAAAGGCGTGTATCACATGCTGCTGGACGAAGTGCACGTGTTCGAGCCGGGCAAGAACTTCACCCGCCAGGACTCGACCATCTTCAAGGGTCTGGATGCGCCGGGCCTTAGCGAGGCGATCGGTGCGCAGGCGCTGGCCGATCTGCGCGATGAACTGGAACTGGTGCAAGGTGCCTCGAATCCGTTCGACATCGAGCAGTATCTCGCCGGCAAGCTGACACCGGTGTTTTTCGGTTCCGCAGTGAACAACTTCGGCGTGCAGCTGCTGCTGGACTTCTTCGTCAAACACGCGCCCTCGCCGCTGCCGCGGGCAACGCTCGGCCGTGAAGTCGATCCGGAAGAAGAAAAGCTCAGCGGCTTCGTGTTCAAGATCCAGGCCAACATGGACCCGGCCCATCGCGACCGTGTCGCCTTCATGCGCGTGTGTTCGGGTACCTACAGCGCCGGCATGAAGATGCTGCAGCCACGCACCGGCAAGGAAGTACGCATCGCCAACGCGCTGACCTTCATGGCCAGCGATCGCGAAATCGTCGAAACCGCCTACCCCGGCGACGTGATCGGCTTGCACAACCACGGCACCATCGCCATCGGCGATACCTTCACCGAAGGCGAAGCGATGAGTTTCACCGGCATCCCCAACTTCGCGCCGGAGCTGTTCCGGCGCGCGCGACTGCGTGATCCGCTGAAGATGAAAGCGCTGCAGAAAGGCCTGGCCCAGTTGTCCGAAGAAGGCGCCACGCAGTTCTTCCGCCCCTTGATGTCGAATGACCTGATTCTCGGCGCTGTGGGCGTGCTGCAGTTCGACGTGGTCGCCTATCGCCTCAAGGACGAATACAACGTCGACGCCACCTTCGAACCGGTGACCGTGAGCACCGCACGCTGGGTGCACTGCGACGACGAGAAGATGCTGGCCGAGTTCCGCGAAAAGAATGCGATGAACCTGGCCATCGATGGTGCCGGCGAGCTGGTCTATATCGCGCCGACCCGGGTCAATCTGCAGCTGACGCAGGAACGCTGGCCCAAGGTGCGCTTTGCCAACACGCGTGAGCATGCGGCGTCGGTTGTGGTGTGAGGTGAGTTTGGTTTGAAAGCCGAAAGCCAGAATCAAAAGCTGCCCCCATCCACCCTGTCGGGCACCTTCCCCCGCAAGCGGGGGAAGGGAGAACTGGTCTCACTGCAGATTCATGTCTCCTTTTCCTTCTACGTGAAACGGAAAGCTGGTCTCGTCACAGATTCATGTCCCTTCCTCCGCTTACGGGGGGAAGCAACTGTGTGATGGCCCACTCAGCACAATCCCGGCAAAAGATGTTGCTAGCTTTGCGAAGATGTGGTTTGTGCCCTGAGAGACAGACGAACTTGATATTTGTATTGGCCCCGCACTCAAGGCATTGGAAGGGGACTCGAGGTCAGGTCTAGTTTCGTAGCATGCAGCGCGGCGGCCGGAGGCGATCAAGTGGCACAAAGCTAGACATGACCCTCGCTTGCGATACGGACAGGATGCGCCAACCATGATCTCGAGACAGCGAACAGCCAGTACCGTAGCAATGGTTGCCGCAAGCGTTGTGGGCGCAATCCTTGGGCGCAAGATCGATTGCAAGCCTGAACTACTGCAGACCCAGACGATTGACCAGTGCCTTTGCCTCTGTCGCAGTCTTGCCGTCGAAATGCGACGGCTCATTGTCGGCAGTACCTTCCATGCCAGTCATTTCATCCCTCTCCGAGATGAGTTGACTGGATGCAAGTCCACCATTGCCGTCTTTTTCATACGCGTATATCTGATACAGCTTTCCGTATGTCCCAACCCCCCGGCTATTGATGTTCCACGACACGATCAAGAAGAGGCTAGGCTGGCCCTTCAGCACGTACGAAAACACTGATTCGATGACGGGCTCGGAACCCTCGACAGAATATTTGTCCACGACGTTCCGAGTGCAGGAATCGGTACCTTTGTAAAGAACAAGGTCAAGCGGATTGTCGGGGTCCGGCGACTTTTCGAAGGCGACAACGGCTCCAGCATAGACGGATGTCTTGAAGATCTTTCGTGATGCATCAGCTTGTGGACACGTCGTGTTCGCGGAAGCACATCCCGACGTGGCCATCAAAACCACGAGCAATAGCGCGAAGATCAGGCACTTCTTCATATTCATAATTCCTTGACTCGCGCCAAACCCATACAGAAGGCTTGCCGATCTTCGTCATCCCGAAAGATCGTGGCGCGCGCTTCGCCTCGCGCCATTACGTGATACAGCTCACCAGCGAATTCAATGCTAAGTGGACGACACATAACGGCAGGCTACGTCAAATTGTGGCAAAAAATGACCTGCCCCTTGCCTCCCTTCTCCCTCCTCGTTGGTGACCAGTTGAATTCGCCGCAGCGCGGCGCTGTCGATCCATTCGAAGCAGTCAGGACTGCCTTCCTGCCAAGTCAAGGCTTCGTCACCGAGTGCTTCCAGGGATCCATGGTGTTGCCAAGTTCGTAGACGGCCACGGCCATTGAACGCGCATCGACGATACCCAACATGCGAAAATATCGCTTGCCGTTGTAGAGCTCGAAACCGAGCGTTGGCGTTCCCGGTGAGTCCTTGGTACGCACCGCCTGTTGCGTATTCGCCTTCACTGCTTCGAGCGCCCATTCGGGTACGTTCATGGGTATGTCATAACCACCAACTTTCTTTTCTGCATCGTAATTCCGCTCGTTTTCCGCCAATGCCTGCGCCGGATCGGGCGAGGCCAGAATTGCTGCTGCTCGGCGCAAACTGGTACTGCTCATGTAGGCGATCGGAATCCACTGGACACGCACCTGATCCAAGTAGGGCTTCAAAATATGCCATTGCTTGGCGCACGCGGGACAGTTTGGATCGAAATACACCACCATGTGCTTGCCGCTATCTGTGGGTCCGGTGTAGACCCCGCTCAATCTCGTTGAGCGTTTCCAGAAGGCTTCCATGCCTGTCCAGTCCACGCTTGATGCAGGACTGGTCGTATGGATCTCCTCGGCGCCCAAAGTCGCCGCTGGCGTCTGAGTTGCGGGCTGCTTCGAGCAACCGGCAAGTAGCAAGGCCGGGCAAAGCAAAAACTGCAGAGATATAAGAGTCCGACGTTCCAAAAAAGTACTCCTGTGCGGGCTGCGTCGGCATGACGCGTGGGCTGATGAACGAACGATGTCAGCGACACGCGAGCGACCTTCCTGTTCGTGTCTTTGAGGCTTCATCTCCCAAGACCGACGGAGACTATTCACTGACCTACGTCTTGACACCTGGATGCACTACGAAAGTTGTCGCGCTTCGGGAAAGAATCCGCTAAAGGACTACAAACCAGCGAGAGTTCTTCGTTAAAGTTCGAGAACGATCGCTATCGGTCAATAGAGTCGAAAAAGGGATCTACTCTCCTACCCTTTCTCTCTGGTAAACCCCATCAAAAGTGACATTCATCCCACCGCACTGATGGTTGTCGGCGACTACGAGGACGTCGCCAACAATCGTCATTCTGACCGAGCATTGATCATCCGCGTAGGCAAACACGACGGTGCCGGAAGTCGGTAGAGCCGTGGCCTCGAACGCGCCGAGGTTCGGCCCTCCCGGGAACTGATCTTCAGGTGGGTCCGCGAGAGGCCAGTAAGCCTCACCCTTTCCATGAAGCTTGTTTCCAGTGGAGGCCAGCGTGACTGTATCGTCACCGCCAATTTCTGCCCATTTGCCATCCCATCTCTTATCGAGACTTGCTATTGGAACGCGATTCAGAGTCGTCGCCTCGTCAGCTGTAATCCAACCACCTACCGATCCTTGCGTTCCAAATGAATAGACACATCGATATCCGCCATAGGCTTGGCCAAGCAGCACGCTATCCTCCTTAGCAATGGCATGCGAAACGCTTTCGCATGCCTTGCCGCCTGCCGCAGCGCATGTTCCTATTTCATCGAAGAAGCGGATGGATGTGGCCTTTTCCGGGCGAGCAAGTTCCAGTTTGTGGCTACTGAACGTGTTCCAATCTCCGCAGTCGTACTTCTGTTGATCTTGCGCAGACTGGGTTGCACAGCATGCGAGGGTCGGCAGCACCGCTACCAACATTGCACAGAGTATTTTCCGAAGCATATCTACTCCCTTTAGTTCACCGTAAGGACGGCAGCTCAGCCACCGTCTCACGGCGTGCCACTCTTGTCGCCCTTGTCGCCCTTGTCGCCCTTGTCGCCCTTGTCGCCCTTGTCGCCCTTGTCGCCCTTGTCGCCCTTGTCGCCCTTGTCGCCCT
>Ga0164241_10000201_pt1 | contig 144424 bp, 103 predicted proteins | sample OricomyardsoilBY_FD_108780 | JGI IMG/M metagenome (GOLD analysis project Ga0164241, IMG submission 108780) | Backyard soil microbial communities from Emeryville, California, USA - Original compost - Back yard soil (BY) | ecosystem: Environmental > Terrestrial > Soil > Unclassified | place... | reverse complement strand
CTCGGCCTTATCTGTGGCGCTGAGGGAGATGGTAAAGCTGGTGCCCGAGGTGACTTCCACATTGGAAGTATCCGTGAGCGTATAGGTGCTGCCCCCCTCTGCGGTGAGGGTAAATTTGTTGGCCACTATGTCGTTGGTGGCGCCATTGAGGCTTAGTAAACCCGTGCCGGTTACTACCAGAACACCGGTGCTGGCGTCATAGGTGGAACTGGTAATGGTGGGCACCGCCACATTGCTTACCGTCACCCCATTACCAGTTAAATCCGCTATTACCACCGCTGAATCAGCCCCCGCCGCCCAATCTTCGGCGGCAGCCAGGTTATAGGTCGTGCTGCCGGTGGAACTGGTGCCATTTTTGTTGGCAATCAAATTCAGCGCGGCCTTGTCCGTAGCACTGAGGGTAAGACTAAAACTCGTGCCTGAGGTGATCTCAACGTTGGACGTATCCGTCAGGGTGTAAGTACTACCCCCCTCCCCCGTGAGGGTAAATTTATTGGCCACTATGTCGTTGGTGGCACCACTGCGGCTTACAAAACCTGTACCGGTTACCACCAGCACGCCGGTGCTGGCGTTGTAGGTGGCGCTGGTGACAGCAGGCACCGGCACGTTCGACACCGTGATGACATTGTTGCTATCGGCCATACCGCCGTCGTTGACGTCGGTGTTCCAGTAGTCGAGGGCCGATAGCGTGTAGGTGGTGATGTCGGTGGACGAGGTGCCGTTGCGGTTGAGCAGCCGCTCCACTGCCGCCTCATCGGTGGCGTTCAGTGTGACGGAGAACGAGGTCTCGCTCGTCACATCCACGTTGCTGGAGGTCAGCGTGTGGGTGGCGCCGCCTTCACCGCGCATGCGGAGGTTGCTGACCGTGATGTCATTGGCGGAGCCCGGCAGGCCCACCAGCCGGCTGCCGGTGACTACCAGTACATTGGTGCTGGCGTCGTAGGTGGCCGAGGTGATGGTGGGCGACGCAACGCTGCTGACAGTCACACCGTTGGTAGTGTCCGCCGCCGGGCTGGCCGTGGCATCCCAGCCAGATGCGGCGGAGAGGTTGTAGGTAGTGCCGTTCACAGCGGTGGTGCCGTCGTAGTTCCACAGCCCATTCACAGCCACCTTGTCGGCGGCATTCAGTGTGACTGAGAACGCGGTGGCACTGCTGGCGGTAACGCTGCTGCTGGTCAGCGTGTAGGTGGCGCCATTGCTGCCGGTCACCGTGAGCTTGGTGGGGTCTATAGTATCGCCGGTGGTCATATTGGCGGCGGTTACCGCTAAGGCGCCAGTGCTCGCGTTGTAGGTAGCACTGGTAATGGTGGGGGCAACCGCAACGGCTTTAATACTCGTGAAACTAAAGTCATCCAGAGTCAGATAATGAATCAGATTGCTGTTGGTTGTTGCCGTCATGATCAACTTAGTGATATCGGTCATACCACTAAAACTAATGGTTGTCGAAGCAACACCCATACCGGTACCGCTAGAGGTATTGGTGTTCACCAAGGTGTTGCTTGCGTCATAGCCTTTAAACACCAGTGTCTGACTGGCAAAGTTGCCTTGATAGTTACTGAGAGTTAATTGATTAGGGGTAAATCTATTACCGGCGGCAAAATTAAACATCACCGAGCTTTCGTTGCTAGCCAGAGGGTCCACTAGGGCATAGCCGTTGCCGTAGTTAATTACGCCCTGAGTGGCGCCGTTTATTTGTAAAACATAGTTGGCATTGCCATTCACTTTGTAACTCACATCTCCTGCTGACGTTTTGCCACCGTTGCTAGTGAAGTTACCCGATGTGTCAAAAGTAACGGTTTGGTTGTTAATATCCAGCACGTTTAAATACAGGCTGGCAACTTCGGGGTCCACCACTACAGATGCGTCAACCCGCCCCACCATTACCTCTAAATCCCAGTCACCACCAAGCCTGGCAGCACCTGTGACATCGTTGGAGGCCGCTACATCCGCCCCGGTCATGATGGCTAAACGATCCACAAAATTTTGCCCGCTGGCATCCTCACCCACTCGGCAGCCATACAACAAAATATCGCCATCCGGGCTTAAGGCTTTACCGATAGACACAAGATTGTGTTGATTCGAATCTAGTGTCGAATTATCCAGCGCAAGGGAGCCCAACTCTAAAACGGCATTACCGCCGTGCGAAATAATATGCACCGCATCTATATCGCTGCGGCCTTCCAAAATAGTGGCAATTTGGCTTAAACCATTTTGGTGAGAATCTAAAATATGGACTTCTTTGTCGGGGCTAATCCCGGCCACAATTTGCTGAAAATCCGCCACATTATTTTCAATAAATACCAGCTCCGTGCGCGCTTCAAAATTATTGGCAACCTGCGTTAAACGATTTGCCGAGGTATCACGCAGAATTGCCAATTGTGTGTTCGCCTCCAACAGGCGTGCGGAATAATCCGTGCGCGCTTGATCAGAGGGAAGCACCGCATGCATATCCAAATGCGGTGCTTCAGCGGTAATTGGTTGTGCCGTCAAATGTTCAACCGCATCAGTCACTAAGGCGGCGTCGAACATAAGGCGCGGCTCTAAAGCCATAATACCCACACCCGACAACCTAGCCTTATCTCTAGGTTCAAACGCGGCAGCGGCAATTGCGGACGCGGTGCCTTTTTTGGCAGTTTTTTTAAATTCCTTCAAAAATTTCATGAGTCACCTGCGCAGTCTGTGCGGATTGATTGGCGTGTTGGGCTTTTGGTGTGTGCGATGCGGGCTGAGGGGCAATCACATTAGCGGCGCTGCCACTGGGATCGTGCCAAAAAGACATCTGTGAATATTTATCAAAAAGATCGGGGGGAATGATTGAGCGACGTGGTTTGAATTCCACTTTGGGTTTTACTTTGTGCAATCCCGGCACACCCAGCGACAAATCAAAATCCGGCGCGTCGTATTCAACATTATTAAAGTCATGCTCAAAAAGGGGCTCGCCAATAAATTTATAAATTAATGGCATTACTTTCTCCGGCGCCTGAGCCAATAAATCGTAATCAATAACAAGCATGGCGCGTGCATCGTCGCCATAAAATGCATCGCGCGTTGCCGCCCAACCAAATCCCACTAACTGATCGTGCATGGCGAGCATTTCCAAGCGGTTATACACATTGGAGCGCCCGCCAAAATTGGCAAATAGCTTAGTATTTTCGTACGGATTAGCACGATAAAGGCGCTCTATGCTATTCATAATCCAAGCGACGTTACGCACACAGGCTATTACTTTGGCATTGGGAAATAGATCCAACAGCGTGGGTAATTTTGCGCACCACAAACGATTGGTATCAAAAATTACCTCTTTATCGGCTTGCGCTTCGTAATAATTTTCAAACAAGCCTTGCAGCAAGCGTTTACGTTGGCGAGCATCTACAACCGACGCGAATTCACTACCCGCGCTGAATTGATTCAACATTCCCGATAATAGTGAACCCACTGGGCTACTCATACCTGCGTGAAAACGTGGATTTTGTCGCAACAGCGCGGCCAACAATGTTGAACCGGAGCGCGGCAAACCAGAAATAAAATGCATTTTTTTAGCAGTCATAAATTCCTACGCAAGACCGACCAAACAGTTAAAGGAAAATATTCAAAAACAGATGAGGGCGCCAAATGGCGAGACTGGAATTAACTCATTACTGCTGACTAACACGGTGCCAACCAAAGAATTTGGCCTGGTAGTTTTTGCGTAAACGCCATAAGCAGCACTCACAATAAATTTTTTATTATTCTGCTGCAGCCATACACACAGACGAAGCCAGAGCAACCAAAAACATCACCTACAGGCGCCCCTAACCATCGCCCGCACATTCATAGATATCGGGGGTATAACAGCTACTAAACGAGAGTTAAGACCCAGTCTCTCAACACCTGAGTTCGCCCTGAGTGTTTTATAACCAGAACAGCGTCAAAGGATTTTTTTATGCTGCGATCTGAGTGTAGACGATAAAACTACGTCATCAGCGCCCATTAGTTTTGGTTAGTGCGTTTTTTAAATAATTTCTACATGAGCAAGGCGGATAACGCCTAACACATATTTCATTTTGAAATATATCGAGTAGTCGCCAAGCGACGACGTAGCGCTCGGCCAGCCGGATATAATGAAGAACGGCATATATCCGGGGCCGGTAGGATTATTAACCCGGTGGGTTTTTATGGCAGGCTAAGGTGGCGGCATGCAGCCGCACCAGAGGCAAAAACACAATACAACGTGGCTATTACAGCTACAGCGGACGATCACAGCATGGCTATGTCTTGTGTTATCGAGTTACTAGCGGTACGGAAGTAAAGAATACACAGTATTTCAGAGCGTCAAAAAGAGGGATCTTTTTGACGAGCCTACAGGGATGTATTCACGGCGTGTCTGAAATGCTGTGTATTCTTTACTTTCAGCTAGGTAGTAATAGCTTAAAACGCTGGCAGGTGTCAGCCGCTTCGGTAGTTGATGAGCGTTTTTTAACGCGGCTAACGTCAGCGCCAACATTATTCCGCTGCACGCAAAAAAGGCAGCAGAATAAATTAGCATCCTGTGTTTATGCGAGGCAAACAAGGGCGGCGCAGACGCCCACACGAAAGCAACACGAGGAGAATAAAAGGGAAATATAACCGGACGGTTTTTGTGCCGGGGTGAATAAATAGCTGTAACGGCCACAGGCACTACAAAAACAGTAGCCGCATTATTGACGAGTCACCACCCCACTTAATTCTGTTCCAGGTGCAACCGTATTAAACACGGTGCCGAATTTTTTTATATTGTCGTGTAATAGCGCCAAGCGATGATCCGTCTCGTCTGTATCCACCCGTATACTGTAATGAATAGACTCCATTTTAGGTGGCGAATCCTGGCGCACACCGTTTAATTCGACCTCAATCCCACGCAGTTGAAATTTTAAAATCGGCGCAACTCGTTCGATACTTTTAATCATACAGGCTGCAAGTGCCGCCAATAATAATTCAGCAGGGTTAAACGCATCGGGCCTACCAGCCAAATTTGTATCAATCAACATACTCGCCTCTTTGCAGAACGCGGAGCTGCCCTGAGCATCATTGCGTTTAGCACTGACATGAAACGTCATTTTTGTACCTGAGTCATTCATAAAGCCACCTTTAGATTTTATGTTTCGTGATAATCAGCAAACAGGTCGAGGCTGCAAAGCCTGAGGCAGGCATCTATAGCATACAAATAACCACCCGATCACAACAATCACTCAGTGAGCTACTAGCGGAATGCGGCTACTGTTTTTGTAGCGCCTGTGGGAGTTACACCTATTTATCGCCGGGTTAATAATCTGGTTATTTTGGCTAAAAAGCGGATAGCTGCAGGGATACAGGGGGCACAAAAACATACGGATCGCCCGACCAAATTGACGCACATTATAACTTACCTTATCGTGCCTCTAGCTCACAAAGCGCGCGCTACCGAACTTATCGCACCCTTCATTTTATTAGCATTTCTCAAGGAAAACCGATGAAATTAGCCATTTTTTTGACACTGACACTCCTATCTCTAAATGTATTGGGGCGCCCCACCATTCAAGATTTTACCCGCGAACGCGATTTGCGCACCACAGTGCTATCGCCTAATGGTCGCTATATTGCAAGCATAGTCAACAAAGACCAGACGCGAATTTTAGTCATTACGGATTTACAAGCGCCAAACAACCCAATAGTTGGCCGACTTAATCAAAAAATCACACGACCCAAGTCTGTATCCTGGGCGAATGACGAGCGCTTGTTAGTGACCATAGATGTCCCCTATGACACCGCGTCCGTCGAGCGTGACGCCCAGAAAAAAAAGGATTTCAATATAGACGATTATTTTATGTTTTCGCGCATCGTATCCTTCGATTTGCACGCCCAAAATCCCGTCACCTTATTTAATGACGACAAAAACCTACGCTGGAATGTCAATCTCTCTAGCATTCATCATTTTTTACCCAATGACCCCAACAACATTCTCATGAACGTGATCAAAGATGACGTCATATGCCTTAGCAAAGTGAATGTTTATAATGGCACAAGCGAAACTGTTGCCAAAGGAACTCGATTTACGGTCGCCTTTATTAGCGACTACGACGGCAATACACGCTACCGGTACGACTATAAACCCATTGCTAAAGAAGTACTTATTTATGAGACACAACCAGAAGGCAAATGGAATTTAATCGATCAATTTAAAATCGATGAAAAAATCGAAGATAGCGATCATCGCCAAGGCGATCTAATGGGAATAATGGGAGAAAATCTCGTCTACCGCAAGCGCAATGAACAAACCGGATATCTAGAGCTTGTAAGCTTCAACTCAAAAACTAAAAAATCCGAAGTGGTCGCTTCGCTCCCCAACCAAGACATTCTGTATCCTATAAGTGATTTACGTTCAAACAAGATTATTGGCTACGCAGCAGATGGGGACTATATTCGCGAGAAATTTTTTGACCCCAATCTCCAACAGCAATACGACAAGCTCAGCAAAAAAATAGGCGACTATAATTTTGCCATCGACTCATACTCTAATGTGACCGATACCGCTATCGTACGTATTTCGGGGGTAGACAACCCGCTGTCTTTTGCGCTATACGATTTTAAGAAGGACGAATTAAAGTCCCTGGGCGATGCTTACCACAATATTGCAACCCGCAATCTTTCCTATTCAGCTGTCGCCAATTACACAGCGCGCGATGGCAAAATGATTCACGCCTACATTCTTCTACCCAATGATTACGATAAAAACAAAAAATATCCTCTAATTGTTTTACCTCATGGCGGCCCACAAGCTCGTGACCGAGCAGAATATAGCGACCTAGATCAGTTTCTTTCCACGCGAGGCTATATCGTCATTAAACCCAATTTTCGTGGCTCAACGGGTTTGGGCAAGGCATTTGAAGAGGCAGGCTATAAGCAATGGGGCGGTGCAATGCAGGACGATCTTGAAGACGCCGTTAATTTTATGGTGAAAAAAGGTTACGCCGACCCCAAAAATGTGTGCATCGTCGGAGCATCCTATGGTGGATACGCAGCCTTAATGGGAGCAGTCAAAACTCCCGATCTTTACACATGCAGTGTTAGCATCAACGGAGTGACGCACCTACGCGATTTAATCGCTAACGACAAAAAAGAAGTAGATGATGATGCGCTCATGGAAAAATATTGGCACCAGCGCATAGGCCACCCGACAAAGGACGCAACCATGTTGGATGCAAACTCGCCAGCCTTACACGCAGATAAAATTAAAGCTCCCATACTTTTGGTGGCCAGCACAAAAGACACCCGCGTACCCTTCGCTCAGAGCAAGACCATGGCTAGCGCACTGGAGAAAAACAAACGTGATTTTAAATTCGTCAAAGTAAAAGACGCTGATCACAATCCCTTTGTATATAAAAAGGATATGGAAATGGTATTCTCTGAATTGGAGCAATTTCTAGCGAAGCATCTTCAGGCCGCTTCGCCTAAATAGCTTTCCACAACACGTATTTGCCATGCCTATTGGCCTGCGGCACACCCCATTATAGCCCCAGGGGTTTGCCGCAGAGCCTCTCACATACACCGCTCAAAACACCCAGAAAGCTAACGCAAAGTTGGTTGCGCCCGGAGCGCACAATCTACTCGTCTACCCGCTCACTTAAATAACGTCCATAATCCGGCACCCGCCGCTCACAGGCTGCATTAAATAAAGGTGATTGAATTAAAAAATTGGCGGTTAATTCCGTACAGGCAACCGCCACATCCCACACAGCAGCTACGCGTAACAGGGCTTTTACATCCGGGTCGTGAGGCAGGGGTTCAAAGGGATCCCAAAAGAAAATTAAAACATCAATTTTACCTTCGGCAATTAATGCACCCACCTGCTGGTCACCGCCTAGGGGGCCGCTCATTAATTTAGTTAAGCTCAGCTGCGTTGCGCCTTCTATTAAAGCGCCGGTTGTGCCGGTAGCAAATAAGCTGTGTTTGTTTAACACGGCCTCATGTGCCTGGCACCAGGCTATTAAGTGTTTTTTACGATTATCATGGGCGATCAGGGCAATTGATTTTGTCGCTGCTAAAGGTTGTAAAATTAAGTCCATAACCACCTCGCCGAAGTAATTAATAAAAGAAGCGCTGATAGCAACCCAATAGATTGACTGCCGAGTTGATAGCAAACTCACTTAAAGTCATCGCCGGAATTCCACTTTTCGCGCGATCATCACGACAATTAAATTTCCGCTGGCGCCCTTAAACCGATTTTGTATCCAGCGCGGTAGCGCTTAAAAAGCTGTCGATTGCCTGTAAATGGGCAATTAATCCCTGCACACCTGTGCGCCCCATCAAAGCCACCTGCGCAGCGGGTGCAATTGCACTGGCAAAGGGTAGCGACAATTGCTGGGCAATTAAATCCTGCATACGCGGAATAAAAATAAACTGCAGCCAGTCAGTAAATTCCATAGTATCCACGGCAAACGGCATGCTGCTGCTCATGGCCTCCGCACTCGGCGGTTTGGGGTGCCACAGGCCATCCCGGCGCATGATGGTTTCCAGCGTCAATAAAAGGGACTTTAGCTGCTCAACGCTGTGCGACATATATTTATTGTAAATCCCGTTTAAAAGGCGGCAGGGAATTTAAAATCGCCTTGCCGTAGCGTTTTGACACAATGCGCCTATCCAATAGGGTAACCCTGCCCCGGTCAGATTCAGTACGCAATAAACGCCCACAGGCCTGCACTAGTTTAATCGCGGCATCGGGCACAGCAATTTGCATAAAAGCGTTGCCGCCCTGCTGCTCAATCCATTCGGCCATAGCCGCTTCAATAGGGTCATCGGGTACAGCAAAAGGGATTTTGGCAATCACCACATGCTGACAATAGGCACCGGGCAAATCTAAACCTTCGGCAAAACTTGCCAACCCAAATAACACACTGCCCTCGCCTGCATCTATGCGCTGGCGGTGTTTCTCTAATAAACGCTGCTTGCTTTCATCACCCTGTACTAATAATTTTTGCTGCCAGGTGGCGGGCAACAGGGCTTGCACTTCCTGCATTTGTTTGCGCGAGGAAAACAACACTAAACTCGCTTCATTTTTAGTTAATATCTGCGGCAATAATTGCACAATAGACTGCGTATGAGCGTTTGCATCTGTAGCATCAATTGCCTGTTTCGGCAGATGCAATACACCGCTGCTAGCAAAATCAAAGGGGCTGGGCACTACGGAAAAATTCGTCTCCTCCGGTGTACCGGCGCGCAATTTAAAACGCTCAAAATTACCCAATGCCGTCAGTGTGGCCGAGGTAACCACTGCGCCGGCGCATTTTTCCCAGAGGTGTTCGTTGAGCGTGTGGGAGGCCAAAATAGGGCTGGAAAACAATTCAAAATCTACCCCATCACCCTGGCCAAGCAGAGTAATCCAGCGGGCTACCGGCCACTTTGGATTGGGTGTGGAATTGGCAAAACTTAAAAATAATTCACTATTGCCCTCCGCGCGACTGCACCAGCTGCCGAACAGGGTAAATGCTGTTTCCACATCAACTTTTGGCACCGCACTGTCTTCATCTTCTAAAGCGCGGTTTAATTCCTTCACAATTTTATCCAGTAGCCGCACCAGCTCGGCAAACATAAGGTGTAATTGCTGGGCTAATACACTTATTTCCGTCGGTACTTCGCCTTGGATAAATCTATACCGCACGACCGAAGTACTGCGATCCATCTGCGCCATAAAGGGCAATAATAAGGGCTGCAGGGCTTCTAATTTTGTACGGGTATTTTTTAAATGTGCTTCTAAGGGCAGTGCCAGTGTTTGCACATAAACCAAGCCAGCAATGGTTTCTAATAGATGTTTACACTGGCCTTCGGTCTGGCCGAGCCAGCGTACAGTTGAAACCACGCGGGTGTGGCTAGCAAAATGGCTGAGGGCTTTATCCGGTAAATGATGGCCTTCATCAAATACATAAAAGGTATGTTTCGGTGCGGGCAATATAGCGCCGCCGCCGAGCGCTAAATCGGCGAGCACTAAATCGTGATTTGCCACTACCACATCCGCATCATCCAGCGCGTCGCGCGCGCGGAAAAACGCACAATTGCGCACATGGCTGCACTTGCGCCCGGTGCATTGGCGGTGGTCGGTGGTTACTTTTTGCCAACTCTCCTGCGGCAATTCATCCGGCCAGGCATCTTTATCGCCATCCCATTCGCCCTGGCTTAACGCATTCATCATGCCTTGAAATAGCTGATTATCCTGCTCGCTAATTAATTCTTCATAAAGTGGAATCAAGGGTTGATGGTCGGCGGATAAAATCCGGTCTAATTTACTTAAACACAAATAACGCCCGCGCCCTTTAGCTAATACATAGGTAAAATTAAGGCCGGAATGTTTGGCTATATCAGGTAAGTCTTTAAATACAATCTGCTCTTGCAGGGCAATAGTAGCGGTGGAGATTACCACCTTTTTTTTGCGCGCCTTGGCCATGGGAATAGCCGCTAATAAATAGGCGACGGTTTTACCTGTGCCCGTGCCGGCTTCCACCACACAGACGTGGTTGGCGCCAAAGCGCTCGCCGTCTTGCGAGAGCGAAACACCGCCTAGGGTGCGGGCAATTTGCGCGATCATGAGTTTTTGCCCGTAGCGCGCCTGCAGCTGCAAGCTCTGCAAATACTTGCGGTAACTGTTTTGAATGATTTGTTTTACATCATCATCCAGCATGGGCAAGCTTCAATTTTGCCGCTACGGGGTTGGCATAGGCTTCGATGTATTTTTGTTGCCAGCGCGCTTCACAGCGGGCTAAACGCTCGGCAAAAAATGCCCGCTCGTTAACAAAATCCTCGCGATTAAACGGCCGCTGATCAGCACCTATTGGTAAATGCGGTGTTTGCCCGGTTAATTGTTCATAGGCAATGCAGTTGGAGGCATGCAGCACATAATTATTAATAATGGCATCATCCAGGCTTTCACTAACCTGCTCCACACTTTCAAAACCAGTGCCGAGGGGTTCACCAAAGGCTAAATGCACCGCACCTTTAAAACCGGTAATGCCCAGCGCAATGCTCTGCACATCTTCCTGCTCACCTTTAAGGTATTTTCCCTCTTCGGCTTTGAGGGTTAATTCGCGCGCTTTAGATAGGTCGCAGGGGTCGTACTCGTAGGAAATTGATACGGGCACTATGTGTGTGTTGGCTATGTATTCGCTAAAAGATTGCTGTTTATCTTTATGCAGCGCCAACATGCTAACAATGGCCGGGTTGGTTTTATCATTGCCGTCTTTGGCACGCCCCTCGCGCTGGGCGATCCAAACATTAGCCCGGTCCTCGTGCATGGAATGCTGAATATAGTGGGATAATTTTTTGGCAACTTTAAGTTTTTCCCGTGGCGCAGTGGCCGAGCGGTTGACGATAAAACTTTTATTCAAGCGCATTAAATCGGAGGCAAAAGGTTTGGTTAACAAATTGTCGCCAATAGCAATACGCAAAGTTTGATAGCCGCCGTGAAATAAGGCCCAGTTCACAAATGCGGGGTCCATAGAAATATCGCGATGGTTGCTAATAAAACAATAAGCGCTATTTTTATCCAACTGATCCAAACCAGAAATGGTCAAGTGGGTAATGGTTTTTTCCAGCATGCGGCCCATGTAGTATTCAATGCGCTGCTGAAACGCAAATACACTACTAATGCCGCTCACCTCTTGGCCTAAGCGTCGTTTAATTAAGGGGCGCACTAATGGCCGAATGGATTTCAACCAGCCGGGCAATTTTAAGCTGGCGATGGTATCGAGAAATTCAGTGTCATTTAACAGACGTTCTAAGGTGGGCTTTACTTCATCATCGTTATAGGGACGAATATCATCAAATTCAGACATAACGGCACAAAATTAGCTAGGTAAACGGCGACACACCATACCGAAAAGACACATTAATTGCCACCCATTCAAGGGCGACCACTCGTCGCATGGGGTTCAATTCAGGCTGATTTATGTGCCAATATCACAGGGCAAGTGGCCTCGACGTGGTAAGCTGCCCGCCCTACTTTGCATATAATCCTAATTAAGTGAAGTGCAATGACAACGCCTTTAAGACCGCTCAAAATCCTGCTGGTTGAAGACAGCCCGACGCTGCGCCACGTATTAACGGGCGACATACGCCACGCAGGCCACGAAGTCATCATCGCGCAAAGCGGTGAAGAAGCTCTGCAAATAGTCGAATCCACCCTGGTGGATATGATTTTGATGGACGTAGAAATGCCCGGCCTGGACGGCTTTGAGACCACGCGCTTAATTCGCGAAATGCTGCTCAACCATTGGATCCCCATCATCTTTGTAACCGGTAAAGACAACGACGAAGACCTGGCTCAAGGCATTGATGCAGGCGGTGATGACTATTTAATTAAGCCAGTTAGACGGGTGATTTTGCAGGCGAAAATTCGTGCAATGGAACGAATAATTGCCATTCGTGACCAATTGCGTCACGTTAACGAAGAGCTGCGGGATCTCTCCGAGCGCGATAGTCTGACCAAATTGTACAACCGCCGGGTATTTCAAGACCGCGCGGAAGAGCGTTGGAAACAATCCGTGCGCAGCCACGAGCCCATCGCCATTTTGTTATTGGATATAGACCACTTTAAAGCCTACAACGATTGCTACGGCCATGTGGCCGGGGACGATTGTATCTCCCAGGTGGCCAACGCCATCGCCCGCTGCGTAAACCGCCCCGGCGATGTATTAGCGCGCTACGGTGGCGAGGAATTTATTGCCCTGCTACACAATACCGGTGAGGCGGGCGCCCGCCATGTGGCCGAATCCATTCGCGAGTCGGTTATCGCCCTGCGCATTCCCCACCAGGATTCACAAACCGCTGACCACGTCACGGTGAGTATCGGCGGCTCGGTGATTCACATCACCGCAGGCACCACTCTGCTCGGCCAAATCAGCTCTGCGGATAAATTGCTCTACAGCGCCAAACAAAATGGCCGCAACCGCTGCGTGATTAAAACCTTTAATCCACAAAATACGCTGTTAGTGGTAGACGCCCACGGCGGTATTGTGGATGCCGTTGACCGCGCCCTGCACGGTCAATTTAGTTTGCTCTCCGCCAACAATGTGGAAAACGCACTCGCACAAATTCACGACAACCAACCGGATATTATTGTGCTGGATGCCCAACTCGGCGGTAATAACGCTTTGCGTCTGGTGCAAAAGCTGCGCACTCATGCCGAGACCGCACAAATTCCTATCCTCTGGGTGACCGAATACGCCAGCGATTTTGTCAGCCTATCGCACAACCAAAATTACCGTATTGATGGTTTTATTAATAAACCCATCGACGGCAATAAATTGGTGGCCAAGGTAGACAGTTTATTGCAGTAATTTGGCTTTTTTATTCGCCCAGCGACACAATAAATCGCTCTGATTTACTCTGCCCCAGGCCTGTCAAAACGGGCGAAGATATACAGATATGTTTGTTTTAGCGGAACGCTAGGCCACTTACTACCGAGCTGAAAGTAAAGAATACACAGCATTCAGACACGCTGTGAATACATCCTAAGTAGGCTGGTCAAAAAGATCCCTCTTTTTGACGGTCTGAAATCCTGTGTATTCTTTACTTCCGTACCGCTAGCTTCTGGGTTAACAAATCTCTCCGCTGCAATTATTTATAAAAGCTCACGTTTACCTAAATGCTTGCCGAAGTGAGCACTGCAAAGAAAGCAGTGCTGAATAGTTACAGCTGGATTAAGGCGTAAATTTCGGCAAGCCCGTTTTCGCCACTGTCTGTAAATTGCAATATCCACCGGGATTTTTCGCAAGATACTGCTGGTGATAATCCTCGGCAAAATAAAATGCCTCGGCCATTTTTATTTCAGTAGTAATAGGTAACTGCTCGCCCAAAAGAGTTTGGTACTGCCGTTTGGATTCTTCCGCCGCCGCCAATTGGGGGGCGTCATAACAATAAATGCCCGAGCGGTATTGAGTGCCTATGTCGTTGGCCTGCTGCATAGGGGTGGTGGGATTGTGATTCTGCCAAAACACCTGCAGCAGCGCTGCAGTGCTCAACTCGGCGGGTGAATACACCACCAATACCACCTCGTTGTGGCCAGTCAGGCCCGTACACACCTCCTCATACAAGGGGTTAGGGGTAAAACCTGCGCTGTAGCCTACGGCGGTCACATATACCCCCGGCAGATTCCAAAACACCCGCTCCGCCCCCCAAAAACAGCCCATGCCCAGCAAAATCTGCTGGCATTGGCTTGGGTAAGGTGGCGCCAGGGAGCGGCCCAATACCGCGTGCGGGCCTTTAATCGGCATGGCCTCAGCACGGCCCGGCAGGGCGGCCTGAGGGCTTACCATCTGTTGTTTCTTGCGTTCAAAGCTCCACATAGGGTGCTCCTGTATCCAAAATAACACCGTGCACATTGTACGGATGAGGCACGGACCAGTTTTCAACCGCCAGTGTTTGCCCGGCCGGTTGCGCTAAGAGTGTCTCGATGACCTGAATAAACGGCCGCCGCCCAGGGTCGGCAATTAGGGTACGAATATTTAAGCGCTGCAGAGTATTAATTAGCTGCAGCATAGGCTGGGTTTGTTGATCCCAAAAACAAATATCACTGGCAATTACCATATCAAAGCCGTGCAAGTGGCTTTCATCCAGCGCGCTGTAATCACACACCCATGGGGTTATGCTGACGCCATTTAATTCAGCATGCAGCTGTAAATACGGAAACACTGCAGGGTCCAGATCCAAGGCGGTAACGGCGGCATCAAAACGCTGGGCGCAGTAAATACCTGCCAGCCCCCAACCGGCCCCCAGCTCTAAAACCCGCAGCCCTTTCTCGAGGGGATATTCCTGTAAATAGTCCAGCAACACACTGGCGCTGCGCCAGACTTTTTGGCCGTGCACGGCACAGCGATGGGTGCGCTTTAACTGGCGAATGCGCCGATCGGCAGCCTTGAGTAGATGAAGTCCAAATAAATTGCGCACAGGTGTACCCAGCCTAAAAAGCGGGATTACACCCTGAAGTAGCACGCTGGGCAAGGCGTTTGTGAAAGCTTTGGTAAACCGGTAGGCAATGGGCAGCCGCCTTGGCATAATCCCGCCTCCCCCTTCGCATTGGTCTACCTATGCCCAAAGTCGCCAACCCCTACTTCGCCGCCGTTGACCTAGGCTCCAACAGTTTTCACTTATTGATTATGCGGCTGCAACAGGGGGTTTTAGAGGTTGTTGACCGCGAGAAGGACATGGTGCAGCTGGCATTGGGGCTCACCCCCAACGGCGGGCTTACCTCAGCGGCGCAAAAACGCGCCCTCACCTGTTTAAAGCGCTTTGGCGAGCGCCTCGCGACGATTCCGCCCTCGCAAATTCGTGTGGTGGGCACCAAAACCCTGCGGGCGGCGGATAAAGCCAAGGGCTTTATTAAAGCGGCGGAAGACACCCTCGGCCACACCATCGAAATTATTTCCGGCTTTGAAGAGGCCCGTTTGGTGTACAAGGGCCTGGCCCATTCGGTTGCCAACGATAATTACAACCGCCTGGTAATTGATATAGGCGGTGGCAGTACAGAACTGATTATCGGCCGCGATGCTACGCCGCACATTATGGAAAGCCTCAATATAGGCTGTGTAAGTGCCAGCCAATTAATCGGCAAAGAAAAAGTCAGCAAAAAAACCTACCAACGCGCCTACCTCGCCGCCCAAGCACAAATTGAACAGGTGCGGCCCACTTATTTAACCGCAGGCTGGGACATAGTCTACGGCACCTCCGGCACCATGAAAGCCATTGCCGAGGTGTTAGCCGACACCCAAGGCAATGCAATTATTTATAAAGATGCGCTTTTGAGATTGGCGCAGGTATTAATTGAAGACGGCGAAATTCACCACCCGAAATTAAATGCCGCGCGGGAGTTTGTTTTACCCGGCGGTATCGCAGTCTTACATGCGCTGTTTGATGAATTAAATATCGATAAAATTCATGTCGCCGATGCCACCTTAAAAGAAGGCTTGATTTACGATCTTATCGGCCGTTTTGATAACGAAGATGCCCGCCCGCAGAGTGTGGAGCGCCTGCAAAAACAATATTTCGTCGATACCAAACAAGCCAACCGAGTAGCCGATTGTGCACTGGCGCTCTGGCGACAACTTAAAACACCGACCATTCCGGCCGTCTCGCGCACTAAATTATTAACCTGGGCGGCTTTATTACACGAGGTGGGCCTGGCGATTTCACACTCCGGCCACCACAACCACGGCCACTATATTTTGCAAAATAGCGATTTAGCAGGCTTTGGCCGCTACGAGCAAAATTTATTAGCCGAGATGGTGCGCGGGCAGCGCAAAAAAATGCTCAGCGATGGGCTGGATTATATCGAGCCTGACACTCTCGCCGCTTTATTACCGCTGCTGGTGTGTTTGCGTTTGGCGGTGTTATTGCACCGCCGCCGGGAGGATTTACCCTTTGTGCCGAAAATTATTCAGCGCGGCGCCCAGCGTTTTTATTTAACCTTCCCTGCCCAATGGCTCAAAAGCCACCCACTGACCACCGCAGGCCTTGAAATCGAAGCTAATTATTTAGCCTCCGCCGGGCTGTATTTAGGATTTAAATAATATGCTGCAACTGATTTTAATTGTGGGTTTAATTGCGGCGGTTTATTACCATTTTAAAATCAAACCCAAACCCGCCGCCGAGCGCAAAAAAATGCTTTGGCTCACCGCCATGTGGGCGCTGGCGGCGCTGCTGTTAATCGGTGTGTTTACCGGCAAGGTGCATTGGCTCGGCGCCGCTGCCGCTGCCGCATTTGCCCTGCTGCGCACAGGCTTTTTTACCGGGCTGACGCTGGGGCGTTTTTGGTTGGCAAAAAATGGTGGCGTGGCCCGCTTTACCACCGAACACATTGCGGCTGAATTAGATGTCAATCAAATGAATTTAAACGGCCATATTAAACAGGGCCTCTACGCCAACTACCGGCTCGACCAATTGGATAAAAGCCAACTGGAGGAGCTATTAGAGTATTACCAAAGCCGCGATAAAAAATCTTATTACCTAATTAAAACCCTATTACAGCGACGCGGGTTTTACGGTGAGCACACCCGGCAGGAACCTAGCCCACCGGGTGTTTCTGACCTGCAAGAAGCCATGGATATTTTAGGCCTGAGCGGCACACCGACTAAAAGCGATGTATTAGCTGCCCACCGCCGATTAATTCATAAACTCCACCCAGATCGCGGCGGCAGTGATTTTTTGGCCAGCCAGGTAAATGCGGCGCGCGACCAGCTGCTTAAATACCTCGAAAAAGGCGGCTAGCAGCCTGTTGAAATACTACCGGCTAGGGAACCTGTGAAGACGTGCCTGCGCGACCAAGATAAACAAGAACGGCTAAAACAGGACTGCTAAATAGTTGCCGTAAATATAATCCGCAGCCGCCCTCCCGCCGCAAGTAACGACTCACAGCTCGCCTCATAACAAAGCCTACTGATTCCTGATGCGAGTCAAGGGCCACGGGCACTTAAGTGCTATGGTTAAGGCAAATCCTAGCGGCCTAAGTTATGACGTCCATACCCACTGAGCCCTCTGCCAGCAGCGCCCTACAGGGCCTGAGCAGCACCGAGGCCGCCCGCCGCTTACAGGCGGAAGGCCCCAACCAATTGCCCAAACCGAACCAGCGCAATTTCCTGCGCATTCTGCGCGATGTACTGCAGGAACCCATGTTCATGTTATTAATCGGCGGCGGGCTGGTGTATTGGCTGTTGGGCGACACGCTGGAGGCGGTGTTATTACTTATTTTCGCCTCCATTTCCGTCACCATTACCCTGGTGCAAGAATCCCGCAGCGAACGTGTACTGGAGAGCCTGCGCGATTTAGCCAGCCCACGCGCCCAAGTCATTCGCGATGGCGAACGCCAGTGGGTCGCGGGCAGCCAGGTGGTGCGCGGCGACCTATTGGTGATTAACGAAGGCGACCGCATAGCAGCGGACGCCCGCCTGCTCAGCGCCGATGACCTGTTAGTGGATGAATCACTGCTCACGGGTGAATCCGTGGCGGTAGGCAAAAATCCCGCCGCCAGCTTGGATGATGAGCACAGCCTGGTTTTTGCAGGCACCCTAGTCGTGCGCGGCAACGCCATTGCCGAGGTAAGCGCCATCGGTCTTAACACCCAAATGGGCCATATAGGCGTCGCCCTTGGCAGCATCGATACCGAACAGGCCCATCTGCAAAAACAACTGCGCTGGCTGGTGCGAGATTTCGCCATTTTTGGCGCCCTGGCAGCCCTCGCGGTGGTGGTGTTATACGGCCTGCTACGCGGCTCTTGGCTGGAGGCGATACTCGGCGGTATTGCCATTGGTATGTCTTTGTTGCCGGAGGAATTTCCCCTGGTGATGGCGGTGTTTATGGCCATGGGCGCCTGGCGTATCTCGCAAGCCCGCGTGCTCACCCGCCGCGCGGCCGCCATCGAAACCCTCGGCGCCACCACGGTACTCTGCACGGATAAAACCGGCACCCTCACCCACAACCGCATGACCCTAATGGCTCTGGTGAGCGCTGATAGCCCCTGGTTTGCCGCCGCCGAACAACCCCTTGGCGAGGGCGACCGGGCCTTGCTCAGCGCGGCCCTGCTCGCCTGCCCCCAAGTGCCCAGCGACCCCATGGATGTCGCCATCCACCGCCTAGCCCAGGGCCAGCACTTGCTTCCCCTGCCACCACAGGTAACGCCCATCCAAACCTACGGCCTGCGGCCAGAGCTGTTTGCCACCACCCATCTGCTGCAAATGCCCGGCGAGGAGCAGGCGCAGGCCTTTAGCAAAGGCGCGCTGGAAGCCATTGCCCAGCTTTGCCGCCTGGGGGCGGAGGAATTTGACCGGCTGCGCGGCCAAGCCAATGAGCTGGCCTGCGAGGGCATGCGGGTTTTGGCCGTCGCCCGCGCACCGGTAACCGGTGTGCCGCCTGCCTCCCCCTGCGAACTGCCGTTTGAGTACCTGGGCCTCTTGGCCTTTGCCGACCCGCTGCGCGAAACCGTCCCCGCCGCCGTTGCCGAATGCCAATCCGCTGGTGTGCGCGTGGTGATGATCACCGGCGACTACCCCACCACCGCCAAAGCCATCGCCCTACAGGCAGGCCTGCCGCCGAGCAATGTGCTGATCGGCGACGATCTGGAGCGTATGAGCGATGTGGAACTGGCCGAGCGCGTCAAAACCACCTCAATCTTCGCCCGCATTCGCCCACAACAAAAACTGCGCCTAGTGCAGTGCCTTAAAAGCAACGGCGACATTGTGGCCATGACCGGCGATGGGGTGAACGATGCCCCGGCCATTAAAGCCGCCCATATAGGCATAGCCATGGGTGGGCGCGGCACGGATGTGGCCCGCGAGGCCTCATCCATCGTGTTGCTGGACGACGACTTCGGCTCCATAGTGAAAACCATCCGCCTTGGCAGGCGGATTTACGACAACTTGCGCAAGGCCATCGAATACATAGTCGCCGTGCATATTCCTATTGCAGGCCTGGCCTTACTGCCGCTGCTGATGGGCCTGCCCATGATCCTCACCCCCATTCATATCGCATTTTTAGAAATGGTGATCGACCCGGCCTGTTCGGTGGTGTTTGAAGCGGAACAAGAGGAAGAGGACGTAATGAAACGACCGCCGCGCGATCCGCAAATGCCCTTATTAATCGGCCAGCGCATCAGCTGGGCCATAGTGCAAGGCCTGGTGGCGCTGGCACTGCTCGGCGGCCTGCTGGCAGCGGGTATGTATCTGCAGATGGCGGAAAACGACCTGCGCGCCTGGGTATTTACCGCCTTGGTGTTATTTAACATGGGGCTAATTTTAATTAACCGCTCCTTTCAAGCTTCCTTAGCCACAGCATTTCTGCGCCCCAATCGTTCGTTATGGATATTGTTTAGCGCCGTAGGCCTTACGCTTATGATCGCCGTGGGCTGGCCTCCGGCCCAAGCATTATTTAATTTCGGCAGTTTTCATCTCACAGAGTTTTTAATTAGCCTGGCACTTGGCGGTGTGAGTTTAGTGGTGTTGGAAGGTGTTAAACGGCTGTGGTTTGGCGACAACGCTGCGCTGAAAAATTAACGCTTCGGAAGATCGGGGGCGGTGAGTAGCGTGGGCAATTTATTGCCCAGGCATATATTCGAGCCAGTGGCGATTTCATACATATCAACCAGAAAAATTCAAATAAGTTTATTTTTTGGTTGTAAATTGCACCCGATATTGGCATTTTCACGTGGGCAACCAGTTGCCCGTCCTACCGACTATGCCTTTCAAATTTCAAGTTCTTAGCCGCGCTTGATTTAATATGCGGCCAATTATTCCATAGATATATTGTAATACTTAATAATTTGGTCTATTCCCTGCTCATCCATTCGATAATGCGGATTGACACCCTCAAGCTGCCTTAGCCTATACTTCCTTACAAATTCAAAGTCACCCAGATAAACCCTTGAAAGGCAGTATTTCATGCCCCCCTGAAACTCTAGTTGGACAGGAAAGCTTTCAATCAATTCTGTTTCGGAATTGAAATTGTAAATCCTATCAATTTCTTGTGCGCACCTTAAAAAGATTCTACGAATCATTTTCTCCATATAGGCATGGTCGCGACCCGGTTGAGTGTAATCGGTGAAAAATTTGAAGCTGCGATACTCCGGTGCTATCTCGGTAAGTAACTCTCCACTTATCCATTCCAGAGCAATGCCAAATATTTTTTTATATATTTGGCATAATTTTTTGTGCCGCATGCCTAGCAGTGGTTGGAAATTTGAACACAAACCACTGTATGACCAGCTGAAGCTAATAATGTTTTCAGCATACTTTAACGATTTATTTTTAAACGTTTTATTTGAGTATTCCCAGCCTGGGTATTCTGAGGCGATCTTTGTGCAAATACCTTCTACTGCTTTTTTATCAAGCATTTTATGCCTCTTTGAGATGTCAAATAGAACAACGACTGATGTTGGTGGTGTACTCCCGTTACATTAGTCTTGGACAGCATTCCCCCTTCCAGTTATAAATTGCACACGAAATTGGCATTTTCGCGTGGGCAACAAGTTGCCCACCCTACCTTGCTGTTAACAAACTATTATTTTAACACCCTGTTAAACACCTCAATTAACAAACCAAACTCTAAGGGCTTGGTTAAATAACTGACAAACCCTGCCTTTAAACCCTTTTCAATATCATGGCTCATGGCGTTGGCGCTTAAGGCAATAACGGGAATATGGGCGGTCGCTAAATCCGATTGCAAAACTTCCAACGCCTCAAAGCCGTCCATGCCGGGCAAATTAATATCCATAATAATTAAATCCGGGTGCTCGGTACGGGCGTAAAAAAGCCCTTTGAGGGCATCGCCTGCCAGCTGTAATTCCAACTGCGGGAAACGCGCCAATAAATGCTCCATCAACCGCTGGTTGGAGGGGCTGTCTTCAACGTACAATATACGGCGGCGGCCACCGATTTCTAATTCATTGCTGGCGGGCTCCGGCGCCTCAGGCGGCTGCCCAACCACAGGCGTGCTAACGAGCGCCTCCTGGCGCAGAGGGATATCAATCCAAAAACGGCTGCCGACGCCCTCCTGGCTGGAAAAATCGATGCGCCCACCCATTTGTTGCACCAGCCGCTGGGTAATCACCAGGCCCACACCGCTGCCTTCGGTTTTGGAATTTTCTTCCCCTAAGCGATTAAACGGCTGGAATATCTGGCTTTGTTTTTCCTGTGGAATACCTTTGCCCGTGTCCTGCACCAAAATCCGAAAATAGGTATCCGCCTCTATGGCGCAGGCGATATTCACCCGCCCGCGATCGCGATTGTATTTAACCGCGTTGGTAATTAAATTCAGCAACACCTGCTCTAAACGTGTTTGATCAGCGGTAATGCTTACCGAGGCAAAATTGCCTGGATAAAACACCAAACTGATATTGCGCTTGGCGGCGAGGTTTTGCACCATGCCCAAACAGCGCTGAATTAATTCGCAGGGCGATAGGGTTTTATAAATCAGGTTTAAATGCCCAGCTTCAATGCGCGCCAAATCCAAACAATCCTTAATTAAGCGCGATAAAATATCGCCAGCGCGGGTAATTTCCGCCACATGGTCGCGCTGCACGGGCGCAAGGCTTTCATCCATAGCCAGTATTTGCGAATAACCTAAAATAGCATTGAGCGGTGTGCGCAGTTCGTGGCTCATGCTGGAGAGAAATTCACTTTTGGCTTGGCTGGCTTTTTCGGCATCTTCTTTCGCCTTAATTACCCGCTCTTCGGCTTCTTTTAATTCGGTAATATCCATATTAGAGCCGGACATACGCACCGGCTCGCCTTTTTCATTAAATACCATCTGCCCGCGCGCGCGCACCCAAAACCAGCGATCACCCTTGCCGCGTATGCGGTACTCCACATCAAAAGGGCCTTGTTTGCGAATATGCTGGGCTAATATGCGGTCAAACTGCTGTAAATCATCCGGGTGCATACGCTTGCGCCAGGCCGCCATGTGATCCACACCCTGGGCAATCGCTTCGTGGTTTTCCGTATAACCTAAATGCTCCCAGCAGCGGGAGGAATAATGAAAACCATCCTGGTCTAAAACCCACTCCCAAATACCGTCATTAGAGGATTGCAAAATACGCGCGTGGCGCTCTTCACTTAATTGCAGCGCCTGCTGCATTTGTTTTTGTTTGGTGACATCAAAGGCAATACCGCTGACAAAAGTCACCCAGCCCTGGTCATCGCGGGTGGCATCGGCGCGAATTTCCGTCCAAATATAACCGCCATTTTTTTTGCGCACCCGGTAGGTCACCTCCCCCATCAGAGTGTGCGCCTTAAATAATTTCCAGATGGCCTCCTGCATGCGGCTGACATCTTCCGGGTGGACATAATCAAAATAATTAGACGACATAGAAATAACTTCTACATCTTCATCCGTATAACCCAGATACTTCCAATAGCCACCGCTCCAATCCATTTTTTGCTTTTTTAAATCCCAGTCAAAATAACCGTACCCATGGCTGGAGCGGAAAATACGCTGATGGCGCTGCAAGGATGCGCGCATATCGGAAATGTCGTTTTCCTCCGCTGCCGAGCGGCGAGAAAACAGCGATTGAAAAAAAGCCTTGATCACCTGTTCATTCCTATAGAACCAATTAACACTTGAGGGCTAAACCACTATGACTAAGCAACCTTAAAACTCAGCAAACAGCCGCTATAATTCAGTCTATTAGACCTGCGAGGAGCATATTATGTGGAGTCAGTTCAGCCGTAACCTTAGCCTTGAGCTAGAGTATTTATTTACCCTGCTGGCAGAACCTGCGCTACCCGATCAACTCTGGCAACCTTCGCACTTGAACCTAAAAACCTCAGTTCAACCCTAAGCAACATCACCTAAGGGTTAGAACATTGGTGTTTTTCCAAAAAATTGGGCGCTAGAAGTAGCGCTCCATGGAGTGCATTCAATTGATTGGAAAAATATTCAGATACAGCCTTAGGTATTCGCAGCAGGGTTTAACTGAGGTTTTTTGGTTGGATACCGCCAACATGCGCAGCTACCCTGGGCCAGGCCGCATTAAACCCAATCTTTACTTGGTTCGTCCAGCCGCGCAGCCCTGGTGCGGCGAGCTAGGCTAAAGCAAGGTAGCCAAGCAAAATGCTATCTGCCATAAAAAAAGGGCCTTGCGGCCCTTTTTTTATGGCATTTCATCCACTTCATCCTGCACTACTTCGGCAGGAATCAGATCCTCGCGTGTCACCTTGAAGGTGATCAATAAGCCTGAAGCGATATACACGGACGAGTAGTTGCCGAAGGTCACGCCGAACAACAGCGCCAAGGAAAAGTGGTGAAAGGCCTCGCCGCCTAAAAAGAACATGGCCAGCACGCTCATATTGATGGAGCCGGAGGTCATGATGGTACGGCTAAGGGTTTGAGTAATGGACGTGTTAATTACTTCTTTTACGTCAACGCCGCGCATAATCCGCAGGTTTTCCCGCACCCGGTCGGCCACGATGATGGATTCGTTGATGGTTAAACCGATAATCGTCAGCACCGCCGCCAATACAGTTAAATCAAAATCCAATTGAAAAAATGAAAATACGCCGAGAATTAACACCACGTCGTGCATTAACGCCAAGATAGAACCCAAGGCGAATTTAAATTGGAAGCGCATAGCCACGTATAAAAACACGCCCAAAATGGCTACCAGTAAACCTATACCCCCTGAATTTAACAACTCTTCGCCCACGTGCGGGCCGACGTATTCAGATTGTTTAATGGTGATTTCCTGCCCCGACGCTTTGCGCAAAATTTCGGTAATCACCTGCCCCAGCTCGTTATTGGCCGCTGAACTTTGCACGCGCACCAAAATATCCGTGGGGCCGCCAAAATTGACGACTACCGCAGAAGGGTAACCTGCCGCCACCAAAGTCTCCCGCACCACTTTGAGGTCCGGGGCCTCGGCATAACGCAATTCAAGGGAGGTTCCGCCGGTAAAATCCAAGCCAAATTTTAAGCCTTTGGTTCCTAGGCTAATCAGTGAGAGCACCGTCAAGACGAGCGAGATATACATCAGCACGCGCCGATGGGGTTCTCCCATAAAATTAATCGCATTTTTTGTAATCATTGTTGTAATCCCAGAGCAATTAAATGTGAAGTTTGGTTACGTTGCGGCGGCCATAAATCAAATTAACCATGGACCTGGAACCTACAATGGCACTAAACAAAGAAGTGGAAATACCGACGAACAAAGTAGCCGCAAAACCTTTGATGGGACCGGTGCCTATGGCAAACAAAATTGCGGCCACCAACATGGTGGTTAAGTGGGAGTCAAGAATGGTAATAAAGGCGCGATCAAAGCCTGCCACAATTGCGGCGTGGGGATTGAGCCCCGACTGAAGTTCCTCTTTCACCCGCGCAAAGATCAACACGTTGGCATCCACCGCAATACCCATGGTTAACACAATACCGCCGATACCCGGCAGCGTGAGGGTGGCGCCCATAACCGCCATAATCGCCAACAACATGACCAGGTTGATACACAGGGCGATGTTGGCGGTTAAACCAAATACCTTGTAGCCGAGCACCATAAAGATCGCCACGGCGATGAAACCCCAGATGGCCGAGTCCAGACCTTTTTTGATGTTCTCCGCGCCTAAAGACGGCCCGATTACACGCTCCTCCACAAACTTCATGGGAGCCGCCAAGGAACCTGCCCGCAGCAACAGGGCCAGTTCACCGGCTTCGTCTTCGGTTAAACCCGTGGTGCGGAACTCGCGGCCCAGGGCGCTTTGAATGGTGGCAAGGCTGATGCAGTGGCGCTCAGGGATCTGTACCGTCTGCTCGACCAGCTCACCCTTGTCATTCTTCACCATGCTCTTACTGGTGCGGTATTCGATAAACACCACACCCAATTTGCGGCCTACATTGTTGCGGGTGGCCCGGTGCATTTCCGCACCGCCATCGCCACTTAAGGAAATATTCACCTGCACTTGGCCGGTTTCCTGATCGTAACCGCGCGTTGCGCCCACTACGGCTTCGCCCGTTACTATGGGGCGACGCTCTAGAACAGCGCCGCCAAAGCGGGCTTGATCGGCCTCATTGCGAAAATCAAATTTCTCTTTACTGGGTGAGGCGGCATTGGCCTCCAAGCGGAATTCGAGGTTGGCGGTTTTACCAATAATCGCCTTGGCGCGGGCGGGATCTTGCAAGCCCGGCAACTCCACCACAATGCGGTTGCGGCCCTGGCGCTGCACTATGGGTTCGGCAACCCCCAACTCATTCACGCGGTTGCGCAGGGTGGTGAGGTTTTGGGAAATGGCGTGTTCTTCAATTTCGCGGATGGCCGTCTCGGTTAGGCTGGCTTTAATCACGAAGCCGGTGGTGGCATCACCGCTACTGGTGTGCTGCAGCTCGCGGGCCGAGTCCTGCAGAATTTTGTTCACCGCGTCGCGGGCAGCTTCATCCTTCACACCCAAAATAAATTCGGTGCCGCTGTGCTTGAGGTCTACATCAAAAATACGCGCATCACGGATGGCTTTTTTTACCACCTCTTCGATGTCCAGCATGCGGTCATTTACCGATTTGGGGGTATCCACTTCCAACACAAAGTGGATACCGCCCGCCAGATCCAGCCCCAGGTTTAAAGGCTTAGCGCCGAGCTTTTCTAACCAAGGTGGGGTTGTAGAGGCTTTGTTGAGGGCGATAACGAAATCAGCGCCTTTTTTACCGCTCTGATCATTCAGAGCCTTGTCGAGCACTTCCTGGGCGACCAACTGATCCTCGGCCTTAGTCAGGCGAATCATCACCCCTTCTTTGCCCATCTCGGCGCGCAATACCGTGACATTGGCCGCCTTCAGGCTTTCAACCGCCTTATCGGAGATAACCTGGTCAACCTTAATGCGGCTGGAGTAACCGGACACCTGTACGGCAGGATCCGGTAGATAAAGATTGGGCAACGAATAGATGGCGCCTAGCACCGTTGCGGCGATAAGGGCGAGGTATTTCCAGAGAGGATAGGGTTTCATGCATAGGTCCAACAGATGAAGAATCGTTTATAGCTTTTGTGAGTGCTGCCCTGGGGTTATGCCGAGGCCTGATTAGGGGCGGCGATTATAGCCGCCTTTTTATGAGGATGAGTGAGCGACTATTCAAGGTAACATAAGAAAATGGCACCAATATGCCGATTGCGCTCAACTGAGCCGCCCTGCCGCGAGGCGCGAGGAGGAGCCAGATACCTATAGATTCAACGCTTAATCCTAAACACCGCAGTTACTCCCTGGCGGCGTGGAGTTTTTAAAATCAATAACGGCCTTAACAGATTGTTGAATTAGGTTGGCGACGACGACGTTTAACCATACAGCTATAGCGCCGTTTGCCAGAAGACTACGACAGATAAAACCCCGAGCGAACTACCCCTGCGCACGCCAGACAGCACTCAGCCAAGCAAGAACAGTATTGAGCGCACGGACAATCCCCTCAGCTAGCCCAGGCAGGAAGCCTGCCCGCAGTCGGCCGTTTTGCCCATGGGCAGGTTCATACTTAATCAGCGATTCGTCAGCTTATTTCCAATTGCACCGTTCAATGCAGAAAACTTAACCAATTTGCACAATTGCTTGGCCCGACTAAACTAAAAATTACCGACAATTAAGCCAACTGCAGGCAGAGGATAAGCATTTAACTAGGGCGTCCCTGCGGGCAGATTCGGGTGTGAAAACGCGGGCTGTGCACTTTACACTCAGAAAGCCTACCAAGGCTCTGCTGAAGTCGGAAATTCCCTAGTGGAAAATAATTAAATAACACAGCGCACAGACTGTTGTTATGACCGATTTGTGAAGAGTTACCCTAGCACCCATTTAAGCTCGCAGCACCAAGGAGTATTAAAATGACCGCAGATGAATACGCAGAACCCCTGCGTGTATTGATAACAAAAGCACTGCAATGGCTGTATTTAACAGCACCTGAGCCCGCGCTGTGCCGCAGTCAATTTTATCATCACCGCGCTCATAGCCAGCATACTCACAACAAAACCCTGCATCATCCATCGAGTTTTTGGTCACCCGCCAGCCAAGATTTGGCAGCCAAACAACGCGCCACTGTTAATATTTACTTAGGTAACTAATACGTGAAAATCTGTATTCAACTACTGTTACCAGTGTTAATAGTCCTCAGCACACTTGCGCGCGCGGAGGAGCTTGAAATCAGAGTAAATGAATACACCGACCCGAACAGCCGGTATATTATTGGTCAATTAAAAAACGCCCTCGCGCGTATAGATACAAAATATAAACTCACCATCATGCATGAGAACTTCACACAAGCGCGCACCAACGAAGAGGTAAAAAATCAGGGCCTACTCAACCTCTGCTGGACCACATCCGATCCACAAATCGAACAGGAACTGCGCCCCATTCGCATACCGATTTTAAAAGGCTTGCTGGGCTACCGAATTTTAATCATCAACAAAAAGAATCAATATAAATTCAGCCAGGTAAAAACCCTCGACGATCTCAAACAATTTACTTTTGGGCAGGGTAAAACCTGGACAGACACTAAAATTCTGCAAGCCAATGGTTTTAAGGTTATCACCACCAATAAATACCCAGGGCTCTTTCACATGGTCGATGGCGAGCGCTTTGATGCCTTTCCAAGAGGAGTAAATGAGCCTTTTGGCGAATTGGCCCAGCGCCCCGACATGCCGGACTTAAAAGTTGAGGACAGCATATTACTGGTGTACCGCATGCCCTTTTATCTCTTTGTATCCCGTGATAATCCAAAATTGGGCAACGATATTGAAACCGGTTTAAACCGCGCCATTGCCGATGGCAGCTTTGATAAAATATTTTACAGCGAACCCAATATTAAAGATGTGCTGGACAAGGCCAACATGAAAAACCGCCGCATCTTTAACCTGACCAACCCCTTCTTAACAAAAGAAACACCCCTCGATCGCGAGGAACTATGGTTTGACCCTCAAAAAGGCCCCTAAAGAAACTTCTGAACAATGTGGACTGCGAAGTAGTATTAACCCGGCGGCTTAGGCCGCCGTTGCGGTATCCATGCTGCAGGTGTTAACCCGACGCTAAAAACCCACCGGGTTATTAATAACTAGGCAAATTTTGGCTAGCCAGTACTTAGCCACTTAGCAGTGTGTTAAAAGAGGTTCGTAGCGGTGCTATGGCAAAGCAAACTTGGGCTAGGCGCCTAAAATTAAACATCGCCAGAATTAGCAAAGCAGTAGTTCAACCGGCTACTAAAAACCCCTGATAAAAGGCTATTTTCAAAAACACATCAATGCATGCAGCTGCGCTGCAGGCTTCCTACTTAGACCGACAATACCAATTAATCAACCTTAGCCCTAAGCTTCTCATCCACACAGGTGAATCAGCATGACACTTAATCGCAGACGATTTCTTATTAATTCCAGCCTTGCCACCAGTCTCAGTCCACTGGCCCGCACAGTATTTGCCGAGGTGCGCACCGGTTTAAAAGATACGTTTAAAGACCGGTTTTTAATTGGCACCGCAGTTAATGCCGATATAACCCGTGGCAAATACCCTGATTTAACGGAAATAATAAAACGCAACTTCTCCTCCATCACACCGGAAAACGCCCTTAAATGGGAGAGCCTACGCGGTAAAGACGGCGAGTGGAAATGGGCCGAGGCCGATAGTTTTGTCGCCTTTGGACAAGAACATAAAATTCACTCCGTTGGCCACTGCCTGGCTTGGCACAGTCAAATACCCGATAGCGTGTTTAAAAATGCCAAAGGCAACTATATAAAACCCGCCGAACTGCGCAGCAAAATGACCGACCACATCACCACCTTAGTCAGCCGCTACAAGGGCAAACTAGCCGCCTGGGACGTGGTTAACGAGGCCGTAGGTGACGACAATGCCATGCGCAAAAGCCATTATTTTAAAATTTTGGGAGAAAATTTTATCGATCTTGCATTTAACCTCGCTCATGAGATCGATCCGAATGCACACCTGTTATACAACGATTACAACATTGAAAAAGACGGCAAACGCGAGGCGGCGCTGGCGCTATTAGGGCGCTTAAAAAAACGCGGCGTGCCTGTGCAGGGCGTGGGTATTCAGGGCCATATAGCCATTGACGGCCCGAGCATTGCCGACATTGAAAAAAGCATTGAAGCCTATGCCAAATTAGGCCTTAGAGTGCATTTTACCGAATTGGATGTCGATGTACTGTCGCGCGAGTGGGACTCCCCAACAGCGGATATTGCCACCCGTTTTGACTATACACCGGAGCGCGACCCCTACATAAAAGGCATGAGCAAAGAGCGCAATGATCAACTGAGCGCCCGCTATGAGTCTTTATTTAAATTATTCATCAAACACAAGGATAAAATAGACCGCGTAACCCTCTGGGGCATTTCCGATGATATGACCTGGCTAAATGATTTCCCTATCAAAGGGCGCACCAATCACCCATTGTTATTTGACCGCACGCACCAGCCAAAAGACGTGTATTTTCGTTTATTACAACTATGACCGCAGCACAAAAAACCCGGCCAAGGCCGGGTTTTTTGTAAGCAAGTATTTTTAAGCGACGGGTTTAAATACTTTGAACGGTTTGATCAGCAAAATAAATTGCGGCAGGAAAAACATAGTGCCCGCTAAAGCCACCATCATAGCCACGCCTGTGAGCGCGCCAAAATATATGGTGGGAATAAACGATGACAGCACCATAATGGAAAAACCAAACACAATAATATTATTGGTGTGGTAAATAGCGTGGCCAATGGAGGCATGACAGCGGTGCATAGTAGCCAAGTAATCGCCGTCTAGCTGCAGCTCCTCTTCAAACCTGTGTAAATAGTGAATGGTGTTATCCACACCTATACCCACGGTAATTGAGGCTATGGTAATGGTCATCATATCCAGCGGAACACCGAAAAATCCCATGCCACCAAGCATAACCGCCGCAGAAATAGCCGTTGGCACGGTAGCCACTACAGACAATAAAAACGAGCGCAACAAAACCAAAAACATTATGAAAATCACCACGAACGACCAACCCAAGGTGGCAATTTGCGAGCTATAGAGGCTTTGCAGCATGTTGTTATACAACACCAACAAACCGCTGTAGCGCACTTCTTGCACATCCATACCGTCAAGCGTGTTGATGTGATTGCGAATTCGCTCAATTAACTCAGCGCGCTTAAGGCCGGGGTAGGAATCCTTCACGCGCAGGGTAATGCGGGTTTGATCGGTCGTTTTATCCAAAAAGGGATTAAACAAAACACGGCTTACGGGTTCCGGCAGCGACTTCTCCATTAAAGCCAGCTCAAAATTATTTAAGCTGCCGTTGATATCCTTACCCACCTTATACAAAGTAGCGAGGGACTGCACCTTGCCCACTTCCGGTAGAGATTCCAAATAATCGTGAATTTTCTGCACGTATTCCATGCCGCCCACGGTCATCCAAACACTGGTTTTAGCGTCGTTTTCCGACAATGGGTCACCATCGGCAAAGGCGTCTTCATCAGCATTACTAAACGGGTCAGCTTCTTTTGCGGGGTCAGAAAAGGGATCTGCCTCGTCGGCCATGTCGTTGCCGGGCGGTTTGGGTGTGATAATAATATCCAAGCTGGTGGTGCCGCCGAGTTTATTATCGATCAACGCCAAACCTTGGTGGATTTCCGTATCGGCGTGGAAATAATCAATAAAACGGTTTTCCACTTCAAGCTTAGCAATTCCCCAAAAACTGATCACACCTAAAAATAACCCGCCCCAGAAAATACCCGGGCCGAATTTTTCCACCAATACACCACACCAGGCACTGATAGAGCGGCGCGTTTTGGTCAGCGGATGCACCGCAGGCTGTGCCTGATCTTTTGGTAACAACATTAAAAAAGCGGGCAGCGTCACAAACGACAACACTAAGGCCACCATTAAACCAATGGACATCATCCAGCCAAAATCAATCAGCGGCCGAATACCGCTGGTAACGAAAGAAGCAAACGCCACTACGGTGGTGAGTGTATTGTTCCAGCTGGGCATGGCCATAAAAGACAGGGTGGCCATAATTAATTGCTCGCGACTCCAGTTTGGGTGGCTGGCGACGTATTCACGGTACCGCATCACCAAATGGATGGTTACCGTGAGGGAAATAATCATCAACAATGCAACAAAATTGCTGGAAATAACCGTTAAGCGCCAATCGATCCAGGCTAAAAAACCCAGCATTATCACTATCGACATCACACAGCTGACAATCGGAATTAACACGTAGCGCAGATTGCGAAATAACACCGCCAAAATCAGCACCATAAATAAAAATGATGCGGTGCCAAAAATCATTAAATCGCTGCGGATATAGTCCACCATGTCGGCAGTGATCATGGTGAGGCCGCCCACAAATATTTGCGCGTCCGTTTTGTAACGGCCCACAACTTCGCGCACTTTTGCTACGCGAGCATGTGAGCGCGCGTCTGCCGCCGTGCGCAATTGCAGGTATTCCGCCGCAACCTTGGCCAGTTGCTGCTCCTCAACTGCGCTTAGCCCCTGTTGGTTGCGCTTAGTAATGAGGGCATCGCGCTGGCTGACTAAATCGATTAGGGTTTTATCGACGGTTAAATTTAATTGCAGCGCAGTAGTTTGCCCATCCGGGCTGAGGATTAATTCCCGGTATATGGGGCTGCTTAAAAATTCTTGTTTGGCGAGGGTTTTATCGGTCGGCGTTTGATCCTGGCCCTGGGATAAAAGAGTGCGCGGCTGTTTGGCGATTTCCCGCAAATTCTGTTTGGGGCTGTACAACAGGGGCACATTTAAAATGGAATTAACCGTTTCAACCCCTTCAATAGCCGCCAACTCAGCCTGTAATTTGCCCAAGTGATCCAGCGCACCGGTGGAGAATAAATCCTGTTTGGGCGTATAGGTCACCACCAGAAAATCGCCAGAATTAAATTGTTTACTCACCTGGCGGAAATAATCTAAGTCTTTATCGGCCTCCAGGGTTAAAGAATCTGCAGAGGCGTCCAACTTAAAGCGCGGCAAACCAGCAGCTGCGGCAAGGGTTAACACCGTCAGCAGTAGAAGCGTCCAACGAGGATTTTTAATAACCCATGAAACCCACGTATGGGTGAAATGACTGTGCGCCATAGCTGTGCTGTACTCCTATTATTCCGCTGCGCCCGGTGTGGGTTCAGTGCCGCGCTCGACATGAGCACCTAAGGCCTTGTGCGGACAGGCCACATCACGCACGCGCTGTTTTAATTCTTTGGCGCCGGGGAAGCCGCCATCCCGTTTGCGCTCCCATACCAAATGTTCATTCACCCAGATTTCAAATACCCCACCCTGCCCCGGCCGCAACGCCACTTCAAACAGTTCGCCGGTTAAACTGCTCAACAGCTCTTGCGCCATCCAAGCGGCGCGCAGTTGCCATTGGCAAAGGGTGCAATAGTGAATAACGACTCTAGGCAATTGTTGCGATTCCATGGCTACCTCGGTATGGATTGGCGGCAAGGCGCGCTGCGCGCAGGCAAAGGGTCGGCATTCTAGCGAATTTAAGTCAGCCCAACAGAACAATTGTGTAAGATCGTTACACTTCACACACCGGCTGTCACTTTTTTGCACGGCATTTCTCAGTACCGCCGCCTGGGTACAACTGTGCTCTAGCAGCAAGCTTTGGCATAATGGCACCGCCACTGAAAATGACGCCATGGGGTTTGCACCTGGCTCGCCCTCAATTGCCTCTGCCTGCACCAATCGGCACTGGCAGCCTCCACTCTGCGGTTTTGGCACCTAAACTAAGGGTACAACTCAGGTTTTTAGGATTATGTTAAAAATTGTTTTTGCAGACCCGCGCTTTGAGGCCTATTGGCTGACCGATAAACAAGTGGCCATCGGCAGCGGTGACGACAACCAGCTGATTCTCAACGATCCGTCCATCAGCCCCCGCCATGCACGTATTCTTGCTACCAGTGATGGTTTTGTCATCAAAGACAATGGCAGCCACCTAGGCACCTTTGTCAACGGCGACCCTGTGTCACAAGCCAAAATTGCCGCTGGCGATCAGCTGCAGCTGGGGGAGATAAAATTGACCCTGGTCGATCCTATGGCGAGCCTGGACGGGGTGAAATCCGGTTTGCGCAGCTGGTCGTTGGTGGCCTGCTCGAATTTTTTGTCCGGCCAGGAATTCCCTTTGCCCGGCGCCACCGATGGCAGCACGCGCTTAACCCTCGGGCGCGGCAAGGATTGTGATTTGGTCTTCCCCGGTACGCACCTGTCGCGCCAGCATTTAGCCATAACCCTACATGAGGACCATCTGGAGCTGGAGGATTTAAATTCCGCCAATGGCACCTTTGTGAATGAAACCCGCATCCACACCAGCAAAGCAGCACCCGGCGACAAACTGCGTTTAGACGTGTACACCTTCAAAATCATTGGCCCGAGCCCCACGGATGCCAAAACCCAACTGCGCGCACCGGCCCGCCGAGGCGATTTAAAACCCACCTCACCCGGCAACCGCATAGACCCAACCGAGCCCAGCCAATCCCGCTGGCCACTCTTAGTCAGCGCCGGTTTTTTACTGATGTTTATCGCCCTGGCCATCTATTTATTTTTATAGCTGGATGTTTAATGGCTGCGGGCTTCCGGGCACCAGCAAAAGCACAATAATTTCCCACGCACAGGAATGCCGTTAATGTGAGGATTTTCTGACTAGAAAACTCCTGTAGGGGCGCCACTACCCAGCTCAATGTTATTAAGTTAAGGATTTTGACCTTTTTACCGCGCCTACTTTTACCCTCCCCCCAACCCTCTCCCTGCAGGTGAGGAAACTGCGTTTAACCTAAAGGCATTACACCCACAGCGCAGTGTTAAGCAGTTCGGCAGCTTTTTTTGGCCTGGCGATTTGCTACAACATACGCAGTACACAAGGCTCTTTGGCGCTATTAGATAATCGAATAAGCTAGCTAGACCAATTTCTGGCAATTTCAAGGCAAGCTTCCTAAACTAGCGCAAATTTTTTACCGCAAAAACGAACAGGCGCCCCATCACGCTTTCCTGGGAATGCAACATTGTTGGTTGACTATACCCGGTGGGCGGCGCCACAGGCTTGGTGTAATTGGCCCAGGCCAATTTAAATGCAACACCTGCTGATTAAGTTCAACACCCGCTGAAGCCGCCTTATCCCCCTCATAGGCTAGCGAAGCAAGGCCAGGTAAGACGCCTGCCGATCCAACTATGGACACGTTTCTTAGGCTGCTCACGGCGGCTGTATTAAACAGATTTTTATAGATTTTCGCGCGCAGCCAGCCACCACTGAGGCTGGCGAGTGCGCGCAAAGATTTTTTTACTTTTACTGAGCCTATGTTGAGGATCTGTCGCATGTTCAAGACCCTGCCCGCCCGTTGGCTGCTCGCACCACTCTTTGCCATTGCCCTTAGCAGTTGTGGGGAGGGTAAAAGCAGCCGAGTCGATCCGGCCAAAGCTCAGCTTAGCCCGGCACAGGCCCAGGCGCGCGAGGAGGCCGAGCGGATACAGGCGGGTAACGACCTGCAGGTGAGCAACCCAACTAAACCCAGTGCCAATACCAAACTGGCGGTAGACGCGGGGCCGGACATTTTTAGCGACGCCAATTTGCTGGTGGACTTGCAGGGCACAGCACCGAGCGAGGCGAGCTTCACACGCAGCCGTTGGGTGCAGATTGACGGCCCAGAGGCCAGCCTTATCAACCCCGACCAACTGCAAAGCCAAGTATTGGTGCCAGATGTCAGCCAGTACACCAAACTGAGCTTTCGCCTCAGCGCTTCCACTGCAGACCAACAGGTCGCCTCAGACACGCTCGACCTGTTTGTTTACCCTCTCAATAACGCCGCCAAAGTCGTGAGCACCAGCCAGGTGGAAAATACCGGCCGTGTTGAGTTCACTGTGCGCCTGAACAAACCCGCCACACAAATCACCGAGCTGAACTACAGCACCCTCGATGGCACCGCTAAAGCAGGTAGTGATTATGTGCCCCAGGCCGCACCGCTGGTGTTCAACCCCGGCGAACAGGAAAAAATTGTTTCTGTCGCCGTTATAGACGATAAAACCCGTGAAAAAGGCGAGTATTTTTCCCTGCGGGTGACGGGGGGCACAGCCCAATCACCGTTTAATGCCATAGGCCTTGCCATCATCCAAGACAACGAAACGGGCACCTCTCCCCCCACCAGCCCCAAACCCACGCCCACCCCCACCGCCGATAAACCACAGAACCAATTAAGCAGCCAGGCCGGGCAGGTGCGGGTTAACCTGGTGTGGTCAGATGCCGCCAGCCGCCTAGAGCTGGCCGTACAAGACCCCTGCGCCCAGTGGATCACGGCCAATCTTTTCGAGGCGGATTGTTTGGGCGCCCGTGGCGTGTTTGAAGAATTATCCAGCGTCGATCCGCAACAGAATATTTTCTGGCCCCAGCAGGCTGCAGTGGGGCGCTACACAGTGCGGCTAACGCACGTTGCGGGGCTAGGCTCTGACTACACCGCTCGCGTGTATTGGGGCGAGCACAGCACTCAGCTGGCTGGCACCATCGGCAATGGCGACAGCCAGGAGATTTTTAGCTTTGATGTAACCGAGGCCGATGCAGGCGAAGCCTCTTCCAGCAGCAGCTCTTCTTCGTCATCTAGCTCAAGCTCCTCATCAAGCTCGAGTTCATCTAGTTCCAGTTCCTCAAGCAGCTCCAGCTCCTCATCAAGCTCAAGTTCGTCCAGTTCCAGCTCTTCGAGCAGCTCCAGCTCCTCATCAAGCTCGTCCAGTAGCTCAAGCACTAGTTCATCCTCCGGTATCGCTTTGCTCGACAACATGCTGGGAAATAATCTGGTGATTTCAAGAAATTACCCAACGCGCTCGACCCCTTATACAACCTGGGATCCAACCTCTGTATCAACCCTCGTCACCGCAGGCCCGGCAGACCAGATTCGCTGGAGCGCTGGCCCCAATCAACTCGAACACGCATTGATTGATCCCGAAGCCAATGAAATTAACTTTGTTCTCGGTGAGCCATCGGTTTACCTTGCAGGCCCTGATATTTTTGACGGGTTCGTGCTCTCAGGTTTTGATCATCCTATTAAGAGCGCAAGCCTTGTTAACAATGACACAGGTATGGAGATTAGCGTCGCCAACACTGCTGAAGAAATTTACCTCAATTTATCCGGCCAATACGCCACAGGGACAGGCTTTACCGTCAGGGTGGTTTTTGACCCAAACCTGATCAGTTCAAGCTCTTCATCCAGTTCATCTTCAAGCTCTAGCTCTTCTAGCAGCTCTAGCTCTTCCAGTAGCTCTAGCTCGTCCAGTAGTTCCAGTTCTTCGAGCAGTTCAAGCTCCTCAAGTAGTTCCAGCTCCTCAAGTAGTTCCAGCTCCTCAAGTAGTTCAAGTTCATCCAGCAGTTCCAGTTCTTCGAGCAGCTCAAGTTCTGGCTTGTCCAGTAGCTCCAGTTCTTCCAGCAGTTCAAGCTCCAGCTCGTCGAGCAGTTCAAGCTCTAGCTCGTCCAGTAGTTCCAGTTCTTCGAGCAGTTCAAGCTCTAACTCGTCCAGTAGCTCAAGTTCTTCCAGCAGTTCAAGTTCTTCCAGCAGTTCAAGTTCTAGTTCGTCGAGCAGCTCCAGCTCTTCCAGCAGTTCAAGCTCTGGCTTGTCCAGTAGCTCAAGTTCTTCTAGCAGTTCAAGCTCTAGTTCGTCGAGCAGCTCAAGTTCTTCCAGCAGTTCAAGCTCTAGTTCATCCAGTAGCTCAAGTTCTTCCAGCAGTTCAAGCTCTAGTTCGTCGAGCAGCTCCAGCTCTTCCAGCAGTTCAAGTTCTGGCTTGTCCAGTAGCTCAAGCTCTTCAAGCAGCTCAAGCTCTAGCTCGTCGAGCAGTTCCAGCAGTTCAAGCTCAAGCTCATCGAGCAGCTCCAGTTCTTCCAGCAGTTCAAGCTCTAGTTCATCGAGCAGCTCCAGCTCGTCAAACAGCTCAAGCTCTAGCTCATCCAGCAGCTCCAGCTCTTCCAGCAGTTCAAGCTCTAGCTCATCCAGCAGCTCTAGTTCTTCTAGCAGTTCAAGCTCTAGCTCATCCAGCAGCTCTAGTTCTTCTAGCAGTTCAAGCTCAAGCTCATCGAGCAGCTCTAGTTCTTCTAGCAGTTCAAGCTCAAGCTCATCGAGCAGCTCCAGTTCTTCTAGCAGTTCAAGCTCAAGCTCATCGAGCAGCTCTAGTTCTTCTAGCAGTTCGAGCTCTAGCTCATCGAGCAGCTCTAGCTCCTCATCCTCAAGTTCTACCGGAGCGCCGCGTCTCACTCTGGTTGCGCCGCAATCACCGGCTGTAATTCAGGGCGATTTCAAAATTACCGCTAATTTAAATCTCAGCCCCAATGCAAAATTGGCCAGCCTTGAATTACTCGCCAATAACCAAGCGCAAACCATCTCGCAATATCAATTTATTGCCAACCCCAACCAAAGCTGGCAAAGCATTCAAACGGCAATTCCCACCGGCTGGCATTTAGCGATTATAAATAATCAAGAAGAGCAGGATTATTTAGCCAAAGAATTAACCAGTCGCTTCCCTAATGCAGCTGGAAATAGCAGCTTTTTAATGGGCGCCACGCAAAATGCCAACGGCGGCTGGCTGTGGGCGGATAACAGCATGATGAATTATTCTGCCTGGTGGTTTGGGCAGCCTGTCAGCGGGCAAACTCAGGCTGTCGGCGCTATGCAGGCTAACCAAAATTGGCGCTGGTCGGCCGTTGCCAGCACTCAAACACAATTTATTGCCGGTTATATTTTAGAGCGCGAGAGCACACAAATTGATAGCAGCGTGCTCAGCTCACCACTCGCCACTAATTTTGATTTTGTTGTAAAACAAAGCAGCCTAGCCACAGGCGCTAATACACTGGTTTTACAGGCAAAAGACTCCAATGGATTGGTGGGCACAGCAACGCTCGTAGCGGCCAATCGCCCCAATACCTCGCCGGTCATTACCCAAGTTGCGCCGGATTTTTCCCAGCTGCAAAGCCAAGCTATTACAGTGCAAGGTTATGTTAGCCTGTATGGCAAAACCAAATTAGCCGCTATGAATTGGACGCTCGCGCTGCCTATTGCCAACGTAGGCGCGCCGATTAAAGCAGATGGCAGCGGCAACTTTACTTTTGGTTTACCCAGCGATCAGTTATTACCCACCGGCAATTTATTAACCATTAATGCTTCCAACGATGCAGACCAAACCGCTCAAGAAAAGTATTCGTTTGCGTTTGCTCCTACCCCACCGGCCATTAGCCTGGCGCTTAAAGATGGTGACACTTTAAACAAAGCACAAATTGCCGGCACGATTGATTTGCCCAGCCAAGAAACGGCGCAAATTGAATTAATTATTAATAATGGCAGCCCGCAAATACTCAAAACCAATCAAACCAGCGGCGTATTTAGCTTGGCATTTACCCCAAGCGACTTAAAACCTAGCGATAACACCTTAATTGTGCGGGCAATCTCTAACCTCGGTGCCGTCACACAACTGCAAGTGCAAAAACTAAATGTCGCGCCACCCAGCGTAACCATTAGTGCACCCAGCGCTAATCAAACGGTGAATGGCACAGTGCATATCACAGGCTCGGTTGATTCCGTACTGGCGTTAAGCGCAATTCAGCTGGCCGTGGATAACAATGCGCAGCCCACTATAGTGAACACACAAGCAAGCCCCAATTTTGACTTTGCCGTTCCTATTTCCATGCTCTCAGCTGGCTCACACACTGCAACTGTAACGGCCATTACTAATGTTGCTGGCGCAACTGCCTTTAGCGGTTCACAAACGCGCAGCTTTATTTACGCGCTGCCGCCAAAACTTATTTTAACTAGCCCAGTGGAGGGTGCAGGTTTAACAGATTTTGTCCTGGTGACCGGTAATTTTGATCTGGGCAATCAATCGCTCAAAGCCCTCGATTTATGGATCAACGGTGCAGCGGCTACATCGATTGTGCAATACATTTTTGACAATCAATACAGCTATTATGTATCTCCAGGGCAATTCAATGACGGCATCAATTCCATCACCCTGAGCATTACCGACAGCCAAGGTTTATCCAGCGCTGTTAAAACCGAATTCACCTACAAAAAACCGAGTGTCGCGACATTACTTCTAACACCTGCGAATAACGGTACTGCCAGCGGAGACATTTTGGTTACGGGCAAAGTTTATTCTGCTGCCACTCTGGCTCGAGCGACTTTAACCACCAGCAATCAAACGTCGAAAAATATTCTCAGCAGCATTAATAACGCCGGAGATTTTTCGGTGGTGATGAAATCCTCAGAGATTTTAGGCAATACAGCGGCCTTGCCTCAGGGCAATAGCATTCGCCTAAGCCTTGATGCCTCCTCCAGCGAAAGTAAAAGCCAAGCCACCAGCTCGTTCACTTACTTTCAAAATCCCGCGTTTATTCCCGGCGGGGATTTAGTAGTCATAAACGATTTAGATCCATTTTCAGGCTATTTTACTTCTGCCAACAACCAGCAGTTTGCGTTAAATTTGGTAAGTTATATCACCCCAGGGAAACCGCGCTCCAACGGCAAGGTTATAGTCTTCGATGCAGAATATGGCACCGCGAGTGACAACTACGGAAAATTAAATAAGTTTTATACGGACAATAATTGGCGTGTTACTGTTTTCCAAACGGAAACCTCTTCCGCACCCGTGACACAAGCCTTCTACAAGGATATTCCCGCCGAGGTAAAAGTTATCTTTCTGTGGGAGCCACGCGCAGTATTTTCGGCTGAGAAAGTTGCCGCCTTGAAAAAGTTCGCCGCCGAAGGTGGACGAGTTGTGTTTATGGGAGAAGGCCCTTTGCATTACTCGGCAATAGAGACGGTAGAAAATGATCTATTCGCCAAATTGGGCCTTAAACTACAGGCGGGTAAAGAGTACTCAAACGCTTCCGGCACAGGTCGCCCATTGACAATAACGGCGACCAACCATCCATTAATGGAGGGAGTAAAACAAATTCAGGTGAACGTGCCGCTTGAATTGATCCCTGGCCCAAATGATTTTGCGCTACTAACGGATACGGAAGGCAAAGCGGTAATGGTATCAACTCGACTAGATGGAATATAAATTCCGCAGTGTTGTGCATGTGTCAGGCTCGCACATGCACTTCACCAACACCGACTCACCACCCTAGCGCGGCCTCTTTTTACCCGACTCATGGTTTAGCGGCAATTCAAATGCCCCTCAGCCTATGCTGCCTGCTAATGAAACCCACTAAAAACCTCAGCTATTGGATACCTGAGGTTTTTAGTTTAAATCAGTCCCTGTCATTACATTCCCACACACCAATTATTCATCGGCACTACAACCCTATTGGCTAGCCGCCAAAGCCGCCGCCGCATGAGTTAAAAATATATAGTGGCTGGCCATGGGAATCACATACTCATTCTGCCCCCAAAAAAACGGCCAATCACTTTTATTTTCCGGATAGTCGGGCGCCAACACTAATACACCGGGCACCACACCACCGGGAATAAAAGAAAAATCCGCCCGATTATTGCCATAAGCTTTAGTCTGCGATTGAGCACCCACGCCCGATACAAAAGAATAATTGGAATCTGGATGGGTGCCTAAAATGTAACTTAAAGGTCGATACACCCAGTCGGCATCAACCAGATCAGGGAATTTTTTGTGCAGCCAGAAGTTAGCAATACCGAACCCCATCACCACACCATTACCCGCCCAACTGCCACGCGTAATAGGCACGCCATAAGGGTTTTCACTGGTCATTTGTTTGGCGCGAGTTACATAGGTTTCAGCCAAACCACGTAAAGTCTGGTTAAATTCAGCATCCATAAATGGCGCCGCCAAAACTAATAACTCCACATTACCCCCGTAGAAACGCTCGCGCACTGCAGGCAATAATTTGGCAATTGCCGCTGCATATTGAGCATCGCGTGTCGTCAGCAACAATTCAACGGCTGCGCTTAATTGTTCATCCTCTAATTTACCACCGGTAGTATTACCCACATGGTATGTATTGGGGCTGCGTTTTGATTCTGTCTGCCAAACCTTCAGCGCCGTTGTTAAACACTCCTGCGCCAACGCTGGATTGCTATTTTTTAATACACGGCTCGCTGCCGCCAATGCCGCCGCCGAGCCATAATTTAACGGTGATGTATTACTGGTAAATGCCCAGCGATCATCAAAACGGCCACTTTCCAGGCCATTTTCAGGCATCACGGCTTCTGTAGGTGTGGGATCTACAGTGGAGGGTTCATAGTTTTCACCCACTTTGCGATTGGCAGCATGAGGATCTAAAGCTTTATTGTAAATTTTATTATCGGTTTTACTCGCGCCGTCACCCAAATGAGGGTATTGGTACAAACGTCCTTCTACAATGCCAGGAATAGCATGGCCTAATGCGCGATGCTGAGCAATTAATGCCAGTGTGCCGTGTTCTATTTGCTGCAGAATATCCGGCACGCCGTCGGGGCGATTAATTTGCACGTAGCGCTTAGCTTGGCTGATCGTTGTGTTATCGCGCGGAATAGAAAATTCTTCAAATGCATGCACTAAACCCAATACGGTTTCATATTGAGATTGGGTGCGAATATCAAAATCGCCAGCATCATACCAACCGCCAATATTAAGCCCAGGGATGTGCTCAAAGGGTTTAAAGCCTGTATCCAGCTGGCCATTGTGCGCATACAAATCAAAATGATTGTAATTAGGCGGTGCTTGTAACGCATCATCCATATGAGAAAGGCCATGCCACGTGCGATAAGCTTCTTTGATCCGCATATGATCCATCTGCACCGGCATAAAAAAATCTAAGGTCGGCTGCCAACTATTGGCGATAACGTCACTGCCGATAGGAAATGCAGGGGTGAGCTGTGCACCTAATTGCAATTGATACAAACCCGGCTCTTTAATCTGAGAAAAATCAAAAATAGCGTATTGGTAGCGCAAATATTTACCCCAAGGCTTAGCTGCGGCATTTTGCAAGGTAGTTTTAGAGCCATCAGCATTAATGCGCAACAAACTCATCGCTGGCGCGGGCTTGTCATCTTCATCCAATTCTATAATTGCCCGCTTAGTTTGCGCCGGGTGGTAGCCCACTTGAGAAAATCCAATCACAGGCTCTCGAATCCAATTGGGCGTGGATTTAATATCAATTTCCCACTCAATCACTTTGCCCGTTTTACCCTGTGGAATCATCGAACGCACCACATACCAACCGTTTTGCGCTTTGCGGCGGCCGTCGAACAACATTAAGGTATTATCGCCCGTAGCTTCATTGATGGTAATGCGCTGTTGGACATCTTCCGGCGCCAAAACTAGATGTTTGCCCACCGCTAATGGTGTAGGCTCTGGCGTGCCGTCTGCATTCATGCGCATAGGATTCGCATTAGCGGCAGCGCGAGGAAATTGCCCGGCTTTAGCATCCATCAAATAGGCTTTGTCCCAATACACCGCAGGTAAAAACTCCATATTAAAACCCGCTTTATTCGCAAGCGCAGGCGGCAGCGGTTGATCCAAATAAACACTCACTTTATAACCCTGATCAACAGCCGTCACCACAACCGAATAATTAAACCCTAATTCAGGATAACTTAATTGCGTAGTAATGGTTTTTGCCTGCTCGTCTATTTTACGGCTCACCAATTGGCCCATACCGTCCCACTGCTCGGGGGTGGCAAACATACGCACATCACCATTGGTTGCGGTGCGCTCACCATGATGAATAATTTCCACACCACTGGTTTTAGCATCAAAAAATAAGCCGCCCGGTGGGCTATTAAAAGCAAATACATTCACCCCTGGCGCGGCAAAATAACCACCTGGGTGCAGAGCCCCTTGGGGTTTTACCGATGTTTGTGTGCAGGCAGCAGCCAGCGCCGCGCAGCACAACACGCTCAATTTAGATCGCAAAACCATAGTAGACTCCAATTAAAATTGTTTGTTGGCAAGGGATAATGATACTTCTAAAAAAGAAAACCCAATAAAACAAGGGTTATAGAATAAAACAGTGAACCTATTAACCCCGCTCTAAAACCCGCTGGGTTAACAAGACGCCGTCAAACGCGGGCGCGAGACAGCCTAACAGAATAGTTTAGTAGCCATAAAAGCAGTATAGCGTGGAATTTGGCCGCCGAGTGCAGCCTGCGTGTGTTGACTATAACCAGGTGTACCAGGAGAAAAGAAAATAATTTACGTTGTGTAAATTTATAGGATCAACCACAGGTGAAGGCCTGTGGCGGCACTCATATTACCCCTGCGACATTAAGTGTCGGATTGATAACATAGGCGTGGATACCACACCTTTACCCAGCACTAAAATCCGCCGAATTAATTTAATCTTAAGTATTGCTTAAATAATTTTAGGAATCTCTGATTAAGTGGCATTTTCAAAAACGCACGAGTACGTCCACGTAGCTCAGGCGCGGGCTTAATGCCCGCGACGATTTTGCAAATACCGCTTATTCAGAGCTTCCTTTATCTACACGGCAATATGTGGCAGCTTAAATCCAACCACCATCCACTATAAAATTTTGCGCCGTGCACATTTTGCTGTCTTGAGAGGCTAAAAATAAGGCTAAAGCGCAGACATCTTCCACCTGCACATGGGGTTTTAGGCACTGGGCTTTTTGCATTTCACTGAGGGTTTCGGCATTGACCCAATCGCGCAGTTGCCGCTCAGTCATTACCCAGCCGGGAATTAATGTATTCACGCGAATGCCATCCACACCCAAATCGCGGGCAAAACTGCGCGTCATCCCCTCTAAAGCCGCCTTGCTAGTTGCATAGCAGGTTAAATTGGCCTGGCAGCGATACCAACTAACAGAGCCAAAATTAATAATAGAGCCACCGCCGAGGGATTTCATACCCGCACTAACGGCTTGAATAGCAAAATAAACATGGCGTAAATTCACACTGATCATCTCATCCCAATAGGCTTCAGATACAGAGTGAAAATCGTGGCGGGTATCGCGGGCGGCATTATTAATTAACACGCCTATGGGGCCTAAACGCTGTTCGACGTTAGCGATTAGCACCTGCAATGAAGGGATATTGGCAAGATCACAATAAAAAAATTCAGGAGTTGTGGCGCCCTCTAAGGCGGCGACTTTATTCACTAGCCGCTCGGCGTCCTGCTGCAAAATATCGAGAAACACCACCCGAGCGCGCTGCAGACAAAACGCCTCCACTAACCCTGCGCCAATGCCGCTGGCGCCGCCGGTAATTAATACCAAGGTGCCCGCAAGACTCGGGTAGGTATTGGTTAAATTCATGGGGTGAGCTCAGTATCTGTAGGAATTGGTATCTTAGGCAAAACTGGCACTATTCACGAATACAAAGCGCACACAATTGCTATGAATTCTCAAAAAACCAGGCCCAATCAAAAAACACAACCCTACAGATTTAACATCAATCCACTTCGGAAAACAAACCGTCCAGCTCGGATAAAGCAGGCACTGGGCCCTCTTCTGCTTGGCGCAAATTAAAGTCTTCGCGTGAGGCCACCAGCAGATGGCGCACAGCATCACCGGCTTTTTGTGGATTGCGCTCGGCGATTGCGTCGTAAATTGCTTTGTGTTTCGCCACCGCCACCATATAAAGCTCTTTGTCCCAGGTGGTGAGGCTGAAGGAAATCGCCAGTGCGTTGTGCAGCGTATGGCCTATATACATAACAACTTCATTATGAGTAGCGGCCAATATGGCTTGGTGAAAACGAATATCCGGTTCGAAGGATTCGTAAATGGATTCCACCCGCGCCATATCTTCATAGGCCAGGCGAATATCTTCTAAATCGGCGTCGGTAGCTTTGAGAGCCGCCAATTCAGCGGCGCGCGGTTCAATAGCCGAGCGGGCATCAAACAACATATCCAAAAATTCATCCGCCGGTTTTGACTCGATCAACCAGCCGAGCACATCGCTATCCAGCATATTCCAGTGTTTGCGCTCGGTGACTATGGTGCCGACCTTAGGCTTAGCCCTTAAAAGCCCTTTGGAGGATAAAATCTTCGTCGCCTCCCGCAAAATCGGGCGGCTTACGCCCAGTTCCCGCGACAGCTCACTCTCAACCGGGAGTTTTTCTCCTTCGTTGTATTGGCCGTGCAAAATACGTGAGCCGATGTATTCGACCACTTGAGCATTGAAGTTTTTAGGTTTAGCGCTTTTAACTTTCATAGGATGTGTAAATTATTATAATTGGCTCGACTGCATTATATGCGATTACGTTTTAGTGCAAATATCTGACAACAAAAGCTTCGTGATTCTGAGACGCAGCACTAATTGAGCAGCTAGATCGATATGAACTTTTGTCCTAAATCAACCCAAAGAAGCACTCGCAAGGGGTTTTTACCGCTATTTCAAGGCTAGAATCGAGCCAACAAAACTTAAATTCATTTTTACTTTTAGTCGATTGAAATTGCACTTGACACTCAACTGCCAGCTTAAATTCATTTTAACTTTTACTCAAAGGATACATAAAAACGTTTGAGCCTGGCAGCCGCTTATTAACGCCTCCTTAAATAAATTATTCTCCAGTCAAAGTCGTTCGTGTGCAAAGGTCACACAAATATAAACTGGACTTAATATTTCAAGCCACTCTGCGCTGCAGACACGAGTTGGGTATTTTTGACACATCACTTATTAACTCGGCGGCTTTTAGTGCCGGGTTAATAAGTGCGGCAGGAAAGCCTTACCCTCGGCCTGAGCATCGCAAGCCCCACTAAAACAAGCAGATCCACGCATCTGCGCAGGTTGAGTGGGGCGAAGACAGAATAGATCAGGACGATCTATTGTGTCTTTGGGTTAAAAAATATCGGTGGCCTAAAATAATGGCCGGCATTATCTGGCAACAGCAGAGCACATAATTGCTGCGCAGATTTACTGGGCAGAGGGTGCGTAGGCAGCTGGCGCTTTGCGCATGGTTTCTAAGGCGACAATAACGCCTCGCAATTCAGCCAGCCCTTTGAGGCGCCCCAGGTACGAATAACCGGGGTTAACACCCGGTTGGCCAATTTCATCCGCCAATAAATGGCCGTGATCAGGGCGCATAGGGATTTGCCACTGAGACTCGCCCAGTGCTTTGCGGCGGGCCTGTTCATCCAACAAGGCACTGATTAAACCCACCATGTCGTTGTCGCCGTCCAGGTGCTCGGCTTCAAAAAAGGAACCGTCCTCTTCGCGTTTAACATTACGCAGGTGAACAAAATGCACCAGAGGGCCAAATTCGCGGGCAATCGCTACTAGGTCGTTATCACCGCGTGCACCGAAGGAGCCAGCACAGAGGGTTAAGCCGTTGTGGGGGCTGGGCACCGCCGTGAAAATAGCGCGCACGTCGGCGGCGGTGGATACCACTCGTGGCAAGCCAAATAAAGAAAAGGGTGGATCATCTGGGTGCACACACATGTTCACTCCGTACTGCTCAGCCACAGGAATAATAGCTTCCAGGAAGGCAATTAAGTTAGCGCGGAATTGACTCTCGCCAAGCGCAATAAATGCTTCTATAGCCGCGCGCACACCGTCCCGATCATAGGAGCCTTCACCACCGGGTAAGCCGGCGATGATGTTGCGCTCTAATAGCGTTTTTTCCTCTTCGCTCATGGCAGCAAAGCGGCTTTGGGCGCGGGCTAGAATTGCCGAGCTGTAGCTGTCGGCCGCGCCTTTGCGCTGCAGCATATACACGTCGTAGGCGGCAAAATCAGTCATTTCAAAGCGCAGGGCTTCGGCGTTGTTGGCTAAACGGTAATTCAGATTGGTGCGTGTCCAATCCACCACCGGCATAAAGTTGTAGCAGACAGTTGTTATGCCCGCTTCGCCCACCGCCTTGATGGACATACAGTAGTTATCAATTAACTGCTGAAAATTGCCGGTGCGCAGTTTGATGTCGTTGTGCAGCGGAATACTCTCTACCACAGACCATTGCAGCCCGGCCGCTTCGATCTGGTTTTTGCGGGCAATTACCTCAGCTGCGGGCCAGGCCTCGCCAGTGGGAATGTGGTGCAAGGAGGTGACTATGCCCTTGGCGCCCGCCTGGCGAATTTTCTCAAGAGTGATGGGGTCTTTAGGGCCAAACCAGCGCCAAGTCTCGTGCATAGGGTGCTCGCTTATTTAGGTTAAGAGTGAGGGGCTGGAGTTACTCGTCCAGCGCCCAACCGTTGGTAATAGGATAGCGCCGATCGCGGCCAAAGCCGCGCTGGCTGATGCGAATACCGATGGCCGCCTGACGGCGTTTGTATTCGTTGAGATCCACCATGCGCAGGACTTTTTTGACCGTTTCAGCGGCAAACCCCTTAGCGATAATATCCGCAGCACTGGCGTCTTCTTCTATATATAGCGCGAGAATCTCATCCAGCACTTCGTAGGGAGGCAGAGAGTCTTCATCCTTTTGCCCTGGGGCCAGCTCTGCGGAGGGGGGGCGGCTAATCACGCGCTCGGGAATCACCTTGCTGAGGGTGTTGCGGTAGCGGGCCAGTGCAAACACCAGAGTTTTCGGCACGTCTTTGAGCACATCCAGCCCGCCAGCCATATCGCCGTAAAGAGTGGCATAGCCCACCGACATCTCGCTTTTGTTGCCAGTGGTCAACACCAGGCTGCCGGTTTTATTCGACAGCGCCATCAAAATCACCCCACGGCTGCGCGCCTGTAAATTCTCTTCAGTTTTATCTACAGCGGCGTTGTGAAAAGCCGGTTTAAGGGCAGCCTCAAAAGCAGTAAAAATAGGTTCAATGCTGATACTTTGATAACGCACCCCCATGAGGCTGGCCTGCAAGGCGGCGTCGGTTTGGCTCATATCCGAGGTGTAACGAAACGGCATCATTACCGCATCCACGCGCTCAGGGCCTAATGCATCCGCCGCAATAGCCAGCGTCAGCGCCGAATCAATCCCGCCGGACAGCCCCAGCACGGCGCCTTTAAAGCGGTTTTTGCTCACATAGTCGCGCACACCGAGCACTAGGGCGCTATACACACTGGCTAAATCAGACATCGGCTGAGTGATAGTGTTGGAGCTGTCCATGTCCACCTTAAGGGTTTGCTCAATAAAACTGGCGGCTCTAGCGATCACCTGCCCCTGGGCATTCATCGCAAAAGAGCCGCCGTCAAAAACCAACTCATCCTGGCCGCCCACCTGGTTGACATAGAGCACCGCAAGGCCTGTCTGCGCACAGCGCTCAGCGACCACCGCCTCACGGCTGAGGTGTTTGCCGCGATGAAACGGCGAGGCATTTAGGTTGATCAGCACCTGGGCACCGGCATCTTTGGCTTGCTCGGCGGGAGCGCGGTGCCATATATCTTCACAGATGGACAGGGCTACACAACTGCCCTTGTGGTGCCAAACGGGCATCTGGCTGCCCGCGATGAAATAGCGTTTTTCGTCAAAGACCTGATAATTCGGCAAGCACTGTTTAAAGTACTCCAACTGAATTTGGCCCTGGAAAACAATACCGGCGGCGTTGTAGACACCGGCCTCGGTAACTTTTGGATAACCTACCACCACGGCCAATTCGGGCGGCAGTTCAGCACATAGGCGCGCCAAAGCAGCTTCAATACGGGGCTTAAGCGCGGGGCGCAGCAACAGGTCTTCCGGTGGATAGCCAGTTAATGTCAGCTCAGGGAAAATCACCCAATCAACACCACCCTGCTGGGCGACTTCGCGGCTTATGGCAATTATTGTGTTGCAGTTACCCGAGATGTCGCCAACACAGGGATTAATTTGCGCCATAGCGGCAGTGAACATTGACATATACTACACATACTCCAGCAGTAGCTGTGGTCAGGGAGCGAGCGGGGCATTTTACCCTAGGAATACACTGATGCAGCCCCCTGCTTCTAAATTAAGCAAGGGTATTATTAATCCGTTGAGTTTTAGTGGCGGGTTATGCGGGTTAATAGGTGCGGCATGGATACCGCAACGGCGACCTAAGCCGCCGCGAGTGCCGCTAAAACAAGGCGTCCACCTATCTTCGCCCCTTTTAGCAGCACTAAGACAAAACCGATTATTGTCTCGCCAGGTTAATAATAGTTGCCGAGCACCTGAGGTTGATTCCCTGGGCATCTGGCCACCAACCGCAACGGCGCACAATAATGAATTTAGCAAGGCTGAAGCCTGCGATTTTTTAACTCCATAGAGTTAAAAAGCAAAACAATCAATGCGCACACCAACAGGGATTTTCAGGGCACATAACAAATAGCGCCTGATGTATCCCATCCGGCTGCTGGGTAATTAACAATTGGATTCCCTATGGCACCACACCCTATTGCTCCGCTCACACACAGCAAACCCTTATTAAATATTTATTATGCATTTCGCATCGGCCTTGGGTTTATTTTATTGCTGCTTTTTTTAAGTGGCCGCACTGGCAAAGCCTTAGGGGGGTTGTATCCCGATTTATTTTTTTGGACCTGTGGCAGCTGGATCATAATGGCCACTTTAAGTCTGGCGTTTTTTCCAGCCCAAAAACTTATTCACTCCCTACACCGCATCACAAGTTTTTTAGTGCTGGATGTCGTCGCGCTTTTATTGTTAATTCACGCCAGCGGTGGTGTGGACTCAGGTTTTGGCTATTTATTATTGGTTATTGTCGCTATCAGCAGTATTTTTATGCGCCAGCGCATGGCAATTATGTTTGCCACCATGGTAAGCCTACTCATGATTGCGCAAACGCTGTATCTGGTGGAGAGCTTGAATCTCGGCGGCAAACCGATTTTTTCAGCCGGTGTATTAGGTATCTTATTATTTATCACCGCGTTTACCTTCCAACGCTTAACACAGAAAATTCAACTGAGTAACGAACACGCCATCCAACAACGCTTATACGCCGAACATTTGCAGCGGCTAGCCCAGGCGATAGTTGCCCGCATGCGCACGGGTATTATTGTGCTGGACGACCAGAATAAAATTGAGCTGATGAATACGGCAGCCTCACAATTACTCGGTGCCAATGTTAATGCTCAGCTTGATGACAACCCCGCGCTTGGCCAACTCAGAAAATACTTAACCGCTGAAGATGAACCAACCTTGCGCCAGCAGCGCAGCGATGCGGGCCTTGAAGTACGCTTTAGCCGGGCCCAATTAAATTTAGGCGATCACAACCGCCAAGTGGTATTTGTCGAGGATACACGCACCATCGCCCAACAGGCACAACAATTAAAATTAGCCTCGCTGGGCCGCCTCACCGCCAGCATCGCCCACGAAATTCGCAACCCACTCGGGGCTATTTCGCATGCCGCGCAGTTGCTGCAGGAATCAGACGCGATCACCCAAATAGATAAACGCCTGTGCGATATTATTTATCAACACGCTAAACGGGTAAATCAAATTATCGAAAATACCCTAGCCCTCTCCCGCCGCAAAGACCCACAAATTAGCCTCATTGATTTACACCCCTGGCTTGAGCAATTTATCAACAATTACACCAGCCACCAGCAGGCTAGCATCCGGCTCGAACTTGAACCAGGCCCTCTACCCCTGCGCATTGATACAACCAACTTGCAGCAGATATTAGTGAATTTAGTAGATAATGGCCTGCGCTATAGCAAACAACAAACAGGTGAGGCAAAATTACTCCTGCGCGGGGGCATTAATCAGTCCAACGACAATGTTTTTTTAGAGGTGATAGACTTCGGCCCCGGCATAGATGGCGAACAATTAGCGCAAATTTTTGAGCCCTTTTACACCACTGAAGAACTGGGCACCGGGCTTGGCTTGTATATCTGCAAAGAGCTGTGTGAAATCAACCAAGCCAGTCTCTATTATTTTAAAACCAACCGTGGCGAGAGTTGTTTTCGCATTGACTTCCCCCACCATCTACGCATGATTTAATTATGACTGCTCTGCACGCTCTTATTATCGACGACGAACCCGATATTTGTGAATTACTTCAACTCACCCTCGCACGCATGCAGGTGACAAGTGATACCGCCACTACTATTAAAGAAGCAAAAGCTCTATTGGTCAGCCGCGACTATCAACTGTGCCTAACGGATATGAAATTGCCCGACGGCAATGGTATAGATTTAGTGCGTTGGATTAACCAACAACAACTTAATTTACCGGTTGCCGTCATCACCGCGCACGGCAATACCGACGCCGCCGTGGAAGCCATGAAAGCAGGCGCTTTTGATTTTATTTCCAAACCCGTTGAATTAAGCACTCTGCGCAAACTCGTTGCTAGCGCCTTACAAACCCACCAGCTGCCCAGCACTGAAACTCAACCCGCCGGTTTATTTGGCCGCTCGGCCTGTATGCAGCAACTGGAAAACAGCGTGCGTAAATTAGCGCGCTCCCAGGCACCTGTGTATATTTTTGGGGAATCCGGCAGCGGTAAAGAATTGGCCGCGCGTTTTATTCACCAGCTAGGCCCGCGCGCCAACAAACCTTTTGTACCGGTGAACTGTGGCGCCATCCCCAAAGAATTAATGGAAAGTGAATTTTTCGGCCATAAAAAAGGCTCCTTTACTGGCGCTCACATCGATAAAACTGGCCTTTTTAAAGCTGCCGATGGCGGCACTTTATTTTTAGATGAAGTGGCAGATTTACCGCTGGATATGCAGGTGAAATTGCTGCGAGCTATTCAAGAGAAAGCCATTCGTGTGGTCGGCGGCTCTCAGGAGGAAACAATTGATGTACGCATTTTATCCGCCACCCATAAAAATTTGGAGGATGAAGTAGCGGCGGGCAATTTCCGACAGGACCTTTTTTATCGTCTAAACGTCATCCAATTAAAAGTGCCTCCGCTGCGCGAGCGGCCTGAGGATATTGCCGATTTATGCCAGTTATTTTTGGCCAATATCGCCAAAGAAATGCAGCTGCCCGCCCCTAAACTGTCAAAAGATGCGTTAAAGATGTTATTAGCCTATGAATTTCCCGGCAATGTGCGAGAGCTGGAAAATATTCTAGAGCGAGCCTTCACTCTTTGCGAAGGCGATAACATTGAAACCTCCGACCTACAATTACAAACCAGCACCAGCCCACCCAAAACACGCAAAGCTAATGACCGCCCCTCAGCAGGCACAACAGATCACTTCGCCCGTGCGCTGGAATTTCCCACCCTAGATGAGTATTTAGCGGAAATCGAAAAAGAAGTCTTGATGGGCGCGTTAGAAAAAGCCCGCTGGAATAAAACCCTAGCTGCCAAGGAATTAAACATTACCTTTCGCTCCCTGCGTTATCGGCTGCAAAAATTGGGTCTGGATGACGACGCCTAAAGAATATTGCTTGGTTAATTCTGTTTTCAAACGCGCCCGATTATTTACCTGAAGCTGCACGGTTTTTACGGTTCACCTAGCAGCTTGTTGAAATACTACCTTGCTAGTTCTGGCGGCGTTAAATTCGGCGAAAAAATACTTATTTACTAGGTATAAACTCGGCAATTGCTCATCGGCTTGGGCTCCTAGGTCGTCCTACACCCTGCAGTCGTCCGGTTTTGTCGCCAAATTTGCCTTGCCAGACCGTCACCGCCAACGTATTTCAACAAGCTGCAATATGCACAATTGCTGCGGATGATTTAAAGGGCGCATCGCCACTCAAGCATCCTGCCAATTATTTCCAGCCTGCGCTTAGACCACCTCCAGCCGGAGGAAAGGTGCTGAATAGTTACAAAACGTTCTTATGATTAACCCTGCGACAAATTAATCGTCCTGATCTAGCGCCTCACTAAAACCGACACAGATACGCAGATTGGCTTGTTTTAGTGGGGCTCGCGGCGGCTTAAGCCGCCGCGCTAATCAAAACCTGTTGAAATACCTAGCAGTATTTTGAAATACACAGGTTGCAATAGGCTGGTACAGAGTATTCAACGGGGGGCTAAAACTCAGCTCTAGCTCGCGCCAAATATCAAAGGCAACAGTGCAGCGACACAAAAGGGTTTAGCCTCGGTAAATAGCGTTAAATCGTGTTTCGCCCAGGCCTCCTGAGCGCCCACAATAATGGCGCCGAGCACTTGGCCTTCATACATCAAGGGCACCAGTACCCATTCTTTTATATCCTGCGCGGGCAGATAATCCGCCAGAGTTTCTAAATCACCCTCGTTTAAGGGCGTTAACAACCGCTGCTGATCCAAGGCTTTTATCAGCTGAGTTATTTTGCGCACCTTGTGTGCGCTCTGAATGGTTTTGAGCGGACCGGTCGGATCGCTATACAGCGGTTCAAATTGGTGCTGGCGCAACCGCCAGATGCCCAACACCTTGGCAGGCCTAAAATCTTGTTTAAGCGCCACTAATAATTCCGCCATACGATCAATGGGCGTTTGCCCTGGTGTATAGGTGAGAATTAGGGAGCGAAATATTTCGTATATTTCGACTGTGGCGCCATTGAGCTGTGGGCTATTGTCAACCCAAGCCAACTGCTGATGAATCAGCTTTAACATATAAGCTTTATTAAGGGGTTTAACAAGATAACCACTTGCGCCGCTGGCAAAACCGCGCACCAAATCATCCGGCGAATCTTTTGAGGTCATCAACACCACCGGTAAATGGGCCGGGTTAAAGTGTGCGCGAATTTGCTGGCACACCGTAAAACCTGAAGCGCCGGGCAGCATAATTTCCAACAGAATTAAATCAATTGCCGGGTCAGTCTGTAAGCATTGCAGAGCCTCCTCACCACTTGCCGCTTCAATGAGCGTAAATGGCTCTGCCGATAATATTTTGCTGATCACCAAACGACTGACATGATCGTCGTCCACTATGAACACTTTGCGCAGCAGGTGATGACGGGGAGTGGCCTTATGCTCACTGATGTAAGTATCCAGCATAGGCAGCGGTTCATCCATTTTGCTGCTATTAAATTTTTTACCTACCACACCGCCTTCAACTCTGGACAAGGTAAATTTAAATATTGAACCGGAACCCACCTCGGAGGAGACCGATAAATGGCCGCCGTGTAATTCCACCAGTTGTTGGCATATGGATAACCCCAAACCAGGCCCCCGGCTTTTGTGTGTCTGAGCATCCAACACCTGGCTGAAAGGCTGAAAAATGGTTTTTAAATCCACCAAATTAATACCGATGCCTGTATCACTGACACTCACGGCAATTTCCCGCTCCGAGACCTGAGCAATAATTTCAATACGGCCTTTTTCGGTATATTTAATGGCATTAGTCACCAGGTTCATCAACACCTGTTGAATGCGCGCCTCATCCGCCAGCACGGGGGGAATCGTTTTCGCGACTTGATTGAGCAACAAAAGATTTTTTTGGGCCGCCGTGGGCTGCAGCAAACTGGTGACATGAGAAACTAGGGAATACAAATTAATGGGCACTTTTTCCAACTCCAATTGTTGGCCCATTAATTTAGCGCTATCGAGCAAATCATCCACCAAATGAGCCAACCGCTTGCCACTGGCGACAATTACGTTCAGCGTGTGACGACTCTGGGCATCCAGCTGATTCACCGAGCCGTCCAATAAAGATTGTGCAAGGCCGATTATGCCATTTAAGGGCGCGCGCAATTCCTGAGAAGTATTGGCTAAAATGGCGTCTTTCATTTTATCCAGGCTGTGCAATTTAGTATTGAGTGCTTGTTGATTGCTCAGCTGTAAGCGTCTGCGATGCAATAACACCAGCATTGTCACAACAAAAAGCGTACAGGCAGCGTATGCGCCATAGGCCCAGGCTGAGCGCCAAGGTGGCGGCGCGATTGTAAACGGCACCCGCAGGTATTGATCGCTCCAGATGCCATCAGAATTAGCGCCGCGCACCTGGAATTCATAACGGCCCGGCAGCAAATTATTATAATTCACGCTATTGAGCGCAATCGGTGTACTCCACTGCTCATCCAAACCAATTAAACGAGTTTGGTACAGGTTGTTTTGGCTGGCTCGAAAACTCATAGCGGAGAAAACAAATTTCAGGGAATTTTGTTCAAAGCTCAGTTGCAAGGGGCCGCGCCTGCCCGCTTTTAACCAATTTTGTTCGCGCACGTAAAAGCCGGTTAACAAAATATTCGGCGTGCGGCGATTAACAATTAGTTCACCGGGTTTAAAATAATTTAAGCCTTCCGTGCCGCCGATATAGATGCCACCGGCATCATCTTTTAAACCTGTATCGCGGTTATAGCCATTGCCCACCAAGCCGTTATTTAAATCGTAATTTTTTATGTGGGTGCCATCGGCAGCAAATAGTGAAACACCGCTGACCGTTGCCGCCCATACATTGTGCTCGTCGTCTTCCACCAAGCTTGCAACATAGGCCGCCGCTAAACCATCCTGGGTGGTAATGGTTTTAACGGCACCTGTACGAGTATTTAAAATAGCGATACCTTGATCCTGGCTGCCGATCCATAGATCGCCATTTGAGTGCACCATTAATTCAACTAAAAACTGGCTTGTTAAGCCGTAATTCTGCTGCTTATTCAGTGGGAATTGCTCCACCTCACAGCGGCGCGTATTAAAATAATTTAAGCCTGCTGCGGTCGCCAACCACAGGTGTTCATCATCAGCCACCACCATATTCCAAACAAAATTATTGCTGATGGATGTCGGCTGATCCGATTTATGCATAAAGCGTTTAAATGTATCACTGGCTGCATCGTAGAGATTAAGCCCACCGTCTTCTGTGCCCACCCACAGGCGGCCTTGCGGGTCCACCAATAAATGCCAGATATAATTGCTGCCAAGCGCTGTGGGCCCAGAGTTTTTTAGGTATTGTTTAAAACGATTGGTTTTAGCTGAATAGCGGTATAAACCGGCCGACCAAGTGCCCAGCCAAACATCGCCATCTGGCGTTTGCGCTAAACTAATTACGCCTTCAACCGGCGCATCATCACCGGTTAAATGGCGAAACGTCTGCTGTTTAGGATCATAAATACTGGCGCCGGTATAACCGCCGAGCCAAATCTGCTGTTTATTATCCTCAAATAAACTCTCCACCGCCCGCGCGCGCAGCCCCTCTTGCAAATTAGGCTGGTGGATAAAATTGCGAATATGTTCGGTGGCGCGATTAAAATAATTAACCCCGCGCGGGAATAATCCCACCCAGATGTCGCCGTCTCGGTCATTAAAAATAACCCTTATATTGTTGCTGCTGAGGCTGCGATTGCGATCTTGTTGCAGGCCTACGGTGACAAATTGATTTTCATCTTCCTGAAAAACAAATAACCCCTCGCGGTCGGTGGCGGCCCAAATTACGCCGTTGACATCAACGGCTATATCCTGCACACGGGCTTTTGAAACCACGCCATTAGCATTTTTTTGCGGCGGATAATGTGTGATTGAGGATAAATCGGCCTCAATACGACTGATACCTGCCGCAGTGCCCACCCATAAACGGCCTTGGCGATCCTCGGCAATGGCGCTCACGCTGGGGTGAATCAATCGCTCGGCACCGTAGTGTTGCACAGGTATCGCCGCTTTGTGGCTGTCCGCCGGTATGTCCTCGAGCACAAACACGCCCTCATCGGCTGTGCCGATCCAAACTCGGTGGCGGCTATCTACTTCAAGAGTGCGAATGGGTGGCAGTGATCTCGGCTGGGTGCGCAGGTGAACAAAAGTGCGCGTGGCCGCATCAAACACATCCAGGCCGCGCGCGGTGCCAATCAGGAGGCGGTTATTGGCATCGACCGCGAGTGCGCGCACATAATTATCGGCCAGGGATGTAGCTAAAGCGGGGTCGTTAAGGAAACACTCAAATTCTTCACTGGCGGGCAGGTAGCGATTGAGCCCCTGTTGGGTGCCGATCCAGAGCGCGCCGGTATAATCCACCACCATAGACAACACATAGTTGCCGCACAGGGCGCCGGTGCCTGGGTTGCCGCCGTGAAAAAACACAAACTGGTGCCCATCAAAACGGGCCAGGCCGTTCTCACCCCCCACCCAAATAAAACCCTGTTGATCTTGCGCTACGGCGTTAACCGCACTGATATTGTCCTGCAAGCGGTTGGCTTCATCGGTGAGCAAATGGCGGAAGGATGGCATTGGGGCTGCGTGCGCCTGGAGCAGCAGACCCGCCGCTAATAGCGCCATCACCATTCGAGCAAGCAGTGCCAACAAGGAATTCTCTCTTTTATTCTGTTCCAACGTGTCGGGGTGGACCACAAGGGTGAAGCTGCGCCCAGGGCTTTTAGCAGTATAGACAGGGCTTGCCCACTGCACGCGCCGACGCTTGGCAATCAGACGGGGATTTTCACGAGGCGAAAAAAAACCGCTGGATCGCTCCAGCGGTTTTTAACCTGCCGTAAAGGGGGCTGGATTACATCATGCCGCCCATACCACCCATGCCGCCGTGGCCAGCATCTGGGGCAGCTGCCTTGTCAGATGGCGCATCGGCAATCATAGCTTCGGTGGTAATCATCAAGCCTGCGATGGAGCCCGCCGCTTGCAGCGCAGAGCGGGTCACTTTAGCAGGATCCAAAATACCCATTTCCAACATGTCGCCGTACACGCCAGTGGCAGCGTTGTAGCCGTAGTTGGCCAGGTTGGCAGCCTTAACCTTGTCACACACGACTGAGCCTTCTTCGCCAGCGTTGGCAACGATCTGACGCAGAGGCGCTTCCATGGCGCGGCGGGCAATGCCGATGCCAGCGTTTTGATCTTCGTTGTCGCCACGCAGGTCAACAATAGCGGCCACAGCGCGGATCAAAGCGGTACCACCGCCAGGCACTACGCCTTCTTCCACCGCAGCGCGGGTAGCGTGCAGAGCATCTTCCACGCGGGCTTTTTTCTCGCGCATTTCAACTTCGGTAGCAGCACCTACTTTAATTACCGCAACGCCACCAGCGAGTTTGGCAACACGCTCTTGCAGTTTTTCACGGTCGTAGTCAGAGCTGGTGTCTTCAATTTGAATGCGGATTTGGTTGATGCGCGCTTTGATGCTCTCAGCGTCGCCATTGCCATCCACTATGGTGGTGTTTTCTTTTGACATGGTCACGCGCTTGGCTTGACCTAGGTGCTCTAAAGATGCGCCTTCTAAATCCAGGCCAATTTCTTCGGAGATCACAGTGGCACCAGTCAATACGGCGATGTCTTGCAGCATGGCTTTACGGCGGTCGCCGAAGCCAGGTGCTTTACAAGCAGAAACTTTAACAATGCCACGCATGTTGTTCACAACCAAAGTTGCCAAGGCCTCGCCTTCTACGTCTTCAGCCACGATAACCAATGGCTTGCCAGACTTAGCAACGGCTTCTAACACGGGCAACAACTCGCGGATGTTAGAGATTTTTTTGTCTACCAACAGAATGAAGGGGCTTTCCAGCTCAACGTTCATGCTCTCTTGGTTGTTGATGAAGTAAGGCGACAGGTAGCCGCGATCAAACTGCATACCCTCAACCAAATCAAGCTGGTTCTCAAGGCCTGAACCCTCTTCAACGGTGATCACACCTTCTTTACCCACTTTTTCCATAGCTTCAGCAATGATGGCGCCTACAGAAGCATCGGAGTTGGCAGAGATGGTGCCCACTTGAGCGATAGATTTGGTGTCGGTGCAGGGCTGAGCGATGGATTTGATGTGAGCAACAGCGGCAACAACGGCTTTATCAATACCGCGCTTTAAATCCATAGGGTTCATGCCAGCGGCAACGGCTTTTAAGCCTTCGTTGACAATCGCCTGGGCCAGAACGGTGGCAGTAGTAGTACCGTCACCAGCTTCGTCGGACGCTTGTGAGGCCACTTCTTTGAGCATTTGCGCGCCCATGTTCTCGAATTTGTCTTTTAATTCGATATCTTTGGCTACCGAAACACCGTCTTTAGTTACGGTGGGCGCACCGAAGGATTTGTCTAATACAACATTGCGACCCTTGGGGCCGAGGGTGGCTTTTACAGCGTCGGCCAATACGTTTACACCGACTAACATTTTTTGACGGGCTTTGTCGCCAAACAATACGTCTTTAGCTGCCATGATATTTTTCCTACCTAAATCAGTGAGTTAATGAACAAGAAATTAAACAAGTACGGCTTTGATGTCGTTTTCGCTGAGGATGACCAGCTCTTCGCCGTCAACCTCAATGGTGTCACTACCGGCGTATTTGCCGAACACCACAACATCACCCACTTTGACGTCCACAGGACGCACATCGCCGTTATCCAAAACTTTACCGGTACCTACCGCAACGATAACACCTTGATTGGGTTTCTCTTTCGCAGAGCCAGGCAACACAATGCCGCCTGCCGTTTTGGTTTCTTCTTCCTTGCGACGTACTACAACACGATCGTGTAAAGGACGGATTTTCATTAATGGTTCTCCAAAGTAACAATGGTCAGTGGAAATACTTAGCCGAGCTAAGTAGTAAATTTAAGGCCCGAGGAGCTTGCCGGTTGGCCAAATTCCTCAGCGCTTTTTGGTGTGGTCGGAAAATGGGTGCACGAAAGAGGATTTCAACACCCAGAGTTAAATAATTTTATGGGCGAGGGCCAATGCGCGGGTTTTGTTTGGTCTCGTCAACCCACTCGCCCTCAATCACATCGCCCTGCGCCGAGCGCCCCCGATCATCAAAGCCCGGCCGACCCGCACCAAACCCCTGCTGGGTGGAACGCCAGCTACTGGCGCTTGCGGCCCAGCGGCCAGACAAGCGCGTTTGAGTGGCGGGAATCAACAGCAACAGGGCTAACAGGTCGGTCAGCGTGCCGGGGATAATCAGCAAAAGCGCCGCCCCCACTCTGGCCAGCGGCCCGGAGAGTGCCACACCCGCAGCACCCTGGCGTAAACTGCGCAGATGCTCACCTAGGCCGCGCAATAGATAACTGCCTAGCACAATAGCGATTAGCCAGCTGATCAACAGCCCACCCAGCCCAATCCAATGGCTTAAAAGCCAAGCCACCACCAGTTCAAGGCACAACCACACGCCTATTATTCTGCCCATCACCTGTATCTCATCAGTGGCTAACGGCAGGCTATCTTGGGGGGCGCGGCGTAAATTCAAGCGCAATAGATGAAAACAATTGCCCGCTGTGCATGCCTTAGCCAGCGGCTTTGAAATTTTGCCCTTTAGCCGCTAGTGTGCGCGCTTGTCTTTCAGAGCCCCTGCCATGTCCTCCCTCTCTACTTCGCTGCGCCCCTACGGTGACAAAGCCGTCATCAGTGTATTTGTGCTGGGTATCAGCAGCGGTTTCCCCTGGGTGATGATCGGCTCAGCCCTGACCCTGTGGTTAAAAGAAGCCCACCTCAGCCGCAGTGCTATAGGCTTTGCCGGGTTAATTTTCAGCGTTTATGCAATTAACTTCCTCTGGGCGCCGCTGCTTGATCGCTACGCGCCGCGCTTGTTTAAGCTAGGCAAACGGCGCGCCTGGATCGCGCTGTGCCAGCTGGCTATCGCCATTTGCTGTTGGGCTATGGGAGCGTTTGACCCTGCCAGCTCTGCAGCGGCGCTTATGGCGGTGGCTTTGCTGCTGGCCTTTAGCTCGGCTACTCAGGATGTGGCGGTGGACGCGTACCGCACGGACGGGCTGAAACTTGCGGATGCCAAAAACCTCTCCGCCAACTCTGTCGCCACCATGGCGGGCTGGTGGACGGGTTATGCAGGCCTTGGCGGCCTGCCGTTGATTCTCTCCGACCACGGCTGGAGCTGGCCGCAGCTCTACCTGTTGATGGCAGCCATCATGCTGGGGCTCTGGGTAATTACCTGGTGCCTGCCCGACCCTCCCTGCCGCCATCAACCCGCATTGGATACAGCCCAGTACGCTTACCGGCTGCCCGGCACTCGCAAACTTAAGCTTGTAAGCCTAATGCTGGGCCCCTTTGTTTTGGTTCTCTGGGGTGCCTTATCCGGCGCGGGTATCCGCTGGGCGCAGGTGCCGGGGCTGGCCACTGATTACCTAACCGCCGTGTTGATTCTGCTGGGCCTTCTGAACCTAATCCTGATTATTCGCGCCCTTATGCTCGTGCCTAACCCCGCGCCAGTGGCCAGCGCGGGCCTCGCTGACCGACTGCTGCACTGGCTGATGACCACTATCATCGAGCCGCTTGATGAGTTTTTCCGCCGCCAGGGCACGCGCTACGCACTGAGTTTATTGGCGTTTATGCTGGTATTTAAACTCGGCGAAGCCATGCTCGGGCGCATGTCGATTGTCTTTTATAAGGAGGTGGGGTTTAGCAATACCGACATAGCCGAGTACTCCAAATTGCTCACCTGGTGGGCGACAGTACTGTTCGCCATTCCCTGCGGCCTGCTCAACGCCCGCCTCGGCACATTTAAAGGCTTGTTTTTAGCAGGTATTTTTATGGCGGCGAGCAACCTGATGTTCAGTTTTATCGCCATCAAAGGGCCGGATACCTTTTGGCTGGGGGCTGCCGTATTGGTGGATGGCTTTACCTCTGCCTGGGCGACGGTGGCGTTTGTGGCGTTTATTTCCGCCCAGTGCAATCAAAAATTCTCCGCCACTCAGTATGCTTTATTCGCGTCCATCGGCAATTTTGGCCGCACCAATATAGCGGCCAACAGCGGTGTGCTGGTGACAGCGCTGGGCGGCGATTGGGCGTTGTTTTTTGTGCTGACCAGCCTGATGGTGATACCGGGGCTGTGGATTTTATGGCGCCTGCGCGGAGCGCTGGAGGCTAAGAGAAGCTAGTTAGGAACGCACTAGAGACTAAGTGCACTGACTTAGAAGGCCCATTAGCCCCAGGGCGTTCAAGGGAGCGGGGTTACATCCATGCAACAGGGGAGAGCTGACTTAAGCTGGCCCAGGGGCTAATAGGTGGAGCCATCTTATGACTTGCCTTGCGAGGCGGTCAAGCTTTTAACAATTATTTTTAGAATATGCTCTAACCTATTAATTCTATTAAGTATTTACTATCCCCTTAAGGCCGCCAACGCCAGTGCACCGACCCAAAACCACAGGCTGCGGCGCAGGAGCCTGGCCATAGCTAACAGCTCGCGGCGCGTCACATCAACGGTTTGTTTGCCGCCCTCCATAACTCCCAGCGCACCCAATACATAATGGGTGATGATCTCGGCGCTACTGCGAGAGGTGCAGAACAAACAGCTCTGCCAGCGCTGAATACAACTTAAAAAATTACCGGTGAAGGCAAAGCTAAGCCCCAGCAAACGCACAGCGGGCCATTCAATCAACCAGATGAGTTTGCTCAGGGCTGGCCAGGGGTGTTGCCTCAGGCTTATGCAGGCCAAGCGATAAGCCAATGTAGCCGCCGGGCCGAGCAGGCAAAACCAAAATAACACGGCAAAATATTGGCAAAAACCTAAATAAGCGGCGCGCTCCAGCACCGCTTTATTGAGCGCCTGCCAGTCCCCATCGGCCACAGCTGCGTCGCCATCCAGCTGCTCATAGGCTGCCCGTGCAGCGCTCCAATCCTCCGCCCGGCCAGCATTAATAAATCGCTCCACCACCGGCCTGTGCTCGGCGCTGGTGATACTCAACCACAACACGGCCGCCGCCAGCGGCACAGCCAGCAACCAGGCATGGGCCGCCAACCATAGATACGCCACCGCCACTGCCGCTGTAGGCAGCCCGATCAGCACTGCTGCCCCAACAGGGTTTGTACTTGCTGCGCCGGTGAGTGACTGCAGGCGACGCCCCAAGCCCGGTGCCGCCAACAACTGCACTGCGCCCAACGCTAATAAAACCGCTAAAAAAACCATTCTTGCCCCTTTGCAAGTCCACTAAGCCCCCGCCACAAGCATTCACCTGCGGCAACAGCCCTTGTTATGAAGTGTACGCAAGGCCCCAGCGCGCGGCAAACCAGCGGCAGCTATTCACCCGGCACTAAACGCCGGGTTAATAAGCCATAGGCGGAGCACAGGATAAAAGCGCAGCCTGAAAATAATCCCAATCAAACGCCGGGCCGGGATCTGTTTTGCGCCCCGGCGCAACATCGCTATGGCCGACGATCCGCCCAGGGGTGATTAAAGGAAACTCACGCATGAGCGCTGCGCACAGCTGCGCCAGTGTTTGGTACTGGGCGTCGGTAAAAGCGGTGGTGTCCGCGCCCTCCAGTTCAATGCCAACCGAATAATCGTTGCAGTTATCGCGCCCGGCAAAACTGGACACTCCCGCGTGCCAGGCCCGCTCATGGAGGTTAACAAACTGCACCAGGGCTCCGGCGCGGTCGATCAAACAATGGGCCGACACACGCAGCGAGGCAATCTCAGCAAAATAGGGATGCAGACTTGCATCCAAGCGATTTTGAAAAAACGCCTCGACAAAACCGCCACCAAATTCACCCGGCGGCAGGCTGATGTTATGCACTACCACCAGGCTGATATCGCGCGCATCAGGGCGAGCGGAATAATTGGGTGACGGCACCCAGTGCGCGGGCTGAATAAGGCCTTCATTAAGGTGAAACGCCATGGCTATTCCTAATACGCGTTGCAGTTAAAAACCGCTATTTTCCGCTCAAGGATAGGTTTGGCACAAATGAGAATTGATACAAGGGTCAGTTTTACGATTTTGGCTCTATTTACCGCGCCAGCAAGGCTTCAGACGCCAATATGTTGTCGTCAGTTATTTGACCTGCGCCCAAACCTTGACTATTACTTACTGGCCTAGGGTGCTGATAATTAAAGGCGCCCAGAACCACTCGACTGCGGGAAATACCAAAAAAAACACCTGCAGCAGCGCTTGTGCCATGACACCAGCCACACCAATAACAAAAAATAATGAGGCACCACACGGCTATGCTGGGAGAACACACAATATTAGTCATAGACGACAACAGTAAAACCCAACACGATATCAGCGTGGTTTTACGTTTTTTAAATGAACCCGTCACCACACATACCTATTTACAGTGGCGGCAATTACACGACTCCCTCTCCAGCCGAGGTGAAGAAATCAGCTGTATTGTGCTGGGTGAAACGTACGAGCGCCTGGATTTAATCGCCGAAATTAAACGCATCAAAGATCGCCTACCCTTTACCCCTATCATTCTCTTGGGCGATAAAACACTCGAATGGCCGGAAGATTTGGACCCACAAATTAAACGCCGCGTAATTGCGCACTTAAGCAACCCACCCGCCTACAACCCTTGGGTAGATGCACTGCACCGCGCGCAGCGTTTTCGCGAAGCGCTCATGGCGGCGAGCAAAAGCAATGAAAAACGCCCAGTGCATTTATTTCGCTCTTTAGTGGGCACCAGCCGAGAAATTCAGCAGGTGCGCATCATGATGAATCAGGTCGCGGATACCGATGTTACCGTATTAATTTCCGGCGAATCGGGCACCGGTAAAGAAGTAGTAGCGCGCAATTTACACTACCACTCGCCCAGGCGCGACAAACCGTTTGTGCCGGTTAATTGCGGCGCCATTCCGGCCGAATTATTAGAAAGCGAATTATTCGGCCACGAAAAAGGCGCTTTTACCGGCGCCATTAATTCCCGAGCCGGGCGCTTTGAACTGGCCGAAGGCGGCACCTTATTTTTAGATGAAATCGGCGATATGCCTCTGCACATGCAGGTAAAAATTCTGCGCGTATTACAGGAGAAAACCTTCGAGCGCGTCGGCGGCAATAAAACTTTTCACACCGATGTGCGCATCATTGCCGCCACCCACCGCAACCTGGATGACATGATTGCCAGCGGAGAATTTCGCGAAGATTTGTATTATCGCCTCAATGTTTTTCCCATTGAAATGCCCTCACTTAAATCCCGCGCGGAAGATATTCCGCTGTTAATTAACGAACTGGTCAACCGGCTAGAAAACGAGCAGCGCGGTTCCATACGGTTTAATTCCGCCGCCATTTTATCCCTCTGCCGCCACCCTTGGCCTGGCAATGTGCGTGAGCTTGCCAACCTAGTGGAGCGCATGGCGATTATGCATCCCTTTGGTGTTGTGGGCGTGCAGGATTTACCGCAGAAATATCGCCATGTAGAAGTAGAAGATGATTTAGAGGTGGAAGCACCTGCCGCACAAATTCCCAGCGTAGTGCGCATGACGGATACCGCTTTATTACCTGAAGACGGCATAGACCTTAAAGAATATATTACCGGCCTTGAGCAAAGCCTAATTCAGCAAGCGCTGGATGATTCCGGCGGAGTAGTGGCGAGGGCGGCTGAACGACTCATGATCCGCCGCACCACCCTGGTGGAAAAAATGCGCAAATACGGTATGCAACGCTAAGCGAAACATATTAGGGAAACCATCCCTAAAGTGTGATAAAAAAATAATTAATTGGCGATTTTTACCCTTCTCCCTTTCGCAAAGGTTTAGGCAAAAGCACTCCTATAAGAGCAATTATTCGCGGTGTAATGGGTACAGGCTATTTCAGAGCGTCAAAAAGAGGACTCTTTTTGACAAACCTACAAGGATGCATTCACGACGTGTCTGAAATAGGCTGTATTCATTGCTGCGGTGATATTTAAAAACGCTCGCAGTCACGTCCCCTGCCGATTGTTTTCAGCCTGCATTTAATTCACCTCAAACCTGAAGACAGGCGCTGCGCCGTTACAACAATACCGACCCACGGTGTTCTATCAAAACGCGCACTGGCTTACACCGCTGCCACCTGGGGCGTAATAAATAACACCCATAAATTTTCGCTCTCAATACTCCCTTCTTAAAAACCGCCCGAGATTAATCCGGGCTCAACAACCGCACAATCTCCTCAGGCTTTGACACACCGCTGGTCACTCGATTAATTCTGCCCATTCAAAGATGCATCGACAGCAAATTAACGGCCAACTTTTGCCATCACACAACAAGTGCGTTTTGTGAATAGTTCACAGAATTGTCACAGCCTAGGGTATAGAGTTCGCAGAATCCGTTAAACGTTTTCCCCTCCCCTTACACAAGCGCGAATGAGGTCGGCATGCACGATATAACACCACCTGTTACCTATCCTGCCGACTGCCCTGCTGCCAGCGATTCTTATTCCGTTGTCATCCAGTCGATTGGCCGTGCGTCCCTCGCCTCTGCGGCGGCCGTTGCTAAGGGTTTAGGTATTAGCGCAGCAGATGTTGTGCAGTGTTTGTATCGCGCACCGGCTATTTTGGTGGATCATATCGAAGAGCGCGTAGCAGCACATTTAGCAGGTTTATTAGCCTCAATGGGCTTTCACGCTGATGCACTTCCCAGCGCAGCCGCACCAGCTAAAACCAGTGAATTATTTGATGTTGCCCTGTATTTACAGGATGCCAGCCGCTTGGGCGAAGCGGCTGAGCGCTACGCCCAATTTACCGGCCTGCCACAGGCCGACGCGATAAAAATGCTCTTGCAACCGCCGGGGCTGGCACTTGGTTCGGTAAGTGCCGCCACAGTGCAAGCTCTGGCGGATGCTATGGGCGATAGCGTTGAGTTGGTGAGCACCTCGCAAACTCAAGGTTTATTTGATGTATTTTTGGCCGATTGCCCCGCTGTTGTTAAAAAACGCCTGCTGGATGATTTAACAGCGGCGGGTGTGCCATTAATTAATGACTCAGGTTTAATTGCCAGCGGCATCAATCGCCGCGCGCTTGACCCTATTTGGCAGCGGCATAAAACCAATAGTGCGCTGCGCATAGTACATCAAGATTTTTTGCGGTTTGATTTAACGCTTTTACCCCTTGCACAGGCCTTAACACCTGCGCAAAAAAATGCCCTAGTAGACTGGGTCGATATTCCGCTTGAATTAACCGACGAGGTAGCGCAAGCGGCACCCGTGGCCATAAGAGAAAGCATCGCCTATGGCGATTTAAACCCTATATTAGAAGGCTTTGCACAGGTTGACCTAGCGGTGCGAGCCGATTTAATTACCTTTCAATTATTGGGTTTAACCATAATGAGCTGCCCTGACCTTGCCGCCCTTAATCGCCTATTAGCCAGCTTTAATTGCAACACGGTGGTTACGCGTTTACCTGCAACCTTAAACGAGCAATTCCCCGAAATTCACGCCCGCGTTCTGCACGCCAGCTTGCAACAAGCCGGTGTGCAGGTTGAATTTACCAAACACTAGTGGAGCCCTTATGAGCCTTGCCCAAGCAGCCCCAACGCGCAATGCCCACGAAATGCATTTTGCCGTGGCCGAGTATGGCAAGGTCATGGCACTGCAAAAAAACCATACCGAAGCCCTGCGGCATTATCGCGAAGCCATTCGTATGGCCGTATCGATTAAAGCGCCAGAGGTATTTTTTCGCCATTACACCCAATGTGTATTGGAGAGTTTGGAATTAACCGGCACCTATAGCGATGTAATTGAATTTTGCGAAAACGCCGACCGCCATTACAGTGCACTAGAAGTTAGCCGCGCCGTACACAAAAAAGACTGGGCCTCTGTTTTAGAGCGTTTAGCCATTAATTTCGTTAAAGCCGGGCAAATAGCGGCCGCCAAAGAAGCCATTAGCCGCGCCCTCGCCTGTGCAGAAGACATTCCTATGCCCTTAGCACAGGAATTAAATCAGTGGTTGCAAAGAGGTTTGCATGTGGATAACAACCGCTTGCTGGCCTTACAAAAAAAGCATCATTATTTTGTGGTGCGGCCAGAGCAGGTAAATGCAAGCCAAGCGCGCTCGTTAGAATCCTTAAATGCACCCAGCCGACACATTAACCTTTAGGCTGCATCTGAAATTTGCTGTTTGTGTAGTATTTTGTGATGGTTTAATTCTTTAATAGACTCATTAGGAGGCCCCATGGCTGAGTATGATGGTTTAACCCCCGGTCAAGTGTTAGCCGATGCCAGCGTGGCGGAATTTATTAAGAGTTTAGGAATTGGTATTGCCGAGGCGCAGCGGGCGTTGGATGAAAACTCGGTGCAACAAATTGCCGAATTTATTGAACCGCGCGAAGGTTTAGGCGGCAAAACCCTATTGGACTTGGGCCTCTCGCCCGCTTTTTATCACTACCAACACGCCGACATCACTTACTCCATGCAATTGAGTTTGCGGGTGCAAAAAGATTTAAGCCTGGGGCTGAATTTAAATGGCTCCTTTAGCGATAACACCAATAATTCCAGCAATAGCAACAGCTCAGAATCCTCATCGGAAAGTGGCAGCTCCACGCGCACCGAAAGCCGCTCCGCCAATGTAGAAATCACCTCCGCATCGCGCGGCGCTTTGGCAGTAGGCGGGCAAGACTTTCAGTTAATTGGCGCAACCCCCGCCGAGCGAATTCGCAATTTACAAAATGCCATTACCGCCGACAGCGCCACGGGCATTGATACTGTATTGTTTCAATTACAGGGTTCCGAACTTACCATCACAGAAAACCCTGATAGCCCAAGTGTGGTAACAACACCGCGCAGCGTTGCGTTTATCGGCGGTGGGTTTGATCGCGGCATTATTCGCATAGGGCAAAATCAAAATACCGTATTTAGCCTGGACGACGCACCCGCTGCGGTAGCAGCTAATACCACTGCACAGGCCGACCTTGCCGCCTATGCCGCACATGTGGCCACCACTATTGCCGCCCAAAATTACACGACGTTTCACCGCGCGCCATCGGAGCCAATTTTAACCGCCCATTTTGATACCGGGCGGCACGAATTACGCTCAGACGATATGGATCAACTCCGCCTGCTCGCGCAGTTTGTGACTGCCGTTAATATGCCGATTACCCTGCAAGGATTTGCCGATCGCCAGCGTTTTGAAGGTATGAGCGATAGCGGAAACCGCGCCGCCAATATTACCCTCGGTAATAATCGCGCCCAGGAGGTCAAAAATTTCCTAATCGCCAATGGTGTGCCGACTAATTTAATTACGCTTACTGCTTCCACCGGTTCGACTGCGGCACCTGCTGCGCCCATTGATAACCAGGCGTTTCGCAAAGTGGATATCACCACACCGGGCCGAAGCCACCATTTAGTATTTGTGCACGCCAACGGCACAGAGCCGAATTTAAATGCGGTTACGCCTAATATGGTGGGCAATAGTTCCAGCGATAATGGTTTTATTTTTTTATATAAACCCTCGCCGTTAAATTTAACCGGCGGCGTCACCATTGACGGCACCAATTTTAATTACCGAGGCACAGCGGCCGGTAGTTTCACCGCCAACAGCCCAGAAGCCTACGCCAAGAATTTAGCCGACGATATAAATACGAATACAGCGGCGCATCTGCAAGCTTCAGCCAATGCCAACGTGGTAACCGTTAGTAAAGAGGGTGATAAATTCCAGTTAACGCTGGTGACCTCCGAAAATCGCAACATTACGCTACAAGGCAGTTCTGGCGTCACGGTAACTACACAATTTTCCCGCAGCAGCAGTTCTAATTTAACCCGGCAAAATACCGGCAACCGCGCTGTAGCCGTGGGTGCGTCTTTGGATGTGCGTTTCTCCCGCCAATTTGAAATGAATGTTACGGGTAATTCATCCATCTCGGCGCGTTTGGTGTCTATTCCAGCACCGCCGCAATTTTTAGAGACCATTCGCAGCTTTTTAACACCGGCTAATAATGCTAATAACGGCGGAGGCAACTAATGGCTGAAACCGTCGAGGTGACACGGGCGCTCGTCACGGCGCCCCTGCCACAAATTATTGAAAAACTAGGTTTGGCGATTGCGCAAGCGCAATTTGCTTTGGATACCAATTCCATTGAATTAGCCAAAACCATGGCGGCCACTGAAGTCAAAATTGGCGATGACACCTACAACCTGTTAAGCCTAGGTTTTATGCCCAGTTTTTATTCGTTTTCTGAGGCGACGGTGGAGGCGAAATTAAGTTTCACCATGACCGAATCCACCGACACCTCAGTTGCCGTGGGGGTACAAGCAGGAGTGAATTACGGCGTATTTATGGCGGCGGCATCTATTGATGTTTCTTATGCGCGCAAATTTTCCGTCTCCACTGAAGGGGCCAGCTCCATCGCCGCGCGCTTAGTATCACTGCCTGCACCGGATGTTTTTACACAATTAATTAAACGTCAATTTGAACGCCCTATTACCTAAACTGCGCAGATGTACTTCATATCTTACGCAGTAATTCAACCGGCGTTTAACCTAAACCAGAGGAAATGAGTATGGCTTCAATCGGTCAAGAACTTTTGAATGTACCCATGGGGGATATGATTCGGCAGATGGCGTTTGCTATTGCTGAGGCCCAATATAAATTAGACGAAAACTCCATCAATGTGGCGGAAATGATGGGCGGCTTAACCACGGTGTACGATGAAAAAGGTAAGCCGACTTTTGACGATAGCCGGGTATTTTTTGGCTATGAGTATATGACCGTGAAGGAAGCTCAAGCCTATGTTTTGGTTGATGATGCTTTAACGGGAAATAACGATTTAAAACTTGCCGATTCGTTAAACGATCTAATTGCGGGCAAACAGCCGACCGATATTATCCGGGTCCCCACCCGTGTTTCCATGCTGGAATTGGGTTTTACACCCGTTTTTTATCAATTTATCGATACCATTATTGAAGTAAAAATCGCTATCAAAATAACGCGCACCAGCGAATTTACGCGCACCAGCAAAACAACCAATACAGATAAAACCAATAGTTTTAAACGCAAAAACAGTTTTTGGGGTAACAATGGCAGCAGCAGTGTCAACTCCCAGGTGAGTACGTCCCAGGTGGATGCCACCTATGCCGCTAAATACTCCTACTCAGCGGAAGGCGCCAGTTTGTTGCGCACCAAACTCAGCCCCGTACCACCGCCCCCGATGCTTGAAGAGCGCATTCGCAATCTTATGGACGAAGAAGCCAAACGCCGTAAAGAAGCAGCCGCCACGTCTTAAATACTTTGGGGATTAAGCCATGAGCATCGGCACAGAATTATTAAACGCGCCTTTTCCTGAGATGATTAAAACCCTCGGTGTAAGCATCGCCGAGGCTCAGTACGAGCTGGATTTGGTGTCGATGAAAATCGCGCGCCTAATGGCCGGTTACGCGCCAGACCCAGAACCGGAAGACGGCGCCGCACCACCACCAAGCGGCACGCCTGAGCGCACCAAGCTGGTTCCATTGGGGGATGGCAAAAGTTACAGCCTGCTGGAGCTGGGTTTTACGCCGACGTTTTATCAGTTCGTTGATACGCTCATTGAAATTAAAATTTCCATTTCCATGTCGCGGGAAACCAATTTCAATACCTCCAGCACCACGGTCAATGCCAACGTAAAAGGCAGCGTGGGGTTTTTCTCAGCCTCGGCCTCTATGCGCGTCTCCACCGTTAGCGCAAGTTTCGCCTCCAAATATCAATACTCAGCCGAAGGCAGCTCACTGATGCGCACCAAGCTCGTGCCGGTGCCAGCGCCTGCCTTGCTGGAGGAGCGCATCCGCGCCATGATCGCCGCCTCCAACAAACCACCCACGCCCTAAGCCATGCCCGGTAATTCTTGGCAAGACAGGCTCGGCCTGCGCGGCGCGCCAGCGAGTGCCCCCGGCGCAGCAGCCACGGCAGAGCCTGCAGGCCCGCCGACCGCGCCCCTGCCTGAGCGCTTGAATGTGCTTTTACACCAGCGCCAGCAACTAGAGCAGCGTATGCAGAATTTGGTGGGCGGCGGCGCTGGCAGCGACCTGCGGGAAGCGGCGCGCTTTCAGGTGCCAAGCTTTGCTCAGCGCCTCGCCGAGCAGCGCCAGTGGGAGGCCGAACGCGCCCGCAGCCGCAACCGCCCGGAGGCAAGCGCGCCTGGCGCTAGGCAACCCAATGAGCCCCAGGCCGACGCTCTGCGCTCAGGCCTGCGCGACTTCAGCCAGCCGGTGGGCGAATGGTTAAATGCGCGCGATACCGACCGCCGCCGCCTGCGCGATCAGGCGCGAGACCGCTTAAGCCCTCTGGAACAACTGGCCGAACCGGTGCGCGGCGCCCGCCGCCAGCTGCAAGATGCCAACCGGCAGCTGCGCGACCTGGACCAGCGCTTGGCGAGCGAGGGCCTCAATGAGGATCGCGCCGCCCTGCGGGAGTTGGGGGCAGATCGTTTGGATACCGCCGAGCGTTATTTAAGCCGGGCCGACGACGCCCTCAGCGCCCCGCGCCAGATGGTTGATCGCCTGGATACCGCCTGGCAGAACCGCAGCAACCAGATCAGCGGCGCGATGGATCGTTTCGGCAGTTATGTGGAGCGCTCCCGCCAGCGTCTCGCCAGCGAAACCGGCGGCTCTGGCGACCTATTCGCCCGTATGCAGCAAAACCGCGAGCGGGCGCTGCTGGCCCGCAAAGAGCAGCAGTGGCAAGAGCGGCGCGACCAAGCCCGGCGCGAGCGCGCGCAACAACGACGACGTGAACACGAGGACACCGAATGAGTGACAACAGCCAGTTTGTGGCCGAATCCCTAGCCGAGCTGCTAGTGGCCATCGCCAACGGTGTGCGCGAAGCCCAGGAGGCACTCAGCCAAATGCCTGCGCTCGACCGATTGGGCAGGCCCATGCCCAGCTACCACCTGCCCTATTTAGATTTCCAGCTGCAGGTGGATATGGACAGCACCACCAGCGAATCCGGCGCCCGTTTGCTGCGGGTATTGCCGCTCGCCAATAGCCAAAAAACCACCAGCCAACAAATCAGCAGCACCCTCTCAGGCCGCTTTGTGGCGGTGCCCCCCGGCGAGGGCCTGCCCGTCCCCGTGCTGCAATTGCGCGCCGAGCGCGTTAACGGCGTTTATCAATTAAACGTGCAATTAAATAACAGTGCCGGTGAAGTACTGATGGGCGCAGCGGTGGAGATCAACCTCAATCAAGCCGCCTCCCTCAGTTTATCGGCCGTAGATGGCGTGAACCTTACCAGCCTGAAAAACACCCGCCTACAGCAAGCGCTGGTGCGCACCGATGACAGCGGCCGCGCCAGCACGCGCCTGGAGCTGGACAGCAGCCTGCCCGCCAAAACCACCGTGGTGGTCACCGCCGAGTACGGCCAGTACACCGCCAGTATTAGTGTTAGCGCAGGAGCCCAGGCCTGATGAGCACTTTGATTAAGCCTGCGTGTTTGGGAGCTTATGCATGAAATCCATACAAGCCGTCGCCACCTTATTAAACGCCGAGGGCAAACCCGCCGCCGGTTTTAAGGTGCGCCTGGAACACTTTCAGCTGGCCAACAATAGCTGGGCGCCGTTGGTTAGCGGCGCTGCCGATGCCAAGGGCCAGGTCTCGCTCAGCGTAAAACTCGCCACCGCCGATGTGCTCGCCCCCAGCCTGCGCCTGTGTGAAGAGGCCAGTGACAGCCGGGTAATAGCCCAGGTGGTGCAGCTGAGTTACACCGCCAACACTCAAGCGCTGCTGTGTGATTTTGGCCAGCTTGAAGTACTCGGCGACCAAGCCTTTGCGCTACAAGCCGTGCAGGCCCAGTTCGCCAACCAACCGCTTATGATTGCGGGCGCCGCCAAACACAACCTGGTAAACACCACACTGCTTATGCGCGCCGCCAGCCTAAACCCCAGCGCCATAAGCGCCTTAGCGCGAGGCACAGCCACGGCCAGCGCACTGGAGCTGACCCCTAGCGCAACCACAGCAGCCCGTGATGCCGCCGCCATCGCCGTAGCGCAACCGGCCGAAATAGACGGCTCTGTGCTGAGTACGTTTAATGCCGAGATAATTAAATTCAAAGCTGTGGAAACCCAGCTGCAGCTGCAAATCAGCGATAAAGACCGCCAACTGCAGAGCAAAGACCTGGCCCTGCAAGCTAAAGCCGTCGAACTACAAAGCGTCCAATCCGAATCCCTCGCCCTGAAAAGCGAGCTGGCTCAGCTCAAAGCCTCTGAGGCCCAGCTAAAAGTCCAGAATGAAGAATTCAAAGCCGAGGCGGTGCGCCTAAGCCCGCTGCAAACCATCGCCAGCAACATTGGCACCCAGGTGGCGGCGGCCAACCAAAAACTGCAGTCCGAACAAAAGCCCTATCAAATCCAAAATATCCAGGTGGAACTGCGCGGCACCCTCAGTGGCGACGGCCAAGCCATGAACCTGGTGAAGCTCGGCGAGTTAAAAGAGGGCCTCGCGCATACCTCGCTCGTGCGCCTCGACCTCACCACGAGCAACGCCAAGCCGGTAGAAAACACCACCCTAGTGCCGGATGTAAGCGGCTTTACCGAATCCGTCGTGCGCCGCTTGTTAAGCTCGGTGGGCCTGCGCATGGAAAAAATCACCCGCTCGGCGGCTGGGCTGAACAACGTCTCCCCAGGCCAAGCGCTCTCCCAATCCCCCGCCCCCGGCAGCGCCGTCGCCCGCAACGAAGCGGTGCTGGTGGTGTTTGCAGTGGAATAACCCTTGAGACCTGTGTATGACTGAACTGGCGAATATTATTTCCGACGTAGTGGCCTCCCCTTTAGGTGAAGTTATAGCCGCTGTCGGCCAGGGCGTGGCCGATGCCCAGCAGGCCTTAGATGAAGGCTCCCTGGCAAAAACCTTGGAAATTTACTCCGAAGGCGGCAGCCAAATGCTGCAGATGCTGCGGGACATAGGCTACAACCCGACCTTTTACACCCTGCCGGAAACCACGGGCGAAGTGCGCATCGCCCTGCGCTTAGGCTCCAACCAAACCGCCGCCCCCAGCAGCACACCGCAAATCAACGCCAGCCTCGCCCGCCAGGGCCTCAACCTACCCGCCCTCACCAACAAGCTCTACGCCACCCCCGTGGACGCAGGCTACGCCAACCGCTTTGGTTATCAGGCAGACATCAGCGCCAAACTTACCTTTAAAATCGTCCCGGTTCCCGCGCCCAATGGCGTAGATGAACTGCGGGTAGTACCCAATGTGGTGGAGAGTAAAGTTGGCGATGCCAATGCGCGCCTAGCGGCTTTACAGCTTTCAGTGCGCTGGCTGGATGAACAAGGCGAGGCGCTCGCGAGCGTAGACGACAGCCAAATTGTGCTCAGCCAAAGCCCTGCAGGCCAAGGGGATAGGCCTGCGATTGTGCGGGCTGGGCAGGAAATAACGCTGCAGTTAAAAGCGCTTTAATAAAAACCTCTGCGCTCAATTCACGGGAGTGCCTAAGCTTGACTTTGCGCCCCATTGATCAATGGGGCGCAAGAATTATTCCTCGTGAAAAAGCGGGGAGTGAACCTCTGCCTATTGTTGCCAGCCTGCGAGGCAATCGCGTCTAGTCGTAAAAAGGGCTAAAGAGTTACCAATCTGATTAACCTAAAAAGTGCTGATTCATTATCGGCACCGCCCAACCTAAAAACCTCAGACAAACCTATTCAACTGAAATCTTTAGGATGCTCTGATTAATTCCAGGTTTTGCTTTTTTCAAAAGCGCCAGAGTACCTCCCTGTAGCCCCGGCGGGGGCTCCATGCCCGCGACGGTTTTGAAAAAATGCAAAAACCAAAATTAATCAAAGGCTCGTTTATTTAACATCGAGGTAAAAATGGCAACACAGGCCCCACCAAAACCATAAAAATCATATGTTTTCGCTATTTTAGTAGAGCGAAGACATAATAAATCATGTCGATTTATTGTGTCGCCGGGTTAATAACCCACCATACTAACCGATTTACGCTTGGCCAAATAAAGAAGGTGCATGGCAGATAAAATAGGTGTAATAAATATCACCAAAATAAAATGCACTCGCCCATCTAGCAAGTTGCTAATAACCAACCCCAAGCAGCTAACAATTCCAGCGCCTATGTACACATAAATACCCTGTGACCATACGCCTTGACCACTGTCATACACATAGCGGATAAGCCTATAAATACCGTACAACCCCAAACCGCCAAGCAGCAGTAAGAACGGGACAAAAAATGTAGAAAATATCGTTACCACAGTGAATTCCCTATCAATAAACAACATCCATGCCGACCCAACACCCAGCAACCAAAGCAATAAAATAGGGCCAAAACACACAACTAACTCAACGCCTAACAACAACTTAATTCTACTCATGGCCATGCTCCTATTTACATTGCCTTCATTCGTTTATGGGCAACCCAAACAACCAAAACACCTAACAAGAATAAGGTGGCCCCTAAACGCATGCTTAGATAACCGGCGGCTTCATTGACGCCCTCTAAGGAGGCCGCCCAGTGACACACCCATAAAATTATCCCCAACATAATATTGCGCACCATAAGCTGTAAGTGCCTATTTTTAAGCTCCACAACCTCAACATCCTGCGGGCAGACAAAGAGGGCCCGTATCACAGCTTCAGTTGCCGCCAAACTAATAGCGATGTACCAACAATTACAGGTCCATGCCAATAAGGCAGCATCAGAACCCATCGACCAATCAAAGCAGCTCAATACCAAGGGAGCAGCCGCTCCCAACAGGATCAACAGCACAGGTAAAAACAGGTAGCGGGGGATCATCGCGTTCATATCAGTTTCCCCTCTCGCTAAGCGGCAGTGACTTGGGCCGCCATAAAACCAACACCCGAAGCAAAATGAAATGAACTCCGCCCAAGCTCAGGAGTATGACGCCCAAGTGGGTGGACAAAAAATCCAGGCAAGAGGTAATGTTTAAGCTGTTGAGCTGTTGGCTCAAACCAAAGCGCTGAGCATTCAACACAATCAAGATATACCCCACATTAATCAAATAAAAACCGACTAAAAGAAGATTATTAATTGACCGAGCAAGGCCCTGTTGGCCCTGCAAGTGATGGGTCAAAAACACAGTGCCGTGGCGATGGAGCATAGAGCCGACTTGAATAGTCACCCCTATGCTGATCCCCAGGTACAGGCAATAAACGATTACAGTTTCCATAAACACACCTCATTTGATTGAACATGGGGCAAGCTTAGGGGGTAACCATAGGCGTAACTTCCGAAAGGATCATTGTGGACACGATTTTCCAACTGAAAATTTATTCCCTTGTATTTCAATAAGTTAAAAAACTCCCAAAAGATAAAAAGACAACTTACGCCTCCTTAAGGCCTAAGCGTTTGCGAAACTGGCCGGGTGTTTCGCCCGTGATCTCCTTAAATGCGGTATAAAAATTAGACTGCGAGCTAAAACCCACCTCCATGCCTATAGACAACACCGACGCCCTTGGCTGAGCCACCAGTTGCTCCTTGGCGTCTTTGACACGGTAGTCGCGGATGAGCTTAGAAAAGCCCATCTCAAACTGTGAGTTGATAAGCTCAGATAGTTGGTGGTTGGTAATCTGTAACCGATCAGCCAGGGACGACAGGCTGATATCCTCATCGCGGTACAGCCGGTCTTGCTCCAACAGATGGGTCAGCTGCTGCACCAACTGAGCAACATCCTGATTCTTCAGGGTTGAGCTGCAGTAACGCATGGCCACAACCTCCTGGGCCTTTTGCGTCAGATCGGGAAAGCGCAATTGCAGGTACAGCATCGCAAAAAGGCTCAGCCCAATGAGGTTGGCATAGGTGAGCGTGTAGGGCGTTTCACCTATTACAAGAGCCGATAGGCCGACGACAAGAATCAACAGGCTATTCACTGCAAAGCCGATAAAAACCTTCATCTCCAGTTGAAAATAGTCTCGCTGCTCGCGCAGTTGGTACAGGTGCCAACAGATCCAAACCGCGTACCCCATGCCCATCACAAACGCAACAGGCACTAAAACATGCGGTGCTATAAACGCTAGGCTGACCAGTGGCACAAAATGCCCGGCACTGGCACCTAAAGTCTGGCTGTCTGGTTGTAACAGTTCGCGACTAAACAGAAAAAAACTCGGCGCTGCGATTAACAACAAGGCCACATAAGGGCGGTGGTCAAACAACGGCTGCGCCACAATCACATTGGCATAGTGATAAGACTGCAACGCCGCTAGAGAAGCCAACATAAGAATCATGGCCGATTTGCCAATCCAGGTTTTAAAGAACGCTCCCGCCTTTTCAAGGCCAATCAAAATTAACAACGCACAGCTGAGGATAGAAAAACCAATCAGTAAAATAGTTAAATTTTTAATTACATTCATCATAAATTGTTCAGGTATTCATTGTTCAGGTATGCATGGTTACGCACACCCCAATAGATAGCGGCTCCAACGTAATCTGCACGCACTAATTTACCGCCAGATGCAGTAGGGTGTTGGCGATGGCAACATCGTTTTGCTGCGCTCGGTGAGCATAGGGCCACACGTGGCTTTTTCATACTGGGCGGTATAGGTTTCACCCTCGGGAGATGAGAGAATACTCATAATGATACGGTTCTCCTGCACGTCATACTGATACAAATACTGCCTATTAGAAGAATAATTGGGATCAAAACTATTCAACCCGGTACTGGAGACACTTTTTAACTCAAGGTTGTTGACATACTCCAAAACAGAGTCGCTAAAAAGAAACGGTTCGCCTTTTTCGTTGAGCATGTAGCCTAAAGAGCGAGTTACCAAACCCGCCGTATTAAATGTACGCTCAAAACGAGTCACATTTATAGGTGCAATAGTATTCAGAGCATCATTTTGCGAGGGTTGGTTTGAATCCGACGGATTCACCCAAAACCAAAGCGGCTCACCAGTAAAACCCGAGTTAGACCAACCTGGCGCAGTATTCCATATAAACTGCACATCAAAATACTGCCGATCAATGGCAAAATTTTCCGCGCCATCTGCAGCAGAAACCAACTTTATTGACCAGCTGGCCGCATCCACATTGGTGTACTCATAGGTGATTACCAACTGCCCATTCTGTCGCACCTGCGCACTGCTTATTTCTCCGTTAATACTATAAAAATAATAAATTTTTTGCTCGTGAGCGATGAGCATATCTTCAATATCCACATCAGCGCTCACTAAGCGATAGCTGGTTAAACCTGTATCCATCGCACTGCCATTATTGGCAGCATTAGGTGAGGATTTGTTACAAGCAACTAACACACTGCCACACACCAGCAATAAACCAACTTTAATAATATCCATAGAACAAAAAACACAACCTTCAATCAAATAAAAATCAAGAATTTCACGCCAGCTCAAGTCTTACGCAGTTCCTCCGCCAATACAGATCAACACCAGGCAGGCAAAAGCCCCTTCCGGTATTTCAGGCAATGCGGCCATGCCCTTTTCGCTGCGCTAAGCAAACTCTGTGCAAACGCCGAGCAGTGTTACAAAAGCACGAACCAATTACCACTTAGGTCTGATAATTCCCGGTATGATTCTGCCGGTAAGCGGGCCAATAACCTAAGGTTGGCCAAACGCCGCAAGGGAAAATTAAGCAATTACGCGGGCATGTTAGCGATAAAAGCGGCATGCAGGATCACGCAGGATACAAGCATAACAATAGCCTACAGATGCAAACCCAATCACACATTTAAGCCATAAAAACCGCGCCCTACCGGAATGAATGACATGCACCTAATTCAAAAACTCACCGCCGTTATATTGCTCATTGGCCTCATCGGTTGCAGCGGTCCCAGTGAAACCGCTAGCTCTTCTTCAAGCTCAAGTTCCAGCTCCGGTCGAAGCAGTACAAATTCCTCCTCCAGCACATCTTCATCAAGCTCAAGTTCGTCCAGCTCAAGCAGTTCATCCAGCTCCAGTTCGTCTTCAAGCTCCTCGTCAAGCAGCTCCTCCTCAAGCTCAAGCGGCCAAGTGCAAACGGGTTGGAAAGGGAAAATTTTTATTATTGGTGATTCCACCGTGGCCAACTACACCAGCAGCGCCTACCCACAAACCGGTTGGGGCCAGGTGTTGCAGCCTTATTTTGATAGCTCCGTTGTGCAAATAGTTAATCGCGCCATCGGCGGGCGCAGCTCGCGCAGTTTTTATCAGGAGGGCCGTTTTACGTCTGTTTTAAACGAAATTCAAAAAGGCGATTATCTGCTGATTCAATTTGGTCACAACGATCGCGATTTTACTAAAACCGAGCGTTACACCAGCACCACAGATTACAAAACCTATTTAAGCATGTATGTAAATGAGGCCCGCGCTAAGGGTGCTATTCCCGTATTAGTCAGCCCCATGGTGATGAATGCGTATAACACTTCTGGCCTGCGCAATGTATTTACCGAAAGCGGCAATGATTATCGCGGTGCGATGCTAGCGGTTAGCGGTGAACTTAACGTCGCCTTCGCCGATTTAAATATGAAATCGTTTAATTTGGTGAAATCCCTTGGGCAAAATTACGCCTCGCGCTATTTGTATTTAATTCTGCAAGCGGGTGAATACGCCAACTACCCCGACGGCAGCAATGACGGCACACACTTTCAAGAAATGGGCGCCGTGGAAATGGCCCGCCTGGTCATTGAAGGCTTGGAAGATAATAAACAGCGCACCGATATGGCCAATATTATCAGCCGCCTATTGCCACGCTATAACCTCAGTATTGCCAGCACAGTGGCCAACAGCGGTGAATTTACCCGCTCGGCGCGTTACCCGGCGGGCACACCCATTACCTTAAAATACCTAGCTGAGGGCACTAATAAATTCACTCAGTGGATTCAAAGCGGCCAAGTAATCGCGAATTCGGCGCTAACACAATTTGTTATGCCGAAAAATGACGTGCGTGTTGATGCTGTGGTGAATAACGTACCGCCCAAAACCAGCTCTAGCTCATCGTCAAGTTCCAGCTCGTCCAGCAGCAGCTCCGGGGCACAAAACTTCCCTGCCGCTAAGGTATTTTTAATTGGCGACTCCACCGTTTCCTATTACAACTCCGGCTACGCACCACAAGAAGGCTGGGGGCAGGAAATTGGCAATTTTTTTAACAGCAGCAAAATAACCATCGATAACCGCGCCATCGGCGGGCGCAGCTCCAAAAGTTTTTACAACGATCATTGGGCAGCGGTAAAAGCTGATATTAAAGCGGGTGATTTTGTGTTTATTCAATTTGGCATTAATGATCGCAACAACGCTGACCCAGCCCGCTACGCACCCACCACAGATGGCACCTTTCAGGATTATATGACGCGTTTTGCTAAAGAAACCCAAGCTCTAGGCGCCACACCGGTATTTGTCTCCACCGTGCCGCGCAATGCCTGGAATGGCACCAGCGTGTATAACGCCTATCACGAGCACCCATTGGTCACCATTGACTTAGCTAAAACCCTAAAAATTCCTTATTTGGATTTAAATGCCGCTAGCACCTCCTTAATGGAAGCCGCAGGCGAAGAATATTCCACGTATTTTTTATATTTAAATATTCCCGTCGGTGAGTTCGCAACCATTACCACCGCCAAAGCCGACAATGTACATTTCCAAGCCTATGGCGCCCAAGAAATGGCCCGTCTGGTTGCAAGCTTAATTGACGCGCAAAAAGCCACTATGCCTATGGCGCAATTAGCGGCCGCCCTAAAGCCAAGAGTGCAAGTGAATATTACTGGCCGCAGCGATGCAGGCCTAGTGTCACAATCAAACGCCTATCCAGCAGGCTTTAAACTCATGTTGCGCGCCCGCGCCAAAAGCACAAATCGTTTTGTGCGCTGGCAGGATGCGGCAGGCACTAGCCTCTCCAGCCAGGCTATTTACACCTATACAGTGCCCAATTCTGCCAGCATTCTCACGGCAGTATTTAATTAGGTTGGTTGCCGGTTTTTATTTTTAAACCCTTGCGGGCATAAAGCGACGGGCGGAAGGATAGACCGCGTTAAAAATGAGCCTGCGGTAAAAGAGGAGCCTGCGGTGAAAGAAACGCCTGCGGCGTAATCACAGTGAGCTCATCCAGGTGCTTTTGAAAAAATAAAACCTGCAATAAATCACAACAACTTTAATAATGAAGCAGAGTTTCCTTAATTATTAACCCGGCGACACAATAGATCGCCCTGATCTATTGTGTCGCCGGGTTAATAGGTGCCTGGCCCGGCAAATATCCAGTCGAAACCAGAATTCACTCCGGCCTCGACTGCATAAAAACACCTAGAATTGCTTCAAGAAATTCCACACTTCTTGTGGCATCCAAGATGTGCCCTGCCCTGAATCTGTGGGAGAAGGTGTATGGCCACCATCGTAATCACACCAACGCGTCGTGTGTCCATCTGAGCAAGCGGAATAGTTTGAACACACATGGCCACCTCTGGGCGCTTTAGGCAGCGATGCAACGGTGCAGCCATTTTGTTTTGCGAAGAAATCACTATTGGAGGTCTGCCCGGCGCCGCCGCTCTCAGATTGGCCAAGCGATGACATAAAGGCGATTGGGGCACAGCTGGCGGGTCGCGCGAGGCCGCCGCCCGAATGCACAACCGCCGCGCGGAAAACATTGGGACGTGCACAGGCTAAAGTCCACGCCATAGCGCCACCTTGGCTAAAACCCTCCAATTGAATACGCGTTGTATCAATGCACAGGCCGGCTTTTACTTGCGTGAGAATGTTGTCAACTAAGGTCACATCACTGGTGTTATTCCAAATACCGCCAACCGCATCAGGTGCGATAAAAATTGTGCTGCCCTGCGCGAGGGACCACAAACCGAAATACGAAGGCGCTACATCTCGGCTACTTCCCGTCGCACCGTGAAAGCCTAAAATCAGTCGGTAGGGATGGTTTTGATCATAATTATCTGGAATACGCAGAGCATAGGTGCGGCCTTGCAAATTAATAGTTCCGCTTGCAAGCTTGGGCGCTGCCCCGCAACCGGCAGAGCCAGTGCCTGCGCTAGGCACTGTGCCAGTAAATGTGCCACCGTCATTGCTGAATACAGCAAAACCGGCAATGGTGCCATTATCGATTTGCGAGGTAATTTTAATTGTTAAGGATTTATCGGCAACCACCACTTTAGGCACTACCACCTCAAAGGCATGGTCGTGGCCCACCTCATCAAACAGGTCAACATTTTGCAACACTGGCTGCCCCTCTACAGTGACACTGAATTGACGAGCGCCCGCCGTAGTGTGGAACATTTCTACAAAATGCAGTTTTAAACTGTAAGACGCGTTGGTTACAGGAATTTCGTAAGTGCTCGCACCGTACCGTTCGCTCTGATACACAGAGCCTTGCGGGGCGCCAATTATGGAATCAGTTGTTGAGCTAGCGGTGCCGCCCGATGCGAACTGATCAGCCGCGTATTCAATCCCGCCCATGTTCACAGCCGGGCCGCCAGCATTTACTGCGTATACTAATTTTGCATCGCTCGGAATTGCGCCCGAGCTAGACGAACTACTATTCGAGGACGAAGAAGAGCTACTAGATGAGGATGATGAACTGGTGGATGAAGACGATGAACTGCTTGATGACGAGGATGTGCTACTAGAGCTGCTTGAGGACGAACTACTGCTGGAGGAATTGCCCTCACCGCCGCAACCGGCGAGTGTAGCCACCATTAGGGTGGCTGCCCAAATACCAAGTGAATAAAGATTTTTTTTCATATCGAAAACTCCAAGTGGAAGTGATTGACCACCGATAAATAAGGCCACCTTTTGTCTTGCATCGGCACTGATCCGCTATGCAAAAAAATTACTATGCAATCAAACGGTGAGCATCTCGCTCAGGTAGGCTACTTTTTTTATTCAATTTAAACGCGACAGATTTCTTTAACAGCCTGTTGAAATAGGTTGGCGGCAAGGGGTTTGGTAACTCAACAGGCTGTCAACGGGCAAATCGGCACTATTAACCCGGCATTGGCACCACACCCTCCGCAGTCCACCCGCAACAATTTGAAAAAGGGTAAAATTTTTATTTGTTTAGCGCGCCCGTGGACATTGTTAAGCCTTAAAAAAACAGCAGGGCGGCAATTAAAAATTACACTTGCACAGGAATCGGGTGTTTTTATTTTTTGCCAATTGTAATGCGCCAGCATCCGAGATTGATGCAAGGGGCAAACAACAGGTTACAGGCGCTTTCCCACCGCAATTGACGCACTCAAAGCTAGATGTAGGCTTGCCAGTGTTTGATTATTAAACCATGGGGCTTACACCAAACACATCGACCAATAATCATATCATTTGATTTTATCGTGACAGAGGTCACCAATTTGCACATTATCAGTTAATGGCACTCAAGCCCGGCGCGGGCAGTTTTGCCGCCAGCATTGTGCTGGCTTGGCCTGCCCAACCAAGCAGAATCGATGACCGAGAAGAAAGATATTACCCCAGCGACAAACTAGATCACCCTGATCTATTTTGTCGCCGTGGTAATAAGCACATAGAAAATCAAACAGCGATCGTTAATCACTGTAAAAACTTATTATATTGCGCCTGGGTTATTTAATTATTGGCTTTGAAAACATCCGGGCCCAGCATGACGCTCGCGCTGAATCAGCTACTGCGCTATGCCGACACATGTGCCTCGCGCCACGCGTTCGCAAGCTGCACCGCCAATTCATGGTAGCGCTTCGTGTGTGGCGACGGCATCTTAAGTAGATTTTTAATGAGTGCAGCACCAAACCAGCCGGTTGACCAACCAATGGCATCGTTATGATCAAAACCGTCCCAAACGGAATAAACGCTATTACTCCCCACTGCAGAAGTAAAAGGCACAACTCCGTCATTAGGTTCATTGTTTAATTTACCTATAGCCTGAGACACTGCAAATAATGGTGAATTTTTAAAAAAACCCTTGTCGCGCAGGGTACAGGCAATAGCCTGGTAACCGACCCAATCTTGATTAGGGTCTTGCAATTTTTCGCGGCTGGTTAAATCATTTAATGCCCCGGTGGATTGCTCTAGCGCAGTGCGCACCGATTTAGGAATTAAAGCTAATACCGCAGAATTTTTGCCCAGTACAGCATCGGCAACCGGAGAGCCATAATGAGGTGTGGCAATAGTGATGAGTTTTTTAATGCACGTACCAATGTCATAACGAGCAATTACGCGCCGAGCATCAAGCCCACCCATACTGTGGGCCACCACATAAATATCGCCGCCATCATTCCAGCGCTTAGCCAATTTTTCCGCCAGTTGTTTACTGCGCACCTCCAAAGAACCCAAAGGGTCAACGGTGGGCTCAAACACCTCAAACCCCTGCTTCTCAAAAATTGCCCGCACACCATTAAAATAGTTAATACCAAAATCGAACCGATCACTTCCAAAGCCCAAAATACCGTGAGCAAGCACAAGACGCATAGGTTCATCCTAATAATCAGAGGTTAAGTGCCACACAGAATAACATAGTGGCGATACTCAATATTCGACTTATTCTAATCGCAAGACATTGCACAGTTTTGTGCCGAGCGCTTTACCCTTCTTATTAACCCGGCGGCGTTAATGCCTGCCGCACTATTAACCCGAACCAAAACCCGCCGGGTTAATCGATTTTAAACCAGAGTTCAGGCGGCAGATTAATGATAAATTCAAACGGAATTTTCTCCGCATCGGCCAGGTTAACAATACCATTTCGATCTAATTTTATATGAATGTCACCTCCGGCCTGCTGCAAAAACTGTTGTACCGCTGCCATGCCCACACCTCGGCCAGAAATATCACTCAGCTCATCTTTAGATGAAACACCCGACTGGAATATAAGGTCGGCAATGGTTTGATAAGTAAGTGAATCGCCTGCGCGAATAACACCTAGTTGCAGTGCTTTTTCATAGAGCTTTGCCAGATCAAGCCCCTGTCCATCATCGCGCAGGCGAATACTTAAATAATCCGCCTGCACAGTTGCTTGAATAAAAATAGTGCCCGCCGCAGGTTTGCCAAGGGCGCGGCGCAAAGCAGGGTTTTCAATGCCATGGTCGAGGCTGTTGCACAACAAATGGGTAAATACATTTTGCACCAGCTCATGGGCTGACTCGTCAATAACAATATTATCGGCGTCACAATGTACATGAGGGGTGGGTTTTGCCAATTGCGCAGCCATGGGTGCGAGGGAATTAATGATATCGGCCAACAACTGTGTAAAAGACGCGCCCGAGGCTGCGGCCACTAATTGCTGTAGCTGCTGAACGGCCTGTTGGTGCATGGGCGGCAGCGTTGTAGGTGTAAGCGATTTTAATTGTGCCCGCATAGTGTGCAGCAGGTGCGGATTAATCCGCAGGCCAGGCTCTGCGGCTTGGGTTTTATCACTGCGGCCCAACACCTGAGTAAAAACCAATTCGTATTCATTTAAAGTGATTTCAAGCAGGTCGAGATCCGCCAAGAGTCGAGCAGAGTTCCAAGGCGCGGTACTGCAGTTGGTTAATTCAGTGCAATAGGATTCAGCGTTATGTACCCTATCGGTTAAAAATGTAAAAGCAAACGTGCGCGCATTGCCTTTGATCGTATGCAAATTACGAAATACTAAGGCCAACACTGCGTCATCACGCACCGTGGCTTTTAACAAGGCGGAACGATTTTGTGCAATAAAATGGCAGCATGAAGTATAAAAATGCCGGTATTTATCGGCTGGCACTTTAATTAATTCGGCAACTATATCCAGCTCGCGCTTCTGTGCATTCGCTGCCTGCTCCATTTGCCGCAGGGCTGTTATATCACGCACTGAGACCATCATCTTCGCTACCGTTGCCTGCTCTATAATCGGGTTCCAATCAAGGGATAAAAATTTATGCACGCCATTGATATTTACCTCGTACTCACTGAGCAATAAATGCACATTGCACTCATAATTGGTTTCATCCTCCCCCACCATAGATTGCAAGGCAGAATGCAATTGGCTGAGAGTATCCGCAGGTAGTGAAGAATGACTAAATAAAAGTTGGAAGCCATCTTTGCCTGCAAGCTGTTGTTCAGCAAAAATATCCTCTAAATGGCGCGAATATTCCGGATGAATACGACCGTCGGGCTCCAGGGTAAACAGCCCCTGCCGCATATTGCTGAGCATGGCCGCAATAGCGGAGTTTTTTTGCTTTAATTGCGCCGTGCGTTCAGCCACGTTTAATTCTAATAGACGGCTTTGTTCTTCGAGGTGCCGACGCTTATTGAGCTGCGCACGCACCAGCGCAGCAATAACAGCGATTAACACACAGACATAAAACGCGTAGGCCCACAGGGTACGCCAGGGCGGCGCAAGTTGCACAATACGCATAGAACGGCCTTGTTCATTCCACACGCCGTCATTATTCGCCGCACGCACTTTAAAAATATAGGTACCTGGATCTAAATTGGTATACAGCGCGCTGCGTTGATTGCCCACTTCGCGCCAATCGTTGTCAAAGCCTTCAAGCTTGTAGGCGTAACGGTTTTTATCTGGGTTGCGAAAATTCAGCACTGCAAAATGCAGCGATAGCATATTTTTTCGATAATCAAGCCGAATTTCCGCCGTGTGATTCAGCGCCTGCGGCAAAATACCCTGCGCGTCACCAATAGCAACTTTTTCAGTAAAAATACGCAACTCGGTAAATACAATGGGCACAGGTTGTTTATTAATACGCATTTTATTGCTATCAATTAATACCAGCCCATTCTTACTGCCTATAGCGACAATGCCCTTAGACGTTGTTATTGAAGCCCCCGTGCTAGTGCCGCCAATATTCTCACCATTATGCCGCACATAATTTTGCACCGCATGAGAGGAGGGGTTAAACAGTACAATTCCATTATTGGTGCCGAGCCATAAATTACCCTTGGGATCTTCGGTAATACTGCGTATACCGCTATCAACAAAATCCTCTGCGTTGCCAAACACCTCAAAATCATCTGTCGCCTCGCGGTACAGGTGTAAACCGGCATCGGTGCCAAACCATAAACGGCCTTGGCTATCTTCAAATATCACCAGCACCGAATCGTTCATTAAATGGTGGGGCAACTTGCCGTTGGCCTCGTAACGCTTAAAACTGCCGCTGCGGCGATCCATCAGATTCAACCCCTTGGCCGTTCCCACCCAAAAGCGCCCTTTTGAATCCTCTCGGCTGGTCCAGACAACAGCGTTGCTCAGAGAATTATTATCCCCTGCGATAGGCGCAAATATTTTATAACGGCGCGTCGATGGATCAAATTGCACCAGCCCCGCATTGTGCGTGCCCAACCAAAAAGTGTTGGCGCGGTCCTGATAAATCGACCAAACTGAGTTATCCGGTAATTTATCGCTGGTTTGCACCTTGGCACCGGCTAGCTGCAGATCAAACGGCATTTGCTCGAAACGATTTAATTCTGGATTAAAAACAAAAAAACTATTCAGCCAGCTACCAAACCAAATTCTGCCGTTTTTGTCGCTAAACCCATTTATGGGTTCAAGGGTTTTTATGCCGGGGTTGGGTTCGGTGTTGCGGTAATGGACATAACTATCCTCCGCTGGGTTATAACGCGTTACGCCGCCCGCGCCAACCCACAGCTGGCCCTGTTGGTCTTCGGTGATGGCCTCAACTGTTTTACTCAGCAGGCCTTTATTTATATCTCCATGAGGTTTTAACACTCGAATGGCATCGCTTGAGCGATCATAAAAATTCACGCCGGATGGATAGGTGCCCACCCAAATATCGCCATTGCGATCTTCATATACACGCCGAGTAATACTGCTGCTAAGCGAACTAGGCTGACCATCTTCGTGCTCAAAACGAATAAAATTATTGCCGCTGCGATTATAGAGATTCAGCCCGCCCTGACAGCCCACCCACAGCCAGCCATTTTTGCCCACCATAATATGGCGCACCATATTATCCGATAGGCTGCGCGGGTTTTCTGCTGTGTGGGTATAACGCGTAAATGCTTCAGTGCTGGAATTAAATCGATACAGTCCGTTATCCGCGCCCAACCACACATCGCCCTGCGCATCCAGGGCAATGGTTTTGATGGCATTATTGCTAACAGAATCCGGGTTATTTTTATCCGGCAGATAGTGTTGGCTGTGTTTATTTTGCCAATCAAAGCGAATTAATCCTGTCGCCGCAGCAAGCCAAATTCGATTATGGGTGTGGTCAACAGCCAGGTCATAAATAGCGCGATTAGCTGTGTCAGCTAACGGCTGCCCAGCTAAATCCACCCACTGAAACTGCCCTGTGGTTGGCGAATAAACATAAAGACCGTTCCAGGACGCCAGGAGAATTTCACCGCTGGGTAACTCCGCAATGCTGCTGACTATATTATTGGCAAAAGGCCGTTGGTGCGTCTGGCTGTCTTCAACAGGCACCAAAATTTCACGCGCAGAGTTATAGAGGTATAGGCCTGAGCGTGTAGCCACCCACAGCTGTTTACGGCTATCTTCAAATAAATCGATGGTTTGATTGACATGAGTATTTTCCGCTTGCTGGCCTTCAGCGGTGGCGATAGTGACATTTAAAAAATCAGCGCCATCGTAACGCAAAAGCCCATTCCTGCCGCCAAACCACATAAATCCATCATGATCTTGCAGTATGGCTTCAACTTCGCCCAGAGCAATATCCTGGTTGTGCATAATATTTTGAAAGTTTATTGTGCGCGGGTAGTCCTCATCGCCAAAACTCCAAGCAGGCAATATTATTAGCCACAGTAGAATTAAAAGCCGCAGGCTCGCTCGCAACCAAGTGCGCGGCGTGAAATACACGAAGGGATTTACACACTGGGAGTATTCACCGCTTAAATCTATCAAGGTTCTAAACTCCATGCTAAGTGCGTGTTGATCGACTGAGAATGCGCGCCCTGTAGAGTATTTAGCGCGTTAGACGGCCCATGCTTAGGTTGCGGCAAGGCTGGAGCAAACAGATTCTCGCCTGTGGTAGCACTTCGCGGGCACTCAACCCAGTAGTATTGTGAACACCTTTCAGTGGTTTAGTGGGCCTTCTTAGGCTCCTGCGACATAAGCGCCAACAGCCTACTCAACGACTCTTGATAAATTTAGCAAAGATTATCCAATTAGGCGGGGTTTCGGCGTTACAGAGTGGGTTGCAATCCCGCGTAATCAGATAAATGAGGTAAATAACATGTACAGCCACTTATGCGTTTAGCTCATTAACATCATTGTTAACCCAGCAGGTTTTTATGTCGGCTTAATAATAGTGGCCTGCCTGCTGCGTTAAAGGCGCAAGCCGCACTAAAAAACGAGGCATTGGGGCAATTTTAGTGGCGCAAAGAGACAATAGATCAGGGCGATCCATTCTGCCGTCGGGTGAATAATTATCGGAGGTGCCTCTTAGCAATCCAACTCACTAAGACTTGGCAAGCTGCTCGCCTCCGGCCCCTTGGTATCAATAAGCAGTGCATCAAAATATAATTTTGTCTGCCGCTTTAAAGCCCGCTCCAGGGATTCAGCTAACAGCTGGTAAATATCCAAGGTCACGGGGCAGGTGCGCAAATCTTCATGCATGATTAACCATACATCCAGAGGCGGAATGTCTACATCGGGTAAACAGCGCACTAAATTGCCATCGGCAGTGGCAAATGTGACCGGTTGCATCATAATGCCAAGCCCTTGCATTAACATTTGCAACTGCACATAAAAATCATCGCTTTCAAAACGCACCAGCAACTCGTCCTCATTACATGTAAGCAACTGGCATAATTTTGTTTTCGCGTAGCGATAATCAAAACTAATTAATTCGTGGTTGTGCAAATCCGCCAGGGCTTTCGGCAGCCCTCTTTTTTGAATGTAACGCTTATGGGCAAACAACCCCATGGTTATGGAGCCAGCCCGTCGCACAATTAAGGATTCTTGTTCAGGGCGGAATAAACGCAGGGCTATGTCCGCCTCGCCACGGGAGAGATTGAGCACCTGATTACTGGCTGCGATAGTAAATTGCACCTGCGGATGGCGCTGGTGCAACTTAGGTAAAATGCTAGGGATATAACCCCAGGCCAAGCCCTGCGGCGCGGTAATGGTAATTTTTTTGCGCGCGGTTGTAGGTGCACCTTTTAATACGCGCTCTATAGCAAAGGCATTGGCCTCCATAGTGCGGGCGTAGTCTGCAATTAAGAGAGCGGTTTCTGTGGGGATTAATTGCCGCGCGCGGCGATCAAATAAACGCTTGCCCAGTTGTTGTTCTAACAGCGCAATGTGCCGCCCCACCGTAGGTTGGCTGGAATTCATTTTGCGGGCTGCCGCTTGCAAACTGCCCGTCTCCATTAATGCGGTAAATGAACGAATCAGTGTCCAGTCTAACGAACGGTAATTAGATTCCATAACAATTCCTCAAGGAAAACCGCCAGAGGATATAGCGATGAGTGGTCGCTGCCAAGAGCGCACATTTTTACACTCCATGCTCCGGCTAAATATCAGGCATAAAAAAACCCGCTATAAAAGCGGGTTTTAAACACGGGTGGTTGGCAATTAAAGCAGCAACCGCCTTACATCCGCCAGAACCGCATTTAAGTAAGTGAAGAAACGACCGGCATCACCGCCATTAATAGCGCGGTGATCATAGGTAAGGCTCAGCGGCAACATAAAACGCGGCGCAAATTCTTTACCGTTCCACACCGGTTTCATTTCCGCGCGAGACACACCGAGAATAGCTACTTCAGGGCAGTTCACAATTGGCGTAAAACCTTTACCGCCGATGGCACCAAGGCTAGAAATAGTAAAACAACCGCCCTGCATTTCTTTAGGCGTCAATTTACCTTCACGGGCCTTTTTCGCTAATGCGTTGGATTCCTGGGCAATTTGATAAATACCTTTTTTATCCGCATCGCGAATAACTGGCACCATTAAACCGTTCGGCGTATCCACCGCCATGCCTATGTGCACATAGTCTTTTTGCACTATGTGTTCACCGTCAGCGTGCATAGAAACATTAAACGTCGGTTCAGCGCGCAGGGCTGCCGCGCAGGCTTTAATTAAAAACGGCAGCGGTGTTAATTTAACGCCTGATTTTTCCGCTTCATCTTTAATGCTTTTACGGAAGGCTTCAATCTCGGAAATATCCGCATCGTCAAATTGGGTAACCGCCGGTACGTTTAACCAGTTGCGCGTCATATTGGCGGCGGTGAGCTTTTTAATTTTGCTCATCTTCACCAGTTCAATGGGGCCGAACTGAGAAAAATCGATTTCCGGTACTTGCGGAATACCTATGCCTGAACCGGCAACAACACCGGCAGGCGCCTTGCCGCGATTTTCCATCACCGCTTTCACAAAGCCTTTTACGTCGTCTTTAACTATGCGACCGCGCGGGCCGGAGGCTTTGACTTCGGCGAGGTTTACCCCCAGCTGACGAGCCAGCATACGCACGGAAGGACCGGCGTAGTAGTCGCTGCTGGCGCCGCGTGTCTCGGCCGCAGCAGGCGCGCTGGCAAGCGGTGCTGGACTGCTGGCCACAGGCGCACTTGCCGGGGCAGCTGCCGCTGGTGCGGCAACTGCCACAGGAGTAGCCGCTGCACCGGCCACGGCCAGTTGTAATATAGCTGTACCCTGGGAAGCCTTGTCGCCCACCTTAATAGCCAGGCTAATGACCTTGCCAGAGGCAGGGGAAGGCACTTCCATGGAGGCCTTATCGCTCTCCAACACAATCAGCGAATCGCCTTCTTTAACCTCATCGCCTGCTTTAACACAGACTTCAATCACCTCCACACCTTCAGCGCCGCCGATGTCGGGCACCGCAACCGCCACTGGGCCTGCAGCTGCAGCCACAGGTGCCGGGGCAGGCGCTGCCGCTACAGGAGCTGATGCCGCCGCAGCGGCCGGAGCTTGCGCACCCGTGGCGAGCACGAGCACAGGCGTACCCTGCGAGGCTTTGTCGCCGACCTTAATAGCCAGGCTCAACACAGTCCCGCTGGCGGGTGATGGCACTTCCATAGAGGCTTTGTCGCTTTCGAGCACAATCAGCGAGTCGCCTTCTTTAACCTGGTCGCCAACCTTCACGCAGATTTCAATCACGTCCACGCCTTCGGCGCCGCCGATATCCGGCACACTCACCGCCAATTCAGCGCTGGCCACAGCGGCTGCCGGTGCAGGTGCTGGCGCACTTACAGCAACCGGTGCGGCCGGTGCAGCTGCCGCCGCACCCGCTACTTCCAGCTCAATCACGGCGGTGCCTTCTGAGGCCTTGTCACCGACCTTGATCAAAACACTAACCACCTTACCGGCTTTAGGTGAAGGCACTTCCATAGACGCCTTGTCGCTTTCCAGTACAACGAGGGATTGCTCAGCGCTGACGCTATCGCCCGGTTTAACACAGACTTCAATTACTTCTACACCTTCGGCGCCGCCAATATCGGGCACCTTTATGGTTTCAATAGCCACGTTTTAGCCTCCGATTAGCAGATCATAGGATCGAGTTTTTCAGCGTCGATACCGTATTTTTTCATTGCTTCAACTACTTCTTTCACATCAACCTTACCCTGATCAGCCAGTGCTTTAAGGGCGGTGACGGTCACATAGTAGCGATCCACTTCAAAGAAACGACGCAATTTTGTGCGCGTATCACTGCGGCCAAAACCATCCGTACCCAGGACGTAATAATCGCCGGGGATATAAGCGCGCAATTGCTCGCTGTAGTTTTTCATGTAGTCGGTGGAGATAATAAACGGCCCGTCATTAGCCTCAAGTGTGCTGGTAATGTAGGGTTTTTGGGGTTTTTCCGTCGGGTGGTAACGGTTCCAACGCTCTGCTCTTTGGGCATCGCGCGTCAACTCATTCACCGAGGTTACACTCCACACATCCGCTTCTACACCGTGGTTGTCCCGCAATAATTCTGCGGCCGCTTCCACTTCGCGCAAAATGGTGCCTGCGCCCATCAATTGCACTTTTTTCTTCGCTTTTTTCTTGCTTTCGTGCAGTTTGTAAATACCGCGCACTATGCCCGCTTCAGCACCGGCTGGCATATCGGGGTGCACGTAGTTTTCGTTCATAGTAGTGATGTAATAAAAACAATTTTCTTTGTTTTCATACATGCGCTTCATACCGTCCTGAATAATTACCGCTAATTCATAACCGTAAGTCGGATCGTAGGAGCGGCAGTTGGGAATGGTATTGGCGAGAATATGGCTGTGGCCGTCTTGGTGCTGCAAGCCTTCACCGTTGAGCGTGGTACGACCTGCGGTGGCGCCAATTAAGAAACCGCGCGCTTGAATATCGCCCGCCAACCAAGCCAAATCACCTATGCGTTGAAAACCAAACATAGAGTAATAAATGTAAAAAGGCACCATAGGCACACGGTAGGTAGAATAAGCCGTGGCACAGGCAATCCAGGCGGACATAGCGCCGGATTCATTAATACCCTCTTCCAAAATCTGACCGCGTTTATCTTCTTTGTAGAACATAATTTGGTCGGAATCGTGCGGTACGTATTTTTGCCCTTCCGAAGAATAAATACCCAATTGGCGGAACATGCCTTCCATACCAAAAGTGCGCGCTTCATCCGGCACAATAGGCACCACTTTATCGCCCATGTTTTTATCTTTCACTAGGGTCGATAAAAAACGCACGAAGGACATAGTAGTGGAAATTTCCCGCTCGCCGGTGCTTTTAAGCAGCGGTGCGAAGGTATCTAAAGCGGGGATTTGCAAAGGCGTAAAATCTTTCACGCGGCTGGGCACATAACCATTTAAGGCTTTGCGGGTTTTGTGCAGATACTGCATTTCCGGTGAATCGGCAGGCGGACGATAATAAGGTACTTTTTTCAAATCTTCGTCGGCAACCGGAATACCAAAACGATCGCGGAAGCGCTTTAAACTTTCGATATCGAGTTTTTTCACCGAGTGCGCTACGTTGGCCGATTCAGCCGCAGTACCCAGTGCATAACCCTTAACTGTTTGCGCCAGAATTACCGTTGGCTGGCCTTTATGGCCCATAGCAGCAGCATAAGCGGCGTAGACTTTTTGTGGGTCGTGGCCGCCACGGTTTAAATGCATAATTTCATCATCGGTCATATCTTTAACAAGCTCTAATAGCTCAGGATATTTACCGAAGAAGTGTTGACGCGTGTAGGCGCCGCCGTTGGCTTTGTAATTTTGCAATTCGCCGTCCACCACTTCATCCATGCGTTTTTGCAAGAGGCCAGTTTTATCTTTGGCCAACAAAGGATCCCACTTGCTGCCCCACAACACTTTAATAACGTTCCAACCTGCGCCGCGAAATACACCTTCGAGCTCTTGGACAATTTTGCCATTGCCGCGCACTGGGCCGTCTAAACGCTGTAAATTACAGTTGATAACAAAAATTAAATTCTCCAGCTGCTCACGGCCAGCAAGAGAAATAGCACCGAGGGTTTCTGGCTCGTCACACTCACCATCACCTAAAAATGCCCAGACTTTGCGATCGCCACGCGCCGATAAACCGCGCGCCGACATATAACGCATTACATGCGCTTGATAAATTGAGTTAATGGGGCCTAAGCCCATAGAAACGGTTGGAAATTGCCAGTAATCGGGCATTAACCAGGGATGGGGGTAAGAAGATAAACCGTTGCCGTCTACTTCGCGGCGGAAATTATCTAATTGTTGTTCTGAAATTCGGCCTTCAAGGTAAGAGCGCGCATACATACCTGGCGAGCTGTGACCTTGGAAATAAATTAAATCGCCGGGTTGTTCGCCGTCGTTGCCACGGAAAAAATAGTTAAAACCGACATCATACAAGGTGGCAGCGGAGGAAAAGGTGGCAATGTGGCCGCCTAGGCCTTCGTCGTTATCATTCGCACGCATCACCATCGCCAGAGCATTCCAGCGAGTTAACGAGCGGATGCGGCGCTCAAGGGTAATATCGCCCGGCATTTTCTTTTCTTGGGCGACGGGAATGGTATTGCAATAGGGGGTGGTGATCGCAGACGGTAGTCGTACGCCGGATTGAGTTGCTGCGTTTGCCAGTTGTGCCAGCAAAAAAGCAGCGCGCTCGGAACCGCCATGTTTAATGACGGACTCAAGAGCATCGAGCCACTCTCGGGTTTCGAGAGCATCAATTTCCTCAAGCATTAAAGCCTCCTCTTGTTCTGCGCGGGGTTGTGCGCAAAGGTGATTGGAATTAATCGTTAATCATAAATACAGCCAATAAATAACAGCCGATTTACCATGAAAGCATGGTGTGCAGAACACGAATTAATGAACACGTAGACTGGCAACTTCATGCGCGTGGATTTTTAAATAAATAAAAAACCACTAAAAGACGGGAGTGATCTGAATTACGAACCACACTAGCGTCGATATTAACCTGCCACACACCACCGACAGGCACCGAAAATGTACCACTGGCGAACAACACGCATCCCAGTTGCATCCTAGCGGGCCGCGCCAACGAGCAGCCAGTTGAAATTCTTAGCGGCAACGGGCTGGCAAGGCTAATTTTGCTAAAAAGCCTGAGTTTACAGGAAGTAAATGAGGCTTCTTGAACACAATTTAACACCGCCAGACCTAGCAAGGTGGTATTTCAACAGGCTGCTAGGGCGCACTTCAAGCGCGGGGGATTCTACACACTCACTTTTGATTAATCTAGCAGGTGACCAAGCTGCAATGCAGCATTGGCGCGGGTTTGGCGGGGTTTAAGGCGGGTTAATGGTTAAACAGAACAGGTACATCGGTGGCTTAATTGTGCCTGCCTTAGCCCCTAGAGCAGCTGAGATGCCCGACTTATGGGGTCATAGAGGTGCGCTGGACTATAACTAGCTTCTGCTCAGCCGTAACTGGCAGCCGCACAAGAGGTGCGGGTTAGAAGGCACTATCACTCCCTTAAGAAGCCTATAGAAAAGGTAGGCGGCGACGTTCTGGCTAGGCGACCTGGGCAACAAAAGCGGACGACTGGATGCAAGATGCCCCCATGGACGGGCAATGTCATTAAGTTCAGGGTTTTGGTGTCGTCACCTCAATTAAATTGACTTGAGTAGCCCGGATGGAGCGCAGCCAAATCCGGGGTGTTTCGATGAAAACCCGGATTGCGTTTCACTTCATCCGGGCTACGCCAGAGGGCAAAAATCCTTAACTTAATGACATTGCCATCCAGGGGTCGTCCAACTTCCCCGCAATCGTACGCACGAAAACGCCTCGCGATCATCAGGAAAATTGAATTTCCGGAGGTACCCTTAAGGCTCGTTGCAATCCTCAACAAGCGAAGGGGCGCCCGGCACCACCGGCCAGGCCCTTAAAATAGCGTTGATTAGGGTAGCCAGCGGAATGGCAAAAAATACCCCCCAAATACCCAGCAGGCTGCCGAAAAATAAAATAGCGATAATAATCGCCAGTGGGTGCATTTTGACCGCATTGGAAAATAATAAAGGCACCAATACATTGCCATCGAGCGCGTGAATAAGCGCCACCACACCCCATAGATACAGCCAGGAATCACTCCACCCCCACTGCACATAACCAACTAAAAACACCGGCAAACTCACCAGCACCGCGCCTAAATAGGGAATGATGACCGACAGCCCCATACACACGCCCAGCAGCAGAGAATAACTCAAGCCCAATAAACCAAACGACAGACTGCTGACCGCGCTCACCACAATAATTTGCGCGCACTTGCCGCGCACGTAATTGGCGATTTGCTCGTTTACTTCGCGCCAAATGCGCGCTAACACCGGCCGCTCATCGGGCAAAAAACCACTCAACCACTGCAAAATAAGCGCTTTATCTTTCAACAGAAAAAACGCCATGGTGGGCACTAAAATCAAATACACAAATAAACCGAGCAAAATACCAAATTGCGCCAGCGAATAACTCACCAGAGTTTGCCCAAAATGGGCCATATCATCGGCAAAGGCGCTGCTTAAGCGGCTAAATTGCTCCTGTGTTATCAATTGCGGAAAGCGCCGGGATAAATGATCAAGGGTTGCATGGGCGCGGCTTAACATGCTGGGCAATTCCGCAATGAGATTCTGGCTTTGATCCCACAAACTCGGCAGCAAAACAAAAAAACCTAACCCTATAGTGCCGAGCAACAAACTAAAGCTCACCGCGACCGAAATCGCGTGGTTAAGACCCAAGCGCTCCAGCCGATTCATCACGCCTTGTAGTAAAAAAGCCAGCACTACCGCCGTGATTATCGGCGCAATCACATCGCCTAAAAACAACAGCGCAAGCACTGCTAGGGTGGCGATAGCCAGCACGACCACGGCCTCTTCATGGGCCAAATAACGGTTGACCCACTGAGCAATAATTATTTTCATACCTTTTGCCCCTTGCGCAGTAAATAGCCGAACTCATCCTCGCCCTGGTGAACATGCACCAATTCGTGCTCACTTAATTGCGCATAGCTGCGAAAATCGCGCAGCGAACCGCGATCGGTGGCCCATATAAGCAAGTATTGCCCCACCTGCAATTGATGCAATCCCTGCTTGGCTTTTAACAGTGGCATGGGGCAAGCCAGATGGCGCGCGTCAATGGTTAAATCGGCCGGCGGATAGTCGGTAAAAGGCATAACAGGCTCAAATGGGAAACTTAAGTGGGGCCGAGGCTGTCCATCGGCGCTGTTAACAGGGGGCTAAAACTTCTAAACTAGCGGCCCGATTTTAATCCGCCCAGGTCACTGCAGCGGGCCAATAGGCCATCAAAACGGGGGCGTTTAGCTGGGCCGCGCAGTTTACACTGTAGGGCCGCAATGCTTAACCCAATTAAAAGGCCGAAGCCTTAGGCGCCCTGCCGCTTGGTAGCGCGGCCCATGCAGAAGCCTCAAACCCGCACGATCAGTAACTGCCGGCCGGCCAACCGGCGCCAGAGAGCGTAACCACTTGTGATAGCCCAATTGTTTTCCCTGCGTTTAAAGCCACTGGCGCAGGCTGCTTTGTTTACCGCCTGTGTTGCATTCAACACAGCTTCGCGCGCTGACGAACTACAAATCCCCGATTTGGGCGATGCTGGCGGCGGCATGATGTCTCCGGCGGAAGAGTATGAATTAGGCCAAAAAGTCCTGCGTATTTACCGCTCTAATCTACCTATTTCTAATGACCCCTATTACGAGGTGTATTTAGAGTCTTTACTGCAAAAGCTGGTCACCTACAGCGCGGTCAAAGATAAGCGGCTTGAATTACTGGTGATCGAAGATAAAAACCTCAACGCCTTTGCCGCCCCCGGGGGCATAGTCGGTGTCAACACCGGCACCTTTTTAATTGCCCAAAGCGAGGCTCAACTAGCGTCTATTTTGTCCCACGAATTAGCGCACCTAAGCCAACGCCACTTTATTCGCTCACAACAAAAACAAGCCAAAGCCAATATGGCCGGTTTAGTCGGTATGATCGGCGGCATTATTCTGGGTGCAACCGCAGGGCCGGATGCCGGTATGGCCGCCATCACCGCCGCCCAAGCCGGGGTACTGGATGCGCGCCTGCGTTTTAGCCGGGATATGGAGCAAGAGGCCGACCGCATCGGCATGGAAACCCTCTTTTTATCGGGTTATCCAGCTGATTCCATGCCGCAAATGTTTGAAGTGATGCAAAGTAACTCCCGCTACCGCACGCGTGTACCGGAGTTTTTATTAACGCACCCCTTAACGGAAAATCGCATTGCCGACTCCCGCAGCCGCGCAGAGCGCTACCCCAAACGCCCTCCCTCCACCGATGTGGATTTTCAAATTGCCAAAGCGCGGGCCTTATTTCAATCTGAAGAGAGCCCACAATTTGCCGTTAAACGCTTTAGCGAGGAATTAAAAGGCACCAGCCTATCCTCCCTCACTGCTCGTTATGGCTTATTACTGGCGTTTATTCAGTCCAACCAAGCCGAACGCGCTAAACCCTTGTTGGTAGAACTGCAAAAAGATTATCCCAGCTTGCAAGCGCTCACCGTAGCCCAAGCGGATATTGCCGCCAAAAGCAATCAGAGCGTTCAGGCTATAGAGATTTTACAAAACGCACTTAAAACTCAGCCGAACAATCAGCTGTACACCATTCGCCTTGCGGAATTACTGATGGAAAATTCCCGCTACCCCGAATGCGAAAAATTACTGCAAGAGTATGTAAAAATAAAACCTAAAAATGCCTATAGCTGGTATTTGTTAGCCGAAGTACACGGCCTAGCCGGACATATTCTTGATGTCCACAAGGCGCGCGCCGAGTACTTTATTTTGCACGGCATTTACGACAAAGCCGAAATTCAATTGCGCAACGCCCTAAAACTGGTCGGCAATGATTTCCAAGCCCGCGCCCGTATAGAGCAGCGTATGATCGATGTGAAAAACATGCAGAAGGAAAAACTCGGTTAAGGCCCAGAAGGCGAGCCTTTAGGTTTAATTTAATAAAAGACGGCAGTAGATAAAAAGCCGAGGTCATTATTAACTCGGCGACAGCATAGAGCGCACTGAGCTATTGTGCCTTGGTTCCACTAAAACGGGCGAAGATAGGGGGATCTCCTGGTTTGGCTCGCGGTAGCTTGGGCCACCGGGTGAATAAAACAGCCGCCCGTGAGGCAATGTCATTAAATTAAGGATTTCATCTGGATTTTTTAGGAGATTTTGCCTCCTGCCAGCCCCCCACCCAGCCTCCCCGTACATAAACCACATCCCTGTGGTTTACCCGTTAGGCAGCCGCTGTGAGAATTGCTCCTGCAATTTGTGCAAAAGGGGGAGGCGCCAAAAAACCTTAAACGAAGGAATTTTGCTTGTTTTCAAAGCCGTCCTGCTCCCTCCCCTTCTTAAGGGGGTGCTTGGGGAGGGGTTTCTGCGCGAGCATATAACTACTTACAAAACCGCAGCAAATCCTTAACTTAATGACATTGCCCTTGTGAGTGCCCAGCCCGCGCATCGAGTGATATACAAAATCCTGCACTGCCGCCGCCATCCAGGCTACTCAAAAATCCCGGCTATTCACGCGCGCGCAGCCAAACTCAACTGATTTTTTCTGCCGCCCTACTTACCCTTTATTCTGCAGCGCAAAATCCCACTCTATTACTTCCTTAAAACTATTTCCATTCTCCCGCCCGCGCCTGAGCAACCCTGCCTTTTTACGGCAAAAAAGTTATGGGCTTCACAAAGTCACCACAAGCTGACTTCTGGTTAGACTGTTTTATGCAGCAGTAGGATTTCTAATAAAATCCAGTTATTAAATGAGCTTTTGCTCTTATACAAGCGCCGGAACATTTTTGGCGTCGAAAATCGTTTTGTATATAACAGCTAGTATTTGCGTATAAGCCATTATTTTTTATTACCTACAACTAGCTGCCCACGACAAGAATTTGACCTTCCAAAAAACACCTCTAATTCAATTTTAAATTCGCCAAATAACTGGCCTTTTACCTTCTATTTTCAACGCCAAAACCCATACTTTTCTACTAAACATTTTTTTGCGGATTAAAAAATGTACGAGTATTATCCAATCACGTAAGAACAAATTCACTTCCAACAAGTAGGTTTTCCATGATTGCAAAACTCTCGAAAAGTATATTGACGGCACTCGGCCTATTTAGCTCAGCCGCATTATTCGCCGAAGATCGCTACATTTGGGTAGAAGCGGAATCCGGTGCTGAATACAACCCTATAGTGGTGAAATCCGACCCAGGTGCCTCACAAAAAATTTATTTGGGCTCGTGGAAATGGGCCGATTACGCCACGCGCAACGATGGCGCCGGTAAAATTTCCTACTCGGTTTATATTCCCGAAGCAGGCACCTATAAAATTTGGGCGAGAATGCGCGCAGGCTCAGGATTGCGCCCCTACGATATCAGCAAAGATAACGGTAATTTAAGCGATAACAGCGCTTGGACACGCTGGCAGGCAACGCCCGCATTAACCACTTGGGGCTGGAGTGATTCGGGTTACACCGGCACCTTTACCGCTGGCACCCACACAATTTATTTAGCCCAGCGCGAGGGTGGCCCAAACGTTCACCTGGATAAAATTCTCCTCACCAATAACGCTACCTTTGTGCCTAGTGGCAATGGTGAAGCGGAAACCACACCGAATATCGCCAACCCTTATAAATCCAATACTGTAGAAAAATACGGCCAACTGCGCGTCAGCGGCGGTAAATTATTGGATAAAAATAATCAGCCCGTGCAATTACAAGGCGTCAGCGCCCACGGTTTGCAGTGGTTCCCTTTAGTGGGCAACCAAACAATTGCCTACAGTGCGGAATTCTTCGGTGCAGAAGCCGTGCGTTTGGCAATGTATATTGAAGACTTTGCACCAACTGACTCTTCTGATTATTGGGGTGGTTACACCGCTGATAGAACCAACATGATGCAGCGTGTGGATCAAGCCATTAACGATGCTGTTAATGCCGGTATTTATGTATTGGTGGATTGGCACATTCACAATACTCCGGGTAAATACACTACTGAATCCACGCAATTTTTTACCGACATTGCCAAGCGTTATGGCCACTTACCCAACATCATTTATGAAATTTGTAACGAACCGGTAAGTGTGAGCTGGTCATCGGGTATCAAGCCTTACGCCAATACTGTTATCAGTGCCATTCGCGCTATAGACCCTGACGGGGTGGTGATTGTAGGTACGCCTAATTGGAGCCAAGACGTTGATGCCGCTGCGCAAGATCCTTTGACCTTTAGCAACGTCATGTATGCCTTCCACTATTACGCCGGTACCCATGACTTCAACACCATGAAAAACAAAGTACAAACTGCGTTAAATGCTGGCCTGGGTATCTTTGTATCGGAATGGGGTTCATCAGACGTAGGCACCTCCTACAGCAATATGGCCGTTGCGCAACAATGGATGGATTTCATGAATCAAAAAGGCTTGAGCTGGATTAACTGGTCGTTGGGCAACAAAGACGAAGCCTCATCCATCCTGGCCCCCACTGCCCTGTTATCTGGCCCTTGGTCTGACGCCGACTTAACTGGCCCCGGCCGCTGGTTAAAAGCCTACTTTGACAAACCAACTGCCAGCAGCACGCCTAACACTAGCTCAAGTTCATCAAGCTCAAGCTCTAGTTCTTCAAGCTCAAGCTCCTCCAGTACAGGTGCTCCCAGCTCAAGTTCATCTAGCTCAAGCTCGTCCAGCTCAAGTTCATCCAGCACCGGCGCGCCTAGTTCCTCAAGTTCTAGCTCAAGCTCAAGCTCGTCCAGCTCAAGTTCTAGCTCTAGCTCTTCGAGCACAGGTGCAACTGCAAGTAAGTCGGTAACACTGACCACCAGCTCAGACGGCTCGCGCATCACCTTGAATTGGTCGGTTAGCAACATCAATGTTATGCAGTACGAAGTCTTCCGCGACTTAGACAGTGATGCCAACGGCGCTGCACGCTTAAATGGTTACGGCTCAAATACCACCAATTACACCGACAGCAATCTGCAAGCAGGTACTACCTACTACTACTGGATCAAAGTAACCGATACCAGCAATGTAGTGACTTACAGCCAAGCAATTGCAGGCAAATTGGCAACCACAGCGGCACAAACCACAACCACCACACAAACCACTAGCTCATCCAGTTCAATTGCAGGTAACTATAAAATTACCAGTAAATTCAGCGGCCGAGTCTTGGATGTGGTGGGCAACAGTTACAGCACAAGTGCCCAAATTCAACAATATGATTACAACGGCAACAGCAATCAAAAATGGGGCGTAGCCTACGACAATGGCAGCAACCTGATGATTTACGCTCTGAGCAGCTACCAGTGTTTAGATATCCCCAACGGCACTACAAATAACGGCACCAATGTTCAACAGTACACCTGCAGCCACCAAGCGAACCAAAATTGGAGACTGTTAGATTCTGGCAACGGTTTTTATCAAATCCAGAACATAGCAAGTGGCAAGTGTTTAGAAGTAACTAACTGGAACGGCAACAACGGTACCCGTATTACACAGAACGACTGTAACAATACAGACAACAAGCTCTGGCGCCTCGACAGAATCTAACCCCCCACACCCGGCGCAAGCCGGGTTTTTTTTGCCCGCTCGATAGCCAAAATACGGCCCATCATTAACTCGGCGACACAATAAATGCCCTGATCTAGTGTGTCTTTGTCCCACTAAAACGAGCGAAGATACTTGGATTTCCTCGTTTTACGGCGGCTTAGGCCGCACCTAGTTACCCGGCACTAAAACCCGCCGATAAAAAAACCGCCGTTAATCTCTAACAAGCTTAACGGCGTTTTTTTACCTGACGACTATTATGTCTTAGCTGCGCCAGAACCAGTCCTTTGGTGTTTTAGTGAGGCTTGCGACGGCGCAAGCTAACCATTCTTTACCTGACGTAAACGCATCTTCGAATGACAGATCCACCCACCCGCGAAAATTAATGCAGGGCTGCTAGGCTAATTAGATAAACTCTTGGAACCCCTTGCGATGGACATTTCCCCCGTTCCACCCACGGCGCCACCTCAGCTTAATAACCTGCGCGAGGGTGTTTTGCTATTAAAGGGGCTGATGAACAACCTACTGACACTACCGGCAGATAAAAGCCTCTTGGTGGAACTGATCAGGCATATGCCGCTACCAACTGCGCAACAACAATTGCTGGTTGCGCAACCCACGCAAAAAACTCCCGCGCAACCCAGCTGGCAGCCACTACTAGGCGATCTACCGCTGGAATTACTGGAATTAAAATTACCCTCCGGACAAAAAATTTGGGCGGCCACTCTGCGCACCTGGTTTGAAACTCAACTCGCCCAGCTGCCACCCAAGTCCCGCATAGAAGTTAAACCCACCAAAGACGGCCAATTAACCCTGCTACCGCCCCAGCGACAGGAGGCATCTGCTCCCCAGCAAACAGCTCTGGGCGATCTCTGGCGCAAAAGCCTGCCACAAGCACAATCGCCAAAACTGCTCATGCAGCTAATGACGCCCCTAGTCTCTCCTCTAGCCAAGCTTCCCATTGCCAGTCACCCGCTGCAGCCAATTCAGCAGTTTATCAACCGGCAACAACACAGCATCAGCACATTGCTTCAAACCATTAAAGCGCCCGCAACAGAGCCGCAAAAAACACAGCTTGCCGAAATAACACAAAAATTAATTAATCAAAGTGGCGTATTGCTGGAGCCAAAATTACGCAACCTGCTGGAACTGCCCCCCAAAGCCTTGGCGGCCTCCCTAAACGAAATTACTACCTATGATTTTAAAGCCCAAATCCTTAAAGCCCTGGCAAGCATTAATCAATTATCCCCCCAAACCACACCGGGCGAGGATGAATGGCCAGATAATTTGTGGCATTTATTTTTAGGTAATAAAGAGGCGGCGCCATCTAGCCCGCAAAAAAATAGCCATTGGTTATTGCTCGAAACGCTCCTGCCCAGTTTGCAAAAAACCCTAGCGGGCATTCAATTGCAACAGGCACACAGCCTTGCCGAACAAGCCAAAACGCCAGGCGCCATTCAGTTTGAAATACCGCTGCCCAGCGCGGAAGGCTGGATTACCCTAGCCGGGCAGTTCATTCCTCAGCAGCAGGCTGCAATTGATGAAGACTCTGCGGCAGAAAAAAATGGGCGCACGCCCACCGCAACCTGGCGGCTATTTTTGGAATTTAATTTGCCGCACAACGGCCTCCTAGCCGTACAATTTTTATGGCAGCCGGGGTTACTGCGCGGCAAGGTTTGGGCGAACCAACCCAAACTAAAACACCAATTAAAAGACCAGTTAAAACAATTAAAACTGGCCCTTCAGGCAGGCGGTATTAACGCAGAGCAACTAAGCTGTAGCGATGAACCGCTGACAAAACCCACCCCTCCCATCAACCACCCCCTAGTTGACATACAAACCTGATGGAAAAAACACTGCAAAAAGCCGTGGCATTAATTTACGACGGCAAGGGTGCTCCACAAGTTAGCGCTAAAGGAGCGGGCGAGGACGCGCAGGCCATAATCGAATTGGCACAACAAGCGGGAGTGCCACTCTGTGAAAATGCTCCATTAGTGGATTTGTTATCGCGCCTGGAATTGGGGGATGAAATTCCGCAAGAACTTTATATCGCGGTGGCTCATATTATTGCGTTTGCCTACCAATTAAGCCAAAAGCCAGCCCCCATAGTGCAGGAAAAAACCATCCTTAAAGGCCCGCAGCTCTGATTTCTCAAAACACCGTATTCATTGGTATTTAACGCAGGGGTTCTATCCACAGCTGCCCGCCTGGCACAGCTCCCAAAACAGCCATTAATCAGAGCGTCCCAAGCTTAAGGTTGAGCTGAAAATTTTAGTTCAACCAATAAAAATATTGTTCACCTCACATAAAAAAGGCGAGCCTAGCTCGCCTTTAAATTCTGAGGAAAACTATCCGCTCAGGCCGGTTCAACTTTTAACACTAAAGTATCTTGGGCTGAATCGACGGAAATGGTTACCACGCCACCTGCTGTAGAGAGAGAACCAAACAACACCATCTCCGCCAGGGGCTTTTTGATTTTTTCTTGGATGATACGCGCCATAGGGCGAGCACCCATTTTTTCATCATACCCGTTAACAGCCAACCAATGCTTAGCCTCGTCGGTAATATCCAAGGTAACCTTTTTGTGATCCAACTGAGATTGCAATTCCATAAGGAATTTCTCCACCACAGTTTTGATCACATCCATGCTCAAAGAGCCAAACTGGATAATGGCATCCAAGCGGTTTCTAAACTCAGGTGAAAAACTTTTCTTAATCACTTCCATCGCATCAGTGGTGTGATTCTGCTTGGTAAAACCAATGGAAGCTCTGCTGCCTGCCTCCGCACCCGCATTGGTGGTCATGATCAAAATTACATTGCGAAAATCCGCTGCGCGCCCATTGTTGTCCGTTAATTTACCGTGATCCATCACCTGCAGCAGCAGGTTAAATACATCTGGATGCGCCTTTTCAATTTCATCCAACAACACGACCGAATGCGGGTGTTTGGTTACGGCATCAGTCAACAGGCCTCCTTGGTCAAACCCAACATAACCGGGGGGCGCGCCAATTAAACGCGAAACAGTGTGGCGCTCCATGTATTCAGACATATCAAAACGGATCAGCTCAACACCCATGGCTTTCGCTAACTGACGGCACAATTCCGTTTTACCCACACCTGTAGGGCCTGCGAACAGGAATGAACCTATGGGCTTCTCACCGGTTGTCAGCCCTGCACGCGACAATTTAATCGCCGAGCCCACCGCATCAATCGCTTCAGGCTGACCAAACACAGTCATACGCAACACATCTTCCAACTTAGCAAGTTGCTCTTTATCGCTAGAAGAAATGGTTTTAGCCGGAATGCGGGCAATTTTAGCCACTACATCTTCAATATCTTTAACAGTAATTTGTTTTTTGCGTTTGCTGGCAGGCAATAACAATTGGTGGGCACCAGCTTCGTCAATAACGTCTATAGCCTTATCGGGTAAAAAGCGGTCAGTAATATATTTGGCCGACAACTCTGCCGCCGCACGCAACGCTCCATCTGCATATTTCAAACTAAAGTGTTGCTCAAACCGACTTTTTAAGCCTTTTAAAATCTTGTAGGTGTCATCAACGGTAGGTTCAACCACGTCGATTTTTTGAAAGCGGCGGCTCAGGGCACGATCCTTATCAAATACACCGCGATATTCTTGGAAGGTGGTGGAACCTATGCAACGCAATTCACCTGAGGACAATAAAGGCTTTAATAAATTAGATGCATCCATAACGCCGCCAGAAGCTGCGCCAGCGCCTATAATGGTGTGAATTTCGTCGATAAATAAAATAGCGTTTTTGCGCTTTTTCAGCTCTGCCAATAAACCCTTAAAGCGTTTTTCAAAATCGCCTCGGTATTTTGTACCGGCCAACAACGAACCTAAATCCAAAGAATACACCACACTGCCGTGCAAAATATCCGGCACTTCATTGTCGAGAATTTTCTTCGCCAAGCCTTCTGCTATAGCCGTCTTACCTACACCACTTTCACCCACCAACAGCGGGTTGTTTTTACGGCGACGAGACAGTATTTGCACCACGCGCTCAACTTCGTAATCGCGGCCCACCAAGGGGTCAATACGGCCTTGCGCTGCCAACTCATTTAAATTGGTTGCAAAACTATCCAAGGGATTAGAGCCTAAAGATTCGCCGCTGACGGACGCTTCATCTTCGTGGTGTTCTTGTTGGTGATTATTTTCAGGATGGGAATTACCGGAAGATCCGGAGACTTTGGTAATTCCATGCGTAATAAAATTAACTATATCGATACGCGCAATACTTTGTTGCTTCAGGTAATAAACCGCTTGGCTCTCCTGCTCGCTAAAAATTGCCACCAACACATTGGCGCCGGTTACTTCGCTTTTACCGGAGGATTGCACGTGGAATACAGCGCGCTGCAAAACACGTTGGAAACCCAAAGTAGGCTGAGTTTCGCGTTCGCTGTCAGACTCGGGGATTAAAGGTGTTGTGGAGTCAACAAACTCAATGAGATCCTGGCGAAGCGCGCTGAGGTTAGCACCGCAAGCCCGCAACACATTTGCTGCGGATTCATTGTCTACCAACGCCAATAACAAGTGCTCCACGGTCATAAATTCATGACGCTTGGAGCGAGCACCTTTAAATGCCGTATTTAAGGTAACTTCAAGTTCTTTACTCAACATCGCAACACCTAACCTTTTATAAATCTAGGGATCCTCATCCTCCACTGCTTCAATTTCACACAGCAGAGGATGTTCATGATCTCGAGCACACTGATTGACCTGGGCCGCCTTAGTTTCGGCAACATCTCGAGAATAGATGCCACAGACAGCTTTTCCTTGTGTGTGTACTGCCAGCATGACGCTAGTAGCCTTTTCACGATCCATACCAAAAAACACTTCCAAAACTTCAACGACAAATTCCATTGGTGTGTAATCGTCGTTGAGCATAATTACCTTATACAGCGGCGGCCTTTTCAGCTTGGGCTTTTGACTTTCCACTGCCAGGCCAGCATCGTCATCCAACGGTAGGTTTGAGCGATGGCTTCCAACTAATGGTAGTTGAAGAATTTCGAGATTACCCATGAGAACCCGTGTGTATCAGCTAAGCAAACGAGTTCTGATTCTATCGCACTAGCAGCAAAACATCCGCAAAAATGTGCATAAAACAGTCAGAACTGTGTCACTTCAAGGCCTATTTGATGATAAAACGATCACTTTATGCACCATTTGAAAGGGATTTCTCATGTTTAAGACCGGGTCGCTATACATAGAACACCCACCTACCTTTATGTTGCAAAAAAAATTGAATAAAAAGAGCGTTTTCAAAGCAAAACAATTGGGGCCTAAGGCATAAAAACAAGTGGTACGCGGCTACTTATACGCTGCAGGCCCACTCATGGGTTACCCAATAGGATGCTTCTTACAGGGCTATAAAAGAAACCAGCGAGGATGTAAGAGAAAAATCTGCGCGGCAGATTTTGCCCTTAGACAAAGTCGCCGCCAGAACCTTAGCCGGTCATTTACACTAGATTGCCCACATCTCTGCAGGCAGAAGGCTTTATAGCCAAATCTACTCTTAGACCAAAAAAGGGAGAATGTGCCGATTTTAGTAACTTTTTGTAGTCCGCCAACCTTTGTAGGCCAACAACCTTGCTTGCGGCTCTCGTAATGGGCCTTGGCTTAGCTAGCAGCTTGTGCGAATGAGCCAAGTTAAACCCTGTGCGAAAATTGTACCGGTCAAAATATTGCGCCGCTTCTTGTAGTTTCGCCGGGTTCAACCTACAGGGTTTAAATAAAGAACGCTCCGGATAATGAGCTTTTTCAGGGATTGCTTAATTTTTTCAAAGATTCCTTAATTAAGCTAAATAAAAAAAGGCCGACTCGGTAATGCCGAGCCGGCCCTCGATCAGCAATTTAATTAAGCCGATAATTTAGCTTTTAAATTCGCATCCAAGGCATCTAAAAAGCCTTCGGTGGTTAGGTACTGCTCTTTGGTTACCGCATCACCATAAATACATACCGCTAAATCTTTGGTCATTTTGCCTGACTCAACGGTTTCCACACAGACTTCTTCCAACGCGCGGCAGAAACGTGTCAGCTCAGCGTTATCATCCAATTTAGCGCGGTGGGCTAGGCCACGGGTCCAGGCGAAAATTGACGCAATCGGGTTGGTTGACGTGGGCTTGCCCTGTTGGTGCTGGCGGTAGTGACGGGTCACTGTACCGTGGGCGGCTTCTGCCTCCATGGTTTTACCGTCGGGAGTGACCAACACAGAAGTCATTAAACCCAATGAGCCAAAGCCCTGGGCCACTGTATCGGATTGCACATCGCCATCGTAGTTTTTACACGCCCACACAAATGCGCCGTTCCACTTCAAACACGCGGCAACCATGTCATCAATTAAACGGTGCTCGTAGGTAATGCCAGCGGCTTTAAACGAATCGAGGAATTCTTGCTCATAGACTTCAGCAAAAATATCTTTAAAACGGCCATCGTATTTTTTCAAAATGGTGTTTTTAGTAGAGAGGTACAATGGCCACTTTTTAGTAAGCGCCATGTTGAAGCAAGAACGCGCGAAGCCGCGAATAGATTCGTCGGTGTTATACATGGCCAGCGCAATACCGTCGCCTTTGAAGTTATATACCTCGTGAGAAATAGTATTGCCGTCTTCACCCTGGAAGGTAATGGTTAATTTGCCCTTACCCTTAGTAACAAAATCAGTGGCGCGGTACTGGTCGCCAAATGCATGACGACCGATGCAAATAGGCTGTGTCCAACCCGGTACTAAACGCGGTACGTTGCTGCAAATAATCGGCTCGCGAAATACAGTACCATCGAGAATATTGCGAATAGTGCCGTTCGGCGATTTCCACATTTGTTTGAGTTTAAATTCCTCCACCCGCGCTTCGTCGGGGGTGATGGTGGCGCACTTAATACCTACGTTGTACTTCTTGATGGCTTCTGCGGCATCAATGGTAATTTGGTCGTCAGTGGCGTCGCGGCTTTCCATGCCCAGGTCGTAATATTTGATGTCTAAATCGAGGTAGGGCAGAATCAGTTTGTTTTTGATGAAGCTCCAGATGATGCGTGTCATCTCGTCGCCATCTAACTCGACTACCGGATTGGCTACTTTGATTTTATTCATGAGTCTTCCTATTTTTAACGGCTAACAGCCTGTGCTTGTGGAACGGTAAAAAAACCCGGCGAGTATAGCACTGAGCCCCGAGCTGAAATAAGCCCCGACCCCATGGCTAAATTAATTCTGTTTAACAAGCCCTTCGCCGTACTCTCACAATTTAGCCAAGATGGTGATAAAACAACCTTGGCTCAATTTATATCTATACCCGGCGTGTACCCTGCCGGGCGCCTGGATTTTGATTCCGAAGGGTTATTACTCTTGACCGATAACGGGCAGTTACAACATCAAATTGCTCATCCCTCCCAAAAATGGTGCAAGACCTATTGGGTTCAAGTAGAGGGCACCATCTCACCAGACGCCCTGGAACACCTGCGCCAGGGCGTAGTGTTGAACGATGGCAAAACACTGCCCGCCGAAGCATGGTCTATGCCAGAGCCTGCCATCTGGCCGCGCACGCCACCGATTCGCGAGCGCAAATCCATCCCCACCTCTTGGCTGTGCCTGCGTATTAAAGAGGGCCGCAATCGCCAGGTGCGACGCATGACCGCTGCCGTAGGCTACCCGACCTTGCGGTTAATTCGCACCCAAATAGGCGACTACGAATTGGGCGATCTGGCGCCTGGCGCCCATACACTGCTGCACCTTGATTCGCTGCCAACCGCCACAACCACTAGCCCCAGGGCGCGCGCACCACTTCGCAACCGCCATACTCCATCCAAACGACCCAGCCGGAAATAACCACTATGCAATGGGCTCCCCATGTCACTGTCGCGACAGTAATTGAACAAAACGGTACGTTTTTATTGGTACATGAAGAGTCCGATGGACAGCGTGTTTATAACCAGCCCGCCGGCCACTGGGACGAACATGAAAGCCTGTTTGAGGCGGCCATCCGGGAAACGCGGGAGGAGACCGGCTGGGTTGTGGAGCTAACTCATTTATTGGGGATTAGCCACTACATCTCACCGGTGAATGGTTTTACTTACCTGCGCATTAGTTTTATTGCCAAACCCCTGCACCCGATAATAGATGCGCAGTTAGATAAGGATATTATCGAAGCGCTTTGGTTGGGTTACGCGGAAATTCAAGCGCTTCAAGCGCATTTGCGCAGCCCATTGGTGCTAAACGATATAAATCGATATTTACGCGGCGAGCAGTTTCCGCTGTCGCTGATTCAACAGATTAACTAAAGCGCATAAATCTCTGTTTTAAAATGCAGATTAATAGCCTGGTGAAATACCTTAGCGGCGAGGATCTAGCAACTAGCAAGCTGGTATTTCACCAGGCTGCCATTAACCCAACGAAAATAGATCCTCCCGATCTATTTTGTCTCAGCCCCACTAAAACGAGCCAAAATACCTGGATCCTTATTTTGGCGGGACTCGCGGCGACTCAGGCCGCACCTATTAACATAGTCGCTATAACATAGCCCCTATAACATAACCCCTATAACATAGCCCGCAGATCAGCCCGATGTTCAGGCGAACGTGGATTAACAAATACTGCAGTAAGTACTTGCATTGCTTGCACGACAGTAAAACTGCAGGCCTCACTACTATCCGCTGCATCTGTTTAGCAATTGAATTGCCAGTGTTAATAGTTCACAGCACTTTTACGCAACTGCACCTAAACTACGTAACGCTCTATTAAACCCTTTAATTATTCACCTAGCGGATTTGTATACTGGGCTAATAGCGGCCTGGGCTATAGCGAACTCAATTAAAAAGTAAAATCCACGCGTTTTTGCCAGTGTTAGAGGGTGGTGACAAAGCAGATTAGCGCCATCTATTTTGGCGTCTAGTTGATAATAACAATCTATATCGCCCGGTATTTTGAATTAATTAGTTAAGCACTATATGATAGCGGCCTTGCTGCCCTGCAGTATGCCGCCATTTATCTGTCACCCCTCTATTGATCACTAATTACGCTACATCTGGCTCACACCAGATCACACGCAAGAGTTGGAGTTTAAAATGACAAAAAAAACCAGCCTTATAATTGCCGGATTAGGTGTTATCGGCCTAGTCGCTTGGTGGACAAGCCAAAAAGCCGATCCTGTTGATACCCCGAAAGCTGAAGGTAAAACGCCAGCTGATTTCCCACAAACCGCATCCAGTTGGTACGACGCCATGGATGATGGCGTATCCCTAACCGATGAAGAACGCAAAGGCCGCAATACCTGGCTGATTTGGACTGGCGGCAACCAAGAATTTTGGAACCACATGGCCACGCACAGTTTTGGCACTGTGGATTTGTTAAAAATCCTCGATTCTCGCAAACGCGCCGAGCGTTTTGACTGGTACGGGGTAATTAATGACCCTGATATGCAACAAGCCAGCAAGCCTGACGCCAATGGGCTTTGGCTGGATACCCCCAAAGGTGATCTCCCCAAAGATGTAGACCCCAAAGTCTATGGCATGCCGTCAGGTATCGTAGGCTTACGGCTTTACCCCAACCCCGCATTTGACGAAAAAGCCAAAGCCGCTTGGAGTGCCGAGCGCTACTACACCGATCAAGACTATTACTACAATCCTAAATTGGTCCGCCCCTACATGGTGGGCATGAGCTGTGGTTTTTGCCACGTTTCATTTCACCCCAATCACGCGCCTGAAAATCCAGCCGAACCCAAATGGGCAAATTTATCCAATAATATCGGCGCACAATATATGTGGATCAGCCGAGTTTTTGGCTACGATTTAAAACCCGACAATCTTATTTGGCAAATTTTCAACACCATGCAACCAGGCGCTATTGATACGTCTTTTATCGCTACAGACAACATTAATAACCCTCGCACCATGAATGCCATTTACAACGTAGGCGCGCGCCTAAGTGTTGGCCAAGTAGAAAAACAGGGCCCGCAAAATATGCATTTTGAAGGTCAAAAAAGTGAAATGCCGGTGCCGCATATTTTAAAAGATGGTGCCGACTCGGTAGGTATTCTCGGTGCACTCAGCCGCGTGTATGTCAATATCGGCCAATTTCATCAACAATGGTTTGAAAACCATAACCCGATTCTCGGCGGCAAACCACAAACCCCCTTCCCTGTCGAAAAAGCACAAAAAAATTCCGTATATTGGCAGTCCACAGCAGAACGCGTAGGCCCATTGGCGGCGTTTTTCTTAAAAGCGGCTGGCCCCATGCCACTAGCAGCAACACCTGAAGGTAAAGCCTTATTAACCGAGGACGAAGACACCTTAAAACAGGGCAAATTAGTTTTTGCTGACAACTGCGCCAGCTGTCACTCCAGCAAACAGCCCAAAGCGGCAAAGGGTTCAGATGACTACAAAACCCAAATGCGTGAATTAGTTTTAGAGGACGATTTTTTAGAAAATAATTATCTGTCCACTGATGAACGTATTCCCGCTACCGAACTTAAAACCAACGCCTGCAGTGCTCTAGCAACTAACGCCATGAAAGGCCATGTGTGGGATAACTTCTCCTCCGACACCTACAAAAATCTGCCGGCCGTAGGCCCCATAGAAGTGCAACATCCGCTAACTGGCGCCACCTTTAAATACACACCACCCAGCGGTGGGCCTGGTTACACTCGCGTGGCAAGCCTTGTTGCCACCTGGGCCAGCGCGCCCTTTTTACACAACAATTCAGTCGGCACCTATAATCAAGATCCGTCTGTGCAAGGCCGCATGAAAGCCTTTGACGACGCTATAGATAAGCTGCTCAATCCTGAAAAACGCCTAGGATTAGCCTCGGTATATCGCACTACCGAAGAAAGCTGGCTGCGCGTAAGCCCCAATTTCATTCCGAAGTTTTTACAGCCTCTATTGGGCGAATTAAAAGATGAAGACGGCAATATCGCTATAGGCCCCATCCCCAAAGGCACGCCTGTTAACCTTTTGGTTAATATCGATATGTCCCTCGACGATCTTGAAAAAATCAAAAACAATATAAAAGTTTTACTAAAAGTCAAAAAAGCACTGAAGGAAATCCACAAAAACAATCTCACTGGCGACGCGGCTACCGAGGCGCTAAAACCTTTAGTTGATGATTTAATATCAATTAGCAAATGTCCTGATTACGTGACGGATCGCGGCCACTACTATGGCTCTGACTTGTCCGCCGAAGACAAACATGCGCTGATTGAATACATCAAATACTTTTAGTATCAATGCACAAGGATGTGCCACCTTCAACAGAAGGATAAAACTGCAGCGCACCGCTGTTTTATGGTTATGTGGGAATAATAATTAAAGCCATGCACTCTTTAGCGATTTTTAAATAAGTTAACGCCGCCAGAGCTAGCAAGGTAGCATTTCAACAAGCTGTTAGCGCGCACTCTAAGCATCAAAAAATTGGCCAGATTCACAAATACTTGAGCCGCGTCAGCCTGTGTTTTTCCAAAAAAAAGCAAATTAGTACAGCGCCCATATCTCTACTACCTGCCCCTACCGGCGGAAAACACACCGATACATCGCGCTTTACTCTGTAGATACCATCAGTATATTCATGAACCCGGCGGGTTTTAGTGCCGGGTTCATACGTGCGGCATGGATACCGTTTTGGGCGGCGCAAGCTGCTGCGCACTCAGCTAAAACAATATAAATTATTTATTTTTACTGTTTCAACGGGCTGAAGACACTGAGAGCAAAACGTTTTTTGTGTCGCCGTGTTAACAAGTTTGATCACTTCAACCTGCACCTTAATTATTTTTTGGAGACTCAATATGCCCCATCCTCACGCAGAATTTGATTACATTGTAGTAGGCTCCGGTGCAGGTGGTGGCCCACTTGCGGCCAATTTGGCCAAAGCAGGTAAAAAAGTGCTGCTCCTTGAGGCTGGCGGTGATGACGAACCTTATAATTACCAAGTGCCGGTATTTCACCCCAACGCATCAGAAGATGAAACGCTGCGCTGGGATTTTTTTGTACGGCATTATGCTAATGACACACAACAAGCGCGCGATAGCAAAATGACGCCGGAGAAAAACGGTGTGTTGTATCCGCGTTCGGGGACACTCGGCGGTTGCACGGCGCATAACGCTATGATTACCGTATATCCGCACAATAGCGATTGGGATTACATAGCCTCGATAACCGGCGACCCCTCGTGGAACAGCGATAATATGCGCAATTATTTCCAGCGCTTTGAAAATAATCGCGCCCATCCTTTTAAACGCCTCTGGGCCATGTTAGGTATCAACCCGGCACGTTTTGGATTTAATGGCTGGTTACACTCGAGCATGCCGAACCCAGGCACGGATATTTTAAAAGATAAACAATTATTAGAACTGCTAAAAGATTCTGCCGTCGCGGCACTCAAAGCAATAGGGCGCCCTGTTGAATCCATCGGGCGAGGTTTAAAAGGCTTATTAGATCCCAACGATTGGCGCCTAGTTAAAAAAAGTGCCGAAGGCCTGCGCTATACCCCTTTGGCAACGCAAAAAGGTAAACGCATGGGCGCCCGTGATTTTATTCGCGCGGTTGCCAAGGACTATCCAGATCGACTTGTAGTGCGCACACACGCGCTAGTCACGCGCGTTTTATTGGATGACAACAACACGGCTATTGGCGTTGAATATCAGCTGGGCAAGCATTTATACGCTGCCGACCCGCGCGCGGCTGGACAAGCTCCTGCCGGTTATGAACAGGTATTTGCCAAACGCGAAGTGATTCTCTCAGGTGGTGCATTTAATACACCTCAGATATTAATGTTATCCGGTATAGGCCCAGAAGAAGAACTTATTCGCCACACTATTCCCGTGCGTGTCAATTTACCTGGCGTAGGACGCAACTTGCAGGATCGTTACGAGGTAGGTGTCGTCAGCGAAATGAATCAGCCTTTTTCACTCTTGGACGGCTCCACCTTTCGCGCCCCCGAACCCGGTGAAACACCCGATCCACAATTTAAAGACTGGCTGGAGGGCAAAGGCGTTTACACCACCAATGGCGCTGTATTAGCCGCCATATTGCGCTCCGACCCGCATCGAGCTGAGCCCGATTTATTTGTATTTGCTCTGGCGGGTAATTTCTATGGTTATTTCCCCGGTTACTCGAAAATCATTACCGAGGGGCATAAGCATTTCACCTGGGCTATTTTAAAAGCGCATACCAATAATAATGGCGGTGTAGTCAAGTTGCGCAGCAATAATCCGCGTGATGTGCCGGATATTAATTTTCATTATTTTGAAGAAGGCACAGACACCGCAGGTGAAGATTTAGAATCGGTTATTAACGGCGTAGAATTTGTACGCAAAATGACGGCGGGTGCAAGCGATGTTATCAAACAGGAAGTTATGCCCGGCCCTGCCGTCTCCAGCCGCGAAGCAATAGGTCAATGGATTAAAGATAATGCATGGGGCCACCACGCTTCTTGCACCTGTAAAATAGGCGCCGATAACGACCCCATGGCCGTGCTAGATAGCCAATTTAGGGTGCGCGGAGTGAAAAATCTTCGCGTCGTGGACGCATCAGTTTTTCCAAAAATACCTGGATTTTTCATTGTATCTTGCGTGTACATGATCAGCGAAAAAGCCGCCGATGTTATTTTGGCCAGCGAAAAGCCTTAAAAAAACCCAAAATAATAACAGGTCGCAGCCCTGTTGCGGCCTAGTTATTAACCCGTCGGTTTAAGCGCACCGCGCCAAAGACACAGACTGCTGCGAGGCTAGAATAAAACGCACACAAGCACACTAAGTGCGCCTAAGACCAAACGACATCGGAAGGATTTATTAACCTGGAGGCAAAATGGATCAAGCTGATTCATTTTGTTTTCGCTTTGTAAAACGCGCGAGCATGGGTGTGTTGTTGTGTTGTAGCGGGGCTTGCGCCGCTACTATTCACCCAATAAAAAATTGCTAAATTCAAAATTGACAGAAAATTTGGCGTTAACGGCAATTACATTATGAGCAAGCCCATAGTGGGGTTGGCAAGGGGCAAGGTATGAATGAACACCACACACATAATTTCCAAGACGTTATTGATTTAGAGCATCAGCATATTCACGCCAGCCGCGAGCGCGCCGACATGCCGCCCGATTTATACACTGCGTTTGCTATTTCGGGTGGCGGCATACGCTCTGCGTCTTTTGCGCTAGGCGTTATGCAGGCGCTGGTGTCAGCCAACGTAATGAAAAAAATCGATTATATGTCCACCGCTTCCGGTGGCGGTTATATAGGCTCGGCATTAACCTGGTTTTTACGGCAAGGTATCACGCCCAACCAGCCTGCGGGAGTAGAGCCGAGTAATTTCCCACTCGGCCGCGCTCGTGCACCCGCCGATGCGCCGCAAAATTTGGCGTTAAATTTTATTCGTATGCACGGTAATTATTTAACGCCAACCACAAAACTAAACGGCTGGTCATTATTGGGTTTGATTCTGCGTACCAGCACCATTTCTCTCGTCGCTTACTTTACCCTACTCTCCACACTCATGCTGTTGCCTATGTGGCTGGGGGTTTTTAAACCGGTCACCTGGTTGCCACAGCTGCGCGACACCCCCTTACATATTTTTTTACACAACTATTGTTGGTTTGCCACCCTGATCGCTATGGCTGCATTTATTGTGCAATGTTTGTGGTTTGCCGTGTTTTCAGGTGTCGCTTGGAAATCTACCAGTTTAAGGTATCAAGTACGCACAAACGCCCAAAAACGTTTGGGTGTCTTGCTGGCAATTATTACCTTAAGTTTTGTAATCGGTACCATTCCTTGGCTGCACCAATTAAGTTTAGAGTTGATTTTATCCCTCAATATGAACGAGGGTTACGAAGCATGGAAACTCAATGCCTCGGAAGAAAAAGCCAATTTAGCTGAGCGTTTCCAGCGTATACAAGGCGCTATAGCGGCCATTTCCGCTTCAGTAGGTTCGCTGCTGGGGTTTATTCAATATGTGCGGGCGCGCCGTGGCAATACCACCGATAATTCCTTCATTTTTTATATAGCTTCCGCACTCATACTCTACGGGCTTGCTTATACGGCGTTTGTTTTTAACATTTCCATCGCCGAATTTCACACCGGCCGCTGGATATTTTTTGGTGGCGGCCTGCTCGCGATTACCCTCGGGTTATTTGTCAACACCAATTACCTCGGTTTACACCGCATGTACCGCGACCGCTTAATTGAGGCCTTTTTACCCGACCACGAATCCATTGTGCGCAATCAATGGCATTTGGCAAAGGGTGCCGATACCACCATGCTGGATCAATTCTGCCAAGCACCCAACGAGCGCCCTTATCATCTAATAAATACCAATTTAGTGCTGAGCGATTCACCGGTCTCAAAATATTACTCACGCGGTGGCGACAGCTTTGTTTTATCGCCTTTATTTTCTGGCTCGGATGCTACCGGCTGGGTAAAAACCTGGGCCTGGCAGCGCAAACCTCACGACTTAAATGCCCCCAGCTCCGGTATTAGCCTTGCCTCGGCCATGGCCGTATCAGGCGCGTCGGTTAACCCTAATGCGGGGAATTCCGGGCGCGGGCCGACGCGTTCAAAATTGGTGTCTACGCTTTTAACGCTGCTGAATATTCGGCTTGGATACTGGGTGGTAAATCCAAAGTGTGTGTATCAGCGCTGGTTTAAGCCAAATTTAATTTACCCTGGTTTAAATGGCAGCCTTTTAGGCCCCGGCCTGCACGAGAGCCAATCTATATTAGAGTTAAGTGATGGCGGACATTTTGACAATCTAGGCTTGTACGAATTAATTCGCCGTAAAGTAAAGCTAATTATTTTGTCGGATGCAGGTGCTGACGGGCACTATTGTTTTGATGATTTAGGCAATGCAGTCGAAAAAGTGCGCGTGGAATTTGGAGTCAATATACGCTTTAGCGATGAATACAGCCTAGACAATGTGCAGCCAGGTTCGGCTCCCAAATCCTGTGATGTAGCCTATGACGTTGCCAGACACAGTTTTGCTATTGCAGCTATTGAATACCCGGACGGCAGTCGAGGCAGATTGATGTATATAAAAGCCACCTTAATTGAAGGGCTGCCCGCCGATGTGTACAATTATAAAAAATCAAATCCAGCATTCCCGCACGAACCGACCGCAGATCAATTTTTTAGTGAAGTACAAATTGAAGCATACCGAGAATTAGGCTACCACCTAACCTGGGATATGCTCAATAAAAACGGCATCATCGGCGGTGATGGCAACTGGCAACCGGAGCGCCATCTGGATTGGCTAAAATTTTAATGGCCATTCTGCTCAGCGCGCTCACGGCCGATACATAATGCGGGCAATACATAATAAGGTGTACATAAAAAGCATCGCAGTGATCTGGCAACCACACCGGCGCCTCCGGTAGCCAGAGTTTTATCTTCTTGTTTGCGCAGCACGCAGTAGATTATTTAATACCAAAAGTTCACTATTAAACTTATACATAATAAGCACATGCTGCACCTGTCCACAGTCGTCTGGTGCCAACTAAACACAAGCTCGGTTTTACGAGGACTATTATGACTTTATTTATGCGCACCAGCCTATTAGCCCTATCACTATTATTCTGCGGTTGCGAGGGCAAGCTGCCCGAATACCATGCCCCCAAAGAGGTGCACTGGCTCAATCAAAACTGGACGCCTGAAGTCTGGGACGGTTTTTACCACACGCCACAAGGAACGGAAATTATTCCGTACGATTGGTTTATCGCCTTAGAGCAGCCGCAATTATCCATTAATCCTTTTTACAAAATCCCACTGTTTAGCGAAGCTAATTATTTGGGCCGCTTTGGTTTTCTCCCTAGTGATAAATCAGCACTTAACCCAGACGGCTTACCGGTTGGGTTTGCCAAAGACGATAAATTTGTTGACCCTTACACACAAGAGCATAAAACCGTTGTATCACTGACCTGCGCCGCCTGTCATACCGGCCAGCTTGATACACTTAACGAACAAAATCAGCGCATAGGTATACGCATCGACGGCGGCGGATCACTTGCCAACCCTACTTTGTTTGAAGCTGAATTGGGCAAAGCGTTATTGTTGACCGAGAAAATACCCACGCGCTTTAACCGCTTTGCCAAACGTGTATTGGGTGCCGATTACAGCGCTGATGCCAAAGCAAAGCTAAAAGGTCAGCTTAAACAATTAGTGCGCAGCGGCTTGCAGCTGCAAAAAATCCGCGAAACGAAACATATTTACCCTATTGAATTAGGTTTTGGCCGCGTTGATGCGCTCAATGATATTGGCAACCAGGTATTTGCTTCTCAGCTTAGCGAAAAAAACTGGGGGGTTTCCGACGCACCGGTTAATTTCCCACACATCTGGGAAACCTCTTGGTTTGATTATGTGCAATACAACGGCTCCATTCCCAACCCTTTAGTGCGCAATATAGGTGAATCCCTCGGTGTTAAATCCCCCATTGTGTTAACCGGCGATAAAAACAATTGGTTTAAAACCTCAGTTAATATTGAAAACCTAGTATTAATGGAGGAGTGGTTAGCCGGTGATGCCCCCTACCAGGGACTGCACGCGCCCAGCTGGCCTGAGCAATATTTAGGTGCTATTGACCAAGAAAAAGCTGCTAATGGCCAGAAGTTGTATGCCGAACTCTGCATCTCCTGCCACTACGCCAGCCGTGATGTTTTGCAACGCGACGCAGTTGCTGAATCGCCCATTTATTGGACGGCTCGCAATAGCCTCGGCCAACCCTTATTAAAAGTTGTGATGAGTGATTTGGATGTTATAGGAACCGACCCGAAACAAGCGATGGATTTTATTAATCGCAGCGTTGATACAGGCGATTTAGGCCAGGGGGTAATTAACGGCGGTCTTGCGCTGACCTATGTGGTAGAACAAGTTGCCAAGCGCTATTTTGCCGATCACGCCATTTCAGAAGAGGATCAATTAAAATACACCAACGGCCACAAACTCGGCGCCGAGCCGTCCCGTACACCCGAGGCCTACAAGGCGCGACCCTTAACGGGGATTTGGGCAACACCTCCCTTTTTACATAATGGTTCAGTCCCCACGCTGTACCATTTGTTATCACCCGTTAGCGAGCGCCCAACTCAATTCACTAATGGCAACCGTTTATTTGATCGCAAAATGGTGGGTTATGACTCGTCACCTGTAGCCAATATCATCCCATTTGACACCCAGTTACCTGGCAACTCGAATCAAGGCCACGAATTTAATGACGGCTCTGGCAAGGGCATTATTGGGCGAAAACTCACAGAAACCGAACGCTGGGAGTTGGTCGAATATTTAAAAACGCTGTAAATAAAGCAGGAAAATCCGCTGCAGGTAAATAGCCTGCAGCGGTTTAAGGCACGGGCGCTATTTATTAAAAGCGCTGATTATTTCCAGTCCAGATTTTACCAATGTCAAAAATGCACCAGCAGCCCCACCGCAAGCCACCCGCAACAATTTTGACAACACCACAACACTGAGTAGAAAAATCAGCGCTCCCAGTGGCAAATAGCACCATCTACTCCGCGCCAACACATCCTGTGCGCAGGGCGCTGAGCGCGAGACTATGCAGGATCAATTGCAGATGCGCACACAGTCAAAACACTCAAAGTCATCACCACATAAACACACACATCAGCAACAGTCATAGGCCACCTCCAGCAGTGAGTATCGCGTAACAGTGTAAAAGCCACAGCAAAATTCGCTGCACAAACTAATTATATGCCCGGCGGGATTTTTACGTGATTAAAACCGCGCCATGTCTTTGATCGTTTGTACATCTGCAGAATTTTTTTAGCATCCGCAGGCTATTAAAAGTCGCGTGAGCGTAAATGATTAACCCGGCAGCTGTTAGGAATTGATACATGCGGCATGGATGCAACAACGCCGCGCGCGCCGCTAAAAAAGAAAATTGGTGCCTCGTCGTCTGCATTAGCAAAACGCAGACTCAACAGATCAGGAATATCTATTAAGTCGCCAGAGGCCTGTTATTTACCTACAGGCCAATACAGGCTTAAGGGGACATTAGATATACTGGCGCAAAACCGCCGCCGGGGGTTCTAAAATTCGTGGTTTGGCCCTGATACAAACGGGCGGCAAGCAACTGAATAACGCCGTCGTAAACATAGGCGCGAATATCCATTTTAAGGCTGGTTTCTTGTTCATCCACTAAAATACCGCGCTCACTGGGCGGTATTAATTGCTGCGCTATGTAGCGCCCCTGCAGTATCTCCTGCCAAATTCGGCGGGTAATTTTATCGCCGCGATAGGCTGCCCGCCCGCCAAAGCCTGCCCAGGGTTTAAAAAATAACTGTTTGCGCTCAGCCCACAGCGCTTCTGAATCCTCAGGCTGCACCAGGCGCGTGGCGGGAATTGCATGCAACAACACGGCACTGTCCGCATCACTAACGCCCAAGGCATTTAAACAATGCGCATTACTGAGCACCGCTAAATTGCGCTTATCAGCAAAGCACGCATGCAGGGCGGGATTAGGTGTAATGACAGCGAGGTTTTCTGTGTAGGCCCTATGCAGCGCCTGGTGATTGTGATCACTGAGGGCAAAATCGGTCAGACGATTGTAAACCAGGTCAATAGGATGAATTATTCCATCGCGGCGAACACACAAACGCTGATCCTCTATAAACAATTCGCTAGCATCGGCGATGATGGCATTTATGCCATGGCGCACAAATAACTGCTGAGCCATTTTAAATTCGGGATATAAATACTGTTGCTCAGGCTGTGCATCAACAATTGCGAGTGTTTTAAGGGCTTGGTCGCCGCGCATCAACTGCCATTCATGCTGAAACATGGCATAAAACTGCTGATGTAAACCCTGCCGGTTTAGGGTTTCACTATCCGGCGCGCGGCAACATTGGCTCTGCGCATCCACTAGCAGTGCATTTAAAAATGCCCCGCCAGCATTAGTATTAATTTCAATTAATTTAGGCCCATCGGCGCCCAAATGAAAATCGTAGCCCATAAAAACACCCAGCGGTTGGGCAACAGAAGGACTATTATCGGCAGGCAAATGCAGCACCTGCTGAGCAAAAACAGGCTGGTTAACCAGCCGCGTAATAACGGCAATCACACTCTGTATTTGCTGATAATGACGCGGCGAAATAAAAACACTGGTGGGTGAAAATAGGTGTGGGTGGGTCAGCAATAAATCCTGCGCCAATTGATCGGCCGCCAGCTGTGCCTGCAGCTGCCGGGTATTTAAGGTGACACAAAAACAACCTCGGTTTAATAGCTCTGCCCGGCTAAGCTGGGCCGGTTGCGGCGGTAGATTGGGCGAATTATCCAGGGTGGGCATACATGGTCTCGATATTAAATTGCGCCAGTGCTCAAGCGCTTTACGGCGCTAGCTATTCACCCGGCACTAAAAGCCGCCGGGTGAATAGCCATACAACTGAGATAAAAATTCTCTGCTTAATGCCAGCTTTGACCAAGAGGTATCATGTGGCATTAATCAGTGCCGCCTTAAAAAAATACCAATTAATGTTTATCCTCTTGCACAAACCAGGATTCTTTATAGGTTTTAACCAAGTCTGGCAGAAATACGGTAAACGCGGTTGCTATAGTGCCGTTGATAAACCCTTCGGGAAAGGTCATTAATAAAAACACCCAAAAATGATCTTTTATAATCACCCAATGGGCCGTGCTACCGGCCCAATAACACATAGCCAACGCCGCTAAATCAACCCACAAACAGCCTAACATAGCGCCAAAAAAACCCACGCCTAAAAAATAAGTGAAGGGGTTTTTAAATTGCCAGAGGTTAACAATAGCTATAACGCACCAGGTCCAACTGGCGGGTACTAAAACATTCAGGCAAAAATCCAAGGCCAGGGTGGTCGTATGCACTTGAGAATAGGCCAAGTCCCAACCTACTAGGGCTGAGCGCACAGCGGTTTGAAATACCATCAATAGAATTAAGGCCGCAAGCCCTGCTATTTGCGTCAAGCTCCAGCCTAATACCATGGTGGTGACGGTAATTAAAATAGGGTGAAATACAATGGCATTTTTTACGCTAACGCCGAATAACCACACCAGGCTCAAACCCAGCGTGCTAGCCAAAAATAAATGTTGCCGCGCCTGGGAGGCGAGCAATAAACGCCAAGGCGCGTAGTAAATTGCAGTAGCGAGTGCGGGAAGGCTGAGCGCTAGGCTCAACCAAAGCAAAGTGGTATTGGGTGGCAACAAAAAATTCATAAGCGTTAATCCCAAAACCCCAACAAACATCGCTGCGATAGCCTGCGGTAAATCTGTAGTGTTCTTAAGGAATCTCTGATTTAAGTCTGAAGAACCTTAGGGGAACCGCTGAAAAAGGGGAACCGCTGAAAAATGCAGGCGGTGAAGCGCTGGTTAGCGCGAATTTGGCAAAAAAGTAGAGTTTCCACCTGGTAAATGAGCATTTTTTGCCAAATTCAACGACGCCAGAGCGAGTAAGGTAATTTTTCAGGGGTTCCTTAAGCTAATGCATACTGAGCAACAGGCTGCTGGGAGCGCCAATACCACCCTGCCCCAGGCGCGCCATTAATCGTCTCGGCTGCGCACAAAAAAGCCAATTAATTTCACAATCGTGACCATAATCAGCATTAATACCATAGCAAACAACAACGGGGTGCCTGCGCGCCAAAAAGCGGCTGGGCCTTCAAATATGCCTTCGGTAATGGCAATTACCCAGGCGGGCGCCAAGTAAATAGAATCAGCATCGGCGTGCCAGGGCACAACCAAGGCGACGGCGGGAATAAAACGCAATAATTGGCGCAATTCATTAAATGCGATGGCGCGCGTTAAAAACCACCAAGCGAGTAAAAATACGGCCACACCGGCGCCGTAATACATCCATCCCATTACATATTCATCGTGACTGTACATGTAGAGCCTTAATAATGCGGTGGGCGCTGGTCAATAATTGGGTTTTGATTATCCAGCGCGCTTAATAAATCGTTGAGTTTTTGGTTGAGCAATAGAATATGGCCCTGCGCTTTTTTTAATTCCTCGGCCTGCCAAGCCATTTGTTGGCTCATCTGCGCCAGCGCATCCTCTTGAAAGGCCAGGCGTATCTGCAGGTCAATCCAGGCGTCTTCGTTAATCATAATGCGCTGTATTACCCGTAGAATTTGCTGTTGTGTTGGTGGATGCGGCGCATTTCTTCATCGGCCTGGGGCGGCATTTGTAAATAAAAGCCCTGCTCGGCAATAGCCTCCAGTATTTTTTCCGCACTGGCACGCGCCAGTTTGCGCCCAGGCGTGAGCACGAGGGTAAGGCAGTGTTGGGGCGCGCCAAAATGTTCGAGCAACAATTCTGGCACCCGGCTCGTGCCATCGGCCTTACTCACATATAAATACAGGTCCTGCTTTTTAACGCTTTTGTATACGTCGCAGATCAGTTTTTCAGGTAGGGATGTTGAGTTCATAAGCTCATATTATTCCGCAGAAGTATTCGCTACAGCCGTTGCAGATTCACTCTGGCACAGCGCCAACAGGCCATCGCCAATTATCGCCTGCCGCCAGCCTTGCAAAATATTCGGCAAGGGCTCAGTTGCGGGCATGCCGCGCGCTAGGTATTCAAAATCTCGCTTGCGCGCTAAAACTTCCGGTGCCACATCAAGCGCTTGCGCCTGCTGCTCCACCCACAGGCGCCAGTTTTTAATCTGCTGTTGCTGGCTGCCGGTCAGGGCACGCGGTTGCGGCGGCGGCAATTGTTCGTCTTTAAGCGCCAACACCGACTGTATTAGGGCAATTATGTCTTCGCCATATCGGCGAATGGTTTTTTCCGGCAAGTCTTCAATGTGCCGCAGTTGGCTGATGTGTTTGGGTTTGCTGTGCGCCAATTGATAGAGGGCGGTCTCTTTGACGACATGATTGCGCGGCAGATTGGCCTCCTGCGCCATTTCCTCCCGCCAGTAACACAGGCGCGCCGCGAGTGCTTGTTCGCGCCGCGTCATGCGCTGCAAGCCTTTTAGCCGCAGATGGGCGAGGGCCGGGTCTTGCGCGTCCTGGCTGTGGGCTAAGAGGGCCATGCAGTCCTCCTGCAACCAGGCCAGGCGGTTTTGCTGGCTTAGGGTGCGGTGCAACTGCTGGGCAATCGGCAATAGGTAATACACATCCCAGGCGGCATACAGCGTTTGTGCAGGGCTTAGGGGGCGGGCCAGCCAGTCGGAGCGGGTTTCATCTTTAGGCAGATGCACCCCCAACATCTGCTCCACTAAGCGGGCATAACCCACCGAAAAGCCCTGCCCCACCATGGCCGCTGCCACTTGTGTATCAAACAGGTTAACCGGCAGTGCGCCCAGCAGCAGGGCGAAAATTTCCAAATCCTCCGAACAGGCGTGCAGCGCCTTGCATACGGCGGGGTTGGCCATCACCGCAGCCAGTGGCTGCCACTGGTCGATGGCTTTGGGGTCAAGAAAATAAATGTCGCTGCCGTCGAAGATTTGCAGCAGGGCCGCTATGGGGTAATAGGTATTGGTACGTAAAAATTCCGTATCCACCGCCAACCAAGCCTGAGTATTCCAGCCTTGGCACAGCTGCGCCAGAGCGCTATTGCTGGTGATCCAAATGGGCCGGAGTGTTTCGATAGGGGCAACTGGTGTGTTTAACATGATTAAAGCTCCCGACGACTGCTGAGGGCGTGAGCCAGGGTGCCGCCGTCGATGTATTCCAGCTCGCCGCCGATGGGCACGCCGTGAGCGATGCGCGTGACCTTCACACCGAGGGGTTTAGCCTTCTGGGCAATAAAATGCGCCGTGGCCTCGCCCTCCATGGTGGGGTTGGTGGCGATAATTAATTCGCTAATCGCCTCGCGGCCCAGGCGCTCGAACAGGCTATCAAGCCCTAATTCCGCCGGGCCTATACCATCAATGGGGGAGAGTTTGCCGTAGAGAACAAAATAGCGGCCACGGAAAATGCCGGATTGCTCCAGCGCCATCACATCGGCCGGGTTTTCCACCACACATAAAACATCCGCTTGCCGCTTGGGGCTGGCACATAGCTGACAGCGGGGCTGTTCGGTGAGAATGCGGCAGCAGTCGCAGCGCTTTACCTGCTCACAGGCAGCTTGCAGATTAGCCGCCAATTGCAGCGCCGCCGGGCGGTTGCGCTCTAATAAATGCAGTGCCATCCGCTGAGCGGATTTAGGGCCTACACCGGGGAGCGTGCGCAGCGACGCTATGAGTTGGTCGATTAGGGGGCTTAACATCGGGGCCTAGAAAGGTTAATAGATATAGGTTAATCAAAATGTTCGCCGCCCGGTGCAAGGCCAGAGCCTTCACAACACGGCGGCGTTAAATATCCTGTTGCTTCAGGTGTGCATAATCAAACTGCGCCAACACTAAAGGCGCCCCCTGGTACAGCACTACTTCCCTTGCCCCGGCGCCCAGACACAACTCGCGCAAGGCGCGGGCTTCTACATCCGTAATGCCGCCCTCCAGTTTTTCCATGGGCTGGCAAACAACCCTGGGTGAGACGGTAAATAGTCGGCCCCGGCATATGTGTTTAACAGCGTATGCGAGGACTTTTTCAGCCTTGGCGAAATTAGCGATCAACACACGCGGGTGCGCAAACGGGTTTACCACCTCTAAGCCAGCTGTATTTATCAGCGCTTGCGCCTCATTGCCTATAGCTTTAATGCGCGGCCGTCCCGAGCGGTTCTGCTCCAGCGCGATAAAAGGTGCCTCATTAAATTCAGCGCCCGATACCACATTTACCAGCCTCAGCTGGTGCGCCCACAGCTGGATATACAGCGTGGTATCAATATGCCGGGCAAACCATTGCTTTACTGTGGCTATCCTTTGCATAAAACCCAGGTGTTAAAACGGAAACTTAAACCCGGCGGGTAAATTAAGCCCCGCCGTTAAATTTCCCATGCTGGATTTATTCAGCTCTTCAATCCGGCGCACCGCGTCGTTCACAGCGGCGGCTAATAAATCCTCTAACACTTCTTTATCTTCCGTCATCACCGCAGGGTCGATGGTTACCGAGCGCACGTCGTGGCGGCCGGTCATCACTACCTTGACCATGCCAGCACCGGCCTGGCCTTCAACTTCACGGTTGGCCATCTCCTCCTGCATGGACTGCATTTTCTCTTGCATGGCTTGTGCTTGTTTCATTAAACCACCCAGGTCACCAAGGCCCATAGCGTCTACTCCTCTAAAGTACTTTTACACTGTCAATTTTTAATTCGCCGCCAAAATCGCGTACCAATTGCTGCACAAAAGGATCAGCCTGCAGAGTGGCGATGCCCTGCGCTAATTTCTCCGCCCGCTCGTTAATACCGGCCTGGGCAGGCGTCAAGTGGTCAGCAGCCAAAGCACCTATGTTGATGTGCACCTTGAGGGGCTGACCAAAATAATCACTTAACAGATCCGCCAAACGCTGGCGGTGGGAATCCTCGTACAGGCTCGCACGGGTTTCATCCAATAAAAAATACAGCTGGTTGCCCTCCCGCCCGCTGAGCACCGCATTTGACGCCGTACTTTGGATAACGCCGCGAATATTAAGCGCCTGATACACACCGACCCAATGGGCGGGGGTGAATTCTTCCAGGCTAATACCCGCCACCGGCAGTGGCGCCGCTGGCGGTTCGACGGCAGCGGGTTTTTCACGAATTTTGCGCTCGTGGATTAAATCCGCTGCGCGGCTCAAGCCCAGCTCAGCGGTCAGCTGAGCGCTGAGCGTCGGCGGCTTTTTTGCATCAAGGCCAGCCTCCAGACTGGCGGCAACCACAGGTGCAACTGGCTCAATGTCGTACGCCTCAGGCGGTTCAGGCGCTACAGCGCTTGATGCAGCAAAGATGGGGGCAACAGCCAAATGATCTACGCGCTCAGCGGGTGCGTGGGATTGCGACTGGGCATCTGGCGCCGCCACAAAACTGGTTTTAGGCGGCATAGCTGGCGTGGGCGGCTGCGGTGCAGCTGATGGCGGCTCTGCAGCGGGCACTGACAGGGGCGCGGCTGCCGCCAACACGGGCGCTAGCGCCGCTGCCATGGGCGCTTGTGCAGAAGGTTCGGCCTGCGCCTGCCCGCCGGCAAAATGCAAGGGTTCCTGCGGCAGATCCAACAGGCCCTGCGGTTTGAAGGCCAGCATACGCAGCAGAGTCATTTCAAACCCCGCACGCGGGTCGGGGCTGAGGTGTAAATCCCGGCGGCCGAGCAGCGCGGTCTGGTAAAACAACTGCACATCCTCTGGGGTCAGCCCACGGCTAAAGTGGAGGATTTGCTGGCGGTCGCCAAAGCTGTTATCGACCGCATCCGGCAGGGCCTGGGCGATGGCGACGCGGTGCAACAGGGTGACTAAATCGCCGAGGGCGCCAAAATAATCGGGCGCATGTTCGGCAAAGGCGGCCACAGCCGCAAGCAGCGCGCGGCCATCGCCATCAATCAACCCCTGCATTACCTGGGCGATCAGTTGGTAGTCAATGGTGCCGAGCATCGCCGCCACATCGCTACTGGCCACCTTGCCGCAGCCGAAGGCAATGGCCTGGTCGGTAAGGCTCAGGCTATCGCGCATACTGCCGTCGGCGGCGCGGGCCAGCTGCCAAAGGGCGGCGTCTTCAAAGGGAATCTGCTCTTCGCCCAGCACAAAACCCAAGTGCCCCACAATGCGTTCAGGGCTCATGTTTTTTAAGTTAAATTGCAAACAGCGGGACAGCACCGTCACCGGCAGCTTTTGCGGGTCGGTGGTGGCGAGTAAAAATTTGACGTGTTCGGGGGGTTCTTCGAGGGTTTTGAGCAGCGCGTTAAAACTGCTGCTGGAGAGCATGTGTACTTCGTCGATCAGGTACACCTTGTAACGTCCACGGCTCGGCAGGTACTGCACGTTATCGAGCAGCTCGCGGGTGTCCTCCACCTTGGTGCGCGAGGCCGCATCTACTTCGATTAAATCAACAAAACGCCCTTCGGCGATTTCAGTACAGGCGGAGCATTGGCCGCAGGGTTCCGAGGTTACTCCCCGCTCGCAGTTCAAACATTTGGCGAGGATGCGCGCGATACTGGTTTTACCCACACCCCGAGTGCCGGTAAACAAATAGGCGTGGTGCAAGCGGTTGTGATCAAGCGCATTAATTAACGCCCGCAGCACATGCTCCTGCCCTACCATTTCACGAAATATTTTTGGCCGCCATTTACGGGCCAGTACCTGATAACTCACGGTCGTCTCACAGGCTCAAAAGGGGGCGGATTATAACGCAACTGGGCACGCTAAAACGCAACGGCAGCCGACTAAATTGGCAGGTTTACGAAGAGGAAAAAGGGGAAGAGCTAAGGAAGTGGTGGGGCCCTTACCAGCCACATCCCGGCACACAACTGAACCGCTACCGTTGCTCCCTTCCGGGCCTGGCGGGGTTTACGGCAAGTCATTGCGGGAGGACCGATAAGGACCACCATAACAAACCGCAGCAGCAAGCGCTGCTGGGAGGCGGCATTATCCTTATTTCGCTGGGGAATGCAAGAAATTCATCTGGCCTAAGCGCAGCGATTGGCCAGCATTGTTCCACTCCAATAAAGGCGGGCCAAAGGCAGCGGACAAACAAGCAAGAGGCGGCTGCGCGCCACCTCTCACAAACCACTAAGCCGGCAACAACCGAACCCGAATCACCTCGGCGACACCGGCAATCGCTTTCAACACACCCTCACCTGGCACCTGTTCCAAGTCCAAGATGTTGTAGGCCAGCTCACCACGGCTTTTGTTGGTCATGTCGATCACATTGACCTTGTGCTCAGTAAAAATCGACAGCACATTGCCCAACACGCCCGATACATTATTATTGCTGAAGGTGAGGCGGCAGCGGCCAGGTACACGGCTCATGGAAACCGCCGGAAAGTTAACGGAGTTGACTATATTGCCGTTCTCCAAAAAATCCCGCAGCTGGTTGGCAGCCATGATGGCGCAGTTCTCTTCGGCTTCTTCAGTGCTGGCGCCAATGTGCGGCAGCGCAATCACGTTTTTACGGTTGAGCATGCCAGGCTCAGGAAAGTCGCAGATGTATTGACGCAGAGCGCCGCTATCCAGGGCAGCTTTGACAGCCTCGGAATCCACAATGGCCTCACGGGCGAAGTTCAACAGCGCAGCGGTGGGCTTCATGGCTTTGATGCTGGTGGCGCTAATCATGTGTTTGGTGGCCTCGATGGCGGGCACATGCAAAGTGACATAGTCAGATGCCGCCAAAAGGCCGGTGAGGTTTTCCATGCGGCGCACTTGGCTGGGCAGGCGCCAGGCGGCCTCCACCGAAAGCGCAGGGTCGTAGCCCACTACATCCATCCCCAGAGCCAAGGCCATTTCCGCCACCATAGAACCAATCGCGCCTAGGCCTACCACACCGAGGGTTTTGCCCAATAATTCGTTACCGGCAAAACGGGCTTTTTCCGCTTCGAGCAGTTTGGACATCTCAGCCGCGTCGGTCATATGGGTGAGGCTATCGGCATAGGCTTTGCCGCCGAGAATATCCCGCGAGCTTAACAACATACCCGCCAGCACTAATTCTTTTACCGCGTTGGCGTTGGCGCCGGGCGAGTTAAACACCACTATGCCCTGTTTGCTGTAGTCGGCCACGGGCACGTTGTTCACACCGGCACCAGCGCGAGCAACCGCCAGCAGGCTGGCAGGCACCGACTCACCGTGTAGTTTGTGGCTGCGCAGAATATAAGCATCAGCATCGGCAATCTCTGCGCCCAGTTGGTAAGGGCCGGATGCAAACCGGCTGAGGCCTTTTTCGGAGATTTTGTTGTAGGTTTTTACTTTGAACATGGGTAGCCCCGCATGAGTATCAATCCGTCCACTAAAGCCTGCTGTCAAAATGTCGAAACAATTGACAAGCGGCCTCAGTAATGAAACATAACAAACTGATTTTATTATAAAAATATAAATCGGCTTTATATGTGCTAAAGGTGGTCACCTTACTAAAGATTGCTGGTCTGGAATTTTTAGCTGGTAAAACCTTGTTTCTTCGATTTTTGCCCCAGAGATATCGGGGCTTTTTTTTGCCTGTCGTTTTGTGTTTTTTGCCTGGTTTTCGTTTAGCCGATTGGCATCAAAAATTATTCACCGCAACAACTAAGCCTCCAGACAAAAAAGCGCCGCACAGCTGCGACGCTTTTAAGGCTCGATTGATATGTACTAAGCCGCCGTAGCCTGCTGATAAGCCCACTCAATCCAAGGCAGCAGCGCTTTTAAGTCCGCCGCTTCTACCGTGGCGCCACACCAAATGCGCAGGCCCGGAGGGGCATCGCGGTAGGCGCCCACATCAAAGGCAACCTTTTCTTGCTCCAATAATTTGATGATGGTTTTCACCTGGGCTTCGCTCACATCCAAGGTCAAACATACGCTTGTGTTGGAGCGTTCGGCTTGATTCTGTGCCAAAAAGTGAATCCAGGGCGTTTTAGCAACGAAGTCTTCCAACACGGCGAGATTAGCGTTGGAGCGCGCGATGGCGGCAGAGAGACCACCGATAGAGCGCACCCAGCCGAGGGCATCAAGATAGTCAGCCACACATAACATTGAAGGGGTGTTAATGGTGTCGCCCTTAAAAATACCTTCAACTAATTTACCGCCCTTGGTCATGCGGAATAATTTCGGCATAGGCCAGGGCGGTGTGTAAGACTCCAAGCGCTCAACGGCGCGTGGGCTTAGGATCAACATACCGTGGGCCCCTTCGCCACCTAACACTTTTTGCCAGGAGAAGGTCACTACGTCGAGTTTCTCCCAAGGCATGTCCATGGCGAACACCGCTGAGGTGGCATCACAAATAGTCAAACCCTGGCGGTCAGCGGCGATCCAATCGCCATTGGGCACTTTTACACCCGAGGTGGTGCCGTTCCAGGTGAAGACTACATCGTGATGAAAATTAACCGCTGATAGATCAGGCAGAGTGCCGTAATCGGCCACAAACTTGCGCACGTCTTTGAGTTTCAGCTCCTGCATGATGTCGCTGACCCAGCCGGAACCGAAGGATTCCCACGCCAGCACATCCACCGGGCGGGGGCCAAGCAATGACCACAGCGCCATCTCAACCGCCCCAGTATCAGAGCCGGGCACTACGCCGACGCGGTAACCGGCCGGCAGGCCGAGCAGCTCAGCGGTTTCCACACAGGCGGCCTCCAGCGCTTTTTTGCCCAGCGCCGAGCGGTGTGAACGGCCCAGCGTGTCAATCACCAATTGGTTAACCGAGTAACCAGGGCGCTTGCTGCAGGGGCCGGAGGAAAAATTGGGATTGGCGGGTTTTACACTTGGCTGCATGGATGTTCTCAACTGAAAAATAAAACGAATAGGGCCGGCTGGCTGCACCGACGATTGCTGGCCACAACGCTAGAGGCAGAAACCTCTGCAGGTGCAAGCCTAGGTGCGAAAAAGGCCGGACATTATGCCAGCAATGCCCCACCTGGCAAGCGGGCATTGGGTCAAATAGTGGATATGCAGCTCCTACCTCGCGGCGCGGCAGGCCGCAGCCTGTAACCTGAGTCGCAATGACTGACTAAGCGTCAGCGCAGACGGCCTCCTGTATTCGCCCTTGCCGTTTAGGTTCTAGTACAAGAGCGCATAAAGCTTGCGCTGGTAAGCAACCGCCAGCGGGTCGCCTTTGGGCAGGGTAGCGAGTATATCCGTGTAGGTGCGTTTTACCGCCCCCTCCTCCGCCTGCAGGTTTTTCTTCAAAAGTGAGTACAACAACTCCAGCGCCTCCGGGGTATAACCATGCTGAGAGTATTGCAACGCCAGCTGGTGAGCGAGTGCAGTGCTATTGGGGTCTGCCGCGAGCAGAGCTTCCAGCTCGGTAATTTCCGGTGCTTTTTGGGCGTTGCTGGCCAATTCCAGTAACGCATGCACCTGCTGATAACGAGCATCCTGGTCCACCAAACGTACCTGCGCTAACAAACCCTGCGCTTCGTCCAGGCGCTTAAGATGAATGAGGCACTCCGCTAAGGTGCAGACAATATCCGCTCGTGCGCCGGAATCATGCTGAGCTTGGCGCAACAGGCCCACTGCACTGTTGAAATCCCCCGCCTCCATCAGCGCCTGGGCCTCCATAAATTGCCCATCCCAAGCCTTGGGCAGGTGTTTATCGAGAAATTGGCGAATTTCTACTTCTGTTTTAGCGCCGACAAAGCCATCAATGGGCTGGCCGTCTTTCATCAAGATTACGGTCGGCAAACTCTGTACACCAAACTGCGAGGCAAGCATGCGCTGCTCATCGGCGTTGAGCTTAGCAAGCAAAAAGGCCCCGGCGTATTCCGTTGCCAAGCGCTCTAACAGAGGCATAAGGGTTTTACAGGGCGCGCACCAGTCCGCCCAAAAGTCCACTAGAACCGGGCGATGCATGGACTCATCAATTAAGTATTGTTTAGCGTTGGAGGCATTAATAGAGACACAGGTTTCCATGGGACACACTCGCAGAAATTAGCCGCAAATAGTTGTGGTTCAAGGCCCCAATTACAAGTAGCCCGCTAAGCAAAATTGACCGGCGGGCCAGTTTTTGCGGTCCACGACTATGTGCAGGCTTTTTTGCCAAGCGGCCGTTACCATCCTATTATGTCGCTTCTATTAACTAGGTAGGAGATCCCCAAATGGGTCGGCTCGCACTTGTAACAGGTGGCACTCGAGGTATTGGCGCCGCAATTTCCCTTCGATTAAAAAAAGCAGGTTACAACGTAGTGGCCGCTTATGCAGGCAACGATGAAGCCGCACAAGCATTTAAGGCAGAACACGGCATCCCGGTGTACAAGTTTGATGTGGCGGATTTTGACGCGTGCGCTGCAGCGGTCGAACAGATTAGCCGCGACTTCGGCCCGATTGAAATACTCGTTAACAATGCGGGCATCACCCGCGATAGCACGCTACACAAAATGAGCAAAGAAGCCTGGCACGCAGTGATCGATACCAATCTGAGCTCCTGTTTTAACCTCTGCCACGCGGTTATTGAAAAGATGCGCGAAAACAACTTCGGCCGCATCGTTAACATTGGCTCCATCAATGGCCAGGCCGGTCAATATGGCCAAGTGAACTACGCGGCCGCGAAATCCGGTATTCACGGCTTCACCAAAGCCCTCGCCCAAGAAGGCGCCAACAAGGGCATCACCGTCAACGCCATAGCACCGGGCTACATAGCCACCGACATGGTGCGCGCCGTACCGGAGAAAGTATTGGAAAAAATCGTCGCCAAAATTCCTGTGGGCCGCTTAGGCGAAGCAGATGAAATCGCTCGTGGCGTTGAGTTTTTGGTGTCCGATGAATCAGGCTTTATCACAGGCTCTACCCTGTCGATCAACGGCGGCCAACATATGTACTAAGGCGCAGCAACTGAACTGAGCCAGATAAAAAAATCGCCCCTATGGGGCGATTTTTTTTTGCGCTGATGAAACGTGTTTAAGTGGATTGCTCACCACAAAGGCAAGCGCCCTAAATCCAAATAAGGCTTAGTGGTTGCGCTCAGCCATGATGGAGCGAATTACGCTTTCCACCGTTGCATCATCGCCTGCCACTCGCGTGGATTTTTCTTCCGGTGCTGAGGCCTTGGCTACCGGGGGTTTTTCAGGCGCTTTGGCACTTTTAGCCTCCGCAGGTTTGCCCGCCTCAGTGGGTTTCACCTCCGCCGTCTTAGGTGCTGAGGCCTTAGCAGCAGGCTTGGCCGCTGGTTTAGCGGCGGCAGGCTTAGCTGCCGGTTTTGCCTTGGCTATGGCCGGTGCGGGCGTGGGTTTAACTGCGGGCACCTTAGCCGCTTCGGCAGTAGGCTTAATCTTAGCAGTCTCCATGGGCTTAAGTGCTGAGGCTACAGCAGCTTCCACCGAGGGCATATTTTTGGTCACTTCCACCATGGCACTACCGAGCAGGCTCTCCTGCATCAGGTCACTCAGTTTTGTGTGCGTCGTGGAAAAATAATCTGCTGCGTCTTGGCTGGCTTGGTTGAGCTTTTGATTCACACCCTCCCAATAGGCCTTGTGTAAATCCCAGTAATTGCCGTCTTTTTCAGCCAACACTTTCTGGGTGAAGGAAATACTGTCGTTGATGATTTCAGATACCAGTGCTGATTGTTTATTGGTTAGGGCCTCAAGCGCGGTTTGATTAAGGCTGACCAAATCCTGCAGTGGTTTGAACAATGTTCCAGCTTGATCCAGAAATTGTTGGTACATGGAGCGTCTCCTCGTTGATAAACGGTGCGAAACTTACGTCTTAACTGTTACAGCTCTCTATTACAGCAATCGCCGCCTCCGAGCGCAGACCGGAGCGATCCCTAAGGGGTAATTTATAAGCCAAGATCAGTTAAAAGACAAAAAAAAAGCCCAGCTAAGCCAGGCTTTTTCAGGTGTTATTTGACTTACTGCACCGTGGCGGCGCTTTTAATCACTTTGCCTACTGACTCGCTGGTGCTAGTGAAGGTTTGGTACGCCTCGGTAGAAGCGGCCATCCACTTAGCTTGCAAGCCTTCCAAATAAGACTTCTGAGTTTGGTAGATGCCAGAATAATCTTTCTGTGCGCTCAGGGTTTTAGCAAAGGCAACGCTGTCGTTGACCAGTTCGCTGATGAAGGTTTTTTGCTTCTCAGCGGCTTCTTCGGCGATTTTGGCATTCAAAGTCAAAAGCTCGCTAAATGGCTTCATTGCAGTTTGTGCTTGCTCAAAAAATTTCTCGTACATGGTTATCTCCTCAGTGGATAGTTAGCAGAACCTTTGTACCACAAGTTGCTGCATTGCAGAATACAACTGAAGTCTACTTGCCGATTCCCTGAGCGTCAAGCTCTTTTTGCTGCGACGCAATAATTTTTGCATCTTCAACAAATGTCTGGTGCCCCTACTCTTTATCTTTAGGTTCGTTGGCGGGTTTCACCATGGGGTTAGCAAAGCTGCGCCATACACTCATGTTTTGCTCCATGAGTTGGTTAAACACATTTAGCGGCGAGGCCTTATCAAGCAGATCGTGCATCACTGTCTGCATTGCCTCTTGGCGGTCCAAAAACGTCGCCACACTCTGCTCCAGGTATTGGCTCATAAACCCCTGCAGGTCGCTGCCGTAAAAACGAATCAGCTGCTTGAGCACCGTTTGAGTCAACAGCGCTTGTCCTTCGTTGCCCTCCTGCTCGGTAATAATCTGCAGCAAAATACTCTTGGTGAGATTTTCGTCGGATTTTGAATCCACCACCTGGAATTCTTGCCCCGTCATCACAAGCAGTTTGATCGCTTCAAGGTTGATGTACTGACTTTTAGAGGTGTCGTACAAACGCCGATTCGGGTATTTTTTAATGGTGATCATGGTATTACCTCAATTCAAGTCCAATGAGTATAGCCAGAGCAGCGCCGCCCCGACTGTTGCTGCCTTACATAGTCTCCAACCGGCGCTTCACGTAGTCACCCGGTGCAGGCGGCAGTGAGGATGCAGCTTGGTTTACCACGGGGCGCATTGCCAAGCAGTTGGCCCGCAACCAGGCATCCCAATCCAACCACCAAGAGCCCTGCTTTTCGTGCGCTTGAGTAAACCACTGATCCGCCTGTTTGGGCAGTTGTTCGGCCACCCAATGCGGGTATTTACCCGTAGCGGCGGGGTTGATAACGCCCGCCACATGACCGGATTCCGTCAGTACAAAACGCACGGCGCCACCTAATAAGCGCGCGCTTTTGTAGGCAGCGTGCCACAGCACTATGTGGTCAGCCCGCGCCGCCAAACAATAACTGGGGGTTTCGATCAGGCTGAGGTCTATCGGCTGGCCGCCAATTGTGAGCGCTCCTGCGTCTTTAAGCTTGTCCTCTACATACATATTATTGAGGTAATAAAGATACGCTTTGGCCGGAAGATTGGTTGAATCGCTATTCCAATACAAAATATCAAACGGCATTGGATCCTTGCCTTTCAGGTAATTCTCAATAAAAAACGACCAAAATAAATTGTTCTCGCGCAATAGGCTAAAACTCAAGGCTAGCACACGGCCATCCATATAACCTTTGCTGGCAACATTTTGCTCCAACAGAGGCAAAAGTGTGCCGGATATATAAGCACCCACCTCACCTGGTTCGGAAAAATCAAATAGGGTGGTTAAAAAGGTGCAAGAGCTAATGCGTTTATCATTTAATTCGGTTAAATAACTCTGGGCAATTCCCAACAAGGTGCCACCGACACAATAACCCGCTGCCTGCACCTGCTCCGCACCCGTTATCCGAATAACTTCGTCCAATGCGGCTAAAACACCCTCAGTCATGTAGTCGCTAAATTCAGTATCGGCGTAGGTTTCATCCGGGTTGACCCAGGAGATCATAAACACTTCATAGCCGCGCTCGACCAACCACTTCACCAAGGATTTACGCGCATCTAAATCGAGGATATAAAACTTATTGATAAACGGCGGCACAATTAACAACGGTGTGGCCACTACTTCACTGCCAGCGGGGAAATAACGAATTAATTCGATTAAGCGATTTTTAAAGACCACCTCGCCCGGCGTGTAGGCGAGGGTTTCGCCAAGGGTAAAGGCGTTTATATCTACTTGGGTAATTTTAAACGCCTCACTGGGGCTGTTTTCCAGATCGCGCATGAAATTATCGATACCGCGCGCCAAACACTCACCTTCGGTTTTTAATATTTCCCGGCACACTTCTGGGTTGGTAAATACATAATTAGACGGCGCCATGGAGTTAACCAGCTGGCGGGTGTAAAAACGCACCTGCTCGCCCATTTTGCCATCTTCAAACTCCAGCGATTCCACCATTTGGCTGACGTACTCGGCGTTGAGTAAATAGGCCTGTTTGATGTAGTTAAAAACTGGGTTGCCCTCCCAGTCGCCATCGACAAAACGCTTATCGGATTTTTCCTCCTGCACCAAAGGCTCCAGCATTTCTCCCATAAATATACGGCTGGCGTTTTGCCAAAGCAGTTGCTGTTTTTGCAAAAAATCAAACTGCTGCTGCAAGAACAATTTGGTATCCAGCTTAACGCCGGAGGAGAGTACATCGGCGATTTTTTCCGTTTGTGAAAACGGATTAATTTCCGCTTTAACCTGGCTGGATAACACACGTTTGGTCACCTCGCCAATCATGTCGTTAAACACGTGGTTAAATTTAGTCAGGTAGCCCAGTATTTCGAGTTTTTCTTCTTGTTTCATAATCCTGCTTCTGTAGGTGATACTCGATGCAAACCCATTAACGGCAGAGTTTATTTAACGGTCCAACCGCCATCTAACACAAGGTTTTGGCCAGTCATATTGCGTGCTGCTGGTGATATTAAATAACTCACCGTGCCGGCCAATTCAGCAAAACTGATGAAGGATTTTTTCGGCATAGGTTCAAGCATAATAGTGTTAATTACTTGATCCTCCGAAATCCCGTGCTGAGCCGCTTGCTGGCTAATTTGGTGTTCAACCAAGGCCGTTTTTACATAAGAAGGGCAAACAGTATTGATGGTGATGTCAAATTCCGCTGTCTCCAGCGCCACCACTTTAGAAAACCCAACAATACCGTGTTTAGCCGCTACATAAGCACTTTTGTAGGGCGAAGCAATTAACGCATGGATGGAGCCTATATTAATAACACGGCCAAAATTATTAGCTTTCATAGCCGGCAAAAATGCCCGCGTGAGCATAGCTGGCCCCACTAACAACACATCGTTGAGCAGCCGCCATTTTTCCACCGGAAAATCCTCCAGCTTGGCCACATGCTGTAAACCGGCGTTATTAATTAAAATATCCACCTGAGCAAATTTAGCCTGGGTTTTTTCAATATCGCTCTGCGAGGCCACATTCAAGGCCCAGGGTTCCACGCTGCAGCCCTTTGCCCGCAACTGCGCCACCGCCTGCTCAGCCGCCGTTATATTCAAATCACTGAGAATCACATGGTGCCCCTCCAGGGCCAGATGCTCACTAATCGCCAAGCCGATACCTGAGGCGGCGCCGGTCACTAATACAACGCGGGATGGTGCAGTCATGGTGTGCTCCTACCGTTCGAGTTGGTTGATGGTGGTTGTTACCCAGGCGGCTAACTTCGCAGGCTGCAAGGGTGTTAACAGCTCCACAGGCGCGGGCAACAAATCCCATTGCACCGTCCAACTGCTGCTCTGGCCTGCCGCCAGGGTTTGATAAGCGCCCTGCTGCTCTACTTCGATATAAGGTTGGGCTTTATCGCCGTGGGCGTAAATTTCGATCTCCGCCTCACCGGGTGCTTCGCTGAGGTTGGGCACCACAGGAAAACGCTTCAGCAGCAACAAACCCTGATACACATTGGCAAGCCAGCCTTCGCTATCGCTGGCGAATGCTTTTTGGTTTTCACCGCGCTGCTGATCGACTTTGTAGTCGTGCCACCAACAGGGGCCATCGTGGCTTAAGGCCAGGGTAGATTGCACCTGCGGCGTGGATTTACCCAAGAAAAAAGTCACCCCGCCCCCCACGCGCGTAATTTCCCATGGCGCCAGGCTAAGCACACCCTGGCTGACATTGGTGTGGGTGTATTCAACTGCGAAGCCGTGGCGCTGCACATAAATGCGTTTTTGCACTTGCAAATGGGTCTGCGGGCAGATGCCGCTTTTGAGCACCAGCTCTGTAGCAGTGTGTTTAATCAGGCTGTAGGGCTTGTGATCGAGGACTGCCGGTGGCGGCCAACCCCAGGAGGATTGGGGGCTAGGCCAGTAGGTGGAACCCCAGGCGGGCTTGCCGCTAAACAGGCTGTTTTTTTCTTGGTAACTAAATTCAACAATGCGGCCACCGGTGGCGGCATCAACGGCCAAACTTAAGGGGCCATTTTGTATTCGCAGCATAGTGCGCGTCTCAAGGCTAATTAAATGAGGGGGCTCAGTATACACAATTGCTGCATAGCATCAGGTGCCTTAACCGGTTTAATGGCTGAGCTAGAAACAGCGCTGTTGTTAAACTGCCGTTATTTAAACAGGCAGATGTTATTAACGCGGCGGGTTTTAGTGCCTGGTTAACTCTCGCAACGGCGACACAAGCCACCGCGCGCCCTTTAAAACAAGGCGATCCACGTATTTTCACCCCATTAATAATGGCGGGCTAGCTTCAGCTTACCTGCACGCATAAATTCTGCCGCTGTACAGCAGCATTTATGCAAAAAGTATTACAAGTGATCTTTGCCTGCCGCCGATTAAAAGCCTGCGCTCAATTGTTGTGGTTAGGGCACAGCGATAAAACTCGATAAAAACAGCAGCTGCACAGGGCATTGCGGCAGCGGCAACTAAAGACACCCGCAACCTCGCCCGCCGAAAGAATTTTCGAAGCAGGCGGCTGCAAACGCCCCCCAAGCCAGTTACACTAGCGCGCTTTTTTATCCGGGCGGTCAGCCTTAACCGGCTGGCCGCTTTTTTTAGCCCCACTCTCCTATCCTTCTAATCCCAAGCGGAGCCGACCCATGAAATTTGGTCACTTTGATGACAACGCGCGTGAATACGTAATCACCAACCCGAAAACCCCCTACCCCTGGATCAACTACCTCGGCAACGAAGATTTCTTCGGCTTGGTATCCAACACCGCAGGTGGCTACACCTTTTATAAAGACGCCAAATTTCGCCGCTTAACCCGCTACCGCTACAACAACGTACCCGTGGATAACGGCGGTAAATACTTCTACATCAACGACGGTGGCGATGTATGGAACCCCGGCTGGAAACCCACTAAAACCGAATTAGACAGCTACAGCTGCCGCCACGGTTTGAGCTACACCCGCATCACCGGCAAGCGCAATGGCGTGGAAGCCGAAGCCCTGTATTTTATTCCGCTGGGAACCTGGGCGGAAATTCAAAAAATTAAACTCACCAACACTACCTCCGGCGTGAAAAAACTCAAGTTATTTTCCTTTGCCGAATGGTGTTTGTGGAACGCGGAAGATGACATGACCAACTTCCAGCGCAATTTCTCCACCGGTGAAGTGGAAATTCAAGATTCAGTTATTTACCACAAAACCGAATTTAAAGAGCGCCGCAACCACTACGCGTTTTTCTCGGTTAATGCGCCTATCCAAGGTTTTGATACCGACCGCGAAACCTTTATGGGCCTGTACAACAACTTCGACCGCCCAGACGCTGTATTTGAAGGCAAACCGCGCAACTCTGAAGCCCACGGTTGGTCACCCATCGCCTCTCATTACATTGAAGTCGAATTAGCACCAGGCGAAAGCCGCGAATTTGTTTTTGTTTTAGGTTATATCGAAGTACCCAAAGATCAAAAATGGGAAAGCAAAGGCGTAATTAATAAAGCCCCTGCCAAAGAAGTAATTGCCCGTTTTGACACCGTAGAAAAAGTAAATGCCGAGTTAGAAAAACTCAAAGACTTCTGGGCCAATTTGTTATCCACCTACACCGTTAATTCCGGTGACGAGCGCTTGGATCGCATGGTGAACATCTGGAACCAATACCAGTGTATGGTCACCTTTAACATGAGCCGCTCCGCCTCCTTCTTTGAATCCGGCATCGGCCGTGGCATGGGTTTCCGCGACTCCAACCAGGATCTCATCGGCTTTGTCCACCAAGCTCCTGAGCGCGCCCGCCAACGTATCATCGACATCGCCTCTACCCAGTTTGAAGACGGCTCCGCCTACCACCAATACCAGCCGCTCACCAAACGCGGCAACAATGCCATCGGTGGCAACTTCAACGATGACCCGCTGTGGTTGATTCTCTCCACCACCGATTACATCAAAGAGACTGGCGACTATTCGATCCTCGATCAAATGGTGCCCTACGACAACGACGACAGCAAAGCTACCACCCATTTTGAGCACGTTAAACGCTCCTTCTACCACACCGTTAACAACCTCGGCCCGCACAAATTGCCGTTGATTGGCCGCGCGGACTGGAACGACTGTTTAAACCTCAACTGCTTTAGTGAAGAACCCAACGAGTCCTTCCAAACCACTGGCAACAAGGTCGGCCGCACGGCTGAATCCTTAATGATTGCCGGTTTATTCGTGTTGTACGGCAAAGAGTTTGTAAAACTCTGCAACCAAATCGGTAAAACCGGTGAAGCCTTAGAGGCCCAAGGCCACATTGATGCCATGATTCAAGCGGTGAAAGACCATGGCTGGGATGGCGAGTGGTATTTGCGCGCTTATGACTACTACGGTAAAAAAATCGGCAGCAAAGAAAACGAAGAAGGCAAAATCTTCATTGAAAGCCAAGGCTTCTGCGGCATGGCCGGCATAGGTTTAGAAGACGGCATGGTGCAAAAATCCATGGACTCGGTAAAAGAGTGGTTGGATACGCCCTACGGAATCGTGCTTAACCAACCTGCGTTTACCAAGTACTACATTGAATACGGCGAAATCTCCACCTACCCCGCCGGATACAAAGAAAACGCCGGTATCTTCTGCCACAACAACCCCTGGATCATGATCACCGAAACCCTTATCGGCAACGGCGACCGCGCATTCGAGTACTACAGCAAAATCGCCCCCGCGTTTTTAGAAGAAATCAGCGACCTGCACCGTGTAGAACCTTATGTATACGCGCAAATGATCGCCGGTAAAGACGCTTATAAACCCGGCGAAGCGAAAAACTCTTGGTTAACCGGTACCGCCGCTTGGAACTTTGCCGCCATCACACAATATATTTTAGGTGTGAAGCCAGACTACAACGGCCTGGGCGTAAACCCTTGTATTCCAAAAGGCTGGAAAGGCTTTAAAGTCAGCCGTAAATACCGTGGCGCCACCTACAATATCGAAGTGAAAAACCCTAATGGTGTTAGTAAGGGAATTGCTTCTATTACTGTGGATGGGCAGGCGGTACAAGGTAATGTGTTGCCTTTGTTGGCGGCGGGCGCTACCGGGAATGTGGTAGTTACTTTGGGTTAATTGGTTTTTTAGGTTGGTTTAAAACCCCTGCAGGGCTTGGCTTTGTGGGGGTTATTTTTTATAAGAACGAAATAATTACTCCAGTGCGAATTCACTAGATTTGATTTTTTGCCTCGTTTAGGTACGAATAATTTGCATGCATATTGACAACCATGGGTCGAATCCATTTCCAATCTTAGTTATGGTGTAACTTATGCGCTTTAAAATAATTAGCAGTACGAGCTCTTTTCCAAACTCAGGAAGAGAAACAATCTATTTAAAGGTCG